>JAEEGI010000261.1_pt1 | contig 402116 bp, 290 predicted proteins | sample 8958751 | NCBI WGS metagenome assembly JAEEGI01 (sample SAMN16246545, study PRJNA631951) | gut metagenome | biome: gut microbiome; feature: rumen; material: KS-attached | host: Bos | place: Iran: Karaj | collected 2018-10 | reverse complement strand
AGGTAACGCTTGACGGTCTGATGACCTTAGGCATGTTGGAGAACGGACTCAAGACGGCAGACTTCCAGTGCTGCGAGGATGTGGAGATGGAGGCGTTCTCAGGAACTTTCAAGGTGCAGGGTATGCGTGACGGCAACGTGTATATGACGGAAAAGCCCAAGCGCATCAAGAACAAACCTATCTTCAGAGAGGATAACGCTTCGCTGTCGCACGGACAGGACAAGCGCTGGTACTTCTACTTCTCGCTCGACGAGGATCAGCTGGAGCAGTTGCCCGAGAAACTGGTACATCAGGCGAGTGCAATAGCACAAAAGGTGATACGACGGTTATTGGTTAACGGTTAATGGTTATTGGTTAAGGGTTAAAGAAGATATGATTTACAAGATTTATTACGAGGGCAAGCGGAAGTTTGCCCTCCCCATCAAGAACCGTGAGGAACTGATGGCGCTGCGTAACTCACAGAAGAATCTGGAGAACCTGAAGAAGGCGCGTCAGGGCGACGAGAAGGCGAAGGCCGACCTGCTGCAATTGGCGTATAACCTGGGACACGTGAATGGTCTGATAGCGGGCTGTAAGAGTATCGGTAGTTACTTCTTCCACGATGTGGACTGCTATGGAAGTGAAGAGTCTGAAGAATTAAAAAACTTGATTCTAAGCAAGAAGGACGAAATTGGCCTGAAGATGCTGGAACGCTCAGCCAGCGGCGGTTGGCACTTGGTTTGTGAGCGCCGCAAGGGCACTACCATCTTGGAGAATCAGGTGCGTGTAGCTACAATCCTGAAAGTGGAAATGGACACCTCAGCAAAGGATTTGCAGCGGGTGGTATTCTCGACCAGTGGTAGCGAGGACGACCTGCCTTATCTGGACGACTGTCTGTTTACAGAGCCGATGACGGCAGAGGAGTGTGAGGCTGAATACGGGCGGCTGAAGGTGCGTGTGATGCGCAAGCAGGAGCAGGTGCCGGCAGGTGCGAAGAAAGCCAACAAACACTATCGCCCGTGGGAGGAAGAGAAGGCTGATGGGAGAGGTAAGAAGGCTGAGGTAAGAAGTAAGATGGAAAGGCTACGGGTAGGCGACTGTAAGTCGGGAATGGAGGTGAGAGGTATAGATGTAAGTCCTTCGGCCATCGATGTGCGTGTCAGGTATATTGCGCAGGGCGTGATGAAAGAGAAGGGACTTGTGGAGAGCGACTTCCTGGCTGAAGGCGGCCGGCATACGACGGTGAAGATTCTGCTGAGCGGTGTCACACAGCTGTTGACGAAGGCCGAGGTAAACGGGGTGCTGGCAGAACTGATGCCCGACCATTGGCAGGATGAGAACATCCAGCAGTTGGTGAACGACTTCTATGAGAACTACACAAATCCCAACCAGAAGCTCTTCAAATATCAGGAGCAGCTGTTTACGGAGAGCATGCGGATAAGTGACGGAGGACGGCAGACATCAGATACGAGTACGCAGACCTCTGTGCCGCCCGTGATGCCGAATAAGCTGCCCAAGTTGATCGCGCTGCTGACATCGAAGACGCCTGAGATTTACAAGCCTGCTGTGGCACATGCAGTATTTCCGCCGCTGGCGACGCACCTGTGTGAGGTCAGGTTTACCTATACCGACCAGAAAGAATACGAAGCCACGCTGATGAACTGCCTGATGGCTGGAACAGGAGCCGGCAAGGGATGTATCGACGATCCTATCCGTCACATTATGGCTGACATCAAGCGACGCGACGAGGAGAACGAGCGCCGGGAGGCTGAATGGAAGAATGAATGTCTGCAGAAGGGTGCCAACAAGGACAAACCGGCAAGGCCTGAGGGACTGATTATCCAGATGATCGACCCGGATATGACGAAGCCTGCCCTCGTGACCAGAATGCACGAGGCAGAGAACCACTTCGTATATGTGAAGCTGAACGAGCTCGACCTGTTTGAGCAGCTGAAGGGACAGACGGGCAAGCAACATTTCCAGCTGATGTGCCTGGCATTCGACCCAGGGGCAGAGTACGGTCAGACGCGCGTAGGTACGCAAAGCGTGACCGCCCGCCCACAATGCCGCTTCAACTGGAACGCCTGCACGACGGTGCTGAAAGGTCGCCGCTTCTTCAACAAGGTATTAACCGACGGTCCTATCTCACGCATCAATTTCTGTACGATTCCAGAACAGGAGATTGGAGCCGAACAGCCTGTCTATGGAAAGTATGATCTGGCGTTCGACGAGGCGTTGCGACCCTATATCGAAAACCTTGTGTCGGCTCGCGGACTGACAGACTGCCGGGAGGCCTTCAACCTGGCTAAGAAACTGCAGCAGGAGTGTGCGGAGTTTGCCCAACTGTCGCAGTCTATGGTCTATTGGAATCTCAGCCATCGTGCCTGTGTCATCGCCTGGTTGAAGGCTTGTGTGCTGTATGTGGCAAACGGTAAAAAGTGGGAGAAAAGCATCGAGGACTTTATCCGGTGGTCGCTGAACTACGACCTGTGGTGCAAGATGCAGTTCTTCGGTGAGGCCATCGAGAAGGCCAACAGCGGTGACGATGCACGTATCGGAAAACGCGGTCCGCAGAACTTGCTGAACCTGTTGCCCGACGAGTTCACACTCGATGATGCCAAGCGGGTGCGCCAGCAGCAGGGGATGACCAACGAAGGATATCTCGCCATCAAGATGATTCGTACGTGGGTGAATCGGGGTTATGTGATACAGAATACAGAATACAGTTTTAAAAAGAGCAAGAAATGATGAAACAAGCAAGAGGATTGCGGAACAATAATCCGCTGAACATTATCAAAAGTCCACGAATTGAGTGGCAGGGTGAGGTGAAACCAAGTACGGACAGAAACTTCGCCCAGTTTGAAACGATGGGTTACGGCTGCAGGGCAGCCCTGAAACTCCTGAGGACGTACTACACGAAATACGGCTGCACGACGCTGAGCATGATCATCCGTCGCTGGGCTCCAGAGTCGGAGAACAACGTGAGGGCATATATCCAGACGGTGAGTCAGTTGACGGGTATCGGACCGCATACACTGCTGCCTCCGATGAAGGAGGAGACGAAGACGGTGTGGTGTGACATCGTGCTGGCCATGGCGAGTGTGGAGTGTGGGCTGAATGCCCTGGGGCGTGAACAGTTGGCACCGTCTATCGAAGTTGGGTGGCAACTTCTAAGGGAAAAGGGAAGAGTGAAAAGTGAATAATCTGGCTTCGCCAGTGAAAGAGGTGAGAGGTGAGAGGTAAGAGGTAAGAGGTGAGAATCTGGCTTCGCCGGAGATGGCTGATGTCTGAGGGCTGATGCAAAAAAAATGGGAAGAATGTGCTTTATTTCGCAGAAATAATGTATTTTTGCAAAATAACTAAGAAAATAAAACTATAATATATGAAAGCAAAAGACAGATTATTGCTACTGCCTGTGCTGCTGTTGATGCTGCTAGTGGGCTGGACTCCAGAGGCTTTGGCCTGCGAACTGGAACAATCTTATAACTACGTGGTGATGCTGCAAGGCTCGAATCAGCTGAACATCAAGCTGCCGCTCTACGACAAGGACGGCAGCGACTGCTGGCTGGTAGAGGGCAACGTATATATCCAGATTGAGGGTCAGGAGAAGGAAATGCTCTTCCACTGCACATCGCAGACGGATATCGGCAGCGACGACTATGCCCCATATATTTATTGCTATGCGGGCGTGGACGGTACGATGGTGCTGAACCGTGCGCGTGGTAATAGTAAGGTGACCATAGGAAGGAGTCTGATGTTTACGACTTGTCCCTGTGTGGAGAACAAGGAGTATGCGCTTGTTGACCTGATGTGGACCATCCCCAGCAAATACCGCGGAAAGACTGTGACGATATCGTGGTACATCCACCACAACGGAAATACGGGTGAGTCCGACAAGACGATTGATGTCAAGCCGACGACCTTGACGATTCCATCCGCTCCTGACGAAATCGTGCCTACGGTGATGGACCCCATTATCGCGTTTGATGCCGGCAAGCCCAACCAGATGATGGTGCCCTATATGATGCCAACCACCAATATAGAAGACATCTGGGCGTACTATTCCTATTACAATACCACTACCTCCGGGTTTACGCCGAAAATAGCCCAGCTGGATAAGAGCAAGACGTCGGACTTCCTGTATCTGCCTGCCGATGTGCGCGTCAAGAGTTTCTATGTCACCGCCAAATACAAGAACAGTGAGGGAGACGAGGTGAAGACCTCTTCGACGGATATTGACCTGCCCATCCTGCACCATGCCAAGAATCTGACGGCATCGTTGAAGGAGAACGGCCATGTGGAGGTGAAGTGGAATATTGAATACCCTGAGTGGAAAGACCTGTCGGATAATGACAGCTGGGAGATTCAGCGCAACCTGAGCGGATCGCCTAGCAACACGCAATGGATGACGATAGGCCAGCTGGAGTACGATCCGAAGGCTACGCAATATACGTTTGAGGACGAGAGCTTCCTGTCGTTATATGAGTGTAATCGCGTATACTACCGTGTGCGCCGTGCTGTGACGGCTGTGTGGAACTGGTGCGACGGCAGCGGCTACGCCCAGACGGTGCTGAACGACATTCCTGCGCTGCCTGCCGTAGTAGGCGGAACGGTGAGCCGGGCGGGCAATTGGACCGAAAGCGGCCACGGGGTGACCGTACAATTCAATATGGGCTGGCCCGCAGATGTATGTGTCCTGCGAAATGCCGAGGACTGGAAAAACTTTGTCCAACGGGTGAATAACGGTGAGTCTGTCGATGCCATCATGGTGGCCGATATCGATTTGGGTACTGAGCCTCTTGTGATGGCGGGCATCAGTAATGCCCCTTATCAGGGAACCTTCGAGGGCAACGGCCACACGCTGACCTTCAACCCTTCGACCATCAATGAGGATTATGCTGCTCCCTTCCGCTATGTGGGCAATGCCACTATAAGCAACCTGTATACAAAGGGTGCTATCACCACCAGTGGAAAGTATGCCGCCGGACTGGTAGGTTATGTGGTCAGAAGCAGTACGCTAAACATGGAGAATTGTATCTCGTCGGTCAACCTTAAAAGCACGGTGGACGGCGAAGCCAATATCGGCGGTTTCGTGGGGCTTACCATGCCATCTACACAGGTCAATATTAGAAACAGCCTGTTTAACGGAAGCATTGAGGGTGAGCATTGCCACCATAACGGCGGACTGGTAGGATTAGCCTATTATGCTGTGTCTATTCAAAACTGTCTTTTTGCTCCGTCGAAGCTGAATACGAGCCTGGATGGCTGTGAGACGTTTGTCATTACGAAAGCCGGGTCATTGCTTAAAGTCTCCAATTCCGCCTATACGGCTACTTACGGAGGCGTGCCGAGTTCGAGTGCAGCGATTGATGCGAAGACTATGGCTGCCGAAGCATTGAGGGACTATCTGGGTGAAGGTTGGATGGTATCGGAAGGTAAGGTGGTGCCCATCGTTCAGGTCAGTTCGAATAATTACAACACCCTGCTTTGGGATAACCTTGCCAAGGTGGTGCTCAACATCGACAAGATGGTGGGCGACGAGGTACGCTATACCGAACGCCACGAGTTGACCAACGACGAGCGCAAGGCAGGAAAGGTGAACATAGACCTGAAGACGGCCTGTGTAGACCACCGCTTCCGCATGATCGTGGAGCGGGGTGACTCGAAGTTGCCCGTATCGACAGCTAAAGATACGCCGATTGAGAAGACCGAGACCGGCGAGGAGGCCATCTATAAGTTTGACAACAACGTGGTGCTGAGCCAGGCGAAGGTGGACACCCTGCAGAACGGTGTCAAGCTGTCGTGGGAGGCAGCGCGCGGACAGGCCGACTACTACCGCATCCTTCGTTACGACAAGATGACGCCTGAGACGGTGGACACGCTGCAGAATAATTATACGCAGACAACCTATGTGGACTACTCAGTGCGTCCGCAGCACAGCTATATGTTCATCATCGAGGGTGTTACCCAGTGTGAGGGAGACAACATCAGTAAGGTGACGGTAGAAGGCGGCTGCCGCCCGACGGGAATGGTGCGCGGCTATGTGCGTCTGCCTAACGGTACCGGACTGCCAGGCTATACCGTGACTGCCCAGCCTGTAGGCGGCATCCCTGGCGCAGTGGTGCGCACGTGTGTGACTGACAAAACGGGATTCTTCGAGATAGACAGCCTCGTGTATGTGAAGTATGGCGAATACATGCTATCAGTGAGCGACCCCACGGGAGAGGCCTCGTTTACCTCGAAGAGCGTCACCTTCGACGATAACGTCAACCTGCAGACGAACATCAACTTCACCCAACCCAACTACTACATCTTCTCAGGCTACGTGCTGTATGAAGGCTCGAGCATCCCCGTATCGGACGTGCACTTCCTGCGCGACGGCCAGGAGGTGGTGAACGCCTCGGGTAAGCCTGTCACCACCGACAATCACGGTGCCTTCTCGGTGAGCGTGCCGCAGGGCAGCCACCGGATACAGATTGTGAAGAAGGGTCACGTGTTCAAGGACAAGGGCTTCTTTATCACCCCTGACGCCAAGCCCGACTCGACGTGGCACAACTGGACGAAGAGCGTGAGCGAAGTCTATCTGTGGGACCAGACGAAGGTAACGCTCCAAGGACGTGTCGTGGGTGGTAAGGACCAGGGCGAGTTGGAATTGGGCAAGTCGCTGTCGAAGAACAACCTGGGCGACGACCTGACCCTTGTTTTCCAGTTGGAGGGCGACAACACGTCGTGGATGGTGCGCGACCAGTTGGACGGTACGGTGACGGAACGTCACGAGACCATCGTCCACGGCAAGAGCGACACCACCCACGTGGATACCTATCGCCACCGCATCGTGATTCACCCTGACGTGAAGACTGGCGAATACCAGTTGCCGCTCTATCCTGTGAAATACAAGGTGACGGAAATCTATGCCAAGGGCTATCCGACGCTCTTCCAGACGGGTATGGTCAGCGAGACACTCGACCTGAACCGCTATGCCGACGGCGACACGGCAGTCTATAAGCGTGTCTACCACTCAGAGCCCACGCTGGACATCTGGCAGTTTTCCGGCTCGAACGACAATTACTACGGCATCAAGCAATACACTGCGATGGACGTGACCGGCAGGCGCGACACCATTCAGGTTTGGCACGACGGCCACTACTCGCTGGGCTATCCCGTCTTCGTGGCTGGAGCCTCTGTGCCCATGATGCTCTCGGCCCGCGAGGAATATCGCTATAACAATGAACAGCTGGGCGAACTGGACGTCGTACAGCTGAACAGCGGCAAGGTCATCATCAACAACGGACTCATTGCGAGTGACCATAGTGAGACGCTGGAGCTGGACAAAGACGGACAGGCTACCTACGTCTTCACCCCGCAGAACGCCACCTTCATGCTGAAAGACGAGATGGCGCTGCGCAGGTTGAAGATGACGCTCCTCTATGACGGCAGCTATTACGACATTAAACCTATCAACGCCTTCATCATGGCCTCGCAACCCAAGTCAGAGGGACGACGTATCATAGCCGGACGTAACACCCACCTGATTGACATCCTGCGCGACCCGCCAGGAGGTGCCAGCTACTCTTATATAGAAAGCGGCTCGAAGTTCAGCTACAGCTATACAGCAGACCTTACCATCTTAGGCGGTGTTGACCTTTCTTTTGGAGTGGGCTACGGCACCAACTTCTATACAGGCGTCGTTGCTGGAGGCCTGATAGGTGCAGGTACGGAAGCAGGAGCCATCTCGTCATCCACGAATGTCGGCACGCTGACCTATAGTCTTGTGTCAGGCAAATATCAAGACTGGATTCACAATTACGAGTTTGAGACCAAGGAGCGCATCTCTACCAGCAGCAATGTCCGTGAGATTGGCGCCAACTCGGACGTCTATATCGGTATGACGGACGATGTCATCGTAGAAGACGCCCTTGCCGTCCGCATGGTCAACAGCAAGGGTCTGGAACTGCTGAGGCCGGGACTGGGCAGCACGACGGTGGTCGATGGTCACGAATACAAGGTGACTGGAACTACTGAGGTGCTGGCGCGTGGCTGGGACGAGACGAAGCAGGACTCCATCTTCCTCATCCGCGACGAGGTGATGCAGTTCTCTACGAAAATCAGCTCTACCTTCATCCATTCGCAGCACTATCTGGTGGAGGAACTGATTCCGAATCTGATCCGCCAGCGTGACGATATGCTCCTGGACTATACTGCTACGAGCGACTATGCACAGACCCTGGCCAATCAGCAGAAGAGCCCCGTCTATGTCAGCAAGGTGGCGAAAGAGGATGCAACGTTCGGAGCGGAAAACTCCTACACCGTCTACTATCCCCAAGGTCAGTCGAACACCTGGAACGACTCTATTCAGGCGCTGAACAGTGAGATTATGACGTGGGCAGGATTCATCAAGGTCAATGAAAAGGAGAAGCTGGAAGCCCGTGAACTGGTGAAGGTCTATGACTTTGACGGTGCCAGCAGTGTGGACTATAGCGAGACGTTCACCACCAATGCAGGTATGCATCGCTATATCCAGCTGCCTACTGCTGTCAATATCGGGGGCGGCAATTTTGGTGCACCCATACAACCTAGCCCCGGCCATACGACACAAAGCGGAGACCTCTTGAATACCAGCGTTGATTTCGTTGCAGGCGGTGTCAAGTTTACTTTTGGTCTCAGTCCCGTTTTCAACTTCAACTTCAATTACAAGAACGGTGTCGACAGCACCTTGACGAAGACCGTGGGCTTCAAGATGGCCTGCTCGCGCAGGTCGAACCTGAGCGTGGCCGTTTACCATGAGAATCCACAAGATGAGGCGTATTTCAATGAGCTGAAGAATATAGGCAGCTGGGACGGCATCTACTATTCGCATGTGGAGGAGAACCTGAAGAATATCTACAACGGACGTCCTGGCAGCAGCAACACCACCAGCTACATTACCAATACGAGTCTCGTGCCACGCTGCCGCAACCTGGTATTCCGTACCCTGGGCGGTGCCACTGCCTCGCCTTGGGAAGACGAGGTGCGCACCATCATCTATAATCCGGGTACCATATTGGATCAGAAGACCATGGAGATTGACAAGCTGCGCATCTGGGCCAAGGAGGCCAGCGTGTCGAACGTGCCTTACGGCGAACCAGCGCGCTTTACCATCTACATGACCAACGAGAGTGAGTTCCCCGACCGTGTGACGAGGGATCTGAAGTACTATTTGGAAGATGCTACGAACGCCGGCGGTGCCAAGGTGCTGGTGGACGGTTTCCCGTTGACGGTGTCCGGTATCGATCTGTGGCTGGAGCCTAACACCGTTCTCGAGAAGCAGGTAGAGGTGTATGCCGGTGCAGGATACGATTACGAAGATATAGGCATCTCGCTCTACAACACGGAGGACGCACTGCTTGACTCGAAACGAGTCAAGACGGTGAACCTCTCTGCCCATTTCGTTCCTGCCGCAGGACCCGTGAACATCTCGAGACCCGGCGACAAGTGGGTGGTAAATACCGAGTCGGCATATGATGAGGAAGAAAAGGCCTATTACTTGCCTGTCCACATCGATGGTTTCGACGTGAACTTCCGCAACTTTGACCACATAGAACTGCAATACAAACTCTCGACGCAGGGCGACAAGGACTGGGTGAACGTCTGCTCGTACTACCGCGACAACGAAGAGGGTAGGGCGCTGATGGAGCAGGCTTCAGGTGAGCGCCAGCTCATCAAGAGCGAGGGTCACATCGATGCTGCCTTCTACGGCGAGAAAGACCCCATTGAGCAATATTACGATATACGTGCCGTAACATATTGCCGACAGGGCAGCGGCTACCTGACGCGCTCGTCGAACATCATATCGGGTGTGAAGGACACGCGCCGTCCACAGCTCTTCGGAACACCACAGCCAGTGAATGGTATTCTGGGCATCGGCGATGACATCATCCTGCGCTTCTCGGAACCTATTGCCGGCAACTACCTGTCGCCTGTGAACAACTTCGAGGTGACAGGACATACCAACTCTACCAACATCTCGCTGTCTTCGGCCCTGCGCTTCAACGGCGAACAGCTGCAAACTGCAGCCTCACAGAGCAACCGCAACCTGAGTGGACGCTCGTTCACCATCGATATGATGCTGAATCCTGACGACGACGGCAAGAGCAAGACGTTCTTCAACCACGGCGAGAGTGACCAGTTGCTGGAACTCGGACTGACGGCAGACAATTGCCTGACGGCAGCCGTCTCGTACGACCAGAGCGTAGCACCAACAGTTTTCACTGCTACGACGCCTTGTAAGTTTGACGGACTGCGCGAGGTGTTCTGTGTCTTCGATGCCGATACGGAGAAGGGAACGACAGACATTACCTTCTACGACGGCAACAACCAGGTGGGCACCTTCACCTATCCGCGCATCTATGAGGGCAATGGTGGCTTTGGTCTTGGGAATACCGTTTACAAGCTGCTGAACAGCGACGAGAACTACGCTGGCGAGATGCTGGAATTCCGCCTGTGGAACCACGCCCTGAATACGGCAGAGATGAACAGCTACCGCCAGAAACAGCTGACGGGTACGGAGCTGGGCTTGCTCGATAACTACCCGCTGAACGAGGGTGAGGGTAACTTCAGCTATAACCGTGTATCGGGCGGCAGCGACCTGATGATGTACGGCCATACGTGGAAGATACCTAACGGCATAGCCATGAAGCTGGACGGCGAGAAAGGCTTCCGCATGGACAGCAAGGCGTTCAACCGCTTCGACCACGAAGACTATACGCTGATGTTCAAGTTCCGCACCAGCGACGACGGCACCCTGCTGGCCAACGGACGCGGCACAACAGAAGCTGGAAGTAAGTCGCACTTCTGCTTCCATACTCAGAAGGGAGTGCTCAAGCTGAACCTGAGCGGACTGATGCTAAGCAGTGAAAAGGGCGTGACCGACGGACAGTGGCACCACGTAGTGCTGAGCGTGAACCGTTCGCGCAACGTGGGATGTCTGTATATTGACCAGAAGTTGACGAACACCTTTGCCGTCGATACGTTGGGCGGTATCAGCGGCAACCTGCTGGCTGCAGGAGCCACCTATCTCGACGCCTCGACCGTAGAGGGTGCCGTCACAGGACACATCGACGAGATTGCCATGTATGAAATGGCACTGTCGGAGAATGCCATCAAGGAACTCGCCACCACCACGCCAATAGGCACGGAAAGGGGTATGATGGCCTATCTGAACTTCTCGGAGAATAAACGCCAGTCGGACAACACCATGAGGCTGATGCCTACGGGTGTGAGCCTACACCGCTATAAAGACCTCACCACAGGCGAGCTGACTGCCCAGCGCGACACCATCGTGGCACAGGACGTCGTTGACCGCCTCTTCGACCGTCAGGTCTTTGCCCCCATGCACGACAAGCAGGAGCAGGAGAACATCAAGTTCTCGTATGTGGCCGACGGCAAGGACTTGCTGATGAATCTCGACGTGCCTGAGGCAACCATCGAGAAGAGCAATGTCTATATCGTGGTGAAGGGCGTGACCGACCTGCAGGGCAACCAGATGGCGTCGCCTGTGATGATGGACCTCTATGTCTATCGCAACCCGCTGCGCTGGACAGACAAACACCTGGCGCTGACGTCGCGCTATGGTGACGAGCAGACCTTTACGGCAACCATCCAGAACCTGAGCGGCAAGCGCCACAGCTATGAGCTGCAGGGACTTCCCACGTGGATGAAGGCTTCGACGCTGAGCGGTACCATTAGTGCCCAGGACGAGGAGACCATCACCTTCAGCGTTTCGCCCTATACGAATATCGGCAACTTCGAGGAGATTATCTACCTGGTGAGCGACGACGGCATGAGCGAACCGCTGCCCATCAGCCTGAAGGTTCGTGGCGAGACACCCGACTGGTCAGTCGACGAAGACTTGTTGCGCACCAATATCTCGATGAGCCTGATAGCCCAGGTGAAGATTGACGGCAATGTGGCACGCGACAGCGAAGACCTGCTGGCCGCCTTCAACGAGAACCATCGCCTGCTGGGTGTGGCACACCTCACCTCAGACATGACGAACGGTGCCAACGACGGATTGGCATTCCTGAACATCTATAACGCTGACTACTCCCAGATTCCGCTGAGCTTCGAGTACTTCGATGCCTCGATGGGTACCATCTACAAGGTGAAGCCCACCAGCGGTACGATCACTTTCCAGAGCAACAGCGTGGTAGGTTCTGCCACTGACCCCGTGGCTTTCGTCAGCGAGCGGAACGGCGAGAAGGTGCAGGCCATCCAACTGAAGAAGGGCTGGAACTGGGTATCGTTCAACGTGAAACCTGCCGAGGGCAGCACGGTGAAGCAGCTGCTGAACAACGCCACCAAGTGGCAGGTGGGCGATGCCTTGGAGGCCGAACGTGACAACGGCAGTCTGAGCCTGCTGAGCTATAAGGCTACTCGCAATCCTTACGACCCAAGCAACCCCATCTACGAGTGGGACTGTGCTAACGAGGTGGTGAAGATCAATCCGGCGAAGATGTACCGCTTCTACTCCAACAACGACAAGGTGGGCTACATAACAGGTGCTACCGATTACCTGGGCATCACCGTCAAGAAGGGTTGGAACCGCATTGGCTTCATGTCGAACATGAACCTGCCGTTGGCTACGGCACTGGCAGATTATGCCGACCAAGGCTCAGCAGGCGACATCGTGAAGAGCCAGAGCGAGTTTGCCGTGCTCGCCGTAGACGGCTCGGGTAACAAGTCGTGGAGAGGAACGCTGGAATTCCTGCGCGTCGGTGAAGGCTATATGCTGAAGCGCAATGCAGACGGCGAGGCGACCTTCTACTATCCGTATTATTATTCTGATTCGCAGTATAGCAGCAGAGACGCTGCAGCGCGCAGGGCTCCCGCCTTCGAGAACGTCAGCGGTACGAGCATGACGGTTGTCGCTGTGGCAGACGGTGTGGAGGTACAGCCTGGAGACCGCCTGACGGCATATTGTGGTGCTGATGTCTGCGGTATTGCTGATGCCAATGAACAGGGTGTATTCTTCCTGAGTGTAGGCGAAACGGACAACGCCACTCGTCAACTCTCCTTCACTATTGAACGAGACGACGAGATGCTTGCTGCGTCAACTCACAACCAGCTAAGCTATCAGGCCAATGCTGCCCTGGGAACGCTTAATGAGCCTACCGCCATCAGCTTCATCTCTGCAAAAGACTTCGATGCCAACGGATGGTATAGCGTGAGTGGTATCAAGCTGAACAATCGTCCCAACCGGCCAGGTGTCTATATCCACAACCATGAAAAGGTCGTGATTAAATAATCCTCCCAAAGACAAAACGTATGAAGAAGAATATCATATCCATCATGCTGCTGACAGCCCTTGCCTTCGTGGCAGGGAGCTGTGGTGGCGACTCAGAAAGTGATCCAGTTCCAACTCCGGAACCCGTGCCCAGCTATCTGACGCCAGGAACTGACGTGCGCCCCACAACGTGGACTGCGCCCTCTCCCCAAGACTATGAATTGTGGATGTCGCTGCAGGTGCAGTTGGGTGACGAGCTCGCTGACTATCAGAGCAGTGCCGACCTGGTATGTGCCACCGTCAATGGCGAGGTGCGTGCCGCAACGGCGCCAATGACGACAGGGGATATCATCTACTATCCGTTGACCATTGGCGGAAATGGCGGTGACCAGACGGTCAGCCTGCACTACTACTGCGACCGCCTGCACCGTATCTACACCATCGCCAATTGGGCAGCGTTCAAAGAGGGCATTGCACCGACAGGAGAAAGCGGCATCTATCGCCCGTGCTTTACAGAATCATATAAATAAAAATGAAACGAATCATCAGCATGGTGTTGGCATTGGCCGTAGGAATAGCGGCTAACGCTACGATCATCACCACCATCAACAGCGTTGCTGACTTGCAAAACTTGGCGACGAGTGTCAACGCTGGCGAGAGCTATACAGACGTTACCGTGACGCTCAGTGGGAATCTGGATCTAACTTCCGCAGGCGACTGGACGCCTATCGGCACCACAGCACACCCCTTTACGGGTACGTTCGACGGACAGGGACACACCCTAACGAATCTTAGTGCAGATGGCACTTCGGACTTGGCGGCAGGCCTCTTCGGCGTCATTGGTGCTGACGGCGTGGTGAAGGATGTCCATATTGGCAGCGGTACGATAGTCATCAAAACCAATTCAGATGCTTATGATAGTTTTCTGGCTGGCATCGCTGGACGGAATTTTGGTACCATTGTGGGCTGTTCCAATGCGGCATTGATAACCGGATATGGTTACGTCCACGCCCGTATCGGTGGCATTGTGGGAACCAACGAAAGTGGGGGAAGCATAGAAAACTGTTACAACTTAGGAACGGTCTATACCTCGCTACCGAATGTCTTTATCGGTGGCGTTGTGGGGTATAACATTGGTGCCGTGAAGAATTGTTGGATGTCTTGTAAGGTGGTAACCAATGGCTCTACAGAAAAATCTTATCCCCTGTATGGAAACAATAGCGGTACGGTGATAGGCTGCTTCTATGCTGGTGGAACAAGTAGTGATGCAATTACTCCTGCTGCCGTTGTCCTCGCCAATGCTACAGATAACAGCAGCACGATTAGTGGGAATACGGGTAGCGCTAAGAACGTCCTTCTCGACAGTCGCACACTTTTGGGCAATGGCGACTGGAATACGCTCTGTCTGCCGTTCTCGATTCCTGCATCAGGCAACGGGCGCTCGCCCATTGCCGGAGCTGTGGTGAAGGAGTTGACCAGTGCCGCCATCAACGGCACTTGTCTGAATGTAGGCTTTACGGAGGTTACTGCCATCGAGGCCGGCAAACCCTATCTCGTGAAATGGACAACAGGTACGAATATCGTCAAACCCATGTTCCTGAATGTCACCATTAGTGATACAACGCCAACGGCCACCTCTCTGCTTGGCGGCGATGTACGATTCGTCGGCACCTTCTCACCTACGCCTTTGACGAACGACGGCACGCAGCTCTTCCTTGGTAGCGGCAATCAGATACATTATCCGTCGAGCAGTAGCTACAACATCAATTCGTGCCGTGCCTATTTCAATGTCAACTGGTCCATTGCTAGTGCCCGTCTGGATATGGTTATCATCGATGGCGAGACAACGGGAATGGCAGAGCAGAGACTTGTGAACCAAGGGAATGGCGAGATATACAACCTGAACGGAATGCGTGTCGCTCAACCCCGCAAGGGCCTGTACATCATCCGTTCGGCTAATGGTCAGGGAGTCAAGAAAGTGGTTGTTAACAAGTAATGCGCTATGGAAAGAACGATGAAAAAGAAATATCAGCAGCCTTGCTTCACCACTATTGAGATAAAAATCCCACTCCTGTATTCTGTTAGCGGAGAAGACCTTCATGGTGATATTACCCCGTCCGATGAAGATGCTGTGTGACACGGGTGCTGAGGGTGGGGGAAGATAGTTTTTTCATGAATCTTTTGGTCGTTTGGGAATTTATCCGTACATTTGTCGGGAAATAACCAATCATTAACGGAAGGCGTGCAAGTAGTCTACGAGGACAACCATATCATCATCGTCTATAAGGAGAGTGGTGAGATCGTGCAGGGCGACAAGACTGGCGACGAACCATTGGCAGAAACCGTGAAGGCGTATATCAAGGAGAAATACGCAAAGCCGGGGCTGGTTTTCCTTGGTGTGGTGCATCGTCTGGACCGTCCTGTGAGCGGCCTGGTGATGTTTGCACGTACATCGAAGGCCTTGCGGCGGTTGAATGATATGTTTCGTGACGGCGAGGTGCATAAGACCTATTGGGCGGTGGTAGAAAGTGAAAAGTTAAGAGTGAAGAGTGAAGAATTTGCTACCGCCGAACATTGGCTCGTTCGCAACGAGAAGCAGAACAAGAGCTATGCCTACGATCATGAGGTTCCTCGCTCTAAGAAGGCTATCCTGCGTTATCGTGTCATCGGTCATTCTGACCGCTATTCGTTGCTGGAAGTCAAGCTGCTGACAGGCAGGCATCACCAGATACGTTGTCAGCTTGCAGCCATGGGTTGTGTCATCAAAGGCGACCTGAAATATGGTGCCAAGCGAAGTAATGCTGATGGTAGTATTTCGCTGTTAGCCAGACGTTTGGAGTTTTTGCATCCAGTAAAGAAAGAACCTGTAGTCGTTGAATCACCGCTGCCTCAAGACCCATTGTGGCAGGGACTAAAACTGTATCAGCCATGAAGAAAGCGTTGTGGTGGATACTGGGTATTTTGTTGAGTCCCGTCGTGCTGTTTCTGCTGTTGACGGCCTTGCTTTATTTCCCTCCTTTCCAGAACTGGGCAGTGGACAAGGTGGCGGCTATCGCCTCGGAGAAGACGGGTATGGAGATCAGCGTGGACCATGTGGACCTCTCGTTTCCGCTGGATCTGGGTATTGACGGTTTCCGTATCGTTCAGCAGCCTGACACCATAGCCGATGTGGAGCGCATGGTGGTGGACGTGCAACTGTTGCCATTGCTGAAGCAGAAGGTGATTATCAATGAACTGGAGGTGAATGATGCGAAATTCAATACCGCCCAGTTTGTGGATGCCGCCCGCGTGAAGGGACAGTTCAAACGGCTTGCTCTGTCGAGCAGAGGTATAGACCTGGACCAGCAGACGGTGGAGGTGAATGGTGCCCGTCTGGAGGATGCCCGTGTGGACATCATGCTGAACGACAGCGTGCCTGAGGATACGACGACATCAGAAAACCATTGGAAGATATGGGCCGACAGTCTGCGTATTATCCGTTCGGACGTTGCCCTGCACATGCCTGGCGACACGATGAGCGTGAAAGCCCGTTTCGGTTCGCTGGTAGCCCGTGAGGGAGATATCGACCTGGACACGCAGACCTATCAGATAGCCTCCGTTGACTGGCTGGACGGCAGTCTGCAATACGACCAGAACTTCGAGCCCCGTATTGAGGGGTTGGACTATAACCACATCGACCTGCAACAGGTGAACATCGGTGTGGACTCCGTTTATTATCACGACCCGACAGCGCGGCTGGTGATGCGCACCGTGCAGCTGAAGGAGAAGAGTGGTCTGCAGGTGACTGACCTGACCGGTGCCATAGCCTTGGAGAACGGGAAAATCAGACTGCCGAAGATGCGCCTGAAGACCCCTGATTCCGATGTCGAGATGGAGCTTGACCTGCCGCTCTCGCTGATGGCCAAGATAAACCCGGGAAAGATGCGCATGCGACTGAACGCCCAGTTGGGTAAACAGGACCTGATGCGCTTCATGGGCGGAATGCCCCAGTCGTTCCAGCAGCGCTGGCCCAACTACCCGTTGAGTGTCAAGGGCTCTGTCAACGGAAATACGGACTATATGGAGTTTGACGGGCTGGACGTGTCGTTGCCCACCGCCTTCCATGCGACAGCTACCGGTTTTGCCGCCAATGTGACAGACCCCAAGCGTTTGCGTGCCAAGGTGCAGTTCAAGGCCCGTACCGAAGACCTCGGTTTCATTACCGGTATGTTGCCCAAGGACGTGCAGCGTGACTACCGCATACCCCGTGGTATCACGGCGGAAGGACTTGTCAGGGCTGACGGTGCCCAGTATTTTGCCGATGTCGTCATGTGCGAGGGCAAGGGGATGGTGAAGGCCAAGGGCAATTTCAATGCCGATGCAATGCGCTATGACGCCACCCTGAATATCCGTGACCTGAACCTGCACCACTTCATGCCGCACGACTCCATCTATACCGTCTCTGCCGACGTGAAGGCGAAAGGGCAGGGGACAGACATCTTCTCGCCAAGGACCACCCTGCAGGCAGATGCCAAGATACAACACTTGCATTATGGAAGCTATAACCTGAGCAATATGACGGCAATGGCAGATGTCCGTAACGGACGTGCCCATGCCACGCTGACGGGTGACAATCCGCTGCTGAACGGCACGGTCGGTCTGGACGCATTGATGGACAAGCGGAAATTCAACGGCACCGTCACCGCCGACCTTGCCCAACTGGACCTCTATAAGTTGCGCCTGTTCGACAATCCGCTGACCATCGGGCTCTGCGGACACGTAGACGTCAACTCAGACCTTGACAAGACCCATTATGTCAGTGGACTGATCAGCGACCTGACCATCCGTGACTCTGCCAAGACCTATCGTCCCCAGGACATCGGCGTGTTGGTGAATCTCCGTGCAGACACCACCTATGCCCGTATTCAGAGCGGTGACTTCATCGTGAAGGTCGATGCCAGCGGACATTATGAGCAACTGCTGCGCCAGTTGACGATATTGGGTGACTCCGCCATGGCACAGTATGACAAGAAGATCATTGACCAGCCGGCATTGCGACGACTGCTTCCCACCATGAAGCTGCATGTGGAGAGCAGGAAGGACAACCCGATAGCCACCCTGTTGAAGAGCGGTTCGGACCTTGAATTCAAGGAGATGCTCTTCGACCTGTCGACCTCGGTGGAGACCGGCGTCAACGGCAATGGCTATGTGCACTCGCTGATCTATGACGGAACCCGTCTGGACACGATTACCTTCCGTCTGACCCAGCGTACACAGCACCTGAGTTTCGGTGGTCAGATACGCAATAACAAGCGTAACCCGCAGTTTGTGTTTAACGCCCTGTTTGACGGAGTCCTGCAAGAACGTGGGGCAACGATGGGTGTCCGCTATTTCGACTCTGAGAATAAGATGGGTGCCCGTATCGGTGCCCAGGCAGAGATGGTGGACAGTGGCATCCGTCTGCATCTCGTTCCTGACCGTCCGACGCTGGGCTATAAGGAGTTTGCGCTGAATAAGGATAATTTCGTGTTCTTGGGTGCCGATCGCAAGGTCAAGGCAAAAATCGACCTGATAGCCGACGACGGTACTGGTGTGAAGATTTATTCCGACGAGAGTGACCCGACAGCCTTGCAGGATATCACCGTCAGTCTGAACCGCTTTAACCTCGGTGAGGTCACTTCCGTCCTTCCCTATGTACCCCGCATGACCGGTATCCTGAACGGTGACTATCACGTCGTGCAGCATGAGACAGGCCGGTTCTCCATGGTGAGTGACATGGCGGTGCAGAATATGACCTATGAGAAGAGTCCGATAGGTAATGTCAGTACCGAGCTGGTCTATTTGCAGAAAGAAAATGATGCCCATGCCGTGGAGGCCCGTCTGTTGAGGGACGACGTAGAGATTGGTCTCTTGAGCGGAACCTATTATAATGAAGGCAAGGGAGCCCTCGATGCCACGTTGCAGCTGACCCGCTTCCCATTGGCTTTGGTCAACGGTTTCGTGCCCGACCAGATCGTCGGTCTGGAAGGCTATGGCGAGGGAAAACTGACCATCAAGGGACCTTTGAACACTCCGCAGGTTGACGGTGAGGTCTATCTGGACTCCTCCTATCTGGTGAGTATCCCTTACGGCATGCGCATGCGTTTCGACAACGACCCCGTCCGTATAGTGGGCTCCAACCTGCTGTTTGAGAATTTCTCCCTCTATGCCTATAACGACAACCCGCTGACCCTCATGGGAAGTATCAATTTCGGTGATCTCGACCGTATTATGGTTGACCTCCGCATGCGAGCCAAGGACTTCCAGATTATCGGAGAGAAGGAGAATCCCAACAGTATTGCCTATGGAAAGGCCTTCGTGGACTTCTACGGCAGGATGCAGGGACTGTTGGACAATCTGAATATGCGAGGACGGTTGAACGTGTTGGGTTCGACGGATATGAGCTATGTGCTGCGTGACACCCCGTTATCGACCGATAACCATCTGGAGGAGCTGGTGAAGTTTACCGACTTCAGCGATACGGCACAGGTGGTTGTGGAACGTCCTTCGCTGACAGGTTTTAACATGGACCTGACGGTGGAGGTGTCGAAGGGCGCCCATATCATGGCCTATCTGAATACCGACCACTCCAATTATATTGACCTGATGGGCGGCGGAACGTTGCGTTTGCAGTACACGCCTATTGACAACCTGCAACTGCGTGGTCGCTATACCTTGTCGAACGGTGAGATGAAGTATTCGCTGCACGTCATCCCGTTGAAGACTTTCACGATCCAGGACGGCTCGTATATCGAGTTTACTGGTGAACCGATGAATCCTACGTTGAACATCACGGCAACAGAGCGTGTCCGTTCCACAGTAACCAACAGCAGCGGGGTAGGGCGTAGCGTGGAGTTTGATTGTGGCGTGATCATCACCCAGACCCTCAAGCAGATGGGACTGGAATTCACGCTGGATGCTCCGGAGGATATGCAGTTGCATAGTGAGTTGCAGGCAATGGGTGTGGAACAGCGTGGCAAGCTCGCCGTGACGATGCTGACGACGGGAATGTATCTTGCCGACGGTAACACAGGAGCCTTCTCCATGAACTCGGCACTCAGCTCGTTCCTGAACTCGGAGATCAGTTCCATCACAGGAAATGCCCTGCGCACCCTTGACCTCTCGTTCGGTATGGATAACTCCACCGACGCATCAGGTGCCATGCATACCGACTACTCGTTTAAGTTTGCCAAGCGCTTCATGAACAACCGACTGAAGATTACGGTCGGCGGTAAGGTGTCGACGGGTGCGGAGTTGCAGCAGCGTAACAACTCGTTCTTTGACAATGTATCGCTGGAATACCGCCTCGACAAGACGGCCAATAAGTTTATCACCTTGTATTACCAGAATAACAGCTACGACTGGCTGGACGGTTATACCCAGAAGTATGGAGGCGGCTTCACATGGAGGCGTTCATTACAGAATTTCTGGGATATCTTCCGTTTTAAGGATACGACTCCTCAGAGGACACCGAGACCCATGAACGCTCCGAGTACCCAGATTCCTACTGACTCCCTAAAGACTGAAAACAATGAAAAGAAATAAAACCAGCTATTGGCTGTTGGCTATAGGCGTTTTGCTGCTGTCATCCTGTTCGATGACGAAGAATATCCCCGAGGACGACCAGCTCTTTACTGGACTGACAAAGATTACCTATGAGAACTATGAGAAGAACGACAACTTCGTCCAGACCCAGGAGGAGGTGGAGGCCGCCCTTGCCACAGCTCCCAATGGTTCTATCTTTGGCAGCAGTTACCATCGGATGCCTTTCTCTTTCGGTTTGTCGGTATGGAACGCATACGCCCATAAGGACACCAAGTTTGCCAAGTGGATGACGAAGGCTTTTGGCAAGCAGCCGGTACTGATGTCATGGGTGAATCCGGAGCTGCGCTCTTCTGTGGCACGTTCGGTATTACGCAACCACGGTTATTTCAACGGACAAGTAAGTTTCGAGACTGTCCAGCAGAAGAATCCCAAGACGGCGAAGATCGGGTACACGGTGAATCTCGGACGACTCTATACACTCGACAGTGTCGGCTATTTCGGTTTCCCTGCCGGGGCAGACAGCTTGATACATGAGACGCTCGATGAGGCGCTGATTCACAGAGGCGATCCTTTTGTGGTGGCTAATCTCGATGCAGAGCGCAACCGTGTCAGTATGTTGTTGCGCAACAACGGCTATTATTATTACCAGCCAAGCTATGCCTCCTACCTGGCTGATACCTTTGTCGTTGACGGTAAGGCGCAGTTGCGCTTCCAGCTGGCGAAGGATGTCCCAGAGCAGGCGCTGCATAAGTGGTATATCGGACGGGTCAATATCAATATGCGCAAGACTTTCATGGAGCAGCTGACCGACTCGATCCACCGTCGTTATTTCACGGTACGCTTCTCGGGTAAGAAACCGCCCATCCGTACCCGTGTGCTGATGGCAGACATGAAGATACGTCCCCGTCAGCTGTATAGCTATGACAACTATCTCCAGTCGGTCAACAAGCTCAATGCCATGGGATTGTTCTCCTCGACAGACTTCGTGTTTACACCCCGTGACACCACAGCGACATGTGACACCTTGGATCTGACTCTTAACTGTGTGTTTGACAAACCGTGGGACTTCTATATTGAGACGAACTTCAACGCCCGTACCAATGGACGTGTAGGACCGGAGTTGAAACTGGGTGTCGCTCGTCGTAACGCTTTTCGTGGCGGTGAGAAGATAGATGTCAACCTGCATGGCTCCTATGAGTGGGCGACACATGGCGGCTCGTCGATGAACAACTATGAGTATGGTGCCGACGCCAGCATCGAGTTCCCACGTATCATTGCTCCCTTCTTTGGCGGCAATCGTGTGCGCCGTGACGAACAGGGGCGTGTCATCCGCCGTCGTCGTTTTTACTCCACACCGCTGACTATCGCCAAGGTCTCTACGGATATCATCTATCGCCCAGACTATTACAAGATGCATGTGGTTAGCGGCGAGTGGACCTACCGTTGGCAGACCTCTGCGCAGAGTCGTCATGAGTTCTCGCCATTGACCGTCAAGTATCAGTATATGAACAGTCATACGGATGCTTTTGATGAACTGGTGAAGAAAAATCCGTATCTGGCAGCCACCATGCAGGACTATTTCGTGCCGGAGATGCGCTATACCTATATCTACACCAGTCCGGCGAATAAGTTGCATCCCATCCGATGGGAGACTACCCTTGCCGAGTCGGGTAATCTGGTGTCGCTGGCCTATATGATCGGCGGCAGGAGCTGGAACGAGAAAAACAAGCAGTTGTTTAAGAACCCGTATTCCCAGTTTATCAAGATTGAGACAGACTTCACCAAGACGTGGACGCTGAGCAGTGCATCACAGTTGGTGGGACATCTGAATGCCGGATATACATGGATTTATGGTAACAGCGAAAGTCTTCCCAGTGCAGAGATGTTTTATGTAGGCGGTGCCAATAGCATTCGTGCCTTTCCTGTGCGTGGTGTGGGACCGGGAAGTATCCAGTCCTTTGGCGACAAGGCGTATGACTATCTCTTGCGTAATGGCAGTATCAAGTTCGTGGCTAACCTGGAGTATCGCCGCCGTCTCTTCGGCAACTTCTATGGCGCTGTGTTCCTCGATGCTGGTAATGTGTGGACACCGTCTGACGACACTTATGATGACAAGGAAGCGGAAGAAGCATTTTCTGGAGGAAGTTTCCATTTCAAGAACTTTTTCCGTGAACTGGCTTTGGGAACGGGTATCGGTATCCGCTACGACCTCGACTTCCTGATTCTGCGTCTTGACTGGGGTATCGGTCTGCACACGCCCTATGATACAGGCAAGTCTGGCTACTTCAATATCGGTAGCTTTAAGGATGCCCAGACACTCCATTTCGCCATTGGCTATCCATTCTGATGAAAAAATTAGGTATTTGTTTGGTTATTTGCTTGATTATTCGTAACTTTGCACCCAATTTGGAAAAAATAGAGTCGAAAAGATAGTCGATGAAGAATGACAACATGAAGAATCAGTACCGCATCAACGAGCAGATTCGTGTTCGTGAGGTACGTATTGTTGGGGAAGGTGACAGCATGGTTGTTCCTACCCGTCAGGCATTGGATATGGCACATGAGCAGGGCGTTGACCTTGTGGAGATTTCGCCGAATGCAAATCCACCTGTATGTCGCTTGATTGACTATTCTAAGTTCCTCTACCAGCAGAAGAAGCGCCAGAAGGAAATGAAGGCGAAGCAGGTGAAGGTAGAGGTGAAAGAGATTCGTTTCGGACCTCAGACCGATGAGCACGACTATCAGTTCAAACTCAAGCATGCCAAGGAATTTCTCGAAGAGGGCAACAAGGTGCGTGCTTATGTGTTCTTCCGTGGTCGTTCCATTCTCTTCAAGGAACAAGGTGAGGTACTCCTGTTACGTTTCGCCAATGATTTGGAGGAATATGGTAAGGTAGAGTCGATGCCTTCGCTGGAGGGAAAGAAGATGTTCCTCTATCTGGCTCCTAAGAAAGCCGGTGTTGCCAAGAAGAGTCAGCAGGCCCGCGACCGTGAGGCTTCTGTTACGGAGGCGAAAGAAACAGCAAAGCTGCAAGATGAGCAGACACCATCGAACGGAGGTTTGTTTGCCAATGCGAAGATCAGTGCCGATGCGCTGAAGAAACTTACGGAGGAAACCGAAGAGGTTGATAGCTAACAGCAAGAAAAGAAAGAAGGCGTCGCGCCCGGTATATGCGTAGTCGCCGATTATTAATAACAATTTAATTTTTAAAACAATGCCAAAAGTAAAGACAAATTCCGGAGCGAAGAAGAGATTTTCATTCACCGGTACAGGTAAGGTCAAGAGACACCACGCTTACCACAGTCACATTCTGACGAAGAAGACCAAGAAACAGAAGCGTAACCTTTGTGGTTCAACCATCGTTGACACCTCAAACATGAAGCAGGTCCGCGACCTGTTGTGTCTCCGTTAATTCACCTATTGTCAAACATTAAAAGTATTAGAAAACTATGCCAAGATCAGTAAATCACGTTGCATCAAGAGCAAAACGTAAAAGAATTCTGAAACTCACTCGCGGTTACTTTGGTGCCCGCAAGAATGTTTGGACAGTAGCTAAGAACACTTGGGAGAAGGGTCTTACCTATGCTTATCGCGATCGTAAGAACAAGAAGCGTAACTTCCGTGCCTTGTGGATTCAGCGTATCAACGCTGCCGCACGTCTGGAGGGTATGAGCTATTCTGTCCTGATGGGTAAACTCGCCAAGGCTGGTATTGAGATTAACCGTAAGGTGCTCGCCGACCTCGCAGTGAATAACCCTGAAGCCTTCAAGGCTATCGTTGCAAAAGTTGCGGATAAGTAAGAGAAGAATCGAACGTGTTTGAATTCTTCCGAGCGAGAGCAAGTTCGAGCGAAGCTCAAAGTGAAGTAAATCTATCCGATACGGAATGAAGAAAAAGTCGCTTTCCCTTTTGGGTTAGCGATTTTTTTTGTACCTTTGAATCCGTGAAACAAATCCTGGTTGTCATATTCATCTTGATGGGACTGCCTGTCTCTGCGCAGTTCCTGCATGAGGGGGATACTATTGCCATCATCTCTCCGTCAAGTGCCACCGATACGGCTACAATCGGTGGTGGTATCCGTACTTTGGAACGATGGGGGTTCCATACGGTGGTAGGGCGTCATGCACTAAAGGATTACCGTGGCTTTGCCGGAACCATCGAAGAGCGTAGGGCCGACTTGTTGTGGGCTTTAACCGAACCGAGCGTGAAGGCGATTATGTGTTCCCGTGGCGGTGACGGTGCTGTTCATCTGTTGTGTGGCCTGTCACCGAAGGTCTTCAAACGATATCCCAAACTGCTTATCGGTTTCAGTGATATCACCGCCTTGCTCTCTGCAGAGGCTTCCGCCGGTAATATTGGCATTCATGGCTCGATGTGTCATGCCATCAATACCTATGAAGGGAATGATACCGTCAGTCAGGCTCTGCGCCGTATGATGATGGGCGACTTGCCCGTATACCGCATTCCGCATCACTCGTTGGATCAGTCTGGTAAGGCAAAAGGTATCCTTGTAGGTGGTAATATGTCGGTACTGCATGGATTGGCAGGCTCAGTCTATGATCCCCTGAACCTGCCAGACATCATTCTCTTTCTGGAAGATACGGGAGAGGGGATGACCAAAGTCGACCGCATGTTGCATAACATTGAGGTACGTGGTCTGATGTCACATGTCAAGGGTATTATCATCGGCCAGTTTACCAATTATAAACGAGTGCCTAATACTTTTCCAGACATGTACTATATGTTCCATGAATACCTGCGGAAATATCCTATTCCCGTATGTTATGATTTCCCTGTGGGGCATGCCCATCTGCGCAACTTCCCGATGCTGGTAGGAAGTGTCGTTATATTAGAGGTTGGCGGTGAGGGGACGACACTTACTTTCTCATCCCCTTCATACTGAGAGAGATACGGTTTCTGCGGAGGTCAATGCCGATAACCCTTACTTTGACATGCTGATGAAGGTGAACCACCTTCGTGGGGTCGCTGACGTATTTGTCGGCAAGTTGGGAGATGTGTACAAGACCATCCTGATGAACGCCGATATCCACGAAAGCACCGAAGTTGGTAATGTTTGTCACAATACCAGGAAGTTCCATCCCTTCTTGTAAGTCTTCAACGGTCTGGATACTCGAGTCGAACTCAAACTCCTCAATTTGTTCACGGGGGTCACGACCGGGTTTATCCAGCTCCTTCATAATGTCGGTGAGGGTGGGGATTCCAATGGAGTCGGTGACATAGCGTTGGATATCAATCTGCCCGCGTTTCTCTTTATTGTTAATCAGTTCCTCTATCGTACACTGGCAGTCTTTTGCCATCTGTTCCACGATGCCGTAACTCTCAGGATGGACAGCGCTATTATCAAGTGGATTCTTGGCATGTGGGATTCGTAGGAAACCGGCACACTGCTGATAGGCGGCAGGCCCGAGGCGTGGCACCTTCTTCAGTTGGGTACGACTGGTGAATGCTCCATTTTCCTTCCGGTAGTCTATGATGTTCTTTGCCAGGGTAGGCCCCAGTCCACTGACATACATGAGCAGGTGTTGTGATGCTGTGTTGAGGTTGACACCTACGAGATTCACACAACTCTCTACCGTCTGATCAAGTGAATGCTTGAGCTTCGTCTGATCCACGTCATGTTGGTATTGTCCTACGCCGATACTCTTAGGATCAATCTTCACCAGTTCTGCCAATGGGTCCATTAGACGACGACCAATGCTGACGGCACCACGTACGGTGACATCTTCATCGGGGAATTCGTCACGAGCCACTTTGGAGGCACTATACACGGAGGCACCATCTTCGCTGACGACGAAGACTTGGGGCTTTCCCTGCTTTCCTGTTTCGCTGGAAAGACAGTCTTCCACAAACTCCTTGGTCTCACGGCTGGCAGTACCATTTCCTATGGCAATTGCTTCAATATGATATTGCTCCAGCATCTGTTGGACATGAACAGTGGCCTGCATACGATGGTTGACAGGGGGATGGGGGAAGATGGCCTCATGGTGCAGCAGGTTACCCTGTGCGTCAAGACAAACGACCTTACAACCCGTTCGGAAACCAGGGTCAATGCCCATCACCCGTTTCTGTCCTAAAGGAGCGCCGAGCAGTAGTTGGCGTAGGTTTTCTGTGAAAACATTAATCGCCTCCTCATCGGCTTTCTCCTTACTGATATTGGAAAACTCCGTCTCAATGGCAGGGCGGAGCAGACGCTTGTAACCATCTTCCACAGCTTCGGCAACTAGGCGTTGACAGGCACCGGTTCCATGAACATAATGATGTTGCATGCGACGGATTGCCTCCTCGTCATCAATCGTGATACTGATGCGAAGGAAACCTTCGCTCTCACCCCGACGCATGGCCAGCAGTCGATGTGATGAGCAACGCTTTAGGGGCTCCTCCCAGTCGAAATAGTCTGAATACTTTGCTGCCTCGTCAGTATCTTTCTTAGCTTTGACAACTTTAGATACGATGAATGCCTCGCGGCGGAAGGCAGCACGGATCTGGTTACGGGAGCCTTCCTCCTCGCTAATCTGTTCGGCGATGATGTCCTGAGCACCCTTCAAAGCTGAGGCAACATCGGAGACACCGCCTACGACAAAACGCATGGCGGCTTGCTCGGGATGAGGCTCCCGCTGGAGCATTAGCAGTTGGGCTAATGGCTCTAGTCCTTGTTCGCGAGCTAGTTGGGCACGGGTATGCCGTTTGGGTTTGTATGGCAGGTAGATGTCTTCCAGTACTGTTGCCTCCCAACAGTCATCGATGCGTTTCTGCAGATCAGCAGTCATCTTTTCCTGTTCTGTAATCGTTTTGACAATTGTCTCCTTTCGTTTGGCTATTTCCTGAAGACGTTCCAAACGGTCGCTGATAGCGGCAATCTGTATGTCGTCGAGACCACCCGTCCGCTCCTTGCGGTAACGGGAGATGAAGGGAATGGTGCATCCCTCGTCCAATAGCTTCAGCGTGTTTTCCACACCATGCTCAGGCAGGTGGAGTTCGCTGGATATCAGTTTCGTAAAAATCCTAATCTGTTCCATAACGCTACAAAAGTACGAAGAATATTTGAGAACGGCTTCTGGTTCTATCTAATAATTATTAATTTATTTTGCATTCATGCGGAAATATACTAACTTTGCATTCCGATATAAGATAGAATATGATTTCCGTAGAAGGACTAAGTGTAGAATTCAGTGCTAAACCGTTGTTCACCAAGGCAAGTTTCGTGGTGAACGACCATGACCGTATTGCCTTGGTGGGTAAGAATGGGGCAGGGAAGTCTACCTTATTGAAAATATTGTGTGGTTTGCAGCAGCCGACCAGTGGCGTGGTGAGTATTCCCAACGATACAACAATCGGTTATCTGCCACAGGTGATGAAACTTCAAGATGATACTAGTGTACGGGAAGAGACACAGAAGGCTTTCTCGCATATGCGTGAGATGAAAGAGTCTATCGACCGCATGAATCAAGAACTGGCAGAGCGTACAGATTATGAGAGTGCAGACTATCTTGCATTGGTAGAACACTTTACCCAGGAACATGAGCGCTATATGATGATGGGGGCTGAAAACTATGAGGCGGAAATTGAGCGGACATTAATGGGACTGGGTTTTGTCCGTACGGATTTTGAACGCCCTACCAGTGAGTTTTCTGGTGGATGGCGTATGCGTATTGAACTGGCGAAGATCCTTTTACAGAAACCTGATGTGTTATTGCTCGACGAGCCTACCAATCATCTGGATATTGAATCGATACAGTGGTTGGAACAGTTTTTGGCACAGAGCGCCAAGGCTGTCGTACTGGTCAGTCACGACCGTGCGTTCATCAATAATGTGTCGAATAGGACATTAGAGATATCCTGTGGACAGGTGATAGACTATAAGGTGAAGTATAACGAATATGTCATCCTTCGTAAGGAACGTCGCGAACAGCAGTTGCGAGCCTATGAGAACCAACAGAAGGAAGTCGCTGACATGAAGGACTTCATCGAACGCTTCCGCTATAAGGCTACAAAGGCGGTGCAGGTGCAGCAGAAAATCAAGCAGTTGGAGAAAATCATACCCATTGAAGTCGATGAGGTGGATAATGCTGCCATGCACTTGAAATTTCCGCCCTGTCTGCGTAGTGGAGACTATCCGGTTATCTGTGAGGAGGTAGGGAAAAAATACGGTGAACATACGGTGTTTTCTCGGGTGAATATGACTATCAAACGAGGTGAGAAGGTCGCTTTCGTAGGTAAGAACGGAGAAGGTAAATCCACCCTTGTGAAATGTATCATGGGAGAGATCCCCTATGATGGAAACTTGAAGATTGGACATAATGTTCAGATTGGCTATTTTGCTCAAAACCAGGCACAGCTGTTGGATGAGTCACTGACAGTATTCCAGACAATTGATCATGTGGCAAAAGGAGAGATTCGACAGAGGATCAATGATATATTAGGTGCTTTCATGTTTGGCGGGGAGGCTTCCGATAAGAAAGTGAAAGTGCTTAGTGGTGGCGAACGTAGCCGTCTTGCCATGATACGTCTGTTATTAGAGCCCGTTAACCTGTTGATTCTTGATGAGCCAACCAACCATCTTGACATGCCATCGAAAGATGTGTTGAAAGAAGCCATCAAGGCTTTTGATGGTACGGCCATCATTGTCAGTCACGACCGTGAATTCTTAGATGGCCTGGTTACGAAGGTTTATGAGTTCGGAGGCGGTAGAGTACGAGAGCATTTGGGAGGTATCTATGACTTTCTGCAGTCGAAACAAATCAGTGAACTGTCTGAACTTCAGAGTATGCCGGTTTCTCGGACATCTCAAAGTCCTCAGCCCTCCCAGGGTAATAACAACTATGTTGAACACAAGGAACAACAGAAGAAACTTCGTAAGGCAGAACGCGCTGTGGAAGAATCGGAACGCAAAATCAGTGACATGGAACGTCGCCTGAAAGAACTCGACCAGTTGTTGATGGATCCTGTTAATGCCTCTAATATGGAATTCGTCACGGAATACACTACAGTCAAGAAAGCCCTTGATGAGGAAGTGGAACGATGGGAGAAACTATCGGAAGAATTAGAACAACTAACATAAATAAGAACAATGAAAATTAAAGGAGTATTCATGATGATGGTATTATCATCTATGTCTGTTGCGTCTATGGCGCAATCGACGCTGAAGTCGGGAATCGACTTGACAGACCTCAATCAACAGGTAAAGCCTGGAGATGATTTCTATGAATATGCCTGTGGTGGATGGATGAGAAAGAATCCGCTGCCAGCCGCCTATTCGCGCTATGGTAGTTTTGACCGCTTGGCAGAAGATAACAATAAGCGTATTAATGGGATTCTGAAGGAATTGCAGGAGAACACTTATCCGCAGGGTAGTGTGGAGCAAAAATTGAGCGACCTGTATAAACTTGCTATGGACTCGGCTCGTCGGGAAAGTGACGGACTGGCTCCTGTGATGGGATTGATTGGGAAGATGGAGAAAGCGAAGACTGTTGCCCAGCTTTTTGACATCCAGTTGGAAATGATGCCTTATGGTGATATGGAGTTTTTCCATGCCTATATGGGTGCAGACGAGAAGAACGCCACGCAGAATATCCTGAGTATCAGTCAAGGAGGATTGACACTGGGACAGAAAGACTATTATCTGGAGACTGATGAGGCTACTACAAAGATTCGTGAGAGTTATAAGGCACACATCGTCCGTATGTTCCAACTTTTTGGCTTTAAAAAGGTTGCTGCCGAGAAGAAGATGAAAAATATCTTCAAGGTGGAACTCGCGTTGGCAAAAGTGTCTAAGTCGCGTACAGAACTGCGTGATCCCATTGCTAACTATAATAAAATGACACTTCAGGAATTTGATGTCAAATATCCTCATTTCCAGTTGGAGAAGCAAATGAATGCAAAGGGTATCGCCAGTCAGTATATTCAGGAGATGATCGTCGGACAGCCAGACTTCATGGCAGGTGCCGACCGGTTGTTTGCGACAATCACTCCTGCAGAGTACCGAGACTATATGGAATGGGGAATTATCACTTCTTCAGCTGCTTATCTGAATGATGAGGCGCGTGCAGCAAATTTTGATTTCTTCGGTAAGGTAATATCTGGAAGAAAAGAGGATCATCCTCTATGGCGACGCGCTACGAATCAGGTACAAGGTGTGATGGGTGAGGCCCTGGGTAAGATCTATGTGGAGAAATACTTCCCGGCTTCTTCCAAGGAACGTATGAAGACCTTGGTAGAAAACCTTCGTATTGCCCTTGGCGAGCGTATTGCAGCTCAGGAATGGATGAACGATTCCACAAAGGTGAATGCCTTGTTGAAATTGAATACTTTCTATGTGAAGATTGGTTATCCGGACAGGTGGACTGATATGTCAGACTTGAAAATTGACATGAAAAAATCTTACTATGAGAATATGCAGGAGTGTAGTCGGTTCTGGACCAAATGGCGTATCGAACATACTGCTGGAAAACCTGTCGATCGTGATGATTGGCATATGACTCCTCAGACGGTTAATGCCTATTATAATCCGACAACCAATGAAATATGCTTCCCTGCAGGAATACTGCAAGTTCCTTTCTTTGATCCCAATGCTGACGATGCCTTTAACTATGGTGCTATTGGCGTGGTTATCGGACATGAGATGACCCATGGATTTGACGATCAGGGCCGTCGTTTTGACAAGGATGGAAATATGCATGACTGGTGGACGGAATCTGATGGAAAAAACTTTACAGAACGTACAGATAAATATGCCGATTTCTTCTCAAAGATCAAAGTACTACCAGACTTGAATGCAAACGGTCGCTTGACATTGGGTGAGAATCTTGCTGATCATGGAGGCCTGCAGGTGGCATATACCGCTTACAAGAACGCTACCAAATTCCATCCATTGCCTGTCATCGATGGTCTGACGGCTGATCAGCGTTTCTTCTTGGCATACGCTGGGGTTTGGGCTGGTAATATTACGGAGGCGGAGATGCGTAATCGCACTAAGAGTGACCCCCATTCATTGGGTCGTTGGCGTGTTAACGGAGCTTTGCCTCATGTCGATATGTGGTATGATGCATTTGGTATTAAGGAAGGCGATAAGATGTTTATTCCTAAGGAAAATCGTCTGTCGTTATGGTAAAAAGGCGAAAAACAGCGAAAAAATGCCGTCGTAAATAAAATTTACGGCGGTTTTTTGTTTGATTAAAAATATTTTGTTTATCTTTGCAACTAACTTAGCACTATCCTAAAAAATGACAAGTGATAATACTGTAAATACTGAGAGAACACAGAGGACCTTACGTCCTCAACAATTTGTTCGTGAGAAAGAGCTTATACGCGAGGAAGAAGTACGACAGCCCGAAATGCAACAACTGCAGCAACAACAGCAGGCTGGCGGAAAAGTGTGTCCTTTTTGTGGGGCTGTTAATGATCCTGAGGCCATGTTCTGTGCCCAGTGCGGTCAACCCATTAGCAAGGCGACCTGTCCCTATTGCTCTTCAGAAATAGATCCTGATGCCGATTTTTGTGAGGTTTGTCATCATTATATCCGTAAAGATGTCTGTTCCTATTGTGGAGCGAAACTGACGGGTAATGAGGCATATTGTCCGGAATGCGGAAGTCCTCGTGGCGGATTAGTATGTCCTACTTGTCATGCAATGAACGATTTCGCCTTTTGCAAGCAATGTGGAACGGCTTTGACGGCAGAGGCCAAGGAGTTGGTGAAGGAACTTCAGAAGAATCCGGATTACAAGGAACTTTTGGATGTTGTTCAGGAATATTCCCGACTGGAGGGTTCTTTGCCTTATAACTCCGAACGTGACATCGTCCGTGAGCAGATGAACATGAAATTGCGTGAACGTATGTTATCGTTATTGGCAAAGGATGCTGGCGTTGAGAATCCTGTTATTCCTAAAGTCGAGACTAAGCGTATGACAAAGGAAGAACTGGAAGAGCAGAAGACGGAGAAGATCAAACAGTTGTCTGCCATCCTTGATAAGTTGGCAGTGCCTCCGACATCTTCACCAGTGCAAGCCCGCAACTATGCTATGGCAAGTAAACCGATGGGTGTGCGTCTTGCTTGGGTATGCAATTATAAACATGCACTTCACAGTAGTCCCTGCGGTTGTGCAAAGCCTCACCTCGGCGGTAAATGGGTGGTGTTAGGAAAGAATAGTACAGCAGAAATTAAAGACGACAAATAAATGGATCAAACCATAAAGACTGTAAGGAACAATAGTTCGACCATTAGAGTGACTCCTCAAGGCGGTGCTTCGGGCGATAAGACATTCCGTCCGGGAACCGCACAGCCTACCAAGTCGGATCCCACTAATGATTTTCTGATAAAAGGAAAAGTATACCATTGTATTAAGTGCCTCAGCGATAATTCCGGTGAGGCGCAGGTGTTTTTGGTGGAATGCGACCGGAAACAGATGGTGTTGAAAATCTATTATCCCAATTTCTCTATTAAGAAGACATTGTTGCGTATCATCCAAAGTTTTGGTATGGAAACGATAGTCAAGCTATTCGACTATGGTAAGACATACGTAGACGGAAAGAGTCGTGACTATGAGTTAATGGAGTATTTGCGGGGTGGTACGCTTAAGGAGTATGATCTGGATGGCGACTTCAACCAGTTCCGCCGTATTACATTGCAGGCTGCTGCGGCTCTTGCCTATTGCCACAACAGCAATATCATCCATAAAGATATCAAGCCAGCCAATTTCTTCTTTCGTGATGAGAAGCATCAGGAGATTGTGCTTGGCGACTTTGGTATTTCCAGTGTCTTGGAAAATGACGAGCGTGTTCATAGGACGACCCAGGCTCGTACCCCGGTATTTGCAGCTCCAGAGATGTATAACGACGTGATTGACGGTGAGGTTGAGATTACTCCGTCAGTTGATTTCTACTCATTAGGTATTACATTGATGACACTCTGGCTGGGTGAGAATCCGTTGAGTCAGAACGAGCGTGTCATGATGCGTAAGAAAAATGAGGGACGTCTTCCCCGTATCAATGAGTTGCCGGATCGTGTCAAGATGCTGATTCAGGGACTGACGGCTGTCAATCCCCAGAACCGTTGGAAATATGAACAGGTAGAGCGCTGGTTCCTAGGCGAGGATGTCGAGGTTGATATCTCGTCGCCCATTTTGAAGTATCGCAGTTTTATTGTCGATCCTGAGAAGAACTTGGTTGCTGACAATGTTCATGAACTGATACCCCTGTTGCTTGACAATGAGCGTTTGGCTATCAGTTATCTGTATAATGGTAGAATTGCCGGTTGGTTGGAACAATGTGGAAATGTGAAGCTCAGTTCCGCAGTCAAGGATATCGTCGTTAACCGTTATCCCGTAGACCAACATGCGGGACTGATGGCTGCCGTGTATGTGATGGAGCCTACTTATCCATACAAGGATCTTCACGGAAACAATTGCGACGATCTGCACAGTGTGGGAATCTCGCTTCTCAGTTATCAGGAAGAATATGCGATAGCCCTGAGAAATCCTAACGATACCCTTTATTTGTATCTGGAATCACATTCCAAGGCAAATATTAACAGGATACGCGGCTATTTCTCAGAAAAGAACTTCGATAGTCGTATTGCTATTCTGCGTATGGCGTATGAGATAGACAAGGAAATCCCCTTCTTGCCTCAATATGCTTCTTCTACCTTAAATGAGATTATCCATGCCTTTGGATATGAGGAATGTTCTGATGACGCATGGCTCTCATTAAGCGACGGCAGGTTGTTGTCATGGATGTATAGCCATGAAGACAGAATGGCCTGTGAGTCTTTGCGTATCATGACGCAGGGGCAAAAGCCGTCTCGTTCTTTGGGATATAAGGTATTGTATAACTTAGACCGTGATGCCGCCTTTGATTTGCGTGATGCTGATACGCCCTATCGTGTGGGCGTGTTGCTGGCTCAGCAGATGAAGGAATGGCAACATCTTCCAGAGAAAGAGTTTAATCAGTGTATCACGGAATTCTCAGATCCCAATGGTCGCTTTGCTTACTTTGCCCAGTTACACGGATGGGTAGAGCAGTTGAACCAGGCACGTGCTTGTTTCGATATGAAAAGTGAGGAGAATACAGAGCGTCTGGGTGCTTATGATTTACGGACAGCCGCCTACCGTTTCTGTCGTATTCTCGGTGCCCGTCCGACCTATCTGTTGGACGATGGCATGGAATTAGTCGAGGGATTGACTGTCGATAAGATCGGTCATCAAGAGGAAATGGTTAAGGAGATGAAGCGTGGTGCCCTGAGTCAGTGGCTGTCAGTCTTCTACCATGAAGACCCAGACAAGGACTTCAGTGAACAGTATTCTTATGAGCATTGTTTGGAGAACTGGATACTGAAACTGGGTGAGATAGATCCTAACCAGTCGCATTTTAAACGTTTCGGTACTGCCAAGCAAGAGACTGCGGAGAAATATGCAGAAGTACGGAAGATGTACTATCGGGCGAAAAGCAAGGAGAAAAACTGGCGAATCGTCTTCTATTCACTATGTGGTGTATGGGCATTGTTCCTGTTGCTCTTCGGCATTAGTGGTCGTGAATACCTGCTTGAGCATGCTGGTTTGTCAATTGTCTTGCCACTCGGAGGTATGTCTGCAATAATAATAGGTACACGTGCCTTCTTTAAAGGTTATGGGTTTGTTTTCTCATGTCTGTGGGGACTGTTGGGAGTCTTGTCATCTTATATCCCTGTCATCATCTTGCGATATGTCAACGGATCGTCTCCCAGTATGTTTATTCCGACAGTTCTCATCCTTACGGCAATATATGTGGCCATTTGTCATTTCACTGATTTCCGTTCTGATACTAATAGTGAGAACCTGTTGGAATCAGGACTGGTTGATGATGATATCAAGTCAACTTTGATAGAGCCATTATATTATACATTTAAAGAAAAGAAATTCAAGTTTAAGGGTTCCAATTTTGGCATACTTGATGATGTGACCAATCAGGTTCGCTCATTAAGTGGAGAATCTGTCCTGCATTACATCCTGTGGTCAGCATTGGTAGGAATCTTATTACTGGAAATGATTATATTCAGCCCAAAGTTGTTGAATGTGGGTAATCCCAATACGAACGACTGGAGATTAAATCCGTCGGCAGTAGTCAAACAAATACAAAAGGACGTAGAATAGTATGGTATGTGAGCATTGTCATAAAGAAAACCGTTCGATAGCGAAGTTCTGTAAGTGGTGTGGAAAACCACTTATCTCACAGAATGTGCTCGACCAGTTGGTAGGCCTTGATGATGTCAAGAAGCAACTCAAGACGGTAGTTGATACCTATACCTATTTACATTCGCGCAAAGATGTGATGAAAGTGCGTTTGAGTGTGAATGCGATTATCATAGGTGAGACGGGAACTGGTAAGACTGCACTTTCTGAAGTTATCAAGGATTATTTTTATCAGCACAAGATTATAGAGAAGCCCAAGTTGACGATGGTTGACGCTGTTGACTATCAGCGTTTTGTTGATAAGTGGGATGACAATATCCAGAAGGCAAAGGATGGTATCCTTTTCTTCGATAACGTGCAGAAACTATTGCCAGACAGGTACTCTAACCAGGTTAATCCGCTCGATAAACTGTTTGTCGAGATGGATAAGTGGAATGATAATCCTATTGTGATTATCTCTGGTCTGCCGAAGGGTTTGGATGACTTCTTAGTCAATAACCCAGCGGCTCAGAACCGTTTTAAGTATATTTTCCGTCTACCGACTCCTGGATACACCGAACTGTGTGAGGTATGTAAACAGGAATTGCGGACGAAGTATGGCATAAATGCCTATACACCAGAGGCAGAACGTAAGCTGGAACGTTATTTCCAGTATCAGTTGAAGATTAAGGATGACACCTTTGGCTATCGTCATCTGGCGGTAAAGACAGCTGAGGATATCTTCACCTCATTTATCAGTCGTGGTGCTGATGCCACCATGATAGAGGAGGGGGATATTCGTGGTTATGTACCAGAGGAGCGTACGTTGGATGATATCCTGAGTGATCTCAACCAGTATATTGGAATGGATGCTGTGAAGAAGGCCGTTCGTGAGATAGCCTATAGCGTTCAGAACAGTGTGCAACGTGCAGAACGTGGACTCGGTGAACAGCAAAAGGCTGGTATCCATATTGTGCTGACAGGTAATCCCGGTACGGGTAAGACAACGATAGCCCGTAAACTGGGCGAGATATTGGAGGCGATTGGTTACCTTGACAGCGGTCATGTGGTGGAATGTGATCGTGCGAAGATGGTGAGTCCTTATCAAGGTGAGACACCGAAGGTCGTTGATCGTTTGTGTGACAAGGCTATGGGCGGCATCCTCTTCGTCGATGAGGCTTATACCTTAGCACCAGTCAGCCAGGGCGGTGATCGTGACAACCAAGGTGCTCAGGCACTGGAACAGTTGATGAAGCGCATGGAGGACGATCGTGGTAAGTTTGTGGTCATTGCTGCGGGCTACCGTACAGAGATGGAGAACCTCTTCCGCATTAATCCGGGTGTGCGCAGTCGTTTCAGCTATTTCCTGAATATCGAAGACTATAATCCTGATGAGTTGTATCAGATTATGCAAGTCTTTGCAAAGTCAAAGAAGTATATCTTTGCCCCGGAGGCAGAGGAATTAACCCGTAAGATGATTACGGAGTTATATGACTCTCGTGACAAGGACTTTGCCAACGGACGTACCATGCGTCAGTTGTTTGACAAGATTTGTGCCAAGCAAGCCGAGCGTATGCAGCATGGTGATATCTCCGCTCTGTCGGATGAGGAACTGATGACCATCACTACGGAGGATATCCCATACGAGGCACCGAAGGCTGTCGACTATACAGAGTGTCTGCAGAAGCTGAACGGTATGGTTGGTCTTGCTGCTGTCAAACAGGAGATTTCCAATCTTGCCGCATTCCTTAACCTGCAGATACGTCGTGGTCAGAACAATACTTTCCAAGGCAAGCATTATGTCTTTACAGGTAATCCTGGTACAGGTAAGACAACAGTCGCCCGTATCATGGCAGATGTGTTCCGCAGCTTAGGTATTCTTTCTCGAGGTCAGCTGGTAGAGGCGGATAGGAGTAAGCTGGTTTCCGGTTATTCTGGTCAGACCGCCATCAAGACCAATCAGTTGATTGATTCGGCGATGGGAGGTGTGCTATTCATCGATGAGGCTTATACCCTGAAGTCGGGAGATAACGACTCCTTTGGCGGTGAGGCTATCGATACCTTGTTGAAACGACTGGAGGACGACCGTGGTAAGTTCATTTGTATCGTTGCCGGCTATACTGATCAGATGCATGACTTTATCGATTCGAACCCAGGACTGAAGAGTCGTTTCACGCAGACGATACATTTCGACGACTACACACCAGATGAACTGACACAGATCTTCGTCAACCTTGCCAAAGGCAAGAACTTCACCGTGGATGACAATACCCGTGAGGCCGTACATCGTCAGTTCGAGCAGTTGTATCTCCGTCGTGACAAGAATTTCGGAAATGCCCGTGATGCCAGACGTATCTTCGATGCTGCTGTTGAGAAGCAGAGTCAGCGCCTGATGGCAGAGGTGAACAATCCCGACTTCAAGGATGAGGATATGTACCGTATTACCGAGGCCGACCTTGCCGTTCCTCAGAGCGAGAAGGTTCGTCCGTTGGACGAGGTACTCAACGAACTCGACGAGTTTATCGGTATGCGTTCTGTCAAGAACATGATTCGTCGTCTTGCTGTACAGAGCATGTTCATGAAGCAACGTGCTGCTATGGGTGCCGGTAAGGTACAGCAGATGGCTATGAACTTTGTGCTGACAGGTAATCCTGGCACGGGTAAGACCTCAATAGCCCGTAAGATGGGTGAGATTCTGCAGAGTATGGAGATTCTGCCTACAAGTCGTGTGATTGAGGCCAGTCGTGCGACATTGGTAGGTAAGTATATGGGTGAGACTCCGAAGATAGTCAATAACATCTGTGACAAGGCGATGGGCGGTATTCTGTTTATAGACGAGGCCTACACCCTTTCCTCCGAGAACGACCAGTATGGTAAGGAGGCTATTGACACCTTGATGAAACGCATGGAGGATGATCGCGGTAAGTTTGTGGTCATTGCCGCAGGCTATAAGGACGAAATGGAAACGTTTATGAACGTCAACCCGGGTCTTGCCAGCCGTTTCACCCATAAGATGCATATTGAAGACTATAACGAAGACGAGCTGCTTGCCATCTACAAGAAGATGGCTTCGAAGGACAACTACACGTTGTCGCCTGCCGCAGAGTTTAAGCTTATGGATTTGATTTGCCGTAAGGTGGTCAACAAGAGCGATTCGTTCGGTAATGCCCGTGAGATGCGTAATATGCTTGATGAGACAATCCAGCAATTGTCTGTCCGCGTAAGTGGAATGCCGCCTGAGGAAGTGACACAGGAGACTTATCAGATGATTATGCCGGAAGATATAAAGGATGAGTTATGATAATATGTCCAAGTTGTAAAGAAGAGATAGAAGAACAGTCACATTTTTGTGATCAGTGTGGACAGGAGTTGCAATACTGTACCAATTGCGGTCGTGTGGGGACAGGTCGTCGCTGCACGTATTGTGGTGGTATGATGGCAGGTCCTGATGAGCAGCAGTCGGGTCAGCAGAGTTCTCATGCCACTGCAGCGGATATCAGTCAGACATTCGCTACAGCCAGAGAGCGTAACCAGAATGTGCCGACTGCCGATGTCCAAATCAAGGGTATTCCTACACTGATGTTGTACAATCCGTCGCTGAATATACGTATTGTGGGTATTAATGGTGCTATCATTGGTCGCAAACAGGGACCCTATCAGCAGTTGTTCGATGGGAACATGTATGTGTCGAGTGTCCATGCCCAATTAATCTATAAACCAGACACAGGGTGGTGTATCATTGACAAACACTCTTCCAACGGAACGAAACTCAACGACCGTGACATGCTGCCTGATATTCCGATGTCGCTCAAGAGTGGGGATATCGTAGCCCTTGCGAATATCAATCTGCAAGTGAGTGTGAGTTGAGGAAACGGAAAGAGATTGTTTTTTAGAGAAGTATTGTTAGTATGAGCAGAATAGTCTTAACGGCTGCCAGCCGTGTGGGATGTGTAAGAAGTAATAATGAGGATATGGTGCTTGCTTACGATAAGTTTATTCGTGGGGAAGCCTATCAGACAGAGCTGATGACAGAGAATACCGACCGTTTTGTGATTGCTGTGGCAGACGGAATGGGCGGTCATAATGCGGGTGAGGTGGCTAGTGCCGATACACTCACGAATCTGCATTATTTTATCAATGACCTTCCCAAAGGTCTTTCAGCAGGGGAGTTCAATGAGATGATGATGGAATGGCTCTCATCTGTTAATCAGATAATTACGTCCAAAGGTCATGTTAATCCTGATATGGCAGAGATGGGAACAACGCTTGTCGGAGTTGTCTTTTATAATGGGAAATATTATTGGATGAACTGTGGTGACAGTCGTTTGTATCGTTTCCGTCAGGGAAAACTTAAGCAATTGTCGGTCGATCATTCGTTGAATACACTCAAGGGTGAGAAACGTCATTCGAACATCATTACCAATTGTATTGGAGGCGGCTGTAAGTCTCCCTATCTGGATTTCTTTGAGTTTACTGATGATTTCCTGCCGGGAGACACCTATCTGCTTTGTTCAGATGGTTTGAGTGATATGGTTCCAGACGAGAATATGGAACAGCTTCTGCAGGAGAATGCGTCGGCGAACCGGCTTTGTGAGGCAGCCATAGAGGCTGGAGGTTATGACAATGTTTCCGCATGTGTCTTTTCTGTGATGTAAATTGAGAATATGCCATTAAGATTACCAGACAGACTACCCGCTATTGACCTGTTAAAGCAAGAGAACATCTTTGTGATGGATGATTCTCGTGCTCATATGCAGGATATTCGTCCCTTGAAGATAGTGATTCTCAACCTCATGCCGTTGAAGATCACGACAGAGACCGACTTGATTCGTCTGCTTTCCAACACACCGTTGCAGTTGGAGATCAGTTTTATGAAACTGCGCAGTCATACGCCGAAGAATACCCCTATTGAGCACATGATGCTCTTTTACCGTGACTTCGAACAGATGCGTAATGAGAAATACGACGGTATGATTATCACGGGAGCCCCTGTAGAGACCCTCGATTTTGAGGAGGTAACCTATTGGGACGAGATGAGAGATATCTTCTCGTGGGCGCGTACGCACGTCACGAGTACCTTATATATATGTTGGGCTGCTCAGGCGGGACTGTATTATCACTACGGCATCCCCAAGTATCCGTTGGAGAAGAAGATGTTCGGCATCTTCCCACAGGTACCTTTGGAACCGCAACTCCCCATTTTCCGTGGCTTCGATGATGTGTTCCAGATGCCTCATAGTCGTCATACGGAACTGCATCGCGAGGATATCATCGCACATCCCGCCCTGACGTTAATCGCAGAGTCGCCTGACTGTGGTGTGAGTATCGTGATGGCACGTAACGGTCGTGAGTTCTTCATCACGGGACATCTGGAGTATGCGCCAAACACCTTGGATAACGAGTATAAGCGTGATAAGGATATTCGGGATGATGTGGATCTTCCAGAGAACTACTACCTCGACAATGATCCTGCCAAAGGACCGATTGTGACTTGGCGTGCTCATGCTAACCTGTTATACAGCAACTGGATTAACTATTACGTATATCAGGAGACTCCTTACGATATCAATCAGATTAAGTAAGATGAGGCAATTGGAATTGCTGGCTCCTGCCAAGAACCTGGAATGTGGCATTGCCGCTATCGATCATGGTGCAGACGCTGTCTATATAGGGGCCCAGCGGTTTGGCGCACGGGCTGCTGCCGGCAATCGTGTGGAGGATATCCGACAACTCTGTGACTATGCTCATCCCTATGGAGTGAAGGTATATGTCACAGTAAATACCATTATTTATGATGACGAGTTGGAGGCTACCGAACAGTTGATACGTCAACTGGCTGAGGCTGGGGTAGATGCCATCTTGGTGCAAGATATGGCCGTGCTTTCTCTTACCTCTCACCTCTCACCTCTTACCTCTCACCTCTCATTACATGCTTCTACTCAGACAGACAACCGTACTGCGGAGAAGGTGAAGTGGTTGGCAGGTCTCGGTTTCCGGCGTGTTGTTCTGGCCCGTGAGTTGTCTGTCGACGAGATTGCCGAGATTCATCGTCAGGTGCCCGATGTCGAGTTGGAGGTCTTTGTTCATGGTGCCTTGTGTGTCAGTTATAGCGGTCTCTGTTATGCTTCGGAATACTGTTTCCATCGTTCTGCCAATCGTGGCTCTTGTGCCCAATTCTGTCGGATGAAGTTCGACCTGTTGGATGCCGATGGCCGTGAGATAGAACATCAGCGACACCTCCTTTCCTTGAAGGATATGAATCAGAGTGACCATTTGGAAGCGTTGATAGAAGCAGGTGCCACCTCATTTAAGATAGAGGGCCGTTTGAAGGATGTCTCTTATGTGAAGAATGTCGTAGCAGCATATAGTCAACGGCTTGATGCTTTTATTGCCTGTCATGCCGATGCGTATTGTCGTGCCTCCAAAGGGCATTGCACCTATACGTTTACCCCCAATCTGAACAAGACGTTTAATCGTGGTTTTACCACTTATTTCCTGCATGGTCGTCAGCCCGATATCTTTTCGCCCGACACTCCGAAGGCGATGGGGGAGTATGTGGGATATGTCAAGGAGATGCGCCGCGACTCGTTCAATGTGGCAGGCACAGCTTCTTTTGCTAATGGTGACGGTTTGTGCTTTATCAATCAGGAGCGTGAGTTGGAAGGATTCCGCGTCAATCGTGCCGAAGGTAACCGGCTGTATCCTCAACAGATACCGCAGCATCTGCATGCAGGATTGGCGTTGTATAGGAACAACGATCAGGAGTTTGAACGGTTACTTGGACGGAAAAGTAGTGAGCGGAAGATACCCATTGCTATTCGTATGGAGACTGCAACTAATGGGTTTAGTATTTCTGCTAACGGACTGGTTGTCAGTGTATTATGTGAGCGTCAGATGGCTCAAAAACCACAGCATGAAAACATCCGAAGACAGCTGTCAAAGCTTGGTGGGACGATATACGAGTGTACCGAGGTCACCTTCCCCGACGAGTTCCCTTACTTCGTACCCAACAGTGTGTTGAGCGAACTCCGTCGTCAGCTTATCGAGGCGTTTGGCGCAGGTGGCGACGACAGGTCGGTTGAGAAGAATCCGCGGGTCCAATCCCAAAATTGTCCCCAGGATTATCCATATCCTTATCTCTACAACATCGCCAACCAGCAGGCTCGTGCGTTCTACGGTGTCCAGGAACTTTCTGCTTACGAATTAAAGGGTGGCGACGGACCGTTGATGCAATGCCGTCATTGTCTCCGCTATGCCCTGGGCGGTTGTGTGAAACATGGTGGACGGAAAAACCTATGGCGAGAGCCCCTTTATCTGCGTTTGGGTGACGGCAGGCGTTTCCGTCTGGATTTTGATTGTGTGAATTGTCAAATGAATGTGTATGCGGCAGATTAGGAATATCATATTGGTCATCATGGGGGTGTGTCTGTTGGCATCCTGTTACAATCATGGTCCAAAGACCCCTGATGCCTGGGATCTGACGGAGAAACAGCTGGACTCCATCTCTTTCTTTACGACCCATCACTATACCCAGAACTATAACTTCGTGGTGAATACGGAGTCGCTTCCCTTGTCGGACGCGCCTGGTGAACTGGCCTTCGATACCCTCTATGTCAGTTCGGGTCAACGCTTGGTGGTTGCTGATATCCAGACCATCCCAACAGACTCTATTGATTCTGTATGGGTGAAGGTGGCTCACGACCAGTTGGTGCAGGGATGGATTCGTGAGAGTGAGATGCTGGAGGCCGTGTCGCCAGACGACCCCATCTCCCAGTTTATCGATTTCTTCTCCGATACTCATTTGTTGATATTCCTGGCCTTCCTCGTCGTCGTCTGTGTTGCCTACGGACTCTACCGCTTAAACCGTCGTAATGCGTATATCGTGCACTTCAATGATATCGACTCTTTCTATCCGGTATTGCTGTGCCTGTTGGTAGCGTCATCGGCAACCATCTATGCCTCTATCCAGATGTTTGGTGCTGAGACGTGGCGCCATTTCTACTATCACCCTTCGCTGAATCCCTTCGCCTTGCCTTGGCACCTGGGACTGTTCGTCGCATCGGTGTGGGCAATCATTATAGTAGGTGTGGCAGCCGTCGATGATACGTTACGTCATCTGCAGGGTGGCGATGCCATTCTCTATCTGTGCGGACTGGCAGGTGTGTGTGCCGTCGATTATGTCGTCTTCAGCGTCTCAACCCTGTATTATATAGGCTACCTGCTGCTGGTGGCCTATGTCGCTTTTGCTGTTTACCGTTATGTCCATTATGCGCATAGCCGCTATACTTGTGGACAATGTGGCGCCCGCCTTTCCGCAAAAGGGCGTTGTCCGCATTGTGGAACGGTCAACACCTGAAAAATCCCTATAAATAAGGATTGCACAGAATAACGGAAAGCTGTACCTTTGCACCCTGAAAAAGAGAGAAAGTGCAAGAGGTAACATCTATAGATACTCAAGTTGTTGTCATTGGCGCCGGGCTGACGGGGCTGACGACTGCTTATTGGTTGAGCAGGAGTCAGGTGCCTGTCCATGTCGTCGAGCAGGACACACGTATTGGGGGACAGATACAGACCAACCACATTAATAAATATATCTATGAGACGGGACCTACGACCGGTTCCGTCTCCACACCTGAGGTGGCTGAGTTGATGAGTGACTTGGCTATCACCTCAGGGGGCTCCTGTGTGTTAGAGACAGCCCCGGACTCGTCGAAACGTCGGTTGATATGGAAAGGGGATCGCTTCCATGACTTGCCCGCCAGTCCGATAGGTGGTTTGACGACCCCGTTGTTCCGTTGGACAGACAAGTTGCGTATCCTTGGAGAGCCTTGGCGTAAGAGAGGGACAGATCCTGACGAGAGCGTGGGCTCTTTGGCGCGTCGCCGGTTGGGACGTTCTTTCGTGGACTATGCTGTGGATCCCTTCATCTCTGGTGTCTATGCCGGTAACCCCGATACCCTGGTCACCCGTTATGCCCTTCCGAAGCTATACCGGTTGGAGCAAGACTATGGAAGTTTCATCCGTGGCGCCATCGCCAAGATGAAGGAGCCTAAGTCGGAGCGTGACCGTCTTGCCACCAAGAAGGTGTTCTCTGCCCGTGGCGGACTGAGTCATATCCCCACGGCTGAGGCGGAGACCATCGGGATGGAGCATATCTCACTGGGTGCCTCAATGGTAAGGGTGGAGCCGGTGGACAACGGATGGAGGACGACATACCAGACCCGGGAAGGCTCTTGCGTCATCTATAGCCAGTATGTGGTCACCACATGTGGCGCCTATAACCTGTCAGCTTTGCTGCCTTTCATTGATGAGCAGCGCTTGACAGCCATCACCAGTCTTACCTATGCTCCTGTCATGGAAGTCAATGTCGGTATGCCCGACACCTTTGGTGGTGACTATATCGCCTTTGGCGGACTGGTGCCTACCATAGAGCACCGGCGTGTCCTCGGCATCCTCTTCCCGTCGGCTTGTTTTACACAGCGTGCCCCCGAAGGGGGAGCGTTGTTCTCTTTCTTCATCGGTGGTATCAAGCATCCGGAGATTCTTGATCTGAGTGATGAGGAGATAGAGACACTGGTGACCGAGGAGCTTCATACGATGCTGGGATTCCCTGCCGAGGCTGTTCCGGATTTTATCCATATATCCCGTCATCGCAAGGCGATACCGCAGTATGACGTAACCACCGGCATGCGTCTGGAGGCGGTCGAGAGTATTGAGCGGCAGTATCAGGGTCTTTTCGTTGCCGGCAACCTGCGTGACGGTATCGGAATGGCAAACCGCATCACACAGGCGACGCATATCGCAAAGGAAATTATACACACAATAAAGAATCAAAAATAATGAAGAAAAGAAATTTAGTATCGGTATTGATGATGTGGTCAGTACTACCGATGGCGGCAGTGACAGAGACTACGCTTGCCGACTCTTCCCGTGTCTATGACCTTGACGAAGTCGTCGTGGTGTCACAGGCGAAGGAGTTCTACCGTCTGCGTCAGCAACCTCTGAGCTCGACGGTGTTTTCAGGAGATAATCTGTTCTCGTTAGGTACTTATGATATTCGTGAGGTGTCTGACTTCGTGCCTTCTTTCGTGATGCCTAACTACGGCTCCCGTTTCACGTCATCCATCTATGTGCGTGGTATCGGCTCCCGTGTGAACAGTCCCTCTATGGGTTTCTATGTTGACGACATGCCCCTGATGAACAAGACGGCGTTTAACAGTCATCTGTATCAGATGGACCGCGTGGATATCTTGCGTGGTCCCCAGGGTACCCTGTATGGACTGAATACAGAGGGTGGTATGGTCCGTATGTATACACGTAACCCGTTCAGTTATCAGGGTACGGATGTCAGCCTGGGTATTGGCTCTCATTTCTATCGTAATGTGGAAGTGGCACATTATCAGAAACTCAGCGACAAACTGGCTTTCTCCGCAGCAGCCTTCTACGATGGTACCAATGGCTTCTATAGGAACACGCTGACGGATGAGCGTGCTGATGATATGAATGAGGCTGGTGGACGCCTGCGTCTGATGTATCGTCCCACACAGCGTCTGTCTTTCGACTTCATCGCTGATTATCAGTATGTGAGACAGAAAGCCTATCCTTACTACTCCCTAGATGCGACGACAGGTGAGATGATCGCACCCAACCAGGACACACAGAGTATGTATAAGCGTAACATGCTGAATATTGGACTGGGCATCAAGTATAAGGGTAGGGGATTCGACCTCCATTCGAATACGTCATGGCAGTTCCTGCGTGACAACTTGTTGATGGACAACGACTATTCCGATATCGACTTTATCGTGGTCGACCAGTTCCAGTTGAGTAATGTACTGACACAGGAGTTCTCCGTCAAGAGCAACAACAAAAGCATCTGGCACTGGACAACGGGTGTCTTTGGCTCTTACCAGTGGTTGAAGACAGTGGCTCCCAACACTTTCGGAACTGCCTTCAGTGAGATGATGAGCAAGCAGATTGGCGGGATGATCTACCAGCAGATATTTAACTCCATGGCTGCCCGTATGGGAGAGGCTGCCGCTGCCGCCGCCATCGAGCGTGCCGGAGGCGTACAGGTCGGTATGACCCTCTTCGTACCATGTAATTTCCATACGCCACAGGCAAACCTCGGTATCTTCCACGAGTCGAATATCGACATTACAGATCACCTGACAGCGACACTCGGTCTGCGTTATGACATCACGCATTCCAAGATCCATTATGTGACCAGTGGCGACTCTAAGTTGAATTTCAATATCATGGGTTCCGCCGCCAATGCCACAGTCCTCTCCCTGTACGACCGTGAGGAGAAAGCGACCTTCAACCAGCTGTTGCCGAAGGTAGGACTGACTTATAAGTTCAATAACGGAAGTAATATCTACGCCACTGTCACCAAAGGCTATCGCGCGGGTGGCTTTAATGTGCAGATGTTTGGTGATATCATCCAGAATGACGTGCAGAAGAATCTCCAGGGTGTGATGATGGAGGCGATGCAGTCGCATCAGGATGTCAACAAGGTCGTTGAGCATACTGATGAGGAATATGCCGCCTTGTTGGAGGGCGTGAAGTTCAAGCCCGAGGAGAGCTGGAACTATGAAGTGGGTACTCATCTGAACCTCTTCGGACAAGCTCTGCAGGCAGACCTCTCCGCTTTCTATATGCAGATCCGTAACCAACAACTGTCCGTCTTCACGGCGGAATACGGGTTCGGTCGCCGTATGGTCAATGCAGGTAAGAGCTTCAGTTGTGGTTTGGAGGCTTCCCTGCGAGGCAGTCTGTTGAACGACCGTCTGACGTGGAATGCCAGCTATGGTTATACCCATGCCGCCTTCAAGGAGTACGAGACTGCTGTCAAGGCTGGCAGTGATGAGATGATCAGCTATAAGGACAACAAGGTCCCCTTTGTTCCCGCCCATACCTATTCCGCTATAGTCGACTATCGTCTTGACAGTGGTCGTAACGATTTCCGTAGCATCACCTTCGGGGTGAACATGAACGGACAGGGCAGACTTTACTGGGATGAGGCAAACCAGAACAGGCGCGACGGCTATGTGCTGTTTGGTGCTCATGTCTGTGCGGACTTCGGCTTTTGTAAAGTCAACCTATGGACACGCAATATCGGAAATGCTGATTACCAGACTTTTGCCTTCACCAGCAAGGCGACAGGACGCGAGAAATTCTATGTACAGTATGGTAATCCTTTCCAGTTGGGAGTAGATGTGAACTTCCATTTTTAAGAGCAGAATATAAAACTAAACACGGACTTTTCTGTTAATAACGTTAAAATTAACGGAAATAATTAACTAAAAGACTTCTTCATATCGGTAAAAGCAGTATCTTTGCTTCCGATATGAAGAAGTCTACTATTTGGACCATAGCCGTCGTGATGGGACTCTCGTTCCTCGGACTCCTTTACCTTCAGTTCTCCTATGTCGAGGAGATGGTGAAGATGAAGAAAGAACAGTTCGACGAGAGCGTGTACCGCAGTCTCTACCAGGCATCGCATAATCTGGAGATGAACGAGACGAAGCGTTACTTGGAGAAGGATGTCAACGCCACGGAGCGTCGCGCCTTCACCGAGGATTCTGTCATGGTGGATGGCCTTGACGGTTCGATTCGTCACTCCCACCAGTTTGCAGTCGCTGCCGACGACGGAACGGTCTATTCCTCTTTCCAGCTGAAGACTTTCGAGATGAAGCCTTCGTCTGTTCCCAAGGCGATGATCCTGCGAAAGGACAAGAACTCGCTGGCTGATGCCACCAAGACGATGCAGGAGATTGTGCGCCAGCGCTACGTCTATCAGAAGGCGTTGCTCGACGAGGTGGTCTATAACATCCTGTATACTGCCAGCGACAAGCCGTTGAAGGAGCGCATCAATTTCCGCTTGCTGGACGGCGATATCCGTCAGGAATTGCAGAACAACGGCATCAACATTCCTTACCATCTCACCGTATCGACTACCGACGGGCGTGAGGTCTATCGCTGCTCCGACTATAGCGACGAGGGTAAGGAGTACAACTACACGCAGTTGCTGTTCCGTAACGATCCGCAGTCGCGAATGGGCGTGCTGAGGGTCCACTTCCCGGAGATGGGAAGCTACATCTTCTCCTCCGTCCGTTTCATGATTCCGTCGTTGATATTCACCTTCGTCCTGCTGATCACCTTCCTCTTCACCCTCGTGGTGATATTCCGCCAGAAGCGCTATACGGAGATCAAGAACGACTTCATCAACAACATGACGCACGAGTTGAAGACGCCGATAGCCTCCATCTCGTTGGCGGCACAGATGATGAACGACGACAGCGTGACGAAGTCGGAGCAGATGACGAAGCACCTGGGCGGCGTGATAGCCGATGAGTCGAAGCGGTTGCGCTTCCTCGTTGAGAAAGTACTGCAGATGTCGATGTTCGACAAGAAGAGCGTCGTATTCAAGAAGAAGGAGCTCGACCTCAACGAGATGGTCGAGAACATCGCCTCGACGTTCTCCCTGCGCGTGGAGCATACCGGTGGTAAGATCTATACGGAGATCGAGGCCGTCGATTCCGCCATCTATGTCGATGAGGTGCATTTCCAGAATGCCATCACCAACCTGATGGACAATGCCGTGAAGTACCGCAAGCCCGAGGAACCGCTCGACATCTACATCCGTACGTGGAACGACCACGGCCGACTGCTGCTGAGCATCCGCGACACGGGACAGGGCATCAAGAAAGAGAACATCAAGAAGATCTTCGACAAGTTCTACCGCGTGCATACCGGCAACAAGCACGACGTGAAAGGCTTCGGTCTCGGATTGGCATACGTGAAGAAAGTGGTTGACCTGCACCAGGGCGAGATCAAGTGCGAAAGCGACCTGGGCAAGGGCACGAAGTTCACCATCTCACTGCCCATCATCAAAGAAAATTGAAAAAGAAAACAATAATATTAACACTTAAACGAATAAGATTATGGACGAAAAACTGAAAATTCTTCTTTGCGAAGATGACGAGAACCTTGGAATGCTGTTGCGTGAGTATCTTGCAGCCAAAGGCTATATGGCAGAGCTCTGCCCCGATGGTGAGGCCGGATACAAAGCCTTCCTGAAAACAAAGTTTGACATCTGTGTGCTCGACGTGATGATGCCGAAGAAAGACGGCTTCACACTGGCTCAGGAAATCCGTCAGGCCAATGCCGAGATACCCATTATCTTCCTGACCGCCAAGACGCTGAAGGAGGATATCCTCGAAGGCTTCAAGATTGGTGCCGACGACTATATCACCAAGCCCTTCTCCATGGAGGAGCTCGTCTTCCGTGTAGAGGCCATCCTGCGCCGTGTACGTGGCAAGAAAAACAAGGAGAGCTCCGTCTATCGCATCGGACGCTTCACCTTCGACACCCAGAAGCAGATACTCGTCATTGACGACAAGCAGACCAAGCTGACCACGAAGGAGAACGAGCTGCTGGCCCTGCTCTGCTCTCATACCAATGAAATCCTGCAGCGTGACTTCGCGCTGAAGACCATCTGGATTGACGACAATTACTTCAATGCCCGCTCGATGGACGTCTATATCACCAAGCTACGCAAGCATTTGAAGGACGACCCGCAGATTGAGATCATCAACATTCACGGAAAGGGATACAAGCTGATTGCTCCTGACGAGGAGTAACGTAAGTAAGGTCGAGCCACATTTCCCGCCAAGTTCATCATCTGTTTGATGTACTTGGCGTTTTTTTAGTGTATTTTTCGTGGGGTGAGGGTTTAAATATTGTCAGAGGGAGATGATATTTTTATACTCTAATTCCCAAAATTAGCAAAACTTGTTTCAAAATCTGCAAGAATTGCCTTAGGGGGTATCTTTTGCTTGGTGTTTTTGGTAGAATTGGCTATATTTGTAACCAAACACTAAAAACAGTGATGTTATTATTAACCTGTGAAGACAATAGTCAGACAATTATTTTAAACTAACCAAAAATAAAAAGAGCTTGCTCAGATTGTCGGAACCAACCGTTTCTATCTCAGCCAGTATTTCTCCAGTCAGGGCACGACCTACAATGCCTATATCAATGATTTGCGCATCGAGCATTTCACGAACATCTATAGCAAGGCTGTCGCTTCCAAGCGTCCCTTCACCGCCCAGCAGTTGGCCCTGGAGAGTGGCTTCCGCAATTATAATACCTTTAGCAGTGCCTTCAAACGCAAAACGGGTCTGTCGGTGACAGTCTGGTTAAAAGCCTATGAAGGATAGGAACTGTATCTTTAACAAATAATAATGAGATTCTATGGAGACAAGATTCAAAAAAATGCCAAGGTTTTTGACATTGCCATATGTGCAGTGGCAGCTATACTCTCGGTGGGTATTATGCTGTATGGGGTATGGCACTTCGGACTGAACGAGACATGGCCTGAACTGGTGCTCAATATTTTCTACATTGCCTGTCTGATAATGATTGGAATGTACTTCTTCAACTCGCGCCATCTCACCACCCATCAGTTCAACTACTGGTGCTCCTTGTCGGTGGGCATGACGGTGTTGCTGCGCGACATTCTCTTTCCACCACCATTGGCCAACTTCCCCCTTCACTTGATGTGTTTCACCCTCTCGGTACTGCTCATCATACTGCTCACCTACTTCTATGCCCGTAAGGATTGGAAGAGCTATACCAAGAGCAACCTGTGGCTGATATGTGCTGTCGACATACTGATAGCCACCCTTTACAACATCGACATCATGTTTTTTGAAATTGCCGACGAGTACACAAACTGTATGCTGACTGAAATATGGATACGTCCCACTATCACCTATGGACTGGTAGCCTGTTTCGTGACGGAAGCAAAAGAGGAATAAATAACTTTTAAATATTGGAATCTGATGATTAAGATTTTATAATTACCGCCGGAAAACCATCAATTAATTTTTTGACTTAAATCCTTACCGCTTCCCGTTTATTGGTTATTTTGTGTTTTTTGTGGTATTCTTACAAGAAGACAAAAAATAGAGGAAATGTGAAATAATAGCCTAATATTCCGTCACACTTTTTCAAGCCTTAAAAAATTTATTTGTAAGCCTTAAAATTTTTGTTAGTAAGCCTTAAAACAGGTGTGTTTCAAGCCTAAGAAGTTTCAAAAGTATTTAAAATCTCAGTTCTCATTGGTTTCAAACTTTCAAGCGTGTGCGCAAGAGAATTTTTGCGTTATATTATATAGATTATAAAAAATCAGGTATGTCAGGGTGAAGTGAACCCCAAAGTTTGGACGGATTAAACACTATTGCTCATTTGGAATTGAGTCCGGTATTGTACTGGGCTCATTCCTTTTAGTCTGAGCTTTATTCTCTCATTATTGTAATAGTCAATGTACTCTTTCAGGTCTTTTATGAAGACTTCCATAGATGTGTATTTGCCCGGATATAGCAGCTCTGACTTCATGATACCAAAGAAGTTTTCCATCATGGCGTTGTCCAAACAGTTGCCCTTACGAGACATGCTCTGGATAATACCATGCTTTTTCAGACTGTTCTGATAGGCTGCATGCTGGTAGTGCCAACCCTGATCAGAGTGCAATACGACGCCTTCAGGGAGGCCTACGTTCTCATACATCTGATTGAGCATATTGATTACCATTTCCAAGTTTGGCGCCTCTGTGATTGAATATGCAAGAATCTCGCCATCATACATGTCAAGTATCGGTGAGAGGAAAGCCTTACGTCCTTCTATCGTCACCTGAGTTACATTTGTAGCAAGCTTCTGGTAAGGCCTCTCAGCAGTGAAATCCCTGTCGATGATATTTGGAGCCGTCTTACCCACTTCTCCCTTATAGGAGCGGTATTTCACTTTCCTGACTTCGCTTTTCAGTCCAAGCTCATCCATAAGTTTCTTGACCGTTTTGTGATTGATAAGACGCCCATCATTACGGAGTTCCAGCGTTATACGCCTATAGCCGTAACGACCTTTATGTTTATGGAATATGTGGTATATCATATCTTTTACTTCCTTGTACTTGTCTTTTTTCTTGCCATGCTTGAGGTGATAATAGAACGTGCTTCGCGCCATCTTCTTGAGCTCCAGCAGGACATCTAAGTCTGCATGCTCATTACGCCTTAGTTCTTCGATGGCTTGCGCCCAATCGCTCTGTTTTGGGCTTCTCTTTCCTCGACTAAGGCTCTCACTTTTTTTAGCAGGAGATTCTCCAGCCTTAAGCGTTCGTTCTCCTTGCGAAGGCGCTCATTCTCCTTCTCGTACTCTTCTTTAGGAAGTCGCTTAACCATACGCTTACCAGTTTTAGAATGCCTGAATTTATGAGATTCCAGTGCTTCATATCCTTCCCTCTCAGCCAACTTAGCCCAAACACTTATCGTAGAGTTGGATATGTTGTATTTGACAGAAAGCTGGTACAAAGTTAAATTACTTTCCTTATATTCACGAACAATCTTGCATTTTTCTTCATATGACAACCTTCTTTTCTTGTGTCCAGGAGATTTTAGACCGTCAACACCTTGGAGTTTATAGCTCTCTAACCATTCGTAAAGAATGTGATGACCTAAATGGAATCTACGAGAGACAGAACGAGCAGACTCTCCTTGGAATACAAATCCAATTGCGCATAACTTTTCTTCTAGACTGTAACTACGTTTCATTTGAACCTTTAAGTTGTGTCCAACTTTCTGGGTTCACTTCAGGGATGTCCCCTGTGACATATCTCACTCGGAAAAACTCAAATATATTTGGCTTTTCTCTCGTTTATCCGTATCTTTGCATACAGAATATGGCTGAAAACCGTCAAGTAATTTATCGATTATGGCATATACCTACAATTATCCGAGACCGGCTGTTACGGCTGATTGTGTTGTAATAACGAGGGAGGCAGATCCGAAGGTACTGCTTATCCAGCGAGGCTTTGACCCTTACAAAGGTTGCTGGGCATTCCCTGGTGGTTTCATGAATATGGATGAAACTACGGAACAGTGTGCTATCAGAGAACTGGAGGAAGAGACAGGACTTCAATTGTCGGATATTCTTCAGATTGGAGCATACTCAAAGGTTGACCGTGACCCAAGAGGGAGGACTATCACTGTTGCTTATCTGGCCATCATCGACGAACCTATTGCTGTCACTGGTCAGGATGATGCTGCCAAGGCAGCATGGTGGCTATTGTCAGATTTGCCACAGCTAGCATTTGACCATGATGATATTATGCAGGATGCCATCAAGGTCTATCATCGACATAAAGCATAAAACGAATTAGAATATGAAATCACTTAGAGAACTATTCAGAATCGGAAAAGGTCCGTCGAGCAGTCACACGATGGGACCAGACAATGCGGCACGAATCTATGCCAAGCGCCATCCCGAGGCGAAGAACTTCGAAGTAACTCTCTACGGCAGTCTGGCTGCCACGGGAAAGGGTCACATGACTGATGTTGCCATCATCGATGTGCTCAGTAAAATTGCTCCTGTGAATATCGTCTGGCAACCCAAGGAATTCCTGCCATTCCATCCTAACGGCATGAAGTTCACAGCTGACGGAGGCGACGATTGGACGGTCTATAGCGTTGGCGGCGGTGCACTGTCGGAGGGCAAGGCTGAGGGTGACATGTTCGCAGCAGGCGGTGATTTCTATGAGATGAACAAGATGAAGGACATCATGGCGTGGTGCAACAAGACGGGGCATGGCTACTGGGAGTATGTGGAACAGTGCGAAGGTCCGGAAATCTGGGAATTCCTGAAAGAAGTCTTCCATACGATGCAGGAAGCTGTGAAACGAGGCCTCGATGCAGAAGGTGCCCTGCCTGGTCCGTTGGGTCTGTCGCGCAAGGCTGTATCCTACTATGTGAAGGCACAAGGTTACAATGAAGCCGCTCGTTACAGCGCCATGCTCTATTCCTATGCATTGGCTGTCATTGAGGAGAATGCCTGTGGAGGTACCATCGTGACGGCACCTACCTGTGGCAGTTGCGGCATTCTGCCTGCTGTACTCTATGAGCTCTACCACGACTTAAAATTCTCTGAGCAGCGCATATTGAGAGCCCTTGCTACCGCCGGACTCTTTGGCAACGTGGTGAAGCACAATGGCAGCATCAGCGGAGCGGAAGTGGGATGCCAGGGTGAGATAGGCGTAGCCTGCGCTATGGCCGCTGCAGCAGCTTGCCAGCTATGGGGAGGAAGTCCGAACCAGATAGAATATGCTGCTGAGATGGGATTGGAGCATCACCTCGGCATGACCTGCGACCCCATCTGCGGACTGGTACAGATTCCCTGCATTGAGCGTAATGCCTTTGCTGCCGCACGTGCTGTCGATGCCACCTTCTACGCCATCAGTTCCGACGGCAACCACCGCATTTCCTTCGACCATGTGGTGCAGGTGATGAAGCGCACAGGCCACGACCTGCCATCGCTCTACAAGGAAACCAGCGAAGGTGGACTGGCATTGGAGTATAATGAGTGATGTAGAATACCTAGATGAAGCAAGAAGATAAAGACATATTATAAGTATCAATAAGACGATGAAAAAGATGATGAAATGGGTGCTTGCCGCCACCCTCCTTTGCGGCTTTAATACAGTGGCATACGGCCAGAACTGTTGCTGCTGTTGTAAACAACATGATAACAACAATGGTGCACAGAAGGTAGAGAGTACAGAGCTGATCCGCACGTCGCAAAGCTGGGATGGGGTAGAGTTGCCCGACTATTTCAAGGGACGTCCCGAACTGGTGGCGGTGAAGTATGTGTTTCCCGCCGGACAAAAACTGGGTTGGCACCACCATCCTGTGATGAACTACGGCATACTGGTGCAGGGCGAACTGACCATCATCGGTCTGGACGGCAAGGAGAAAGTAGTGCATGAGGGTGAGCCTGTCGTAGAGATGGTCGGCACCATCCACCACGGCGAGAACCGAGGCACCAAAGATGTCATCCTCTATATGTTCTATCTCTCGCAGAAAGACATGCCCCTGGCTGTACAGCATCCGGAGGTGAAGAAGCCGTGAGGGCAAAGCGATGCTTGCATCAGCCATAGAAAAAGGGGGCAACCATCGCGGCTGCCCCCTAATCAATAAATATTACTTATGATATTCAGGTATTTTATACAATGCCTTGGCTCATCATTGCAGAAGCAACCTTCATGAAGCCGGCTACGTTAGCACCTTTCACATAGTTGATGTAACCATCAGCCTGTGTACCGTACTTCACGCAGTTCTCGTGAATGTCGTTCATGATGCGCTTCAGGTAGTTGTCAACTTCCTCAGACGTCCAGCTCAGACGCTCAGAGTTCTGTGACATCTCCAGACCAGATACGGATACACCACCGGCGTTAGAAGCCTTACCAGGAGCATAGAGGATCTTGGCATCCTGGAAGATCTTGATAGCCTCGGGCAGTGAAGGCATGTTAGCACCCTCAGCAACAGCGATAACGCCATTGTCTACGAGAGCCTGAGCCTGCTCACCGTTGATCTCGTTCTGTGTAGCGCAAGGCAGGGCGATGTCGGCCTTCTCGTGCCAGGGACGCTCACCAGCGTGATATACAGCATTGGGATATTCCTCAGCATACTCCTTGATACGTCCGCGCTCTACGTTCTTCAGTTCCTTCACATACTCGAGCTTCTCCTGGGTGATACCATCGGGATCGTAGATGTAACCGTCGGAGTCAGACAGTGTCATAGGAATAGCACCGAGCTGGATGCACTTCTCAGTAGCATACTGAGCAACGTTACCAGAACCGGAAATCAGTACCTTCTTGCCCTTGATGTCGATGTTGCGGGTAGCAAGCATAGAGGTCAGGAAGTATACACAACCGTAACCAGTAGCCTCTGGACGGATCAGTGAACCACCGAAAGGGATACCCTTACCGGTCAGCACGCCCTGGAACTGATGGGTCAGCTTCTTGTACTGTCCGAAGAGGTAACCTACCTCACGGCCACCAACACCGATGTCACCAGCGGGAACGTCCTCATCAGGACCGATGACGCGATAAAGTTCGTTCATGAATGCCTGGCAGAAACGCATAACCTCAGCGTCGCTCTTGCCACGGGGAGAGAAGTCGGAACCACCCTTGGCACCACCCATAGGCAGAGTGGTCAGAGAGTTCTTGAAGGTCTGCTCGAAGGCGAGGAACTTCAGGATACCCAGGTTTACACTCTTGTGATAACGGAGACCGCCTTTGTACGGGCCAATGGCGTTGTTGTGCTGGATACGATAACCCATGTTGGTCTGTACCTTGCCCTGGTCGTCAACCCATGTGATGCGGAACTCGCATACGCGATCGGGGATGCAAAGGCGCTCAATCAGGTTGGCCTTCTCAAACTCAGGATGCTTGTTGTACTCTTCTTCGATAGTGGGAAGAACTTGACTTACGGCCTGGATGTACTCCGGCTCGTTGGGGAAGCGCTGCTTCAAATTCTCAACAACTTGTGCTGCATTCATAATCTTTTTTTCCTTTTTATGGTTATTATACTATTGAAATTAAATTGCTTGATCAAATTCGGATGCAAAATTACACTAAAAAATTGAATTACCAAACATTTTATCAAAAAAAATACGAAAAAAGTGTCTTTTTGTCACAAATTGATGCAAATCAATCGAAAAATGACAAGAATATACAAATTATATGTGTGCGAAAACAAAACTGCCTGTCACTCTTTTTGAGGACAGGCAGCAGTCATGTTCTTTTCTTATTTAGTGTGAGAAACTCAGTTCTTCCTTATTCTCCACCTTATTTATATATATAGTGTCGCCGCTCTTCAGGTCGCCGTTGACGATGAGCTCCGAGATACCGTCCTCGATATACGTCTGGATGGCGCGCTTCAGGGGACGGGCACCGAACTGCACGTCGTAGCCCTTTTCTGCGACAAACTGCTTCGCCTCCTCGCTCAACTCGATGGCATAGCCCAGGTCGCTGATGCGCTTGAAGAGACTTGACAGTTCCACGTCGATAATCTGTTTGATGGCATCCAGGTCGAGCTGGTCGAAGGTGATGATTTCGTCCAGACGGTTCAGGAACTCCGGAGAGAACTGCTTGGAGAGTGCCTTCTGAACAATGCTGCGGGCATGCTCCTTGTCCTGTTCGTCGAGCATCAGTCCATTGCTGCCGGCACTGGTGAAGCCTATGCCACGCCCGAAGTCCTTCAGCTGGCGGGTACCGGCATTCGACGTCATGATGATGACGGTATTGCGGAAGTCCACAAAGCGACCGTTGCCATCGGTCAGTCGTCCCTCGTCCAGCACCTGCAGCAGGAGATTGAAGACGTTGCCGTGGGCTTTCTCAATCTCGTCGAGCAACACGATGGAGTAGGGGTGGCGGCGTACACGCTCCGTCAGCTGACCGCCTTCCTCATAACCGACGTAGCCCGGAGGGGCACCAATCAGTCGCGACACATTGAACGACTCGGTATATTCACTCATATCCACACGGATGAGGGCATCGCTGCTGCCAAACATGAACTCGGCGAGCTTCTTGGCCAAATAGGTCTTGCCGACTCCCGTAGGGCCGAGGAACATGAAGGCACCGATGGGGTGGTTGGGGTCTTTCAGTCCCACACGGTTGCGCTGGATGGCACGCACCATCTTCTCAATCGCTTTGTCCTGAGCAATGACGTGCTGTTTCAGTTCCTGCGCCATACCTTTCAGTCGGATGCCTTCCTCCTGTGCCATACGTTGAACGGGAACACCCGTCATCATCGACACCACATCCTGTACCTCCTTTTCCGTCACCGTCTGGCGGTCGTCGATATCTCCTTCCTGCCATTTGCGGTTCATTTCCGCCAACTGACTCTCTATCACGGTCTGGCGGTCGCGGAATCCGGCTGCCAGTTCAAAGTTCTGGTTCTTGACGGCAAGTTGCTTCTTCTCAATGACCTCTTTCAGATCCTGTTCAAGCGTAGCAATCTCAGGTGGCAGGTTGACATTTTGAAGATGTACGCGAGAGCCCACCTCATCCATCGCGTCGATAGCCTTATCGGGCTGCTGGCGGTCGCTGATGTAACGGTCTGTCAATTTGACACATGCCGCCAGGGCATCGTCCGTGTAGCTGACGTGGTGGTGCTGTTCGTAGCGGTCCTTGATGTTATGCAGGATCTGCAGCGTCTCTTCTGCATTGGTGGGTTCAATAAGTACTTTCTGGAAACGGCGCTCCAAGGCTCCGTCCTTCTCAATCGAGTTACGGTATTCGTCCAGCGTCGTGGCACCGATGCATTGTATCGTGCCTCGTGCCAAAGCTGGCTTCAGGATGTTTGCAGCATCCATTGAACCAGGTGTGGAGCCTGCACCAATCAGGGTGTGTATCTCGTCAATGAAGACGATGATGTCGGGATTCTGCTCCAGTTCCTTGATGAGCTGGCGGATGCGTTCCTCAAACTGTCCGCGGTATTTCGTTCCTGCCACCACGCCTGTCAGATCGAGTGTTACGAGCCGTTTGCCGAAGAGCATGGGGGAACATTGCCTGTGTGCAATCATCTGGGCGAGACCCTCCACGATGGCACTCTTACCTACGCCAGGCTCTCCAATCAGAATCGGATTGTTCTTCTTCCTTCTGCCGAGAATCTCCACCACGCGCTGAATCTCACGCTCTCGTCCTACGATGGGGTCGAGCTTGTTATCCAAAGCCTGTTGGGTCAGGTCTGTCGAGAAATTATCGAGCACAGGAGTCTTCGACTTCTGTTTCGTCTGTGTCGACGTCGTTGTCGTACTGTTCTTGCTGCTGGCAGCCTGCTGGTCGTTGGCTTCTTCTTCCTCGTAATCCTCGTCAGGAAGTCCGATGCCGTTCTTGACACTCAGCAGCGTCAGCGTATCTTCGTAGTTCATATTGTTCATTTCCAATACATGTTTTGCTCCGTTATCTACTTGGTCGTGCAGGATGGCGAGCAGCAGGTGCTGTTCGTCAACCCGTGTGGTGCGCTGGATACGAGCTTCCAGCACCGCCAGTTTCAGAATATTGCTGGCTTTTTCGTTCAATACCAGTTCGTTGGTGTTGATAGGCTGTCCGATTTCATCTTCGCGCACCCTTGACTCCAGGTCGGTCTTCACCGACGAGAGGTTGATGTCCAGTCGGCGGAATACGTCAACCACAGGCCCGTCCTTCATTCGCATAATACCCAACAGCAAATGCTCGGGTCCTACGCTTCGACTGGCGAGTCGTGCAGCTTCCTCATGTGAGTAGGCGAGGATCTCAGATACCTTTGGTGAAAATTGACTTGTCATACATTGAATCTGTTGCAAACATCGTGCCAAAAAAATTTGGAAGAACCCCGAAAAAGAACTACCTTTGCAGCGTTATTAGTTGATTATTTGTCAAACCAGAAAGATATGAAGCATTTTCTACTAGTTGTTATCTCACTTTTTGTTAGCCAGTTGATGACAGCCGGCAATGTGACTGAACAGGAAGCACTCCGTAAGGCCCAACAGTTCCTGCAGGGCCGTTCGTTCCAGCAGAAGGACCTGCGCCGTTCAGCAACAGCCAACACCTTTGCGCAGGGTGCGTTCTATGTGTTTAATGCCGATGGCAACCAAGGATTCGTTATTGTCAGTGCCGACGACCGTACCGAGTCTATTCTGGGCTATTCGGATACGGGACGTCTTGATTTGAATAATCTCCCCGCGAATGCTGCCGCATGGTTGCAGGGCTATGCCCGCCAGATCAAGTCGCTTGGCGAGGGTGTCAGCTTGTCAGCCCCTCATCGTGCCCCAGGTACGGAGAAAGTCGAACTGACTACAGCCAAGTGGAATCAGGATGCACCGTATAATGGAATGTGTCCTAAGGACAGCAAAGGTCAGTGTTATACCGGTTGTACCGCCACAGCGATGGCCATTGTGATGCAGTATTTCAAGTGGCCTAAAGACATGAAAGCGTTGCCTGCCTACACATCACCGAAAAAGGATGGCGATGCAGACATTCCAATGGAGGCGTTGCCGACTACGACCTTCGACTGGGAAAATCATCTGAAGCTGACTTACACCAAGAAGGACGGCGTGAAGAATTATTCGGATGCCGATTCTGCAGAAGTTGCCAAACTGATGCGCTACTGCGGTCAGTCTATTAAGATGCAGTATGGCAGCAGTGCTTCATCAGGTAGTGCTCATGTGAAGGATTTTGTTGAAACTTTTGGATATAGCAAGACTGCCAATGAGGCAAACCGTTATGGTTTCTCTAATGAAGAGTGGGAGAAGATGATCTACGACGAGATAGTTGCCAAGCGAGTGGTGTTCTATAGTGGCTTTAATGAGAGCGCTGGTCACTCGTTTGTCATTGATGGCTACGACGGCAATGGCCTCTTCCACTTGAATTGGGGGTGGGGAGGCTCTGATGACGGCTATTTCACGTTGGCGACCCTCAATCCTGACGCCAAAAGTATCGATGGCCTTCGCACTGGCAACGGCTACCCCATGCAAGATGTTGCTATCATCGGTTTGAAGCAGCCCGCAGGTAGTGATGTTGCGTCAGAGCCCTATATCTATAATATGACCTATATAGGTGAAGGTAACCCCAATGTTTATACTCGCGCCAATACAACAGCGAACTTTGCGGATGTAAAAATGGTTACATCATTTTGCTATTCAGGTATCACTGCTCCTAAAATCAAATATACCTTAAAGGCCTATAAGGATGGCACACTCTATAAAGATTTGGGTGTAGAAGGGGAAATGGAGCTGAGTACGGAAAATAAAGACGGTAAAGTGACGGTTTCCTTTGGAGCTGATTGGCCTAACGGCACCTATGAACTTCGTCCATTCTATCAACTGCAGGGTAAGACAGCGTGGAAGGAACCCTGTTTGGATGATCAAGGATGGAAATTGTATGCTCTAATCGAAGGAACGAAATTGACACTGTCGACGAGCGATCCTTATAAATATGGTAACATAAAGATGAGCTTTGTGGGTGACTATGTGGTGCACCGTCCTATGGAAGCCAAGGTTACATGGACGCGTCCTCAAGAAAATGAGAACAATGAAAATCGGTTCTACCTTTGGCTTGAGGGTAGTAAGAGTGCCGTAGGCGCTACGTCGAGTTTTGTCGCCAAGGGTGTGACAGAAACATTGACGATTGCTTTCAAGTCAACAAAAGTTGGTGAGTTCTCGTACTACATCACCTCTGATGAAAAGGGTGAGGATAAAGTCTATACGTCTACCAGCAAGATTAAGTTCAGGGAAATAGGAAAACAGCGTTTGGATTTGTCGAGTTGGACTGAAGAAAATATAAAAACTGGAGAGAAAGAAGGCGAACTGCCTGTTTTGACGTTCCGTCCCAAGTTGACAATTAAGAATAAGGGCACTAATGCTTACGATGATAACATTGTGTGTCAGCTGATTCCTATTGACGCTGAGGGTACAGCACAGGGCGAACCGATGATTAAAACTGTAAAAATCAACCTTGAAGCAGGTGCTCAATCGGAAACTCCTGCCCAAGAATTTCCAGGTTTGAAGAACAATCAGCGCTATAAATTCCTGGTTTATTTCTATTCGAACGAAGAATTCCCTGGATATGGGATGTATTATTATTATCCTTATCCGCTACTTGAGTACATCTTCACCGTCAAAGATCCCACCGGAATCAATGCCGTTAAGGCTGACGAGAAGACGGATGCACCGCTCTATAACCTGAATGGTCAGCGCGTGGGCGATAACTATAAGGGTATTGTTATCAAGAACGGAAAAAAATATGTCGTTAAATAGGCAATAAACGTTAATTAATTTTGTTATTTGCCCGTTATAAGTACCTTTGAGGCGCGCCTCAAAGGTACTTTCGCTCTAAAACGAAAATAAATCTTAATTTATTTTGCTTTTTCCTCGCTTATTCGTACCTTTGTACGCTAATTGGAAAAAGGTAAAAACGCGTTAGCGGGCTTTTAAAGTGCCTTAAACGTGAAATACTTGAAAAAGTAAAAGAGTAAATAGTAAATCAAATTAATTATAATGGATCAGACATTCGACAACGACAGAATTATCAAAATCAACATTGAAGAGGAGATGAAGTCCTCGTATATCGACTACTCCATGTCGGTCATCGTGGCTCGCGCTCTTCCCGATGTGCGTGACGGTTTCAAACCTGTACATCGCCGTATCCTCTATGGTATGTTGAACATCAACAATGTATCTACCCAACCGTATAAGAAGTGTGCCCGCGTAGTCGGTGAGGTGCTTGGTAAGTACCACCCCCACGGTGACTCGTCAGTCTATGGTGCCCTTGTGCGTATGGCACAGGATTGGAACATGCGCTATACACTGGTGGACGGCCAGGGTAACTTCGGATCGGTAGACGGCGACTCTCCTGCTGCTATGCGTTACACTGAGTGCCGTCTCTCGAAGATGGGTGAGCATATCATGGACGACTTGGAGAAGGAGACCGTTGATATGATGAATAACTTCGATGACTCTCTGGAGGAGCCTACTGTCATGCCGACCAAGATACCCAATCTGTTGGTCAATGGCGGTAATGGTATTGCCGTAGGTATGGCAACGAATATGCCGACACACAACCTCGGTGAGGTGATAGACGGCTGTTGTGCCTATATTGATAATCCAGACATCGATACCGATGGCCTGATGCAGTATATTCCCGGTCCAGACTTCCCCACAGGCGCTTATATCTATGGCTTGCAGGGAGTGAAGGATGCTTATGAGACTGGTCGTGGACGTATTGTGATGCGTGCTAAGGCTGAGATAGAAAGTGGAGAGACTCACGACAAGATTGTGGTGACTGAAATTCCCTATGGCGTCAACAAGGCCGATTTGGTGAAGTATATCGCTGACCTTGCCAACGAGCATAAGATTGAAGGTGTCGCCAATGTCAATGATGAATCTGGTCGTCAGGGTATGCGTATCGTCGTTGACTGCAAGCGTGACTGCAATGCCAATGTACTGCTGAACAAATTGTTCAAGATGACGGCTCTACAGTCCTCATTCTCAGTGAATAACATCGCTCTTGTTAAGGGTCGTCCCCGTCTGTTGAACCTCAAGGAGTGTGTCAAGTACTTCGTTGAACACCGTCATGATGTGACTATCCGTCGCACCAAGTATGATTTGCGCAAGGCACAGGAGCGTGCCCATATCCTCGAAGGTTTGATCATCGCTGTCAACAACATCGACGAGGTCGTACACATTATTCGTAATAGTAAGACTCCCAGCGATGCCCAGCGTAACTTGGAGGCTCGCTTCAATCTGGACGAGTTGCAGTCGAAGGCGATTGTCGATATGCGTCTCTCACAGTTGACGGGTCTGCGTGTTGATCAGCTTCATCAGGAATTTGACGACTTACAGAAACTCATTGCCGACTTGCAGGAGATTCTCGACAACCCCGAGCGTTGTAAGGAGGTCATGAAGGAAGAACTGCAGGAAGTCAAAGAGAAATATGGCGACCCACGTCGTACTGAGATTATCCCCTTCGACCACGAGTTTAATGCTGAGGACTTCTATCCTGACGATCCTGTGGTCATCACCATCTCGCACATGGGTTACATCAAGCGCACCAAGCTCGATGAGTTCCATGAGCAAGGTCGAGGAGGTGTTGGTGCCAAGGCTGCCCGCCACCGCGACAATGACTTTACGGAATATATCTATCCTGCCACGATGCACAACACACTGCTCTTCTTCACCCAAAAGGGTCGTTGCTACTGGCAGAAGTGCTACGAGATTCCTGAGGGTGACAAGAACTCGAAGGGTCGTGCGATACAAAATATGCTGAACATCGATCCCGATGACTCCATCAATGCCGTATTGCGCATCAAGAATTTCAACGATGAGGAATTCCTGAAGTCTCATTATGTGGTATTTGCCACGAAACAGGGTATCATCAAGAAGACGCGTCTTGATGCATACAAGAACGTACGTGCCGCAGGTGTCATTGCCATTAATATCAATGAAGGTGACGAGGTGGTAGGCGTTCGTCTGACCAACGGTCATAATGAATTGTTGCTGGCTAACCGTAACGGACGTGCCGTTCGCTTCAACGAAGACCAGGTACGTACGATGGGCCGTGTGTCTACGGGTGTCATCGGAATGCGTTTGGACGGTGGCGACGACGAGGTCGTAGGTATGGTCTGCGTCAACGATCCGAACGAGGAGACCATCATGGTGGTTTCTGAGAACGGCTACGGCAAGCGCTCTGAGGTAGAAGACTATCGTAAGACGAATCGTGGTACGAAGGGTGTGAAGACCCTCGCCATTACTGAGAAGACCGGTCGACTGGTGGCCATTAAGGTGGTGACTGACGAGAACGACCTCATGATTATTAATAAGAGTGGTATTCTGATTCGCCTGAAGGTAGCAGATGTGCGCGTCATGGGACGTGCTACGCAGGGTGTCCGCCTCATCAATCTCGCCAAGAAGAATGACACTATTGCCAGCGTCTGCAAGGTAATGAGCAATCAGGACGAGGATGTGGAATACTCAGATAATTCTGAGGGCTCTGAGAACTCAGAGAACTCCGAGAATCAAGAAAAATAAAAACGTTTAACCAATAGTAAAAGCTTATGAAAAAAGTAATGATGATGGCATTTGTGCTCATGGCTTACACCATGACCGTTGCCGCAAAGAGTGATGCCCTCAAGGCTATCACCAAGAGTAAGGTTTATGCCGAAGCATCACAGTTGTTGCAGACTAATCTGGCACAATTGGCAGACAATGCCGAGAAGGCCGAGGCCTACAATCACCTTGTCGACCTTGCTATGGCAAGTGTACAGGAAAAGGAAAAGGCTGGTGATATGACAGGTCTTTGTGATGATCTCTGTTTGGCTATTGAAAACACTTTTGAGTGTGATAAGTATGATAGAATGCCAGATGCAAAGGGTGTTGTGAAGCCTAAGTTCGCAGACAAGAACGCTCAGCGTTTGTGGGATAAGCGCAAGTACTTGTTGAATGTGGGTGATGATTTCCGTCAGAAGGAAGATGCAAAGAATGCCATGAAATATTGGACTCCCTATCTGGAGACCTTTGAAAGTCCCATTTTCCGTAACAATGAGATGATTAGCAAAGTGATAACACTGGAGCAGGAAACCATTGATCAGGTGGCTTTGCTGGCATGCTATTTGACTTATCAGTTGAAGGAAAAGAACAATGTTATTAAGTATGCTGAGATTGCCAAAAAGAATGACAAATACAAAGAGGATGCCTTCAAGCTCCAGATTGGTGCCATGTTGATGGATCTTAAGACAAAAGAAGATTCTTTGAATTGCCTTAATCAGCTCAAGCAGATGTACGAGGCTGATCCTGAGAACGATGTTGTCTTTGAGAACCTGAACAACATGTACGACGGTATGAAGGACAAGGCAGCCCAAAATGCTTTCATTGATGGTCATCTGGCAAAATATCCCAATAGCTATATCGCAATGGCTGCCAAGGGCTTTGTGGCCATTGGTGAGAATAACGCAGATGAGGCTGCTAAGTGGCTCCGCAAGGCTACTGAAGTGAAGGCTGACAATGCTGTTATCTGGACATATCTCGGTATTTGCTTGAATGTGATAGCAGCCAATTCTGAGGATGTGGCTGCTGGTCAGAAGGTTTACGATGAGGCTATCGCAGCTTTTGACAAGGCTAAGGAGCTTGATCCTAACAAGACGACAAACTGGGGATACAATCGCTATCAGGCTTACTATGGTCGTTATGGTGAGAACGATCCTAAGACAAAGGCTGCTGAGGCAGATATCCGCTAAACGACAATACATTATATCATCAATCCTGTGGGGGCAACCTCACAGGATTTTTTTTGTATAAATTTGGTTTTTCGCTTACTTCTTTGTACCTTTGCACTTGATTTTTAATAAGGTATTAGAGGCGAATGCATTTCAGGAAATATATTATCATATTAGGTTGTTGCTTGATGGCGACGGTGACGATGGCCCAGAGGAAGGAACTGAGTCAGGCACGTACGTATATCAAAAGCGGTAAGGACTTTGATAAGGCGGAGAAACTGATGACAGGCTTGTTGGAGAAGGATGAGTCCAACAGAACGAACGAGAAGATTTACCTGACATGGTTTCAGGCTGTGACGAAACAATACGAAGCTGCTAATGAGAAGTTGTATCTCAAACAGAAGTACGACACTGCAGCATTCTTTAATCTGGCTCGTCGACTCTACAGCATTGCAGAAACTCTCGACACACTGGATGCTATGCCTGATGAGAAGGGTAGGGTAAAACTCCGTTATCGTAAGGACCATTCGGAACTGCTGGATCAGTTACGTCCTAATCTTTACTTTGGAGGAACCTATTATCTGAGGCGTGATGACTATCCAAAGGCTTACGACTTTTTCGAGACCTATCTTCAGGCAAGTGATAAACCTCTTTTTATGGACTATGACTATAGGATGACTGATGCGCGTTTTGCCGAAGCTGCATATTGGGCTGAGTATGCCGGGTATAAGATGCAAGATGCTTCACGTACCCTTCGCTATTTCGACGTGGCGGTTCAGGATACCGCGAAGGCACGTTATGCGATGCAGTATGCGTGTGAGGCCTATCGCTGGCAAGAAAACGAAGAGGACTATGTGAAGATGCTTCAACGAGGCTTTGCCACTTATCCGGGATTTTCCTACTTCTTCCCTCGATTGGTTGACCACTACCAGGCCAAGCAGCAGCCAGACTCTGCACTCTATTATGCCAATCTGGCATTGAAAACAAATCCTAATAATGAATTGTTCCTGTTGGCGAAGTCGGTTGCCCTACTTAATCTCGAACGCTATGATGAGTGTATTCAGGTGAGTGAACAACTCATTAGCAGAAACGACACCCTCGCTGAGGCTTATTTCAGTATTGCTACTGCGAAACTGAACCAGATTCTTGATCTTGACAAACGGAGCAAAGGAAAGGAGAATCGTTCAAAGATACGACAATTATATATGGAGGCAAGACCCTATATGGAGGCATACCGCAAACTTGCTCCAGACGAGAAACGAAAGTGGGCGCCTGCCCTCTACCGTATCTATCTAAACCTGAATATGGGTAAGCAATTCGAGGAGATAGACAGGGTGATGCGTAAGCTGTAATGCTAAAAAATCGAAAATTAATACACGGGTCGTGATAGTTTTCGATTTTTTTTCTTAACTTTGTAAATCAGTACACAACAAGAATCTAAAACAAATTATTGTAAGTATTATGGAAAATAACGAACTCATTGCTCAGTGTGAGGCACGGGCGAAAGAATGGCTCTCTCCAGCCTTTGACGAGGAGACACGTAAGGAAGTGCAAGCAATGTTGGATAATTCCGACAAGACAGCCTTAGTAGATGCTTTCTATCAGAACTTGGAATTCGGAACTGGTGGACTTCGTGGTATCATGGGTGCAGGAACGAACCGTATGAACAAGTATATCGTAGGTATGGCCACACAGGGCTTTGCCAACTATATCCTGAAGGCTTTCCCTGGCAAGCAGTGCTCTGTAGTCGTAGGTCATGACTGTCGTAACAACGGTCGTATGTTTGCAGAGACCGTTGCAGACATTTTCTCTGCTAACGGCATCAAGGTATATCTCTTTGAGAGTCTGCGTCCTACTCCAGAGATCTCTTTTGCCATCCGTCAGCTCGGTGCTCAGGCAGGTGTGAATGTCACCGCTTCTCATAATCCTCGTGAGTATAATGGTTACAAGGCTTATTGGGATGATGGTGCACAGGTTCTGTCTCCTCATGATACTGGTATCATTGACGAGGTGAACAAGGTGACCATCAATGACGTGAAGTTTGAGGGTAACAAGGAACTCATCGAGATTATCGGTGGTGAGATGGACTGGGACTATATCCAGGCTGTTCATGAGGCATTGATTGACCAAGAGGTCATCAATCGTCAGAAAGATCTGAACATCGTTTACTCTGCTATGCATGGCACCGGTCGTCACATCGTTCCTATGGCACTTCGTTCATGGGGCTTCCAGAACATCCATGTCGTTCCTGAGCAGATGGTGATTGACGGTAACTTCCCCACCGTCGTTTCTCCTAACCCAGAGAATGCTGAGGCTATGACATTAGGTATGAAACTCGGTACTAAGTTGAATGCCGACCTGGTGATTGCCTCCGACCCCGACGCCGACCGTCTTGCTATTGTAGTCCGCAACCCGAAAGGTGAGTGGGAGATTATCAATGGTAACCAGACTGCTATGATGTTCTGCTGGTATATTATCACCAACCGTAAGAAACTGGGTCTGATGAAGGGTAACGAGTTCCTGGTGAAAACTATCGTGACGTCAGAGGTCATTGCCCAGATAGCCAAGAAGAATGGCGTAGAGCTCTTTGACGAGTTTACGGGCTTCAAATGGATTGCTTACCGCATCCGTGTCAACGAAGGCAAGAAAAAGTATATTGGCGGTGGTGAGGAGAGTTTCGGCTTCCTGCCTTTCGACAAGGTACGCGACAAAGACGCTCCTGCCTCTATCTGTCTGATTTGTGAGATTGCCGCATGGGCAAAGGATCAGGGTAAGACGCTCTATGACTTATTGATGGACATCTACGCAGAGTATGGCTTCTCCAAGGAGACCACCATCAATGTGGTAAAACCTGGTAAGAGCGGTGCCGATGAGATCAAGCAGATGATGGAAGACTTCCGTAAGAATCCTCCCACGGAAGTTGGCGGTTCTAAGGTTGTTGTATGGAAGGACTTCCGTTCTTTGGAGCAGAAAAATGCCGATGGCAGTGTTGCCAAGATTGACATGCCTGCAACCTCCAATGTGCTGCAGTGGTTCTGTGAGGACGGCACGAAGATCAGTGTTCGTCCTTCTGGTACGGAGCCTAAGATTAAGTTCTACTGTGAGATTAAGGATCCTTCCTTCAAGTGTGCCGGTTGCTATGAGCGTTGCACCAATGCCGCTATGGAGAAGGTTGCCGCTATCAAGAAGAGTTTGAATCTGGATTAAAATCCGGTCGGGATTAGAGATCCCTATACGGTCGGATTGACTTTGTGACCCGGTCGGGATTAGATATCCCTATACGCTGGCGCCAGCCATCGTACAAATCTAAAAGAGTCTTGAACATTGAAAGTAAACTTTCATGATTCAAGACTCTTTCATCTTTGTGATCCGGTCGGGATTCGAACCCGAGACCCACAGCTTAGAAGGCTGTTGCTCTATCCAGCTGAGCTACCAGACCATCAAAATTCGGTTGCAAAGGTACGAATAAGTGAGAAGAAAACCAAATAAAAACACAAAAATTACACATCAAAACGGATATAAGTACGGTCGTCAAAGGAGTCCTGACCCGTCATGAATGCCTTGCTGGCAATGAAGGAGTGGATGTTCAACGGGTCGTTCCTCCGCTGTTCCTCCAGTCGTCGCTCACTTTCTGTGAGAGTGGGGCACAGGAAGGGATAGCCGTCGCTTGCCAATACAATCTCGTGGGGCTGGAAGTCAAGGGTGATGACAGGGACGAGTTTCTGGGGAATGGGGAAACCGTCGATGACAGAAAAGGTGATATTCTGTCGTTTGGTGCTGTCAACGATGTCTGCAAGGATGAAGTCACGCGCCGCATCGTGGGCCAGCAGTTCATCGACAGTAGTACCGGCCGCCAATAGTTCCTTCGCCTTCTCGGCGCGCTTGGCGGCATAGACCGCCTCCTCAGGTTTGGGATTCTCAAAGAGTTCTCCGTCGATGAGACACTGGCAGTCGCCAATCATCCATAACTCGCGTTGCAGTCGGCTGAAGACAACGACGGAAGCGGTGAGACGATCTTCGGGACGCTCAGTCAAACGGGGAAGCATGGATTTTTTGTAGTGTTTGCGGATATAAGCCGTGACGCCCTTCATAAACTGCGAGCATGTAGACTCCTTGGGCATCTTGCGGATATAGCGGCTAATCAATAGCATCGCATAGCGTCCGTTGCTATTGAACAGGCTATGGCGATACTGTGACTTAGACGTGCTGCCATCGATGACGGCAATAAAGTCATTAGTGACGACGATGCCGTCCTCGCTTTTCTTTCGGGGGGTCTTGGCTATGCTGCTTTGTTCGATAATTTCCATTAGGTTTATCTTTATACCAGAAGAAATACTCCCGTTGGGCGAGCTTCTCCTGTTGTGACTTGGCGGTGAAAACAGGTTCGAGTGTGTAGGGGTCGTAGCCCGTATAGAACATCTCGGTAGAGACCGTCATGGGGGTGGGCGTAAAGTCTTGAACCTGTTCGAGTTTATAGCCCATCTGGCGAGTGAGACGGGCTAACTCTGCCATATCGCTCTCGTGACATCCAGGGTGGCTGGAGATGAAATAGGGGATAATCTGTTGGTTGAGATGCTCCTCCTGATTGATACGGTCGAAGATGCGCTTGAACTCGTAGAACTGTTGGAATGAGGGCTTGCGCATCAGACGGAGCACATCATCGGAAGTGTGCTCGGGAGCCACTTTCAGACGTCCGCTGACATGATTCTTGATGAGTTCGCGGGTGTACTCCATAGCTGCCTTATTCGATTTCTCGTCCTTGCTGCGATAGAGCAACAGGTCGTAGCGCACGCCGCTGCCGATGAAACTCTTCTTAATGCCAGGCAAGGCATCGACAGCACGATATATCTCAAGCAACTTCGAGTGATCGGTATTCAGATTCGGGCATATCTGCGGATGGATGCAACTGGGTCGCTTGCACTTCTCGCAGGCCCTGAGGTTACGTCCGTGCATGCCGTACATGTTGGCTGACGGACCACCCAAGTCGCTGAGGTAACCTTTGAAACCATCCATCTGAATGACTTGCTTCACTTCGCGGAGGATGCTCTCTTTCGACCGGCAAGAAATGAACTTTCCCTGATGGGCGGAGATGGTGCAGAAGGCACAACCGCCAAAACAACCACGATGGATGTTGACCGAGTACTTGATCATGTCGTAGGCGGGAATGCGCTTGTCTTTATACTTAATATGAGGTACCCGCGTATAGGGTAGGTCGAACGAGGCATCAATCTCCTCGGTGGTCATCGGGGGATAGGGTGGGTTGACCACGACATATTCGTTTCCCACTTTTTGCAGCAGGCGCTGGGCGTGCATCATGTTCGACTGTTCCTCGATATGGCGGAAGTTCTCGGCTTGCGAGCGCTTGTTACGTAAGCACTCTTCGTGGGGATGCAGCACGATATCACCCTCACGCGGTGTTACATCGTTAGCGAGATATGCCGTTTGGGGAATGTCGTGGCAGGCGCTGATGGGCAGCCCATCGGCAATACGACGCGACAACTCAACCATTGGTTTCTCACCCATGCCATAGACAAGGATGTCGGCAGGGGCATCGCACAGAATACACGGGCGTAATTTGTCCTGCCAATAGTCGTAATGGGTGAGTCGGCGCAACGAGGCCTCGATACCGCCCAGGACAATGGGCACATCGGGATAGAGCTGGCGCAGAATTTGTGAATAGACGACGGAGGGATAGTCAGGACGGAGACCGTGACGACCGTCGGGAGAGTAGGCATCCTCGGAGCGCAGACGACGGTTGGCCGTGTACTTATTCACCATCGAGTCCATATTGCCGGGCGAGATGGCAAAGTACAGGCGAGGCCTTCCCAGCTTCTTGAAGTCGCGGAAGTCGCCGTGCCAGTCGGGTTGGGGGATGATAGCCACACGATAGCCAGCAGCCTCGAGCGTACGTCCGATGACAGCATTGGCAAAGGACGGATGGTCGACATAGGCATCGGCAGAGAAGAGGATGATGTCCACCTCATCCCATCCGCGCAGTTCCATCTCCTTCTTTGTGGTAGGGAGAAAATCCGTCAGCCGATACTCCATTTAGAGCGGTAGCATATTATTCACTTTTCACTCTTCACTTTTCACTTAATTAAACGGTGTCCCTTGGAAAGCACGCTTGGTCGTACCCAGTTCGTCGTTGCCACGGTTTTTCCAGTTGATGAAGAGCAGTACAAGCTGTTGCAGACCGTAAGCTTTCATGTTTTGATGATAGATGACATCCAGACAAAGGTCCAACAAGTTCTTGTCCTTCCCAGCTTCTGACTCCAGAATAGAACGGATGTTTAGTTTCAGTTTGTCAAGCACCTGCTCGTCCACATAACCGTTAGAGTCAATCAAGTCGCGGAAAAGCTGGTATTTCTCAATGGTTTCCATGTGCTGGTCACTGATCTCGATACTTCGTGTACCGCTTGAATTAGTTTGAATTTTGTACATAAGGCTTTTGTTTTTATTTTAATAAGTAGTTCAATATTCCTCGCATGATAGATCCTTGTTGCTGCTCATCCTTGATACACTCGAAGGGGAACCCCATCGTGAATGAGCGATAGTCCTTGCCTTTATAGGCAACAGCAGCATCCTGTCCATCGGCATACTGCATCACCGTATAGGCTGAAGGCATGGGATTGAGAATGTCTGTCGACGTAGCGGCATAATGGTCCTCGTTCAAAGTATGATAATAAGGAATCTGTGTACCCATCCCATTCACGGTGTCGCTCTCACTATGATTCCTGCCGCCATAGGCACATTTCAGGGTCTGATTGACGAACTGCTCCTCTTCGGTTCCGGCAATATCCGTTCCGATATAGGCTCCGCTGACCAACAGGGCACCTCCTTTATGGGTGTAGTTCTGCAGGGCAGCGCGCATCGTCTTGGTGAAAGTCTTGTAATACTTCAGGCTATGTCCGTCATTACGTTCCAGTCCTAAGACAAGGTCGACGAGGGCATGGTTCTTCAGTTTAACCTTCCCTGTCTCTATGGCTTCACTGGAAGCACTGACGATGTTGTATTCCTTTGCGGAGGCAATGGCCTTGGCATGACAGGCAACATAGTTGAAGTCATTGCCTGCAATAAACTTTCCTGCCAGTTCCTCACTGCTCCATCCCAGATCGTCAGGGGTCGTATCTCCCATTTTACTGCGACTGAAGGTTCGTTGCCTGCCTACCCATCCTGCCGTTGCTCCGTATGTAATACCGGGATCGTCGTCTATGTCGAAGCCCTGCTCTGCTTGATTATTACGAATGGCAGGAGATGACAGACGATGGAACCCGTTGATAATCATGACAGTCTTTTTGGCTGCAGGTGTGTAATAGGCAGAGAGCGTTTCGGTGGGAAAACTATGCCCGCCCTTGTTCGCTGCCACTACCTTGAAGTGATAGAGCAGGTTAGGCTCCAGTTCCACTTCATGACTCTTTCCTTTGACGTATGTCCCATTGTCGAAGTCAGCACCTCCCACGGAGGTATATACGATATACCCCGTTGGTGAAGCAGACGGCTCATGCGGGTCTTCAACGCTATTCCAGTACAGGCGTGCCTTGTTCTTCGACAATTCTATGTGGAAGTTATTCGGCGCCAATGGGGTGACGATGCATGACTGGTGATGCTGTTCTCCGATGTAGCGTAGGATAGTCTTGTAGATAATACGGGCAAGCGTGAACTTGAAGTGGGGATCCTGTCCGTAGCGCATATCCGCAAAGTTCTGATGCGACATCGTCTCCAGGATGGCAGAGGGAATGGCAGGTACCCTTGACTCCGAGTAGTTACGGTCGTAAAGCTCCCTGCGGTTCCATTTCCCGTAGGTGTCTTTCAACTCTCTGGTGACATTCTCCAACAATGCATCGGCAAAGTCACGGGAGGCAAGGCGGCTGATACCCGCATTGAGTTTCCCCTCGTTGTAATTCGTCGTGACGACAGAGAGCGTTCCAATCTGTCCGCTACCGTCTTTCGAATAGCCGGCATCACTATGTACGGCAAGTGCCAACTCAATAGGAACATGCAGTCCTTCCATATAGGGAACGAAGGGAGAACCGCCTGCCAGATAGTTCGTCATATTGGAGCGTACGTTGATGTCGTCGGCATAGTCGTCCGTACCTTCTTTTCCGCTATAGACCGAGTAGGGCATACCAGCCCATTGGGCATAGTAACGTGCCCCCTCAAGGGCACGGGGCATTCCACTGACCGACTCGCCCCGTCGGATATTTCCCATACCACCGCCAAAACGCACGGCATCTGTCGTGACCACACCACTGCGGTCGCTCTGGTTGGTGAGTGTCACTCGGTTGAACTCACTGTATCCCTTGTCAAACTCAAAGGTACCGAGGTACACCCATGTACCGCCACCCATCTTCTGGTTGATATGGAATACCGTACGCTCACCCTTGTGCCAGACCGTGTATTCCGCATTGTCGATGCTGTTGTCCAGAGTCTGGTAACTCACGTAAACGGCATAGCGACCGGTCTTGGGGAAGTCGGGCTGGTAGCTGGCCAACGAGTAACGGCTCTTGCTGTTGGTGGTCTTCACCATGCGTGCCGTACCTGCCTCAAAGGGATTCTCGTTGTCAATATAAGCTGTGTCATGATAGGCAAAACCGGGCATGGGTGTGTCCTTCCATTTCCCGTGGGAGGTCACTTCGATATAGTTGCGCTTGCTGCCGTCATTGTCTATGATAACCTCCTCCCGTTGCCATACCCGTTCGCGAGGAGTGAAGACAATGGCACCGGCATTCTCCAGCATGGGAATGAGATAGGGTACGACGATGGTCTGCGTAAACAAGTCTTCTGTTGTAGCAAAGAGCTTGGGACGCTGCCACTTCCAGACGCCTGTCTTATTGTCGAAATAGCGCCCGTGGCTCGCCCATAGGGAAAGATGCCGCCCTTGCAGTCCTTCTGTAATGTCATGTGGGTACGACAGGTTCCTGACCCAAGGCTCTCCCTTATAGTCGATGTCTCCCCATTGGCGTCCTTCATCCTTGCGTTTCTTGAGACGGTTGGGAATCAGTTCCTGCAACTCGTAGTTGTGGGTCATCACTTTCAGGAAATACTTGTCGTAAGGGGAGGGGAGGAGTTCCTTGATACGTTGGTAGATGTTCTCTACGACAGCAGGGGTGAATCCCTGCTCGGCAAAGGCCTCGTTCGCAGTAACGACGAGCGTTTCTTCCTCATCGTCCATCTCCAGATCCGTCAGGTGGGCCGTCTTCGAAAACTGGGCCCCCTGTGGCTTATAGTTCTTAAAATAGTTCTCCAGTTTAGCCTTGATGGCTGCGGTATTGTTCTGTGCGGAAACAATTCCTCCGTGACAGACCGCTATCAGCAGCAAAACAGTAATAATCTTTCTCATTCAATGTCTCCTATCGTGAAGTTCTCCGGCTTTTTACCCTTGAACTTTCTGAAGTATAGTTTAATCTCGCGCATCTGTTGGTCGATGTCGCCGTTGGGTATGATGGTCTTGGTACACTCGATATGTCGCCGCTCATAGTCAACACCATAGAGCAGGATGGGCAACTCAGCCTTGAGGGCGATATAGTAAAAGCCCTTCTTCCACTCGGGGTTGGCGGAACGGGTGCCTTCCGGTGTGATGCACAGACGGAACTTCTCCAACCGTTTTGCCGTCTCTGCCAGGTTGTCGGTCATACTTGTCTTCTTGTCACGCCAAACGGGGATGCCGCCCAGTTTCTTGAAGATAGGACCGAGGGGCCAGAAAAACCACTCTTTCTTCATCAGGAAGTTGCTGCCCATACCCGTAGCTCCGTTATAGAGCTGCCCGATGAGAAAGTCCCAGTTGCTGGTATGGGGGGCCAGACAGACGATATACTTGTCGGGGTGAGCCTCCGTCACTTCGGCAGTCCACCCCATCTGTTTGTAAAGTAGCCAGTTACAAAATGATTTCCACATAATAATTACAGGTTGTTGATATGGTCAAGAATCTCTGAGACCTGTTTGCTGAACTGCTCCCTGAGGTCCTGATAGTATTTGCTGGCAGGCATCCCAGGCTCCGGATGTGATACACGGCTGATGAAGTTGTTCTGCAGTTTGGCAATAGAGAACAGGACCGCCTCTGCTTCCGATTGCTTAGGGGTGTTTCCGTACAGTGATGCTGCTACGAAGTCTACAAAGAGTTCTTCACAAATAAGGTTGATTTGTTTTTTCAGTGTTCGTTTGTTAGCCATAGATAGATTCCTCCTTTATTAATTTAGTGTTTCTTTTATAATTAGTTCGTCAAAGATACGGAAAATATTTCAACTTACAAAGTTTTTCATCACAAAAAAATATTAAAAAGCAGAAAATACCCCTTATTCTTTCTTATTTCTGTTGGAAAATGCTTAATTTTGTAAGCCAATTCGAAAATTATATTCATTATTAAATAACAAAATTCTATGGAAAAAAGTGCATTGCAGATTGCAAGAGCTGCCTATCAGCCTAAATTGCCAAAGGCTCTTCAGGGCGCAGTGAAAATCAAAGAGGGTGCCGCTACCCAGAGTGTAGGCGACCAGGAGGAAATCAAGAAACTGTTCCCCAACACCTACGGTATGCCTATTGTAGAGTTCGAGCCTGCTACAGAGGCTAATAACAAGAAGATGAACGTGGGTATCATCCTGTCTGGTGGACAGGCCCCTGGTGGTCACAACGTGATTACAGGTCTTTTCGACCAGATCAAGAAACTGAATCCAGAAAACCGCCTCTTCGGTTTCATCCTGGGTCCTGGCGGATTGGTAGACCACAACTATATGGAGCTGACGTCAGACATCATTGACGAGTATCGTAACACCGGTGGTTTCGACATGATCGGCTCCGGTCGTACCAAGTTGGAGAAGGTCGACCAGTTTGAGAAGGGTCTCGAGATCATCCGTGAACTCGACATCAAGGCTATCGTGATTATCGGTGGTGACGACTCTAATACCAACGCTTGCGTACTCGCCGAGTACTATGCTGCCAAGAACTACGGTGTACAGGTAATCGGTTGTCCGAAGACCATCGACGGTGACCTGAAGAACGAGCAGATTGAGACCTCATTCGGCTTCGACACCGCTTGTAAGACCTACTCTGAGCTCATCGGTAACATTGAGCGCGACTGTAACTCTGCCCGTAAGTACTGGCACTTCATCAAGGTGATGGGACGCTCCGCATCTCACATCGCCCTTGAGTGTGCCCTGCAGACTCAGCCTAACATCTGCCTCATCTCTGAGGAAATCGAGGAAAAGGCTATGAGCCTCGACGATATCGTTACTTACATCGCTGACACTGTATGCGCCCGTGCCGCTGACGGTAACAACTTCGGTACCGTGATCATTCCGGAGGGCGTCATCGAGTTCATCCCTGCCATCAAGAAGCTCATTGCACAGCTGAACGACGTGCTCGCCATGCCTGAAGCTAAGGAGATCAGCCGCGACGAGCAGGTTGACTTCGCCAAGAGCCACCTAACTCCTGAGAACCTCGCCGTGTTCAACAGCCTGCCCGTAGGCGTAGCCCGCCAGCTGGCCCTCGACCGCGATCCTCACGGAAACGTACAGGTATCACTCATCGAGACCGAGAAACTGCTCTCTACCATGGTAGCCCAGAAACTGGAGAAGAGAAAGAAGGAAGGCAAGTATGTCGGCAAGTTCGGTACCCAGCACCACTTCTTTGGCTACGAGGGACGCTGCGCAGCACCTTCTAACTTCGATGCTGACTACTGCTACGCCCTCGGTACTTCTGCCGCTCAGCTGATTGCCAACGGCAAGACCGGCTATATGGCCATCGTGAAGAACACCACCAAACCTGCAGAGCAATGGATTGCCGGCGGTGTGCCCATCACCATGATGATGAACATGGAGAAGCGTGCCGGTGAGATGAAGCCCGTTATCCGTAAGGCTCTCGTCGAACTCGACGGTGCTCCCTTCAAGGAGTTTGCTGCTCATCGCGACGAGTGGGCTCGCAAGACGGCCTACGTATACCCTGGTCCCATCCAGTACTGGGGACCCACGGAGGTATGTGACCAGCCTACTAAGACACTTGCGCTGGAGAAGGCTTAATCACGGATTATGCCGGCAAAACGCAAACCGCAACAGAAACGACGCATTACGAGTCCTGTCCGCCATAAGCGGCCAGGGCTCTTTGTGCGCCTCCTCCAGAAAATCCTTCAGCATACGCCGGGATGGGCATGGTGGATAGGGGGCGGTTTGATCGTCGCAGCCTACGTCTTCTTTTTCTATTATATCTTCGTCGGGCCGTTCGGATTCCGCTGGCGTGCCCTTTATGGCGATGCCAGTTATCCTGAGGGATTCGAGATACACGGCATTGATGTCAGCCACCATCAGGGACGCATCGACTGGGCGGAACTGAAGGACAACGGTATGATAGACAAATACCCTGTCCGTTTTGTTTATATCAAGGCAACGGAGGGAGCCAGTATCATCGACGAGAACTTCCACGACAATTTCTATCAGGCCCGTGAGTATGGGTTTACCCGTGGTGCCTATCACTTCTACAGCGTCCATTCTCCTGCCAAGGATCAGGCACTGTATTTTATCAAGAACGTCAAGCTGGAGAACGGCGACCTGCCGCCGGTCCTTGACGTGGAACATAAACCCAAGAACCAGTCTGACGAGGAGTTCAAGGCCAGCGTCCTGGAGTGGCTTGAGATTGTAGAGAAGCACTACCATATCAAGCCGATTATTTACACTTACTATAAGTTTAAGTTAAAGTACCTAAGTGACTCGGTATTTGATAGTTATCCATATTGGATAGCGCATTATTATGTGGAGCAGGTAGAGTATCAGGGACCTTGGAAATTCTGGCAGCATACCGATAACGGACGGTTGGCCGGCATCAAGGGAACGGTAGATTTCAACATCTATAACGGCTCGTTCTACGACCTCCGCAAACTCACCATTGGAGCTCGTGAACAGATAGGCGAGGATGCCTATCAAGATGAATAGTTCCTCAGAGTTTCCTCTAAGATTTCTCTATCCCCTGGGTATAGAGCAAGTATAGAGTTACCCTAGAGATAGCCTAGAGATACCCTAGAGTTGAGTGGGAGTTGAGTGGGAGTTACGTGGGAGTTGCGTGGGAGTTGCCTGGGAGTTACCATAGAGTTGGTATAGACTTGGTATAGAGTTGGTATAGAGTTGGTATGGGGTTGTTTTTGCTGATTTGGCTTAAATAATCTTGTCAATGGAAGCGTATTTAAGCCGTTATGTTTCTTTTGGCAAAGATACACAATTTATTCAGGAAATGCAAGCTTTTGGCGGAATTATTTTTGGGCTTTTTCCTTTTTCTTTTTTGCTTTCTTTTTCTTCGTGCTGAAGAGGTCGCTCCAGCCGTTGAAGTCTTTCTTCATGATGAAGCCTAAGCCTTGGGTGTTGAGTGACGACTTGGTAAAGTAGCGGTCGTTGGTCTGGTTGTAGAACCTCAGGGCGAAGTTGCCGTTGGGGAAGAGCAGGTAGCGGATGTCGAAATCGCCGATGAAAGAGGGGGTGGCTGTCGTGGTGTTGTCGCGGTAGCCGAACTGTCCGTTGATGAGCAGGCGGTTGTTAAACATACGTCCGCTGATGAGTCCCTCGTATTCCGCATTGTTCCATCCCTCGTCGCCCGTGGAGATGTTGGCGCCGAAGGTCCAGTTGTTGCTGTTGACGACCGACTTTAGGAGGTTGTTGATCTGTCCGGACAGGGTTCCCGACAGCAGGCTCTGCATGGCAAGTGACGTCTGACTCTGTTGGTTGCTGCTCTCCGCATTGTTGGCTCCTTGCGGATAGAAGCGTCCGATGGCCAGCAGGTAGATCACTTGTTGGTTCATCTCATCCGTTGAGTTGATGTATGAGCGTACCATCTGTTTCTCGTCAGCGTTGACATTTGGCATATCGAAGTCGAAGGTGACGACGGGTTGTGAGGGTTGTCCCGTGATGTTCATCAGACAATTGACGCGTACGGTATTGGAGAAGCTCCTGCCCACGTTGAGGTCGGAGAGGGATACACCATTGACGGTATGCTGTGCCTGCAGGTTAAGGGCTGCCTCATAGGGGTCGCCTCCGAAGATGATGGTACCTCCTTCCTGGAAGGTGAAGTCTTTCTTGATGACGTTCTGGATGGTCACATTATAGGTGCCGCTGGCTACCCGATAGGTGCCGAACATGTTGAAGCCGCCCTTGTTGAACCAGTTGGCACGCAGCACGCCATTGCCGTTCAGGGTGACGTAGTCGCCGGTATGACTGTCCATCAGCAGTCGCAGCGTTGCGTCGGAGGTGCAGTTGACGAGGAAGTTGATGCGTATATCCGTGCGCTCCTCGACAGGCGCTGTGGTCTTTTGCTTCTCATGGACCGCCATTCCCGGCCTTTCCGTGATGCCCCAGTGGATGAACTCCTGGTTGGAGACAGCGTCAGGGTCGGCTGCATTATAGACGAAGACAGAGTTGGCCTGTGGCGTTATGTTCAGGTCGATGACCACCTCATTGCCGTGTCCGTGGATGCCTACGTCGCCCGTTCCATATACGGTTCCGTAGAAGGTGTCGTCGCCAAAGTCGGGGAAATCGTAGGCAAGCAGGTTCTGTGCATTGATATAGAGGTCGTAGGAGAGGTTGGTGAGACATTTGTGGTGGATGCCTCCTGTGACGATGCCCTGACGGTCGTGGATGTCGTAGATGGGGCAGTTGACGAAGGTGACCTCGTCAGGTACCAGTCGGATGGTGTCGCTACGCAGTTCGTAGGTACAGCCCGTAGGCTTGACGTGTGCCAGTCCGTTGACGACCAGTTCTCCTGTGAGGTTGATTTTGTCGAGTGGCCCGTAGAGGCGTACGGCTCCGTTGCTGTGTCCTTCCACTTTGCTGAGGAAGCTCTTGGTGAACGAGTGCATGAAGTCGATATGGGTGCCAGCCGCCTTGATGTCGAGGTCGATATAGTTCTTGGCAGGCGACACATAGCCGTTGATGTAGGTCATGGCATCCTTGCCGTCGTTGGCTGTGGCATGGATGTCGATCTGTTCCTCCTCTGCGTTCCAGTTGACATGGGCATCCAGCACACCCATTCGTCCGTGCTCGAACTCGAACTGGTTGACGGTGAGGTCGGCATTTGCCTGCAGTCCCTTTCCGAAGATGTTCCTGAGACGCGCCTTTCCGGTGGCAAGACCGCTGAAGCTTACCGCGTCGAAGTTGACGAGTTCGAGGATATAGGCGACGTCGATGTCCCGTAGCTGTACTTCCAGGGAGTCGCTGACTTTGTCGGATGCCGTACCGTTGATCTTCAGGTACTGGTCTCCGTGATGGATGTTAAGGTCGTTGATTTCCAGTCGTTTGTCGGAATAGCTGATGGCGCACGGCTCCGCATTCCACTGGGTGTTGTGTATGTTGATGTGCGAGGGGGATATACCGATGAATGCCACCTGCTGGCCGTCGGGGGTGGCGAAGAGGTTGACGGTACTGTTCAGTACGCCGCTCATAGGCTCCTTGGCGTGGTTGTCCCACGAGAATGAGGAGACGAGGAGGTCGTTATGTGCCGTTCCTTTCAGGTTCAGGTCGAAGTGGTTGCCGTTGTCCATCAGCTTCGTGATGCTGACATCACAGGCCAGGGTGTCACCTGGTGTCGTGATGACCATCTTTCCGTTGCGGTAGCCGCTCTCGTCATAATCGAAAGCAGGCAGGTTACATTCCAGGTTGATGTCGCGCAGGTTGTCATTGACGAAGCCTTGCAGGGTGACGGGGGCACTGATGTTGAGGGGGACCTCGGCGAGTTGTTGCAGCCAGTCGCTCTTACGGATGGTGGCGTTGATGGAGAAATTATTGTGTGTATGCGGATTCACCTTAGGCAGTCCGGGCAGGGAAGGCAGCTGGCTGGCTATGAAGTTGGTGAAGCTCTGTGCCAGTGTCTGGTAGTCGAAGTCGCCCCGTATCTCCGTCTCGGCGAAGTCGCTGTTCAACAGCAGGTAGTGGACTTTCTCGTCATATCCCGTCTTGAGCATCAGGTCGTCCATCTCATAGTGTTTCTCCTGGTCCTGATAGGCAAATTCGCTGACATGGATGAAACCCTGGGCGTCGTTCGGGCTGGTACCCTTGATATTGGTGTCCAGGTTGAAGCGGATTCTGGGGTCGTCAATGCTACACTTGCCATTGATCTCACCTTCGGCATAGCTGCCGTCCAGCTTGATGTTCTGGTAGCGGTAGTGATTGTATTCAAAGGCATTCACCATACCATTGACATGTACCTGCGGGTGGCTTTTGGCAAGACTGCCGTTCAGTCGGATATTGGTGACTACGGAACCGAACCGCTCATCGTTGAGCAGTTGTCTCAGGTTGATGCCCGTTGTCTCTATCTCGCCAATGAAGTCCTGTTGGGGATTCAAGGCAAACTGTACGGTGGCATTACCGGCGCCTGAACGTATCTGCTGGCTGACATTGATCTGTTCCAGTGCCGTTCCGCTGATATCCCCAGCCAGGTGGATGTCGCCCATGCGCTCCAATACAGCAGGTACTTCCACCTGCTTCCCCCTTAGGTTTTCGGAGATGAAGTTCAGGGTCTTGGCAGAGAGGGAGAAGTCCTTGAGGTTGACAAACCACTGCGGCTGGCGGTCAAGGTGCTTGACGAAACCATTGCAATGGATGTCGATGTCGCCTGTGGAGGAGCTGACGTTAACATCGGGTATCTCGACATCGTAGCCTTTGCCGTTGAAACGGGAGGCGACGGTCAGGGTGCTGTTGAATGTCTTGAGGGAGGGTAGGAGGCACGACAGGTCGGAGAGGCGGATGTGCGACTGTGGCAGTTCGCCCTGATAGGCAAGTGTTTCCAAGCGTATGCGGTTGCCGTCCAGTTGGTAGGTTGCCGTCACATCCTTCAGGCTGATGTCCGTACCGGGCATCTGGATGCGCAGGTCGTGCAGGCGACTCTGTGAGCGTCCGCCCTCGAAATGCATTGACAGCTTGTCCATCTTCAGTCCCGACTGTTCCGTGAAGGCCAGTTTCTTCACGTTGACATTCATTGTGTCGGGGGTAAGTGTCTTGAGGATGATATAGGCGCTGATGTCCTTCACGAAGAGGTGGGAGGGGTTCAACTGTCCAGGTGTCTCTGCCTCGTAGAGGCGGTCGTAGCGCACACTGGAGTGGCGCATGATGAGGGAGTTGATGTGCAGGTCGAGGGGCGTCTGGCTGGTAGTGTCCTTTGAAGCCAGTGAGTCGAGGGCGAACTGGAAGTTCGGAGCTGCGTCGGGGGCAGTCTGATAGAAGCGGGCATGGGCTCCGAACAGTTGTGCCGATGAAATGGATATCTTTCCGTTGAGCAGGTCCCACAGACTGATGCGTACCCCCAGTCGGTTTACCCTTAGCATCTCCTTGCCCTGTTGGTCCATGATGGACACCTTGTCGATGATGAGTCGGTTGAGGAATCCGGGATTGATGCTTCCCACCCTGACTTCCGTCCCCAGTTTCTCAGCCAGCAATCCGGCCGTCTTGTCACCCATGTACCGTTGGACGGCAGGGATGTGAAAAGACGCTATCATCAGGACATATAGTCCGATGACTATCCAGATGGTGATGCTGAATATATGTTTGAGAACCTTCACTTTTTTTCTCTTCTTGAGCCTGCAATCTGTCAGACCGAGATTGCAATTTTTTTCAATGTGCTCTGATTTTGGCACAAAATTACGATAAAAAGTTGTGATATCGGAATAATTCAAGTGAAAATAGCGCATTTTATAGCTATTTTTTATTAATTTTGCACCGTTTCCATTTGATATTTCCTAAACATTGATATATAATGGCAAATGTAATTAGATTGCGGAAAGGCTTGGATATCAACCTTCAAGGCAAGGCTGAGGAGAAGCGCATGCAATTGAAATCCAACGGGCAGTATGGTTTGGTGCCCGATGATTTCGAGGGTGTGACTCCGAAGGTCGTCGTCAAGGAGGGTGATAAGGTCAAGGCCGGGGATGCCCTGTTTGTCAACAAGCAGTATCCGGAAGTGAAGTTTGCCTCGCCTGTCAGCGGAACTGTCCGCGAGGTGGTGCGTGGTGAACGTAGAAAAGTGATGTGTGTCAAGGTGGAAGCCGATGCACAGCAGACGTATGTGGACTATGGTAAGAAGGATGTGACAAAGATGGACGGTAAGGCTGTTATAGATGCTCTTCTTGAAGCAGGTATCTTTGGTTATATCAACCAGTTACCTTATGCTGTCTCTACCAATCCTTCAGTAATGCCGAAGGCTGTCTTTGTCTCTGCATTGCGTGACATGCCGTTGGCTGGCAGCTTCGAGTTTGAGGTGAAAGGACAGGAGGGTGACTTCCAGACGGGTCTCACAGCTCTCTCCAAGATTGCCAAGACGTATCTGGGTTGTGGTGTTCACTCCAGTTTCGAGAACTACCAGAACGTGGAGGTGACCATCTTCGACGGTCCCTGTCCTGCTGGTAACGTCGGTGTACAGGTCAATCATCTCGACCCCGTCAACAAGGGTGAGGTGGTCTGGACGGTAGAGCCTACCGTCGTGCTGTTCATCGGTCGTCTGTTCAATACAGGTAAGGTGAATCTGACCCGTACTGTTGCGCTTTGTGGCAGCGAGGTGAAGGCTCCTGCCTATGTGGATATGCTGGTAGGTGAGGAACTTGCCACCTTGTTGAGCAACAGTTATGATGCCGACCATCATGTGCGTATCATCAACGGTAATGTACTGACGGGTAAGGTGACGACGAAGGTCGGTTTCCTGGGTGCCCATACCTCTGAGGTTACGGTAATCCCCGAGGGTGACGATGCTGATGAGTTTGCTGGCTGGATTATGCCGCGCTTCAAGCAGTTCTCAGTCAACCGCAGTTATTTCTCCTGGCTTTGCGGCAAGAAGAAATATGCGCTGGATGCCCGTGTGAAGGGTGGTGAGCGCCACATGATCATGAGTGGTGAATATGATAAGGTACTGCCGATGGATATCTATGGTGAGTATCTCATCAAGGCGATTATCACGGGTGACATCGACCGTCAGGAGGCGCTTGGCATCTATGAGGTCAGTCCAGAGGACTTTGCCTTGGCAGAGTTTGTCGACTCTTCTAAGCTGGAGTTGCAGCGCATCGTCCGTGAAGGCTTGAATATTTTACGTAAAGAAAACGCATAAGACTATGAGCGCATTAAGAAATTATCTCAATAAGATCAAGCCCAACTTCGAGCCCGAAGGTAAGCTGCACGCTTTCCGTAGCCTCTTCGACGGATTTGAGACGTTCCTCTATGTGCCGAATACCACGGCAAAGACGGGCGTGAACATCCACGATGCGATAGACTCGAAGCGTATTATGAGTATGGTTGTGATTGCTCTGATGCCTGCCATGCTGTTTGGTATGTATAACATTGGCTATCAGAACTATCTGGCTGCAGGAACGCTGGCAAGTGCCTCTTTCTTGGAGGTGTTCTTCTTTGGTTTCCTCGCAGTACTGCCTAAGATTCTCGTTTCCTATATCGTCGGTCTGGGTATCGAGTTTGCCTGGGCCCAGTGGAAAGGTGAGGAAATTCAGGAGGGTTACCTCGTTTCAGGTATCCTCATTCCGTTGATTGTTCCTATTGGCTGTCCGTTGTGGATGCTGGCCCTGGCTTGTGCCTTCTCGGTGATCTTCTGTAAGGAGATTTTTGGCGGTACGGGTATGAACCTGTTCAATCCTGCCATCGCAGCCCGTATGTTCCTGTTCTTCGCCTATCCGTCGAAGATGACAGGTGACACCGTCTGGGTGGCTCAGGACTCTATCTTCGGGTTGGGTAACACATTGCCTGATACTTTCACGGCAGCTACTCCGTTGGGACAGATAGGGCAGGGCATAGACCCCAGCGCTTCTATCTGCGACATGATTTGTGGTTTTATTCCCGGCTCTATCGGTGAGACGTCGGTTATCGCCATTGCCATTGGTGCCGTCATCCTGTTGTGGACGGGCATCGCCTCTTGGCGTACCATGCTGAGTGTGTTCGTAGGCGGTGCTGCCTTGGCATTGTTGTTCGAGCAGACGGGTCAGTCGATGGTTTGGTGGCACCACTTCGTATTGGGTGGCTTTGCCTTCGGTGCCGTATTCATGGCTACCGACCCTGTGACCTCTTGCCGTACCACTACAGGACAGTATATCTACGGTTTCCTGATTGGTGCGATGGCCATCATCATCCGTGTGATGAATGCCGGTTATCCGGAGGGTATGATGCTTGCCATCTTCTTTGGTAATATGTGTGCTCCGATGATCGACCATTTCGTTGTGGAGCGTAATATTAACAAGCGCTTAAAGAGAGGAGGTAAAAAATGAAAAATCAATTTGTAACTGGTTTATTAGCATTTCTCTTCGGAGGTATTGGCTTACATAAATTCTATTTAGGTAGAGTAGGTCAAGGATTGCTGTATTTGCTGTTTTGTTGGACAGGAATTCCTTCAATAATTGGTTTTATAGAAGGTATTCTGATCTGGAAGAAATCTGAGCAGGAATTTCAAGATTATTTGTTAAACAAGCCAAGTGAGGGTGGTTCAACATTTAATACAAACAGCAACGCGTACATTATTATATATAGCGCGATACTCGTGGTCATCGTGGCCTTCCTGCTGGCTTTCGTCTATCAGGCTTTGAAGCCCATGCAGGATGCTAACGTGGCACTCGATGTGAAGAAACAGATTCTCTATTCACTCAATATCCGCGACCTGGATGGTGCTGCAGCTGAGGCCAAGTACAAGGAGGTCGTGAAGGAAGAAGGCGAGAAGGATGGTCAGAAGTACTATCTCTGCGAGATTGACGGTGAGGATATCCTCGTGGTTGCCCTGAAAGGTATGGGACTCTGGGGCGGTATCAGTGGTTATATCTCCATTCATGGTGATGAGACACCTACTGTCTATGGTGCTTACTTCAACCATGAGAGTGAGACTGCTGGTTTGGGAGCTGAGATCAAAGACTCTCAGGCTTGGCAGGAGAAGTTCATCGGTAAGAAGGTCTTTGTCGATGGTACTCAGGATGTAGCTCTCTCTGTAGTGAAGAAAGTGGAGGACCCCGCGACGCAGGTTGACTGCGTGACAGGTGCTACGCTGACCTCTAATGGTGTGAACGATATGATTAAGGCTGGTTTGAAGGATGCAGGTAAGAATGCCGTCGAACTCTTCTTGAAGATGCAGTGCACGAAGGATGAACCTGCTGATACGACAGCTGTAGAACCTAAAGCAGAGGAGGAATAAACTATGGCATTATTCAGTAAACAAAATAAGGAGGTTTTCACTAATCCGTTGAACCTCGACCATCCTATTCTCGGACAGGTACTTGGTATCTGCTCGGCACTGGCCGTCACTTCACAGTTGAAGCCGGCCATCGTGATGGGACTCGCTGTGACGGTCATCACCGCCTTTGCGAATGTGATCATCTCAATCATCCGCAACACCATTCCTAACCGCATCCGTATTGTGGTTCAGCTGGTCGTTGTGGCTGCTCTCGTAACCATCGTTTCTCAGATTCTGAAGGCTTTCGCCTATGACGTGAGTGTTCAGCTGAGCGTGTATGTAGGTCTGATTATCACCAACTGTATCCTGATGGGTCGCCTCGAGGCTTTCGCCATGCAGAACAAACCTTGGCCCTCGTTCCTCGACGGTGTGGGTAACGGTCTCGGTTACGCTATGATTCTGGTCATCGTCGGTGCCGTCCGTGAGTTCTTCGGACGTGGTTCGCTGCTGGGTTTCCAGATTCTGCCGGACAGCTTCTATGACTTCGGCTATGTGAACAACGGTATGATGACGATGCCTGCTATGGCATTGATTCTCGTGGGTTGTGTGATTTGGGTTCATCGTGCTTACTTTTATAAGGAGAAATAAGTTATGGAACACGCAATAAGTTTATTATTCCGGTCGATATTCGTCGACAATATGATCTTCGCTTTCTTCCTTGGCATGTGTTCCTACCTTGCCGTGTCGAAGACCGTGAAGACTTCACTGGGACTCGGATGTGCCGTGACCTTCGTGCTCACCGTCACTGTTCCCGTCAATTATCTGTTGCAGACCAAGGTGTTAGGTCCTAATTGTCTCGCTGAGGGTGTTGATTTGAGTTATCTGTCGTTCATTCTCTTCATTGCTGTCATCGCCGGTATGGTGCAGCTGGTGGAGATGACGGTAGAGAAATACTCTCCATCGCTTTATGCCGCACTGGGTATCTTCCTGCCGTTGATTGCCGTTAACTGTGCCATCATGGGTGCATCGCTGTTCATGCAGCAGCGCATTCTTATGGAGCCGGACAATTCTCAGGCCATCACCAGCGTGTGGGATGCCATCGTCTATGGCTTCGGCTCTGGTATCGGTTGGACCTTGGCGATTGTCGCCCTTGGTGCTATTCGTGAGAAGATGCAGTATTCTGATGTGCCCAAACCCTTGCAGGGTCTCGGCATCGTGTTTATCACCGTGGGACTCATGGCGATGGCTATGATGTGTTTCAGCGGACTTAATATCTGATGAATTATGGGACAGTTTATAGCATATAGCATAGGAGTATTCCTGATTCTGATACTCCTGTTGGTCATCATCCTGCTGGTTGCGAAGAAGTATCTCTCGCCCAGCGGTAATGTGAATATTGAGATTAACGGCGACCGTACCATCTCGGTAGCTCAGGGTAACTCGCTGATGTCTACGCTCAACGAGAACGGAGTCTTCCTTCCTTCAGCCTGCGGTGGTAAGGCCAGTTGTGGTCAGTGTAAGGTACAGGTCCTGGAGGGTGGGGGCGAGATTCTCGACTCTGAGAAGCCCCACTTCAGTCGTAAGGAGATCAAGGCTGGCTGGCGATTGGGTTGCCAGTGCAAGGTGAAGGGCGACCTGAAGATTCATGTCGATGAGTCTATCTTGGGTGTCAAGGAGTACGAGTGTACCGTTATCAGCAATAAGAATGTGGCTACGTTCATCAAGGAGTTCAAGGTACAACTGCCTGCTGGCGAGCACATGGACTTCCTGCCTGGCTCTTACGCCCAGATTAAGATTCCTGCCTTCGATTGCATCGACTACGACAAGGACTTCGATAAGTCGTTGATTGGTGACGAGTATCTGCCCTCATGGGAGAAGTTCGGACTCTTCCCTTTGAAGTGTAAGAACCCTGAGCCCACTATCCGTGCTTATTCGATGGCGAACTATCCTGCCGAGGGCGATGTCTTTATGCTGACGGTACGTATCGCTACGCCACCGTTCAAGGCTGACAAGAGCGGCTTCATGGAGGTGAACCCAGGTATCGCTTCGTCGTATATCTTCTCGCTGAAGCCAGGCGACAAGGTGATTATGTCGGGTCCTTTCGGCGACTTCCACCCACACTTCGACTCTAAGAAGGAGATGATATGGGTCGGTGGTGGTGCCGGTATGGCTCCGCTGCGTGCTCAGATCATGCACATGACGAAGACGCTGAAGACGACCGATCGCGAGATGCACTACTTCTATGGTGCCCGTGCGTTGAACGAGGTGTTCTATCTCGAGGACTTCCTCGGCTTGGAGAAGGAGTTCCCCAACTTCCACTTCCATCTGGCTCTCGACCGTCCCGACCCTGCAGCCGATGCCGCTGGCGTGAAATATACCCCGGGCTTCGTTCATCAGGTGATGTTGAATACCTATCTGAAGGACCACGAGGCTCCCGAGGATATCGAGTACTACATGTGCGGTCCTGGCCCGATGTCGAAGGCTGTCGTCTCGATGCTCGACAGTCTGGGTGTAGAGCCTGAGTCGATTATGTACGATAACTTCGGAGGTTAAGTTTTTCCTATTTTGAGGTATAATGTAGGCGTGTGGAAGAAACTCCACGCGCCTTTTTTGCGAAAATAAAGAATTTTCTTTGGTGGTTTCATCAAAAAGTTTTAACTTTGTCCCGGAATATATACTTAACAAACAAAACTAAAACGCTTATGAAAAAGATTTTTACTCTAATCTGCATGGCTTTCGTTGCCATGAGTGTGAATGCACAAGAGATTTGGGATGTTTCCTCTATCCTCACTAAGTCTGATCCTGCAGGAAAGTATAATGGTTTCCAGGATGGTGCTATTACATCAGTAGATAATGCAAATGTCAACTACAAACAGGCAGGAACACAAGACTCTCCCTTAGCCGAAGGAACAACAGATGCTGAGGCTTATGCTGCTGCAACCTCTATAACACTGAAAGATTATGTGATTGAAGGAAGTACAACAAATTGCACGATGAAAATCGTTTCTACTCCGAATCACAACGAGAATACCTCAGCTGCTACGGCTTTTTCTATTAATGATAAGACAGGAGAAAACAATGCATTGTCTACAGATGACTGCCAGCCGCCGTTCAATGTGTATATCTCTCCGAAAGGAAATCCGACCCTTACATATTTTGGATACTGGTTTATAGGTTCAAATGGAGCTAGTTTTAAGTGTAATCCCGGTGAACCTTATAACACGCCTTATACTGCAGAGAGCACTACGGCACCTAGTAAGGGTGCTTATACAGAAATCACTGTTAAAACTGCGGGCGATTTGAGAATAGGTGTTCGTATACCAAAAACTGGTAAAAACAGAAAGGTGTTCTTTGTTAAGAAGTCGGACGGTACGAAATTGGCGATAGACAAGTATAGTGCATCTGGTTTTGATAATAATAACACCTTGGAGTTCAAAACATATACAACAACAGCAGATTATATTGTTGCACCAGAAGTAAATAACCAGTTCCTTGGTTATATTGATGTTACACTTCCTGCTAATGAGACATATATTATGTTCTCTCCTGATACTCAGATTGGTATCTATGGTTTCTATTTTGCACCAAGCGGTGGTTCTGGCATCAGCAATGTGAAGGCTTCAGAGAATGTTGAAGCTCCTGTATTCAACCTCGCAGGTCAAAAGGTTTCCAAAGATGCTAAGGGTGTCCTGATCCAGAAAGGTAAGAAATTTGTGAATAAGTAATCCTTTCATACAGAGTTATAAAAGCGGAACAATGTCGTTCCGCTTTTTTTATTCTGAATATTTGGCTATGTGGAAGAAATCATATAACTTTGCACAAAATATGTAAACTACTAAAGCAATGAATATGAAGAAACAATTCTTATTATTAATGGTTGTACTGTTGACTGGTATGGTGGCTATAGCATGGGCAACATTGCCGGGAATACAGGCATTTACTTATTATGACGCTACTATTGTGATAAGTCCTGATGGCGCAGGTACTGTAAATCCGATGTCTGCTCATAAGTTGAGTGGTACATCTGCGACTTTTACTGCGACAGCTAATGCAGGATATTCGTTTGAAGGCTGGTATGATGGTGAGACGTTATTGTCTACCAATAATCCGTATTCTCATACGATGACTGCTAACATCACCATCACAGCCAAGTTCAAGGCAGAGGCTTCCCATACCGTATTAGGCTTCATCAAGACAGGCTGTGAGGGCATGGGAACGGTGACAGTCAGTCCTGAAGGAACGGCAGTAGAAGGCGGTTATAAATACAATCACGGTACTTCTGTGACGGTAACGGCTGTGTCCAATAAGGGACATCAGTTTGTCAACTGGGTAAATGCTGCCGGCACGACGCTGTCAACTAACGCTACCTATAGCTTTACGGTAGACCAGGACAATATGAGCGTCTATGCAGTTTTTGAGAAGATACCTAATTACAATCCTGACCTTATCAGTTTCCCAGGTGCTGAAGGCTATGGACGCTTCACGACGGGTGGTCGAATGGTGGACGGACGTGGTGCAAAGGTGTATTACGTGACCCGTCTGGACGATACTGGCGAGGAAGGCACCTTCCGCTGGGCTGCAACGACAGGCGACGACACACCACGAACCATTCTCTTTAAGGTGAGTGGCACCATCTATCTGACCTCGCGCTTCTCAGTGAAACCCAATACCACCATCGCTGGTCAGACGGCTCCTGGTGGAGGTATCTGTCTGGCAGGCTATCAGCTGAAGCTACAGTCGAACACTATCGTTCGCCACATCCGTTTCCGCGCAGGCGATCTGCCTAGCAAGAGTATGTCGATGCTTGACGTGGAGAATGTAAAGAACATCGTTCTTGACCATTGCACATTCGCATGGTCGATGGAGGAGAATCTGACGATGTACGACTGCGACTATACCACCGTCCAGTGGTGTATCTTCTCGGAGGGTCTCTATGATTCGCGCAACTCGAAGGGTGCTCGTGCCTACGCAGCCCAGTGGGGTGGTGAGCATGGTACGATGCACCACTGCCTTATCTCCAACTGTAACAACCGTACACCACGTTTCAATGGTGTGCGTGCCAGCACCAACGACCGTCATGTAGATAATGAGTTCGTCAACAACGTCATTTTCAACTGGGGTAAGCCCAACAGCCTCTATGGTGGCGAGAACGATAAGAGTTGCAACGGATACAACCGTACCTATATGATTAATAACTACTTCCGTCCTGGTCCAACGACAAGGAACAATACCTCTAGTAGTCGCTACTTTGTGGGTGCCTCCAACAGTAATGGCGTAGGTCAGTGGCTGCTCAAGGGCAATAAGTTTGAGACGGGCAGCAAGTGGGCGCCTTCCACCAACATTTGGAAAGATGAGGTGCTGGAGAAGGTGAATGCCGACAATCTGCATGGCTTCATCAATAATAGTTCTGAGCGTGCCGTAAATCTGGAGAGTGTTGGGCAGTCGCAGGGTACCTACGACACCTACATCCTTCAAGAGCCGGTAGAGTGGAGCGGACTGACATACGAGTCTGCCGATGAGGCCTATGAGAAGGTGGTGACGCAGGCTGGTGCTTCGCTGCCTCGTTACGATGAGGTGGATGCCCGTATTCTGGCAGAGGCCGCTGGTACGATAGATCCGCAGTTTGCAGGCCATACGGAGAGTGGCGGTCTCTCGCGTGGTATGGGTATCATCAATTCACCGAAGGATATCACACTGAACGACCACGACGTGTTTGCTGCCCTCTACGAAGGTGATGACGAGAAGGACAATAAGGAGATCGACGTCACTTGCTATCCTCGTTTGCAACCCGTACCTGAGGATTTTGCCACTCAAGTAGTGGATACCGACGGCGACGGTCTGCCCGACGCCTATGAGACGGAGGTAGGACTGAACCCCAATGATGCCACTGACGGTATGAAACTCTCGACCAGTGGCTACTCTAACCTGGAGGTCTTCCTGAATGGTGTGGCTGACCGTACTATCGATGTCAAGAAATATACTCAACACCAGTCTTCAGAACCGGGAATGACTACGGTTAATGCAACGGTCGGTGCCGGTGAGACCTATACCACGATTCAGGCAGCTATTGATGCTGCACCTGGTGACGCTACACCTTATTATATATTTGTCAAGGACGGCGAGTATGTTGGGCATGTACAAATCAACAGGGCCAATACGCACCTCATCGGGCAGAGCCGTGAGAAGACTATTATCTCGTGGAATAAACTGCACAACGAGGACGGTGGTAATGTGGACAAGAATGCTACGGTGAATGTGACAGCCAATGATGTCTCATTCGATAATCTCACCATTCGCAATACCCGTATCAATGAAGGTCAGGCACTGGCTCTCTATACCAAGGCCGACCGCATTACGATAACCAATTGTAATCTGGAAGGCTATCAGGACACTTACCGCACCGGTAAGGACGGTCAGCGTCATCTGATTCGCAACTCGAAGATTGCCGGACGTACCGACTTTATCTATGGTGGCGGTGAGGTGTTCTTCGATGCCTGCGAACTGAATATTGTGGAGACAGGTGGCTATATCATTGCTCCGACACATATCACCTCAAAGTATGGCTATGTATTCAGCAATTGTACTATTGCGCCAAAGTCTTCCGGTATGACCACCTATCTGGGTCGTCCGTGGGGTGAGGCTAATGATCATCCTCAGGCATCGTTCATCAATACCAAGCTGGCAAGTGGTGTGAGCATCTATCCTGCAGGATGGATTGATATGGCCAGTCTGCCCAAGCGTTTTGCTGAGTATAATACCACAGATGCTTCAGGTAATGAGGTTGACCTCTCACAACGTAAGACTTCCTTCAAGAATGAGAATAATGTAACAGGAACCAATGTCCCTGTACTTAGTAAGGTGGAGACCAATAGTTATAAACTGGACTATATGTTGCGTGGTACTGACAGTTGGGATGCCGACTGGCAGGCATTTATCCTTCCAGCTCCTAAAGTGACAAAGAACGAAGGTAAACTGTACTGGAACGATGAGACGGGTTATGCCAAGAGCTTCCTGGTCATCAAGGATGGTGTGGCTACTATCACCACCGACACTAGTTGCGACTATGCCGAAAATATCACGGTACAGAGTATCACTAGTTATGGAGTGACGGGTGAGATTGCCAAGGCTTCTGAGGCAACAGGTATCCATGGAGTTATTAACAGCCAACAGACAATAACCAAACGTGAGTACTTTACACTTGATGGTCGTCAGATGTCACGTATCCAGCACGGTGTGAATATTATTCGTGAGACACTTTCTGACGGTACTTCCCGTACCGTGAAGGTGGTTGCGAAATAATTACCAAGAATAACTTCCCGGTTTCATGATAACGAAAGTCCCATTCGGGGCTTTCGTTTTGATTACCCCAGGTGCTAATTGACTGACGACCTCCAGTTCGTCCCAACCCAGATGTTGCAGGGCAGAAAATGCACTGGCTCCGCCCTCGATGATGAGTTGCTGGGGCTGTCGCTGTGCCACGAGTCCTTGTATCAGTGTTGCTGTCATCTCACGCAGATGGACGGCAACCTCCTTGCCGGTACGGTGACGGTGGGGAATGGTAATCATCAGTGAGCCTTCACGTTCATAGGCAGTACAGGCATCCTTCAGCCATTCTTTGGTATCATTGTTTCCGTCATAGATGTTAAGGGGCATGGGACTGACGGGAATACCAATTTCCAGCGGCTTACTTTGTGTACTTCCGCAGAGGAAGATGGTGGAGGCAAAGGAAGGACGAGAAGGGCTAGGAACTCTAGAGGTTTTAGCAGCTCTAGGATTTCTAGCTAAAACTGCCTCGAATAAATCGGCGGCACCGGCAAAGAGGGTATCCTCGCCTTCGTATGTCGCCACAATCTTCTGGATGTCCTCTATGGTCTCGGCATCAGGCATGAGGATACTGTTGGCTTCCGCATCGGGGAAGCGTTCCCGTAGTACGGCAGTTCTGGCAGGAAATTCCGGGTCGAAAGAGAAGTCTGTCTGGTCGATAGGTGTTCCATTGATGTAGTAGATGCCATCCTTGATGATGCGTCCTTTAGAAGGATTGGCAGGTAGATAGACGGCACGTCGCTTCCCTGTTATCTCTATCAGGGTTTTCAGCTCCGCCACTACATGTCCGCGGAGGGCGGAGTCGGTCTTTTTAAAGAGGTGAGAGGTGAGAGGGGAGAGGGGAGAATCAGGCTTTGCCAATGAAGAATGAGCAGTGATGCGGCGGGTTTCTGCCACCGCCTCTTCCTCGGTCATGGAGCGGGTGTCAGTGGCAATGACGGTGGTTGCTGTTTCCTCTGCTGCGACTTGGTCGCAGCAAAGAGGAAAGCAGAGAGGACGGCAAAGGGAACAGAGGAGGCGTACTTGCTGCCCATGACAGTGGGCAATGCCTGCCATTTCCGCAGCCCCAGTGATATCATCGGCAATAACCAGCATGGCTTTTCCTTCTTATCTCTTACTTCTTATTTCTTCTATATATCGCCATGCGGGTGGCATAGTCGATGCTGAGGGTCATGGCACTGTCGTTGGCAATACCCTTTCCGGCAACATCGAATGCGGTACCGTGGTCAACACTGACACGGATAATAGGCAGACCGAGTGTGATGTTCACCCCACTGGCACTTTCCATCTTACGCGTTTCCTTGTTCCAGTTGAAAGCACAGACCTTCAAGGGGATATGTCCCTGGTCGTGGTACATGGCCACACAACCGTCGAATTGTCCGCATTTGGCCTTGGCGAAGATAGAGTCAGGTGGTACGGGACCGTCAACATCAAAACCGCGTGTCTTCAGTTCCTCAATAGCAGGAATGATTTCCTGAGCCTCCTCGTAGCCGAACATTCCGTTCTCGCTGGAGTGGGGGTTGAGGCCTGCCACACCGATATGTGGCTTCTTGATACCGAATTGGCGACAGGCATCGTCAATCAGTTCCACGCACTCAATGATACGTGCCTTCTTCACCAGGTCGCAAGCTTTACGTAAAGGTACGTGGGTCGAGACATGAATCACACGGATGTTCTCGTCGGCCAGCATCATGGCATATTTCTTCGTACCGGTGAAGGTGGCGTAGATTTCCGTATGTCCGTCGTAATGATGACCGGCAAGGTTCAGTGCTTCCTTGTTCAGGGGTGCCGTGACGGTACCGTCTACCTCATCTGCCATGGCGAGGTCTATTGCCTTCTTGATATATTGGAAAGCAGCGTTTCCGCATTGCGGCTGTACCTTACCGAACTCGAAGGTGGAGAGGTCGACACATTGCAGGTCTATGACATCAATGATGCCATATTCAAACTTGGCCTCCTTGACAGTATTGATGGCATTCACCTGGAGGTTGAAGCCAAGCAATTGGACGGCTTTCTCCATGATGGCAGCATCGCCAGTGACGACAGGGCGGCATTTCTCATAAGTCTCTTTTCTGTTCAGGGCGCGAACGGTAATCTCAGGACCAATGCCTGCGGGGTCGCCCATGGTGATAGCTAATATTGGTTTCATCTTTTTCTTCTTATTATTGTTTCTAGTTTAACTAGTATAACTAGTCTGACTAGTATAAACTGTTGTAGATATCACGAGCGTCTTGCTCAGTTACTTCTCTCGGGTTGTTCTTCAGCAGGCGCTGTACCTGCATGGCAGCTTTGGCCATCCCATCGACGGCGGTCTGTGGAATACCCAGTGCCGTCAGTTTATCGGGAATACCTACAGATGCCGCTAAGCGGTAGATGAAGTCGACACCACGCTGGGCGGTCTCCTCGTCGTTCTTGCCTGGTTGACAGCCAAGGGCAATAGCCACTTCAGCATGACACTTGATGTTGGCAGGAGTATTAAACTTCATCACGCTGGGCAACAGGATGGCGTTCGACAGACCATGAGGAATATGGAACTCACCACCGAGAGGATAGGAGAGTGCATGAACCGCTGCGGTATTGACGGGGCCTAAGCATAGTCCGCCATACAATGAACCAAAGGCCAATGCCTCACGAGCCTCCACATCCTTACCGTCCTTGACGGCACGCTCTAGATTGGCTGCAATCAGTCGGATGCCCTGTAGGGCATAGATGTCCACAGAGGGATGCGCAAACTTATTGGTATACGCCTCGATACAATGTGTCAGTGCATCCATTCCCGTATCTGCCGTCACCTTCGCAGGTACCGTCCATGTCAGTTTAGGGTCGACATAGGCTGCATCAGCAATGAGGAAGGGTGATACGATACCCTTCTTCAGATGGTCGCGCTCGTCCAGCAGGATGGCGTTGGGTGAAACCTCTGAACCCGTACCTGCTGTCGTTGGCAGACAGGCAAACCATAATCCCTTTGCCTTGATGAACCCCGTACCGAAGCAGTCTTCCACCTGTTGGTCGCTATGGACGAATGCTGCCACGAGTTTGGTGACATCAAGCACACTTCCACCTCCAATACCCACTACGCTGTCGGCCTTAAACTGACGGGCAATCTCCAGTATCTTCTTGAAGTCATTGACCGTCGGCTCAGCCACGATGTCCTGATAAGTCTCCATGCTGATACCAGCTGCTTTGAGTTCAGCCAGGGGCTCTGCTATCAAGGGTCGGATGGGCGGGGCCGTCAACACAAACAGGCGTTGCAGCCCCATCTTTTTATAGTCTTCTACTAATGTCTGAATGCAGCCCGTGCCGAACACGATTTTCTGCGGCTGCAAAAGTGTAATTGCTTTCATATAGATATCTTTATTACGTCAAATCAGAATGCCTCCGACGCTCCAGCATCCACCGGAAGGAAGATGCCATTCACGTAGCAGCCGGCAGGCGATGACAGATAGAGGGCCGCATAGCCGATATCCTCGGGTTGTCCGAAGGTCTTCATCGGAATACGTCGTAGAATGTTGGCCTTGCGTTGCGGGTCGTTGTCTGTTGCCTTGTGGAACATGGGGGCGTCAATCCATCCAGGCGCGATGGTGTTGATACGGACACCTTTCGGTGACAGTTCGGCTACCAGACTACGCTGTAGTCCGAGGATAGCTGTCTTTGCCGTGGTGTACGCCACGATCTGTTCCAGTCCCATGAGCGCAGCCATAGAACTGATGAGAATGATATTGCCTTTGCTGCGTTCCACCATTCCTTTGGCAAATTCACGGCTCAATGCAAATACACTCATCACGTGGACGTTCATCACGTCCAGGAACTCGGCATCACTGACATTCAAAGCCCATTTCTTGAGATGCGTGCCAGCACAGTTGACCAGGATGTCTACAGTACCGATTTCCTTGGCCAAAGCCGGAATCTCGTCGATTCTGGTTACGTCAAAGACTCGGTAGCTGCACTTTTCACCTAGCTGCTGCTGGGCAAGACGCAGTTTTTCTTCATTACGTCCAATGATAACCACTTCGGCACCGGCCTCTATAAACACTTTGGCAATGCCCAGTCCCAGTCCGCTGCCACCGCCAGTCACCACGGCTCTTTGTCCGTCTATTCTGAAAGGATTCATCATTTTACTTTTTATTATTACGTTCCTCCAAATAGCCCCAGATTGTCAGTTCCTTGTCGGCAAGCGGAGTCTTGAAGAGATAGCTGGCAAGGTAACCTACTACGAGGACGATGAGATGGGAGTAGACACCTAACATATATTTATGGTGTGTGAAATTCCAGTCACCCAGGTCGAGTAACGTCTCCTTGACCCCCGTACCATGAATGTCGACCTTCGTACTGGTCAGTACGGCGTATGCCGTGAAAATCACGGCAGCGGCAATACCGATATACAGTCCTTGTTTGTTGGCGCGACGACTGAACAGTCCCAGCATGAAAATACCGACGATACCTGCCGAGAAGATGGCATAGAGCGAGAACAAGGCTCCCAGTACACCCTCGCCGCCCCAGGTGATATACAGACAGGCGACACCGATAGCTCCAACTCCGGCAATCACCACCATCCATTTGCCGAAACGCAGTTGCTGATGGTCGTTGGCGTGCTTGCGGAAACGGACGTAGTAGTCTTGAACGGCAATCGCCGACAGACAGTTGAGGTCTGCATCCAGACTACTGATGGCAGCAGCTGCAAGGGCAGCGATAATCAGTCCGCGAATACCCATCGGCAGTTCGTGGGCAATGAAATAGGGGAATACCTCGTCCGCTTTGATACTGTCAGGTAATAAGGGGGCACCCTGTGCATGATAATAGGCAAAGAGTGCCGTACCGATAAACATAAACAGTGCCCAGATGGGAACCGACATCAACACACCGATATATGCCGCCTTCTTGGCCTCCTTGTCATTCTTGGCAGCCAGATAGCGTTGTACGATGGTCTGGTCGGTACCGTATTTCTGCAAGGCATAGAAGATACCGTTCAGTACCATCACGAGGAAACACAGTTCGGTAAGACTCCAGTCATACGGTCCGAAGTCAATCTTGTTGTTCTCTGCTGCGATGCGGAACAGTTCCGATGGACCGCCGTTGATGCCGAACATCAGGATGAGGATACAGACAATACCACCGCCGATGAGCAGCGCACCTTGTACGACATCCATCCATACTATCGCCTCCATACCGCCTAAGAGAGTCAGGATGATAATCGTGATACCCAGGACGAGGACGATGGTATAGATATTGATATTCAGAAACGTTGCCAGCGCCATGCTGACCAGGAAGAATACCGTACCCGCCTTGGAGAAATGTCCCAAGGTAAAGGCAAACGACGAATACAGACGGGCAAACAGTCCGAAACGCCGTTCGAAATATTCATAGGTCGAGAGACGGATGACCTTCCGGAACAGGGGTACGATGATGCCGATGAGTGCCACGAGGACGATAGGTACCATCAGTCCCTGCACCAACAGTATCCAGTTGCCGGCATAGGCAGCACCCGGGTAGGCGAGGAAAGTCACACTACTGATCAGGGTGGCAAAGATACTGATTCCCACTGCCCATGCAGGTATCTTACCACCGCCGGCGAAGTAAGTCGACGTGTCCTTCTGTCGATGGGCGAAATACATACCCATCCCGATGGCGGCAAGGATGGACACCAAGACGATGATGTAGTCAATGATATGCATTGCGTTATTACGTTATAACAGTATTACGAAAGTGCTGTCGCCTTGGCGGCTATCACCTTCTCTTCCTCAGCAGATAGCCTCGTCAGTGGCATGAGCATCCAGGGCTCGCAGAGTCCTTTCGTCTGCATCATCACCTTCAGTGCCGTAAGCGACTGTCCTAACGTTCGGTCTTTCTGGTATATCTTGGCAATCTCGTTCGTCTCGTCTTGAAGACGGTTGGCCGTTGCCATATCCCCTGCCATAGCAGCCTCGTAAAGCTGTTGGAACATCTCAGGCACGTAGTTGCCTGTAGAGGGAACGATACCGTCGCCGCCCAACTCCAGGGAGTGTGCCGACTGTGCTGCCCATCCGCAGAAATAGCAGAAGTCCTCACGTCCTTTGGCAATCTCAATACACTGTGCCATACGCTCCAAGTCACGCTCCGAGTCTTTCAGTCCCACGATATTCGGATGGTCGGCAAGCCGACGGATAACATCCACGGGAATACTCATGTGTGTCGTGGCAAGGATATTGTAAAGCATCAACGGACCGGTGATGGCATCAGCCAATTGGCGGTAGTAGTTCTCCATCTGCTCAGGTGTCAGGGCATAGTAGGTGGGCAGGGTCGCCACAATGACATCTGCACCGGCCTTGGTATAGGCCTCTGCCTGCCGCAGCTGTTCACTGAAGCAGTTACCTGTCAGTCCGGCATAGATGACCATTGAACATTGACCATTAATCATTGACCATTGCTCTCTTGCTTTCACTGCCGTCTCCACGAACAACAGGCCGTCAGCCTGACTGACGCTGTTGCCCTCACCCGTGGTACCCATCAACAGGGGAGAGACCCCTGCCTTCGCAAAGAACTCGATGATGCGTACTACGGCACTGGTGTCAAGTGCACCGTCTTTGGTGACGGGTGTGACCATCGGAACGACCACACCCCTGTATTTCTTCGTCATAATTCTTACTTCTTATTTCTTACCTCTACTCATGCACATACAGGTTCCAGCCCAGATAAGTTTCGATAGCCTCGTTGAGGATATCCACGACATCGGTGCGGCACATCGCTACGTGATGCTCGAAACCGTTCTTACAGATATACTTCATCAGTTGCTGCAGGTTGTCGACCTTCGTCACGGCAATACAACCGTCCATGCCGTATGGGTCGTTGGTAATCTCGCCCTTGCCGAGATAAGCCTTGATGATGCCCTTCGGGTCGTCGGTAGAGATACGGAAGAAGGTGAACGGACCCTCACTGACCTTGGCATAGACAGCACCGAAGGTGTTGATCTTACCTAAGGTTCTGCCTAACACGCCTAACGGTCCTAACTTCAGGTCGCCATTACCCACAAACGACTTCGGGAAGTTACCACAGTGGGTACAGACACATTTGTTACGGTCCTCGGCGAAGTTGTTGTTCCAGTCGAGCAGTGCAGGAGCCTGACCGCTGGCAAGTGACAGCGCATACATGGAGACGGCACCGGCGAGGTCAGTCTCACAGGCAGCAGGAATGAGCTTGTCGGAGAGCATCGACATAGTGACGCAGGGTGCGCAACCATAGTTCTGCTCCAAGCTGTCCCAGCACTGGATGGCAACAGCCTGTACGTCGTTCGCCTCTATCCAGTTCTCGACAGCCACACTGAACTTAGCCTGCAATCCCAGCTTCTCCTTATAAGAATCGGGCACCTTGGCGTAGTTGCAGGTGCGGTTACACATCTCAATGAATTTCGGATCGTCGTCCTTAATCTTCTGGGCTGCATAGAGAATCTCTGAGAGGTCAGCAGGAACAACGGTGATGCCAGAGCGCTGCAACAGCTTCTCGCTGGCACGACAGGTATTGAAGCCCAAGGGACGTGTACCTATCTGTCCGAGACGACAGTGACGCAGTCCGTTGACGACGCGGCAGATGGCTGCAAACTTATCAATATCCTTTGCCAGGAGCTCACTATATATAGAATAGGTGTGCAGGGTAGTGTCCGTAAAGGGGATGCCATACTGGTAAAGGTTGTTGCATACACTGATCTTGCCACAGAAAGCATCACGGCGACTGTCAAGGTCCACCTTGTCATTCTCGTCGTCACAGGCCTGTACCATCACAGGTACGTTCAGGTCGGCATCGCTGATGGCATTGATGATACCAATCTCAAAGCCGAAGTTAGGCAGTGAGACAATGATACCGTCAATCTCGTCACGGTGCTCACGGAACTGTTTCGATACCTTCAGTCCGTCCTCACGGGTCTCGATACTGCTGCTGCCGGTAGGTGTGGCATCCTCAGGCAGGATGATATACTCGTAGCCGCCGTCCTCAAGTGTCTTGAGCAACTGCTTGCGCACGTCCTTGGCTAACTCTGAATTGAAATAGGCGCGTGTTCCGATAATCACGCCAAAGCAAGTTTTTCCGTTTTTCATATTGATATGTTTTAGTTTTTATTTTATTAGTTGGTTGACTGCATTGCGCCAGCCCTGGTATAATTGACAATTGACAATTGACAATTGAGAATTGGGCTGATATACCTCCGTCACCTTGCGGAAGCCCTTGACTTCCTCAAAACTCTTCCACAGTCCACGGGCGAAGCCGTTCATGATGACAGCACCGAAGGCAGAGGCATCGTCGACCTCCGTGCAAACCACCGGCGTGTCGAGCATGTCGGCCTGGAACTGCATGAGGAAACGGTTCTTCGTAGGACCGCCATCAGCGGCAATCTCTTTTAGAGGTGAGTGGTGAGAGGTGAGTGGTGAGAGACCTGCGACCATCACGTCAATCAAGTCCTTGATTTGGAAGGCAATGCTTTCCAAGGCAGCACGCAGGAAATGAGCCTTCGTGGTGGCGAAGGTCAGTCCGAAGACGGCCCCCTTCACATTACTCTGCCACCAGGGAGCACCCAATCCAGAGAAGGCAGGCACGATATACACCCCGCCATTGTCCTCGACAGAGGTTGCCAAGGCTTCCATCTCAGCAGGATGCCCTACCAGCTGCAACTGGTCGGCAATCCATTTCAGGGTAGCCCCCGTACTGTAGATATTACCCTCAAACCCATAATAGGTCTTGCCGAAGGCAGAGAAGCCCACACTGGTCACCAGTCCCTCAGGGGCAACCTTCGGCTCCTCGCCGATATTCACCATCACGCTCGACCCTGTACCGTAGGTTACCTTACCAGACCCGGGCTCGAAGCACATCTGTCCGACAAGGGCCCCATGACTGTCGCCTAGTACACCGGCAATCTGGATGGGGGTAGGGAAGAGTCCCTCACAGGTCGTCTCGCCATAGATGGCATCGCAGGGGCGTACCTCCGGCATCATCGAACGGGGAATGCCGAACAGTGCCAGCAGGTCGTCGTCCCACTGCATGGTATGTATATTAAATAACATGGTACGCGAGGCATTGGTATAGTCCGTCGCATGTACCTTGCCGCCAGTCAATTTCCAGATGAGCCACGTCTCGATGGTACCCATCAGCAGTTCACCACGATCGGCAGCCTCACGCGCCCCTTCGATATGATCCAGCAGCCACTTCACACCTGACGCCGAGAAGTTAGGGTCAATCAACAGTCCACTCTTATCAAACACCAGTTTGGCATAGCCCTGTGAGCGTAGCTCCCGGCAAATCTCCGCCCCACGGGTGTCCTGCCATACCACCGCATTGGCAATGGGCTTGCCCGTTGCCTTGTTCCATACCACTGCCGTCTCGCGCTGGTTGGTAAGACAGAGGGAGTATTCTCTCACCTCTAACCTCTCACCACTCACCTCTAACAACTGTCGGATGACCTCTATCATATTCTGATAGATTTCCTCTGCGTCATGCTCCACCCAGCCAGTCTGGGGATAGTACTGCTTGTGGTCCACATTGGTACGAGCCAATACCTTGCATTGCTCATCAAAGAGTAATGCCTTTGTCGACGAGGTGCTTTGGTCTATTGCAATGATTCTGTTCATAGCGGTAGCAAATTCTTCACTTTTCACTATTCACTTTTCCTTTACAAAGTCGGTCACTGACTTTGTAATGCCTTCGGCATCAAGACCGTAGTGGTGGAAGATTTCTGCGTTCGTGCCATGAACGGCATTCTCGTCAGGAATACCGAGAATACGTACTGGTACGGGGTTCTCGCTGATGGTCTCGCAGACCATAGCACCCAAACCACCAAACTGCGAGTGCTCCTCGACGGTCACGATACGACCAGTCTCCTTGGCAGCCTTACGGATAGCCTCCTCGTCGAAGGGCTTGATCCATGAACAGTCGAGCACACGGGCACTGATGCCCTGTTCTTTCAGCTTCAGACCTGCCTGCCAGGCATGGTAGACGGTCTCACCCGTAGCTACGATGGTGACGTCCTTACCGTCGAGAATCTGAATGGCCTTACCCACCTCGAAGTGGAAGTCGTCGTTCTCATAGACGTCAGGCACGGCAGCACGTCCCACACGGACGTAACAGGGTTTGGGGCATTGATCATTGACCATTGACCATTGATCAACAGCCAAGTACTTTACCAGCTTCTTGGTGACGCGCCAGTCGGAGGGCAGACAGACCGTCATACCGGGGAAGGTACGCAGTACGGCGATGTCGTGCAGCGAGTGGTGGGTAGCCCCCAGTGCTCCATACGCCACACCACCAGAAACACCCAGGATGGTGACGGGGTTCTCTGAATAAGCCAGGTCTACCTTCACCTGTTCCAGGCTTCGTGCCACATAGAAGCAGGCAGGACCGCAGCAGAACACTTTCTTTCCGCTATGTGCCAGTCCTGCGGAGATTCCTACGGCATCCTGCTCGGCGATGCCGCACTCCACAAACTGCTCAGGCAGTGCGTTGGCATAGTCGCCTAGCGTCACTGAGCCGCGGGCGTCAGTGGTTACGGCAATAATATCTTTATCTTCACGTGCCAGTTCCAGCAACGTGTCAGTAAACTGTTTTCTACATGCAATCATAATCTTGATAGGGGTTAATAGGGTTAATGGGAAAGATGGGCAATCCTCTCTTCGATCTCCTTGACGGCATCGAGGCACTGCTGTTCGTTCAGCACACCATGGTGCCACTTGGCAATGCCTTCCATGAACGAGACGCCCTTGCCCTTCGTGGTGTTCGACACCAGCAGATGCGGTTTTTTGTTCTCGTAGTCAATGGCGTCGAAGGTCTTGATGATGTCCTCCATCGAATCGCCGTTCATCTCTATCACGTCCCAGCCGAAGGCGCTCCAGCGTTCCTTGATAGAGTCGATGGGCATCACGTCCTCCGTGTCACCGCTAATCTGCAGGTGGTTACGGTCCAGGATAGCGACGAGGTTGTCGAGTTGATACTTGTTGCCAGCCATGGCAGCCTCGTAGATAGAGCCTTCGCCCTGCTCACCGTCTCCCATCAGCACGTAAGTCTTCCATGCCTTCTTGTCCATCTTGGCTGCGATAGCCATACCGACTCCGATGCTGAGGCCGTGGCCTAAGGCTCCACTGTTGACCTCAATACCCGGTACCTCGATAGTGGGGTGACCGCTGAGGATGGATCCATACTGACCCAGGGTGTCGAGTACTTCCGGTTTCAGGAATCCTTTTGCCTCGAGGGTCACATAGAGGGCCTCTACGCAATGTCCCTTGCTCAATACGAAACGGTCACGACCGGGAGCCTTTGGCTCCTGAGGGTCGAGGCCTTGCATGACGTGGAAATAGAGTGCCGTCATCACGTTCAGGCACGACAGGTCGCCACCAATGTGGCCTGCCTTGGCCCGATAGACGACCTCTACGAGTCGTTTACGGTTTTTCTCCGCGAGTATTGTCAGTTCTTTGGTATTCATAGTGCTTTTACAAGTGTGTCGTGGTTATTCTTCATGTCCGTCCAATCCACTTTTTGGTCCGTAGGAATGGCGTTAATATACTTCTCTATATTCGTGTAACCGTCTCCGTTACAGTCTTTTATGGCATCGCTTGCGTCATTGGGATTCAGACCGTTCTTCTTCTCCCACTCGTCGGGCATACCGTCGCCGTCGCTGTCTTTCCAGGGCTTCCATTTCCTGTACTCAGGATAGCCGCCCATCTGTCGTGGGTCGGTAATGACACCCTGCTTGTAAGAGTCCTGTGGCAGACGGCGGTACTTAAAGGTGCCCTGCTCGTTCTTCGACTTGTCGTGTAGTCCCCACATGTCGCCATAGGGATTGTCCTTCACCTTCTTCTCATAGTCTTTCACATAGTAGGCGACGCCCGTCCTTACCTCCTCGCAGATGCGCTGGTCGACGATGTCGCGGCAGGGAATGGTGGCACCGGCATTCGACAGCACCCAGTCGAAAGCCTCCTGGGCACTCATGATTGAGATATGCGGCATGACGAACGGCTCGTTGGAGCGCATCAGCGCCTTCTCCGTGGCGTCCATCTCACCGTCCTTGTCGGCAGTTTGGATACCGCCGTTCCAGTTGTCCTTCGTAATCTCGGGATAGCCCTCCATGATATTGCCCTCGGCATAGACGCGACCGAACTGCTTGAAGGGGAAGAGTCCCTGTGAGCGGCTCTCGCTCTTGACGATGCGGTGGCCTACGGGTGTGTCTTTCGGCGTCAGGGGACCTGGCTTGTAGTAGTTGTTGATGAAGTTCGACATGGTCGTGAACTCACCACCGTCAGCCGTGCGGTGTACCCAGTTATAGACGATGTTGTTGATGTAGTTGAACACGCCGCCCCAGCCGATGCTCGGGTTACGTCCGGTGTTGTCGGCCCAGAGGTTACGCATGAACGTGGTGTTCTCACCGCCGATGGTCGAACCGAAGGCGTGGTTCCACGTGTCGAGCGCCTTGGCGGAGATGGTGTTCTGGATGGTCACGTTGACGGTCGGCTCCTTACGGTTGGGCTTGCCGTCGTGCATATCGAACATATGACGGTAGAACGAGATATTCTCGTCCAGTCCCCACTCACAAGAGCAGTGGTCGATCATGATGTTGCCCACGGGGTTGCCGCCGAAGGAGTCCTCACGGTTCATCACATTGGTCTCGCCGCGGCGGAAGCGCATGTGGCGCACGATGACATCGTGGGTATCGACCTGGAACGACTCACCGGCAATGATCACGCCGTCACCAGGAGCCGTCTGACCGGCTATGGTGATATAGGGAGCACGCACATAGATAGGTGACTTCAGACGGATGATACCGCTGACGTTGAACACCACGATGCGGGCGCCACCCTGTTCGCATGCCCAGCGGAACGAGCCGGGACCGTCGTCGTTCAGGTTGGTCACGGTCAGCACCTTGCCGCCACGACCACCAAAGGTGAACATACCGCCCCCTTCAGCGCCGGGGAATGCGGGAATCTTGGCCTGACGCAGGTCGTAGGGACGGGCTGCCCAGGGTACGTAGGGGCGTCCTGCCTTAGCTTCTTCAATCACGATGGGGAAGGCCACTGCCCATGCAGAGTCGCTATGTACCTTCCACTGTGCTTTCTGTTCCCCGATCATCTGCTTGGCCTCACTGGTCAGATCGGGATACTGTGCAAATGCCGTCGTTGCCACACTCAGCAACGACACAACAATAACGATTAGTTTTTTCATAATTAGTTTTTAAACGCGTTTAATATATATATTAATATGACACACTGCCCCCTATAATGTACTCATATTCCTCCCCAATTTTTCTCATAGCTTGCTCATAGCTTACTCATACCTTACTCATACCTTGCTCATAGGTTGCTCATAGGCATCTCATAGGCATCTCATAGGATACTCTATCCGAAGTCATAGATTTTTCATACTTCTAGGGCATGACAAATCCCTGACAAGCCCCTGACAAATCACTGAGGATTCCCTCTTACCTCTTACCTCTCTCCATTCACCTCTAAAGACTGAGCGAGTCTTACTTTTCGAAAGTCGAGTATTTTATAGAAAAATATTCCGTTAAATAATGCAAACGGGTGGGGCGGTTCCATAAAATTTGTTTACCTTTGCAAAGATTTATGGTCGCCTCTTTGTCGGAGGTGGGCAATTGCCGTAACTGGACTGTGATTTAAATAACATTATACTATTAACTAAAACAAAAAAGCGTATGAAAAAGAAATTACTTTCTTTCTTGTCGTTGACTGCGATTGCTATCTTTGCTTTCGCTGCAACGCAAAGTTTACGGAGAGCAGGTGATCCTGTTGTTCTGTGGAGTAGTGAAACTCCTGTGGAAGTTACATGGGGCACCTCTGTTGCTATGCAGGATGCTTCGGTAGCAGCAGATTGGAATGTTGGTGATATTTTGGCTATTACGGTCAATTCATTCGACACTGCAACAGATCCTTGGCCACAGGTTGGATTTAAGCAGAATATTGAAGGATGGCCCAATGTGTGTCCTCTTGATGCTTCAGTGAAAAGTCAAACGATGCCTTATGTCTCTAAGTTTTATATTACAGCGGACATGTTGGCTAAACTGAAGGCAAACCAGTTCTTTATAAGCGGAACTGCAGCTACAGTAAGCAAATTGGAATACATTAAGGATGAGTCTGGTACAGATTTTTCCAATGCTATTTGGATTGGAGAATCCACATATCCCGCATCAGAATGGTGGACTGCAACTGCTGTTACAGTAGACAAGAGCTTATTTGCTAATGTTAAGGCAGGTGACAAGATTGAGTTCCGTCTTACTGCAAAAGGCGATGCTTTTATCCTGCAGCCATTCTTAGGAGGTTGGAGTGGAACAAAGATTAATACTAATGACGATGCCGCCCGCTTCACTATAAATGGAAATGTTGCAACAGTAACCCTTACTGCTGACGATGCTACTGCTCTTAAGACGGGTGGTATGGTATTGCAGGCAGGCGACTGTACTGTTAGGGCTATTGCTTTGATACCTATGTATGCTGTCAATGTTGCGACTGATATTGAGAACGGTACTGTCGAAGTTGACAAAGCTACTGCTGCTGAGGGCGAGACCGTAACCGTCACTGCTACTCCTGCTGCTGGCTACAAGCTGTGTAATGCCCTTGCTAGAGGTGTAACCACTGAAGTGGCTGTCGAAGTTAAGAATGGCAAGTTCACTATGCCTGCTGATGCTGTTACTGTAAGCGCTACCTTCGCTCAGCCAGAGGACATCGCAATTTCTCCTGAGTCAGGTGCTGACATCTATACTGCCCTCAAGGCTGCTACCACTGATGCTGGCAAGGTTGCTAAGAGCGTTACGATTAACTTGGCCAAGAACGGTACTTATACTTTGAGTAATCCTATCGAAGGATGTTCAAACATTGCAATTGCTGGTCCTGCAACTTTGGCTGATGGTGAGAACGCTCCTGTGATTGATGCAGAAGCTAATACAGGTGCTTTCGTGAAGATGGGTACACCTGTTGTTGCGGCAAATACTAAGGGTTTCTATGAGGTTGACAACTTCGCAATTAAGAATGTTAACGTCAAGAATATTAAATCTTATGTATATGATGACAATAAGAATGCTTTCGCATTTGCAGAGTTCGCAGTAGAGAACTGTGTATTTGAATTTGCAAATACGAAGCAGGATATTGATGCACCGTTCCGCTTCCAGGCAGGTGGTCCTGTCAAGTTCATTCTGAAGAACAATACTATGTATCAGAAGGGAACCAAAAATAACAGGTACTTTGTGAAGATTAGTAGTGGAAACTTCCCCGATAAGGCATTTGAAGCATTTGCTGGTCCGTATGTCTGGGATATTGAGGGCAACACGTTCTATCAGACAATTGCACATGGTGATGGAGCCAAGATGGCATTCATTAATGGTGGTCGCGTAGGTAACAATTTCGCAAAAACATCTATTACCATAAAGAAGAATATCTTCATCGATTGTGCTGGCAGTGAGAGTTTCTTGAAGGATTTGTTCGGTGGTAAGAGCACTGATTCTGACCGTGCTAAATTTGTAAAGATTGATACTGACCTCAATACTTATAGGACAGATGGTACAGCTATTGATGTTAGTAAGTATGATAAAGGTATGATTCTCACTACCGACCCAAGTTTCAAGGATGCAGCTAATGGTGACTTCACACTTGGTGCAACTACTGCTCAGGCAAGGATGAAGACTGGTGACCCACGCTGGTTGGTTGACTATGTAGCTCCTGCTGAAGCAAAAGTTCAGGACATTGAATTTACCGCTGAACCAGGTGATATATCTAGGCAGTTGACAGCAAAGAAGAGTGAGATAATCAATGCTCTGAATGATGTTGGTAATATCACTATCAATCTGGCAGCTGATGGTGCTTATACTATTAGTGCTCCTATCGAGGCTGGTGGTTCTGTTACTATCAATGGTGCCGCTGGTGCTAAGATTGATGCTTCTGCTCTGACTGATGCATTCATCAAGATGAGCAAGACTCCTGCTGTGGCTAAGGTGACAAGTGGACAATATGTTGTTACGACTCCAGCCAAGATTGAGAATGTCAAGATTACAGGTCTGACAAAGTCTATCTATACAGACAATGGCATTGAATATGCATTCGAAACCTTTACAATCAACAATTGTGTATTCGAATATGAGACTCAGGCTAGTTATGTTCTTGACTTCAGTAAGTCTATGGCTATCAACTTCAATATTATCAACTCTACGTTCTATAGTAAGACTAGCGGAACAGCCAACTTCATAAGTTTGTCTGGCAAGCGTCCTTGGCAGATTACCGGCTATGAAGTGGAGACAGGTAAGTTGACAGTTGACCACAGTACTTTCTACAACTTGGCAAAGTCCAAGCAATTCTTGAATACCAATACCCTGAAGGGTCAGAAGTATCTGTATGTCATGAACTCCAATATCTTTGTTGACTGCTCGAACAAGAAGATTTACGGTAACATGACAAACAACGCGAAGCAGGTTACTACTGATAGCAAAAATACCTACATGTTTGATGGTGTATTCTTTGCTGAAACAGGCAATAACGGTGATGCTGGTCTGCAGACAGATCCTGCCTTCAAGGATGCTGCTAATGGTGACTTTACACTTGGTGCAAGTACAGTACAGGCCAAGTATGAGACTGGTGATCCACGCTGGAAGGTGGCATTTACTGGCGGTTACACCATCACTATGGGAACCGTAACAAATGGTACAGTTGAAGCAGGAGGTACATCTCCTTATGCAGCAGGTGAGAAGGTTCGCCTTACTCTCACACCAGCGGAAGGATATGCAATAGATAATAAGCCTACCTTCAAGAACGACGAGGATGTAGATGTAACTGAACTGGTAACTGTCGGACAGGATGCTGATGGCTTCTATCTCGTAATGCCTGCATTCAACATCACTGCATCTTATGCGTTCAGCAAGCTGTATACGATTACTCTTCCTACTGAGACAACGCATGGCACTATTACCATCGTGAAGCCTGAGGGAACCAACAAGTCTGTTGCTGGTAAGCTGATAAAGATTAAGGTTACAGGTCTGTCTGATGGTTATAAGGTAGTTGCAAAGAATGGTGACACTGACATTACACTCAATGAGGGTGATCATGCAACGTACGACTATTACTTCGAAATGCCTGAAGGCGATGTGACAATCTCTATCGTAGATGCTACAGGCATCAATGCTATCTCAGTTGACGGTGCTGCTGACATCTTCGCTGATGGCAAGCCTGTTTACAACCTCGCAGGACAGCGTGTCTTCAAGGGTTACAAGGGTCTTGTGATCAAGAACGGCAAAAAGGTCGTGGTTAAGTAAGACAGACTTGTGAGACGCGGTCTCACAATACATAACAATCAAGTGGCGATGGCGCAAGGCTGTCGCCACTTTTTTTGTTCTTTCTGCTTTCGTTGCCCCCAAATTTGGCAGTTAGAAATAAAATGTGTACCTTTGCCTTGTAAAACGAAACTACTTAAGCTATGTACAAACGAAAACTGCTATTTTTTGTATGGGCATGGTGTCTGACGCTTTCTGTGGGGGCGAAGGATATCTATGTGTCGACATCTTTCCATGAGCCTGCCACAGAGGGCTTGCGCTTCATATACAGCTACGACGGGGTGAAGTGGGACTCCATACAGGGTGTGTTCCTGCGTCCGTCGGTAGGCGTACAGAAGGTGATGCGTGACCCGAGTATCGTGAAGGGGCCTGACGGCACGTTCCATCTGGTATGGACCAGTTCGTGGCGGGGCGACCGTGGCTTTGGCTATGCGTCGTCGAAGGACTTGATCCATTGGACCACGCAGCGGTTTATCTCCACCGGGATGGATACCACGACGGTGAATACCTGGGCACCGGAACTGTTCTATGATGACGTGAAGAAGCAGTACCTGATTGTCTGGGCATCGTGTGTGCCGGGGAAGTTCCCTGACTATCAGGAAGACCATAAGAACAATCACCGCCTGTATTATATGACGACGAAGGACTTCAAGACGTTCTCGAAGGCGCAGTTGTTCTACGACCCAGGCTTCTCTGCCATTGATGCCACGCTGATCAAGCGGGGAACGGACGACTATGTGATGGTGGTGAAGGACAACTCGCGTCCTATGCGCAATATCAAGGTAGCGTTTGCCAAGTCGCCCTACGGTCCGTGGAGCCAGGCATCGGAGCCTTTCACGGAGTCGTTCACGGAAGGACCGTCGACGGCAAAGGTGGGCGACTGGTGGTATATCTACTACGACTCCTATCGCCATAAGATATACGGTGCCCATCGTACCAAGGACTTCAAGACGTTCCAAAACCAGACTGGGGCAGTCAACTTTCCCGTAGGTCATAAGCACGGAACGGTATTCATGGCAGATGAGCAACTGGTGGAAGGACTCATCAAGTATAACCGTGATGTGGTACACTACAGCGGCAAGGCCATTGCCCGGCCTGAGCGGCATGACGGTGGACTGAAACCGGTGGTGGGTGTGCATACCATCCAGACGATGCGTGGCGCAAAGCCCTGGACCTATAACCACCAGCCGATGATGGCCTACTGGAACGGCAAGTTCTATATGCACTACCTGACAGACCCTCGCCATGAGCATGAGGCACCGGGCAAGACGATGCTGCAGACCTCGGACGACGGTTATACGTGGAGTGAGCCCGTGGAGCTGTTTCCGGAATATAACGTGCCGGAGGGATGGACGAAGGCTAGCAGGGACTTTCCGCCTGCCCATAACCTGAAGGCAGTGATGCACCAAAGGGTGGGGTGGTACCTATATAGAGGTGAGAGGTTAGAGGTAAGAGGTGAGAAGAGGTCAGAGGTAAGAGGTGAGAGACTGCTTGCTACTGGCAACTACGGCATCTGCCTGAGCATCAAGGACGACCCGAACGACGGTAACGGTATTGGCAGGGTGGTGCGTGAGATCAGGAAAGACGGCACCTTCGGTCCTATCTACTTCATCTACTATAACCACGGTTTCAGTGAGAAGAATACCGACTTCCCTTATTATAAGAAATCGAAGGATAAGGCTTTCGTGGCTGCCGTTGATGCGATGATTGCCGACCCCATGCAGCGGATGCAGTGGGTGGAGGAGGCTGATCGTAACGACCCTATCATCCCATTGAACAAGCCCTATAAGGCATTCAGTGGCTATACGCTGCCAGACGGCAGGAAGGTGGCGCTGTGGAAACATGCCGTCACGAGCCTGTCGGCTGACGGTGGTCATACGTGGCGGTTGGAGGGTGCTCCCAATGCCCTCAAGTGTGAGCGTGCCCCTGGTTTCGTCAATTCGAATGCGAAGATATGGGGACAGCGTCTGTCGGACGGTACCTATGCCACTGTCTATAATCCGTCGGAATATCGTTGGCCTCTTGCCATCTCCCTCAGTCAGGACGGACTGGACTATACGACGCTCAGTCTTGTCAATGGCGAGGTGACGCCCCTTCGTCATGGCGGTCAGTATAAGAGCTACGGTCCCCAGTATGTCCGGGGCATCGAGAATAGTGACAACTCTCAACTCTCAACTTTCAACTCTCAACTTCCCAAAGACCTTTGGGTCACTTATTCCAATAATAAGGAGGATATGTGGGTGAGTCGTATTCCCGTGCCGGTACGGATGGAGGCAACCACGCATGCGGCACCCTTCCACGAAGGGGCTAAGTTGTCGGAACTGACTGACTGGAACATTTACTCCCCACAATGGGCTCCCGTTGCCCTTCAGGGAGCGTGGCTGCAACTGAGCGACTGTGATCCCTACGACTATGCGAAGGTGGAGCGCCTGATTCCCAATACCAAGGAACTGGAAGTGGAGTTTGACCTGAAGATGGCCCAGAATACCTATGGGGAGTTGGATATCGACTTCGTGGACGATGCAGGGAATGTGTGTTCCCGTATTGTCGTGGACTCTACGGGTGTTATCCGTGTGAAGGGCGGTGCCAGATACGGAACCTTGCTCAAGCATTATGAACCTGGTACGACCTATCATGTCAAGGCGGTACTTTCTGTTTCGCTGCATCGGGCCGTCTATTACCTGAACGGCAAGAAAGCCTGCGAGCGACAGTTTGACACGCCTGTGGAGAGCATCAGTCGTATCGTATTCCGTACGGGAATGCCTTTCGACAAGCCCGATATCAACACACCTGCCGATCAGGACTTCGATATGCCGCGTGCTGACGAGAGTGACCAGGAGGCTTCCTTCGCCATTGCGAATGTTGTTTCCCGTGCTGTAGACGGCAGCGTTACTGCTGTCCTCGACTATGACGACTATGCCCACTATGCCGACTATTTCAATACGATGGAAGACGAGAATATCGTCACGACCATCCCTAATGCGCAATCGTCGGAATGGATGCGAGAGAATATCCCGCTGTTCGACTGTCCGCAGGAGAACTTCAAGGAGATGTACTACTATCGCTGGTGGACGTTGCGCAAGCATATCAAACGGACTCCTGCAGGCTATGGCATGACGGAGTTCCTGGTGCAGCGTTCGTATGCCGACCGCTATAACCTGATTGCCTGTGCCATCGGCCATCATGTGATGGAGAGCCGTTGGCTGAGGGATACCACCTATCTGCATCAGATACTGCGGACATGGTATTATGGCAATGACGGACAGGCGATGACGAAGATGAACAAGTTCTCGTCGTGGAACCCTGCCGCCGTGCTGGAGATGTGGAAGGTGCAGGGTGACAATGATTTCCTACTCGGTCTGAAACCCCGACTGGAAGAGGAGTATGCCCGTTGGGAGCGTACCAACCGTCTGGCGAGCGGACTCTACTGGCAGGGTGATGTTCAGGACGGTATGGAGGAGAGTATCAGTGGTGGACGCAAGAAGCAATATGCGCGTCCTACCATCAACAGTTATATGTTCGGCAATGCCAAGGCCCTTGCCGTTATGAACCATATGACGGGAGAGACAGCCAAGGCGGCGGACTACGAGTTGAAGGCGGATACGTTACGGCAACTGGTGGAGACGAAACTATGGAATAAGGATCACCAGTTCTTCGAGACGTTGCGGGGCGATACCTCTGCTGCCGTCCGTGAGGCAATTGGTTATATCCCTTGGTATTTCAACCTGCCGTCGTCCTCCCAGTATGATGTGGCCTGGGAGCAGCTGACAGACGAAAAGGGCTTCTCGGCTCCCTACGGTCTGACGACCGCCGAGCGCCGTCATCCGCAGTTCCGCAGTCATGGAGTGGGGAAGTGTGAGTGGGACGGTGCCATCTGGCCCTTTGCTACCTCGCAGACGCTGACGGCGCTGGGGAATTATTTGAATGGGGTTCATGGGTCTAATGGGGTTCATGGGCTTGATGGGGTGTTCTTCAGGCAGATGGAACTTTATGTGGAGTCGCAGCATCACCGTGGACGGCCCTATATCGGGGAGTATCTCGACGAGACGAACGGGGCGTGGCTGATGGGTGACCGTGAGCGTAGCCGTTATTATAACCATTCGACGTTCAACGATCTGATGATTACAGGAATCGTGGGACTGCGTCCTCAAGAGGACGGCAGTATTGTGGTGAATCCCCTCGTGCCGCAGAACCAATGGAACTACTTCTGTCTGGACGGTGTAAACTATCGTGGTCATATACTGACCATCCTCTGGGACAAGGACGGACAACGCTATCATCAGGGTGTCGGACTGACCTTGATGGTGGATGGGAAAGTGGTGGCTAATCGTCAAGACATAGGAAAACTGACATACAAATGAGAAAGCTATTCATGACAGCCGTGATGCTCCTGGCATTGGGAGCTACGGCGCAGACTTACGAGACGCAGTATCGTCGACCGGTGAGTGACGTGATGCAGGATGTGGCAAAGCGTTTCGGCGTGAAATTCAAGTTTGATGCGAATGTCGATACGGCAGGTGTCGTCTTGCCTTATGCCGACTTCCGTATCCGTCCGTATTCATTGGAGAAAACGCTCGACAATATCTGTAAGTATTTTGACTGGAACTGGTGGAAGCAACACGAGACGTTGTATAAGATTAAGCGGTATGAGTATCCCCGTCGTCATGAGGATGAAGGACGGCAAATGCTCGACTATCTTTCCACGCTGTATAGCAATAAGGCGGAGTGGGAGGCACGGCGAGACAGTCTGCGTCGTGAGGTCCGCCAGCGTCTGGAGCTGGATGCCTTCCTCGATTCCTGTGTGTTGGGAAAACCTTTGCTCTCCAAGATTCGTAAGCACGATGGTTATACCACCCAGAATATCTGTATCGAACTGACTCCCGGGCAGCATCTGTTTGGCACCATCTATGCGCCTGTCAAGAAGAAGCGCAAAAGTAATCTCTCACCTCTCACCTCTCACCTCTCACCTCTCATTATCTGTCCGGACGGTCACTGGCCCATGCGTTATCGCAAAGACGAGCAGCAACGGTTAGGTACTTTGGCACGGATGGGTGCCGTCTGTGTGGATTTCGATCTATATGGCTGGGGAGAGTCGGAAAAGGAAGTGGGTGCTGAGGCACACCATACCAGTCGTGCGCATGTCTATCAGGCAGCCTGCGGCTATATCCTGCTTGACTGGATGTTGAAAAACCGCAAGGACATTGACCCTGAAAGAGTGGGGGTGATGGGTGGCTCTGGTGGTGGAACTCATACCGTTCTGTTGTCGTTGTTGGATGAGCGCGTCACAGCTTCGGCCCCTGTGGTTCATCTAGCCTCGCACTTTGATGGTGGTTGTCCTTGTGAGAGTGGTAAACCCATACAACTCTCGGCAGGTGGTACCTGTGAACCGGAATTGGCTGCCGTAATGGCTCCCAAACCGATGTTGATAGTCAGCGACGGTGGCGACTGGACCTCATCTGTTCCTACCTTGGAGTTCCCATACCTGCAACGTATCTATGGCTTCTATGGCGCCAAGGAGCAGGTGCGTAATGTCCATCTGCCCAATGAGCGTCATGACTTTGGGAAGAATAAGCGGAATGCGGTCTATGACTTCTTTATCGATGTCTTCCACCTCGACCGCTCCATGCTTGATGAGGATAAAGTGACGATAGAGCCCGATCATGAACTAAAATCATTATACAAGTAAACTACTGAACAATGAAAAGACTAATCCTGACAGCGATGTCATTATGCATTACGCATTATGCTTTATGCGTTGAATACAGACTTTGGTATAATACTCCAGCGCAGACCTGGACGCAGGCATTACCGGTGGGTAATGGTGTGATAGGCGGTATGGTGTATGGTACACCTGCTGTGGAGCGTATCCAACTGAATGAGGAGACCATCTGGGCAGGACAGCCAAACAATGTCGTCAATCCCCATGCGAAAGATGCGTTGCCGGAAGTACGCCGATTGATTTTCGAAGGGAAATACAAGGAGGCGCAGGATTTGGCGAATGCGAAGGTGATGCCCAATGCCGTAGGGCAGAATATGGGTATGCCCTATCAGCCTTTTGGTGACTTGTATATCGCGATGTCTGGACATGCAGACTATACCAATTATGAGCGTTTCCTCGACTTGGACAATGCGAAAACCGTTGTGCGTTATACAGTGGAAGGAGTACGGTATGAACGTGAGGTAATAGCTCCGTTTGGCGGCAATGATGTTATTGCTATCCACTTGATAGCCAGTGATAAAGGTAAGATTACTTTTACTACTCATTTAACTACGCCGCATGAGAATCCGCTTTATGGAAGTGAAAAGTTAAGAGTGAAGAGTGAAGAATTTGCTACCGCCTATTTGCAAGGTGTTTCTGCCAAGCATGAGGGGTTGAAAGGAAAGGTGCGCTTTATGGGTCGTCTAGCCGTTCAGACGAAGGGTGGACGGACCAGTGGCTCGAATGGTACGATCAGTGTGGTGGGTGCCGATGAGGCTACCGTCTATGTCGCTATCGGTACCAACGTGAAGAACTATAAGGACATCACGGGCGATGAGGTAGCACAATCGAAGGAGCGTCTGCAGAAGGCGATGACTCTGGGCTATGAGGCCCTCAAAGAGCAGCATGGGAAAGTGTATCATCAGTATTATGACCGGGTGAAGCTCGACCTTGGCGAGGACCAGTATAAGGGTGTCTCTACAAGCAAGCGCATAGAGTTGTTTGGTACACGTACAGATAACTATCTGGTTGCCACTTATTTCCAGTTCGGGCGTTATCTGCTCATCAGCAGTTCCCAGCCCGATAATATGAACCCAGCCAACCTGCAGGGTATCTGGAACGACAAGATGTACCCCTCCTGGGACTCGAAATACACGACGAATATCAACCTGGAGATGAACTACTGGCCTTCGGAGGTGTGTAACCTGACGGAGATGAACGAGCCGTTGTTCAAACTCATCCGTGAGATATACGAGCAGGGTAAGGAGACAGCCCGTGAAATGTATGGTGCAGAAGGCTGGGTGTTGCATCACAATACTGACCAGTGGCGCATTACCGGTCCTGTTGACCGTGCCCAGACGGGTCTGTGGCCCGTTGGTGCCGCCTGGCTCTGTCGTCATTTGTGGGAGCATTATCTCTATACGCAGGACAAAGCTTTCCTTCGTCAGTATTTCCCCATCATGCTGGATGCCGCCCGTTTCTTTACCCAGACGCTCCAGAAGCATCCCACCAAAGGTTGGCTCGTGGTCTGCCCTGGGGAGTCGCCAGAACATGGTGGCAAAGGGCGTCCCACACCCCTTGATGCTGGTGTGACGATGGATAACCAGATAGTGACGGAACTCTACACCAATGTCTTGGCGGCAGCGAAGATCCTAGACAATATAGATCATCTAGATGTTTTAGACACCATCAAGGCGCAGTTGGCGCAGTTGCCTCCCATGCAGATTGGACGCTGGGGACAGCTGCAGGAATGGCTCGACGATTTGGATGACCCGAAGGACGACCATCGTCACTTCTCACATCTCTATGGTCTCTATCCTTCCTATCAGATTTCCCCTACACGGACTCCAGAGTTATGGGAGGCTGCCAAGAAGTCGTTGGATGCTCGTGGCGACGTTTCTACGGGGTGGAGCATGGGTTGGAAGGTCTGTTCATGGGCTCGTCTGTTAGACGGCGAACACGCCTACAAGCTTATCAAGGACCAGTTGACACTTACCGCTGATACCTTCCTCATCTTTGGAACGGTGAAGCAGCGCGGCGGTACCTATCCGAATCTGTTTGATGCCCATCCGCCTTTCCAGATTGACGGAAACTTCGGCTGTACGGCGGGCATTGCTGAGATGCTGATGCAGAGCTATGACGGCTATGTCTATCTGTTGCCGGCTCTTCCTGCTGTATGGAAGGAGGGGTCGGTGAAGGGCTTAGTGGCTCGTGGCGGTTATGAGATAGACATCGACTGGAAAAACGGTCAACTCACGAAGGCTGTCATCCGTTCACGGTGTGGCGGTACCTGTCGTCTGCGTTCAAATACCCCCCTGAAGGGTAAGGGACTGAGAAAGACAAAGGATGCCGGCATCTATGAGTTAAAGACTATGGCTAATCAGGAATATACCATATATTGAACTATGAAGAAACTAATGATGATATGCAGCCTCGTTGTGCTGACGCTGTCGGCACAGGCTGGCAAACCGTGGGAAAACGGGAAGTTGAAAGTTTCAGATAACCAGCGTTATCTGCAGTTTGAGAACGGACAGCCTTTCTTCTGGCAGGGCGAGACAGGATGGCTGTTGCCGGAACGACTCGACCGTGCCGAGGCAGAGTGGTATCTGCAGTCGTGTGCCAAGGCAGGCTATAACGTTGTACAGGTACAAACGATTGACGGCGTGCCAGCCTATAATATCTATGGGCAGATGTCGAACATCGACGGCTGGGACTTCTCGAAGATCAACCAGAAGGGTGTCTATGGCTATTGGGACCACATGGACTATATCATCGATATGGCTGCCCAGCATGGTATCTATATCGGGATGGTATGTATCTGGGGCGGATTGGTCAAAGACGGCAAGCTGAGTGTCGAGGATGCCAAGAAATACGGTTCCTTCCTGGCTAACCGCTATAAGGACAAGCCCAACATCATCTGGTTTATGGGCGGTGATATCCAGGGTGACATCAAACCTGAGGTCTGGAATGCCTTGGCGACAACGATTAAGTCGATTGACAAGAACCACTTGATGACCTATCATCCCCGTGGTCGCTATACTTCTGCCAAATGGTGGAGTAAGGCTTCGTGGCTTGATTTCCATACCTTCCAGAGTGGTCACCGTAAATACGGACAACGGATGGGTAATAAGGACTATCCCATTCCTGACAATACCGAGGAGGACAACTGGATGTACGTGGATTCCACATGGGCATACAAGCCCATCAAACCCGTATTGGATGCAGAACCCAGTTATGAGGATATCCCCATGGGTTTGCACGACGCTACGGAGGGTCGCTGGCAGGCATGGGACGTGCGCCGTTATGCCTATTGGAGTGTGTTTGCCGGCAGTTGCGGACATACCTACGGACATAATGCCATCATGCAGATGCTGAAGCCCGGCTATCCTACGAGTTATGGCGATGCCGGCGATGTGAAGACTTGGTATCAGGGCTTGCATGACCCTGGTTTCAGGCAGATGCAATACTTGAAGCGCCTTATCCTTACCTTCCCTTATTTCGAGCGAGTACCCGACCAGAGTATCATCCAGGAGAACGGTACGCAGTATGACCGTCTGATTGCCACCCGTGGCGCAGACTATCTGTTGGTCTATAACTATACGAGTCGGTTGATGAAACTCGACCTGACCAAGATTTCAGGCGACAAGAAAAATGTGTGGTGGATGGATGCCAGAACGGGGCATTTGCGCTTCTTGGGAGCATACGACTCCAAGGTGCTGACGTTCCGTATGCATAAAAAGGGAATGGGTATCGAGGATGGTGTCCTGATTGCCATCGATGCCACGAAGGACTATCTCAAGCCAGACCAGCTTGAGCTTCTTCCTGACGGCTATCGTGCCAAGGCGCGTGACCTGAATGAGTAGTTCAATAACCCAGCCTTATTTGAAAATAACCCTGCCTTATTGTTGAATAACCCAGCCTTATTTAGAAATACAATGAAGAAAATGCTTTTGATATGCCTTGCCTTGGTGCCGCTGATGGCGCTGGCAGGAGTAGAGGTAAAAGACCTGAGGGTGGAGGGCATGGACCGTCCGCTGGCTGTCGATACGCATCAACCCCGATTCTCGTGGAAGATAACATCGGACAAGAAGGATGTGCGTCAGACGGCATACCAGATTATCGTCAGCGACAATCGCGGCGAGGTGTGGAACTCAGGTTGCATAGAGGGCAACCAGCAGCTATGGGTTCGCTATGGTGGCTCTCAGTTAAAGAGCAATACCGCTTGCACGTGGAAGGTGAAGGTCTGGACCACTGCTGGTGAGTCAGACTGGAGCAGCGAGGAGTGTTTCAGTATCGGACTGCTGGACGAAGGAAAATGGAGTGGTTATTGGATAGGTCTGGAACAGCTGTTGCCAGGTGAGGAAAGAGGTATGCATACACGCATGGCTGCACGCTACCTGCGCAAGGAGTTCCAGCTGAAGGATAAGGAGATACGTCGCGCTACAGCTTATGTGGCTGGCATCGGACTGCATGAGTTCTATGTTAACGGTCAGCGCATGGGTGACGGCGTGCTGCAGCCCGTGCCCTCAGACTATCGCAAGACTATCTATTATAATGCCTATGACGTGACGGAAGTCATGGCGAAGAAAACCTGTCTCGGTATCATCCTGGGCAACGGCCGTTTGTTTCCCATGCAACAGCACAAACCCTATAAGATTCATACCTTCGGCTATCCCAAGTGTCGCATCAATGTCATCGTGGAATATGCTGATGGCAGTACCCAGCGTTTGCAGACTGACGACAAGGGTTGGAAGGTGACCACTGACGGTCCTATCCGTGCCAACAACGAGTATGACGGTGAGGAATACGACGCCCGCAGGGAGATGATGGGGTGGAGCGAGGTAGGCTATGACGATTCGAAATGGCTGAAGGCCGAGCGTACGGATATCCCCCAAGCTTATCTCAGAGCTCAGATGACACCAGGCATGAAGGTGCTACAACGAATACAGCCTGCATCCGTAAAAGGAAATATCGTTGATATTGGACAGAATATAGCCGGATGGCTGAAGGTTCGCGTCCGGGGACAGAAGGGTGACACCATCCGCATTGTCTATGCCGAGAAACTGAACGCTGACGGAACGCTGTATCGCGAAAACTTCCGTAATGCCCGCTCGACAGATATCTACGTCTGCAATGGTGAAGAAGGCAAGGAAGGCCGTTGGTGGACGCCGACATTCGTCTATCATGGTTTTAAGTATGCGGAGGTCATCGGTCTGAAGCAGGTTGCCAAGGACGACCTTATCGCTGAAGTAGTGGCTGACGAGATGCGAACGACAGGACATTTCGAGTGTTCTGATACCATCCTGAACAAAGTGATGAAGAATGCCTGGTGGGGTGTGTTGGACAATTACAAGGGCATGCCAATCGATTGTCCGCAGCGCGATGAGCGCCAGCCTTGGTTGGGCGACAGGACGATGGGATCGTTGGGAGAGTCGTACCTGTTTGACAACGAACGTCTCTATACCAAATGGATGCGTGACATCTGTGAGGCCCAGCGTACGGACGGATGTATCCCTGACGTGGCGCCAGCCTTCTGGAATTATTATAGCGACGATGTGGCCTGGGCAGCAGCCTTGCCTTTCGGTTGTGATATGCTGTGGCGGCAGTATGGCAACCGCGAGGCCATCGACAAGAGCTATCCTGCCATCAAGAAATGGGTGCAGCACATCATCGAGGAACACGGTCGTGATGGTATCATCCATTGCGGGAAGTATGCCGACTGGTGCGTACCACCTGAAAAGCTGGAACTCATCCATTCGCAAGACGATACACGCAAGACCGACGTGACGCTCATTTCTACCGCATATATTATCCGTACCCTGCAACTGATGGAGCAGTGGGGCTGTGAGAAGGAACTGTGGCAACCCATCCGTGAGCAGATGACGGCGGCGTTCAACAAGCAGTTCCTGACCGTCAAGCGTGGCACCAGTCCCCGTCCCGGTCATGTGCTCTATCCCGACTCTGTCTATTATGGGAATAATACGGTGACGGCAAACCTCCTGCCGCTGGCGCTGGGCATTGTGCCTGACGACTGCAAGGAGGATGTGGTGAAGCAGATTGTGGAAAACATCTGTGTTCAAAACAAAGGTCACGTGTCGTGTGGTGTCATCGGCATCTCATGGCTGCTCAGAGGTCTGAGCGATAACGGCTTTGCCGATGTGGCATGGCTTCTGGCTACCCAGCGTAAATACCCCTCGTGGGGCTATATGACGGAGAATGGCGCTACCACCATCTGGGAGCTGTGGAACGGCGACAAGGCCAATCCCAAGATGAACTCAGGTAATCACGTGATGCTGCTGGGCGACCTGCTCACGTGGTGTTATGAATACCTGGGCGGCATCAAAAGAGACGCCAATCAGATTGTATTGAAGCCCTTATTTGATATCCAGAACTGCGAATGGGTCAATGTCAGCTACGATTCGCCCTATGGTAAAATTGTCAGCAACTGGAAGAAGACGCTGCAACACGTAGAGTGGGACGTTGAAGTGCCCTGTAACACAACGGCCACCATCTGTCTGCCTGACGGTACGAAGAAGGAAGTAGGCTCTGGTAAGTATCATTTCGCCTGCGATATACCCACCCATCATGAGGCTATTCTGAAGGATCAGTTCCTTTATGAGCACACTTACTTCCCTGAGGCACACGCCTCTACCATCGTCGAACTGAAGAACGGCGACCTTGTGGCAGGATATTTTGGAGGTACCCACGAGAAAGACCCTGACGTCTGCATCTGGGTGAATATCAAGAAGAAAGGCTCCGACACCTGGAGCGCGCCCATACTCGCAGCCGATGGCGTGCTGGACCTCAATGACCCACGTGCCAAACTTGCCGGTCTTACTGGTATGAAGGACGACACGACGCCTGCCACGAATGGTCCTATTCGTCGCAAGTTCAGTGGTCTGCCCACTCCAAAGAACCAGACAGACGAAACGACATACGACTACATTACCAAGACCACTCGTCTGCAGAACGTCCCCACGACACTCAAGCGCAAGTCGTGCTGGAATCCCGTACTCTTTGAGATGCCCAATGGTGAGTTGTGGCTCTTCTTCAAGATTGGCAGTAGCGTGGGCGACTGGACAGGCTGGTTGGCTAAGTCGAAGGATGGCGGAAAGACCTGGAGCGATAAGGAGCCTATGGGCTACGACTCAGAGGGTCGCGCTTATCTTGGTCCCATCAAGAACAAACCCGAACTGATTGGCAATCGTCTGCTGTGTCCTTCTTCTACGGAAGGTAACGGCTGGCGTTTCCATATGGAAATCCTTGACCTGAGTGACGGACTATGGAAGAAAGGTAAGGCCATCAAGGACCTGAACTGGAAGTGGATACCTGTCGAGAGCACAGAAGCCACGAAGACCGACGACATGAAACAGCATCCCATCGACTGTATCCAGCCTTCGATTCTGAAGTTGAAAGACGGACGTCTGCAGGTGTTGATGCGTACCCACAATGCCCGACTCGCTACAAGCTTTAGCAGCGATAACGGTGACACATGGACGCCTGTCACACTTACCGAGGTGGAGAACAACCAAAGCGGTACGGATGCCGTTACGTTGCAAGACGGTCGGCATGCACTCATCTATAATAACTTCGAGACTTTGCCGTTGACGAAGAAGGGTGTGCGCACACCTTGCTCTATCGCCCTGAGTGACGACGGTACCCATTGGCGTCACGTGCTTACCCTCGAAGCATCACCCATCGACCAGTATAGCTATCCGGCTATCATCCAGGGCCGTGACGGTAAACTCCACTGTGTCTATACCTGGCGCCGCCAGCGTGTCAGCTACAAAGAGATTGATTTAAGTAAACTAAAATAATATGAGGAAACATCGTTCTTTCGTAAGATTCGTTCTGACGATACTTTTCACTTTCTATTTTTCCCTAATCCCTTCCTCCGCCCAATCGGTTGCAGGTTTATTTCCTATTCCCAATAGCGGACGCATTATCTATAACTTTAACGAAGGCTGGCACTTTCTGTTGGGGGATGCCGAAGGGGCTGAAACTATTAACTTCGACGACACTTCCTGGGAGGTGGTCTGTGCGCCTCATACGGTACGCCTAGAACCCTCTGAGGTCAGCGGTTGCCGTAACTATCAGGGCATCTGCTGGTACCGTAAGCAGTTCGTGGTACCTAGTGACCTGCAGGGCAAGGAGATTACCGTACATTTCGAAGCCGTCATGGGAAAACAGGAGGTCTATGTTAACGGACGATTGGTCAAACAGCACCTTGGCGGTTATCTGCCCATCACCATCGACCTGTCGAAAGAGGGGGTGAAGGCTGGTGACAAATGTCTCATTGCCCTTAAGGCGGATAATAGTGACGACAAGAACTATCCGCCGGGTAAGAAACAGACACAGCTCGACTTCGCCTATCATGGCGGTATGTATCGGGATGTGTGGCTGATTGGTAAGTCGCCCGTCCACATCACAGATCCCATCGAACGTGGACAGGTGGCTGGCGGCGGCATCTTCCTCCATTATGACAATATCTCGGAGAGGTCGGCTGGTATCACGGTGAATGTCGATGTCGCAGGAAAAGGTACAGCGGAAGTCGTTGTGCGAATCAAAGATGCCGAAGGCAGGTTAGTAAAAACCATTACTCAACGAAAGGCGGTAGCAAATTATGCACTCTTCACTCTTCACTCTTCACTTAACACCCCACATCTGTGGTCACCTGAAGATCCTTATCTCTATCAAGTGGAGGTACGACTGATGCAGGGTAAGACGTGTGTGGACGGCGGTATGGTACGTGCCGGTATCCGCAAAGCGGATTTCCGTGGGAAAGATGGGTTCTGGCTGAACGGCAAGCCCTATCATCAACTGATTGGCGGTAACCGTCATCAGGACTTTGCCTATGTGGGGAATGCGTTGCCTAACTCCCAACAGTGGCGTGATGCGAAACGGTTGAAGGATGCAGGCATGACGATTATCCGCGCCGCCCATTATCCGCAGGATCCTTCCTTTATGGATGCCTGTGATGAATTGGGACTCTTTATCATCGTTCCTACACCCGGCTGGCAGTATTGGAACAAAGACCCGCAGTGGGGAGAGATGGTGCACCAAAATACGCGTGATATTATCCGTCGAGACCGTAACCATCCGTGTGTGTTGATGTGGGAGCCTATCCTGAACGAGACACGCTATCCGGAGGACTTCGCCTTGAAAGCGTTGCAGATCACTCGTGAGGAATATCCCTATGAAGGTCGTCCCGTGGCTGCCGCCGACCTGAACTCAGCGGGTGTGAAGGAGCATTATGACGTGCTGTACGATTGGGCGGACAATATCGGCAAGGGTAGCCTCGATACGAATAAGTGTATCTTCACCCGTGAGTGGGGTGAGTATGTCGATGACTGGTATGCCCATAATGCCATCAACCGTGCCGCCCGTAGTTGGGGTGAACAGGCTCAGGTGACGGCAGCATTGTCATTGGCAGACACTTATGGCATGATGTATCGCGGTCAGCGTCAGTTTATCGGTGGTTGTCAGTGGCATCCCTTCGACCACCAGCGCGGCTATCATCCTGATGCCTATCTGGGTGGTATCTATGATGCTTTCCGTCAGAAGAAATATGCCTTTGAGATGTTCCGTTCGCAGAGCCAGCAGGAACCGATGGTCTATATCGCCCATGAGATGACGCAGTTCTCCGACAGCGATGTGGTGGTCTTCAGCAATTGCGACAGCGTCCGCCTGACAGCTCTTGACGGTTGGAAGTCGGTGACACTCCCTGTCGTCCATCAACCGGAGGGTACTCCTAATACACCTGTTGTATTCAAGGGTCTCTGGAACTTCTGGAAGGCACGTGAGGAGAGTTATACCAATCGTAAGTGGCAGAACGTGAAACTGGTGGCTGAGGGTATCAGGAACGGTAAAGTGGTCTGTCAGGAGACGAGGATGCCATCCCGTCGTAGTACCAAGATACGGTTGTATGCGGATGAGATGGGTAAACAGCTGGTGGCTGACGGCTCTGACTTCATGGTGGTAGTTGCTGAGATTACCGATGATAACGGCAATGTGCGTCGACTGGCGCGTGCGCATGTCACGTTCTCCGTAGAGGGCGAGGGCAGTATCATTGGTGATGCCTCCATTGCTGCCAATCCCCGTTTGGTGGAGTGGGGCAGTGCTCCCTGTCTGGTGCGCAGCACCCATCGTCCCGGCAAGATCCGTATCATTGCCCGTCCGACCTTCGAGGGTGTCCATGCTCCTGCTGCCGACACGTTGGAGATTGAGAGCATCCCCTACGACATACCTCTTTGTAATGGTATCTATCAGCCCTCCCAACAACAGGTTGGTAAATCGTCTTCAAGTCGTACGGACACTCCTCAAAGCGGTATGTCCGACGAGCAGCGCCGCAAGGAGTTGGAGGAAGTGGAGAAACAACAGCAGGACTTTGGAATTGAACATTAAAAGCATCCCTTTCTCCCGTAGATAGCTCTCAAACAAAGAAACATCTCTCAATATTTTGTTATATTAAAGATATCATGTAATTTTGCACCGTCTAAAATATATTTATTGAACAAAAGAATAGATTTATGAAAACTTTTAAACAATTGTCTATGATGCTGATGCTGGCGATAGCAGTTTTTGGCATGGTTTCTTGTGGTGATGACGATTCAAAGGACTCTGGTAGTTTGAATGGATTTTGGTATACGGAAGTAGAAAGTAATTCTTATCTGATTTATAACTTTTCAAATTCAACACTAACCGGTGCTGAATTATGGAAGGAAAATGATAAATGGTACAAAAAATATCTTGGCTCAGTCAATTATACTGTTAATGGGAATCAGATTACTATTGCAGGTGAAACTGGTACATACTCTATTAAAGGTAATACACTTACACTCTCTTCTGAGGGTGAAACACTTTCATTTTATCGTATGACTACTGAAATGCAGAAGAATTTCGATCAAGCGACTCAGGTATTAGAAAAATAAAGCATTCCATCTCAATACTAGATTCCGCACCGTCTTCACTGATGGTGCGGATTTTTTTTATATACATGGTAACCCTGGAAGGCATCTGAATAGCCCTATGGGCTTTAATCAGTTGAAGTAGACGTACAGGCTAATCATCACGACAGCCAAAGCCGTCCATAGTGCAATGGCAAGTTTCGACTTGTTCTCATGAATGGGAGCGGGAATCTCATAGCGTGTCTTGTTCTTGTCGGCCAGTGAGATCATCATCATGGAGACGACAAGGATGACGAATAACTCAAAGGAGAGGAGCATGAAATGTGGCCAGGGGAACTGGAGCCATTGGGGCGGCCATAGGTAGAGGACGCCGACGGTGAGACAGAAGGCAGTACCGATGGTCAAGGCAAAGTTGGCGGCACGCGTGGTGGTACGCTTCCAGAAGATGCCGAGGAGGAAGACGGCAGCCATCGGAGGAGCAATGAAGCCAAGAACACTCTGGAACACGTTGAAGAGGTTGAGTCCCTTGATGGCATCAATGGCGACGGTGAGGATGATGGCGAGGACGGAGCCTACTACGGTTACTGAACGACCTACGATGTTGATACGCCGCTGAGAGGCATGGGGATTGAACTTCTTCACATAGATATCCATGGTGAAGACGGTACTCAGGGCATTGAGGGCAGAGCCGATGGTAGATACCAGACAGGCTGTCAACACAGCGAATACCAAACCTACCATACCTACGGGGAAGAGGTTCTCGACCATCGTCAGGTACGCCTCGTCAGGATTCTCCAGGGTAGGGAAGAGGGCGAAGCAGAGAATACCCGGCAAGATATACAGTGCCACATCAAGGATCTTCAACCAGCCCGTGAAGTTCGTACCGAGTTGTCCCTCGCGCAGGTCCTTGGCGGCAAGGACGGGCTGTACCATGCTCTGGTCCGTACACCAGAACCACACACCCATCACTGGATAGCCGAGAATGATAGGCAACCAAGGGAATGCCTCATCCGTGTTGGGCTTGAACATCACCCAGTAGTCGGCAGGAACCTTATCTACCAAGGCAGAGACACCCCCGACACGGTCAAGACCCACAATTACCAATACTAGTGAAACAACAATCAACAGGATCATCTGATAGACATTGGTATAGGCGACGGCTTTCAAGCCGCCCAACATGGTGAAGAAGGCGGAGATGATGAGGAGTACCAGTGCCGACATCCACATGGGGATATCGAAGACCTGACGAATCAGGATGCCGCCGGCAAAGAGGGTCAGGGCAAGCCACGAGATGATGATGGTGACGATGGTATACCACGCTAGGATATTCCTGGTCGACTGTCCGAAACGCAGTCCCATGAACTCTGGCAATGTACTGATATTGGCACCCAGATAACGGGGCGCGAAGACGAAGGCCAGCAAGGCGATGAATACAAAGGCATACCATGCATAGTTACCCGAGACAATACCTGTCGTGAAACCTGCTGAGGCAGAGGCTATCAGCATGGACGGTCCGACATTCGTTCCCCACATGGAGAAACCGATATGATGCCAGCGTAGGGAGTGCTCGGCAAGGAAGAGGGAACTCTCCTTCTTACGTTTCGTACTTGCCCAGATGCCGATGGCAATGAGCACGGCAAAATAGACGGCTAATATCAGCCAGTCGAGACCTTGCATGTAATGACTTTCCATAGTTATTGTTTCGTTATGTCGTTATTCCGGGATGCCGGTATACCGTTATTCCGGGATGATTCCTTTAAAATCCTTGGTTATTTCAATCGTAGTTGCTTTTGAGAGATTCATGTCGTCGGTAGAGTCGACATCATCAGGATATACCTTGATGGATGCGCCCGGACGTACAAAGACGGGCATCTGGTCGAGGGGAACCTCCATCTGGTAATGCCAGCGACCACCCTCCAACCGTTCTCCTGTTAGGAAGTTGACCCATAGCCCTTCGGGCAGGTATATGTCGCGCTTGTTCTGGCTGTTCATCACGGGACAGACCAGGAACTCATTGCCGAAATAATACTCGTCGTCAATGTTCCATACCTGTCGGTCGTCAGGATGATGGATGAGCAGTGCCTGCACGAGGGGAAGACCGCTCCGGCAAGCCTGTTCAGACTGCTCGACGATATAGGGAATCAGACGGTAGCGGAGTTTCCACCAACGCTTGACGATGGGGGCGATATTCGGATAGTGCCATGGCTCCCGTTTACAGGTACCGTGGTAGCGCATGTGGGAGGTGAATACACCGAACTGGGTCCAGCGCACATAAACCTGTTCGTCGAGTGGGGAGTTCATGAAGTCGGGTGTGGAATGGAAGCCAGGTACGTCATGACTCCAGAAGGCAAAACCGGAGAGTCCTAAGTGGAGTCCGCCCTTCAGGGAACCGGCAAGACCTGCCCACGAACTCTCACTGTCACCACCCCAATGGAGGGGATAACGCTGACAGCCCGCCCATCCGGCACGTGCCCAGATGATACCGTCGCCAGCTACCTCACGGGTCACCTCATAGGCGGCTTTCTGATAGAGCAGGGCATAGAGGTTGTTCAACCGCTCCGGGGTGGAGGCATGATACTGGTGGTCCATGTGGATATTCTCACCGAAGTCGGTCTTGATGCACTTCACACCCATCTCCAGCAGGGGTTTCAGCAGGGAATACTTATACCAGTCGGTAGCTTTAGGGGAGGTGAAGTCGATGGTACCGGCATAGTCGAGGGCGGAGAAGTTAGAACTGCCGCCTGTGGATGTTTCCTCTTCTTTCGTAGGCTGGCTGATATAATGGTTCTTTTTCGCCTCTTCCAGTTGTTCAGCACCTTGGGCGATATAAGGCAATTGCCAGAGCGACACTTTGAAACCGTTCTGTTTCAGGCGTTGTATGAACCCCTTGGGGTCAGGGAAACGCTCGGGATTGAACTTCCACTCGCAGAGCCAGTCGGTACGGAACCATCCTGTATCTAGGTGAATGACATCACAGGGATAATGCTCGCGCCTCAGATGGTCACAGATATCTTCTACCTCGTCAGCGGAGAAGTAGGTCATACGACTCATCCAGATACCGAAACTCCAGAGGGGAGGCATGGCAGGGAATCCCGTTAGCAAGCGGTAGCCTTTCAGGATTTCTTCAGGTGTTTTGCCTCCGATAAGGAACACATCCAAGGTGGCACGATCGTTTAAGAACTGTACGGAGCGTGTGCTATGGTCTGCCAATGATAACTTACAATAGTCGGAGGTATGGAAGAAGGCTCCATACATACGACTAGAGAGGTAGAAGGGGATGTTCTTATAGCAACGGCGGTTATTGACACCCTGTCCGTCTTGGTTCTTCAGTTGGAAGGTCTGTCCGCTGAGGTCCATCTTACGGAAGCGCTCACCCGTCCCTACGAAGTGCTCGTCGGAGGTGCATTGGAAACTGATGGTGGCACGTTCGTTGGTTGTTGTTGCGACTTGGTCGCAACATACTGAACAGAAACCAAGGGGGAGGGCATCGTAGCGAGGGGGTGAGAAATGGTCGTCGCTGAGGGCGACAGGTTTTGACTCGTCACCATCGGGATAGAAGGTGATAAAGGGGGCAGACTGTGGAGCCGGAAGGAGGTCGCTCCAAGAGTCGAGGAGAGGCTTGCTGAGGTTGATGGTTCCCACCTTTTTGCCGTTGGCTGCGACAAGGTCGCAGCATAGAGGACCGTTGAGGCTGAGGGGGAGGCGCTTGACTTCCGGGGCAAATTGCAGCATCTCGTCCTCGTCCGTCATCTCGTCGTTGGTCATGGTTGTAAATACACGGATGATATTCGGTTCATAGGCACGGATGACGAGGTCGTAGGCCTGTTGGGGACTATCGGTATTGGGAGCCATATCCTCCTGATGTTTCTGTTTCTGATAGGGGATAGTGATGACGATATCCCCGTCCCGCTCTTCTATCTTCGAGGGGGCGTATGCTTTCCACAGGGCTTCGTCACGCTGTAGCATAGGGTCGAAGTCCATGAAGTCGAAAAGGTGGTAGTTGGTTTGTTTCATTGCTTGAATATCAGGTTAGGACCAGGGTGGTTGTCGCCTATCTCATCACGGCGGATCAATCGCCCTTCGGTCTTGTTGTTCTCAATCGTAAAGCCGTCGGTACGTGCATCGAGGTAGATGCAGAACCCACGGTCGTTGGTGGCATAGGGGGCAGGGTAGGGTTGACTGATGTCATTATCCTTGATGCTGGAACCAGGTTGGTTCGATAGCGTGTAGATGCCGCCAGCATCATAGAGCTGGCAGGCATAGTCACTCACCTTATTATTGATGATATGGTTGTTCCGCATGCCAGTATCATGTGGTGTCCAACCCCATCCGATGCAGATGCCCGAGTAGTTGACATCTGACACGGTATTGTCAGCGATGACGCAGTCACGGACATAGCCCAGACTGATGGCGACAGCTCCCCAGTCCTCGTTGGTGGCGTTGTGGACAGTATTGCTCTTGATGAGTAGTCGCTGGCATTGCTCTGCCAAATCGGTATAGGGACGGTGCACCTCTCGTGGACTCTCTGCAAACGAGCCTGCCATGATGGCAGTACCTCCGATGTCCTCGAAGGTACAGTGCTCGATGGTGCCGCCGTCAATACGCTCATAGTCGAGAGCGGTGGCAGCGAGGTTTCGGAACAGGCAACCGCTGAAATTTACCTGACTGGCATTCCTGACGGTGACGGCACTGACGGGACGCTCTATCCATGCCTGGTTTTCGAGTCCTGCATCCCACGGCAGTCCCTCTTTCTCTTTCAGTTTATAGGCATCGATGAGAGGAAATCCGCCTTGCAGGGTGATATGCCCTTTATGCAGGGGACGGTTCCAACAGGTATTCTCGAAAGTGATGCCTTGGAACGTTACGTAGTTGGCTCCGTCAACGATGACCAATTGTTCGATGCCATCACGCTGTTCGGTTGTCCGTAACAGGAAAGAGCTGTTTCCTTTCTCTCCTCCGATAACAGGTTGGGGCCATGGGTGCTCGAACTCCAGACGGCTCTCTGGTTCCATAAAGGAAACGATGGTATGATAGCCTTCCACTTTCATCTCCTTGACACGCAGGATAGCTATTGCCCAGCGTTGGTGGACGACCATCTCAAGAGGTGAGTGGTGAGAAAGGCTACGGGTAGGTGAGCTCTGCTCGGGAATGGTGAGTTGTGAGAGAATACTCTCAGGAGGAGTAGGGATTGTGATAGTACGTTTTTCCGTGTCAAAGGCTATCATGCGTTCCATGCCTTTTTGGGGCCATATCTGTGTATGCTGCTGGCGCTGATCTCCATACAGGGTTCCTCCTTTGATGGTGGTTGGTGATGAAGAAGTTCCACTATCCTCCGGACGTAGGAACAAGGGTTCCTGCATGTAATGTCGGCCCTCAATGCGGATGGTAATGCCACCCTCGCATCGTGGGTCATTGGTACGTCGCCATTCACGAGCTTGGCGCAAGGCTTCATGAATGTTGCCTTGCTCATTGACAATTATCTCACCTGCGCTTGAATGAAGACATACAAACAACAGAAATATGGTTAGTATTTGTTTCATGCGTCTTAGTGTATTTGTTATTTGATTTGTTCTTTGAGTGTATGCTTTCCCTCACCAACGACTCTCGTCTCTCCACTGTAAGGGAGTCGGATGCTTGCTGACCGATGAGCAGGAATATCTATGTTCAGTACAAAGATGTTTCCTTCAAGATGCCAGTCGACCTTCATGTTATCCATCTGTCCTCGGCACCATGTAAGGTCACCGACGGGATGAGGTGCTATCGTGATTTGTTCGCCCTCGCACCAGATACCTAGGAAATAGGGAATGAGGAGGTTGTTCAGATGTCCCATCATGAAATGGTTCATGGAAGCGCCAAACTCTGGGTTCCATTGTTCCGTCAATGTGGTATATCCCAGTTTGATCTGATAACCGTAACCAGGAACTTTATAGTGGTTCAGCATCTTGTATAGCAATTCCTGCTGTCCGTTATGGATAAGGGCGTTGAACAAATAGCGATTGCCGACGTCCCCTGTTGTCAGACGGTCTCCATGGGCATGAATGTTGTTAATTAATTGTTGTAACACAGCCTCTCGATCTCCTTCTGGTACGAGATCCATCTCAAGAGCAATCGCCTGAGCACACTGACTACCTGTTGCATATTGGTGAGTAGCGGGATGGTAGAACTCCTTGATGAATGCGGCCTTGATGCTGTCAGCCCGCGCTTCACCCATCAGACGGTTCCACCAATAATAATGAGCTGTTGAGACCAGTGCCATAGGCGTGTTTTGTGCAAACCCTGCACGTCCGGGGCCGTAGTCGTACCAGTCGCCCAGCCCTTGACGGAGGATATAACAGGAGTCTTGTGTGGCAAGGTAATCCACATAACGTTTCATCTGTGGACGATAGCGGGTGACGAGTTTATCATCACCATAGCATGCTTGATAGAGGAAGGGCAGAGCGATGAAGGCTCCTCCCCATTCTGGTGACTCTAAGAACGGAGGTGCCCAAGAACCCTCGAAAATCACATAGTTAGGTGCTATCTCTGGCAAGGCACCATTGGGGTATTGGGCATCAGCGATATTCTGCATGGTCTGTTCTATCATCGCCCGGCAGTCGTAATTCGCAATGAGTCCTTCTCCGTTCAACCAGTCTTGTTCCAGCCAACCCAGTTTCTCACGATGAGGACAGTCTGTCCATACAGACTGCCAGTTGGAGCGAATGGCACGATCTATCAAGCGGTAAGCACCATTAAAGAGTGGATTAGAACATTCAAAATCACCCGTCTTCTCTGCTGAATTATATACGAAGCATGATTCAATGTTTTTCAATACTTCAATATCACCCTCTATTTGCAAGAAGCGATAACCATAGTATGAGAAGCGAGGATGCCATATTTCTAATTGTTTATTTTCCCCTTTTAGTGTATATGTATAATAATGTGGGCGACCTGTTTGTTTCTGATTGACCAGTCCTTCTTTGGTCAATGTCTCTCCAGGAGTAAGTTTCAGTTGTTGCCCTCGTTTCCCTTGGACAGTTATCTCAGGGAATCCCGCAAGGTTCTGTCCCATGTCGAGCAATAATACAGAGTCATTCCTGATGGTATCCTTCACAGCATAGCGCTCCATGATTTTTACGGGTTTGGCTATCTGCTGACGAAGTACACCCTTGGGCGCTTCCTGAATAACGACAGGGAACCATTCTTTAGGATGCTCTAAACGGGCATCATAGTCCTCACCACCATAGATGCTGTTGAACGTGATAGGTGATAGTGCCCATTGCCATTGGTCGTCACTGACAATATCCTCGGTCTTCCCATTGAGATATTCTATATGCATACGGAACAATAAGGTAGGAGGACCAAACGATATCTTCATTTTGGCATAGCGAAGTCCGTGTTCGTTGTAGAAACCGTTACCCAGCAATACTTGAATGGTCTGTGAAGGGAGGTCTGGGGGCTGAGACTTGAGAAAGGAGGTGACATCGTAGGTGTTGTAAAAGATACTCTTGTCATAATCGCTCCATAATGGTGCGAAGGAAGCGTCTCCCACTTTCCTGCCGTTGATGGTCAGCTCATAGAAACCTAGTCCAACAATAGAGACGGTAGCTTTCAATACTTTCTCCTCGAGGTGGAAATCTTTCCGCAGCAGGATACTTCGTTGGCTCAATGTATCTACTTTCTTCCATGCTTCTTTCACCAGCGGCTCTTTCAATTTAGCACCTGTGTAGTTGCGTCCTTGTGGCAAATGGGCGTCTTGACGGGTAATGGCACCAATCCACTGAGGCTTTATCTCGTCATCCATCTCATCAGAGTGATCAACACCATCTATGGAATAGGTAATCTTACCGTCTTTGATTTCTCCATCAACACAACGTTGCCCGGAGATATAAAGACGGAAGCGACAGTTCCAATCATGGGGCCATGCAGGAAAGAGAATAGGGTTGTGACCGAGGTCTTCTTGTAACAGCATCTCTTGTAGTCCAATCATACCAGCACCTCCTCTGTTGTGGTCAGGAGCCCAGTCGAAACCAGGATCCCAGAAGGCAGGGAAACGATAGGTACCATTGCTCAATTTCTCTGTATTCAGACGTATTGCCTCATCAGTCAGTCCTAAGCATGCTGCCCAGATGTTGTCTTGTTTCCAACCTTTCGTGCTGCGCATCTCCAAAGCATGCAAATCTTTAAAATAGGTATTGCGGGCAATATCAAGATGGGGTCTTCCCATACCGTATATGCGCCACGGGAAGACGGGATAGAGTTGAGGTGTCTCTGTGTTCTGTATGCGCTCCCAACTTTCAGCAGGGGCGATACAGGTGTCGCCGTCGATGACCTGCAGGGGAATATCGGGGATGATGCTCGTGTCGACGCCGATGTTGCCGAGACTATGCTTCAGTGCTTGTAGTGCAGCAATAGTGCTGGCTGGGTTACGTGCCATCTTATAGGTCTCGCAGCCAGAACCAGGATAGATCACGAGGTTAGGATAATGTTCTTTGAAGAAACGAAGGGGTTCCTCTACCAACTTACGGTATTTGTCCAGTGTGGAGTCTGGATGCCATGGCAACATGTCAAGATACATCTTCCCAAATTCCAAGGCTGTGTCCCATTCATATTCCAACCATTTATTCTTCTCAACTCCCCAATCGTCACCGTCCTTATGCTTGCCATATTCGGCAGGATTGGGTAGTCCGAAGTTCTCTATCTGCTCACTGAAGCAGGCACCTTCATGCCCCCAATGGTGTCGCGACCATTGGGTGGCGTTGGGTAACATTCGTAGATAGGTGTTGAGTTGAGGCTTTAATACCTCATAATCACCGCTTTTGAGCATTGGCCAATAAACGAGACGTTGGTTTTGTGCCGTCATTGTACCACCTCCCCATTTGCGATAATCAGGGGTGAAGGTCATAGTAGAGTCCACATAGACAGGGTCAAAGGTGAAGAGTCCGCCATTGAATTTTGTGGGCCATTCTCCATAAGCATTACATCCGAGCATATAACGCATCAACTCATAGTTGCGGACCATCTGTGTAACCTCTGGAAGATTACAGTCTGTTTCTATAAAGCTTCGTTGCCAGTACTCATGCCACCATTTCCGGCTTCTTTCCTTTGACTCGGCTGCATTGACAGACGTAGTAGGTCCTTTGCCTGTATACAACGAGATGGATACCAGGCTCTTTCTCATCTTTTTTTGGCGGAAATTCCAACTGCGATAGTCTGTAGAAGCATATTTCCCTTCAGTGATTCCTGTGTATGAGAAACCTTTTGCCTGCATGACTCCACCCATCTTCAAGTTGCCGATGGGGTTATAAAGCTTGTCCTTGATAGCATCCAGACGTTCACGACTAACAGTGAAGTCGAACACTGTCTCTTTCCTGTTCTGGTGATAGAAAGAGAGCTGGTCTTTGGAGACATGGATACTGTCAGCAAACGTCATGCAATCCTTAGGTATTATCCACTTATAAGAACACTGCTGGCATTCTGCCTTTGTCACTGGACGATCCTGATATCGCCAACTTTCGTAACTCAAGGTAGCCTGTCTGGTGTGCTGCGATACGATCGCAGCATAGACAACAGGGGAATAGACATCCGCCCATATCCTTACCTTGATACCACCTCCTTTGACATAGACGGCTCCCTCATCAAGACATAGCCGTTGTTCGAAGTCCTTGCCGTTGAAGGGATTATCGTCGAAATGAAGTCTCCAGCGTCCTGCCTTCAACAGCGTATTGTTCTCATCAAACCAACCGCTCTGTGAGATATAGAAGAGCAAATCACCATTCTCCACCCAGACATTCATGCCAATGTCATGACCTCCACACGGCATCGACTCGCTAGAATTCTTACTAGGGGTCGTCCAGACATAGTCCTTGGGGATATAGTCGGCACCCTGGATGAGTGTCGACAGCGACAGGAGTAATGCAAGGATAAGACTTCTTGACATAGTGATTACCAGTTGTCAGTTCTGAATGAAGATACAGGAAGCCCGTCGTGCATCAGGTCGCCTTCTACCCAATCCTTGAAAGCATAGCGTACGGCAACGGGTTTTTTCACCTCGTCGCAAACCACATAGACGCGATTACGAGAAACCCAAACCTTCGTGGCAGGATAAAACTTCTTATCTGCGCCAGCCACCTCGAAATTCTTAGACGTAGTACCATGTTCGAAGTAAACCCATTCTTTGCTTCTGTCGAAAGAAACAACCGCTGTATCGTTCTTGAACTCAACCTCTTTGTAAGTGGCGAACTCTGGCAGGCCTTTTATGTCGTAAGTATTCGAAAGTGCGAGGATGGCGAGTCGCTCTCCTGCCTGACGCTTCTTTCTGGGGTGAATGCCATATTCCAAACCGGCATCCATGAGTACTGCCATACGGGCATTCGAAATCATCGACTCTGCTTTCAATTGCTGTTCACGCAGATACTGACTGTCTTTCCACTCGATGAGGGAGTAGTCATATGGGGCTATCTGACAGTAATAGAAGGGAAAGTCACCTTGTTTCCAATCATTGCGCCAGCCTTCTACCATTGTCTTCAACAGCTCAGCATAGAAATCATAGCGAGGCACATTATCTTCACCCTGATACCAGATAGCACCCTTGATAGCATAGCCGATAAGGGGCTTCAGCTGTCCAAAATATAAAGCGGTAGGGCAACGTTGCTGCAATTTTTTCATATCCTCTTCCGTCACATGCTGATTGACCTTGGGAAAAGCCTTCAGCCATTCTGGTGCCATCCACGCCTCACAAGCAGAACCGCCCCAGGAAGTGCAAATTAAACCTACAGGCACATCGAGCGTCTGACGTAGCGCACGACCAAAATAGTAAGCCGTAGCCGAGAAGTCACGAACGCTGGCACTATTGGCCTCGTTCCACAGACCTATTACATCCCATTCTGGTGTTAGCGATACATGACGCTTGACGGTAAATAGTCGCAAGTTGGCATCCTTGCAACGTAACAGTTCTTCCGTCGTTCCCTCTACTGGCTGTTGCTTGAAACCTTTCATCTGCATCTCCATGTTCGACTGGCCGGAACATATCCAGACCTCTCCAATGAGGATGTTGTTCAATTCAAGCATTTCACTACCGTCACTAAAAGCGATATAGTAAGGCCCCCCGGCTTTAGGGGTCTTTACCTTTACCTTGAAGTCACCTTTGCTATCTGCCTTTGCAACATACTCCTCATTGTCCCATGAAGTAATAATGATGACATCTTTGTTGGCATCTGCCTTACCCCAGATATTACACTCTGACTGTTGTTGCAGCACCATGTTGTCACTGAAGAACTGAGGCAATGTGACTTTGGCTTGAACGGTTATTCCTATCAGCGCAACGAGGGCGCAAATCAATTTTTTCATATCATTGTTCTATTTTAAGTTCTGGTTGTTCGAGTAGTCCAGCAGGCAATAAACTATCGCCCTTGGTGCGATACTTGGCATTAGTCCATATTCCCTCGTAGGGAGCCTTGCCTTGGTCTGCGCCTCTTAAGGCATTATGCCACGTGTTCACCACCTCGATTTCTATCGTATTTTTACCTTTTTGTAAGGCACCTGTTATCTCCACCTCATAGGGAGCCGTCCAGGCAATACCGCAATCTTTTCCGTTAATCCAGACGTGGGCGATATCTTTCACGTTGGGGAATGATAGCCAAGCACGTCTCTGAGGCACCTGGTCCTTCTTCAGCTTCCACGTCGTCGTATAGCGGACGTGACCGCTGAAGTATCGAATTTGGTCATCTTTATGCTGGCTCCAGTCGAAGAGCTGCTGGGTCTTGATGGTCAAGCCTGCCTCTCGGAAGAAGAGAGTCCAAGGCTCGCTATTTATTCCCAGCGTGGGAATGTTTTTTTCCCAGCGTGGGAATATTTTATTCCCAGCGTGGGAATATTCGCTCTGTCGGTAGCTCACAAACAGCGAGCCGTAAGCAGGCAATGTGATGGTCCCTTGATAGTCGTACGATTCGTCCGTTAGGGGATTATAAACCACCGCTTTCCCGTTGTTCTGTCGGAAGACAGGTTTGAAGGTTTGTTCCTTGTCCGTCTGATTAGAGAGGAAGTAGATATCTTGTTCTTCACCAGTACGATGAGTATAGGCAATACCCTCAGGCAGTACAACATCAGGAACAATCTTGTCGAAAGAACTTTCCTTGTAGGGTTTATCGATGACGAACACTCCTTGTTGGCGCAGTTCCTCAATACGAGCTCTTGTTTCTGGGGAAACGCTGACCCATGTAGGGATGACAAGCACCTTATAGTTGAAGGGCTGATGGAGTAGGGCATCCTTATTCATCGAATCGTACTGATAGCCGTGCAGTGGATTGATCCAGTCTTTTAGGTCGAGGATTCCAGCTGAATGACGCACGCCGACAGGCGATTCTTCCATAGGCTGTCCGATATTGGCCAGGCGTGCTTGTTCAGATGCGACACGCTCCGCACCAAACAAACCTGGTAACATGGGAACGAGACGGTCTGGTGTCAAAGCACGACAGGGTATCTCTTCACCCGTATATACGGCAATGTCCGCTACAGGCTTACCCTTCTGCAGGAGCGTCTGACAACGGGTGATATATTCGACGAATGGTTTTGCTTCAGCAAACCACGTCTGGTCACGTTGGAAGAAGAGTCCAATACCGTCGAGTGTCATGCCCGGTTTTTTGTCGAGCCAAGGATTGTGGGTGTTCACGTGGAAGAAGAGACGGTTCATGCCCAAGGCGAAGTTACGGTCGAGGAGGGGCTTGATCATGGCAGGTGTCTCGTCCCACACGCCACGCACCTCTGTGAACCCCTCAGCCTGAACAATTTGTTTGCCATAGATATGGGCACCATGAATGGCATCCAACATGTCGGTAGGCTTGTCGTGGGTAGGAGAATTCAACCAGTATTCACCCATCGGCACGTCCACATATTTATAATGTTCCATGCCATCGCTGACCATCGTGGGGGCAACACTCTCCGATGATAACTGTACACCATATTCCTTGGCTTTCTGTGCCACTGTCGTGAAGAACACTTCGTTCACCAGTTCATTGATAGTTGTGCGGATATCTCGTAGAATCTTCTCGCCATCCTTCATAGGCATTCCGGCATAGACAGGTAAGTAGGGGATAATGTCATAACCGCGACGACTCTCAAACTCCTTAGCAAAATTCTTGCTCCAGTTCTGGGATCCACACTCCCACGAGTCGACGTGCAGGTATTGGATGGCCTTGTGGTTGGGACGGTTCATAAAGAGACCGAACCAGTTGTTCACTTGTTTCTCTACTGCTTTTTGCGAAAACTTGTCGCACTCCAACCCCTTGGCACCACCAGCTGTGGCGTTGGTATGTCCGGTAGAGGTGTGTCCCATTCGCAGGATGCGCCACATACCTTTGGGCAAGTCTATTTCAACGAGGTCGCCAACCAATTCTCCACGAATCAAATCAGAAGGACGTAGGAAGTCATTGACAGACAAATCTTCTTTAGGAGTATTAGGAGTGATGCGCCACACATAACCAGCCTTACCCTCCCAATTGTCGATGAGGGGCCAACTGCCTAACTTGATGTTCTTCAGTCTGAGGACGGGTTTCCACTTGGCAGCATCCAAATCCTCGGCACCAGGCTCTGTACCCTTTGGTGTCCACTCGAAACGGAAATACTTGGCGCGGGTAGGAGGAATACTAAATGTTGTTTTGAAACCTGTGTTCTGCCAACCCTGACGGGGAGGGGTGAGTTGTTTGACATCATAGAAGACAATGCCGTCATCAGAGGCTCTCACCTTCAATCGCTGACACTGGATATTCGTGCCAGACGGCTCTATCTCAATGTTTCGTACCAATGTGGGCGAATCGAATTCGTATTGTATCCAACAAGGGGCATCAGCACAATAGACACCCTTTGCATTCACGGTTACTTCAGGGGAATAGGTGAGTCTCTCACCTCTCACCTCTAACCTCTCACCTCTGATAGGAATGGCATAAACAGCAATGTCTTCGTAATAATTTTCGTAGTGTTGAGGCTTGGACATACGGAAATGGCGGAAGCCTTCACTCATGATGGTATCGCAGAAGACAATCTTCTGCATGGATTCCTCGGGTTTGATCCAAGGACCGCCAGCCAAGGCAAAACCGTCACAGATGTGTATACCCATTCCTAAACCAAGAGAATCAGCTTGTGCGAGAGCCAAGTCTACCATTTTCCAGAAGTTATCACTCAGTGCATCTGCCGTACCTTGGTATTCAGGACGTTCTACCGCCCCACGAATAGGCATCAGGTAACAACCTCCCAGACCTACATCCTTCATAGCCTGCAGGTCGGCTTTGATGCCTTGCTCGGATACTGCACCATACATCCAGTACCAGAACGTCCAAGGCTTCGTAGTATCTTCACCTCGAGATATAATCGCGAGACACAGGCCGAGGGTGAGGAGGATAGTTCGTTTTATTCGAAGCATAGTGTGACGTTAATAGTGTTTTTACCTTTGCTCCAGTAAGGCTGTGCCGAAGGACCGTTGAGGTCGGTCGTGTTCACTTTGTTACGGACGGCAGGGATGACCTTGAGCAAGGCAATACCTGTCTCGGGGAGGGTGTAGAGCAGATGGTCACGACCGTCACGTGGGGTGTATACTCCTACGTAGCAGTCGCTTGGGTCGATGAACCCAAACTTACCCTCCGTGGTCTCTATTTGCATCCAATCGATATTAGCAAAGTAGCCTTTGAACTCAGGATACTCGAATGACTCACCTGGTATGGGGTCGTTGTATTTCGTCTGCCAGAAACCATATTGTGGTCCCTGCAAGCGATTCTGCCAGACACGGTATGGACCTTTTCCTACCCATTGCTTACTCTTAACTTTCGTCTCTGGATAGTCGAAGCAGATACCTAACAAATCGACGACACCGTTGAAGTAGTAGTCTACCGACATACCAACGCTGCCATCATGGTGGAATATCCAATTCACTTGTTCCAGTGATCCGTGGTTGTAGTGGGCGTGTAGTACGTTATTGACAAAAGTAAAACCGGCGAAGGTTCCCTGATCGGCATATTCCGTATAGTCGGTCTTCTTCTGGAAAGCCTCTTTGTCGTCGTGGTTATAGAAACCGTCTTGTGAGCGGTCACTACGTTTGGCGGCAATGAAACGCGGTCCATTTCCAAAGGAAAGGGTACGCCCACTCGTTACAACATGCTGCAGGTATCCGTTTTTTTTCGAGAAAACATATTGTTTGTTTGCAATAGTGATGATCATCTCATTGGCAGTCTCCTCCATTCTGGCTTTTTGTCTGTCTTGTGGCTCGCCTTTCATAAGAGAACCCAGTTGGAAGAAATTCCACGTAAAGATTTCTTTGCCGTATGGATCGATCGCAGTAATTTGTAATACTTCTCCAATATCATCTATCGTTTGACCAATGGGTTGGGGCTTATTTACCTGAACAGTCTTTCCAGGCTCTGCATCTGGTACATCTAAAGTTCCCTGTGAAGCAACTTTTGTCTGGCTGTTACCATAGGTCGGCATCAACAGATACTTGTAGGTGAAACGGCACTCGCTAAGTCGAGTGAAGTTATAGTGATTTGTTATCGCTAGTTTGGTGGATGGTAGTATTTCTATCTGTATCGGACTCCACACCTCGCGGATGGTATAGAACGAACCTTCCTTTTCCATATGCGGCCCTACGATACCATCAGAGCCGAAATTACCCATGCAGTCTACGATATTATTCATATCTGTGCGGACGACGCCCTGGTCCATCAAGTCCCAGAGGAAGCCACCGGCACAACGAGGATTCGACATCATCAGTTCCCAGTAGTCCTTTAGTCCTGCGCCATGTCCGCCGTCATAAAGACCATGCAGGAATTCGGTAGGCATGAAGATTTCCTTCTGCCGCATATAGTCTGCCGTCTCGCCCCACGAGCGATAGTGTTTGGTCTCAAAACCATTGCGGTTTGCCCAGGGGTAGAGTACTACACGCTGTTGAGGGTCGAACTTCGCAAACACGGGTTCCAGTTCATAATTAAAACCGCCCTCATTGCCATTGCTCCAGAAGATGATGCTGGGGTGGTTGACGTCGCGCGTCACCATCTCCTCTACAATCTGTGAACCAGTGATGGTCTCATGCGCCCAGTGCCAGCCAGGCTGTTCACATTCCACATAGAGACCCAGCGAGTCACAGGCATCCAGAAACTCTGGGTCAGCAGGATAGTGGCTTAGGCGGACTGCATTCATGTTCATGCTCTTGATGAGTAGCACGTCCTCAATATTCTTTGCCTTGGAGAGTGTGCGTCCCGTCTCAGGTCGGAAAGAATGGCGGTTGGCACCCTTGATGATGACCTTCTGACCATTAATAAACACGCCATCCTTCTTGTTACCATTATAAGTGTGGCGATACTCAATCGTGCGGAAACCAAACTTCTGTCGTTCCACATGGATGGTCTTGCCTTGTGCATCCTTGAGAGAGAATACTGCTGTATACAGGTTAGGCTGCTCGGCATTCCATAACTTGGGATTCTTGACACTGAAGTCAACCTTGGCAACATCGCTGACAGTGGTAAAGGACGGGCTGGTAGCAACCGTAGTCCCCTTTGCGTCGACAATATCGACGTTTACAGAACAGCCGGGAAGGGCACGATTGAGGAATACATCCGCCATGAAGCGACCATCTGCCTTGGCGTTGATGGCTACACGCTGAATGTTCTGAGCAGGCTTCGAAATGACGAAGACAGGACGCCAGATACCACCGAAGTTCCAGTAGTCGGCTCTGCGCTCAGCGAGGTTCACCTGCGGATTAGTGCTCTCTTTCAGTACCTCTACTTCCAAACGATTATTCTTAGATCCAAAGAATACACGGTCTGAGACATCTATCGTATGACGGGTAAAGCCACCTTGATAGGTACCGTTACCAGCCTTACGACCGTTGATTTGTACACGGATTTCTGTGAAAGCAGCTTCGAACACCAGTTGTATCTGTCGTCCAGCCCATTCCTGAGGCAGGGAGAACTCTGTCTTGTAGTATCCTTTCTCGTCGGCAATACCCTCGGGTGTTGCCTTTCCGTAGAAGCGCATCCCATATTGATAGGTACCGAAACCTTGTAATTCCCAACAGGAGGGGACGGCAATCTTCGTCCATTCTCCAGCCTTCCGTCCGTCAGAGCATTTGAAGTCCCATTGTACGGTGTCGTCACATCCTGTTCCACTTAAATACTGCAGTCGTGTGTTTACATCAACCGACTGTGCCATAATACCCATCTGGCAGGCAGTCAGCATGAGTATGGATAATATATGTCTTTTCATAAGAATCATTATTTATAAATAATGACTCTCTAAGATGGCTTTTGTACCCGATAATCATTACAAAAGACCAGATTCTTCGTCTTAATAGAAAGTTAACACCAAAGAATATGATAAAAAGTAAACCTTTATGCGGTATTATTCCGCCCTTAGTAACTCCACTGAAGGACAATGAGACACTGGATGTGGAAAGTCTTGAGAAACTGATAGAGCACCTGATTACTGGTGGTGTTCATGGACTATTTATCCTCGGTACGACAGGTGAGGAGCAGAGTCTCAGTTACGGTGTCCGCCAACAGATGATTCGTGAGTCGGCACGTATCAACAACGGTCGTTTGCCCTTGTTGGTATGTGTGACAGATACCAGTATCGTGGAAAGTATCCGTCTTGCACGTGTTGCTGCTGATTGTGGAGCTGATGGTGTGGTTTCCGCCCCCCCGTATTATTTCGCTACAGGGCAACCGGAACTTGCCCAGTTCTATGAGGAGTTGGTTCCTCAGTTGCCATTACCTGTTTTCCTGTATAACATGCCGAGTCATGTAAAGGTCAGTTTTGCCCCCGATACCGTTCGTCGTATCGCCCAGAATCCACAGGTCATCGGTTTCAAGGACTCTTCTGCCAATGCAGTCTATTTCCAGTCTGTGATGTATAAGATGAAGGAACGTCCTGACTTTGCTATGTTGGTAGGTCCTGAGGAGATTACAGGAGAGTGTGTGTTGTTGGGAGGTCATGGTGGTATCAATGGTGGTGCCAATATGTTCCCGGAACTCTATGTGGCTATGTATGATGCCGCCGTCCGTCGTGACATCAAGAGAGTTTTGGAGCTGCAGCAGTTTATCATGCAGATTTCCACCTCAATCTATACCGTGGGCAAACACGGCTCCAGTTACCTGAAGGGACTGAAATGTGCACTCTCCCTGTTGGGCATCATCAAGGATGATTTTGTCGCTTCACCATTCTATAAGTTTGAGGAGCCTGAGCGTGAGAAGATCCGTCAGGCACTTGCCGCCTTACCAATCAAAGACGGAAAACTATGCATCTGATAGATTTTATCATCTTTATTGTCTTCACACTGGGTGTGGTGGTCTTCGGCTGTTCTTTCTTTAAGAAGGGAAGCTCCGCTGATGAGTTTACCTCCGCAGGACATTCCATCCCGGGGTGGGTTGTGGGTATGTCTATCTTTGCCACCTATGTGTCGAGTATCAGTTATATAGGTTATCCGGGTAAGGCATTCGCCTCCAACTGGAATGCCTTTGTCTTCTCCTTGTCCATCCCAATAGCCAGTTATTTTGCTGCCAAGTACTTTGTTCCTTTCTATCGCCATAGTGGCTCGGTATCTGCCTATACCTTCTTGGAAGAAAAGTTTGGAGCTTGGGCACGTCTCTATGCTTCGGCATGCTACCTGCTTACCCAGATTGCCCGTATGGGTAGTATTCTCTACCTGTTGGCCGTCCCTATGTATATCCTGATGGGGTGGAACCTGCATGTGGTGATTATCACCACCTCCATCGGTATCATCATCTACTCGATGTTAGGAGGACTGAAGGCGGTTATCTGGGCGGATGCCATTCAGGGTCTTATCCTGATAGGTGGTGCTGTCTTATGTCTTGGCATCCTGATGTTCTCCATGCCAGAGGGACCGATGCAGACTTTCGAACTCGCCGTCAACTCACCGGAAGGTAATAAGTTCTCGTTGGGAGCCTTTACGTCTGACCTGACGACCTCCACGTTCTGGGTATGTCTGATCTATGGTGTCTTCATCAATCTGCAGAACTATGGTATCGACCAGAACTACGTACAACGCTATCATGCGGCAAAGACCGATAAGGATGCGAAGTTCTCGGCACTCTTTGGAGGTTACCTTTTCATTCCCGTGTCAGCCTTGTTCTTCTTGATAGGCTCTGCATTGTATTCCTATTATACGGCAGGTGTCGCTGCCTTGCCGGAAGAGATAGCCAATAAACCCGACTATGTGTTTCCTTATTTTATTGTCAATGGTTTGCCCGTCGGCTTGCGGGGCTTGTTGATTGCCTCTATTTTTGCAGCAGGAATGAGCACGGTGTCTACCAGTGTTACCTCTGCTGCTACCATCATTCTAACAGACTACGTCCGTCCTTTCTTCCTAAAAGCCCGCCATGTGGCTGACCGTCTTCGTCACCATGACCCGAATGACCATCACAAGCACCAGAAACTGGAATTGGCAATCGTCAGACTGAGTAGTTTTGGGGTAGGAATGTTAGGTGCCTTTGTCGCTATTGCGATGCTCTCTGTCGAGAGTATCATTGATGCGTGGTGGACGTTGTCCAGTATCTTCTCAGGCGGTATGTTGGGACTGTTCCTATTAGGATGCATCCCACAGAAAATCAACCGCTTCGGTGCTTTCCTCGGCTGTGTGGCAGGTATCCTGGTCATTGCCTGGATATCCCTTGCCTCGATGTGGTCACTGCCTGGTCCACGCCTGCACCCCTATCTAGCCATCGTATTAGGTACTACGGTTATTTTCTTGGTGGGTTTCCTTGCTACGTGGCTTTATCAAAAAGGCAGGAAGCAATAAGATTTATTCTATAGGTAATATACGAATCCGTAAAGTTTGAGGTGTTGTGGGCACGGTGTACTTCTTGAGTACTCCAGGTCCACAACTACTGTTTCCTAAGCCCATCACCGCACAGTCTATAGACAGATAGACTTTCCCTTGGTCTTGCAACTCGTAATCATGTGTCTTGCTAGCCAGATAGAGAGCGGAATAGGGGAGCGCGGAGAATGAGAAAGGTGTGTCTACTGCCTCAATCCGTATCCCTTTCCCTTTCTTCGTCTTCAACTCCACAAGGGTACACTCTTCATGGTTTCCTGAGTCCTGTGGACGCGGGTAATGAACATATTGTTCACTGACTGTTGACTTCCACCATCCAATAGGACAAGATTGTTTCCGATCAGGATAGTTGTCCCAAGGTCCTCGTCCATACCATGTCAGTTGCTCGTAATCACGAGGCAGCTCGATGACAATACCCAGTCGGGGAAGTGGTGGCAGACTGTCTGGAATCGTGAAGGTGAAGGTCCATTCGTTACCTTGTTGCTCCATGCTCATCGGAATACGGAGTGTGTCGAGTCCACAACGTTTCCAGTCTTTCGCCAACCAATTGCCGAAACTCTTGTCATTGTCTGTGGGGGCACGGAAGACTTGTGGTTTGATGGTTGAGACATAATGATTGATGGCTGATGTCTGAGACTTTGCTTTCAAAGACTTGGGCTTTTGCGTGTTTACCTTTACCTCTGGACCATTGCCATAAACAGCTTGTACCTCATAATATTTGGGAGTCAGGGTACGGTCGCTCATCACGACACCGTTCATACAGAAAGCATGTAGGTTTGGTTTGTCACCAAAGTCTCCACCATAGAGTACCTTTCCGTCTTTGATGATACCTTGGTCTACCCAGTCCCAGATAAAACCACCAAGCATCCGCTTGTTGGAGTTGATCTCGTCCCAGTATTCCTTGAAATTACCTAAGGCATTACCCATGCAATGGGCATACTCACTGGTTAGTACAGGGCGTGGACCTCTGTCACTACCGACCCACGTACAATGGTCACCCTCTCGTTGGGCTATCTCTAACAAACGTTCCCATCGCGCATTCTCCGCACGTTCCTTGTCGCTGCCCTCAGGTATACCAGGATTGAGATACTCTTGCATCACACGGGGATAGAAACGGGAGATGACGTCAACCGTTAATGGGTCTGGGTCTCCTTGTGCGCCTTCGTAATGGACAGGACGGGTAGGGTCGAATTCATGAAGCCATGCAGACATGGCAGCATGGTTAGGACCGTAACCACTCTCATTACCAAGACTCCAGAAGATGATGCTTGGGTGATTCTTATCACGTTCTGCCATACGAATGGCTCTATCGAGGAAGGCATCTCCCCAATCGGGTGTTGAGGCTAGTGTACCACGAAGACCATGAGTTTCAATGTCTGCCTCATCCATCACATACATTCCTATCGAGTCGCAGAGCTCATACCAACGTGGACAGTTGGGATAGTGACTCGTGCGAACAGCATTGATGTTAGCCTCCTTCATCAGTTGGAGGTCTTTCAGCATCAGCGCTTCACTCATGACACGAGCTGTGTGAGGGTCGTGCTCATGACGATTCACACCACGAATCTTGATGGCTTGGCCATTGACGAGCAACTGCCCGTCTTTGATTTCTATTGTGCGGAAACCCACTTTCTGATTTACTTGCTCAATGGTCTGTCCTTTGTCGTCTTGCAACTGTAGACGTAACGTATAGAGGCTGGGATGTTCAGCGCTCCAAAGACGAGGGTTCTTTACCTTCATCTCCATGCGGTTGAACTTACGATAGCCACGTTGTGGAAACCATTCATTCATCCGGGCAGCCTTATGTTGGAGGTCGAGAACTTCGTCTGTTGCGACTGAGTCGCAACCAACAGGACGCCCATTGTCCAGCAGCGTGGCTACTAAATGGGAGGCTTCGCCCGTTTCACCATTATATACAGAGAACTGAGGATTGATGACCAGTGTCCAGCCATCCTTGTCTTGAGTGGTGCGTACTGCAACATCTCTTAGGCGGATGTCAGGGGTGTGATATAGCAAGACATCGCGATGAATACCGCCGAAACGCCAGAAGTCCTGGTCCTCCAGATACGAGCCGTCGCTATATTTATACACCTCTATGGCAATCTGGTTTTCCCCCTTCTTGATATAGGGGGTGACATTAAACTCTGAGGGCTCCATGGACCCTTGGCTATAACCGACCTTCTCACCGTTGATCCATACATAAAAGGCACTCATCACTCCCTCAAAGCGCAGGAACGTCTGTCCCTCTAGCCATCCATTAGGCAGGGTGAATGTCCGCTTATATTGCCCCGTAGGATTGCGCTCCACATAGGTTGTCCACTCTTTCTTAGGCTCCTTCATGACGTATGGTGGGTCTATCTTGAAAGGATATCCAGCCGATATATAGATGGGTGTGCCATAGCCATTGACCTCCCAGTTGGCAGGAACGGCCAGTGTCTTCCAACTGCTGGCATCATAGTCGGTGCGGTAGAAGTCGATGATACGCTCCTCGGGTGTCTTTGTCCAACGGAATAGCCAATCTCCATTTAGCGACAGCATACGGTCGCCTTTGCTTTCACCAAAGGGAATGAAGTAGGCTCGTGCTGGTTCACGATTGATCTGCAACACGTGGTTGTCCTCCCAGTCGTGATGATTCTCTGCTGACGAGGATGCGAATGGGAAAAACAGGGCTAATAGCGATAGTAGGGGGTATTTCATTGTACTTCCAGTTCTTTAAATTCTACATCTTTGGTGTCTATATGGACTGTGTAGGTGCCAGCGTTAATCTGGGTGCCTGTGGTGGTAGACAGCATCTTAAACTTATTGGGTGTCGGGGGGAAGGTGACATCCCTGTCAACCAGTACGGTTCGCTTTGAATCGATGATGGTCATACGGGCTTTGACAGCATTGCCCGTCGTATTCTTATAACGGAAACGCAGGGCGTACTCCTGACCTAAGCCTGGCTTGATGATGAATTGGTTGCCCTTTGTGGGTTGGTAAATGCTGGCAGGACGGGCTTCTGTGTCCTGAGGCATTTCCTCCTTGGGAAGTTTGGCAATGGTGTCGGTATCGAAGTTGCGCCAAGAGGCGACCTGTGATGCTTGTCGCTGTGCCACAGCGACAGAGTTAACGCTGGCAACGGCGATGGCGCAGATAATAGCCTGACCAGCCTTCACTTCTGGGAAGGAGATATGCAGACGTCCATTCTTAGCCTTGGCCGTTACAACACGTTTCATGGAGCCAAGATATCCTGCCTCAGCCCAGGGGTCGAGATCGTTGATGACAGTCTCTCCATTGATGACTACATCAAAGATGCGAAGACCTTCGTAGTCGCCCTGTTCGCCTCCATCCTTGCCGTGCCAAGGCTCTGCAAAGTATAGCTCTACGCGATATTCTCCGTCAAGAACGGGTAAATCGTACCATAAACGATGACGACCAAAACGGAAGAACTGGAAAAGTTCGTTGCTGTTGGTACCTCTTATGTCGTCAGAGATATGACGCTGGGAGGCCTGATAAGGATGCATGCCATAGTCCTGTCCCCATGAATGGCTGAAGAGCGTATCATCTGCCTGCCACAACTGTCCGAATTCGTCTTTATAAGCATCACCACCACAATTGATGCGGTAGAGGTAATGATAGCCATCTGCCCCCTTGACAAGGTCGTGGTTGCGATCTGCAGCGGTAGGACTGTGGTCGACTGTTTTGTTGCCGACATACCGCTGGCGATACATATAATAAGCAGAAGTGGGCTCTTCCCAGATGGTAGTAAGACCCTTGTAGTTGATAGGACCTATTTTGTCGATGCGACGCAGGGCTCCATCGGGTTGAGTGCGACCTGGGTTGTCGTGGGAGGTAAAGAGCCATTGGAAATGTCCGCAGACACTATCTTTGGCACTTTCTGCCAAACGGGCCTTCGTTTCCAATAGCTTGGTAAACGATTCCTCACTATATTTTGCTGCACCATGCAGGTCGATGGTGCGCCAAGCTCCATACTCACCATTAAGCAGTTGCTCTGGACTCTTCAATTCGTTGTCGTAGTTTTCTGCTGAGCCACCATAGGTGCCACTCCAGTTCTGGATGACATTCCAGTCAGTGCCTTCGCCACCATTACAGGTCGTGATGGCACGCTGATCTTGGCAGGTTGGGTCAAGACTGCGGATGATAGTCGAGCACTCTTCTGCAAACTCACGTGGCAAGATGCTTTCGTTTTGCAATCCCCAAAGGATGACGGAGGGTGAATTGCGACGCTCCTTAATCCAACGGACTAACAGTCGTTTGAAGTTCTCGCGGAACTGAGGGGTATCGTACCAGATATGGGCAGAGAACTGGCTCCAAAAGAGGATACCCTGCTCGTCAAGCAATTGCTGATAGAGCAGGTTGTGGGGCTGGTGGGCCTCGCGGAAGGCATTAAAGCCTGCATTACGGATTTGCTTGATGCGACTGCGAATTTGTTCTGGCGAGAAGGCATGACTCTGTCCTAGCATGTGTTCGTATTCGCAGGTGCCATTGATAAAGACGGACTTACCGTTCAAGTAGAATCGATTATCGCTATTTTTCCTTAATACAGGCCAAGAGATATTGCGGATACCAAAAGGCGTTCGCACCTCGTCCGTCGTCTTTCCACTTCGCTTAATCATAGTGGCGAGGTTATAAAGATAGGGGTCGTCGAGGTTCCAACTGTGGACATTCTCTATACGTTCTGCATCCTTGACGAGGCGTGTCTCGCCTGGTTGCAACGTCAAAGTCGTTGCCTGCCTAAACACCTGCTTACCAGAAGCCTGCGTGAACTTATTGACGAGTTCGATGGTCTGAGCCTCGTTGGTATAGTTTTTTACTTCCGTTTCGATGAAGACACTGTCACATTGGGCATTGTTCCAGATATGTACGCCAAAGGGTTCGATACGGACAGCATCTGTTTCGATAAGTGATACAGGACGGAAGATGCCGAAGGGTTGCGATCCCTCACTGAAGCCCCATTCCGAAGAACAGCCTCCACACACCCAGGGTGATTCCGTCTGGAGGGCTGGATGGTCTACGAGCACTTTTAGCTCGTTACTTCCGTTCTTAAGAGCATCAGTCACGTCGAGTGTCCACACGGTACGACCCACGAGTTCCTTGGGATAGGTTTTGCCATTGAGGGTAACTGTAGCATAGGTGCCTATACCTTCGAACTGAAGGAAATAGCGCTTGCTGTCCTTCTTCTCTGCTTGGAATGTCTTCGAGTAGGTTGCCGAGCCGTGCAGATTTCCGTGGCGGAGTTGCCGATAGCCGTAGTAGTCGTCGTAGTTATGAGGGACGTTGATGGTTGTCGCGATGGAATCGCGACCAACTACCAACGCCTGCCAGTTGTCATTAAGCGAGGTGATGGTACGACGGTCTTTGCGCTCTGGTGCTGGGAAGTGGACCTGCGAACGTCCCATTGGTACGCTTGTGGCGACGGCTATACCACGTTGCTGGTTGCTATTAACAGCACAGTAGAAGTGATACACCACGCCGTTGTGCTTTAGCACATAGCTCTTATGCGCAAACATCTCGTCATAGGTCTTCGTAGGCCAGATGAGGTCTTCGCCTTCCCAACGCTGCCAATGAATCAGGTTGCGCGAGACAGCAAAGGTATTGAAGGCATTGTACTTTCGTGAGGGGTCGTAGGCCTTGAAGTAGAACATCACATAGAGATCGCCCATCTTGGCAATCTGAGCGTCGCCTGTAATGATGCCCCCCACCTCGTTGGCGAAGACGGGATTGCCGTCATAACGCTTCCACTTCTTTAGGTTATTGGAAAGTGCAATGCCGATACGCTCAGCCTTGAGATTGTTTTCAGGATTGATGCCACCTGCATTATAAAACATCACGAAACGCTTGCCTAATGTTTTCTGTGGGTCGTCATAGATGGTACTTTTATACTGTACAAGTTTCTCCCACCACTGTGCGTCTTTATCGTTGATGCTGAGCAAGGGCTTGTTGCCTGACTGCCATTCATGCGCTTGAGTGATGTCGCCATCCGTCCAGGCTATGCCAATGTTCAGAGGTTCGCGAACAGCCTCATAGCCAGTGCCATGTCCACCGATGTAGGTCAGCCAATAGTTCTTCTTGTATTTGGAAATACCATAGTTCCCAGCCCATGTCCAATCGATGAGTGCAGGGAATCCGCCACGCTGGTTCATGTCCCATCCGTCCTCTTTATAAGAAAGGATGCGCCCTTCGGTATTCCAATGTAATAGGTCGTCAGAAGATGCCAGCCACGTTTCATATCCTCGTCCGTCCAGTCCGTCTTTTCCATTATAAACCACATAGGTCATCAGCCATTTGTCGCCAACACGGAAGACTGTAGGACAGTCTATCTTGTGATAGTTGTCCGTAGGGGCCACCACCATACCATATTTATACGGTGTGCGCACCTCGTTGTAGATGCGTTGCATGTCAGACTGTGGGATGATGTCAGCGGTAAAACCACTGAGCACACTGATAAGTGAAAGGATGGTGAGGAGTATCTTCTTCATACGTGTTTACTTTTGGAATAGCCAATCGACTTCGCTCGAGGGTCCGTTAAGGCCACAGTCGCGGGGATTGATATCGCTCTGGGTGAAACCTGCCACCATGAGGATACCCTTGGGCAGATGGAGTGTCTGATGCCCAGCAGATAGCGTATATTGGTGGATATTTACCTTCGGCATCTGTACGATGCTGATGGCGTTGGTGAGCAGAGGCTCTGCTTGACCGTACTCATTGCCTGTGGCATCGATTTCCAGTTTCGGAGCCTTAGCCCATTTGGGGTCGTCGTCTTTGAAGAGACCTACGAGTAACTTCACGGGTTTGTCGCTCTCAAATTCGATGGTGGTACCTACAATGCGTGTCGTGTCACGATTCAGTACGAGTGCCCGCATGCCGACTAGTTCCGGAGCAACGGAGTCAACAGGAGTGTCAGGACGGTTCTCGAAGACGATAGCTCCCTTCTTTAATGTTATGAGTTGGGCGTTGGGATTGTAGAGCTTTACTCGTGCGGGAGTGGCAGGCTGTATATTGGCATCTGTCTGTGCCACTGGGTGCTTCAGTTTCTCAATATTTGTTTTTAAGGCATCCAGTTCATCCTGATAGACGACAGCCAGTTCGCTCCACGTCTTCATCTTACCATCATCGCCTCCGACAGGAATGCGACGCTGGGCAGTCTGCATGGAATTGGCATAGAGGTAGGTCAAGTCTGTGATTTGAGCCAATTGTTGCCATGCTGCCACGCTCATTTCTAATAGCGGAACAGCACGGTCGAGCCAGTTGATGTCCTTTGACCATTTGTAGTTCAACACCTGCTGTGCAGCCAATACTTTATAATAAAAGGATTGGGCAAATAATCGGTAACATTGCAAATCTATACCCAGACGCTGGAATTCTTCTTGGTGACGAGTAGGAAGGGAAGCAACTTTTGAGATTGCTGAACATGCCAGTTCAGCATGGGTGACACATTGCATGGCAATGTCCAAGGGCAGTTCGCCTACATGCTGTTCGTGTTTCCATTCTTTTTCAACATACTCGATGAGTTTCTCACCTTGAGGTCCGCAGCTCTCGTAGAAGCCTGGATAGATGGTATACTTATAAGGATTCACCAGTTCACCCATTGTCATACCCAAGAGCAACGTCTGACGATTACCTTCCGTAATACCGAAGCGACGGAGTAGTTTGGGGGCAATCTCGCCCGACTCATCGTAGGCATTCAACAGATGCTCTGCGGCCTCCTTGCTGATGCCATAATAATCAGCCAACAGCCGTTTCCAGTATGCTTTGTCATCGCCACGCTGGTCACTCCACGCATAGCGGCCCCATGCCTTATACCACATCCAGTCGCGGTCAATCTGTAACAAGCGTTCTCCGTTGGGTAACTTATCTGCTGTATAGGGCCAGTCCCAATAGGAGGCCTGTGGATAGAGATGCAGTCCCTTCGAATGATGCACACGATGCATCGCCTGGACGGCTTTCTGGGTAAAGGCTGGTGATGACCACCGCCACGGCTCCAGGTTGGCGAGGATATGTACATTATCGATATGGATAGGAGCCGCAGCAGCCAGTTGGCGATGTGTCTCCCCCCAAGGACCGCCCGGCTCATAGGTCGTCAGTGACTCCCCCGTGTATTTGTTCATCGTGTAGATATTCGGATAGAGTGGGAGAGAGGCTTTCAGTACAGCAGGACCATCGGTGTCGTGGTTGCGAAGGATGATAGGAGGCATGTCCGAACGCCCAGATGCTTTCAGACCGTCTTTGATACCGGGAATCACCGTTCCCGTCATCCACTTGATGTCGTTGTCGATACCAGACATCGCCTCACCGAGACATACTAGAAATCCCACCTTGGGGTATTTCTCGATGAAGGCGGCTATAGACTTACGGGTGTAGTCGGCAATCAATGGGGTGATAGGACGGTTACGATCCTGTGTCTTCAATCCGTAGTGGTCTGCAAAGGGCTTGCTGAGGATGATGTTATAGAACATCTGGATGACACGAATACCGCGACGATCTGCCTCGTCAACGAGAAATCCGAATATCTCCTGGTTCTTCTGCATCGTCTCGTCATCCACCTCTGGCGCAAAGGGATAGTCTTTGAGTTTTACCAAGGAGGCGAAGGGATGACCATTCCAGAGATAGACAGTATTCATATTGTTCTCCGCGAGTAGATCCAGATATTTAATCCACAAAGCCTTGTCATAGAACCAAGGGAAGTTCTCAGGGGTATAGGGATATTCGTAGACACGATGACCAGGCAGATAAACAGTCTTCTGCAGTCCTACACAGGCACCTCGTAGTTTCATCTGAGGCACCTCACTCTGTGTGGTCAGGTCGCTAAGTGTGGGGTCTTCTCGTAATAGTTCCAATAATTTGTTGACTCCATAAATCGTACCAGCACCATCGTTACCGATAACACGGACATGCTTGTCTTTCTTGAGAAGTGTGAATCCTTCTGCCTCACCGTTGTTAGCTACTTCAACAGATACATTGAACTGACCTTCCTTGCCTGTCAACAGACTGGCAGCATAGTTGGTCTGCGGACTCACGTTCTTGACTTTTACCTTTGCATGGATAAATGGTGTATTCAACAAACACAGTGCGAATATCAGTTTCTTGATCATAGACCTATTTTTATTTCTTGTTTTACAGGAATCTCTATTGCTTTCTCTCCAATGATCAGGGTTCCGCGTCCGCCGTCACTATAGACGGAGACTTCCTGTTGGCTCATCGTCACGTGTATTTTGCCGAAAGGAGATGGGACGTCGCCTTCCATCCATTCTAAGTCGCCCAGAATGGGTTTGACGGTATACTCCTCGTAACCGGGTTTGGTAGGCTGAACCCCCAGGTAATACTTGCCGATCAGGTAAATCGGGCTGGCTCCCCAAGCATGACAGAGACTTTTTCCGTAAGGCCGGCCATACATGGCGAGATGTTGCGTCCCCGTCTCTTCGGGGTTGTATTTCTCCCAAAACGAGGTCGCCCCCTCACGAAGCATACCCCCCCAGTAGTCGCGTATCTCCTGTAGGACCTGTGTCTGTAAATCGTCTATGCAGAGTGTTTCCAGTTCATAGAAACGCATATAGGGGGTCGTGATGGGGTCGATGGTAGGATTGAGCATCACGCTTTGCATGATTTCGCGACGTTCTTCTTCATAGGCTAAGCCATAAAGGATGGCAAACATATTGGGGAACTTGGTAATCTGCTTGTTCATCTTTCCGTCCTCAATGGCATGATAGTATGCCTTCTTCTCGTAGTTCCAGAAGGTCTGCTTAATCTTGTTGCGCAATTGTTCGGCTTTCACGCGGTAGTCGCTCTTGTTGATGCCCAATAGCTTGGCACATAGTGCCATCGTCTCCATAGCCTTCATGAGCAGGATCTGTTCGAAGCATAGCGTCCCACGCTTGTGCATGGGGAAATCTACCCAGTCCACGAAAATCCAGTCATCGGGTTGTCCCTCTGCCATACCGTCCTTGTTCAAGCGGCCTTCTACATAGTCCATGAGTGTCACCATACGGGACCACATCTCACGGACGAAGTCTATGTCGGCAGTATACAGGTAGTAGTCGTGAATGGACTTAAACCAATAGAATGTATAGTCCATGATGGTATTGACATGAGCTGTTACAGGATCCTTGCCACGCAACTGGCGGATGGTGCGCTTGACGCATTCGGTGTCGAAGCGGAGGTAGTAGTTCATCAGATACGACTGGATGGCATCACCACTCCATGTCCAGCGGTCACGTTTGATGCCGTCCATGAAAAACTCGCGTGTGGTGAGGTCCATGGTGTAGGCGGCCACCTCCCAGATGCGGTTTATTTCTTCGTCAGAACAGCGGAACGTGCCGCTTATATCCTTGTTGAAGGGAGCGTATTCGTAGTCCATCAGAACTTCGTCGAAAGTGGTACCTTCTTCTGCCTCGATGTAGACGAAACGGAAGGCTTTGGAGGACGCAGCAACGTCGTGACATAGTGGACTGGAGAGCACGTCGAGCGTCTCGCAGTGGTCCTTGTCGAGGGCTTCCTCGCGGCTTTCACCGTAATAGATGTGGAGTGTGCCTTGGAGGTTCTTGATCTTTAGGTAACCGAAAGTCTCTCGTCCGAAGTCATAGAGGGTTCCGTTAGTTGCTATGGTATATTGAGATACTGGGTACTGTTCACTACGTTCTAGATGGTATTGCGAGGGGGACGTTTCAACGCTGTCGAAATTCCAAGAGGCGGCAGGTACGTAGATGCCGGAACCGTGGGCAATACCGTTCTCGTCAATCCATATTTTGTCCTCATAGGTGGCAAGCCAAGTGGAATCCGTATGGATGGTTTCACCTTCGATGAAGAGGGCTGGGGGAGTTACTTGATTCCATACCTTGAGATTCAATTTATGCTTGCCTGGAGGTACTACAAACGTCTTGGGTTGTCCAAACTGCAGTTTGCCGTCGAGGGCAAGGTTGAACTGTCCCTCACAGGTAATGGTGATCGTCTCCTCTCTGTCGAGGTCGAACTCGTGAGAGAACTCCACCGTCACATAGTGTGAGTCCTGTTTCCAGAACGGAGGAAACATCGCTCCACGTTCCGTACGACGGTTGTTGAAGATATTACCCAGCCATATCTCAAAATCGCCAGGGTACCATATCCATGTAGCTTTATTTCTTTCCTGCATTGTTCTTGATCTGTTCGCTTACCTGTGGTCCATTATTCTCCCAAATATTGCCGGGACCGTTGGCATTTTGGAGGTATTTCTCCTCAGGGGTCCAGTTATCACGGATAGTAATATTAGAAGACCCTTCGTCTGTATAGAGGTAGAACCAATGATTCGGGTCGTGTACATAACTCGGTTTTGCAATGTCACGCACCACATTCTCTGAGATGACAGTACCAGGCTGATTACCGAGGGTATAGATGCCGGCACAGTCATACATGTGTCGGGCATAGTCATAGATTAGGTTCGCATGAACCTTGTTGTCTTTCATGCAGACAAGGTCACGGTTCCATCCCCAACCTAATGATATTCCCGTATAACTGATATGATGGATGGTGTTATGCTCAATAGTGATGCCACTGACATAACCGGCTGCGATTGCCACACAGCCCCAGTCCTCGTTGGTGACATTGTAGAACTCCGACTGCTCGACGGCCTGACCAGTACAAACTTCCCGGAAGTCTACTGGCTGGTAGGGGAGATGAGTCTCCAGTCCCTCCGGTGAGAACGACCCGCAAACATAGCCGTTCATGGCGATGTCAGTAAAAACGCAGTTTGTCGTTGTGCCACGACGACAGGCAATGACATAGTCCAGACCGGAACCTCCGAGGTGTTCGAAGCTACAGCCGTCGAAATTAATATCCTCCGTATATCGCATCTCTACGGCGGCATCAGCACGTCCGAGCCAACCCTGGTTATCGAGCTTGTGGTTGTTGGGACGGTCAATCTGTGGACGCAGTTTATAAGCTTCCGTCAGATACATACCAGCCTGCAAAGGAACATGCCCTTTCATAGATGGTCGCATCCAGGTGGTATGACTGAAGGTGACTCCCTTGATGTTAATATTGCGTACAGGATGCTCTGCAGAGCCGATAAACTCCACCAAGGTTTCCTGTACGGGTACGACGGCCTCGCGGATTGTCTCACCGTCGCGAGGTTTATAGTAGAGCTTGTGCTCACGGATGTCATGATACCATTCTCCTGGTTCGTCAAGCAGTTCCTTGGCATTTGTCAGATAGAATGGGGACGGATGACCTGTATTGGGCGTCATGGGGGAGGGCCAGGGGTGCTTGAACTGTATGTTGGCTTCTGGATTGTGAAAACGGATGGCAGCTGAGTCGCCTTGTACGGTGATACTCTTGATGCGTAAGTTGGAGGTACACCACATCTCATGGAGGACCATTTCGGCATATGGGGCCTTCAAAATATTGTCAACCGCCTTCTTGGGCACCCACAACACTTGTTTTTGCTTGTCGTAGGTCATGATGCGGTGCATCTGTTCGAAGTCACTCACATCACGGGCTCTTATTGCTTTCTTTCCATTGACCCATAACTGACGGAAGTCGATGGGATGACCGTTGAAGTCGGGTACATCTGCCACCAAGAGCTTACCTTCTTTTCTCCAGTTTCTAATCTCCATACCACCACTGATGACGGCATTTTCTCCCTGTATTGTCAGTCCACTGTCCTCTGGGCGTAGCCGTAGCGGTTCATAGAGACGGTAAGTGCCGGCACTCAGGTGAATCGTTACAGCCGTTGCCTGTCCTAATCTCTTCGCCTCACGAGCCTTCTGTATGGCCTTTGCCAGAGAGGAGTCGGGTGTTATATAAAAGTCCGATAGGGACGCATATGCTGATGCGCCCCTAACTAATAGTCCAAATAGGATGATGGTGATTTTTCTCATAATGTTATCGTGCTAATGGCAACCAAAGAGACATGTCCTGAATGCCCCGGTTGTCCCAGGCATAGTAGGGAATGAGTCGTATCTTTACTTTCTTCTTGGTAGTGGGATGCACTTCCCGATAGAGCGTCTGGTTGTCCCAGTTCTCCTGATTCACGAGGACTGCCTCACCTTCCAGTACCGTCATCTCATGACCACAGAGAGTCATCTTCTGTTCTGTAAACTGTATGTCGGCAGGAATGGCAATATCGTTGATGCGGTAGCCGCCCTCGATATCCTCGCCTTCAAGACAGTAGACGATAGGGCCGCGCTGTACGGCAATCTGGTTTTTCGCCTCTTCGACCAATGGGTTCGCCTCTATCAGTCGGGGACGCATGTCAAAGTTCATCTCGATGACATCCCCTTTCTTCCATTTGCGGGAGATGTCTAGGTCAGCTGTTTCACCGTTCACCTTTACCGTATATTGTCCTGCCCATTCGGGCTTGTGTAACTTAACGGTTGATAGGTTCTTGGCATTCTTGATGGTCAGTGTGACCTTGCCGTCCCACGGGTAGTTGGTCGTCTGTTCCAATTCCAGGTCTTTGGTCTTCAACACGTTTTGTCCGTAGAGGTTGACATATAGTGTGTTTCCGTTAACAGCATAAGCATATTCCTGTGCCTCGCAGAGTGTGCGCAACGTATTTGGCGGACAGCAGAAGCAGGTAATGTAATGCTGACGATGCTTCGGCCATCGCATCACATAGGGAAACTCCTTCGTGCGACGCAGCGCTTCCGTATAGAAGAAGTCCTTGCCATCGAGGGAGATTCCTGAGAGGATGCCGTTATATAGTTCATTTTCGATGTTGTCGATATACTTGCTGTCACCTGTCGTTTGGAACATACGCCAGGAGAAAAGCATCATACCAATTTGGGCACATATCTCGTTATGGGCAGCCTCCTGTGGCAACTGGAACTGTCGTCCATAAGCCTGATGAATCTGTTGGATGGAAGGCTGGTTGTAGGTGGTACCGTCAGGTGACACTCCGTCGTAGAGGGCACCACACCCACCCATAATGTATATCTTATGCTGGATGATATCATCCCAGATGGCAGAGAGGTTCTTCATCAACTGTTCCTCACCTGTCTCCGCATAGAGGTCGGCAACACCGGCATAGAGGTAGTTGGCGCGGACGGCATGTCCCATCGCCTCATACTGGTCGCGGAACTTATGGCGGTCCTGGTTATGGTCCTCACCGTTCGTCACGCTGTCGCGAATGGCAATCAAGCCCTTGGCCAGCGTGAGGTATTTCTCATCACCCGTCTCCCGGTACATCTCTGCAGCCCCCATATAGTGGGAAGGACAGATGGCATTACGGGACAGTTCCGCAGCATCATTGGTCAGGAAGTTATAGAGGAAGTCAGCGGCCTTCTTACCACAGTTAAATAAGCTCGTCTTCCCTGTAGCACGCTTGTGGATGATACCTGCCGTCATCAGATGTCCGAGGTTATAGGTTTCGAAGTTCAGACGGGAGGCAAAGGCGTGCTTTTGGTCTTTTCCAATCTCGATGCCTGCTGCATTCTCCGTGTTAGCATGGGAGTCGATGCCTGCATTACGTTCCGAGATGACGACGGGGGTATGAATGTAACCGTCGTTGCGCTGAGCCAGTGCTACCTGTTCAATGAATTTATCCATCAAGGCATCAATCTTCGGATCCTTAGTGATAGCATAAACGGCAGCACATGCCTCCAGCCATTTATACATGTCACCATCATGGAAGGGAGGACCATGGTGCTTGCCTTTTACCGTTCCTGCAGCCACCTCAAAGTTGCGGAAACCGTTGCTGCCGTGCAGTCCCATGTCATTGATGATCTCCCAGGGAGTGTTCCAAGTGTTCCACATGTCCCAGATGCCTGTGGTGGATAGCATACTGAAACGGTCACCCCAAAAGCCTCCAGTCCATTTAACGGCTCCTAAAGGCGTATTCTTCATACGAGCCTGACGACTGTTACTCATGTCTGTCAGTCCCTGTGCCGTTGCTACGGTAGCGCAGCACAGCATGATGGCAACAATCAGTTTTCTCATATCTTTCCTCCTCTTGCTTTTATTCGTTCATACCATGCCTCACGTTCCTTGACTAAATCATAGCCTCGTTTCGTCAGGTAGTTGTTGATACGTCCCTTGTATTTCCCGAATACCTCATGTTTTTTCTTTGAACTCTCTGCGTCGATGGCAAGTTCACGCGCTTCTATCAGCCAGGCAAGAATCTGTGCCTTCTCCTCTTCCTTCAAGGTGGGGATCATGTCACAATGTGCCTCATAGGTCACCTTCACCACGTTGAAGGTCATCACGTCCTTAACTCGCTCTATCTCCTGTGGTTTCAGGTACATCGACAGGTCGGCATCGAAACCGAAGTGGGAACGATATAGTTTCGAGTCACATTGTGCCTCAGCGAGTTTCTTGTCCGTCTTCTTCACAGAGTCACGTTCGGCATAGATGTCATTGAGTTTGAAATAGCGGTTGGCAACAATGACCAATACGTTCTGTCCCAATGGAGTCCATGTGATCCCCAACTCATCGGTGGCTTTCCTTGCCCGTCCGATGATGGTCTCCACATATTTGCTGTCACGTCCGGCAATGTCTATCCGTACATCAGGGACAGGGTAGGAGTTAAACGTCTCTTTCAGGTACATGACGTTATTGCCGTAGTTCATCTTGACATTATGTACCATTTTCACGTCACGGCTTCGCTCTACGAACAGCCATCCGCTCCAGTCCATCTCATCGAGGGTCTGTTTGATGAGTGGCAGATTGATGGCAGGGTCATTACGCAGGCATACACTGTCAGTATTCGAGGCATGGATGGCACAGATATTCCTGGCACCCAACTTTTTCATGTCTTTGACGATGTCCCATCCGTTCTCTATGATGGTTTGCCACTTATAGAAGATGGCAATGCCGTCACTTTTGATTTCTTTCAGCAGTTTCAGGTTGCCTGCAGCATCTAGCGGGGTGTCGATGCCGACTACGACGCCATGTGTCTTAGCAGCCTCACCGATGGCATGCAGGCGGTTGACAATCTCCTTCCGCTTCGTCTTGTCGGTGGTCCAGTCGTTGCCACATCCGCCTAATGGCAGGAAGGCAACTTTGACATCTCCCATACGCTTCATGGTTTCGAAACAGTCTTCCATCAAGGCGAGGTAGTTGTCGCGTTGGGTCAGGTCCTGTCCGTAGAATCCGCTCATGGCAATGGCTCCGATACGTATATTCAGACTGTCGGCTGTGTGTTTGAAGAAAGCTGCGGTCTTTGCATCACGCATCTTGTTGTCGAACATCTCACGCTTGCCAAGTCCGCCCATGTCCATCTCTACACCGTCACATGCCAAATCCTTAGCGAGTTGGAACTCACCCAGTTTCTGACGTTTCAGAACCATCCAATCGCAGACTCCCACCTGATAACGTTCTTGTGCCATGAGGGTGTCAAGGCATGAGAAACCGCATGCTATAAAGGAAAAAAGGAAAATACGTAGTTTGTTCATATGTGGTTTGGATTATCTCTAATTTAATGCTACCGACTGGTGAATAGCAACAATTATCCGCATCTTCAGCTCTTCCTTTTCTTCTTTAGAAAGAGGCTGGAGAGACGGGATAAAAGAATAGAGGCGTTTTTTCTTCTTGCTATCTCCTTTTGTTGCCATTATCACCTGTTTATTTAAGGACGGAATAATGGCATTGGTGTAACCAAAGGAAAGGCTTTTATACGTTCTGTGTCATCTGTCCTGTATATTCACGGAGCCGACTGATACTTCGGTGCATCAGGTTACGCACGCTCTGATAGTTGATGCCCATGATACGGCAGATGTCTTCGTATTTCCGTTGCTCGATATAGTACAGGTTGATGATCTGACGCTGACGGGGCGACAACTTCTCGAAGAATTTCTCCACATTGTTTGTGAGTTCCTGTTGCTGTTCCATCCGTTCCTGGTTATATTCCTCGTATTCGGCAACAGCCTGCATATTGGCATCATTGACCTCGTCACCAGTAATCTTGCCGTTGCGGCGGAATTCGTCATGGATACGGTTGCGCAGGGAGATAAAGAGATAACTATCCACGTTGTCTATCGGTCCCAGATTCTCCCGTCGGGTAAAAAGTTTCACAAAGACGTCCTGTATGCAGTCCTTGAGCATCTCACGGTCAGACGTGAAACGGGAACCGAATGCAAACAACTGGTCAATATGTTTGTTATATAGTTGCGAAAAGTTTGTCATCTTAGGTAGATCCTATTAAGTAGTTTCGTTTGTCACTGCAAAAGTAGCAATAATTTTTGGAAAACCACCATAAACCGATATCTTTTTTCTCTTTTTTTGCAACAGAACGGCAGTTACAGTCTACGAAGCCAATATATCATGTCCTTCTTTGAAGGGTCGGGACGGAAAGTGTCCTGGAGCCTCAGGCTCTTCTGTATGACCGTGATGTCACCAGTTTTCAGATCGATGCCACACAATTGGTATTTCCCGCTTACTACAGGAATACTTGTCTGGGTAGCGTATATAAGGTAACCTTTCTGACTGTCTCCTAGGGCGATGCATCCGTCAGCCTCAATGGCTTTCATCTGGCAGAGATCTTTTAAAAGTTGAGAGGTGAGAGGTGAAAGGCTACGGGTAGGTGCGTCAGCGGGAATGTGGTGAGAGGTGAGTGGGACGTTAGGCAACGATCCGCCTGCCATGAGTATCGCCCAACCGTAGGCGGGATACTGTTGCGAGAAGAAGGTGACGGCCTTCTCAGGATAACGGTCACGGTACTCACGGACGGCACGGTAGGCTTCCTCGAAACCAGTCTTGCCCACCTTCATCTTACGCATCCACTGTCGTGGTGCCATGTTCTTGCCTCCTTCGGGTGCCCATAGCTCTTTGGTGTTATAATGCCAGTAACGGATGTCGATGATGTCGACGACCTTGCGCAGTTCCGGATCAGCGAGGATGCTGTCCTGCACGTCTTTGGTACAACTGAGTGCTATCAGTGGATGACAACCTGTTTCTGCCTCCCATTCGGCAACAGTCTTCAGCCAGAAACGGGTGAAATGCAGCGGACCCGTATATTCTGCGCTGATGGAATGTATTACGTTAGGCTGGTCTTTCATCTGTTCCAGACACATCCGGATATATTGGCGGTGCAGTGGGCGGAGTACAGGATTCTGTTCGTTATAGAACTGTTCTGCCATGAAGATACGCTTGTCACCGGCAAAGGGAACGGGTTCAGGGAAGTCGGTACTGTTGATGTTGTTGACGGGGCGCCACGGACAATCCACCCAATGGGCTCCTGCCTCCAGGATGTTATGCTGGAAATAGTGCTCGTTATAGAGTAGGATTTGCTGGCTTGCTGCCTGATGAGCAAACTCGTTCAGACGACTCCAGTACCAGCGGTTGGGTTTGGTCAGGTCATAGCGTGACAGACCGTCCCACGCAGTACCCTCTCCAGAGCGGGCGAAGGGTTGTTCGTAGAAGGGCGCCCACACGTCACCGTCGGCACGACGGATGCGCTCGTGGTCTGTCCTGCGCAGGTCGTACCAGAGTCCGTAGTTGTGGTATAAAGAACTATAATGATTATTAGCTAAGTAGTTGATTACTTTAGAGATACTGTCTGTCCATCCCGTTCCTTCACGGCCAGGGACGAAGCGGGTAATAGCAGGTTTGGCACCATGTTCTATGAAGTTGTCTTTCACCCTTCCGCTCCACCAGGGCACGGCGTATTGATTACCTGTTACTAGCATTCCGTCGGCAGTCAGATGGCCGTTGGTGATGGCGTATGTAGGATGGGCAATTTGGGTAGAATGGGGTGCTGGGGTGAGACGGGTGGATATGCCGCCTTGGGTGGCGGCTGTGAATGGGATACTGTCAAGCCACATCTCCATGGTGAGTCTGGGTTGTGTCAGCGATTCCTGTGCCAAAGTCATTGCCTGTTCAACCGTAGGAGAACTGGACGCATTGGTAGGACGGGGGAGTATATATGGGTTGAAAGGTAGCTTGCCCAAACGTTTCTCCAACTGGTCGTAGAACAGGCTGCGAGGTGTCACATGGTCGTTGCTGCTGGTCCATTCTCCGTTACCGGTCAGCGTTCCCCAACAGCCATGACCGCTCGAGCGGTTGTCGGCATCAGGGGAATAGCATTCAATCGTAGAGGCAGTACACTGCCACAGCATTGAATTGGCGGTATTCCATCCCGTACCGAACTGGAACTGCTCCAAATTGGCATAACGGATGTCGCTGCCATCAATATTGACGATGTCGAAGAGCAATCCGGCTGCCCAGGAGCCGATACTGCCACTAAATCCCAATGATTCCTCCCCCTCACACTGTACGAAGGCGTTAGGCCCTGCGGCGCAATAGCCTGCGGCAAAGTCGTGGATGCCCTGACGGGAGATGCATCGCTGGAAGAGCGTCTGTTGTCCGCGAGTCAGGAACACCTGTCGCCGCCAGCCACCTATTTCAGATACAGGCTGTTGTGCAAGACAGTCTTCCACGGTGATTCGGCAGGTCTGTTTCTGCAGGTTGACAGCCGAACCTGCCAGATGCAGGAAGTTCACCCGTCTGACCCACCCGTCGCGGACGTTATTCATGAAGATACCGTCCCAGCAGTGGTCTTCGTCCTTGGCATTCTGCGTGTTCCATTCCGTATCAATCGTCAGGTTCTCTACACCACATTCCGTAATCTCCCTCGTGTTATAGGCTTTAATAACAAAACCGCCTCCATATGCTTGGGAGAGGGTAGTGGTGATAGGTGCGTCAAGGGTGACGGTCGAACCATTGACAGCCGTGATAGTACGGTCCCATAGGATGTCGATGTCTGTAGCTTTCCAACCCGTATAATCCAGTCCACCGCCAAAGTCTTCCATCCTCAACGACTGAATCCATTCTGTGGTACTGGGACGGACGACAGTAATGCGGCTGCCAGTCTGCAATCCCTTGGTGGAAGCAAGGGTCAGTTGTGTGTTGCCAGCCGCCACTTTCTCATGGACAATGGCAATCGTGTCACCTTCAATCTTGGTGGCTTCTCCCTCTATATAGATGACTGCTCCACGGTCTGCTCCCGTCTTCCTGATGATGGTCTTTTGCTTGTCAACACCTCTCAACACCACTCCAGAAGCAGTGATGCAGATGGGTTTACTGATGTTGAAAACACCCTTGCCCAACAGGACACAGCCCCGATAGCCGTTCTTGTCGGGTTTGAGTTGCGAGACATAGTCCACTGCTTGTTGGATGATGCTGGAGCAGTCACCATTCTGCACTGCCACAAACACGCTGACAGCTACGTCCGGTATAGCCTGCTCCGAGGCATGATAGCCACAGGTGGAGTAATCCATGGGGATATACACTTCTTTTTTAGGCTTTGGAGCAGCTTGTAACTGAGTTGCCAGACAGAATGTCGCCAGCAGGACGGCAAGGTTATACAGATATTTCATGATTTGCTGATTATAGACTTGAATCAGTGGCAAAGTTACGAATAAGTGAGCATACTACAAAATAAAAAGATTAAATTTTTGTAACTCGATTTTGCTCATACCTTACTCATAGGTTGCTCATACCTTACTCATAGGTTGCTCATAGGCATCTCATAGGATACTCTATCCTTTCTCATAGGATCGTCATACCCTAAGAGTCTGACAAACCTATGACAATCTTATGACGATTCCATTACCATCATACTAAAAGCGGATGCACCATGATAGTGCATCCGCTTGATAGCAGTATATCTGGGAATGTTTATTCTGCCAGAGGATCAAAGGTACCAGAGCCACCGTTATTATAGTCGCCCCAACCAATAGTCTGCTCCAACTCTTTGTTCTGGTTCTGAACACCACTGTCGAAACCAAGTAGATAGTAGAAAGGTTGGAACTTGATGTACAAGTCATTGTGCTGAGAGTCGTGACCGTCTCCCTTCAGCTGCTTGACAGCGAGATTGTCTTGATACCAGGTCTTCAGAGCAGCCAGGTCGTCGGAAAGTGCAACACTGTTGAGGTTGACACCGGCAGGACGCGTTCCACCTTTATTTAACAGCGGGTCACCATCCCATGAAGAGGTTCCTACGCCGTACTTGTCAGCAACGCGGTACTGAAGCTTTTCACGACGCTCTCCGTTCAAAGGCTTGACGCCTAACCATTCGCAGGTATTGCCACCATAGCCAGTGACAGCCCAGGTACTCTTGAGAGATGCCTGTCCTTCACCACCGTCGAAGAGCAGCCAGCGGCGCATGTCGTCGAAGCGCTTGCCTTCGTAGGCAAGCTCAATCTGACGCTCATAGAGGATGGCACTCATACATGCAGCCTGTTGATCGCCAACGAAGTCGGCAGTTGTCCTGTCTGGAACACCTGCGCGCTGGCGAATCTGGTTCATATATCCTAAGGCTTCATTTACCTCACCTGACATACATGCAGCCTCGGCAAGATTCAGCAATACCTCTGCATAGCGCAGCTCAATCAGTGGAGCAGCTGAATAGAACGGACCTGCACCTGCCTTCCAACCAGATGGATTGTAGACGTAGAGGGGTGAACCGTTCACGTCGAGGTCATCACTCTTCTTGCGAACAAGCACGCTGTTACTGAATGTTTTATTTTTGGATTCCTGACCCAGGTTGTCTGCACCATAGGAGTTGCCACTCTCTACATTGCCCTGATCGTCAGCATTGAGATACCATACATAGCTCCATAAGGTGTATTTTGGACCGTCACTGGGGTTGTGAGCATTGTGGATGGAAGCATCACCATTATAGGCCCAACGGAAGCCTGGGAATGCAAAGGTACGGTAGAAGCGTGGGTCACGGTTCATGAACGGATAGTCTGTATCTAGTGCTATGTCCGATGTAGCCAGTTTCGTGTAGTTATTTGCCTCAGCAGGAATCTTTCCATCTGCCATGGGGAAGAGGTTCAGCATCATGCGAGAGGGGGAAAGCCCGTCACCACCAGTGTTGTCAGGACGGATATAGCGCTCCCATGGATTGTTCTTGGCAATATCGTCAATACCTGTCAGTACAACGTTCGTGTTGTAGAGGGTGAAGAAGATAGCCTCACGGTTATTTGATTTTCCGACCTGTGTGAAAACACTGGCAAAGTCACTGCCATTGATGTCGTTGCCGGAAGAGTAGAGTCCATATCCACAAGCCTTGATGGTGGACAGGTCTTCCTTCATGGCATTATAGGCGGCTGTCCAGCGAGACTTGTCATTGCTACGGTTGAAGATGGGGCTGGCCCACAACAGCAGTACACGACCCTTTAGGGCCAATGCCGTACCAGTGGTGATGCGACCATAGTTTGCACCATCTTTCCAACCACCGTCAGCTGTTGCTTCCTCCAGAAGGTCGGCTGCATTCTGCAGGTCTTCCAAGATGAAATCTATGGTCTCTTTGGTGCTAGAGCGTGGGGTGTTATTTCCCTCTGTAGGTTCTAGAACCTCCTTTACCAAAGGAACGCCGCCATACCACTTCACGAGATTATAGTAGCACCATGCACGGAAGAAGTAAGCCTGACCTATTAGAAGATTCTTCTGGGCTTCTGCCAGCGAGCTGCCCTCTACGCCACGAAGGAAGTCATTGATGTTACGGATACGTCCGTAGACGGCCTCCTGAATATTGTTGAATGATCCCATGAAGTAGTCGGGAACAGAAGTGGTTGTAGTGTTATCACTCGAAAGAATGTTCTCAGGATGAGTAAACTCGCTGAAACCTGTGTACTCCTCTGTTGACATACCGGCATTATCATTCAGTCCACAGGAAGGATACTTCCATGACAGGTTGGCTGTTGTCGGTAGACACCATCCATAGAGGTCGTTCAGTCTGCCATTGGCTCCATCGTAGTCATTGTAAACCTCGGCACCCACCTGGTCGTAGTTTTTCTTGTCCTGCAGGAACTGGTCGCTGCACGCAGAAAAAGCTAACAAGGATGCAAGGCCAAAGCTGAAATATTTTATTGCTTTCATAATTTCTTACCTTAATTGTTAATATTAGAAACTCAAATTGACACCAATCGTCCACTTACGCAGGTTCGGATACTTGCCGTAAGCTCCAGCCATGGGACTCATGAACTTATCGGGATACGGGTTGTAGAAATTAAGAAGATTCTGACCTGTAATGTTCACACGGATATTCTTGATGCCAATCGACTTGTATAGTTTGTTAGGAATGGTATACGCAATCGTCAGACGGCTCAAACGAACGGTGGCTGCACTGACGCGCCAGAATGAAGAGGCAACAGAGTTGACACTATATGCAAGGTTCGGATAGTATGCCTCACGATTCTCTTTCACTAACAGATTGCCATTGTCATCGTAGACGTCCTGATATGCATACATGTTGTCAGGATTCCAGAACGAGGGCATATTGTAGAATTCAATGTTAGAACCAGAGGCAACACCACGAGCTTCGGCAGGGACGAGCGTGTAACCACCCCAATTAGCTCCCATTTGAGCAGTGAGTGAGATTCCCTTCCATTCAGCGCCCAGATTGATAGTAAATCCATATGGATTAGTGCGATTAGATAAACATACCTGGTCGTTGTCTGGATCTACGATGCCGTCAGGTCCAGCATACTCTTTGGTCTCTTGGCTGTATGCGCCACGGACATCCTTGTATATCAACATACCCGGACGAACCTGGTCCTTAGTCATACCCATGTAAGTAGTGATGTTGTGAGCTGCGAAGTACTCTTCAATATCCTGGAAAGAACGGAACATGCCGATGCACTGCATACCCCAAAGTCCGATGTCTGTGCGTCCGCCATAGACAATCTGACGGTAGATGTAGTCATCCTTGAAGTCCATGACCAATACCTCATTATCATGGTAACCTGTATTAAGACCAATCTTGTACTTGAAGTCCTTGCCAATCTTATCACGCCAGTTAAGGCTAACTTCCCAACCCCAACTGTTCATCTCACCAACGTTAGTCGAAGCCGACGGTGTACCAACGGTAGAGGGTACGTTTTGCTCCAGTTTTAGCAACATCTCGCGGTTGCGCTCTTTATAATAATCGACATTGATGCCCAGTCGTCTGTTGAGTACCTGTAAGTCGAAACCGATATTGGTCTTGTAAGACTTGTCCCAGTGTACATCGCGATTGACGGCTGAGGTGTTCTTGTTGATAGAGAGACGGGTGTTCTTACTTGGATCAATGTTGTTACCCTCACCGAATATGATACTCTTGTTCTTGTCGAGGGTGTAAATCTGCAACCATTGCCATGGGGCCAAGTTATCACGACCAGTGATACCCCAGCTGACACGAATCTTCAAGAAGTCAATCCATTTCAGCCACTTTGTTTTCTGGAACCAAGGCTCCTCACTGATGATCCAACCTGCAGAGATAGCAGGGAAGGTTCCCCAGTAGTTTTCGGGAGCGAACTTGGTAGAAGCATCCGAACGGAGCAGGAACTCAAACAGATAACGGTCTGCATAGGAGTAGTTGACACGTCCGATGTAGGACAAGGTTCCGCTCTCAGCACGGTTGAATTGCAACGACTTGTCGCCCTTGGTGGAGTTCGACTGGTGGGTCGAGAAACTGTATGGCTCGTTGGCTTGGCTGAGGTTGAACTCACTCTCTGTTTCCGACTTCTCTATGGAGAACAAAGCTCCAACGCTGTGCTGTCCGAAAGTACGGTTATAGTTGAAAGTAAGGTTCATCTGATAGTTGTCTGTACGAACCATCTGGCGACTACTGTAGTTACCATTGGCATATTCAATGGGGTTGAAATTGCTGTAGTCAAGATAGTCGAATGTAGGATCGTCACCACTGGTCGGCGTATAGAGGTGACGGCCAGAGCCGTAGCGGCGATTCATAGTGTAGAGCGTGTATGCTGTTCCATACTCGTTAGTCTTGTCTGTGTTGATACTCTTAGAGTATGAGAACTTCACTTTCAAACCTTGCAGAATCTTGCTCCAACCGAAGTCGTAGTTTATACTACCACTGATATTGATGGTAGAGGTCATGCTCTTTGAGAAATCACCATTATTTTGTAATACTTGGAAGTGATAGTTCTGATTCTGTACACGGGCAGTACCTGATGGACCATAACTGGGTACAGGATAGTCACCTACATACTCAGGCATATAGCGAGGACGGGTTAGCATCAAGTTATAGTCTTTTTCGGAATTAGTTCCACCTACTTTCAAAAGCGGCTTTTCCTTATTGCCATAATCACCACTGACAGTCAGGTTAGCACCTAACCACTTGCTAATCTTCACATCCACACCAGCGCGGTAGTTCCAACGGTTGTAATCGAGTTTTCCGAGGTTACCTTCCTGATCGAAATAACTGATACCTGCAAAGTAACTTACTGCATCTGTAGCACCACTGACATTGATAGCGTGACGCTGGGTGAAACCAGTCTCCCAATACTTATCCAGCAAATCATAATTGAGATGCTTCATTGCCTCTAACTCGTCAACTTGGAATAGTGCTGTTGTAAGGTTTAGATTAGAAAGATTGGTGGGGTCGGCTGCAATTACTGAATTATAGAGGCGACCGTAGTCATAAGAACTTAACATACTTGCGCGAGAAACCTCATTGGTAAAACCAAAGGTTCCGCTATATGAAATGGTGGGAGCCCCTAGCTTACCTTTCTTGGTGGTAACGAGGATAACACCATTAGCGGCACGGGAACCGTAAACGGCTGCAGAAGCATCCTTCAAGACAGAGATACTCTCCACCTCAGAGGGATCGAGGTTGTTGAAGGCCTCTTCACCCAAATTGTGAAAGGTACTTCCAACCTTTACGTCATTTGGATAGATGTAGCCGTCGATAACATACAGAGGAGACTGGGCGTTGGAACCAATCTCACCGAGTGAATTGACATCACGGATACGCATGGTGGCATTCTCACCAGGACGGGCATCACCACCACTTACGGACAGACCGTTCACCAAACCGCTCAGCGAACTGGCCAAACCGCCGTTTGCCAAATCTTGTACATCGTTCATGTCTACAGTTGCCACAGCACCAGTCAAGTGTGCTTTTTTCTGGGTGCCGTAACCTACGACGACAACTTCCTCGAGGGTCTGTTTGTCTTCTTCCAGTTTCACCGTTCCACCGGGAGTCACCGTCTGAGAGATATAACCAATATAGGTGATGGTCACCTTACCATTCTTAGGAACAGCAATCTTGTAGTTACCATCCATATCGGTAATGGTAGCGGTCTTCTGACCCACTACAGTCACCGTAGCACCGATGACAGGCTCACCGAGTTCATCAACTACGGTACCCGTCACTGTCTGATTCTGAGCAAATGCCGACAGTGAGAACAGCGACATGACAAGGCTCAGACATAAGCTGAATATAAACTTCTTATTCATAATGTGTCGATTTTTCGTTATTGGGATTAGTCAAGCCAGCGTGGATCACCAATATTGCAGGAAATAGCACCACTGGGCTTGAAATTCAAACCGTAGTTTGGCAGGGTAAAGTCAATTTCTTTTGACAGGTCATCGACATTGAAGCCGGGATCTTCCTCCGTACCCCATTTCTCCTTGTCGGTACTGTCCAGTGTTCCAAAGTAAGCCCATAAAGTATTCCTTTCTTTACTGAAGTCATAGGTACAGTTCTGATGGAAGAATTTCTGCAGACGGAAACAGTCTACGAAGATATTGTCATAATAGGTGATGACATACTTGGCCTGCTGTGGTGTTCTGTCGGCAAAGTTCTTCTTGTCGAAGATACGGACGAACGTATTGTTCATGAAGGTACATGATCCGTCAGCTGTTGGGAAAATACGATCAATATCCTTGTTGTTGAAGCGGATGGTAAAGCACTTGCTGTTAGATACACAATTGTATATTGTGCTATTACGTACAGTAAGTCCCTTAATACATCCATGATAGAAGTCCTTGCCATCTGGTCCCTTATAAGCAGAAGAGTATGCAGAGAACACCGAAGCGTTAGCATTATTGCTACCATCGTTTTTCAATTGAATAACGCTATTGAGAACACGAAGGTCATTAATGCCCCAAGGGTGTGAACCAACACTGAAGAAGCAGTTGGGGACATTCTTGAATGCACACTCCTGAACGATAATAGGATCCATCAGAATGTAACAGTTAGCAGGATTGCCACTGTTCTTTCCAGCCCCAATTCCCTGTGCCTCAGCAGACTTTGTTGCGGGAGGCTCTGGAGACATCTCAATGACACCCCACTTGTTGGTCATGGCAGAACAGTCGAAGTTGATGAATTTCAGTTTCAGTTGAGATGAGGTGTAGATGACACCGCTTTCACCCATGACTACGATGGGGTGATTGACCTTTGAACCACGCAATGTCATCTTGTTGTCCATAAAGTCAATCGGACCGTTGCAGGTGTATGTGGCACCAGCCTCCAACTCAAAGGCCTGTTCGTCCTCACTTTCAGTCATGTTCGCCTTGATGAATTCTGCAATGTCATTACCAACAGGAATTACTTTGGCATCAATCATTGTAGAGTAGGGACAAACGGTAGCCTCAGTAGCATCTGTGTTATTCAACTTCTTATTGCCCAACGTCCTGACACTAACCATGTATTTGGTGTCCTCTGCCTTGGGAAATGTAAATGTAACACCATCAAGGACACCCTGAACAAGTTCAACAGGATTGTTAGGATCATCCACGTTGTAAGCAGCATACTCATAGCCACTGGCTCCTAGTACAGCTTTCCATGTCACAACGATGCTCTCGGTGCCATCGGAATTCGTTCGTGAGCTGAAGTTGTCCTTCGTCAATTCGGGCGATGTCATCTGAGTGTTTGTTACAGAACTGACAAACGTCTCCTCTTCGAAACCATCTTTAGCGCACGATGTAAGGAAGAGTGCACTTGCTCCAAGTAGAGCTAATGTGCAAATCTTACTGTACGAAAATAAATGATTTTTTTTCATAAGCAGTTTCTTAAGTTAATATTAATATTTTATAGTAGTTGTTGTTTGTCTATATCTTAAAAGACGTTATTTTGTTTGAAAAGTAATCAAAGATTACCCAAAATGTACCAAGATACGGAAAACTTTACCCGGATTGGCTGCCCATTGCTCCATAGCGGTGGTGGCTCCTTCTGGTTCTACTTCGTTACTGATTAGGCGGTCGACAGGACAGGTCCCACGCTCCAGGTAGTGGATAACAGCACGGAAATCGCTGGGCTGGGCATTGCGTGAGCCACGGATGTCGAGTTCTTTCTGCACAAAGTATTTGGTCTGGAACGATACTTCCGATTTAGCATAGCCGATGCATACCACACGACCAGTGAAGGCAACTTCATTGATTGCCATCTGGTAGGTAGGGATGCTGCCTACGGCCTCGATGACGACATCCGGTCCGAAACCAGAAGTCATTTCCATGAGGCGGGCGTGGACATCCTCCGTCTTGGTATTGACGGCAAAAGTGGCTCCCATCTGTTTGGCAAGAGCGAGTTTCTCGTCGTCAATGTCGGCAGCGATAACGGTGGCACCACGCTGTGCAGCACGTACAACAGCTCCCATACCGACCATACCACAACCAATCACCATGACGACATCGATGTCAGTCACCTGTGCACGACTGACGGCATGGAATCCTACACTCATCGGCTCTATTAGGGCAGAGGTGCGAGCAGATAACTGTCCGGCGGAGATGACTTTCACCCAGGGCAGTGAGATATATTCGCACATGGCACCCCAGCGTTGTACACCAAGGGTTTCGTTATGCTCGCAGGCATTCACCCTGCCGTTGCGGCAGGAGGCACATTTGCCACAGTTAGTGTAAGGATTGACAGTAACGGTCATGCCCGGTTTTAGTCCTTCCGGAACATTCTTGCCTACCTTGACAATCTCGGCTCCCACCTCATGACCGGGTACCACAGGCATCTTCACCATTGGATTACCGCCCCGGAATGTATTCAGGTCGCTACCACAAAAGCCTACATACTTCATTTTCAAAAGCACTTCATCGTCACCCATCTGGGGTTCGGCGATGTCGATAACCTTCATCACGGAAGGTTCGGTTATTTGTATCGCTTTCATATTATGTAATTAATTATTTGACTCCTAATATAAGAAAAACATTCTCTCCATCATCTGCCATTTCTCATCACTGGTCGCTCCCTCACGACACTGTTGGAACATTGCCATGTAATCTTCCCATTCTTGTTGACGGGGTAGTGTGGCAAGTTGCTTCATCGCAGTGTTCCAATCGAAGTTCAGCGGTGTCTCGACAATCATGAACAAACGGTTGCCCAGAATGTATATCTCCATTTCAAGAATTCCCACAGAACGGATGCCGTTAAGAATCTCTTTCCATGCCTCTGGTTCACTATGCCGACGACGATACTCGGCAATCAACTGCGGATTGTCCTTCAGATCCATCGTCTGGCAATAGCGCTTGACGGGCTGCTTGTATTCTTTGACTTGATAGCCTTCTGTCATAAGCTTCTGTATTTGTGCATTCTATATCCATAGACTGTTACGATTAGGAAACAGATGAATGGCAGGATAAATGAGGCGTTGGTTGCCGGGAAAGATTCAAGCACAGTCTTCTGGTCGATAATCATAGCCTGTAGCGGGGGAAGTACTGAACCTCCAAGAATGGCCATAATCAGACCTGCAGCTCCGAACTTAGCATCATCACCAAGTCCGTCGAGGGCGATGCCATAGATGGTGGGGAACATGAGTGACATACAGCCGCTGACACATACTAGACAGTAGATGCCTATTCGGTTTTGGAAAAGGATGACACCCACCGTGAAGATCATGGCAAGTATGCCGAAGATAGCAAGTAACTTGGCTGGTTTCAGGTATTTCATCAGGTAGGTGGCAATAAAACGGGAACAGATAAAGAAAATCATAGCATAGATATTGAAGCGTTGTGATAACACTTCTGCAGACTGTTCATCCATACCTTCCGCCATAAACACACGTGTACCATACTGTATGATAAACGTCCAGCACATAATCTGTGCACCGACGTAGAAGAACTGGGCAATCACTCCTTCACGGTAGTATTTTAGTGAGAAGATTCGTTTCAGAGTTGACCAGAATTGGATGTCATGACTTTGGTCACCGTTTTTAGGCATCTTGGATAAGAGGATGACTAGAAACATCGCTACGATGACCAGTCCTATTATTAAATAAGGTGATATCAGAATACTGAGGTCTGCATCTTTCATTGCCTCAAACTCTACGTCTCCTAACAAGGCTCGTTCGTCACTGCTCATTGGATTCAGTTTTGCCTGAATGAAGTTCATGGCGACAAACATACCGATAATGGAACCGCAGGGGTTAAAGCATTGAGCCATGTTCAATCGACGGGTGGCTGTCTCCTCTGGTCCCATGGTAAGGATATATGGATTACAACTTGTCTCCAAAAAGGATAGTCCGCAAGTCATGATGAAATAGGCAATCAGGAAACAGCCGTATACCCCAATGCTTTTTGACGGAAAGAACAATAAGGCACCTGTTGCATATAGTCCCAGTCCCATCAGTACGCCAGCCTTATAGCTGTATTTCCGGATAAAGATAGCAGCGGGAAATGCCATACAGAAATAGCCTCCGTAGAAGGCAACCTGTACCAACGTCCCGTCTGTTACGCTCATTCGGAAAATCTTGGAGAAAGCCTTCACCATCGGATTGGTAATATCGTTGGCGAATCCCCATAGCGCGAAACAGAAGGTAACAAGGATAAACGGAATGAGATAGTTCACTCCATCCTTGGAGATTAATGATTTCTTTTCTTCCATATACCTCATTTATATATTGGACCGAAATTCTGACAGGCACGATAGTCGGCGCCTTCTTTGTCCATACCGAATGCGTTCCAGCACGAAGGACGGAAGATGTCCTTGTCGGCAATATTGTGCATACAGACAGGGATGCGGAGCATAGCGCAAAGCGTAATCAGGTCGGCACCTACATGTCCATAGCAGATGGCTCCGTGATTGGCTCCCCAGTTGTTCATGACAGAATAGACGTCCTTGAAGGCATCCTTCGTGGGATCCAGACGTGGAGCAAACCATGTGGTAGGCCATGTGGGGTCTGTGCGCTTGTCCAGGATATCGTGGGTCTTGGGGTCGAGCTCTACGGTCCAACCCTCAGCCAGTTGCAATACAGGACCCAAGCCTGCTACGAGGTTCAGGCGCAGCATCGTCATAGGCATACCACCCTTTGTGACGAAATGTGACGAGTAGCCACCACCGCGGAAGTAGTCGCGATCAGCTGGCATCCATGAGGTAGCCTTCAGACATGCCTCCATATCTTCGTTCTTCATCTCCCAGAAGGGCTTGATGGTAGGATTGCCGTCCTTGTCGCTCATGGCACCTGTGGCATCAAGGGTAGTAGCACCACTATTGATGAGGTGGATGAAACCACCAGCGGCTGCACCACTCAGGTCAGTACCAGTGACGCGCTTGACAGCCTCTGGGCTCCAATAGGTGCGGATGTCGCTGAACATCACACCACGATTGGTTAACAAGTGGCCTAACAACATTGACATACCATTCAGGAAGTCGTTCTCTGTAGCCAGAGTGTAAGCCTCGCGTGGACCGTTCCAGTCGAACGATGTACACATCATCGACTCTGGGAAGTCGAAGTTGGGCTTGTAGTCCGTCCACTGACGCTGTCCCTGGACACCAGCAGCAATGGCGTTGTGTCCGATAGCCTCTTCCTTATAACCCATCTCCAGCAGCTTTTCAGAACCCTGCATCAGGTCGCGGATAATCATCATGTTCTTAACGGTAAACTCCCAGTCCTCGTCCTTCTCCTGACGATTCTTGCCTTTGCCCTTACCATTAAAGGTGGTCATAGGCACGCCAGGGAATAAGGGACGATCCTCGTTATAGTCGTGACCTTCGTTGGGCTTGCAGTATTTCTCTACCCACTTCATGGCCTTCTCAAACTCTTCCTTGTCGTAGATACCAAAATCGACGCGACGGAGAATCTCCACCAGCGATACATACTCTGTACGCATGCCTAAGTATTGCTGTAGGAAGTCAGCATTGACGATACTTCCAGCGATACCCATACAGGTGTTGCCCAACGACAGATAGCTCTTACCACGCATGGTGGCGACAGCCTGAGCGGCACGGGCAAAGCGCAGAATCTTTTCAGCCACATCCTCAGGAATGGTGTTGTCGTCCAAGTCCTGTACGTCGTGACCATAAATGCCATAGGCGGGCAAACCTTTCTGGGCATGTGCTGCAAGAACAGCAGCCAGATAGACGGCACCTGGACGCTCCGTTCCGTTGAAGCCCCAGACAGCCTTGGGGTAGTAGGGGTTCATGTCCATCGTCTCAGAACCATAGCACCAGCAAGAAGTAACGGTGATGGTAGAACCGACACCCTCACGCTCGAATTTCTCAGCGCAGGCTGCAGACTCACCCACACGACCAATGGTAGTGTCGCTGATGACACATTCTACTTTGGATCCATCGCCATTGCGAAGATTGCTCTCAATTAGGTTCTTTACTGCATTAGCCAATGCCATGGTCTTTTCCTCAAGACCTTCGCGGATACCTCCCTGACGACCATCAATGGTGGGGCGGATACCAATTTTAGGATAGTTTGTCATATTTTGTTTGTTTTAGTTTGTTTTTTAGTTTTTATTCGCTCATGTTTTTGATATACGGCAGATGGGGCAACTTGCCAAAACCATAGAATTGCTTAGCGTTCTCGCCAAGGAAGAGCCGTTTGTCATACATTGATAATTCTGTCGTTTTATTGATGAAGTCGTATGACATTCGATAGGTAATGGCAGTAATGGTGCGTGGATAGTCACTGCCCCACATCAGTTTCTCTATACCCACCAGTTCTGTCGCCTCTTTAATAGCGCGAACTGCTGAAGGGAAGGGATAAAATTCATCGTTGAAAAGCCAGGTAATACCACCGCTCTCTACATAGACGTTTTCATGGCGGGCCAATTTGATTTGCGACAACCATCCTGGACGTGTCACCATACCGAAATGACCAATGGCAATCTTCAACTTTGGACACTCTTGGATGATTTCCTCCATCTGTCCCACTTGGGCGTCTCCGTCCATCAGTTCGATACCGAGAATTTTCCCTTTTTGTTCCAACAGATGCATCATCTGTATCATCTCGTCGTTTAGGAAATGTTGCGGTAATCGGGCTGCTGGAACTTTAATGCCTTTAAAATCCTTGATAAGTTCCTCTGCCTGTTTCAAAAATCCAGGTTTGCGATAGTCGGCCATACCGAATGTAAAGAACCTGTCCGGATAGCGGCGTTCTACCTGCTTCAGATAATTGTTCTGTAGTCCGTCGATAAACTCCTGCGTAACAACTGCCGCAGCCACTTGTGCATAATCCATATTGCTCAGAAAACGCTCTGCCGTGTTCTGACCGTCTGTCATAAAAGGAGGCAACATCTGTCGCTCCTCACCAAAAAATAGTGAGCGACTGCGATTGGGCTCCAGTTGACAAATCAACTGACCGTCAACCAACGTGTCCTGATTAAGCCACAAATGACTGTGGGCATCGATAATCACGAGTTCTTCCATCTTACAAACATCTGATCGCCGATAATTTCCTGCACCTTCTTTACCAGTTCTTCGTCCATAGGCTCGTTCACATACTGGATGTTCTTCAGTACGTTCTTTGGATTAGCGCTACTGAACAGGGTAGTGGCGATGCGTGGATTTAAACTAGTTGAGAATTGAATGGCCAATTTATCGATGGGATAGCCTTGCTCTTCGCAATAAGCAGCAGCCTTGGCACAAGCCTCTTTCAGATTTTTGTCGGCAGGATGCCAATCGGGTGCACCACGTTGTGACAACAATCCCATTGAGAATGGGGAGGCATTAATGACCCCCACGTTATGTTGTTCGAAGAATCCCAGATAATCTGCGAGTAATGTGTCGTTCAGTGAATAGTGGCAGAAGTTCAGGATACTCTCTACAGTACCTTTTGGTGCATGCTCTACCACCCAGCGCAGATTTTCTGGCTGTAAGTCTGTGATACCCACATGTTTCACGATGCCTTTGTCGCGCAGTTCCACTAGTGCAGGTAGAGTTTCGTCTACTATTTTCTGTAATCCACCCTCCATATCACCTTGAAATTCCACATCATGGACATTAATGAGGTCAATGTAGTCGATGTTCAGACGTTCCATACTTTCATAGACACTCTCAGTAGCACGTTTTGCAGAGTAATCCCATGTGTTCTTTCCATCTTTACCGTAACGTCCTACTTTGGTGGAAAGATAGTATTTGTCACGCGGAATGTCTTTAAGTGCTTTGCCTAAGACGGTCTCAGCCTTCAGGTGGCCGTAATAAGGTGATACGTCAATAAAGTTGATTCCGTTCTCTACTGCAGTGAATACAGCCTGAATGCCTTCTGCTTCTTTGATGTTGTGGAATACACCACCTAAGGATGATGCGCCAAAGCCTAAGTTTGACACGCGCATTCCTGTCTTGCCTATTTCGTTATAAACCATATTTTGTTTAGTAGTAATTAGTTTTCAAGGGACAAAGATACACAATCTTTTTTAATTAATGTATCATTTGCCCTCTTTTTTATCCTCCGAAGTATTCTTCGAGTTCCTTTGCGGCACTTGTCTCTTGGTTGGGAAGGTCACGGAGGACAACGCCATGTTCTAGGAGGGCAATACGTGTTGAGATATCCACCGTATGCTGGAGGTTATGGCTGGAGATGAGGAGCGTGGCTCCCGTTTCATGGGCATAATCGGTGAGAACGTGCTTCAGCACCAGCTGGCTCGATGGGTCGAGGAAGTTAAATGGCTCGTCGAGAATAACAGTCTGTGGACGACGGAAGAGAGCAGAGATGATACCCACCTTCTGCTTGTTGCCTGCAGAGAGATTGCGGATGAGTTTCTTTTGTCCGAAGACCTCACCGGCCGCAAACTGCTCAAAGTCTTTCAATCGCTCATCGACCTCAGTCTGTGTCATCCCTGATATCTTGCCGAGGAAAGCAAAATACTCCTCTGGGGTGAGGAAGTCGATGAGGAATCCTTCGTCGATATAGGCACCAACCTGTTGCTTCCATGCTTCGCTCTCAGCTGGGTTGATGCCATTGAGAAAGACCATTCCCTCATCAGGTTTCAGAAGGTCAAGCAGGAGCCGGAAGAGGGTAGTCTTTCCAGCTCCGTTATTTCCTACGAGTCCGAGGATGTCACCGTCGTTGATGGTAAACTCCTCGACATTACAGGCGATGGTCTCGCCAAACTGCTTCTTGAGATGATTAATGGTAATCATGATCTTCAGTCTTCAATTTTCAATTACACTAATCCTTTTCCGTGACAGTGCTTGAACTTCTTACCAGAGCCGCAAGGACAGGGGTCGTTACGACCAGGGAGCTTATCCTTGACAATCGGCGTGCGGGGCTGTTGGGCACGGGTGTCGTTGGCGGCAGCGGCAGCCTGATTGGGGTCAGTCATCTGCTCTTGCGACAGGCTTTGCTTACTCTCTGTATACTGGTTGCGCTGGGTACGTTGCTCTGGAGCAGCTTCACGGACATCGCCCTGCTGCATCTCAGGAATGGCACCACGCATGAGGATGGAGACGATACGGTTGTTCATCTCGTTGATCATCGTGTCCCATACCTTCGCACTCTCGAGTTTGAAGATGAGCAACGGGTCTTTCTGTTCGTAGCTGGCATTTTGTACAGAGTGACGCAACTCATCGAGCTCACGGAGATTCTCCTTCCACGACTCATCAATGATGTGCAGCAGCATCTGCTTCTCGAACTCCTTGACAATTGACTTGCTCTCACTGTCGTATGCCTCTTTCAAGTTACAGGGGATGTTGTACATCTTACGGCCGTCAGTCAAAGGAACTACGATACGCTCGTACATATGTCCCTGATTCTCATAGACCTGTTTGATGATAGGCTGAGCCACCTCACGGATGCGCTCCGTCTTACGGTTGAAAGTCTCCATGACCTGCTGGAATGCATACTCTTCCAACTGCTCGCGTTGGTCGTTGAGGAACTGTTCGCTGGTAAATGGTATTTCCATGGCGAAGATATGCAGGAACTCCTCCTTGCATCCCTCGTAGTCATTATTTTCAATGATATTCACCACACGGTCCCACATCATATTGGAGATATCCATACCGATGCGCTCTCCCATGAGGGCGTGACGACGTTTCTCGTAGATTACAGTACGCTGTTTGTTCATCACATCGTCATACTCCAGCAGACGCTTACGGATACCGAAGTTGTTCTCCTCAACCTTCTTCTGAGCACGCTCAATCTGGCGACTGATCATCGGACTCTCAATCATCTCACCCTCCTTGAAACCAAGACGGTCCATAACAGAGGCGATACGCTCAGATCCGAACAGACGCATCAGTTTGTCTTCGAGGGATACGAAGAACAAAGAGCTACCTGGGTCTCCCTGACGACCGGCACGACCACGCAACTGGCGGTCCACACGACGCGACTCATGGCGTTCCGTACCGATGATGGCAAGACCGCCTGCTGCCTTTACCTCTGGTGATAACTTGATATCGGTACCACGACCGGCCATGTTGGTGGCGATGGTGACGGCACCGAGTGGCCGCTCTTCTTCTTTGACGAGCGTGCTGCCAGGACGGGCTTCGACATGATTCTTCTTGGCATGTTCTTGTTCAAGGGCGTCCTGATGATGTACTGCTGACGGTTTGTCGCTAAATGCCCGACCGTCGGTTGTCGTGAAGACTTTACCCATCGTAGACTGTCCTGCAAGCGCAACAATATCAGCTTCTTTCTGATGCAGTTTGGCATTCAATACCTGATGTTCAATCTTGCGCATGGAGAGCATCTTGGACAAAAGTTCTGAAATTTCTACGGATGTTGTACCTACCAATGTTGGGCGTCCGCTGTTGCGCATGACCATAATCTCATCGATAACAGCATTGTATTTCTCACGGGCAGTCTTATAGACACGGTCGTCCTGGTCGTCACGAATGACAGGACGGTTGGTAGGAATCTCCACCACGTCGAGTTTGTAGATATCCCACAACTCACCAGCCTCCGTAATAGCAGTACCTGTCATACCTGCCAGTTTATGGTACATACGGAAATAGTTCTGCAAGGTGATTGTAGCAAAGGTCTGTGTGGCAGCCTCTACCTTCACATGCTCTTTAGCCTCCACAGCCTGGTGCAGACCATCGCTCCAGCGGCGACCTTCCATGATACGACCCGTTTGTTCGTCGACAATCTTTACCTCACCGTCGATGACTACATACTCGTCGTCCTTGTTGAACATTGTATAAGCCTTCAGCAACTGCTGGAGGGTATGTACACGTTCACTCTGTACGGCATAGTGGTTCAGCAACTCGTCTTTTTTATTGAGTCGATCCTCATCGGAGAGTCCTGGCTCAGCCTCAAGGGCAGAGAGTTGGGCTGCGATATCGGGGAGAACGAAGAGTTCCGCATCATTTACCTGTTTGGCGAGCCATGCAGTACCCTTGTCCGTCAAGTCGCAGGAGTTCAGCTTTTCGTCCACTACGAAGTACAGGGGCTCTACGGCCTCCGGCATACGACGGTTGTTATTTTCCATATATGTATTCTCCGTGTTCTGCATACCCGACTTGATACCTTCTTCTGACAGGAACTTGATGAGGGGCTTGTTCTTTGGCAAAGACTTATGGGAGCGGAAGAGGGCTAAGAATCCTTCCTCTTCCAGTTTCTTGTCGTTCTTCTCGCGCCCTTCAGCAATTTTCTGTTTGGCCTCGGCAAGATATTGGGTAGCCAACTGACGCTGTACACCTACCAGTTTTTCTACCAGTGGCTGGTATTCTTCAAACATCTGGTCGTCACCTTTGGGAACGGGACCAGAGATGATCAGCGGTGTACGGGCATCGTCAATCAACACGGAGTCAACCTCGTCGACGATAGCGTAGTTATGGGCACGCTGTACGAGGTCTTGTGGCGAGATGGCCATATTGTCACGCAGGTAGTCGAAGCCAAACTCGTTGTTGGTACCAAAGGTGATATCACACTGGTATGCCTTACGACGAGCCTCAGAGTTAGGCTGATGCTTGTCGATACAGTCGACGGAGAGACCGTGGAACATATAGAGCGGTCCCATCCACTCAGAGTCACGCTTGGCCAGGTAGTCGTTGACGGTAACGACGTGAACACCGTTGCCTGTCAAGGCATTCAGGAATACGGGGAGGGTAGCCACCAGTGTCTTACCTTCACCAGTCGCCATCTCGGCAATCTTACCCTGATGCAGTACGACACCACCGAAGAGCTGTACGTCATAATGTACCATTTCCCACTTCAGGTCGTTACCGCCCGCAGTCCAATGGTTGTGATAGATGGCCTTGTCGCCGTCGATGGTGATGAAGTCCTTCTTGGGATCACCTGCCAGTTCACGGTCGAAATCTGTAGCCGTGACAATGGTCTCCTCGTTCTCGGCAAAACGGCGGGCGGTCTCCTTGACGATGCTGAACACCTCAGGCATCACCTCATTCAAGGCATCCTCGTAAATCTCCAGAGCTTCCTTCTCCAACTTATCAATCTGTGCAAAAATTTCTGCACGTTCATCGATGGGAGTATCCTCAATAGTCCCCTTCAGACGTTCAATCTCTTCCTTCTGTGTCTTTGCCGACTCCTGCACCTGCCGTTGGATGTCTTTCGTACGCTGGCGCAACTGGTCGTTATCGAGTTTCTGGACTTCAGGGTATACGGCTTTCACTTTCTCCACCAATGGCTGAATCAGTTTCATGTCACGGGTAGACTTGTTGCCGAATAATGATGTTAAAATCTTGGTTAAATTCATATTTTTATTTCTTGTTTTGACCTTAATTAATATAAAACGGGTGCAAAGGTACGAAATAATTTTCGTACTTTTGCTTACCTTTTGACTTTTTTACTTTATATCTTTAAAAAAGTGGTTCTGCAGAACATGCATTGGGGGCGCGAATACGTATGGCACGTGCAATAGCAGGTGCTATACGGTCCACGGTGACAGGTGTCTGAATCCGCTCTGCTTTCGTTCCGCCTCCATAGATAATAATAGGGAAAGGAACGTGCGCCGAACGGGAAGTCGACTTTTCTAAAGTATCTTCATTAATGAGTTTCCAACCAGGTGCAATGTCGATAATCAGGTCGCCGCATTTTTCTACATTGAAGCCATTGCGGACGCCTTCAAGTAAATAACTATCGCTTGTTAGTAACTGATTGGCTGTGTAGACGTTACGAACGCCTGATATTTGGAGAAGAAACTCTTGCGAGCGACTGGATATCTCACCCAAGTGGATGTTCTTCTGACGGAGCAGCTGGTGGTTGAAATAGATGTGGTTCTTATGACAGAACTCCACATATTTTGCAGAGCCGAAGGCGGCTCCTAAGTACATATTCAACAGGTTGGCGGTGCGGTTGATGTAGAAGGTTCCCGTAGGGATACGGAAACGTTCCTGATTACCTTCTTCCTCTTCCTCTCGGCTCGTCGTACCTGCAATGACAAATAGCACGCGGTCACGAGAAATCCGTTGTTCAATACCCTTCAGTAATTCGGCAATAGTACGGTCGAGTTCCACATACGACTCCATTTGTGTACCCGCCTCATAGGTTAAGCTCAGCAAATCCGTCTTGTCGTCTGTGCCGATACCCGCCTGTTCGACACATTTCAATGCAGCATTTGTCACACTCTTGTTGACATCTGCTTCCGGTTGGTAGAGGCGGGTATACCCATTCAGCCATTGGTTGAGCGGACGGTAATAGGTGGTTGTTGTCCATTTCCCGTCAGTAATCCAAGCAGCCCCGTCGGCAGCATGGCCAGCCGACAAAATGGCGGCGTCTGCCGTAGGAGCGAAGGCAAAGACCTTTGCCACACCATTTGTCGCCATTTTCAACTCATCGCTGAGCGTGGAAGTTCCTAAATATTGCGGAGAATAGCCTATTTTCTGGTCTCTTACACAGTTCTGTGGCCGCAGCGTCTGCTTGTCCAACCATTCGCAGGCGGTAATCCCATGATAATAGGGGGATGTGCCAGTATACAGCGAGGCAATGGCCGAAGCTCGGTCGACGGGTGTGAAGTTATAGGCCCCGTTGGTAAATACCTTTCCCTCTGTCAGCAGCCGTCTCAGTCCCTCATTCGAATAGAGTGGGGAATAGGTGTCAAGATAGTCTGTGCGCAGCTGGTCGATGGTGATACTGACCACCAGTCGGGGGGCTTGTGCGATAGACTGAGCTTCTGCATTGAGTCCCAGAATACTGAGCAGGGTGATATAGAGGTATCTATTCATTTTTTTGAATTTTGACCTTTGGTCTTTGACTTTTGTAAATGGAGTATACATTGTAACAGCAAACACAGTGCCAAACTCCAGATGCCTTCTGCATAGTTTTGGAAACAGCTGCCTGTCAGGAACAGAACGGCAAGGATGGCGGTAATATGCCAATAGCGTGTTTTCTTACCTTTGATGACCTTCCACAGGAAGAACCAGGGTAGGGGATTCAGAAGAATAAACTGCAGGTTGATATTGACGGTAGGATGTTGCGAGAACAGCATCATAAACAAGATGATGCCGATGACTCCTGCAATAACCATCAGGAGGATATCCCAGATTTTACAGATATCTTTTCGTGTCCATTCTATCAGGAAAATGCCGACGCCGACGATGGCTAGGATGATACCGCAGGTCATTGGCGACAACGGAAATCCGTCTTTCACCATTTGTACACCGCCCGCAACGGCTATACGGCGCTCCTTTACTAACGGCCGGTATTCTCCATTCAGGTATATCTGTGCATGATCGAAGTCGTACATCAGGTTATAGGGTAGGAACTCTTGTTGTCGTATGTCTGTCTTTTTGTCAGCCAATATTCCTAGCAGCAAGTCGTTGCCAAAGGCCGACCAAGGGTTGTTGCGTGTCATCTCATGCACCATTTCCCGATAGGTCGGAGTATAGTCTTCCCTTGGTTCATAGACCACTTTCCCCTGGATACATTGCTCAATGATATCCCGTGCTTTCGTCGTACAGTTGTTGTAGAAATAGTTATAGCGGTAAATACGGTTCTCATTTTGCATATTGATGGCGAGAGCCTGTTGCAGCGCCGCTTTCTCCTCGTCCGTCAGGTTCAGCACCTGTTCTGTCACCATACTGCCAAAACGTTGGTATTCCTGCTTGAATAACCTGAACGGATAAGCTCCTAACTCATAGTCGGTAATCCCGAAGACGAAGCGGAGTCCGAAGAGCGGCTTCTTGAAGTCAAAGACGCCATAGTTGAAAGCAATGTCAAGTCCTCCTTTCCGTAAATCGTGATAACGGATAGCCGTATGTCCGTAGAGACTGTATATTTCATCGTGTGGTTGACAGGTCAGCAGACTAATCTCCACTGAGTCCATCCGAAGAGAGTCCTGTTGCGCCCAAACAGGCATGGTGAGGAGCAGCAAAGCCCCTGTCAGACCACCTTTCAGCGCATTAAAAATGATTTTTAAATGTTTCACGATGCAAAATTAACCTATATTTTCCACTTAACGTTCGGTTATTTCGTTTTTTTTCAATAATTTTGCAGTCGAATTTTGAAAAGATAAAGAAGAGAAAGAATGAAGAAGCTCCTATTTAGTAGCATTTTGCTGGGTATCGGCACCTTGTCGATGGTAGCCCAGAGTGGTACGAAATCACCATATAGCCAGTACGGCTTGGGTATCTTGTCAGACCAGTCACAAGGTTTTAACCGTGGTATGAGTGGTTTGTTCCAAGGTTTCAGAAGCGGTCATGAGGTGAACATGCAGAACCCTGCCTCATATGCTGCTGTTGACTCGCTGAGTATGATCTTCGATGCTGCTGTGTCCGGACAGTTTACCAATTTCAAGGAAGGCGGCGCTAAGGTCAATGCCAAGACGGCAAACATCGAATATGTTACAGCTTTGTTCCGCATCCTCCCCAAATTCGGCATGAGTGTCGGCTTGGTTCCCTATACAAATATCGGCTATTCCTATTCTGCGACCCAGAAGATAGGAACGTCTGCTTCTTATGCTAAGACGGTGTATGAGGGCAGTGGCGGATTCCGTCAGGTATATCTGGGCTTGGGCTATGAATTCTTTAAAGGCTTTTCTCTGGGTGTCAATGCATCCTATTTTTGGGGAAGTTACGAGCGTTCCATCACTATGACCAGTAGCGATCCCTATGTCAATACACTTATGAAGAGCTATGAAGCAGAGTCCAGCAGCTATAAGTTGGACTTTGGCGCACAATACCAGCACAAGGTGGGAAAGAGCGATTTCCTGACGGTTGGTGCCACTTTTGGATTAGGACATAAGATTAATGCAGACCCCTCTTTTGGTGTGATGAATATAGATACCCAGACAGGTGTCACAGCAGTAACCACAGATACCGTCTCTAACGGCTTGTCTATCCCAATGACTATTGGTGCAGGTATTGCTTATAGTTACAAGAATACACTGAGGTTTGGCGCTGATTATCAGTTGCAGCGCTGGGGCGAGGAGGAGTACCCTGTGGTGAATGAGGTGACCAATGACTATGAATTGTCGAAAGGGTTCTATAAAGATCGTCATAAGGTGACTGTGGGTGCCGATTGGATTCCCAACCCCATGAGTCGTCGCTTCCTGAGTCATGTACATTACCGCATAGGTGCCTCCTATGCTACACCTTATTATAAAATACATGGGCAGGATGGTCCTAAGGAGATGACTGTGAGTGCTGGTTTCGGAATACCTTTGGCCAACTCCTGGAACAACCGTTCTGTGCTGAATGTCAGTTTCCAGTGGGTTAACCAGTCGGCTAAGAATCTAGTCACGGAGAACTCTTTCCGTGTCACGATTGGTCTGACCTTCAACGAACGCTGGTTTGCTAAATGGAAAGTCGACTAAGTTCCCTTACTATTATTCTGGTACTGGTACTGCTTGTCGCGTGTGAACAGCCAAGAGAGCATACCGCACCAGCCATTCACGATCGCGACTCTGTGTCGATGATGACGACCTATGGAGTCAATACGCTGATATCCGATTCGGGTGTCATTAAATATCGTATTGTGACGGAACGGTGGGATGTGAACACCATCAAGCAACCTACCCGTTGGACTTTCGAACGGGGCATCTTCCTTGAACAATTTGACGACCAGTTCCATATAGAAGGCTATATATTTGCCGATACGGCGTGGTATTACGACCAGCTGAAACTCTGGGAGCTTCGTGGTCGTGTGCGCATCCGTAATGTCAACGGACTGGTTTTCCGCAGCGAGGAACTCTTCTGGGACGGCATGAAGCATGAGTTCTATTCCCATAAGTATTCCAAGGTGGTGACTCCGGAGCGTGAGTTGGAAGGAACCTATTTTCGCAGCGACGAGCAAATGCGACATTATGAAGTGACCAACAGCGTTGGCTCATTCCAGTCATCGGATTTGGAACCTGAGGAGGAAGAACAGCCCAAAGAGCAGGAAAAAAACAAAAACAAGAGTGCCGCTGATACAGCCAAACAGGAGCCTCCTGTCCGTCAGGCTGCCGTCAGGCATAAGGCAACCACCAAATCCGTACAGCCATGACCAATCTCATTATAGGACTTCTCGTGACGATGGTTTTCTCCGCCTTCTTCTCAGGCATGGAGATTGCCTTTGTGTCGAGTAACCGTCTGCGTGCCGAGATGGATCGTGAGAAGAACGGACTTTCCCAGCGTGCCATTGCTTATTTCTATCAGCACCCCAACAACTTCGTGAGCACGATGCTGGTGGGTAATAACATTGCATTGGTGGTCTATGGAATTCTTTTTGCCCGTATCTTTGATACCACCCTGTTCTATATGCTGAGCGACGGCCTCCGTGTGACGGCAGATACCCTGTTGTCCACTATCGTCGTCCTGTTCACGGGGGAGTTCCTGCCCAAGACCATTTTCAAGGCTAATCCCAATACGATGCTCAACATCTTTGCCGTTCCTGCCTTCGTGTGTTACGTGGTTCTTTACCCCGTCTCCCGCTTTGCCACGTTGTTGTCGCGAGGCGTGTTACGGCTATTCGGGGTGAAGTTGCCGAAAGTAGAACAGGACAAGGAGTTCTCGAAGGTCGACCTTGACTATCTGGTGCAGTCGAGCATCGATAGTGCCAAGAGTGATGACGAGATAGAGGACGAGGTGGAATTGTTCCATAATGCCCTCGATTTTGCCGATACGAAGGTGCGCGACTGTATGGTGCCCCGTACGGAGATTGAGGCGGTGGATATCGAGGCCTGTACGATGGAACAGCTCCTGAACCGTTTTGTGGAGAGTGGTCACTCCAAGCTTGTCGTCTATCGTGAAGACATCGACCATGTCATCGGCTATATCCACTCCTCCGACCTTTTCAAGTTGGCCAACAGCCAGAACCCTCTTAATTCAAAACTCTTAACTCTAAACTCTAAGCTGATAAGAGTGATGCCATTCGTCCCTGAGACGATGGCGGCCAGCAAGCTGATGCATACCTTTTTGCAGGAGAAAAAATCGCTGGCGGTAGTGGTCGATGAGTTTGGCGGAACTAGCGGACTGGTGTCGCTGGAGGACATCGTGGAGGAGATCTTCGGCGATATCGAGGACGAGCACGATAACACGAAATACGTCGCCAGAGAACTAGGCGAGGGTGAGTATATGCTCTCCGCCCGTCTGGAGATTGAGAAAGTCAACGAACTCTTCGACATCGGACTACCTGAGAGTGATGACTATATGACTGTCGGCGGACTCATTTTGCATGAGTACCAGAGTTTCCCAAAACTCAACGAGGTGGTCAAAATCGGACGCTTTGAGTTCAAGATTATCAAAAATACGATGACAAAAATCGAGCTGGTACGGCTAAAAGTGACGGAATAGGCTAAATTTTTCGTTTTATCTTTCGTCGTTTCCCATAATTTTTGTAATTTTGCAGGCTGAAATGAAAAATGGGCTCTGCCCGTCAATAGTCAAATAGCAAATAGTTAAATAGTCAAATAAAATAATGGCAGCAATTGGAAAAATCAGAAGCTGGGGTCCCGTTCTCGCAACCGTGATCGGTCTCGCCCTGTTTGCATTCATTGCCGAGGAGATGTTCCGTTCTTGTGAGGCCACAAGTAACGAGAAGCGTCAGCAGGTCGGCGAAGTGTTAGGTAAGAAAATCTCTGTACAAGACTTCCAGGCTCTTGTTGATGAGTATCAGTCTGTGATTAAGATGACCCAGGGTCGTGACAACCTCTCTGAGGAGGAGCTCAACCAGGTGAAGGACCAGGTTTGGCAGCAGTTTGTCAACAATACCATTCTGGAGTCAGAGACCAAGAAACTGGGTCTCACCGTTACCGACGAGGAACTTCAGAGTATTTTGAAGACAGGTACGAATCCCATGCTGATGCAGACTCCTTTCGTCAATCAGCAAACAGGCCGTTTCGATGTCACACAGCTCACTAAGTTCCTTGACGATTATAAGAAGATACAGTCACAGCCGCAGCAGGCTCAGGTGCTTGAGCAGTATCAGCAGATTTACAACTACTGGAAGTTCATCGAGAAGCAGCTCCGTGTGAATATTCTTGGTTCGAAATACCAGAACCTGTTGGCACAATGTCTGATTTCCAACCCTGTTTCTGCCAAGATGGCTTTCGACGCCCAGAATCAGGAGAGTAACATTCAGTTGGCTACACTTCCTTATACTGCTATCAAGGATGCTGACGTACAGATTAGCGATGCCGATCTGAAGGCCAAGTACGACGAGCAGAAGGAGATGTACAAGCAGTATGTGGAGAGCCGCGATATCAAGTATGTTGATTTCCAGGTAGTCGCCTCTGCTGCCGACCGTGCCGCTTTGATGAAGACCATCAACGACGCACGCCAGAAACTCGAGAGTGGTGCCGCTCCTGCTGAGGTTGTCCGTAAGGCTCAGTCACAGGTAGCATACACGGGCATTGCCGCTACCAAGCGTGCTTTTGCTTCCGACATCGCAGCTAAGCTGGATTCCATGCAGGTAGGACAAGTGAGTGCTCCTTTTGAGACAGCCTACGACAATACCGTCAACGTTGTCAAGCTTATTGCCAAGTCAGAGATGCCCGACTCAATCGAGTATCGTCAGATTCAGGTAGGTGCAGAGACTGTTGATGCAGCTCGTAAGACAGCCGACAGCATTGCTACTGCTCTGAATGGTGGTGCTGATTTCGAGGCCCTTGCCAAGAAATACAACCAGACGGGTGAGAAGCAGTGGCTGACCTCAGCCATGTATGAGAGTGCACCTTCTATCGATGCCGATTCCAAGGCTTATCTCACAGCCATCACGACAGCAGCTCCCAATGAGGTGAAGAACGTAGCCTTCACCAGTGGTAACATCATTGTACAGGTACTCAGCCGCAAGGCTATGGTCACCAAGTACGATGCTGCCGTCATCAAGCACACCATTGATTTCTCAAAGGAGACCTATTCCAATGCCTATAACAAGTTCAGCCAGTATGTCAGCGAGAACAAAACGCTGGAGGGTCTTGAGAAGAACGCTCAGAAGTTCGGTTTCCGTGTTCAGGAGCGTAAGGATATGTTCAACTCAGAGCACAACGTAGCCGGTCTTCGTTCTACCCGTGATGCTATGAAGTGGATCTTCGATGCTAAGGCCGGTGATGTTTCTCCGCTCTATGAGTGTGGCAACAACGATCACCTGATGGTCATTGCCCTGACGAATATCAACGAGGCTGGCTATCGTTCTCTCGACGCCGTGAAAGAAGAAGTGAAGCAGGATGTCATCCGCGACAAGAAGTTCGCTAAGGCTGCTGAGATGCTGAAGGGTGTTAACAGCCTGGATGCCGCCAAGCAGAAAGGCGCTCGCATCGACAGCGTCAACCAGATTACTTTCTCTGCTCCTGTCTTCGTACAGGCAACTGGTACCAGCGAGCCCGCTCTGAGTGGTGCTGTCGCAGCCGCCAAGGCTGGTCAGTTCAGCGCAGCCCCTGTTAAGGGTAACGGTGGTGCTTTCCTCTTTAAAGTGCTTAGCAAGAAGCAGCGTGAGGGTGCCAAGTTTGAGGCAAAGATCCAGCAGACTCAGTTGCAGCAGCAGGCTCTCCAGGCTGCCAGTCGTTTCATGAACGAGCTTTACCTGAAGGCTAACGTTGTTGACAATCGTTATCTGTTCTTCTAGTACATTTATTTCCGATTAACATAGAAAGTCTCCTATATGGTTTATAGGAGACTCTTTTTGTCTTTAAGTTTGCGTCGCTGTTGTCCCGTCTTGCTGCTTTTCCTGCTATTCCGACTCAGGCTTCGCCATTCCGGAAGAGATGGGTGAAGTGTTTGTTGTATAGTTCTGAAAATCCTTTTCGGTTGTCAATAGCCTCACCAACTACAAGCATTGTGGTGAGGGTGAGATGGTTGTCGTGAACAATCTTCGCGAGGTCTTTCAATACACCACGATAGATTTTCTGGTCGGGCCAAGTCAGATGATAGCAGGCAGCAACAGGGGTGTCTTCTGGGTATTCCTGCAGAAGTTCGCGCTGCACGTCGTCGACAATGGCGGCAGAAAGGAAGATGCACATGGTGCTCTGACTCTTGGCAAGCAGATGTAGTTGTTCCATCTCGGGCATGGGTGTGCGCCCTTCGCCTCGTGTCAGGATGATGGTCTGTGTGCGCTCAGGGATGGTAAACTGAGAGCGTAGCTCGGCAGCTGCGGCGAGGAAGGAGGAAATGCCTGGCGTGATATGATAGTCCATGCCTTGCTGATCGAAGAAAGCCATCTGTTCCTGGATGGCACCAAAGATACAAGGATCGCCAGTATGTAGGCGAACGATATATTTCCCCTGGTCATAGAATTGTTTCATCAGTTCGCATTGCTCTTCGAGGTTCATATCTGCTGAAGAACGAACCACAGCCCCTGGCTTGTGGCACTCTGTCAAAGCTTTAGGGACCAGAGAACCGGCATATAAAATCAAATCAGCTCTTTCGAGCATCTTCCGGCCTCGAACAGAGACGAGGTCTGGGTCGCCAGGACCAGCACCCACGATTTCGATATGCCCTTTTTGCTCTCTCAAATATTTGTAGTCGATGGCTAGGGCAGCTGTCCAGTTTCTGCCTTTCACTTTAGGAACAATCAATTTACCATGATTTGATCCAAGGATGGCCGCAGCCTCGCAGACAGAGGGTGTACCCACGTGTTTCTGAACGGTCTTGCTGGGATTAGGCACCTCCACCTTGGCGAGTTCCTCAGCTGTGTAGAATACCAGCTCTTCCCCTAAATCATCGACAAGCATCGCACAGAATTCTTCATCCTGCTTCACGTCGATAGTGCAATAGCGCTTGTAGCAAGGCAACACACCAATCTGGCTCATGGCCTCATCAATTTCGTCGTAGATGTCCTCATAGTCATCAGGATGATGGGCGAGACCAAAGCCCAAAGACGCTATCATCGGCACGAAATGCAGTTCGAGTACGCCGTAAGGTACGCAGAGGTTGTAGGGCGTCACCAGGATGACCAGCTTAAATTTCTTGGGATCAACCTCTTCGAGGCTTTTCACAATAGTCACATGCTCAGGCAATGTCCTCTCCAGATAGTCCGTACCCTCATCGCAAATTTCCATCAGTAGGGCAGTAGGCTCGCGATTGACGAAAGCAAAGATACATTCATTCATATCGTCGTCGCTGGCGATGGCCCAATTGAATCGTTCAGCAAAGGTGTCGAGCGCCCAAAGTCCCGCATTATCGCTCTGGGTGGTAATCACCTCACGGGCACCAATCAGCGCAGCAATCTCCCGCGTCAGGTAATTGGCACCACCAACGTGTCCGCTTAAAACCGAGATGACATTCAGCCCCAGACTGTCGATACAGACTACGGCAGGGTCTTCGTGCTTATCCTTGATGTATGGTGCTATCGTCCTGACGCAAATACCCATAGCGCCAAGGAACACAAAGGCATCAAACTTCATCCATTGTTTGCCTACATCCTTGCGATCAATTGTTTTGGCGTTGAGTTCTCGTTTCAGGGTGTTGGCAATATCCTTGCCAGCCTCGCTGATTTGTATAATTGCTATTCTCATTATTTTATTTCTGTGGGGTGATGACTCGATAGTTTCCACTTAAATGCATAAAGGCAAAGAGGCGTAGTAGTCCGTCGTAGTAGGCATCGAAATAGCCATCCTCGAAGGGCTCGTGCTTCGCTTTCCATAGTGCATCGACGAACTCCTTGCTTTTGTTGTGACTGCACAACATGGAGGCTGCTGCTGAGGTGGCTACCAGTCCTATACTGTGGCGTAACTTACGGAATCCGCCAGCAGGGAGAATTTCATCGCCCTCAGGCAGAGATCCGTCTACACGATACTGATCCACGAATATGTCGACGCCCTGCGAATACAGGAAGTTTTGGATGGTCTCGCCATAGTGTCGCTGCCACTCTCCGTCAGCACAACTCCACTCATAGTCGAGCGTGATGTTCATTGGCACCCGCCAGGAGTCATAGCGGAAGTTATTGTTGCCAAAACGACGAGGCGCACCATTCTGATTCTGAGCCATGCCAGGGAAGCGAGGCATCTGCATCTCTGTTCCGTCATACTGGCAATTGTCGGCATTCAAGCCTGTCTTTTCGTTGATACATTTATGCAGGAACTCACGACTCTTCTTAGCACACTCGTTCCAATAGTCAGAGCGTCCATCGTCAGCCCATTTTGCCCATACCTCATAGAAGGCAGGTATATGATAGCTAGGATCCGTAAAACGCTGTCCAAAACCATCAGGAGTGAAAGTAATCAACTGAGTCTCAGGGTCGATGAGATACATCTTCTGAGGACCCGTTTGCTGAGGTCCAAAGCCAGGAAATCCGCCTTGACGAGGTTCTGGGGTGTACTCTTTGGGTTGGATGCAATCGAGAATATGCTGGGCCTCGGCCTTGTAGTTGATGCCTGTATCGTTGCCCCAACGGTTCGAGGCAAAGATGAGGGCTGTGATGTAATAGAGCTCACCATCAGAGGCAGCTCCCTCAGCATTACGAGTGCCGTCAGTCTTGCAGCTCCATGCAAAATAGCCTTTGCGGTTGCCATCCTGATGCTGCATATATTTCTTGCTCCAACGCCACAGACGATCGAAGATATCCTTCTCGCCAAACTGTACAGCTATCATCATACCATACGACATACCTTCTGTTCGTGCGTCGTGGTTCTTGATGTCAGATACATAGCCCATCGTGTCGTCCACCTCAAAGTAGACCTTATTTGGACCATAGAACACATCGTTGAACACTTCTTTCAGTTTTGCGTCTACATCGGTCTGCTGATAGCCCATCTCCACAAAGAGGTTACGATACAAACCTGTTTCAAATGCACCCTTCTTCCAAGGGGTGAGCGCTGTTGCCTGGACAGCGAGCATCATCAGCGATGCTAAGATGATAGATTTCTTCATATCAGTATAGTTTAGTTGCTTTTAGTATCTCGATGGGATTGTAGTCATCGATTTGTACATGTAGTGGAGGCTCTTGTTTCAGATGAAGTTCCTGACAGGCTTCTTCCCATAGGCGATGACTGTCTGTCGTGACCTTGGGAGAAGTGACACTATTGAAGACGATGATACCGTCATCCGTCATAACGGATAACACTTTTTCTATGATTTCCTTCAGCTGGCCGCCGTGTCCTCCGATAAAGACGGCATCAGGACGTGGGAACAAGGAGATGTCCGTTTCGAGGAAATCACCCATGTGGATATTGATGCCAGGAGCACCAAAGCGATGGGCGTTCTCGTTGATAATGGACTCGCATTCAGGACGGACCTCAAAGGCTTCTATCTGTAGGTGTGGGAACTGTAAACGGGCTTCTATCGAGATGCTGCCCGTACAGAAGCCAATGTCCCAAAGGACATGACGTTTAGGAAGGTCTAATGCCTGAAGCGTCAACAAACGGATAGGCATCTTCGTAATCATCTTCTCACGACCATCGAGGAGAGTAAATTCATAATCAGGAATACCGAATCGCCGGAATCGTTTCTCTGTTTGTTGCAGTATCACACAGTTGGGATTGGCATAGTCGGCTTTGCTGTCATATTGGCTCACACGTTCCGAGGTATCGTTACCCAGATGCTCACCGATTGTCATCACATAGTTGTCGTAGCCGTATTCCTTCATCCGCTGATGGATGGCGTGAGGCGTTTTCTGTTTATCCGTCAAACACCCGATGAGTGGATAGCCATTGATGAGTGCTTCGTCCAGTTTGTCCCAAGGACGACCAGTAAGCGAAACGATATGCATGTCATGATAAGGTATCACCATCCTGTGAGCTAACATCTGAAGCGAATTGAATGTTGGATAGACCACCATCTCAGCATCGGGGAATTCACGCTGTAGGGTGTTGGCAAAGCCAAAGAACAGGGGGTCGCCGCTGGCGAAGACGATGAGTGAAGAGTGAAGAGTGAAGAGTGAAGAATACTGTTCGAAGACAGCGTCAAGAGGTACGGTAATGTCAATCCATTGGGCATCTTTTGGCAACAATGGGGCTACTATCTCATGATGGCGCTTGCCTCCAGAGAACACCTTTCCCTGTTTGATAATCTCTAGCACTTCGGGCGGAAAGAAGGGCTTTGGATTGTCTGTAATGCCTATAACAATAAAACTTACCATTGTCAATTATCAATTGTCCATTGTCAATTAACTACAGGTCGCGACCAGGTTTCAATTGTGCGGCATCGTCGAATGTCAGAATAGCGTTACAGAGTGTAGCAGCAAGATTACTGCCGCCTTTGCGTCCTTCTACGATAATCTTGGGGATTTCCTTAAAGGGTTTCACCATGTGTTTTGACTCTCGGACATGTACGAAACCTACCGGGGCAGCAATAATGCCTACAGGATGTGCCTTGCCCTTGCGTATCAGCTCGCATAGTTCCATCAAGGCCGTTGGCGCATTGCCAAAGGCGAAGAGTGCATCAGGATGTTCTTCTACAGCTAGACGGATGCCTGCTTGGGTACGAGTAATCTCTTCCGCAGCAGCCATTTCTGCCACACGAGGGTCGGCGAGATAGCATTTTGCCTCCATGCCCAGACGTTGGAGTGCACCTTTGCGAATACCACTCGTCACCATCGTGACATCGGTCACAATGGTTTTCAGCGTGCCATCCTTTACTTTATTATATAAAGTCTCGACCGCACCCTTATCGGTATAGAGAATGTCTTCCATCTCAAAGTCTGCTGTAGTATGGATGGCGTGCAGCAATGCCCAATGATGGTCAAGCGGATAATCCTTTTTCAGTTCTCTTGTGATGGTGCGGAACGACTCTATCATGATGTTTTGACCTACCTTGTTACTATCTTCTTGTTGTTCACGATAGTAGCCACGAGGAGTGATGATTTTTCCGTCTGTGATATAGGATTGGGAATTACCAATGAGGATGACGGTGAACATATCCACATCTTCAGGGTCGAACTGGGCGAGGGTAGTAACCTTTACTTCCTGCTCCTCGCGACCTGCCTGACGGACATAGCCTACGGGGGTGTCACTACTGCGCTCCTTGAGGAACAATTCCTGCAGGCGATAGAGTTGCCAATAGCGCCCATGCGACTTGGGATTATAGATGGCCGTCACGAAGTCGCCGGAAGCAGCAGCCTTAATGCGTCGTTCTATCACTTCCCAAGGCGTCATCAGGTCTGACAATGAGATGATGCACATATCGTGGCCAATAGGAACACCCAACAGCGAGGCAGCCTTCTGGAAGGCAGAGATGCCTGGGAGAACAGAAATCTCAACATCCGAAGCCCGTTCTTTCGCCATCTCATAGACGAGTGGGGCCATGCCATAGATGCCCGCATCACCAGAAGAAATAACGACAACGGTTTTTCCTTGTTCCGCGAGTTCAAAGGCTTGTTCAGCCCGTTCGCGTTCCTTTTTCATCCCAGTATCGATACAGTCACATCCCTCTTTTACATAGGGCTCGATAAACTGGAAATAGTACTTATATCCCACGATGACATCTGCTCGTTGTACAGCCTCCAGTACAGCAGGCGTGATGTCTTCCTTACTGCCAGGACCGATGCCTGCAATGATTATCTTTCCCTTCATGATGACAAAGGTACGTAAAAACGAGTGAAAAGCCAAATTTTAGTGCTTAAACTTCACTTTAACTCCTACTACCAGCATTCTACCTGGTGTGAAGAGGGCGTATTTCCGTTTGGTGGAATTGATACGGCGGTCAACCTTGTCGAAGAGATTGTCGATGCCGATGCTGGGTTCAATGACAGCCCATTTGGCGCAATCAAACGTGTGAGTGGTATGCAGGTTCCAGACACCGAATCCTGGTGCATCCTCATAATCAGGGTAATAGGTCTTTGACTGTAGTCTGCCATTCAGATTGATATTCAGCCTGTACCTGCCCCAAGTATGGTGGTAGTTAGCGGCAATAGTAGCCGTGTGGCGGATGCTGCGTTCCAAGGTGGTCCACTCCTCCTCGCTCTTGGTACGAGCATAGGTATAGACATAATTGGCAGAGAGGTTGAAGCCCTGGAAGAGATTAGCTGACGCGTTGATCTGCAATCCTTTCACATCGCCTTCGTCACTATTCTGATAGAGCGAGTAACGTTCCAGTTTGGCAGCTTGGTCGTCAGTCATCTCAGGAAATTCCGTCCGTAGCATAGCGAGCGTGGTGTTGTCGACATCGATGTTCTTACGCACCACCATATCCTTGATACGGTTGATATAACCTGTTATGCTGACAGCCCAGATGTCTGTACGATATTCGGCATTCAGGGAGAAATAATGGCTCTTCTCTGGGGAGAGGTCGTGGTTGCCGAAGATAATCTGCGGTTTTCCACGATTGACGGAGAAATAGTGATAATAGAGTTCGTCTAATCCTGGTGCACGGAAACCTGCTGAGTAAGTGGCTCGGAAGCGGAAGTTGCCTGGGGCATACATCAGGGTTGCCTTGGGAGTGAGATGGAGGTCGAACGTCTCATGATGGGTCAGTCGCAAGCCTATCGTTGCGGTGAAATCCTTGAAGCATTTCATCTCATGCTGGGCATAAGCTGCAACGTTATAGACGTGCTGCTCGATATTCCCAGACGTTGCTGTGAGATAGTCTTTGTGCCAGTCGGCTCCAAAGATGGTGGTGGAATTTTTGGAGAAGCCAAGAATAGCCTTTACCTGTCCTTCCATCGAGCGTTGTTTCTTCGATTGTACATAGTCGCCAACGGCATAGTCCTTGGTTTCTACGTCGTATTCCTTGCCATAACGGAAACGGTCGACGGTGAAGTCGGCCTGTATGGAGTTCCTTTTGTTGAACTTATAGATGGCCCCGATATTCCAACGGAAGCCTTTATAGCGCATTTCGTAGTCTGTTCCACCTGTGATATCCTGACGGGTCTCAGGGCGGTCTGTGATTTTATAGGAATAGTCTAAACCCGCATTCAGGGCAAGGTGCTGGTTGGGGGTATAGGTGAATTTCTGGCTGATGACACTGGAGCGGTAGCCTGTGAAGAAGGGCGCTATGGTCTCTTGCGTCTCTTCAGAGTCTTTGATATATTCCAGCGGGTTGTTTTGGTAGCTGTCGGCACGGTCGTGGGTGAATGAGGTATAAGAGCCGAAGCCTCCTTGATAGATGTCCAGTCCGACACTCTCTGTCAGGATGCCGTGACCGCTGACTTTGGTGTTGTTGGTGACGCAGATTTGTGAGTCGGTGGGTTGGTCGGTAATGATATTGATGACACCTGCTATCGCATCACTTCCATAGAGCGACGAGGCTGCTCCGTCGAGCACCTCGATACGTTTGACCCTTGACATATTGATGCGACTCAAGTCCACATTATTGGAAATGTCGCCCGACAGTTTCTGTCCGTTGATGAGAATGAGAATATACTTATTGCCCAGTCCGTTCAGTCGTAGGAAGGTACCCATCGAATTGGGTGCCATCGATACTTGGGGTATCATGCGTGTCAGGGCTTCGTCAAACGTGGTGATTCCCTGTTCACGAATCTCCTGACTGCTTAATACATGTACAGGGGTTGCCGTACTTTTCAGTCGCTGATGGTGACCGGAACCTGTCACAACAACAGGGTTCAGGCTATAGGTTCGATTCGTCATCGACGAGTCGTTCTTATGAATCTGTGCCTGAGTTGTCATACTGGCAGACAGCAGACAGGTTATGAGTATAGCTTTTGTCTTCTGCATCTCTTTTAGTGAAAAGAGGAAGATGCTATCTCACGACAGCATCCCCTTTCATAAAACTTATATAATAATACACGTATACTAAATTATTCCTCAGAAGCCGTTGTCGGAGTTGACAATGCCTCATCGGTGCCTAACTTGGCAATGGCCGCACGGGTGTGGTTCATCCACAGCTTACGAACGGCAGAACGCTCTGCAAGACCTGGGATGTAATCATCACCTGTCTTGTACTTCTTCCAGCAAGCCTCGGTGAAGTTGGTCTCGTAGGCCTTTGTTTCGATACCTTCAGCATTGAACAGAGAGAACCAGCTCTCATCGTCCTCAGGATCAGCCATGTCGTTGTGAGCGTGGTCACCGGCGATAGACATCAGACAGTAGAGCTGTGCTTTTGTGCTGGTGTTGGCTACATATTCAACTTTTATGGGGACGTCGCCGACGACAAACTCGAACTCACCGCCTCCAATATGCTTAAGCACATCCTCAGCATAGGTGTCGTCCATATCTACAGTACCCACGTAGTAGTTCGGGTCAATCGCGCGCAGACAGTTCTCCAGCTGGATATAGCGGATGTTACCGCCATAGTAGTCGTAACCCTCAGGATTACCATGACCCATGAAGGCGACGATACCCTCAGAAACTGCTTTCTTGATATCGCTCTCATTGTTCAGGGTTGTAGCCAGGATTTGAGCGTCCTCAACTTCTGCCATCAATGGTGTACCCACTACAACCTGACGATCGATGCTCTTCATGTAGGCATCGGTGAAGTCGTTATTACGGTTGTTCATGAAGTCCTTGATATAGCTGTCACGAACACGACGATACTCCTCACCAGGAATCACCTGCAGCGACTGGACAACAATCTGCTGATATCCAGCCAGTCCGATTGCGGTGAGCCAGTGCTCAGGATCGTAGAAATCTTTTGGATCTACGTTCTCACCGGCACGGGCTTGATTGATACAGATAGCTGAAGAGAAAGAGAGATAGACATCCCAACCAGAGAATGCTGCCTTGTACTCTTCTACCACCTTGTCGAAGGTGTCATAAGCCTGTTCCCAAGTAGAACCGAAGGCTACCAACAGGATGACCTTATTACTGTTCTTGTGATTGTTGACTACGTTATTAACTTCCCTCTGATAACGGTCGTAGTTTGATTCTGTTCTTCCACCACCATTGTCATCTTTGCTACAGGCGGTGAATGTTGCACTTGCAACGAATGCCATCATGGCAATCATTAAGAATTTAATTTTCTTCATTGTCTTTAGAATTTAAATTAGACTTATATTTGTTAGTAAGTTTCTTTCCTTTGTTGAAACGGATGGTCAGCGAGGCATAGACGGTGGTGCCGGGGGTCGTCGTTCCCAGATGCAGACCATGAGGGGTTCGGTCCACGTAGTTGAAGATGTTGTCGATGCCAGCCTCCAGGCGATAGTTCTTTCCGAACTGTTGCGAGGTGGAGAGTCTCCAGAGCTGATAGCCCTTGCCATCGCCGTCAATCTGGTAATAACGCTTGCTTGACATCCGTCCGTAGATGCCGATGCCCAGATGGTAATAGCGTGAGAAGTCATGATTCCACGTTACATAGACATTCGCCTTGTGGTGAGCCATTCCGTCGATAATCACTTCTTTCATCGTATTGTCCTCCGAGTCATACTGGTGGGCCTTGGTATCCAGATAGCTATAGGAGCCGCCTGCTGTCCAGTTCTTTGTCTGATAACGGACGGTAAAGTCAACACCATAGGTCTTTGCATCTTCCATATTCTGATACTGGCGCACGCGGATGGGGTCGTATTTGGTAATGAGTTCTCCTGGTGCATCCTTGGTGGGAATGGTGACGAGGGTAATCATATCGTTCACCTTATTATAATAAGGAGCGATGGTCATTGTCAGGTTCCCGACAGTATATTCTGCACTCACGCCAAAGTAATTGGAGTGCTGCGCTTTCAGGTCGGTGTTGCCGAGATAGAGGTAGACACCGTTCATGTTCTTGATATACTGGTAGTGCAATTCCTTGGTCGTAGGAGTCTTGTATCCCTGACTCCAAGTGGCACGCAGGCGCAGGTCGCCGAGTTTCAACATGGCAGATACCTTCGGAGTCAGGCGGAAACCAAAGCCCTCGTTCCGTGTCAGTCGCAGACCGGCGGTGATATAGAGCGGATTCAGCAGACCAAACTCGTCCTGTACATAGAGGGCTTCCGTATTGTCCGTTGCCTTGCCGTCCACCACACGCATGGGAGCCTCCAACCAGTCATAGCGATAGTCGAAACCTGCACTCAGGCGTTGCTCATAGGGTAGGGTAAAGACACCTTTCAGCGAGATGTTTGTCAGTCGCTGGTCGCTCTGCAACTCTTTGTCGCCAGGGAAGTAGGGATAGTAATTGGTAAACCGTCCGTTCACATAACCGTCTGTCAGCGTGGTGTCCGTATAGGCATAGTTGTAGGCATGCCGTTTCCAGTCGGCATCCAGCGTGATGACATCCGTCTCGTTGATTTTCCACTTACCACCAGCTGATATCGACGCATTGTCATATTGCAGGTCGTAGGTCTTGATGTCCACGCCAGGATGGTGTCCACAAGGACGGTAGATGCGTTTCCAGTAGATGCTACCGTCGGCATACAGCTCAATACGCGGGGTCAACTGGTAGGTCAGCCGTTCTGCCAATTGCCAGTTGGTATGGCGGTTTACCGTCTTGTTACGCGAGTCGGTAATGTGATACTCTGTCTGGGAGATGGCTTCTTCTGAGGTGTTCTGCCATCCGTCCGAGTGCTGCAGCTGGAAGTTGGTATAACTCGAGAACTTGCCGAAGTTCAGGGCGAGTCCGTTATGCTGACGGATATCTCCATATGAACCGAAACGGGTGGCGTTCTCAAACATAATACCTTGTTCGCGATGTTTCCTCGTGATGATGTTGATGACACCAGCAATGGCATCCGAACCATAGAGTGCCGATGAGGCTCCCTTCACAATCTCTATCTTCTCGATATTGTTAGGGTCAATCAGCGAGAGGTCGTTCTCTCCACCGTTGTCGCCATGCAGTCTTCTGCCGTCAATGAGAATCAGCACGTAGGAGTTCCCCAGACCGTTCATCTGCAGTCTGGAACTCATGTCGTTCTCGCTGAAGTCAAAGCTTGCTGTCAGTCCGGAAAGGATATCCTCGATGCTCTTTCCTGCATATTGCCGGAGTTGTCGCTGACTGATAACCTCGGTCTGTACAGGGGCATCCTTCAACAGATGCTGTGTACCAGTACCTGTTACCACGACTTCCTGCAGACTATCCCGCAACATGCCTGTCTGTGCATATACACCGGCAGCCAATAGCCAACAGCCAATAGCCAATACTATTTTTCTCATATGTCTTTATTTTCCGCCAACGCATAATCCTGTGCGGGCGTACCTTGATTTATTTAAGGCAGGTATTCTGACTCTCCTCAGTCTGCTCTACCTTCCCGACTCTTGTCAGTGGCGTTATACAAGCAAACCGCTTATTGAGGATTACAGCTGCAGGTACAGTTCCGGACTCTCACCGGATTCCCTTACATCAGGCGGCATCAGCCACCAGATTGCCATATTTTGGTTGCAAAGATACGAATTTTTCCGTTATTCGCAAATGATTCAACAATTATTTTTGTCGTTTGTGGATTCGTTTACTGATTCCTATGGCACCAGTCGGACATATCAGTCGGCAGAGAAGACAGCCTACACATTTGGTGCCAACGATGTGGGGTTGGCGATTTTCAAAGGAAATGGCCTGATGCCCTCCATCCATACACGAGATGTGGCAGCGTCCACACCCGATGCATTTCTCCGTGTCAATCTTCGGATATGCTATCGTGTCGCGGTCCAGGTCTGAGGGCTGTACGATATGGGGTAATAATTCACCGACCATGTCTTCAACGTGTTCCTTGCCATTTTCCGCCATATAGGTTTGTATGCCGGAGATGAGGTCGTCGATGATGCGGTAGCCGTATTGCATGACGGCGGTACATACCTGTACGTTGCGGCAACCCAGTTTAATGAATTCCAATGCGTCGTTCCAGGTCTCAATGCCGCCGATGCCGCTGAAGTCTACTTGATGACCATGCGAGCCGTCGAGCACGTGGTGAGATGCCATCTCGTAGATGAAGCGCAACGCGATGGGCTTTACGGCCCTGCCTGAGTAGCCCGATATGGTCAGTTTGTCGTTGACTGCCGACATGGGCGATACCGTGATGCTCTTGATGGTGTTGATGGCTGAGATAGCGTCTGCACCACCGAAGTAGGCACCCATAGCTGGTTGGCTTATCAGTTTGATATTAGGTGTCATCTTCGGAATGACGGGTATCTTGACGACCTGTTTGACGTAGGTCGTATAGCAGGTGACCAGCTCTGTATTCTGTCCTACGTCGCTACCCATACCAATCAGTCGCATCTGCGGACACGAGAAGTTCAGCTCTACGGCATCACATCCGGCATCTTCTGCCATCTTTGCCAATTCGCTCCACTCCTCCTCGTATTGTCCCATGATGGAGGCAATGATTACTTTCGTGGGGAAGTTCTGTTTCAGGCGGCGCAGTATTTCGAAGTCTTCTTCATAGGGATTCTCGCTCAACTGTTCCATGTTACGGAATCCAGCAAACGAATTGCCGTCCTTGACAGCGTCGAAACGTGGGGACACCTCACGAATCTCCTGTTTGCAGATGGTCTTGTAGAACACACCAGCCCAGCCTGCCTCAAGGGCGCGGGCTACCATGTCGTAGTTGGTACATACTGCTGACGAGGCAAGGAAGAAGGGATTCTCGCAGGGAATGCCGCAGAAGGTGATGGCCAAAGAGGGTTTCGGAGCATCGGACTTTGCACTTTGAGCATAGGTCTTCTTGGTCTCCGAGAGCAGTTCCCTGATGCGGATGGGCTTGTCATAATGTATACAAGCCTGCTCGGCACGTTCAAGGTCGGCATCGCTGCAATCTGCTGTCCATTGCAAGGCATTCTTCTCGTTGTCGAACCTGATGGAACGAATGGCACGTGCCGGATCACCTGTCTTACACGCTTTCGTGCAAGGGGCATTCTCGCACATCAAGCAGCGTGCCGCTTCTTCATGTATGTGTAGCATATTCTAGGTTTTTGTATATGCAAAGATAGGAAGATTATACGATATTTCCAAATCATCCTGAAAATTTATGCTCATTTTGTTCGCTTAATCGAAATTTTGCACTACCTTTGCCCGTATGGAGGCGAGTTTTCTGATAGCAGCACCACATAGCGGCTCGGGCAAGACGACGATTGCACGAGGGCTGATGGCTTTGTTGACGCAGAAAGGCTATCAGGTGCAACCCTTCAAATGTGGTCCTGACTATATCGACACGAAGTTTCATGCTGCCGTCTGTGGGCGTCCCTCCATCAATTTGGATACCTTCATGGCCACGCCGGAGCATGTCCGTGAACTCTTCCAGCGTTATGGCGAAGGGGCGGATGTGCGTGTAGTGGAGGGCATGATGGGACTGTTTGACGGCTATGACCGTGACAAGGGTTCGTCAGCAGAGATAGCCCGTGTGCTCGATATCCCCGTCGTGCTGGTTGTTGATGCCAAGTCGGCAGCTTATTCTACGGCGGCATTGCTGTCGGGCTTCCTCCATTTCCGTGAGGATATCCGTTTTGCAGGTGTCATCTTTAACAAGGTAGGCTCGGAGAAACATTTCCGCATGTTGCAGGAAGTGTGTGACGACCTGCAGATAGAGTGCTTGGGCTATCTGCCTAAGTCGGCCGATTTGGAACAAGGCAGTCGCTATTTGGGATTGGACTTTAGCCAGATAAAGTCCCCTGAGTTAGGGGGATGGGGGTCTGAACAAATGTCAATCGATGTGGACAGACTATTACAGCTTACCACCGCTCCCTCGTTCAAACCCCTGTTGCCCCCTAACTTAACGGGCGGAAAAACTTTAATCGCTCGTAATGACGAGTCGTTCTCTTTTCTCTATCAGGAGACGATAGACGCTTTGGGACAAGTGGATTTCTTCGACCCGGAGCAGGACGTGCCCTGCCTGGACGACGTCTCCCTGCTGTATCTGCCTGGCGGTTATCCTGAGAAGCATTTGGAGGCATTGGTAAAAATGGAAGCCACACGACAGGCCATCAAGGACTATGCCGAACGTGGCGGGCACATCATTGCTGAGTGTGGTGGTATGATGTATCTCTGCGAAGCCATTGTGACTGACGAGGGCGAGTATCCCATGTGTGGCGTGTTGCCTTATAAGATTACGGCATGCAAGGCTGACCGCAAACTCTCCTTAGGTTATCGCCGTTTCGTGCTCGATGGCAAGGAATACCGAGGTCATGAGTTCCACTATACCCAGTTCCTGGGCGGCACACCCAAGAGCGTCACACAGGTCTATAATGCCAAGGGAGAGCCTGTGGATACCCCCGTCTTCCGCTATAAGCACGTTTTGGCAAGCTACACTCACCTGTATTTTAATTTCTTATGAAAGAATCGAAACACAAAAAAAAGTGGTTTGGAATACCCCTTGACCGTCAGTCCTTGGGCGAGATGATCCGATTCGCCATCGTGGGCGTGCTGGTTACCGTCATCCATTATGTCGTCTATTGGCTGCTCCAACTGGTCATGAATGTCAACATCGCCTGGACGGCGGGCTATATAGTAGGCTTTGTGTTCAACTATTACATGAGTGCCCGCTACATCTTTCGTGCGAAGGCCAATATCAAGAACGGAGCAGGCTTTGGCGGTGCCCATATCGTGAACTACCTGCTACAGATGGTGCTGCTCAACGTGTTTCTCAAGATTGGCCTCAGTCCCACGATGGCTCCCGTGGGTGTCTATGCCGTCTCGATACCTGTTAACTTCCTCCTGGTTCGCTTCGTATTCAAGCATTCATAAAATCAAGAAAGCTCCCGAACCCCTCGGGGCTATTTAACCTCTAAAGGAATGACGGTCTGGGATGAAAGAATGAAAATGGCCAGTTGACCGTTCTTCTTTCCGTGCTTGATGGCTTTCTTGAGTGATTTTTCAGGAAATATGCGGGAACTGTCAAAATAAAAAAGGCTGTCATCAGCGTTGAACCATCCGCCTATATATCCGTCGTGCTGTAAGGCATGTCTTATCACTTTGTCAAGTTGGTCGCGCGAATGACTGTTCTGTGTATCGGCATAGGCAACGACGATACCTTCCTTCGGCTCGGACAAAGTGCGAACATCAAGCGTGAAACCGTTGGGGTGACTCTGGCTGTATGTCCATACCTTATCAGCTATAACTGATATGTTGCTTTGCTCTATAGGAATAATCGTACCAGAAGAGCGTTGAGATAAGGAACTGGTTCCACATGAACAAAGGACAAACAATGATATCTGGGCCATCAGTATGCCTATCGCGCCAAACTTACAAATCTTGGTTTTCATATTTATGTTGATTAAATTATTTGCAAAGGTACGAATAAGTGAGTAAAATGCCAAATTATAGAGCAGCGAATGCAATAAAATGCTCGCATTTATATTGCTGAGTCGTGAAAAAATTCGACCGAAGGTCAAAGTACGAATAATGGCTGGAAGCACCAAACTTCCAGCCATTATTTCTTACCTCTTTCACTGGCGAAGCCAGATTCTTAATTCTTAATGCAGAATTTTTGCATTTTTACATTTTCGCATTTTTGCATTTTTACTTTTTTCAATTCTTTAATTTTCCTTAGTTCGGATCGCTGCCTCCTCCGGTATTACCTCCGCCTTACCGTTCTTTCCGCGACTTCACCGACATTTTCCCTCTCATTTTCTGGAAATTTATTTCCGCATGGAAAAAGTTCCATGTTCAATGGTCTACGGTCAATGGACAATGTCATACCTTTTCAAGCCTTAAAAAATCTGTTAGTAAGCCTTAGAAAGTCGGTTAGTAGGTCTGAAAATAGGTGTACATCAAGCCTAAGCGGTCTCAAAAGTCTCACGGTCTCACGGTCTCATTGGTCTCAAACCTGCGAAGTGGCTCATGAAGGATGAGTTGGATAGCGTGAAGTGGTTGCCAGCGGATTTGGAAGCCATAGATCATGTAAGACGCATGATGGAAGAGGTTAGAATGACATAGATTTTTTTTGCCAAAAAATTTGCTATTATCAGAAATTGTTCGTAAATTTGCCATCGAAATGATGGCATGGTGCTATCATAATGTAGATAAAAGATGAGAAATTATGGCACAATCGGCAGTTACAGTCAGGATGGACTCTGAGATGAAAACGCAGTTCGACGCACTCTGCGAGCAATTTGGTATGAGTGCCAATACGGCGTTCAACATCTTCGTAAAAGCGGTGATAAGAAGTCGCAGCATACCCTTTGCCATCAAGGGCTCGCCAAGCGCACTGGACTTGTTTATGCAACAAAGGAGCGCTGCAGAGTTGAGCAAGGAGCCGGAACTCTCGCTGGATGAAATCAACGCGGAGATTCGTGAGGCCAGAGAAGACATGCGTAAAAGAAAGAGTGCGAAGGTATGATTTATGCAGTTATTGATACCAACGTGCTGGTATCGGCCCTTATCACTCACAATTCGTTGTCACCAACTGCAAAGGTTGTAAGACTGTTGCTTGATGGGGAGTTTACGCCTTTGTACGAAACCAGCATCATTGAAGAGTATCAGGAGGTGTTGCATCGTGCGAAATTCAAGTTCGTGCCTGGTGTTGCCGATGCTTTGATTTCGTTTATCAAAGAACATGGAATTGAGACTTCGCGGACAGCTTTCCAAGAATTGATGCCAGACGAGGATGATCGCGTGTTCTACGAAGTATCCTTGAGCGTTGAGGATTCTTTTCTGGTTACTGGCAATATCAAGCATTACCCTCAGACACCTAAGGTCATCAGTCCTGCCGACTTTTTAAGGGTGATACAAAAATAATTGACAACAATGGATATAAAGGAATTATTGAATCGGACGGACAGGTTTGCGGCCAATGCGGGTTGCAGGATTACGGAGGTGGACGAGCAGCATGCTGTGGCGGAGATGACGGTGACGGCGATGCACCTGAATGGCGGTAATGTGTGTCAGGGTGGGGCGCTGTTTACGTTGGCTGACTTAGCCATTGCGGCCTGGATGAACCACAATGGACAGCTGACATTCGGCATCTCGAACAGCATCATGTTTGTATCGAGTGCACGTGAGGGCGATGTGCTGCGGGCAGAGGCTGTCGGCATTTGCGACCACCATAAGATTCCTGCCGTAGAGGTGCGCGTAACCAATCAGGACGGACGGCTCATCTGTCATGTGACGGGCATGGGGTATCGTAAAAACGAGAAAGTACTAAAGGTATAAGAATTTAGATGTCTATTATATAATAATGTGGAGAAATTGAAAAAACATAGGAAAAGTTTGCGTATTAGAAGAAAAATGTGTACCTTTTAGGCTAAAATTAGCCTTGAGGGTAGGCTGCATCTCGAAAAAACTCAAATAAAATTTGGTTTTTTGCTCGATTTGCACTACCTTTGCACCCGCAATTTTGCAAAATAACAAATAATTATTTATTTTAGTAGTATGAATCAATACGAAACCGTTTTCATTTTGACTCCCGTTTTGTCTGATGACCAGACAAAGGAAACGGTCGCTAAATTCAAGAAGATTCTCACCGACAAGGGTGCAGAGATCGTGAACGAAGAGGCCTGGGGATTGAAGAAGATGGCTTATGCTATTCAGAAGAAGTCTACAGGTTTCTATTTCCTGATGGAGTTCAAGGCTGAGCCAGAAGTGATTAAGACTTTGGAGACTGCTTTCCGTCGTGACGAGAAAGTCATCCGTTTCCAGACTGTGAAGCTCGAGAAGTATGCCATTGAGTATGCTGAGAAGCGTCGTAACAAATTCGCTAAAAAAGAGGAGGCTTAAACTATGGCACAAGAGACAGAAATCCGTTATTTGACAGCTCCTTCTATCGACACGAAGAAGAAGAAGTATTGCCGCTTCAAGAAGAGTGGTATTAAGTATGTAGACTATAAGGATCCCGAGTTCCTGAAGAAGTTCCTGAACGAGCAGGGTAAGATTCTTCCCCGCCGTATCACTGGTACATCGCTGAAGTATCAGCGTCGTGTGGCTCAGGCTGTTAAGCGTGCTCGCCAGATTGCGCTGCTTCCTTACGTTACTGATATGTTGAAATAATTAAGGAGGAGGACGACAATATGGAATTAATACTGAAAGAAGATATTATCGGTCTGGGATATAAGAACGATATCGTAAACGTAAAGTCTGGTTACGGTCGTAACTACCTGATTCCTCAGGGTAAGGCTGTCATCGCCAGCCCTATGGCAAAGAAGATTCTCGCTGAGAACCTGAAGCAGCAGGCTCACAAGCTGGCTGCCCTGAAGGCTGAGGCTGAGAAGAAGGGTGAGGCTATCAAGGATGTTGCCTTGACCATCGCCGCTAAGGTAAGTGCTACTGGTCAGCTCTACGGTTCTGTGAACGCTGGTATCGTTGCTGAGGAACTGAAGAAGCTGGGTCACGACATCGATCGTAAGATTATTACGATGACTGATGCCAAGACTGTTGGCGACTTCGTGGCTACTGTTCACTTCCACAAGGAGGTTGAGGTTGCCATCCCTGTAAAGGTGGTTGCTGAGAATGCTCCTGCTGAGGAGAAGAAAGTGGAGGCTGCTCCCGTTGAGGCTCCCGTAGAAGAGGAAGCTCCTGCTACAGAAGAATAACCATGCTGTAAAGCAAATCATAGTTATTATACGCAAAGAATCCTGAGTGATATGCTCAGGATTCTTTATTTTTTCTAGTAGCACTAGTAGCTCTAGTAGTACTAGTTGTTATAGTGAGTAGGGAAGACAAAAAAACCGCCGGACTCACGTCCAGCGGCAATTCTCTCAATTTTTGTTCGAGTTGTTCTGATTACTCAGCTGCAGTGCTATCAGCAGCAACAGTGTCAACAGCTACAGTGTCAGCGCTATCAACAACCTCAACTGAATCGGTGTCAACCTCAGCCTGCTGAGCCTTGTTACCACAAGAAGCGAAAGAAACAGCTACAACTGCTGCGAACATAAATACTAATTTCTTCATTTTTCTAAGCTTTTTAAATCTGTAAAACAATCATTTGTTTATTAAAACGCTGCAAAGTTAGACATTTTTTTAATACGACGTATCATTTTTTTCGTTTTTTTTTAGGGTATTTTTGTAACTTTTTCACAAAATACTGTAAATCAAGCATTTACGAAATGTTAAAAATATCGTCATTTTTACACTTAATCGAATATTTGGTAAAAAACGGCAAAAATTAGAAGTTTTTATGTAACTTTGCAATCGAGAAAAAGACACCTTATTATATATATGATAGATACCTCTATTTTCCAAGGCAAGAAGGCGGCCTATTTCACGCTGGGCTGTAAACTGAATTTCTCTGAGACATCGACCTTTGCGAAGATGCTTCAGGGGATGGGGGTGCAGACGGCTGCCAAGGGAGAACAGGCTGATATCTGTCTGATTAATACCTGTTCTGTGACGGAGGTGGCCGATCATAAGTGTCGTCAGGCCATCCACCGGATGGTGCGTCAGCATCCTAACGCCTTTGTGGTGGTGACAGGTTGCTATGCGCAGCTGAAGCCGGAGCGGGTGAGCAAGATAGAAGGTGTTGACCTGGTATTGGGTGCCGATGAGAAAGCGGAGCTTATCCAATTTTTAAATGAGAAATTGGATGAGAGAGCTGAGCGGTTAGAGGTAAGCGGTGAGAGGTCTGGCCAAGGGCAGGAGACGACACCTTATTATATTAAGAAGACGAAGGACATTCAGAGTTTTGCACCATCATGCTCCCGTGGAAACCGTACCCGTTATTTCCTGAAGGTACAGGACGGCTGTGATTATTTCTGTACCTACTGCACCATTCCCTATGCCCGTGGGTTCAGTCGTAATCCGACGATTGCCTCGTTGGTCAAACAGGCTGAAGAGGCAGCCCAGGAGGGTGGCAAGGAAATTGTGTTGACGGGTGTGAACATCGGAGATTTCGGAAAGACAACTGGGGAAAGCTTCCTCGATTTGGTGAAGGCTCTTGACGCGGTGGAGGGTATTCAGCGTTACCGTATCAGTAGTCTGGAACCCGATTTGCTGAGTGACGAACTCATCGACTATTGTGCGCAGAGCCGTGCCTTCATGCCGCATTACCATATTCCTTTGCAAAGTGGTAGTGATACGGTGCTGAAACTGATGCATCGTCATTACGACCGTCAGTTGTTTGCGGATAAGATACACCGCATCAAAGAGGTGATGCCTGATGCCTTTATTGGTGTTGATGTGATGGTGGGGTGCAGGGGTGAGACGCCTGAGTGTTTCGAGGAGACCTATGAATTCCTGAACGGTCTTGACGTGACCCAGCTGCACGTATTTCCCTATTCCGAGCGTCCTGGTACGTCAGCGCTCTCGATTCCCTATGTCGTTGCAGATGCAGACAAACGGAAACGCAGCAAACGGTTGCTTGACCTCTCGGATGAGAAGACCCATGCTTTCTATCAGCGATATATTGGAAGCGACGCAGAGGTGCTATTTGAAAAGGCTCCTCGTGGCAAGGCAATGCATGGGTTTACGAAGAACTATATTCGTGTAGAGCTGTCGCCTGCTGAGGCTCGCGAGGAATATGACAACCAGTTGATAAAAGGCACGCTGGGTGAGTTCAACTACGATAAAACGGCATTGAAATGGATAAAGTAGCGATTGTCATATTGAACTGGAACGGGGCGAAGATGATGGCTCAGTATCTTCCCACGGTGCTGAACTACTCACGCGACGAGGCAAGGGTATATGTGGCCGACAATGCTTCGACGGACAACTCGCTGGAACTGTTGCGTAGCGAGTTTCCTGAGGTGAAGACCATCGTGCTGGACAAGAATTGGGGATTTGCTGAAGGTTATAACAAGGCATTACGACAGATTGAGGCGGAATACTATCTGCTGTTGAATTCCGATATCGAAGTGACCCACCATTGGCTGACGCCGTTGATTGAGTTTATGGACGTACATCCGGAGGTGGCCGCGTGTCAGCCCAAACTGCTCTCTATCTATAATAAGGATATGTTTGAGTATGCAGGGGCGAGTGGGGGATACTTGGACCGTTTCGGCTATCCCTTCTGTCGTGGACGATTGTTTGATACCGTCGAGGACGACAATGGCCAGTATGACTATGCGACAGAGATATTGTGGGCTACGGGTGCCGCCCTGATGATTCGCGCAAAGGACTATTGGGACTGTGGTGGACTGGACGGCCGCTTCTTTGCCCACAATGAGGAGATAGACCTGTGTTGGCGACTGCGCATCCGAGGCCGCAAGATTTGTTGCCTACCTGAGAGCTATGTCTATCATGTTGGTGGTGGTACACTTCCCAAAGGCAATCCGATGAAGACATTCCTGAATTTCCGCAATAACCTGACGATGCTCTACAAGTGTCTGCCAGACGAGGAACTGGGCTACGTGATGCGTTGGCGCTGGTTCCTGGATTATCTGGCCGCATGGGAGACGCTGATAGTGAACAGGAACGTAGGCGACTTCAAAGCTATCTATAAGGCACGTCGGGCTTTCAAGCGCTGGAAGAAGGACTTTGCCGAAGACCGCAGACAGATACAGGCCTCGCGACAGGAGAAAAAAATACCAGAGCAACGACCATTCTCATTGCTCTGGCAGTATTACGTAAAAGGGCACAAGCACTTTAGCGAATTGTAACCACAACGGGGTTGTCAACCTCTTTGCGCCAAGCCTTCAGGTAGTCGAACCACTCTTTGGCAGAGTGATAGCCGAACGTCTCGTTGGCAGAGGTGTAGTTGACTTTATAAGCCATTTTCTTACCGTCCACTTTCAGGACAAAGGTGTAGTTGTCTTTGTTGGCAGGTTCCTCGCTGACGATGTTCTTCTGAGGTACCAAGACAGCCAGTCCTACCGTCTCGCGTTTCCATTTTAAGGTGTCGGTAGAGGGATAGTCAGTACCCCAGCAGGCTCTTAGTCCCTTCTTGTCGGAGAATTCTTCGGAGCCTTTCACGTTGATGACTCCTGTGGAGAAGCGGTAGTCATCGACATCCTTGTTGAAGAACACATCCACGTCGGTATCGCGATGTCCGGCATACTGGGTGTAGCGGATAATCATATTCAGAGGTGAGAGGTGAGAGGTGAGAGGTGAGAGATTACCTAAAGGAGCTTGCCAGCCTCGATCGACGAGTTCGACAATGGTGCGTAGCGGTCCGTAACTGATGATACGTTGTGTACGGCTACGGACAGGTTCGATGTGTGTTGGCTTCTGTCCGTCCCAACCACGGAAGGCTCCCAGTCCGAAGGTCTGACCAACCCATAATACATCGTCACCATAGCCTTGTGCTTTCTGCTCGTCATTGGTATAGAACTGGGTGTCTTTCAGTTCCAGTCGTTTCTGGTATTTGCCATAGAGGTCGAGTGTCTGGCGGGCATCGAAATAAATACGGATACCGTTCAGTTCACTCTCGAAATCCACCCCGTGGTGGTGTTGGATATGATAGGCATCAGCAGCATCGCCACGGACGGTAATCGACTCGATGAAATTGTTTTGGTTGTTCTTCGTCAGTTTCTTGTCGCTGGTATTCCTCAGTACCATCTCCGTAAATACACGGGCAGGGTAGGAACGGGGCTCGCCAGTCTCATAGAGTGTGACGGTGTATTCTTTTTTCTCCTTTTTGTCAAAGTCGGTAAGGAAACATAACTCGTCGAAGGTCTCGTCCTGGTCGAGGTCGTCCAACTGACAGGGAATCTCCTGTCCGTTAAGCGTCACAAGGGCGGAACGTACTTCTCCATATGGCTTCAGAGAGACGACGACAGGCTGGTCCGTGCGAGCATAGTTAACAGGGTTGGAAACACAGACCGTTATGGTGCGGGTGGCTGATACTGTCAGACAGGATATACTCAGCAAAATGATAGAGATTAGTTTTTTCATATTTGATATTGATGATGGTGTATTATAGTTGCAAATTTCACACAAATAAACGAAAAAGCCTCCAAGATGCACTTTTTTTTATCTTTTTTAGGTTAAAATTTGGTTTTTAAAATATTTTTTAGTACATTTGCATCGGTTTTTAACAATAATAAATCATTTTAGCAGGTCTAGTAACGTGCGAAAGGTCTATACTCTATTAGTCATCGTCATGCTGTTTTGCATTGGCTGTGAGTGGCGTTTGAAATCGAATGATGAGATTTCAGACGGTTCTCAGGTGTCTATAGAACGCTACGACCGTATTGAAGGACTCTATCTGACGACAGGAGACTATTCTGCCCTGTTGCAGATGAATAAGACGTATCCGATACAGACTCGTACATTGATAGAGGATGTGTTGCGCCTTGGACAGGTGAACGATCCTGACATCAATCATAAATTCCTGCAGTTTTTCAGCGATTCCACCCTCCAATGTCTGATTAACGACGTTCAGGACCAGTATGCCAATATTGACGACCTAAACGATGATTTGACGGATGCCTTTGGAAAACTGAAAGATGAGATTCCGTCCTTTGAGTTTCCTGAGGTCTACGTACAAATAGGATCTTTCGACCAGAGTATCATCGTGGGTAATAAGATGTTGGGTATATCGTTGGATAAATACCTGGGTGCCGATTATCCTTTCTATGTGGAGCACTACACGTTGGAACAGCGAAAACTGATGACGCGTTCGATGATTATTCCCGATTGTCTGGGTTTCTATCTGCTCAGTCTTTATCCCATGCCTTCCAAGGAGTTGACACAGGAAGAGCGTGATATGCACATGGGAAAGATACAATGGGTGGTGAACAAGGTGACCGACCGTCTTGTCTTTGACAACACCCAGGTATCACAGGTCGACAGTTTCATGAAGCGTCATAAGAAGATGAGTATGGAGCAGTTGCTCCGCAACAACAACTATTCAGAACTGAGATAATAGTTTTCCTTGCAAACAGATATGAGAATCATGAGAAGAATTCTGATAGCAGTCCTGTTGTTCTTGCCCATGATGGCATTGACAGCTCAGGGACTTGATTTGAAGCAGATTACCAGTGGCTATTATGCTGCTGATAATATCAGTGGTGTTGTACCGTCTTCCGATGGGGAGAGTTATACCCAGTTGAGCGATGACTATAAGTGTATCCTCCGTTATTCCTACAAGACGGGTAAGGAAGAGGAAACCTTGTTTGACGTGTCGACCGCCACAGGTGCAAAGTTGAATAGCATCAGTGGCTATATCATGAGTCCTGACGGCAAGCGGATGCTGATACAGACTAATCGGAAGCGGATTTACCGTCATTCGTATACAGCAGATTTCTATATCTATACCATTGCTAGCCGAAAACTGGTGCCGTTGTCGAAGAACGGTGCTCAGCAGACGCCGTTGTTTTCGCCAGATGGTACGATGATAGCCTTCGTCCGTGACAATAATATCTATCTCGTTAAACTGCTCTACGACAATGCAGAGAGTCAAGTGACGAAAGACGGTAAGAAAAACGAGGTCATCAACGGTATTCCTGACTGGGTGAACGAGGAGGAGTTTGGTAATGACCGTGCGATGGTGTTCACGGCAGACAGCAAGAAACTTGTCTGGGTGCGCTATGACGAAACGACTGTGGCAGAGTACTCGATGCCACTCTATAAAGGACTGAATCCGGAACTGAAGGAAAACACGGATTATCCTGGTGCTTATACATATAAGTATCCTGTGGCTGGAGCTGATAATGCCAAGTGTACGGTATGGAGCTTTGATATCGCCAGTAGGCAGACACGTCAGTTGCAGGTTCCTGTAGATGCCGATGGCTATATCCCCCGTATCAAATCGACCAACGATGCCACTAAGATATTGGTATTGACGTTGAACCGTCATCAGGACAATTTGCGTATCTATATGACGAACCCGCTGTCAACGGTTAGCCAGTTGTTAATTGAAGATAAGACATCGAAGTATGTCAAGGAGGAGTGTGTCGACAAGTTTATAGTGACGGACAAATATATGCTCCTGCCCAGTGAACGTGACGGATGGATGCACCTCTATCTCTATAACCTCAATGGTCAATTGCTTCGTCAGGTGGAACAAGGTGACTATGAGGTGAGTGCCGTCTATGGTGTCGATGATGCTACGGGTGACGTCTATTATGCTGCCCATAAACAGGGACCTACTGACCAGCGAGTATATGTGGCACATGCGAATGGGAAAAGTGTGTGCCTGACAGACAAGTCAGGATGGAGTAGTGCTGTCTTCAGCAGTAACTTCAAATACTTCATCCATACTTGGAGTGATATGAACACGCCGCCAGTCATCAACTTGTGTGCTACTGGTGGGAAAGTCATTACCACATTGGTTGACAATCAGGAATTGAAAGAGAAACTGGCGAAGGAGAACTTGCCTAGGAAGATGTTTTTCACCTTCAAGACCTCCGAGGGAGTTAGCCTGAATGGTTGGATGATTCAGCCTGCTGATTTTGATGCTACAAAACGCTATCCCGTCATTATGTACCAGTATAGTGGTCCGGGAAGTCAACAGGTGAAAGATGCCTGGAATATTGGAATGAACGGTCAGGGAGCTATTCTCGAGCAATATCTCTGTCAACAGGGTTTCATCTGCGTTTGTGTTGACGGGCGAGGTACTGGTGGCCGTGGTGCTGATTTCGAGAAATCTACCTATCTCCGTCTGGGAGAATTAGAGGCTCGCGATCAGGTGGAAACAGCTTTGTGGCTAGGTCAGCAACAATATGTCGATAAGGACCGCATTGCCATCTGGGGATGGAGCTACGGTGGTTTCAATACACTTATGTCGATGTCTGAGGGTCGTCCCGTCTTCCGTGCCGGTATAGCCATTGCACCTGTTACCTCATGGCGTTTCTACGATAGTATCTATACGGAACGTTATATGCGTACTCCCAAAGAGAATCCTAATGGTTACGACCAGAATCCGATGAGTAGGATTGGACAGTTACATGGTGCTCTGTTGCTTTGTCATGGTTCTGCCGATGATAATGTTCATCTTCGTAATACCGCTGAGTATACAGAGGCTTTGGTGCAGTCAGACAAGGACTTCCGTCAGTTAGTCTATACCAACCGGAACCACAGCATTTATGGCGGTAATACCCGTAACCATCTGTTTCGGCAATGTGTGAACTTCTTTGAGAAAGAAGTTAAGTAAAATACAGTAAAGCGTTTACAAAAAAATACTGCACGAATCGTTGTTGATATCGTGCAGTTTTTTTATGACGAAAAGCTCGAATATAACTTCGCTTACTTTTGAGCACGAAGTGCTGCGAGCGATTCTTTTAGTGCGGCAATCTTTTCTTCGGAGTCACTCTGTTTCTTACGTTCCATAGCAACCACAGCTTCGGGAGCATTGGCTACAAAACGCTCGTTGGAGAGTTTTTTCATTACCCCAGCCAGAAAACCTTCAAGATGTTGCAGCTGAGTTTCCATTTTTTCAATTTCCGCATCAATATCAATCATATTGCCCAGAGGTACAGCAAACTCATCGGTACCAATCATGAAGGCACTTGATGTAGCATCTTTCTCTGCGACCACCTCGATAGCACTTAGATTTGCCATTTTCATGATGACGGCATTGAAGTCTTCAAAGCGGTTCTGGCCGATGGCTTGCAGCTCGAGTTGTTCCCTAGGAGCAATATTCTTCTGATTGCGAACCATACGAACACCTGAGACAATCTGCTTCACACTCTCAATCAGGGCAGCCAACTCGTTGTCAGCAGATGTAGGAGCAGGCAGTTTCAGGCTGTCGCGCATGATAGACTCGCCATCCTTGCGGTCGTAGAGGTGCTGCCAGAGTTCCTCGGTGATGAACGGCATGAACGGATGGAGCATCTTTAACAAGATCTCGAAGAACTCGAGGGTCTTGTCGTAAGTGGCCTTGTCGATAGGCTGTGCCTCACCGTTGATATAGGCGGGCTTCACCATCTCCAGATACCAGGATGAGAACTCATCCCAGAAAAGTTTATAGACAGCCATCAGCGCCTCAGAGATACGGTATTTCTTGAAGAGGTCGTCGATCTCGGCGTTGGTCTGACGGAGTTTGGCCTCGAACCACGAGGTGGCAATCTTACCAGCCTCAGTCTGCTCGATGTCTGCGACCTTCCAACCCTTGACGAGACGGAAGGCATTCCAGATCTTATTGTTGAAGTTACGGCCTTGTTCGCAGAGGGCCTCGTCGAAGAGGATATCGTTACCGGCAGGGGCGGAGAGCATCATACCCATACGCACACCGTCGGCACCGAACTTCTCGATGAGTTCGATGGGGTCGGGGCTGTTGCCGAGTGACTTCGACATCTTACGACCCAGTTTGTCGCGAACGATACCCGTGAAATAAACATTCTTGAAGGGGTACTTACCCATATACTCCTCACCGGCCATAATCATACGGGCCACCCAGAAGAAGATGATATCGGGAGCCGTCACGAGGTCGGAAGTGGGGTAGTAGTAGTTGATCTCCTCGTTGCCGGGATTATTGATGCCGTCGAAGAGGGAAACGGGCCAGAGCCATGAAGAGAACCAGGTGTCGAGGGCATCCTCGTCCTGACGCAGGTCGGCATCCGTTACCTTCGGATCCTTCTGCTGAGCCAGTTTCAGGGCTTCCTCACGGGTGGTGGCAACGACATAGTCGTCGTTCTCGTTGTAATAGTAGGCTGGAATACGGTGTCCCCACCAGAGTTGACGGGAGATACACCAGTCCTGGATGTTCTCGAGCCAGTTCTTATAGGTGTTCACATACTTCTGTGGGTAGAAATGCATCTCACCGTTGAGTACAGGTGGCAGGGCGATGTCGGCAAAGTGCTTCATCTTCAGGAACCACTGCAATGAGAGACGGGGCTCGATGGCTGTATCCGGGTTACGCTCGGAGTAGCCTACCTTGTTAACGTAGTCCTCAATCTTCTCCATCAGACCAGCCTCCTGCAAGTCCTTCGAAATCTGCTTGCGGCAGTCCATACGGTCCATACCCACGTAGATAGGACTCTGCTCGGAAATGGTACCATCTGCATTGAAGATGTCGATGGTCTCGAGGTTGTGGGTCTTACCCAACATATAGTCGTTGGTATCGTGGGCAGGAGTTACCTTCAAGCAACCCGTACCGAACTCGATATCCACATAACGGTCCTCGATGACGGGAATCACACGATTCACCAGAGGCACGATGACCTTGCGTCCCTTCAGCCACTGGTTCTTCGGGTCCTTGGGGTTGATACACATAGCGGTATCGCCCATGATGGTCTCAGGACGGGTGGTGGCAACTACGGCGTAATAGCCCTTGGCATCCTTGTGGATGATATTACCTTCGGCCTCTAGTTTCTCTAGTCCTTCTAGTTCTACTAAATCTGCCACGTAGTATTTCAGATGGAAGAGGTGGCTTTGCTCCTCTTTATAGATAACCTCCTCGGTAGAGAGTGCTGTCAATGCTTTGGGATCCCAGTTGACCATACGGAGTCCACGATAGATGAGACCTTTGTTATAGAGGTCAACAAACACCTTGATGACGCTTTCGCTGCGCTTCTCGTCCATTGTGAAGGCAGTACGGTCCCAGTCGCAGGAGGCACCCAGACGGCGCAACTGCTTGAGGATGATGCCACCATGCTCGTGGGTCCAGTCCCAGGCGTGCTCCAGGAACTGATCACGGGTGAGGTCGTGCTTCTTAATACCCTGTTCGGCGAGTTTCTTCACCACCTTGGCCTCTGTAGCAATAGAAGCGTGGTCGGTGCCAGGAACCCAAAGGGCATTCTTGCCCTCCATACGGGCTCGGCGTATGAGGATATCCTGAATGGTATTGTTCAACATGTGTCCCATGTGGAGCACACCCGTCACGTTGGGGGGCGGAATCACGATGGTATAGGGTTCACGTCCGTCGGGTTTACTTGAGAAAAGTTTGTGGTCCAGCCAGTACTGGTACCATTTGCCTTCGACCTCTTTTGGGTCGTATTTACTTGCTAATTCCATATACCTTTTTTATAATAATGGTTGCAAAGGTACGAATAAGTGAGTGAAAAACCAAATTTATTTGAGTTTTTCCGTATGAAAAGTATCTTCTAAAAGTTTTTTTTTGTACCTTTGCCCCTACTATGGAGCAGAAACATACTAGAGAAGAGAAAATGGCCGCTTTCGGACGTATGCTTGACGTACTTGATACGCTTAGAGAGAAATGTCCGTGGGATAAAAAGCAGACAAACGAGAGTCTTCGTCCCAACACCATCGAGGAGACTTATGAGTTATGTGATGCCTTGATGAAAAAAGATACAATGGAAATTTGTAAGGAATTAGGCGACGTTTTGCTCCATGTAGGTTTCTATGCAAGGATAGGAGAAGAGAACTCACAATTTGATATAGCAGATGTATGTAACGAGTTGGTAGACAAGCTTATATTCCGTCATCCTCATGTGTATCACCCTTCCCAAATTGGTGCCTTTAATCCCAAACCTTTGCCTTATGGAGAGGATCATGAAAAGAGTGAGTTCTCTGAAGCAAAGAGTGTAGAACAGGTCCTTGACAATTGGGAACAGATTAAGCAAAAGGAAAAGAACGGAAATAAATCCGTATTGAGTGGCGTACCGGCATCTCTCCCATCTATAATTAAGGCTTATCGTATTCAGGATAAGGCCCGTCATGTAGGTTTTGACTGGGAAAATAAACAGGATGTGTGGGCAAAGGTGCGTGAGGAGCTGGATGAGTTGGAGACGGAACTCAAGAAAGAGGATAAGGTGCGTTCCGAGAAAGAGTTGGGCGATTTTATCTTTGCAGTCATCAATGCGGCACGTCTTTATCATCTGAACCCAGATAATGCGTTGGAAGAGACCAATCAGAAATTCATCCGGCGCTTTAATTATATAGAGGAGCATAGTATTAAGGCAGGCAAACCATTGACAGAGATGACCCTTGAAGAAATGGATGCTCTTTGGAATGAGGCAAAACAAAAAGAAATCAATAAATAAAAGGTTTTTTATTATGAAAAAATTATTATGGATTGTAATGATTGCCGCTGTGGTCGTGACCATCAGCAGTTGTGGAGGTAAGACGCAGCCAGTTCCCTTTGACGATGGAGACTCTACTGACATGAGTGCTATGCAGGATCCCACCATCTACGGTGTTTGTGGCGAAGGTTCTGCAATGAACACCTTACAGCTTGTGACGGACTTAGGTGATACCATTCAGTTGGATCTTACCTATGCACGTGAAAACAATCAGGTGTTTGGCGGTTTGCAGGCTGGTGATCGCATGGCTGTGGTTCCTAATGCTAAGAAAACCGAGGCACTTATCGTTATCAACCAAGTGGCTTTATTGGGCAACTGGGTGATGCCGAATCCTTTGGACGGCAGCGACGAAGTTGGCTTCCGTATCAAGGAAGGCGGTATCGTTGAAGGTATCGAGCAAAGTGCGCTGACCTATAAAACATGGCGATTGGTACGTGGAAAACTCGAACTGATCTCTGTTCGTGAAGGTGGTGGTGAGGAGGAGGAAATCGGAGTCTATGACATTGTGACCCTATCACCTGATTCTCTGGTTCTCAAAGAAGGTGATGACTTGTATGAATACGGTCGTCAGCAACTGAAGAAACCTGACTCTGATATCAAATTGGAAGAGGCATCAGAAGACGATTATAAGATTTGATGTAAAAGTCTTGGAGCCGTTTAGGATACATATCTTAGGATGTGGAAGTGCTTTACCCACACTCCGCCACTATGCATCAGCACAAGTGGTGGAGTTGCGGGGAAAACAGTTTATGATAGATTGCGGTGAGGGGACGCAGATGCAGTTGCGGCGTTCCCGAATCCGTTTTACCAAGCTTTCTGCAGTTTTCGTCACTCATCTTCATGGTGACCATTGTTTCGGACTTATCGGCATGATCAGTACCTTTGGCTTGTTGGGAAGAACAGCCAAGTTGGATATCTATGGTCCTACTGCATTAGAGTCTATCCTCTTTGAGCAGATGCGCTTGTTTTGTCACGGTTTGGAGTATGAGGTTGTCTTTCATGCTGTGGATACAACCACACAAGAAGTGATTTACGAAGATCGCAGCCTGACTGTTGAGACAATTCCCTTGAGTCATCGTATGCCTTGTTGCGGCTATCTTTTCAGGGAGAAAGCCACGTTACCTCATATCAAGCGCGACATGATTGATTTCTACCAGATACCGACCAGTCAGATTAATAATATCAAAGCCGGTGCTGATTGGACGACAGCAGAAGGTGAGCTTATTCCTAATAATCGTCTGGTAGAACCTGCGGAAACGCCACGCAGCTATGCATATTGTAGTGACACCCGCTATATTCCGACCCTACATGAGCGTGTCAAAGGGGTGACGGCATTATATCATGAAAGTACCTATGGAGAAGACAATCTCTTGTTGGCAGAGAAGTATTATCATTCCACAGCCCGTCAGGCGGCTTTGGTGGCTCGTGATGCTCAGGTAGGGCGTTTGTTGTTAGGTCATTATTCTTCCCGGTATGAAGATGAGAATGTCCTTCTGAATGAAGCCAAACAGGTGTTTGAAAATACGGAATTGTGTGACGAACAGCTGATTTTTGAGCTGTAAATACATTTTTTTGTCAATATTATTTGGTGCTTTCAAATATTATTTCTACCTTTGCATTGTAATATGTGAAGCTTATGACGAAACGATTACTACTTTTAACCCTTATTTCTGCATGTTTGTTCATGCTTCCGACCAAGATTCAGGCCACTCCGTCTGAAGAGTTCGGTGTAGAGCAAATTGAGGACAAGAACGATGTGCAGATCAAGGTCACTAAGGCAGGAAGCGTTTATATCACAGGTGCAGAAGGAGAGGTTATGGAGGTTATTTCCCTTACAGGTCGTCACGTCCTTTCTGTACGTATCGAAAGTCCTGCGCAAAGAATTGAATTAACAAACATACCTAAAGGTTGCTACATTATCAAAGTCGGAAAGGTTGTCAGAAAGATAGTCATCTGACAATCCTTTTATTTCTGCTAGTCTCGTTTATCCTTGTTGGTTGTGATAAGGGGGCTACCCAGAAAAGCGAAATATCAATGGAGGCGTTTTCATCTTTGAGGACGCCTGTTTTTGAGATATCCCCTTCGGAAATCCAGTCAAGTTTGAAGAAAATGGGACATGTGGGCAACGACTCCTTGTCGCCAGACGGTCGTACGGCATTGTATTATCAGGATGGTGGACAGATGTTGTGGTTCGGTCGTCAAGGCGTTACAGATATGGCTGACACCCTGATACAAAGATTGTACCAGGTAAATCGTATTGGTTTCTCTGACGCTTTCTTCAAGGTGAAGGATATTGAAGGAGAGCTTCGTAGATTCAAGGCATTGGATTTTGATAAGCAGCACACCGTCAACGACGTGATCGCTCATTTGGAGTATAACCTGACCCGTGCCTATCTGACCTATGTGGCAGGACAGCAATATGGTTTTGTCAATCCGAAGCATGCCATCAACAGGGTGGAGTCCAAACCGGACAGTACAGGAAAGGTAAAATACAGCTACGTAAACCTCTTCGACTCTCCCGTGGAGCGTCCTTCCCGTGCTTTCTATGCAAAGGCGTTTCGTAAGATACAGAACGACAGCGTTGGGGAGATGATGACAGAGGTGGAGCCGCAGTCCGCTCTGTACCGTCAGTTGCTTCACCAGTTGGATTCTGCTTCTTCCGACCAGAGCCGCAAACGTATTCTTGTGAATATGGAACGTTGCCGCTGGCAGGGACCGACTCCTGCGTCAACGGGAAAGCGTGTCGTCGTCAACGTGCCGGCCTTCATGCTTTACGCCTATGGACCTGATTCTGTGATGTCGATGCGTATCGGTTGTGGAGCCACGAGGACGAAGACGCCTCTGCTGACCAGTGCCATTGAGTATATGCAGATTAATCCGGAATGGAATATTCCGCAGAGCATTGTGAACAATGACGTGTTGCACCATGCTGGCGACAGCAGCTATTTTGCCCGTCACCGCTATTATATTGCCGATCGTGCTACCGGTAAGAAGGTGGCTGTTGGCAGCGTGTCGCGTGCCATGCTGGCCAGTGGTAAGTATCGTGTGTCGCAGGATGGTGGCAGGGGCAATTCCCTGGGCCGCATCGTTTTCCGCTTCGAGAACAATTTCTCCGTCTATCTGCACGACACTTCCACCCCCGCATTCTTCCAGAACAGCTGGCGCGGAGTGTCTCATGGCTGTGTACGTGTGCAGCGGCCTTTCGACCTGGCTCATTTCCTGTTGGGGAATATCGATTCTTGGACGCTTGACAAGATACGTATCTCGATGGACCTTCCTCCTGTGACGGAACAGGGTAGGGATTATATCCGTTCCCATCAGCATGAAGAGAGCGAGACGGGCAGGAAACTGCCGTTCAAGTTGATCAGTTACATGCCGGTCAGTCCGCATGTGCCTTTATACATTATATATTATACCATCTATCCAGACGAATTGGGAAGGGTACAGAACTATCCGGATGTCTACGGATACGACAATCTGGTCTGGAATCATCTAAAGAAATATCTCTGATGCCCGCCGAGGATGAGAAGCGATTAATGGAAGAACTTTCCAATCCGTCCACTCAGCGGAAAGCATTCGAGAAAGTCATCCGTCAGTATAGCGAGCAGTTATATTGGCAGGTGCGTCGTATCGTCCTGACCCATGAGGACGCCAACGACGTGATGCAGAACGTGATGATGAAGGCGTGGGTCAATCTCGACAGTTTCCGCCAGACCTCCAAGCTGTCTACATGGCTCTACCGCATCGCCATCAACGAGAGCTTGGATTTCGTGCGTCATCAGAAGACGATGGGTACATCGACCAGTATGGATGATGCGGGAGGCATTGCCAACACTTTGTTGGCTGACCACTATTTCGACGGCGACGAGACGGAGGCGCAGCTCCAGGAGGCCATTGCCCAGTTGCCTGATGTGCAGCGCACCGTGTTCCAGCTCCGCTATTACGAGGATATGAAATACAGCGATATGAGTGAGATCCTGCACACCTCCGAAGGCGCCTTGAAGGCTTCCTACCATATTGCGGTGAAGAAAATATCTGAGTTTTTTAAGCAACGCGATTAAACGTTTTGAACCGGGAAACGTCCAAACAATAAACATAAAGAAGATGAACGAAGAGAATTATCTCAGAGAACGGATGTCAAAAAAGAACCCATTCCAAGTTCCGGAGGGTTATTTTGAAGACTTTGCCACACAGGTGATGGCGAATTTGCCTGCCCGTGAGCAAAAGATGACAGTCAATCATCGTGCACTTCGTCCGTGGATGTATGCTGCCGCTTGCCTGCTTGTTGCAGTATTCTGCGTTGCCTTCTACTTCTCGCGAGTCCAACCGGAATCTCCCGAGATGTCCCAGATGGCCGTTTCTGAATCCTATATGGACGAGGCTGCCGACTATGCGATGATTGATAATACAGATATTTATGCCTATCTGGCAGAAAACTAAAACGCGAAAGGTATGAGGAAATTTGTATTACTGACTTTCTGCCTGATGCTGACGATGGTATGTGCGGCACAGGAGAAGATGAAATTCTCGCCGGAGAAATTCGAGGCCGACATGGCTGCCTACATCACCAAGGAGGCTAAGCTGACGGAGGACGAGGCCAAAAAGTACTTCCCCTTACTGCGCGAGATGCACCAGAAGCAGCGCAGCCTTTATAAGAAGGCGCGGAATTTCGGAAAGGAAAAGCCCGCTACTGAGAAGGCTTGTGCAGCCGCTATCCATGAGCGCGACAAGCTGGAGATTGAGCAGCGTCAGATTGAGCAGAGCTACCATAAGAAGATGCTGCAGGTGATTCCCGCCTCCAAGCTTTACGATGCCATCCGAGCCGAGGCCCGCTTCCACCGCAAAATGATGAAGGGTTGGCAGCGTCCGCCTATGCCGAAGCCGATGGGCAAACGTCCTTAAGATCACATTTCCCGCAATGCGGACGGCGCGACGTGCAGACATACCGTCCGTGAAGCAATAGCCAATGATGTGCCCGTGGAATATCCTCCACGGGTATATTTTTTACCAATGCCTGTTCCACCTTGTAGGGCGTATCGTCTTTCGCGGTGACCAGCCCCAGTCGATGGCTGACGCGGAAGACATGCGTGTCAACTGCCATCGTCGACTTGCCGAACGCTACGCTCTGTATGACATTCGCCGTTTTGCGGCCCACGCCCGGCAGGTCGAGCAGCAGGTTCATGTCTGAAGGCACCTCGCCGCCGTGCCTCTCCACCAGCATGCGTGCCATCTTCACCAGATGTTCCGCCTTGGCGTTGGGGTAGGAGACGCTGCTGATATACTCCAGCACGTCGTCCGGCTCTGCCTCTGCCATCGACTTCGCGTCCGGATAGTGGCGGAAGAGTTCCGGCGTCACCTGGTTGATGCGCTTGTCCGTGCATTGTGCGCTCAGTACGACCGCCACCAGCAGCTGGAACACGCTTCCGAACTCCAGCTCCGTCTGTACCTCCGGCATCTGTTTGCGGAAGTACCTCAGTATCCATTCATATCTTTCTTTTCGTCTCATCTCTTGTCTGCTCTGATCTGTTTATCGGTTGCAAAGTTAAGCAGTTCGGCCGATATGCCGTGCCTCTGCAGTTGCAAATCCTTCTTCATTAACATTCTTTACCGTTTTTTCCTTTTTGATTCTAAATTAATCCGCAAAAAGCTTGCAATTCCCAAATAATTGTGGTATCTTTGCGGAAGGAATAATTGGTGCTTAAATACCCTTCCATTGCCCAGATTATTTAAGCCGAAACAGCCAAGTCAAGTCTATATCAACTCTATACCAACTCTATACCAAGTCTATACTAACGCTATGGTTTCTCAAGGAATCCTCAAGGAATTCTCATTGGATCGTCAGGGGATGGTCAGGGAATTGTCATAAGATATTCTAAGGATGGTCTATGAATGGTCATACTCCAGGGGTATGACAATGCTCTGACAATTCCCTGAGGATTCCCTTAGAATCAAAGGGGCAATTTTGGGATTGAACAGAGGGTAACTTATTGGACGGCAAGAAAAGAAATGGCAGGAAGTTTGGTGCTTCCAGCCATTTTTCGTACCTTTGTCGTCGCTTACTAAAACTAGAGCACGGATGGTTCCCTACATAGACGTACAACACTTGACGAAGTCGTTCGGCGCACTGACGCTGTTCCGCGACATCTGCTTCTCAATAGGCGAGGGGCAGAAGGTGGGACTGATAGCCCGCAACGGCACGGGCAAGTCGACGCTGCTGTCAATACTCGCCGGCAGCGAGGGATACGACGAGGGGGACATCGTGTTCCGCCGCGACCTGAAGGTGGGGTGCCTGGAACAGTCGCCGCGCTTCGACCCGGAGGAGTCGGTGCTCGATGCGTGTTTCAACCATCAGGGCGACCCGGAGAAGGTGTTGCGGGCGAAGCAGGTGCTGACGCAGTTGAAAATCCGCGACCTGCAGCAGCCGATGGGACAGCTGTCGGGCGGTCAGCAGAAACGCGTGGCACTGGCCAACGTGCTGCTGATGGAGCCGGACTTGCTGATTCTGGACGAGCCGACGAACCACCTGGACCTGGAGATGATAGAGTGGCTGGAGGGATACCTGCAGCGCGGCAACCGCACGCTGCTGATGGTGACGCACGACCGCTTCTTCCTGGACCGCGTCTGCTCGGTCATCCTCGAGCTGGACGACCAGACCATCTATACCTATCGCGGCAACTATGCCTACTATCTGGAGAAGCGCCAGGAGCGCATCGACAACCGCCGGGCGGAGATAGCGCGGGCCAACAATCTGTATCGCACGGAGCTGGAGTGGATGCGGCGCATGCCCCAGGCTCGCGGTCATAAGGCCCGCTATCGCGAGGAGGCTTTCTACGAATTGGAGAGGGTGGCGAAGCAGCGCCTGGAGGAGCGGCAGCTGCGGCTGAAGGCGTCGAACGTGTATATCGGCTCGAAGATTTTCGAGTGCCAGTATATATCGAAAGCATTTAGAGGTGAGAGGTCAGAGGTGAGAGGTGAGAATCATGAGGTGATCATCCTTAAGGATTTTTACTACAACTTCTCGCGTTTCGAGAAGATGGGCATCGTGGGCAACAACGGCACGGGCAAATCGACGTTCATCAAGATGCTGCTCGGACTGGTGCCCGTGGACGAGGGGCGCATCGTCATCGGCGATACGGTCCGCTTCGGATATTTCTCGCAGGAGGGACTGCAGTTCGACGAGCAGCAGAAAGTGATCGACGTCATCACCGCCATTGCCGACTACGTGGACCTGGGCGGCGGGCGCAAGCTGAGTGCCTCGCAACTGCTGCAGTATTTCCTCTTCACGCCCGAGCAACAATATAACTATGTATATAAACTGTCGGGCGGCGAGCGGCGGAAACTCTACCTCTGCACCGTGCTGATGAAGAATCCCAACTTCCTCGTGCTCGACGAGCCGACCAACGACCTCGACATCGTGACGCTCCAGATTCTGGAGGAATACCTGCAGGACTTTCCCGGATGCGTCATCGTAGTCAGCCACGACCGCTACTTCATGGACAAGGTGGTGGACCATCTGCTGGTGTTCAAGGGCAATGGCGAAATCAAGGACTTCCCCGGTAACTATACGCAGTATCGGGAATATTCTAGAGGTGAGGAGCAAGAGGTGAGAGGTGAGAGAATAGAAAAAGCTAAGAATCAATCCCAGAAGAACATTCCTCTTACCTCTCACCACTTACCTCTTACCTCTAAGCGTAAGCTCAGCTACAAGGAAAAGCGGGAGCTGGAGCAGCTGGAGCGCGACATCGAGGCCCTGGAGGCGGAGAAGAAACAGATAGAGGAGGCGCTCTGTGGCGGCACCACCTCGGTAGACGAGATAACGGCCATGAGTAAGCGGCTGCCCGTACTCAACGATGAGCTGGACGAGAAAGGCATGCGCTGGCTGGAACTGTCGGAAATTGAAAATTAAGTATTGAGCATTAAGCATTGAAATGATACAGCAATATCCATCACAACTACTGGAGCAGGCAGTACAGGAATTCTCGAAACTGCCGGGCATCGGACGCAAGACCGCCTTGCGACTCGTGCTCTATCAGTTGCGCCAGGATGCGGAGGACGTGCAGTCGTTCGTCGAAGCCATCGCCAAGATGCGACAGGAGGTGCATTACTGCCAGCGATGCCATAACATCAGCGACACGGACCTCTGTCCCATTTGCAGCGACCCGCACCGCGACGCCTCCGTCGTCTGCGTCGTGGAGAACATCCAGGACGTGCTGGCGGTGGAGAATACCCAGCAGTTCCACGGACTGTATCATGTGCTGGGTGGCGTCATCTCACCGATGGACGGCATCGGACCGGCCGACCTGGAGATAGAATCGCTGGTGAAGCGCGTGGAGCAGGAGAATATCAAGGAGGTCATCCTCGCACTAAGTTCGACGATGGAGGGCGATACGACGAACTTCTACATCTATCGGAAACTGGCTGCATACGACGTGAAGCTGAGCATCATCGCACGCGGCATCCCTGTGGGCGATGAACTGGAATATGCCGACGAGGTGACCCTGGGACGGTCCATCCTCAACCGGACACCCTTCGAGGGAAAATAAAACAAGGAAAGAATATGAATAGTGAAACCTTACAGTTTATAATTACTACGGCAATGGAGCTCATCACACTGGCGGCCGCCTATCTGGGACTGCGCCTCTTCCGCAAGAACTGGAAGCTGCGCATGGCCATCATCGTCGTTCCGTTGCTGCTGAACATCTCTTTGTATCTTGTATATCGGACAACGGCATTCTTCTACCTTGCCGTCATACTAACCCTATGTATCCCATTCGTATGGCCAAGAAAAAGTTAACCATCATCATAGTCAGTTATAACGTACGGCAGTATGTAGACCAGTGTCTGCAGAGCGTGGAGAAGGCTTTGCAGGGCATCGACGGCGAGATTATCGTCGTCGACAACCAGTCGGAGGACGACACCGTGCCGTTTATCAAGGAGCACCATCCCGCTGTCAGGGTCATCGAAAGTGGCGGGAACAACGGGTTTGCCTGTGCCAATAACATGGGCATCCGGCAGAGCGACAGCGAGTATGTACTGCTGCTCAATCCGGACACGGTCGTGGCGGAGAACACGTTGCAGGAAGTCTTGCAATTCATGGAGGCTCATGAAACGGTGGGAGCCTGCGGTGTACAGATGCTGAATGCCGACGGTACGAAAGCCTTGGAGTCGCGTCGCGGCAAACCAACGCCCGCGGTATCCTTCTATAAGATGTGCGGATTGGCCGATTTGTTCCCGCGGAGCCGTACCTTTGCCCGCTACTATATGAGTTGGCTGTCATGGAACGAGCCTGCGGAGATTGAGGTGGTCAGCGGCGCTTTCTTCTTCGTCCGTCGTAAGGCATTGGATGAAGTAGGGGTGCTGGATGAGGATTTCTTCATGTATGGCGAGGACATCGACCTGTCGTGCCGCCTGTTGAATGCTGGTTGGCACAACTGTTACCTGCCTTGCCGTATCATCCATTACAAGGGCGGAAGTACGGACAAGACGACGGTTCGCTATGTCCGCGTGTTCTATCAGGCCATGCTGATCTATTTCCGTAAGCATTATGCCCATCTGAACATCTTTGCCCGCAAAGGTATTGAACTGGCCATATATATACGTGCGCTGTTTGCCATGATTGGTATCCTGCCGTCACGCCTGGTTCATACCCGTGTGAAGACGGTCATCACACCTCAGGAATTGCTACGATGATGAAAGAACGTCAGAAAATCCGTTTACGGGCATTAGAGCCGGAAGACCTTGACATCCTGTATGCCATCGAGAATGATGCCGACTTGTGGAATGTCGGGATCACCAACGTGCCGTATTCCCGTTACATACTGCGTGACTATATCGCCCATGCCAACGCGGACATCTACCAGGACCGTCAGGTGCGGATGATGATTGAGAATCAGTCTGGCGAGGTGGTGGGAATTGCTGATGTAGTGAATTTCGATCCCCAGCATCTTCGTGCCGAATTGGGCATCGTTATCATGAATGCTCACCGCCGACAGGGGTATGCCACGGCTGCCGTCGAGGAAATACTACGTTATTCCTTGTCGGTATTACACCTCCATCAGCTCTATATAGTTGTGGATGAGCGGAATACGGCCGCCATTCATTTATTCGGACATTTGAAGTTCAAGGAGACTGCACGATTGGAGCATTGGCTTTCGGACGGACATCAATATCATGATGCCCTGTTAATGCAAGTAATTTTATAAATTTTAACTAAAATAGTTTTGCAGATATTGATTTTCTTTCTACCTTTGCACCCGCAAACAGAAAACTGGTGCGTTAGTTCAGTAGGTTAGAATGCCTGCCTGTCACGCAGGAGGTCACGAGTTCGAGTCTCGTACGCACCGCAGAAAAGCTCATTGAATCAGGATTCAGTGAGCTTTTTGTTTAACTAACCGAAATGTGACATGAAAAGAGTCGTTTTTTTCTTCCTTGCCGTCCTTGCCTGTACAGGAATGCAGGCGCAGTCGAAACGTAGTATCTCCATCCTGGGTGATTCTTACAGCACCTTCAAAGGCTTTGTTGTACCTGACACGAATGCTGTGTGGTATCCGCAAAAGGTAGAGAATAATGATGTGCAGGATATCCGCCAGTTATGGTGGCATCAGCTGATTCGTGAGCATGGCTACCGTCTTTGTCAGAATAACTCGTTCTCTGGTGCTACTATTTGTTATACGGGTTATGACAAGAAAGATTATAGCGCCTGTTCTTATTGCACCCGTTTGTGGAATCTCGGAGCCCCTGATATCATCTTGGTGTTTGGCGGAACGAACGACAGTTGGGCGAAGTCACCCGTTGGAAAATTCCAGTATGGTAACTGGCAGAAAACCGACCTTTATGAGTTCCGTCCTGCTATGGCGTATCTGCTTTCCAACCTTCAGAACCGCTATCCTGGTACAGAGATTTATGTCATCATCAATAGCGAGTTGTCGGAAGAGGTGACTTCTTCCATGAAGACCATTTGCGACCATTATAAAGTGCCGTATATCCAGTTGATGGATATCGAGAAGCAATGGGGACATCCTTCACGGAAAGGCATGAAGGCGATTGCTGAGCAAGTGGCAGCGGCGTTGGGCAATTAATAGCCTTGGTGCATTTTGATGCCTTGAATATAGCTAACAATACCTATTATTATTAGGAATAATCCTGTCAGCAGCATGCCGTTGGTGGTGTGGTGCAACAGGTAGCTGATTAGCAGTACTAGTGTGCCTGCTACTATCAGTGCTATTCCTATCCAAGAAACGTATTCCTTCATCAGAGTGTCTGTTAGGATACTGACTATTCCTTTGGCTCCTCGGCAGCCTGTGGCTGGGAGGGTAGAGGAGTCTGGTTGGCATGAGACTCTGAGGATGATGGATTTGAGGCATCAGCCTGTCCTTCTGCAGCGGGAATATCAGCATGATGGATGCTGTCGGTGGACAGGGAGTCGGAGTCAGATGGCATCTTGAAATAACCTCCACAGTTATAAGCGATGGCGCTGGCATCAAGTCCCTTTGGAACAGTAAACTTCGTGCGGTATTGTTTGAAGGCAGGATCGCCTAGAACGAGTTCAAGGAAGTTTCCGCATACAGGCAGTGCCGTGCGATTGCCTTGTCCTAACTGTCCTGTACGGAAGTGGATGCAACGGTATTCGCCACCTACCCATGCACCGACGACGAGTTTGGGAGTCGTGCCTACAAACCAGGCGTCAGAGTGGTTATTGCTCGTTCCGGTCTTACCTCCGAAGTCGGTGTCGTTGAGATACTTGCTGATGAAACGGTAGAGGGCGCTGCTCGTTCCGTGCATACCACCTTGCAGAAGTTGTTGTACGAAGAAGGCGCTCTTTTGCGGAATAGTCTGCTTGTCTTCCGTCTTGGCATTGTATATTTCATTGCCGTCACGGTCAAGAATGCGTGATACCAGTACCGGCTCGTGCGCCATACCGCCATTGACAGGGGTGCAGTATGCATTCACTAGTTCGAGCAAGGTGACATCACTGGAGCCCAAGGCGAGGGCAGGGGTTGGGTCGAGTTTACTCTTGATACCCATGTCGTGGGCTGTTTTTACAATTTGTGGGATGCCCACCTCCTGTCCTAGCTTGACAGCGACAGAGTTGATACTCATGGCAAATGCCTGTTTCAGCGTGATATTGGCATTCGAGAAGCGTCCGTCGGCATTGGTGGGAGCCCATAGTACCTCTTTTTTCTGTTTGGCATCATATACCTTCATAGAGAAATAGGAGTCTTGACGGGTGTCGCAAGGTGTGATGCCCTGATTCATAGCTTCCGTATAGACAAAGAGCTTGAAAGTAGAACCAGGCTGTCGCATGGCTGTTACCTTGTCGTACTTCCATGTCTTAAAATCGAGGTCACCCACCCAAGCTTTCACATGTCCTGTCTGTGGTTCCATAGCGACGAAGCCGCAGTGCATGAAATGTTCCATATAGCGGATGGAGTCCATAGTGGACATCTCCTTCTCGATAAATCCCTGCTCATAGTCGAAGAGCTTGACGGGATGAGCCTCGTTCAGATGATAATTGATAGAGTCCTGATTGCCGTTGTATTTCTGATTCAGATATTTGTAATAAGGTAGTTTCTTGGCAAGGTCCTCGATGAAATGAGGAATCTCCTGCCCACGTTCGTCACGCCATGGGTTCATGTTCAACCAATGGTTGTCGAAACTCTTCTGGATGATTTTCATCTGTTTGATGACAGCCTCCTCTGCATATTTCTGCATGCGGGTATCGATGGTCGCATAGATTTTTAGACCATCCCTATAGAGGTCTATATCATTCTCATTACACCATTCTCTGAGATAGCTAGCCACTGCGTCACGGTAATAGAGTGCTTGTCCGTCGTAGTTGTTCTCTACACTATAATTAAGGTCAATGGGTTTTTCTTTCAGCGTATCATAGGCCTCAGTAGTAATGTCCTTGTGCTTGAGCATATTGTTCAACACCACGTTCCTTCGGTTCAAAGAGTTCTCTGGATTGATGCGTGGATTATAATATGTAGTTGCCTTTAGGAGTCCGACGAGAATGGCGCACTGGTCAGGTGTGAGGTTCTTCGGAGACGTTCCGAAATAGGTCTTTGCTGCTGTCTTGATGCCAAAGGCATTGGAACCGAAGTCTACTGTATTGGCATACATTGTCAGGATCTCTTTCTTGTCGAAAAACATCTCCAGTTTCACAGCTGTAATCCATTCCTTGCTCTTCATGATGAGCATCTTCACGCCGGGGATATAGCCGAGGAGTCCGGTAGAGTATTCCGTGCGGACACGGAACATGTTTTTGACCAACTGCTGGGTGATGGTAGAGGCACCACGTGCATCATGATGTACCACGTAATCCTTGAAGGCAGCGAACACTCCTTGGAAGTCAATACCGAAATGCTGATAGAATCGTTCGTCCTCGGTGTCAATTAAGGCACGCCAGAAAACAGGGTTGATGTCGTCATACTCCACGGGAGTGCGGTTTTCACTGAAGTATTTTCCTATCAATACGCCGTCATCACTATAGAGTTCAGAAGCCTGTGTCGTCTTGGGGTGCATAATAGCGTTCATACCTGGTGACTTTCCGAAGAGCCACAGGAAATTAATATCCACCATGAAAAGATAGAGGATAAAGGCAACGATGAAAGAGGCAAAGCCGACTGCAGTCTTCGTATACCATTTGCGTCCCTTATACAATCCCTTATACCATAGCCAGGCATTTTTGCAAGCCTGACAACATTTTTCCACGTATTTATTCATATTGCGATATATACTTCAAAATATCATCTTTTTGTTGAGGGTGAAACCACCGCATCTCTTCATCGCGCTTAAACCAAGTGAGTTGCTTGCGGGCATAGCGGCGGGTATTTCCCTTCATACGTTCTATTGCTTCTTCCAATGACCAGGTCCCATCCAGATAAGTGAATAACTCCTTGTAGCCTACTGTGTTCAATGCATTATTGGTACGTTTATTCTGAAGCGATTTGACTTCATCGAGCAGTCCATCCGTTATCATCTGGTCTACACGCATGTTGATCCGTTGGTAGAGTTCTTCCCTTTCTCTGTTCAGTCCTATCTTGACGATACGGAATGGACGCTGCTTTTTCTCCTGTTTGCGGAAGGAGGTATAGGTCGCTCCTGTCTGGTAGCAGATTTCTAAGGCGTGAATCACACGACGGTAATTTTTCTTGTCTACCATTTCATAATGTTCTGGGTCCAGTCGTTTCAGGTCTTCGCAGAGTATTTCCAGTCCTTCTTTCGCATAGCGTCTTTTCATCTCCTCACGAATCTCCTCACGAATGGTGGGAATGTCGTCAATGCCGTTGCAAACTGCGTCGATATACATCATACTACCTCCCGTCAAGAGTTGAATAGGAGAATGTTTGAACTGCTCATCCAGTAATTTCAGCACATCCTGCTCATACATCGAGGCATTGTAATAGTCGTCAATACTGATGCTTCCCACGAAATAGTGCTTGACGCTCCTGAGTTGTTCCTCCGTCGGCGTTGCTGTCCCGATTCTCAGCTCCCTATAGATTTGTCGGGAGTCAGCATTGATAATCGGGATGCCATAGTGTTTAGCGATATCAATGCAAAGACTAGTTTTTCCTACAGCGGTAGGACCTGTGACGACGATAAGCGTCATTATCTGATGACTCCTCGCTTAGAGTTCTCGATAAACGAACAGATATATTCCACCTCTTTCGAGTCGGGGTATTTTGCGCGAGCTTCTGTGATACCATCTTTCAGTACGCCTTTGGCATAGATGATACGGTAGGCATCATGGATAGCCTCAATTGTCTCGTTAGGAAATCCACGGCGGCGTAGTCCAATCAGGTTGACGCCTGCATAGCGGATAGGCTCCTTTCCTGCAATGACGTAGGGAGGGATGTCCTGTGAAGTACGTGAACCACCCTGAAACATAATATAGCTACCCACACGGATAAATTGATGGAACAGGCAACAGGCAGAGATGATAGCAAAATCATCAATTTCCACTTCACCGGCAATTTTAGTAGAGTTGCCGATAATACAACCGTTGCCTATCACACAGTCGTGGGCTATGTGCATATTCTCCATCAATAGGTTGCCGTTACCAACAATAGTCTTTCCCTTAGAAGCTGTACCGCGGCTGATAGTCACATTTTCGCGGATAGAGTTGTTGTCGCCTATTTCGCATGTGGTTTCCTCACCTTGGAATTTCAGGTCTTGGGGCTTGGTGGAGATACTTGCACCAGGGAAGAATTCGTTACCATTACCGATACGGGCTCCAAAATGTAGTGTTACACTATTGTATAGCTTGTTATTGTCGCCCATTACTACATTCTTATCTATCACGCAGAAAGGACCGATGATATTGTTATCACCCAATTTTGCCTCTGGGTCTATAACAGCTAACGGATGTATCTGATTTGCCATATTCTATTTGTTCTTAACAATTTGTGCTGTGAAAGTTGCTTCAGCAACGACATGATCGCCGACGAAGATATACCCCTTCATAGAGGAGATCCCATGACGGACGGGGGCAAGGAGATCAACCTTGAAAAGCAGGGTGTCACCAGGAACAACTTTCTGGCGGAATTTTACATCGTCAATCTTCATAAAGTAAGTTGACCAGCGCTCTGGTTCCTCCAATGTGTTTAGTACAAGTAATCCACCACACTGTGCCATAGCTTCTATCTGGAGAACACCTGGCATTACGGGTTCTTCCGGGAAGTGTCCTTGGAAGAAAGGCTCGTTGCTCGTCACATTCTTGATACCTACAATTGTATTGGCACCTAATGAAATCACTTTATCTACCAACTGCATAGGATAACGGTGAGGAAGCAATTCGCGTATTTTGTTGACATCCATTATGGGTTCCTCGTTTGGATCGTAGATAGGAGCTTGGATTTCGTGTTTACGAATCTCTTTACGCATCTGACGGGCAAACTTGTTGTTGATGGTATGTCCTGGACGTGTAGCAATAATACGTCCCTTGATAGGTTTGCCGATTAATGCCATATCGCCAATAACATCTAGTAATTTATGACGGGTACACTCGTTCTCCCATACTAGCGGCTTGTGTTGGATATATCCTAACTCATTGGCATTACGATGTTCTACGTGCAGCATATCAGCTAACATGTCAAGACGTTCTTGTGTGGTCTGACGCTCATAGATGACAATGGCATTGTCCATGTCACCACCTTTGATAAGATTTGCTTGCAATAGTGGTTCGATGTCACGGACAAAGACAAAAGTGCGAGCTGCGGCAATTTCGCTGACGAAATCTTCGATTCTGTCGAGTGAAGCAAACTGACTATTGATGAATTTAGATTCAAAAGAACACATCGCCGTCAGGGAGAAATCATCATCAGGAAGGATTGTAATGCACGACCCGGTATTTTCATCCTTGACCTCTATCTTTTTGCGGATAACATACCAGTCTTTTGGAGCATTCAGTTCCTCAATACCCACCTCTTTGATTTTCTCAACATACTGAATGGCAGAACCATCAAGAATAGGGAATTCGGGACCGTTGACCTGAATCATACAGTTGTCGATGCCCATCGCATAAAGAGCGGCAAGACCATGTTCGACGGTACTGACACGTGCATCACCCTTGCCAAGAACGGTACCTCGCTGAGTGTCAATCACATTTTCTGCAATTGCATCAATTACAGGCTCCCCCTCCAAGTCAATACGCTTGATTTTGTAACCGGTATTCTCTGGTGCGGGATTAAAAGTAACCGTGAGGTTTAGTCCCGTATGCAGTCCTTTCCCAAAGAGAGAAAAACTGCCTTTGAGTGTCTTTTGTTTCATATCTTATTTTTTCTTGAGTTCTTCTAATTCCTTCCGAAGAGCACTGATTTCCTTGTACATATCAGGCAAACGGCGATAAAGAGCTTTTGCCTTGAAAAAATCCTTAGGATCCATGGCTGGAGAGCCTATCAGGTTCTCGCCATTGCCCTTCGTATTACTTATCACACCACACTGGGCACCAATCATTGTCTTGTCAGCAACATGGATATGTCCTGCAAAACCTGCCTGTCCTCCAACCATACACCAGGAACCTATCTTGGTGGAGCCTGCCATTCCGGCCTGTGCAGACATGACCGTGTTTTCACCTATTTCGCAATTGTGGGCTACTTGGATGAGGTTGTCGAGTTTTACACCCTTGTGGATAACGGTCTGTCCCATAGTGGAACGGTCGACACATGTGTTGGCGCCAATCTCCACATTGTCCTCGATGACAACAATTCCCATCTGCGGTATTTTGTCATAACCCTCCTGATTTGGGGCAAATCCAAAACCGTCCGCTCCAATCACAGCACCTGCATGAATGGTGACGTTTTTGCCAATCTGACAACCGTCATAAATGGTAACATGCGGATAAATTTTAGAGCCGTCACCAATTTTCACCCCGTCACCCACATAGGCAAACGGAGCGATATAGGCATCTTTGCCTATTTCTGCAGTCTTGGAAACGAAGGCGAGCGGATCTATGCCATTCTTTTGGGGTAGTGAGGCCGCATACATCTGCATCAGTTTTGCCACACACTCATAGGCATTCGGTACACGAATTAGTGTAGCAAAGACTGGTTTCTCTAATTCGACATCTTCATTGATAAGTACTATTGATGCCTTAGTGTCGTAGATGTAATGGGTATATTTGGGATTAGAAAGGAACGTAATAGCTCCTTCTTTACCTTCTTCTATCTTCGCAAAGGTGTGTACGGTAGCTTGCTCATTACCTTCCACACGACCACCGATAAAGTCGGCTATTTGTTTGGCTGTAAACTCCATTTTCTTTTAGGCTATGAATTATAAATCCTTGCAAAGATACAACAATTTTCTCAAAATCGATGATAACATAGGTAATATTTACGTATTTTTTTAGAAAGAAGGTGTACATTTAATATTTCTGAAGCCTCTGCAATGTCTTTCACCGTTCCGTCTTTGTAAAGAATTCCGATACTATCGTCTTCTGGATTATACATGTCTTTGCCAATTTCAGTAAGTGTCATCAAATAACAGGTTTCTTCATAAGATATATTCATCTTTTGGGCAATTTGTTCCCTTATGCAGGAAAGGTATTCTGTCGAAGGAGCCTCTTCTTTGACTTCAACCTTGAATAGATATCTGTCAAGCATGTCTTTTGAGAGAGTTGATAGTATTATGTCGTCAGAATTTTTCCACACTTTCAGAGCGCTCCATATGTCAGAATCGTCTAAGTCTGCAAACATCTGAAGTGCTTCCTCATGAGTAGAGAACCATTTGGCATCCACGTCATTGTATAGAAAATATGCAAGGGCAGGAGTTGCAAAAATAGTATAACCAGCTTTTGTTAAGTGTTTGGCTCTCAGTAAGGTATTGACAAGAATCTTCTCGTATCCAACTGCCGTTTTGTGCAGGTAAACCTGCCAGTACATCAGTCGTCTGCTAGTTAGGAAATTCTCGATAGAATAGATTCCTTTTGAATCAACGACAAGTCGGTCATTCTTTACATTCAACATTTTGATAATACGTGCAGATCCTATATTCCCTTCTGTTACCCCCGTGAAGAAAGAGTCACGACGCAAGTAGTCCAAACGGTCCATGTCCAACTGGCTCGAAATGAGTTGATGAAAGATTTTGTTAGGATACTCATCTTTGAAGATGGAAATGGCGAGATTCAGTTCTTCGTGCATATCTTTGTTTATCTGTTCCATCATCATCAATGAGATGTCTTCATGAGAGATTCCGTGAATCAGCGTGTTTTCCAGCACATGGGAGAACGGACCATGTCCGATGTCGTGCATCAGGATGGCTGCTTTCACAGCTTCAGCTTCAGAGTCAAAGATATATACCCCCTTTTCTTTCAATGATTTGACGGCTTCTGCCATTAGGAACAGAGCTCCTAGTGAGTGTTGGAAACGTGTATGCCGGGCTCCGGGATACACTACAGAGGTCAGTCCCAGCTGGTTGATTCTGTTCAGTCTTTGAAACAGCGGGTGCTGTACGATGTTATATAACAATCCTTTCCTGATTTTGATAAAGCCGAAAACGGGGTCGCTGATGATTTTATAGCTGTTCATTGTTTTTTTATTCATATTTTCATGCAAAGGTACGATTATGTGAGAGAAAATGCAAACAAATCAAAATTATTTTGTATCTTTGCGGCATGAAACAACGAATATTTCTATTATTGGCCGTTATGCTGTTTATGGGTTGGGGTTCTTTATCGGCTCAATCCAAAAGTTTTGCAACATTAATGAATAATGCCAAGTGGGTTAGTACGCAGTACGGATTTCGGTATCCTGATTTCATGGCTCCAAGTCCGGAGGTCTTTGTCGATGACATACCTGCCTCTGTTAATAAATGGGATTATCGAGATGTCACGATGGCATGCTGGCCTATGATAGGAGCATGGGCTGTCGAAGACTTTCCTGTTATTGGCTCTAACCTTACGGAGAAAGTGACAATTAAAAGCATTACCTATAAGAACGGTAAAGGCTCCATTTTCTCCGGTTATACGAATGACGATCGGATATGGTATATGCATAAATGCCTCGTGCATGGTCAGTCAGTGACTCATGTGAAGGCGTTGGTTGTTATTTATCCGAAGTCAAAGCAGTCTGGAGTCAAGAAACTCATCAATGTGGTGAAAAACTGGAGATAATAGACTCGGCCTGAAGATGTTCAGATTCAAGCATTTTGCGGTAAAACAAGAGTCCAGTGCCATGAAAGTTGGTATGGATGGTGTTTTGTTGGGTGCTTGGGCTAAAGGTGGTCGGAGGATATTGGATATAGGTACAGGAACGGGACTGATAGCCTTGATGATGGCGCAGCGTTATGTGGAGGCAGAGGTCGTAGGTATAGATATTGATGAGGGAGCCGTTGTACAGGCCAACGAGAATGTGATAGCTTCTCCTTTTAAAGAGAGAATTCATATTTTAAAGGAGGCAGTACAACAACATAAGGGTATATATGATGCGATAGTTAGTAATCCTCCATATTTTTGTGATGCGCTCAAAGCACCTGATCAACAACGAAATATGGCACGTCATACTGATACGTTAAGTTATGCGGAGCTGATGCAAAAAGCCCATGAACTGCTAACTGATCAAGGAGAATTCTCCGTGGTTGTCCCTTTTGACTATCGGCAACAAATGGAGGATGAAGCAACTTTCGTAGGATTCTTCCCACATCGTGTCTTAGGGGTGCGTACGGTTCCAGGAAAACCCGCTAAGCGTTATCTTCTGTCGTTTGTGAAACATCCCATTGAGAAGAACTTTCAAGTGATAACTATCGATGACATGGACTATAAGGCATTGACGCAGGACTTCTATTTATGAAAACCTGTACGGATGAACTCAGCAAACTGTCCTTGATAGCCGTTGAACACATTGATGTCCACATCACCTGTAATGCCCTGAACCCTGCCAGTGGATGACAATTGCCAATAGGCAAGCTTGACATCTGGCTTGTATTCTCCATAGCGGGCTATCCATACGTTGTATTTCTGTTTGATGTCTGTGGCTTTTGTCATGTGACGGAAGATGAAGTTCTGGTTGACATACAGAATAGGGCGCATTTTAGTCCGCCGTTCCACATATTCCATAAAGATGCGGATACGTCTCATGAGTTCTTCTTCACCAAGGGCTTCTATTTGAGCTTCCGAAGGTTCGACGTCAAGAACGGGTGGGAAGTCGCCTGGGCGGAACAGAGTGTTGTTGACAAAATATGTTGCCTGCTCTAATGCTGAGGTTTTGATAGAATAGAAATGATAGGCACCGACATGAATACCCTGGGCACGGGCACTTGTATAATCCTTGAGGAAATAACGGTTACGGATAGTGGTCCCCTCTGTAGACTTGATATAGACGAATGAGACAGGGAAAGTCTGTCCGCCAGTGGGATGTTTCTTGCCTAATGAGAGAATACGTATGTTCTTCCAGTTAATACTGAAACGCTTACGTCCTTTCTCATGCTGATGGCGTGAGATGTCAATACCATAAATTCGTTCAGAAGTGTATCGTAATCGTTCGCCTAAGAATCGACCCTTTTTCCATTCACCAATTCGTAACTGGTGATGTGGAGAAGATTCGAATCCAAACCCTTGTCGTTTGTCATCTTTCCACATCCCTTCATAATGGCTGCCGTCCCAGGCATGATAGATACCTTGTCCTGATGCCTCTAAATATCGGTCGAACTGCCCGTAATAGACACCTAACGAGTCTGTACGTCTGGCGGCAACGATAGTGTCATGGTCCCAAATACCCCTGATAATGTGTCCTTCGACGTCTTTCATGATTGCTTTTCCGTTGAGGGATTGATGAATGTGAAAACGTCCAGATTGCCAAAAACCGCCTTTCATCTTGATGGCAACAACTGGGCGTTTTTTGGCTGGGATAGTGTCGTAAGTTGTATAGCGTTTTGTGTCTGTTTTCAACAATGCCTTCAGATAATTGCGGTGTTGCTGGAGTTTCGCATGATATGCAGCAATCAAGTTATATCCTTCATCTGCCACGTCATGAATACGGAAATAGTAATTCATCTCTTCCAACTCTTGTTCTGCCAACTTGATGGCATGATGGAGAGAGTCATCTAAAGGACGTTGATGTTTATACACGATGACCTTATCCCTTATCTTCATCGATGGTCGTGGATGAATCAGGGGAGAGAAGGGTAGAGACAGTCCTAACAAGGCTATCACACAAATGTCGGCTATTGTCGTACGGTATTTCAAGGTGTTAGTCTTTCATTTCCTCTAACCAGTGGTCAATTAACTGGCGAGCTATAGATAGTTTCTCTGGAATTTGTGGCAAATGGTCTTTGTCAAACCATGAGCCCTTTGTAAGTTCTGAACGCTGTAGGTGTATCTTCCCACCGTCATAATCAGCAGTAAACCCGACCATTAGTCCACAAGGGTAGGGCCATGGCTGTGAGGCAAAGTACTTGAGATTCTTGATATGTAATCCGGTCTCTTCCATCACTTCCCGATGGACGGCTTCCTCCAGTGTTTCCCCTGTCTCTACAAAGCCGGCAACCAACCCATAATGGTCAGTTCGGAAATTCTTGGCATGTACCAGTAACACCTCATTGTCCTTACGTACCAATACGATGACGGCTGTTGCCAACTGTGGCCATATTTCCTTACCACAATGCTCGCATTTCTTTGAAATGTCTGTGTCAAATCGCATGGGACCGCCACAGACACCACAGAACTTGGTATTCTGGTCCCAGTAGAGTAGTTCCTGACATTTGCCAGCCTTAAGGTATTCTTCCGAAGACAGTTTATAGTAGCTCTGCCGAAGTCCACACATCTCATAGTGCTCATGACCCAACAATGGCTGTTCGATGCGGTAGGCTTTCTCGCCATCGACATTCATTACGCTTGTCCACGGCTTTATCTCGGTAGGAGGCATAGTGGGAATCCGATAGCCTTCATCAGTCTTTTCCAAGACCAGGTCACTCTGACAAAATACAAAATATCTCATTCTTTAAAGATGATTTGACGATCACGTTTCAAGGCAGGTCGTGTCCATGCCTCGGGGACAAACTTCCAGTTATTAAAAGCTTTTGCCTCCACCTTTCCCTCTCGTTTGATTTTCTGGGTCAGGTAATAGCGTTGGTCTCGTTCACTCATATAGATAATTCGACTAGGAATGGAGTCGAGAGGTATTTCTGCACCGCGAGTCAATAATTCCCCACCGCCATTGCCTCGATAACTGTTCATAGCCACCTTGTACCATGCTTTCTCGTCAAATGGACGACCGTCTGAAAATTGTAGGATGCGTACCTTTTCTCCATTAGGCTTAGTGACATCTACTTCGTAGTCAATACCTGCAGCAGAGTCGAAATTGAATGTAAGGTTTTTGAATCCCATACGTTGCTGATCGTTTTGGCTCTGATTTTCAAGTAACATGATATGATCGTCTGCAGATTTCATGGTATTGACCCATTGGTCGTAACTGAGTTCAAGGTGTTTACGAATCTCCTCACCAGTCATGCGCAAGGTATATATTTGGTTCTCAAAACGGTAGAGCTTGAACATATCACCCATATAAACAGGTCCTGCCTTGATTTCGGAGTTGAATGTTAGAGGTGCGTTGAAAGAGATATCCGCATCTGTCATCTCCAGTTGCAGTTTATGGATGTAGTCAGTGAAAGGAGCGGAGCCGAAGAATGCATCACGAGAGCGAATAGGGCTCACGAAATCTCCGATTTTCTGTTCCACAAAAGCCTTGATGCTATCCATCTGAGACTGGAAATGACGAACGTATGCCTTGTCAATAGGTTCATTGGTAATATCCACCAGTTCTCCTTCTTTCTTAATCACTTTCCAACCCTTACCTTGATATTCTATGGTTAGGGTAGCTTGTGCCACATTGATGGCGTTACAAGATGGATCCAGGCAGAGAACCCCATTGTTGAGGGTGACATTACGGGGAGTATGGTCATGACCATAGAAAATAACATCGAAGTCGTTCATCTGTTCTGCCAATGTCTTGACGACATCCTCGTCATATTGATCGGTTACGATACCACCGTCCCAACCACTATGGAAGAGCCCGACAATGACATCCGCATGTTCTTGCTCCTTGAGTACTTTTACCCATTTCTTAGCACAACTTATCATTTCTTCGAAGCGAAGTCCGCTCCAAAGGTTCTCGTGCAACCAGTTTGGAATAGCGGGGGTTAGCATTCCTAAAATAGCAATTCTTATACCGTTACGCTCTAAAATGATATAAGGTGGACAATAGGGTTTGTTGGTTTTGGCGTCGATGATGTTCGCTCCAAGAACAGGACACTTTAATTCGGAAATCCATTTGTCATAGACTGCATGCCCAGTCTCAACATCGTGATTGCCAAAAGTCTGTGCGTCGTATTTTAAATAGTTGATAACTTCTGCCGCTACATTGGGGGCATCTGTTTTCATGAAGTTAGTGTAGTAGCAGGTCGGTTGTCCTTGCAGGATGTCACCGTTTTCAAGAAGAATCAGGTTCTCATGAAACTCTTGTCGCTGTTTTTTTATGTATGAACTTACACGGGCCATCGTCCCTTTCATCGGACGATGTTCGATATAGTCATAAGGAAAGAATGCCCCGTGGACATCACTGGTCTCAATCAGGCGGATTGTAACCCGTAATGGGTGCTTGGCCATAAGTGTGGTCATACTTATTAAAGCGATGGTCAGACAGATTGCTTTTTTTATCATAGTAATAGTGTTTAAAGAGGATGGGTGGCAAGGAAGAGCTCTGCCTTTTGTAAGTCCTCTGGGGTGTCAATACCGACCGTTTCGATATTGGTAAGTCCCACTCGGATGTGATAACTGTTTTCCAGCCAGCGTAATTGTTCTAAACTTTCTGCAACCTCCAATGGCGATTGTGGCAGTTGCGTGATCTCGTGAAGGATTTCGCGGCGATAGGCATAGATACCTAAATGTTTCAGGTAAGGGAAATGCGTCAACCAGTCTTCTTGTTTTTCCCCACGTATGAACGGAATGACAGAACGACTAAAGTACAGGGCAAATCCATTCTTGTCAGTTACAATCTTGGGAGAGTTGGGATTCATGACGGCTTCTATGGACTCAAAAGGCTTTCCCAATGTGCCGATTTGGGTTTGTGGGTGGTCAAAGAGGCGTTGAACGGTTTCTAACTGCGACGGATGCACAAACGGTTCGTCTCCTTGGATATTGATGATGACATCAGCGTCTGTTTTTATCTTCTCGCAAGCCTCCTCAATACGGTCTGTTCCACTCTTATGGTCGTTGCGTGTCATCACAGCCTTGCCGCCAAAGGCATGCACGGTGTCAAAGATTCGTGAGTCGTCGGTGGCAACATATGCTTCTCCTAAGGCAGCAACAGCTTTCTCATAGACGTGTTGGATAACTGGTCGACCTCCCAACATAGCCAGTGGTTTGCCAGGAAAGCGTGTTGACGCATAACGTGCAGGAATGATTCCAATGAACTTCATGTTATATGTTGATTTTTGTGCAAAGGTACAAAAATATCTGAATCTTGCGTTAATATACCCTAATTAATTTTGAGGGTCTCACTTTTTTTTCTACTTTTGTAGAGTTAAAAATTGAACGAATGATGAAACTGCGAAATATTTTATCTGTATATCTACTTTTTTCTTCTATGATGCTCTTTGCCCAAAAAATTACGTTGGGCTCTTGTACGACGGCTGATGGCGGTGATTATAAAGGTGAGATGGTCTCAGGGAAACCGCAAGGGAAAGGACGTGCTGTCTATAAGAATGGCGACTGGTATGAAGGAGAATATGTGAAGGGAAAACGACAAGGAAAAGGCACATATACTTTTTCTGACGGTGAAAAATATGAAGGGGAATGGTTCCAGGACCATCAGCATGGTATGGGAACATTCTATTTCCAGAACAATAATAAATATGTAGGACTCTGGTATACTGACGAGCAGCAGGGCCATGGTGTGATGTACTATTTCAACGGTGATGTTTATGATGGCGAATGGAAAGCTGACAAACGTAACGGGCAGGGAAAATATACCTATCAGGGCGGTGCCTATTATATCGGTCAGTGGAAAGACGACATGAAGAGTGGAAAAGGTGTATTCAGCTGGCCTGACGGTTCCTCGTATGATGGACAATACCTGAATAATCTTCGCCAAGGAAAGGGCGTGTTTAAGTATTCAAATGGCGACCTCTATGTCGGTCAGTGGAAAGAGGATACTCCTCATGGGAAAGGAATATATAAGTTCCAGAGTGGTGATGTCTATGAAGGAGATTATGTACAAGGGGAACGCACAGGGCAGGGCGTCTTCCGCTATGCCAATGGTGATAAATACACGGGTGGCTTCTTCAATGGTGATAAACAGGGAGAAGGTATGCTGGTGTGGAAAAACGGTAATGTATATCAAGGCCAGTGGAATCAGGATAAGCCGAACGGAAGGGGTAAGCTTACTATGAAGAACGGAGATGTCTTTGAGGGACAGTTTAAGGACGGTACGATTCACGGAGAGGGTATTGCCCGTTATGCTGATGGTTCTAAATTCAAAGGACAGTTCAAGAATGGTCTCCGTAACGGTCCGGCCATCGAACAGGATAAAGAAGGAAAACGTTTTGAGGGTTCCTATGTGGATGACCGTCGTGATGGCCGCTTCGTAGAGAAGGATGCTAATGGCAATATCATCGCTACTGGCAATTATGTCCGTGGACGCAGAGAAGTTGACAAATAATATCAAATCTACTTAATTATATATCTATGATTATCGACAAAATTGAAAACCTGAAGAATTATGCCTCGGTGAACCCCTTGTTCCCGAAGGTTGTGGAGTTTATCGAGCAGAACGACCTTAATAAGCTGGAGGCCGGTAAACACGAAATTGTAGGCAAAGACCTCTTTGTCAATATCCAGATGGCCAAGGGGCGTTCCCCAGAGGAGGCAGTCATTGAGACCCACGACAAAATGATTGATATCCAGATTCCTCTTTCTGCTGAAGAGACTTTTGGTTACACGCAACGTGACTTGTTACCCAAGGCCGAGTATAATGCAGAGAAGGATATTACTAAGATTCCAGATCTCGCTGCCGAGAGTTATATTACCTGTCAGCCTGGCATGATGGCTATCTTCTTCCCGCAAGACGGTCACGCTCCTTGTATAGCCGGTGTTCCCGAAATCAAGAAAGCAATATTTAAGATAAAAGCATAATAGTTATGGCAACGATAAAGAAAACAACAGCGAAGAAAGCTCCTGTGAAGAAAGCTCCTGCAAAGAAAGCTGCTCCTCGAAAGAAGAAGGTAGAGGAGCCCCAGCATATTGGACTTGTGAGGGATGATTCCTGGCTTGAACCATTTGAGGGAGCTATCCGTGGTCGTCATGACCATGCTTTGTGGAAGATAGGACAATTGACCAGAAACGGAAAAAAGACATTGTCTCAGTTTGCTTCCGGTCACTTGTATTTCGGACTCCATAAACTTTCGAAAGGATGGATATTCCGTGAGTGGGCTCCTAATGCCACAGAAATCTATCTGATAGGTGATTTCAACAATTGGAAGGAATCCGAGAAATATAAGTGCAAGCGAGTTGAGGGTACTGGCAATTGGGAACTTAAGCTCTCCGAGAAAGCCATTAAGCACGGCGACCTTTATAAGATGAAGGTGAAGTGGAATGGGGGAGAAGGTGAGCGTATTCCCGCTTGGTGTCGCCGAGTCGTACAAGATGACCAGACGAAGATCTTCTCTGCTCAGGTGTGGAATCCTGAGAAACCTTATGAGTTCAAGAAAAAGAATTTCAAGCCCAACAAGGCTCCGTTGCTGATTTATGAGTGCCATGTGGGTATGGGTCAGGATGCCGAGAAGGTCGGAACTTACAAGGAATTCACGAAGAATGTCCTGCCTCGTGTCAAGAAAGACGGCTATAATGCCATTCAGGTGATGGCCATTCAGGAGCATCCCTATTATGGCTCGTTCGGCTATCATGTTTCCAGTTTCTTTGCTCCATCTAGTCGTTTTGGTACTCCAGAGGACCTGAAAGAGATGATCGATACCGCCCATAAGATGGGTATTGCCGTGATTATGGATATCGTCCACTCGCATGCCGTGAAGAATGAAGTGGAAGGCTTAGGCAATCTAGCTGGCGATCCCAATCAGTTCTTCTATCCTGGTGACCGTCATGAGCATCCCGCATGGGACTCTCTCTGCTTTGATTATGGCAAGGACGATGTACTTCACTTCTTGTTATCCAACTGTAAGTACTGGTTGGAGGAATATAAGTTCGATGGTTTCCGTTTCGATGGTGTGACATCCATGCTTTATTACAGTCATGGTTTGGGTGAAGCTTTTGGCGGATATGGTGACTACTTCAACGGTCATGAGGATGATAATGCGATTTGTTACCTGACATTGGCTAACTGTCTGATTCATGAGGTGAATCCCAATGCCATCACTATCGCCGAGGAAGTTTCCGGTATGCCAGGTCTTGCCGCTAAGTTTGAGGATGGCGGCTATGGCTTCGACTACCGTATGGCAATGAATATTCCTGATTATTGGATCAAGACCATCAAGGAGGTTCGTGACGAAGACATCAACGTATGCAGTATCTTCTGGGAAGTCAAGAACCGTCGTCCTGACGAGAAGACCATCTCTTATTGCGAGAGCCACGACCAGGCATTGGTAGGCGATAAGACCATTATCTTCCGTCTGATAGATGCTGATATGTATTGGCATTTCAAGAAAGGTGATGAGAATGATATGGTACATCGCGGCATCGCCCTTCATAAGATGATTCGTCTGGTGACGGCAGGTGCTATCAATGGCGGTTACCTGAACTTCATGGGTAATGAGTTCGGTCATCCAGAATGGATTGATTTCCCACGCGAAGGCAATGGTTGGAGCTATAAATATGCTCGTCGTCAGTGGAATCTTGTTGACAACAAAGAGCTTTGTTACCACTGGTTGGGCGATTTCGACCGTAAGATGCTGGAAGTCATCAAGAGTCAGAAGAATTTCCAGGCAACACCTGTTCAGGAGATTTGGCACGACGATGGTGACCAGGTACTCTGTTACATGCGTGGCGATCTCGTCTTTGTTTTCAACTTCTCACCGTCACGCTCCTATACGGATTATGGCTTCCTGGTTCCTACGGGTTCCTATGAGGTTGTTCTCAATACCGATGCGAAGGAGTTTGGTGGCAATGGCTTTGCCGATGATACGGTTACTCATATTACCAATTACGACCCGTTGTATGTGGAAGACCGTAAGGAATGGCTGAAGTTGTATATACCGGCTCGTTCTGCCGTCGTATTGCGTAAACTGTAATGATTCTTGCCTGCAAGGCAAGTGGATAATAGGGCAGTCATGCTGATATGATACATCAGTGTGACTGTTTTTTTATTCCAAATTGATGCGAAAGTGTAATTTTTTCTGTAAATCAGTCAACTATTTCGATAAATTTATGTAATTTTGCAAACAGAAATATATTTCTGATATGGTACATAATATCTTCAAAGGGTTAGGTATTGCACTAATAACTCCTTTTTTAGAAGACGGATCGGTTGACTATAAGTCTCTGATTCGCCTTGTAGAATATCAGCTTGACAATGGAGCTGACTTCTTTTGTATTCTTGCCACAACGGGTGAGACACCCACTTTGACGGCAGAAGAGAAACAGAAAATCAAAGATTTAGTCGTTGATCTGGTAGGTGGTAAGGTCCCCATCCTTGTGGGGTGTGGCGGCTATAATACCGCGGAGATTGTTGAGGAGCTGAAAATGCGTGATTTCAAAGGCGTGGATGGCATACTGAGTGTGTGCCCATATTATAACAAACCGTCTCAGGAAGGTCTTTATCAACATTTCAAGACCATAGCCGCAGCTACGTCATTACCAGTTGTCCTGTATAATGTTCCAGGCCGTACCGGTGTGAATATGAAGGCGGAGACAACGGTTCGTCTGGCTCGTGACTGTGAGAATATCGTAGCCATCAAGGAAGCATCTGGAAATCTGGAGCAAGTTGACGAGATTATTAAGAACCGCCCCCGTGGCTTTGAAGTCCTTTCCGGCGATGATGCGCTCACCTTTCCTATGGTCTCATGCGGAGCCGTTGGTGCTATCAGTGTGATTGGTAATGCCCTTCCCCGTGAGTTCTCCAAGATGATTCGCTTGCAGATGAAGGGTGAGTATGATCCTGCGCGGAAGATTCATCACCGTTTTCAGGACCTGTTCTCTTTGCTCTTTGTCGATGGCAATCCTGCTGGTGTGAAGGCGATGCTTCATGAGATGGGCTATATCCAGAATGTGCTCCGTCTGCCATTGGTGCCGACGCGTATCTCTACTTTGCAACGGATGAGTGAAATCATGAAAGAATTAAAGATCTGATGTGAATGGAGGAGAGTAGGGTTATTCATGAGATAACACCCTTGATGGGTAAGGATTCTCTCTATATTGCTGACCGCAGGAAGAAAGAATTTACCTATCCTATTCACAATCATGAGGTCTTTGAACTGAATTTTGTGGAGCATGCCCCTGGTGTGCGCCGTATCGTTGGTGACTCCAATGAGGTCATTGACGAGTATGACTTGGTGTTGATTACCAGTCCAGACCTGGAACATGTATGGGAACAGAACACCTGTACCAGTGAGGACATTCGTGAGGTGACTGTCCAGTTCTATTTCGACATGGGTGAAGACGGTCTCCTTTCCCGTAATCCCTTCCTGTCCATGCGGAAGATGATGCAGGAGGCTCGCAAGGGATTGTGCTTCCCTTTGGACGCCATCATGCATGTCTACCATTTGATCGATACGTTGAGTACGGTAAAGGACGGCTTCTATGCTGTGATGCAGTTTATGACTATCCTTTATGAACTTTCTAAATGTGATGGTGCCCGTACACTTGCTACTAGCAGTTATGCCAAGGTGGAGGTCGAGAGTGATTCACGTCGCATCCTGAAGGTTAAAAATTATATCAACAAGAATTACATGGAGGAGATTCGGTTGTCGACGGTGGCAGACATTGCCGGCATGAGTCCTTCTGCCTTCAGTCGCTTCTTCAGACTGCATACGGGTCGGACACTCAGTGAATATATCATCGATCTGCGTCTGGGCTTTGCCAGTCGGATGCTGGTAGATACCTCCAAGAGTATCGCGGAGATCAGTTATGGCTGTGGCTTCAATAACCTCAGCAATTTCAACCGCATCTTCAAGAAAAAGAAAAATTGTTCCCCATCGGAATTCCGTGAGAACTACCATAAGACCAGAATCATCGTGTAATCTGAAACAATGGCTGAACTGAGAAGACATATGGTTATCCTGCTTGTTGCAATAGGGAGCATACTTCCTGTTCAGGCTCAGTCTGACTTTGACCTGCAGCTCAAATTGTTGGATAGTGTCATCACGGTGTCGCGTCAGAAGAATGATACTTCCCTGGCTGATGCACTTTGTACGAGGGCGGTCCTCTTCTATAACAATGCGATGGATGACTCCATCATCTATCATGTGCCTATTGACTTGGAGGAAATTCGTAAGACCAAGCAGTGGGACAAATACTATGAGTTATGGACGCATCTGGCCAATACCTATCTGTATAGCGGTCAGCCCAACAAGGCGCTCCGTGAGGTACAGGCCATCTTCGATGATGCCAAACAGCGTCAGGACAAGTATGGAATGGGTATTGCCTATTACACGATGGGTAGTGTCTATGCCACGCTGAATAATCTGGACGAGAGCGTTAGCTCCTATCAGAAAAGTCTTGACTTGCTGTCGGCTATCGAACCAATTCCTACAATCCTTGCCGATGTGTATTCCTATTATGGGGATATCCTCAATCTCAAGAAAGATTATGTACGATTGGAACAGCTGACTTTCCGTTGGCTGGACTTCCTGACCGAATATGTGGAACTCAATAAAAACAAGCTGAGTAAGCCTACGACCGATGTCCTATATACCTATTATTATATGGCATGCGCCCAGGCTCATCTGGGACTGGGAAGACTGGATGCAGGAGAAAGCGATCTGAAGAAGGCTCGTGAGTTCATCACTTCCGAAGAGTCCTTACGGGGCCAGACTTGGTTGTTCTATATGGCCAAGCTGCGTTACCTTCAGAAACGTTATTCGGAAGCCTTACAGTTGAACGACAGGCGGATGTCTCTCTTTGAGAATGACGATATGACGGTATATATCGACCTCATCAGTCAGCGTGCTGATATCCTGATGGAGTTGGGGCAATATAAGGATGCTGCGAATTACTACCTGAGGATGTTTCATATCAACGACTCTGTGAATGCTCAGGAGACTAAGCAGCAGTTGAATGAAATGAACACCTTGTTCCATGTCGATGAGTTGCAAAGAGAACAGGAACAGTTGAAGATAGAGAAAGAGCGTGCCCAGTTCCGCAACACCATGATTATCGTCGGACTGATCCTCCTTGCGCTGATTATCTTCAGCATCTTCCGCTATATCGCTGCCAAGCGCCTGAAAGTGGCTCACGAGAAGCTGCAGACAACCCACGAGGAGCTGTTGACCGCCTATGACCAGTTGGAGGAGACCACGACGGCGAAGGAGCGTATTGAGAGCGACCTGCGTATCGCTAGGAATATCCAGCAGAGCATGGTTCCGCACACCTTCCCCGATCGTCCCGATCTGGATATTTATGCCTCGATGACGCCAGCGAAGGAAGTCGGTGGCGACCTTTACGGCTATCTGTTGTTGGAGGATAATCTCTACTTCTGTCTGGGTGACGTATCCGGCAAGGGCGTTCCCGCTTCACTCTTCATGGCTCAGGCAACCCGTCTGTTCCGTACCTTGGCAGCTCAGGGACTGATGCCTGATAAGATCTGTACGCAGATTAACGAGGCACTTTCCGGCGAGGATAACGAGACGAGTATGTTTGTCACGATGTTTATCGGATTGGTTGACTTGAAGACAGGTCATCTTGACTTCTGTAATGCTGGACATAATCCTCCTGTGATGATTGGCGAGAAGGCGGAGTTTGTCGAGATGGTGCCCAATGCACCTATCGGTCTGTGGCCAGGCATGGAATACGAAGGCGAGGAAATCGCGGATATCAGCGGAAAACCGTTCTTCGTTTACTCCGATGGTCTTAACGAGGCAGAGAACCGCCAGCAGGAACAGTTTACTGACGAGCGTCTGCTCGAGCTGCTGGAGACGACACCGTATGAGAGTGCCCAGCAGACGATAGAGATGCTGACAGAGCAGGTGGAGAAGCACCGCGACGGCGCAGAGCCTAACGATGACCTCACGATGATATGCGTGAAAGTAACAGGAAATCTTACTTTAAATAATTAACTATATGGAGAAAGAAATCAGTATTAAAAACCGGATGGACGAATTGGTACGTGTAAACCAGTTCGTTGAAGAAATCGGCGAAGAACTGGGACTTGACATGGAACTCCTGATGAACCTCAACCTTGTTATTGAGGAGATGGTTGTGAATGTCATCTCCTATGCCTATCCCGAAGGAACGGAAGCCGACATTGAATTGAAGGCTGAAACCAAAGGAAAGGAACTCACTTTCGTCCTGAGTGACCGCGGAAGGGAGTTCGATCCTACTCTGAGCGAAGATCCTGATACGGATGTCAACCCTGCCGAACGTGATTTGGGCGGTATGGGCATCTTTATCGTCAAGAACATCATGAACGAAGTCACTTATCAGCGTCTGGAGGGCAAAAACCTGTTGACGATGAAGAAGGACATTTAAGTATTAATGAAAATAAGTATAACAATTAAAAAATAAAAGAATTATGACACAGATTATCAAAGAGAATGGTAAGACCATTATTAAGACAGGACAGCGTATTGACACCATGAATGCTGGTGAGTTTGAACGTGAGATTGAGCCGGCATTGGCTGACGGCGGTGTAGACCTTGAGATGGACTGCACGGAGCTGAATTACATGGCAAGTTCCGGTCTGCGTGTTATCCAGAAGACGATGCGTACTGTTATGCAGCAGAAGGGTCAGTTCAAGATGACGAACGTGAATCCTGAGATTTATAAAGTCCTGAATATGACAGGATTTACCAAATTCATGAAAGTAGAGCAGAAAAAAGATTAAACCGCTATGATTTGGGTTATTATTGCATTAGCATTAGTCGTTGCCGTCCTTTCCGTTGCCTTGTATTTTCAGGTCAAGGGAACTCGTGACCAGGCCAATGAGCAGGAGTCACTGCTCCGTGACTACCAGCGTCGCGTAGACGAGCAACAGCAGTTGTTGGAAGACTACCGCAGTCTGGAGAAGAACTTCGAGAATGTGGGACAGGGCTATGAACAGGCCCTTGACCTCTACGACAAGATGGAGGAGAACAGTCGTAAGCTGGAAGAGCGTAATGCATTCCTTGAGAACCAGAACAAGGAACTGCAGGCTGCCAGTGCCGGAAATGCAGAGACCCTCCGCGTCAACAAAGAGTATTTCCAGCAGGTCGTTCAAGAGATGGTTGCTGAGGTCGACAAGCTCGATCCCGCTGTTGCAGCTCGTCTGACGGGTATGGTTCTTAAGATTCAGGACATCAACGAGATGGATTCGGACGCTGCTCTCGAGCGCAACGACAATATCGTTGCCGAGCAGGTGGCAAAACAGGCTGTCGCAGAGTCCGACATCGATAAGTGTGAGTATTTCGCCTTCGAGATGAAAGTCAGTCCACAGGCCGCATCTATGTTGCATACCAATCAGAAACAGGCCGCTCACGCCCTCGCATTGGTACTCGACAATGCCAAGAAGTTCACGACCGATGGTTCCGTGACCCTGAATGTCGATGCCGACCTGCAGGAGTCGAAAGTGACTTATACCGTAGAGGATACTGGTATGGGCGTTCCTGAGAACGAGGCTGAGCATATCTTCGAACCGTTTGTTAAGCTTAACAGCTATTTCGACGGTCAGGGACTTGGTCTTACCTTCGCCCGCAACATTGCCCGTCGCTTAGGTGGCGACCTGGTGCTCGACACGACCAACACAGGCAAGGGCGCCCGTTTCGTGCTGACCCTGCCGATGTAATTTCCTATGAAGGTGGCTTGGGGTTCCAAACCACCTTCTTTTTTTCCCCCATTAGAAGCTTATGAAGAATCACTACACGTTTATAAAGAGCCTCTTGCTTCTTGTCTGTGGCTTGTTCTTGGCTCAAAATGCAGGCGCCAAGACATACACCAAGCAATACGTATTCAATTATTTGGAATATGAGGATGATGGTTATTATGCCTATTGTGAAGACGGTTCGCGATGGAAAGTCACCTATGATGGTGAATCTCCCACTTATGAAGAATACTATGGTATTTTCATGAGGGGAGGCTCTAGGTTGACGTTTACGTCAGAAAAGATATACCCAGGGACCGCCACCCTGAAAATCAATGCTGGTGCCGGCGACCAGTCTGGGTCAGATTTGATCATTTCTTCTGATGGCCAGTCGGTCAGCATGTATGGCATCAATACGAGTTATTATGACTCACCCAGCTCCATCACAACCCATAACTATACGCTGGACCTTAACCGTAACCAGGCAAATAATATTCAGGTTTCCTTGGGCGGCAGCAATTTTGGTTACACGTATTTCCTTGTTTACAGTATTACGGTTACCTATGAGAGTGACTATGGTATTTCAATCACGACCCTTGAAGGTAACCAAATATCTGTCACGGACGACAATAAAGACAATGTCTTGGGTGAGAATATACCTACCGTCATGTTTGATGGTATAGACCAGCTTACGCTTGACAATGCCAATATAGGCAAGATAACGATTGAGGAAGTCAACGGACTGGGTAGCGAATTCAATTTGCAGTTGAAAGGCGAGAATAAGATCCAGAACAATACGAAGGCTATAGTCAACAATGGAGGACCAATAAGAATGTATATGTATACTAATGCAAGACCATCTGGCTCGCTCCAATATATCTGTACTGCTGGTAACCTGACTAAGGCGAATGATGCTTTCCAGGGATTTACCCTTTATATTACTAACCCCTTGGCTGCCGTATTGACGAAGGAAGACACTCGTGATATTGTAGACGTGAGGGTGGTGCTGACTCCTATTGTCAGCAAGGATCATATGGAAGTCACCCTGAACGGTGCTTCCGGACAGGGTATTGGTGAGGATATCCAAGACAAGACTACCGAGCAATTGGCGGCGGGTTGTGAGGTCAACAACATTCTTTATACACTCCCACACGAAAAGGATGGTTATATTGACGACGAGAGCGTCGTGGCTGCCGACGGTAAGATTATTGCCATAAACTCCAGCATGGTTAGAAATAAGGCTATTGATGCTGCCAATTATTTAGGGTGGAAGGACATTGCTCCTGGCTCAGAAGAATATGCCAAGAGATTTCATGGCTTGACTTTCAAAATCCCGGCAGGTACTGGTGTTATCAAGATTGTGGCAAGGACCAATGAAACAGGTGTGCTGAATGTGCTGTTCAGTGACTTCTCTCAGGAACCCATTACTTTCAATGATGCCAAGACGGAATTCAAGGAATATGAGATTCCTTATGCGTGTACAGACGACCGTTATGTACTGATTTTCAACACCACGAAACCGGTTTCAGGTTCCCGTCGTGCACCAGGACGTAAGGAAACGACGACGACGGAAATCAGGGGTATCAAAATCAATGCCAATACAATAGACGATGTTCCGCTAAGACTTGAGAATAAAAAGACACTGACGAAAGAAATGGTGAATGCTGCACTCCAGGACGGTCATATCATCATTGACGATCCGGAAATAAACGATATGAATGTGCTTGTTTTTGAAGACTTGCAGGATAAAGAGGTGACTTATATAGACCTCTCAAAGACAAGTCTCAGACAATCGGTTGTTCGTACCTATAATATGTGGAAGGGAATTCCTGCCAAAACATTGATTTGTGTGCCGGCTGGATGCACTGCAGCGCTGAATTCTCCGAACGTGGTGGTTGGCTCGGTATGCCATGAATTGGTGCTGTCTGAGACGGACAAGGCGTTTGATACCCCCAAGTATTTCCTGGCTAAGGTGTTGAAGACGGAACGTGACTACTCGGCCTATGGTGAAAATGGCTGCACGGTATTCCTGCCGTTTGGTCTCAACGAACAGACCGCCGAGAAGGTGGGTTCGTTCTATGAGTTCAAGACTGTCCGTAACAACCAGGCGGAGATTGTTGCCGTCACTTCTACAGAGGCCAACAAGCCGTATATCTTGAAGGGCGCTACGGGTAAGTTGCAGTTAGAGATGGTGGGTGTAAATCCCGTCGCCACTCCTTCTTCTTCCGCCACTTCCCGTCGTGCAGCCGGAGATGTCTCGTTGGTAGGTACCTATAATACCGTAAGCCTGAATTCCACCGCCGATGAGCAATACTATGTCTATGCCACCAGCGGCGATGATGCCGGCAAGTTCGTGCATGTGACGGAAGCTACATCCCTGACGCCTTATCAGGCCTACCTCAAGGCAGAGAGCGCCACCTTTGTGGATAAGCTGCCCGTTGTCGTTGCTCCTTCTTATATCCAGGGCGACGCTAATGGTGATGGTCTTGTGAACGTGACCGACATCGTGGCTACGGTGAACTACATCATGGAGAAGAATCCTGCAAACTTCAACAAGGCGGCAGCCGACCTGACAGGCGATGGCGAAATCAACGTGACGGACATCGTCAAGATGGTGTCCATCATCATGAAAGATGGTAACTAATAATAAGAAAACTGATGAAGATATGAAGAATCATATCACGATATCATTAAAAAGCTTCTTGCTGATTGTCTGTGGTTTTCTCTTTGCAGAAAGCACGGTTGCCAAGACATTTACACGTACCTGTGTCTTCAGCTCTTTGTATTATGAGGATGATGCCTATTATGCCTATTGTGAAGACGGCTCGAGATGGAAGGTATTGTATGAGGACGGTGAAATCGATTATAGGGATGGCAAAGGCATCTTCCTGAATTATGGAACAAAGTTGCAACTAGTCTCTGAAAAGATTTTTCCTGCCAATGTGAAAATGACCATCAACGCAGGTGCCGGTGACCAGTCGTATTCTACGATCACCATCTATAGCGATGTTCAGTCACAAGAGATGACAGATATCAATAGGAACTATGATGGCAGTGTGAGTTCGATTACGACGAAAGACTACACCTTTAATCTTAACAGAGATGCTGCAGGTACTGTTTATTTCTATATTTCAGGAAACAATTTTTTAAGTTGGATATCGACAGTTGTATATAGTATTACGCTCACTTATGAAAGTGAGTATGGTATTACGATTACAACGAATGACGGTACAGATATTGCCGTTACGGATGACAACATGGATAATATTCTGAACGAGAATATACCTACCGTCCAATATGATGGCGTCAATATGCTGACACTGGACAATGCAGATATTGCCAAGATTACCATAGGTGAGATGAATGAGGTGTCAGAGAATCGTTTTAGGCTCTTCTTGAAAGGCGAGAATAAGATGCAGAACAATACCAAGGCTATTGTCAACGAGTCTGCGGATATAGGTATGTTCTTCATGACGGATGCATCATCGCCAGGCTCATTGCTGTACACGTGTACCGCCGGTAATTTAAGTAGCGCATCGGAGGCTTTCTCTGGTTTCGATACCTTTTATTACGGATCAGGACTGTCGTTAAACATGTCTCAAGAGGGTGGGTATAATCTTGTAAGCGTTTGTGTTGTCTTGACTCCTATTGTTGACAAAGATCACATGGAAGTCAACTTGAACGGTGCTTCCGGTCAGGGTATTGGTGAGGATATCCAAGATAAGACCACCGCGCAGTTGAAGGTTGGTTGTGAAGTAAACAATGTCCTGTATACACTTCCAGGTGATAAGGACGGATATATAGACGATGAAAGCATCATAGCTGCCGACGGCAAGGTAGTAGCCTTGAACTCCAGCATACAAGCATGGGAAGTCAGTAATGTTATTAGTAAAATAGGGTGGGGTGACATTACTCCTGGTTCGGAAGACTATGCCAAGAGCTTCCCTGGCATAACGTTCAAATTACCTGCCGGTACCGGTGTTATCAGGGTTGAGGCGAGAACCAATGATACTGGTGTATTGAATGTGATGATGGGCGAATACAATAGTAAAGCCTCTACTTTCAGTGATGCCAAGACGGATTTCAAAGTATATGAGATTCCCTATGCGATTACAAAATCTTGTTATGTGATGATCTTCAACTCCACGAAAGCCGTTTCAGGTTCCCGTCGTGCACCAGGACGAAAGGAAACGACGACGACTGAGATCAGGGGTCTCAAGGTTAATGCAAATACTGTGGATGAAGCTCCGCAAAAACCTGAGAATGGAAAGCAGTTGACGAAAGAAATGGTGAATGCTGCACTCCAGGACGGTCATATCATCATTGACGATCCGGATATAAACAGTATTAATTTTTCTGCCTTTGAAGATTTGCAGAATAAGGAGGTGACATATATAGACCTTTCTAAGACAAGTATCGTTACGACATTGATGCGCTCTAATTATCCTTGGCTGTATATTCCTGCCAATACGTTGATATGTGTTCCGCCAGGAAGCACCAGGACTCTGAGTTCGCAGAATGTGGTGATAGGCTCGGTATGTGAGGAAATGGTGATGTCTGACAAAGACAAGTCGTTTGAGACACCTGTGACTTTCATAGCGAAGGTGTTGAATATGGACCGTAACTTCTCTGCCTATGGTGAAAACGGCTGCACGGTATATCTGCCGTTCGGCCTCAAAGAGGATGCTGCCCAGAAGGTGGGTTCGTTCTATGAGTTTAAGACTATCCGTGACGACCAGGCGGAGATTGTTGCCGTCACTTCTACAGAGGCCAACAAGCCGTATGTCCTGAAGGGTGCAACAGGTAAACTGCAATTTGGATTGGTAGAGGTGAAACCAGTCGCCACTCCTTCTTCATCCGCCACATCTCGTCGTGCAGCAGGAAATTCTGCTTTGGTAGGTACGTATAAAAAAGTGAATCTGAACTCTACCGCCGATGAGCAATACTATGTCTATGCCACCAGCGGCGACGATGCTGGCCAGTTCGTGCATGTGACGGAGGCTACAGCCCTGACGCCTTATCAGGCCTACCTCAAGGCAGAGAGCGCCACCTTTGTGGATAAGATGCCCGTTGTCGTTGCCCCATCTTATATTCAGGGCGATGCCAATGGTGACGGACTCGTAAATGTGACCGACATCGTGGCAACGGTGAACTACATCATGGAGAAGAATCCTGCCAACTTCAACAAGGCGGCTGCCGACCTGACAGGCGATGGCGAGATCAACGTGACGGACATCGTGAAGATGGTGTCCATCATCATGGCTAGCGAAGCAAGGAAAACAGAATAAACATCAAACAAAAAACAATCAAGAAGGCCCCCACATCGGGAGCCTTCTTTCTTTTCTTACTTCTCTTACCTCTCACCTCTACTTAGTTTGGATCGCTTCCGCTTCCGGGGTTACTCCTGTCACCTTTGCTTCATTCAGATAGTTTCTATGGCTCATTGAGACTATCCCTACGACTCATTCGGATAATTTCTATATTTCCCCTCACCCTTCACTCTAGAGGGGCGGAATGCCGATGTACAAAAGGATAGGGGAGAGTGAGGGGTTGCATTAACCCTTCACTCTCCTCTCACTGACCCCTCACTCTTTGTGTGTCTCGTTTTGACCTTTGTCCGTCTTATTCCGTAGGGTGCGGACTTTGAGTCCGTAGGCTGCGGACTTGGAGTCCGAACCCGTCGGAAGGATAGTTTGCATTAATAGTACGAACTTTTTTCCTAATGTCGTTTTCCTTTTTAGCAAAGTAGTGTATTATCAATTTAAGTGAGGGGTGAGTGAAGGGTCAGTGAGGGGTCAGGAGCACCCCTCACGCTTTCCAATCCCTTTACTCAAAGTGGTTTCAAAGCTTTTGAGTGAAGGGTGAGGGTGAAAATCGCGATTAACCTCAAAATAAAGGCTTAGGAAGAAATGAGGGAAGATAATATCGTTATTTTGGAATAAGGAACGACTATTTCTCAGCAGAGGCCGCTTATTGCTCAATAAGGCAGGGTTATTGGACCTTTGACTTCGTCGAAGCTACTTTGCACTCGGAAAAGCTCAAATATATTTGGCTTTTCTCTCGTTTTTCCGTATCTTTGCAAGCAATATAAACTGAAATTTATGAGGAAGTGGATAGGAATGACGGTGGTGCTCGCCTTGATGGGGTGCAGTACACTGACGCCGGCGGAGAAGGAGGCACAGCGGAAGGCAACAGCCCAGGCTGTGGAGAAGGCTTTGGCTGACAGGCATTATACGATTGACGTGCAGATGATGTATCCGCAACGAGGACCTGCTAAGAATGTGTCAGGTGACTACTCGCTGGAGGTGAGGGGGGATACGCTGGTGTCGTATCTGCCGTATATAGGGAGAGCCTATCAGGTGCCTTATGGCGGCGGGAAGGGCCTGAACTTCGTGGCGGTGATGGAGCGTTATTCGGTGACGAAGGATGCCAAGGGGCAGACCATTGTGACCTTTGGCGTGACAAACGAAGAGGATACTTACGAGTATCAGCTGGGTATCTTCGATAATGGCAGCGCCACGATTGATGTCCGTTCAAAACAGCGGGACCCCATCAGCTTCAGCGGTGTGATGGCGGAGGAATGACTCTCCCCTGAACATGTGACAGAATTACCAATACAAAATATAGGATATGCGAAAATCAATCTTAACCTTAAACATGATGGCTGTCGTTGTTACGACGACGGTGTGTTTATTAACAGTATCGATGCTTGCGGGTTGCAGCAAGGGTAAACGGGAGTTGAAGCCGTGTGAGAAGACGTACACACAGGCCGACACGCTGTATCAGAATGCGAGAAAGGAGGCTGGCGACAGCGTGGTGCTGGTATTGCTGGACAGTCTGGAAGGTAAGCATGCACTGAGCCAGGCGCGTGCGGACTTCTATCGCGGAAAGACGTATAGGCGGATGGGCGAGTCGGACAAGGCCCTTGAGTGCTTCTACCGCGTGATAGAGGAGGCTGGGAGCGAGGACTACTGGTGCTATCAGGTGGCTGGCGAGGACCTTTGCAAGTTGCTTGTCAACAAGGGCGAGTTCGAATTGATGGTGAGAAAGGTGATTCCCATTCTTTCCACCATTGACTCGATAGGTTATACGGAACGTGCTTCGCAGATTTACATGCGTAACATACTGGCGACGGGTAACCTGCGACTGGGTAAGGAGAAGATGGCTAAGGAACTGTTTGACCGCGTGGGTGCCGAATGCGAGGCGTGGCTGGCTGAGGACACAACGGGAGCCGCCGTGAATTGTGCCATCGACGTGTATAACAACATCGCCACGTTCTATTTCAACGAGAACAAGGTGGAAGAGGCTGAGCCCTGGTTGGAACGCCATAGGGCCTTGTTGCCGGAATACAAGCGTATTGCAGAGAAAGAGCATCCGGACATGGTGCAGCGCCAATATATCTCCTCGTATTTCAACCGTCTGGATGTCTGCGATTATCACAACAGAACGGACGAGGCCGAGAAGATATTGGAAGAGTATAAGAAACTGGATATAGGACAATCGGACTTCGGACACATCTATCTGGCTAACTACCTGCTGCAGCATAACCGATATGCCGAGGCTGCCGACAACCTGGCGGTACTGGACCGTTTTATACACGACAGCAAGATGGAACTGACGCTCGACAACTTGATATTGTACACCAATAAAATCGGTGCCAATGTGGGTGCAGGACGCAAAGACACGGCACTCTATGTGGCTGAACAGGTGGCTGAGAACTATCCGATGGTGCTGGCGAAACAACGCGAAAATGATGCCATTAAGATGGCTACCATCTACGACACACAGGGCAAGGAACGGGAGATAGCGGAACAGAAGGCCAAGATACAGCACCAGCGTATCGTCGGACTGATCGTGGCCATCGTCCTGCTCACCATCTTCTTCGTCATCTACACGCTGGTGCGTCGCCGTGCTGCCAAGCGACTGGCTGAGATGAAGGCTGCACAGGAGCGCATAGAGAGTGAGTTGCGTATTGCCCGCGATATCCAGATGTCGATGGTGCCCAGCCAGTTCCCAGACTATGAGGGGCTGGACATGTTTGCCTCGATGACCCCTGCGAAAGAGGTGGGTGGCGACCTGTACGGCTATGTGCTCATCGGCGACAAGCTGTACTTTGCCTTGGGTGACGTGTCAGGTAAGGGTGTACCTGCCTCGCTCTTCATGGCACAGGCCACACGACTGTTCCGCACGCTGGCTGCCCAGCAGATGATGCCGGCAGAGATATGCACCCGCATGAACGACGCCCTCTCGGGCGACGATAACGAGACGAGTATGTTTGTTACCTTCTTCCTCGGACTCATCGACCTGACAACTGGACATCTCGATTTCTGCAACGCAGGTCATAACCCGCCTGTCATTGGCGGTGGGGAGCATCATGGCGACTTCCTGGATATGATTCCTAATGCACCTATCGGATTGTGGCCCGGACTGGAATACGAGGGTGAAGAGATAGACAGTATCAAAGGTCGTCCAATGTTCATCTATACGGATGGACTGAACGAGGCGGAGAACCGTCAGCAGGAACAGTTTGGCGACGACCGCTTGCTGGACATCCTGCGCACCACGCATTTCGACTCCGCCCAGCAGGTCATCGACACACTGAAGACTGAGGTGGAGCGTCATCGCAACGGCGCCGAGCCTAACGACGACCTCACCATGATGTGTATCAGGGTTTCCTAAGAAGAACGAGTTATTCGATTCGCCGGGCAAGGAAGAACTGGCGGGTCTTGAGGAAATAGAGGAGGACACCCGTGGCGTTCATGGCGGTAACAGTCCAGAAGGCGGTGGTATAGCCAAAGTGCTCGGCAATGGCTCCGCCAGCAAGGATACCGAGTCCCATACCGATGTCCCAAGAGATGAGAATGGTGGAATTGGCTGTACCCCGTTCGTTATGATGCGCCATCGATATCATCATATTCTGGAAGGCTGGCCACATATGGCCGTTGCCCAAGCCAATCAAGATGGCAGAACCATAGTAGCCTATGGAAGTGAAGAGTGAAGAGTGAAGAGTGAAGAATTTGCTCCCACCCAAGGTAGGCATTAATATGAATAAGGTGTAGCCTACTAATGAGATGACCATGCCTTCGGAGGCGTTGTGAGTGAGCAGTCCTTTGCGGAGTGCCTTGCCGCCTTGCAACCGCGAGAGGATGAGTCCGATGGAACAGAGCATAAACCACGTGCCTGTGCCGCCTGTGATACCCATCACTTGCTTGCCATAGATGGCGAGGTAGTTGCTCAGCACTCCGAAACAGAATCCGAAGAATACCATATTGATGCCCAACAGCCAGCCGTTTTTCAAGAAGAAACGGTCGAGGGAGAGCTTGCGAGGTTTGATGGCTGTTGGCTGATGGCTGACATCTGCCTTCTTACCTTTTACTTCTATTGTCGCATCAACTATCCAGCCGAAGGTGGCAATAGCGAAGGCGAGCCAGAACAGGAGCTGGAAGTTATGGGTCTCGGCATAGACGAAGATGGCAAAGGTAGGGGCTATTGCCATTGCAAGGTTGTTGCTCAGTCCGTAGTAGCCGATACCCTCGTTGCGACGCGATGACGGCAGAACATCGATGGCAACGGTGGAGTTGGCAACGGTCAGGGCGCCGAAGGGTCCGCCATGCAACGTGCGGACTATGGTAAAGAGCAGGAGGGTGCCTGCTGCCAGATAGCCGGCAAAGAAGATGGCAAAGGCGGCAAAACTGACCATCAGTACTTGCTTGCGGGGGAAGGAATCGACGAAATAACCGCTGAACGGGCGGAAGAGGAGGGCGGTGATGGTGTAGCCCGACAGCACAAGTCCAATGACATCCTTGGTCGCCCCGAACGTCTCACTCAGATAGAGGGGCAGTAGCGGGGTGAGCAAATAAAAGGCGAAGAACAGCGAGAAATTGGCTGTCATCACCTTGATGTAGTTCTTGTTCCAAAGACGCTCCATTAATATTGCCGTAAAGCGGCAAGCAGTTCGTTGTTCTCACTCTTCATGCCGATGGTGACACGCAGACAGTTGTTGCAAAGCTGGATGCGAGAACGGTTGCGGACGATGATGCCTTTGTCGACCAGATAGTCGTAAATACTCTGGGCATCTGTCATCTTAGCCAGGAAGAAGTTGGCATCCGTCTTGTAAACCTCCACGCAGATAGGCAGTTCGGAGAAAGCCTGCATCAAACGGCTGCGCTCGGAAAGCAGGGTCTTTACCCATTTGTCAACCTCATAGGGGTCTTTCAGCGCCTCCAAAGCCTGCTGCTGGGTGAGCTGGTTGACGTTGTACGGATACTTCACCTTATTGTAGATGGAGATGATCTCCTGCGATGCGAACGCCATACCCAGGCGGATACCTGCCAGTGCCCATGCCTTACTCATGGTGTTGAGCACGATGAGGTTGGGGTATTTCGTCAGTTCCATACGGACCGTCTGCTGTTGGGCGAAATCGCTGTATGCCTCGTCGACGATGACGATACCCTCGAAACCCTCGATAACCTTGATGATCTCGTCGCGGTTGAGTGAGTTGCCTGTGGGGTTGTTGGGTGAACAGAGCCAGATAATCTTTGTATAGGTATCGCACGCCTTGAGCAAATCAGCAGCCTTGAAGTCGAAGTTATTGTCAAGCAACACACGGCGATACTCCACATCGTTGATGTCGGCACACACCTTATACATGCCGTAGGTAGGTTCAATAGCCACTACATTATCCTTGCCGGGCTCGCAGAAGATGCGATAGGGCAGGTCGATGGCCTCGTCGCTACCGTTGCCGAGAAAAATCATCTCTGCAGGAATGCCCTTGACCTTGGAAATCTGTTTCTTCAGTTCCCGCTGCAGGGGATCAGGATAACGGTTAAAGGGGGCTCCATAGGGATTCTCGTTGGCATCGAGGAAAATATGTGCTTCCTTGCCCGAGTATTCGTCACGGGCTGATGAATAGGGTGCTAAACTCCAGATGTTTTTTCTGACTAACTGCTCTAAGGGCTTCATGGGTTGATGGGCTTATTGAAATTATTGGGGTTATTTGGCGAGGGATTTGATACGAACGCTCATCGCATTCTTGTGGGCATCGAGTTGTTCTGCCTTTGCCATCAGTTCTACGGCACGACCGATATGACGGATGCCTTCCTCGGTGAGATGCTGGAAGGTGATCTTGCGACAATAACTGTCGAGATTCACACCATTATAAGCCGTCGCATAACCGTGAGTGGGAAGCGTGTGGTTGGTGCCGCTGGCATAGTCGCCGGCACTCTCACAGGCATAGGCTCCGAGGAATACGCTACCTGCGTTGATGACCTTTTCTGCCATCTGCTCGTAATCCTTCGTCTGGATAATCAGGTGCTCAGGAGCGTAGCGATTGGAGAGATCTATCATCTCTTCAGAAGAGTTGACGAGTATGTAGCGACTATTTTCTAAAGCTTTAAAAGCCATATCTTTACGTGGTAAAACTTCAAGTTGTTTATCAACCTTTTTCTGCACTTCTTCAAGCTTGCTTTCAGAGGTAGTGATGAGCAATACCTGTGAGTCGATTCCGTGCTCAGCCTGTGACAACAGGTCGGCAGCTACAAACTCGGCATTGGCGCTCTCGTCAGCCAAGACACAGACCTCTGATGGTCCTGCCGGCATATCGATAGCCACATCATCAAGACTGACCTGTTGTTTGGCAGCCATCACATATTGGTTGCCAGGACCAAAGATTTTGAAGACCTTGGGTACCGACTCTGTTCCATAGGCCATTGCACCGATGGCCTGTACACCGCCAGCCTTAAATATCTTGCTGACGCCAGCCACACGGGCGGCATAGAGGATGGCAGGATTCACCTTACCCTCCTTGTTGGGAGGTGTACAGAGCACAATCTCCTTACAGCCAGCAATCTTGGCAGGTGTGGCGAGCATCAGGACGGTAGAGAAGAGTGGGGCAGTACCACCAGGGATATAGAGTCCGACCTTCTCGATGGCGACACTCTTCTGCCAGCAAGTCACCCCTTCCTGTGTCTTGATTTTCTGTCCTACGAAACGCTGGGAGATATGGAACACCTTAATGTTATGATGAGCCAGGATGATGGCGTCTTTCAGTTCGTTACTGATTAACTGTTCTGCCTCGTCCATCTCCTGTTCGGTGACGGCAAGGGAAGTCAGAACAGCCTTGTCGAACTTCTCCTCATACTCCTTTACGGCTGCATCGCCCCGCTGTTTCACGTCGGCAAGGACGCTGGAGACGGTGGCATTCAGTTTCGTCAGGTCAAGGCGTGGGCGAGCGATAATCTCATCCCACACGTCTTTCGTAGGATTTTTATATATTTTCATAACTCCTTAACTCCTAAAGTATCATCTTTTCGATTGGAGTCACCAGAATACCCTGTGCCCCCATCTCTTTCAGTTTTCCGATGATTTCCCAGAAGCGTTTCTGGTCGAGAACGGTATGCACTGAGCACCATTCCTCGTCGGCGAGGGGGATGATGGTAGGACTCTTCAGACCAGGCAGTACATTGATAATTTCCTGCAGGCGAGCCTTGGGGGCGTTCATGCGGACGTATTTCTTGTCCTCAGCATCCTTTACGGCCTTGAAGCGGAAAAGCATCTGCTCCAGAATGTCACGTTTCTCCTGCGTCATTCCCTTATGTCCGATGAGCAAAGCCTCGCTCTGCATCACGACCTCTACCTCGCGGAGATTGTTGCTCACGAGGGTAGAACCACTGCTGACGATGTCGAAGATACCGTCGGCAAGACCGATGCCCGGGCTGATTTCCACAGAGCCGGTAATGACGTGGATTTCGGCGTCGATGCCTTTCTCTGTCATAAACTGACGGAGAATGTTGGGGTAGGAGGTGGCTATCTTCTTGCCGTTGAACCACTCAACGCCCTGATAGTCAATCTCCTTGGGAATGGCCAGGGACAAACGGCATTTGGAGAAACCCAGACGAGAGACTACTTCTGCATCTTCGTTGCGCTCAACAAACTCATTCTCACCAACCACACCGATGTCGGCCACACCTGAGGCTACGCTCTGTGGGATGTCGTCGTCACGGAGATAAAGCACTTCCAACGGGAAATTGGTTGACTGAACTAAGAGGGTGCGTCGTCCAGAACTAACCTTGATGTCTGCCTCTGCGAGCAGGTTCATGGTGTCTTCAAACAGACGACCTTTTGACTGTACAGCTATTCTTAACATACCTTATTTTCTAAATTTAGGTTGCAAAATTACGCATTTCTCACCATATTTGCAAGAAAATGATTACTTTTGCACCCAAATTTCAAAGAAATTGACGCAAAAGAGTATATATATTCAACTTATCGCGCTGTTTCTGGTGCTGTCTTCCTGTTCTCAGAAGAAGCAACAGCCGATGACTCCATGGGACGAGGTTGAGACGGAAGCGAATACGGAAACGGGTTCTTCCGACTTCGATTTAGAGCAGATAGTCAATAATGGTGAGTTGATAGCCCTTGCCGTCACGGGACCAGAGACGTATTACGACTATCGTGGCAAGCACCTTGGAACGGAATATATGCTCTGTCAGCGGTTTGCCCAGAAGATTGGTGTCAGTTTGCGTGTGGAAGTATGTCGTGACTCTGCCGAGATGGTGCGGCGTCTTCATAATTCCGATGCTGACGTGATTCTTTTTCGTAATCATCCGAAGGCGAAGCAGTTGGCATGGGAGATAGGGGAGAACAAGCCGCAGTTGGCGAAAGCCTTACAGGAATGGTATCGTCCGCAGTTGTTCGACGAGGTAAAGAAAGAGGAAGACTATCTGTTGTCTTCCCGTTCTGTGAAGCGTCGTGTCTATGCGCCGATGCTGAATGCCAAGGGTGGTGTCATTTCCCATTATGATGCATTGTTCCAGCAGTATTGCCGGCATATCCGTTGGGACTGGCGGTTGATGGCAGCCCAGTGTTATCAGGAATCAACCTTTGACCCACAGGCTCGTTCGTGGGCGGGAGCATGCGGACTCATGCAAATCATGCCGACGACGGCAGACCATTTGGGTCTGGCACGTTCGGATATGTTCAATCCGGAAAAGAGTATCGCAGCAGCTGCAAAGCTCATTGGCGAACTCGACCATACGTTCTCGGATATCCGCAACCAGCAGGAGCGCATTAAGTTCATCCTTGCTGCCTATAACGGTGGTGCCAACCATGTTCGTGATGCGATGGCGCTGGCTCGTAAGAATGGGCGTGATCCACAGCGTTGGACGGATGTCAGTCATTATATCCTGTTGCTTGCCCAACCAGAGTACTATAATGACCCCGTCGTGAAATACGGCTATATGCGAGGCAGCGAGACAGCTGGTTATGTCGATAAAATCATGCAGCGCTGGAATGGTTATCGTGGCGTGAAGTCACCAAATATGGGTGGCATGTCGGGAACTCCACAACGCGCCACCCATGAGAAGAAAAAGTATAAAATCTAATCTTTAATTTTATTTTCAGAAACTATAACCCGCGAACTCTCAGAATGGCTGAGGCATCGGGCTGTTTCATACTTGTAAAGTCGGTGAACATCTGCATGAGGTCGCCTGTATTTCCGCGACTCAGGATTTTGTCACGGAAAGCCTGACCAGTCTCTGGTTTCAGGGCTCCCAGTTTGGTAAATGTGTCGGCGACGTTGACAGCTAGCACTTCCGTCCACAGATAGCTATAATAGCCAGCGGCATAGCCGCCACCCCAAACGTGATTGAAGTAGCTGGTCATGTAGCGAGGCGGAATCTGGGCATCGAGGATACCATACTGCGTCAGGGCCTTGGTTTCAAACTCAGCACATTTGTCGGGTGTCGGCACGTCCTTCGAAGCCAGCATGTGCCAAGCCATATCGAGCGAGGATGCTGCGAGGTTTTCTCCCAGAGCGTAGGCCGACTGGAAATTGATGCTCTTGAGCATGCGTTCCTTCAGTTCGGCAGGCATGGGCTGGTTGGTCTCATAGTGGCGTGCATAGTGATCGAACACCTCGGGAATGGAGGCAAACGACTCGTTGAACTGCGAGGGCATCTCCACAAAGTCGCGATAGACGTTGGTGCCTGCCAAACTCTTATAGTTGCAGTTGGAGAGCATGCCGTGTAGGGCATGTCCGAATTCGTGGAACATCGTCGTCACCTCGTCCCACGTCAGCAGCGAAGGCTTTCCGTCAGGGGCTTTGGCGTTGTTGCAGACGTTGAAGATGATAGGTTTCTGATTCCAGTGGTGACTCTGTTCGGCAAAGGCATCCATCCACGCACCACCACGCTTAGACGGGCGGCGATAGTAGTCGCCATAGAAGAGTGCGAGACTTTTCCCGTCTTTGTCGATGACCTCAAACACGCGCATATCGGGATGATACGTCGGAATGTCCTTACGCTCCTTGAAGGTCAGGCCATAGACGCGATTGGCGGCATAGAACACACCATTCATCAACACGCTATCGACGTTGAAATACGGCTTCACCTCGTCGTCAGAGATGTCCAGCATGGCCTTCTTCATCTTGGCAGAATAGTAGAAGCGATCATAGGGCTCCAACTGAGAGGTGAGAGGTAAGGGGTTTGAGGTGAGAGAAGCATCGTGGGCAAAGGCCTCTATAGCTTTCGTCTCAGCATCGGCCTTGGCCTTGTATGCATAGACCAGATTCTTCAGAAAGTTGTTGACGTTGTCCGTCGTCTTCGCCATCGTGTTGTCGAGCGAGTAGGCTGCATAGCAGGGATAGCCCATCAGCTCAGCTTGGTCGGCACGAAGCTTGGCAACCTCGCTGACAATCTTAAACGTGTTGTACTTCGGATTGGTACCGTCGGCACGATGAATCGAAGCCTCGTAAACCTTCTTGCGCAGGTCACGATTGTCGAGACAGGCAAGGGGTGCCTGTTGGGTGGTGTTCATGATGACGATGGCATAGGGTGCCTTGCCACCACGACTTTCTGCATCCTTCTGACACTGCGCCACATCGGCATCGCTCATACCTGACAAGTCTTCCTTCTTATCGACCCACACAACAGCCTCGTTAGTGGCCTCCTGAAGCAGATCGCCCCATTGCTGCTGAAGGTCGCTGATGCGCAGGTTGATTTCCTTCATGCGAGCCATCTTATCGTCGGACAAGAGGACACCTTTGCGTACGAAACCCTTGTAGATTTCCTCCAGCAACTTCTGATCTTCGCCTGTCAGCGTATCGTGCTGTTTGTCGTAGACTTGCTTGATACGCTGGAACAAAGGCTTGTTGAACGATATCTCGTTCTGAAGGTCTGTCAACATGGGTTGCACTTTCTTTTCAATCTCGCTGAGTTCAGGAGACTTATCGGCTTCAACCAATGCAAAGAATACGCTGCTGACACGTACTATCGACTTACTACTGTCCTCAAAAGGTAGGATGGTATTTTCGAACGTCGCCGGGTCCTTGCAATCTACGATGGCTTGAATGTTTTCGCGCGTCTGCTGCATTGCCGCCTCGAAGGCAGGCAAATAGTCGGACGTTTGAATCTTACTGAAATCAGGTGCACCAAAGGGTATAGAACTCTCTGCCAGCAGAGGATTCTCATTGGAACTCTGCTGGCAGGCATTAAGTGTCAGTATCATAGCGGATGACAAAACAACCGTTAAAAGTTTATTATTCATTAAACTTCTTTAATTGCTCAGAATTACTGATGTTGTTCGCGTAACAGGTCGTTGACTGTCTTCACAGGATTAAAGGTGCCGAGAGGAACTTCTACGAAAATGGTATTCCAATTACTCATAGCACCATTCCACAAACCGGGCAATTCGAGTGCCTGTAACTCCTTGCCACTCTTTGACTTCTGAGAAATGAAACCAGTGGTTGGGTCAACATATTTAGGCAGGTCGAAGGCGTTACCCTTGTAGTCCTTCACGGCACAAACGAGGTCGACGGGATTGAAGTGCGTACCCTTGGTAAACATCTCCATATACTCCTTGTTCGACTTGTCAATCTGTGACGACTCCAGAATCTGTAGGCTGACGGTACCATCCTGATTGTAAGTGAGGAACGGACCACCACCAGGCTCGCCCACATTCTTTACGACACCACACACGCGCATGGGTCGGTTGAGCTTGTTGCGCAGGTAAATAACCAGTTCGGCATCCTCCAACTCCTTGATGTCTGCCTTGCGACAGCAGAGGTCTTGTTGCACGAAACGAATCATCTCTTCAATCTGCTCGTGAGTGTACTTTCCAGTATCCAACAGGCGCAGATAATCGAAGGCCTTCTTCTGCAAGGTAACGAGTACACCAGCGATGATTTGTTTCCACTCAACGGTCTCTGGTTTCAGACGGTCGGGAACCACGTTGTCGATGTTCTTTACGAAGATGACATCGGCTTCAATCTCGTTGAGGTTCTCAATAAGAGCTCCGTGACCACCAGGACGGAACAGCAAGGAGCCATCTGAATTGCGGAACAGCGTTCCATCAGGATTGGCAGCAACGGTATCCGTCGAGGGTTTCTGCTCAGAGAACGAGATGTCGTACTTGATGCCATACTTCTTGGCATAGAGGTCGGCCTTCTGAGCCACCTTGGCCTTGAAGAGCTCCATGTGTTCGTGACTGACGGTAAAGTGCACATGAGCCTCACCATTTGATGCTGCATAGAGGGCGCCCTCAACGAGGTGCTCCTCCATAGGAGTGCGAGGACCTTCTGGATAGTTGTGGAACAGCAACAGACCCTTGGGTAACTGTCCGTAGTTCAGTCCTTCGGCCTTCAGCATATTGGCAGCAACGGCCTTGTAGTTACCTTCTGCGATGAGTGCCTTAATGCCTTTACCCTCATTTTTCTGGCAAGCAGCATCGAGTTCGTCATAGAAGGCAAACTTCTCGATGTTGTCAAAATACTTCTTCTCGAAATCGGTGGTAGGAACGTCGTAGTCGGCATCCACAAAGGCAAACATGTCCTTGAACATACGGCTAGCGGCACCTGATGCAGGTACGAATTTCACCACCCGCTTGCCCTCGGCCTTGTATTGTTGCCAGGCCTCAATGAATTTCTTGCGGGCAGTCTCCTCTGGAGCAATAATGCCGTGTTCGATACTGGCGGCGGCTTCCAACTTCAAAAATGGGAACCCCGTTTTAAACTGTCCGAGCTGATACTCAATCTGAGCCTCACTGATGCCCTTCTGGGCGAGTTGTTTTAAGTCTTGTTGTGATAGCATAATTATTATTAGTTATTTAGTAGAATCTATCTTGCAAAGATAAGGAATATCTATGATAACACCAAATGTTTGCTCCAAAATTTGGCATTTTACTCACTTATTTGTACCTTTGCACACAAATTTGGACACATTATTAAATTATTGAATATGAAAGCATTTGTTTTTCCCGGACAGGGAGCACAGTTCGTAGGTATGGGTAAGGACCTGTACGACAACAACAACACAGCAAAAGATTTGTTTGAGAAGGCTAATGATATTCTTGGCTATCGCATCACGGACATCATGTTTGAGGGTACTGACGAAGACCTGAAACAGACGAAGGTGACACAGCCTGCCGTATTCCTGCACAGCGTCATCTCTGCTATCTGTATGGGCGATAAGTTCCAGCCAGAAATGACAGCAGGCCACTCGCTGGGTGAGTTCTCTGCACTGGTAGCTGCTGGTGCCCTGAGCTTTGAGGACGGTCTGAAATTGGTGTATGCCCGTGCTATGGCCATGCAGAAGGCTTGTGAGGCTGCTCCATCCACGATGGCTGCCATCATCGGCCTGCCCGACGAAAAGGTAGAGGAAATCTGCGCTGGTATCAACCGCGAGGGAAACGTCGTGGTCTGCGCCAACTATAACAACCCTGGCCAGCTGGTTATCAGCGGTAACGTTGAGGCCATCAATGAGGCTTGTGAGCAACTGAAGGCTGCCGGTGCCAAGCGTGCGTTGCCCCTGAAGGTCGGTGGTGCGTTCCACTCACCTCTGATGCAACCTGCCAAGGACGAGCTACAGGCCGCTATCGAGACTACCGAGTTCCAGACTCCTAAGTGCCCCGTCTATCAGAACGTTGACGGTAAGCCCCATACAGACCCGGCCGAGATTAAGCAGAACCTCATAGCACAACTTACCTCCAGTGTTCGCTGGACACAGTGCGTACAATCGATGATTGCCGATGGTGCTGATGACTTCACTGAGTGTGGTCCTGGTAAGGCGCTGCAAGGTATGATCGCTAAGATAAACAAAGAAGTATCTGCACACGGAATTGAGTAATAAAGACTTGAAAATTGAAAGATAAAGTAATCATATACCAGGTGTTTACCCGTCTTTACGGGAATAGAAACACGACGCGTCAGGAGAACGGAACTATCGAGGAGAATGGCTGCGGAAAGATGGCAGACTTCACTCCTGAGGTTCTGAAGGGAATGGCGCAAATGGGTATCAGTCATGTATGGTATACGGGAATTATCCGTCATGCTACTGTGACAGACTATTCTGTTTATGGCATTCCCCGTCAGCATTCTGCAGTTGTTAAGGGAAAGGCGGGTTCTCCCTACGCCATTACCGACTACTATGATGTCGACCCAGACCTGGCGATGAATGTCAACCAGCGCATGCAGGAGTTCGAACAGTTGGTAGCACGTACCCACGAGGCGGGTTTGAAGATGATTATCGACTTCGTTCCCAACCATGTGGCGCGCCAGTATCACTCTGTCTGTAAACCTGTAGGTGTGAAAGATTTGGGTGAGGACGACCATACGGACTGCGGTTTTGATCCAGTTAACAATAACTTCTACTATTGTCCTGGTCAGCGTTTCGTGCCGTATTTCGATCTCTATCATGGAGAACAGGAACCCTATATGGAGGAACCTGCCAAGGCAACAGGCAATGACCATTTCGATAATGCCCCAGGTAAGAATGACTGGTATGAGACGGTGAAGTTGAACTATGGTGTAGATTACTATGCTGGTGGAATTGGTCATTTTGAGCCGATTCCTGATACATGGAAGAAGATGACGGATATCCTCTTGTTCTGGGCATCCAAAGGTATAGACGGCTTCCGTTGTGATATGGCAGAGATGGTACCGGCAGAGTTCTGGTCTTATGCTACCGCCATTGTCAAACAGAAATACAAGAATATCATTTTTGTGGGAGAGGTGTATAATCCTAATGAATACCGTCATTATATAGCTTCTGGTTTCGACTGGCTCTATGACAAGGTGGGAATGTATGATACCATGCGTGCCGTTATCTGTCATCATGCTCCTGCTTCTGCTATTAGTGGTGCATGGCAGCAGACGGACGATATCCGTGATCATATGCTTTACTTCCTGGAGAACCATGACGAACAGCGTATTGCCAGCGATTTCTTTGCAGCAGATGCAGTGAAAGGTGTTCCGGCCATGATGGCCTCGTTGCTGATGCAACAGAATCCTTTCATGCTATATGCAGCAGAGGAGTATGGTGAACATGGTATGGACAAGGAAGGCTTTAGTGGTAATGACGGGCGTACGACTATTTTTGACTATTGGAGTATTGACACTCTTTGTCGTGCTGCAGCCAAGAAGCTGACAACCAAGGAGAAGCAACTCTTTGATATCCATAAACGTACGATGCTGATTGCACGTAAGGAGAAGGCGATCAGGGAAGGCGTATTCTTCGACTTGATGTATGTGAATGGACAGTTGGAACGTCAGTATGTGTTCCTTCGTCAGGCAGGTCATGACCTGTTGCTGGTGGCTGTGAATTTCGATGACTATGCCGTTGCTATTGATGTGAACTTCCCGGCTCATGCCTTTGAATATCTGAAAGTAAAGGAGGGTACATATGTTGCTACCGACTTGTTGACGAAGGAAAAAGAGGAAATCACACTGAAGGCAGATAGCGCTGTTCGTCTAACTCTGGATTCAAGGGGAGGCTGTGTTTTGAAGATGAAAGTATAAGATGGAAGACTATATTCTGAACGAGCACAACAAAGAGGAGTTCCCCCCTGCACATACGGCGGAGCATCTATTGAATCAAACGATGATACAGATGTTTGGCTGTGAGCGTTCTTTCAGTGCTCACATCGAGCGTAAGAAGAGTAAGATGAGTTTCTATGTTGACCACAAACCGACTCGTCAGGAAGAGAAGGAGATTGAGCGGCGAATGAATCAGTTGATATCTGATGACCTGCCTGTTACGTTTGAGTTCGTGACACGAGACAACCTGCCAGAAGGAGTCTCTGCTGATCGTTTACCAAACGATGCCTCGGAAACCATCCGCCTAGTTCACATTGGCGACTATGATATCTGTCCTTGTATTGGGAAACACGTACGCTCTACTAGTCAGATTGGCCGTTTTGAGATGCTCGGTACCAATTGGGACGAGCGTGAACACTCGTTTAGGGTAAGATTCAAAATAGTATAAAAAAGAGAAGTCCCAGCCAAATCGGTTGGGACTTCCTTATTAGTCTTTCAGTGCAATCTTCATGAATACTGGATAGTGGTCGGAATAGGTCAAGTCTGTCTTGTAATAGGTGATTCCTTCCATTGACTGATCGTGGAAGATATAGTCAATACGTACATTCTTCTTTCCCCTATACGTACCCATCCAGCCACCAGTTCCGCATTCCTTGAAACCGTCGACCAGATCACCTAACATGGTATTATATACATAAGAGTAGGGAACATCATTGAAGTCACCACAGATGATACATGGTTTTGTAGAAGAGCGACGCTCGTTAGCAATAATATTTGCTTGGGCAGCACGGAACATCATTCCCAGTGAGTAGTTACCATAGATAGCATCTAATACCCGGTTTTTCTTGACCTCAAAGCCCTGTTGCTCTAACTTCCCTGCCTTGTACATGGTTCTGTTAATACCCGTAGTCTGAAGGTGGACATTGAATACACGGATGATCTGTCCGTTGACATCAATGTCTGTCCACATACCTGCTTGTCCCGAATCATCGAAGAGGAAAGACTTGCTTTGTTTGATGGGATAACGGCTAAATGTTGCAACATCTCTTCCTGCCATAGCTACATATGGGAAATAATCTTTATACGAGGTGGTGTTCTTGATATCTCCACTGGTTTCCATATATTCTTGAATACAGAAGATGTCAACTTTCTGCCTGCGCATTTCAGCCAGGATGTCTTGTGCCAGGAACCCAGAGGTCTCCCTGTTGAATCGGGCTACGTTATAGGTTGCAATCTTCAGTCCCTTTTGGGCATCTGCAGCCTTTTGGTCTACAGTATGGAACTGAACGAGTGTCCCCATATATGGAATACAGCACAGAATCGTCACCAAGGGAATGATGGCAAAAAACCAACGTCTGCGTATCAACCAATAGAACATAAGAATGAAATTGGCAACAATCAATACAGGGAGGATATATACCACCATGGCTCGTGCCATATTTCCTGCGGGATTGACATCGCCTCCGTACAAGCCTAAAAAGGTATAGGCAGAAACTATTAGCTGCAGCACGAGAAACATCATCGCCACATACTTATAGACAGCAAGTTTTCCCATAATTATTAGTTTTTCAAATATTTCTGAATCGTGTCAATCAAATCCTCAACACGGAAAGGCTTTGCCATGAAATCGTCACAACCTGCCTCACGTGCCTCTTTGATGTTTTCGTCAAAAGCATAAGCACTTAAGGCTATAATAGGTATGTTATGATTGACTTCCTTGATAATCCGGGTTGCGTCAAGACCATTCATATCCGGCATACGTATATCCATCAAAATAAGATCGGGATGCTCGTCTTCACAGAATGTTACTGCCTCTATACCATTATGGGCGCGGAGCAGACGATAGCGTTTTGCCAAAACAACTTTGACTAATTCATAGTTGTTGTCCTCATCCTCAGCGACGAGGATAAGCGGAGCGTTTTGTACGTCTGTTCGTGTGCTGACACGAATGGTTCGTGAGTTGGTGGTGATACGTGTGTTTTTAGCAACTCCTCCGATGGTTCCTTCAAATGGAAGCTTAAACCTAAAGGTTGATCCTTCTCCAAGTTTTGAGGATACTTCAAGATTTCCTCCCAGTTTCTCTACGATAATCTTACTGAGTGGAAGCCCAAGACCATATCCGTTTTGATTGTTCTCCGCATCTTTAGACACATATGTTTTGAAGATTTCATTAATATCTTCAGGAGCGATACCAGAACCTGTATCAGATACATAGAATTCTACTTCCTGTCCGTCGTTCACCATGCGATAGCCGTAGGTGATACTGCCTTTAGACGTGTGTTTCAAAGCGTTACTGATGAGATTGGAGAAAACCTGCATGATTCTGTTTGCATCAGTATTCAACGTGACAGTCATATTAGGTCTGTTCCATATCATCTGTATTGTATCTGGGCATCTGAACTTGAACGTGTTTTCCAGGTTATGACATAACTCATTCAAGTCGGTCATTGATTTCTTGACAACAATCTCTCCAGACTCAACCCTTGACAAATCGAGAATCTCATCTATCAAGGTTAATAGACGATTATTATTGCTCTCGATAATCTCCATGTATTTTGTACGGTCTTCCTGTGAATCCGTTTCGCACATTACTCTGGAGAAACCTTCTATGGCATTGAGGGGAGTACGTATCTCATGACTCATGTTGGCAAGGAAGAGAGACTTCATTCTGCTGGCTTTCTCAGCATCGTGGGTCTTTTCCTCATATTCAGCCAATTTTCTATTGGCAGCAAGTAATTTCTCATTTGCTGCGTCTGCTCTAGCATTGGCTTCTGCTATTTTTTGCAAGAGTAACTCTCGTTCTTCTTGATTTATCATCTTACCAACAATATTACCTTGCAAAGGTAAACAAATTTTATCTAATCGCAAAAAGAAAAGAGAAAAATTTAGCCTCTTTTAGCTTTTTCCCATGCTCCACTACTTTGGTGATTTTTTAGGTAGACCATTCCGCGAAATACATTCAGGTTCATGAACAGGAAATAATAGGGAACATAGAGAATTTTATTTTTATTGCCTTTCTTTTCCAGGAAATAGCCTAAAAAGGCGGAAACATAGAAGAGAATTTGGATTATCCATATCCAGTAATAAATAGTTCCTGCCTTTAAAAATACTAACAATACATTCAAAGGAATCAATAATAATAAGGCAATAGGAGTGATACTCCATCGCAAGACACGATGGGATATAAACTGGAAGGCAACCAATGGTTGGTGGAAAGGATTCATCATGTTTTTCAGCCACCAGATACTTTGCAGTCCACCGGCCGCAATACGACGTTTACGTTTTGATTCTTCAGTTAAGTCGGCTGAGCCATATTCCATGGCATAGGCATTAGAAGTGTAAGCGATTTTGTAACCTTTGTCAACCATGCGAAGCGACATGACGAAGTCGTCCAAAAGCGCATTTTCTGGCATGGGTTCATAGAGCGATCTGCGGATGGCGCAAAGTTCTCCTGCAGCGCCCATGGCAGAGTAGAGTTCCCCATCCAACTGTTTCAAGAAGCTCTCATATTTCCAATAGAGACCTTCTCCCTCTGCTGCAGCTTGACCTTCATGACGTGCGGAGACTCGTTTCTCTCCAGCGACACAAGCTACTTGTGGGTCCATGAAACATCGGACAATTTCATGAATAGATTCTGGATTCATCATCGTATTGGCATCAGTCATAACGACGAGTTCGTCTTTCACTAAACTTAATCCATGATTTAAGGCAGCAGTTTTACCCCGACGTTCAGGTGAATAAATCACCTGAACATCCGGATATTTGGCTAAATAGTCGTTTGTTGCATCATTAGAGCCATCTGTCACCCATACTGTATGGAGCTTAGGGTATGTAATCTGACTGGTGTTCTCCATTTTAATATCTACAATATCCTGCTCGTTGTAGGCACAAATCATCAGCGTTACGTCTGGTAATTCATTGTCATGAGGTAGTTGTCTTTTCTGTGGCTTTCCCCAAATCATCTGTTTGATACGAACCAGTATCCACAAGAGAATCCCATATCCGATATACGTGTAGAACACAAGAATCAGACAGAACCAGAAAAGAGCTTTTAATGTAACCATGGCTTGATGACGTTACTGACTATTCGTTAGACTCTATTTCTTCTTGCATATCAATATACTGGCGGTCCTTGTCGTAGAACTCATATTGTAGGAAAGCCAGTTTCTGAGAAGGAATAATCCTGATGCCCCAACCGTATTTCATCTGCCAGCGTCGTTTCAGAGATACGACACCTTGATTGATATAGGCGGCGACATAAGGATGAACATGGAGTGAGAAACTCTTAATGCCTATCTTGTTGACCAGGCGGTCAATTTTGCTCTCTAATTGGTCTGTAAACAGGATGGATGATTTGATTTTCCCTTTTCCAAAACAAGTTGGACATGTCTCTTCGACATTGACATCCATGGCAGGACGAACTCTCTGGCGAGTAATCTGCATCAGTCCGAACTTACTCAATGGCAGAATGTTGTGACGGGCACGGTCCTTTTGCATATTTTTGCACATACGCTCATATAGCAACTGACGGTCTTCCGCCAAATTCATGTCTATGAAGTCGACCACGATGATGCCTCCCATGTCTCGCAGACGTAGTTGGCGTGCTAATTCATCTGCAGCACCAAGGTTTACCTCTAAGGCATTTGCCTCTTGCCCGTTTTCCGACCGAGTACGATTACCGCTGTTCACATCCACTACATGCATTGCCTCTGTATGTTGGATAATCAGATAAGCACCGCGTTTGTAGTTGACAGTCCGTCCAAACGAGGACTTCAATTGCTTGGTAACATTGAAATTGTCGAAGATGGGTACAGTGCCAGTGTATTGTTTAACGATATCTTGCTTGTCTGGTGCAATTAGGCCGACATAGTCTTTTACTTGCTGGAAGATATCCGTATCATTGACATAGATACCATCGTAGGTAGGATCAAAAAGATCACGCAGCATCGCCACAGCTCTTCCTGTTTCCTCGAAGGCTAGCTGTGGTGAATTGGTCGCTTTCTGAACTTTTGTGATAGCGTCTTCCCAGCGTTTTACCAATACTTTCATCTCTGCATCAAGCTCTGCAACACGTTTTCCTTCGGCCGATGTCCTGACAATAACACCGAAGTTTTTGGGCTTGATACTTTGTACAAGTTGTTTTAGACGTGTACGCTCTTCTCCTTTCTTAATCTTCGAGGAGACGGATACTTTCTCTTGGAAAGGCATCAGTACCATATATCTACCGGCGAAACTAAGTTCGCAGGTCAGACGAGGACCTTTGGTTGAGATGGGTTCTTTAACGACTTGTACCAAAATTTCCTGTCCTTGTTTGAGAGTCGTCTGAACACTTCCTTCTTTGGGTAGGTCAGGCAGTCTGGTCGCCTTAAAAATGGGGAAAAGTCTTTTCCTGTCGCTTTGTACCTGTTTAAGATACTTTTCGTAAGAGCTGAATTGAGTCCCTAAGTCAAGATAGTGTAAGAATGCATCGCGTTCAGAGCCCACATCCACAAAACATGCGTTCAATCCAGGCATTAGTTTACGTACTTTACCTAGATAGATGTTTCCCACCGAAAAAGATGCCTCTCGCTTCTCATTTTGGTATTCAACCAGATCTTTGTCTTCTAGCAGGGCAATGGAAATCTCCTTCGGTTGGACGTCAATGATTACTTCACTATTCATTCTTAGTACATTTGTTTTTTAATGGAAAGGGTGTACTAATTCATCATAGATTCATTAGTACACTCCTTTCATTTCTACTCTTTAGCAAGATTTACTTGCTCTTGTGACGATTCTTGCGCAGTCTCTTCTTGCGCTTGTGAGTTGCCATCTTGTGGCCCTTCTTTTTCTTTCCGTTTGGCATAATTTGTATAAATTAAATGTTTGTTGTTTATTTCATTTTTACGATGAAGCTCTTGGCAGGTTTAAATGCGGGGAAGTCGTGAGCATCAATTACCAAGGTTGTGTTTTTGGAAATATTACGAGCAGTTTTCTTAGCACGATGTTTCACTGTAAACGTACCAAAACCACGTAAATATACATTTTCTTTTTGCTCTGCCATGCTACGACGAATCTCTTCCATGAAAGCCTCAATAGTGGCAGCAACGTCTTTCTTGGCAAGACCTGTGTCTTCAACAATTTTGTTGATAATGTCTGCTTTTGTCATCTTGATATTATCTCTATAATTGGTTACAAATGTGTTAATGTCTTATTTTCGGACTGCAAAGATACTGATTTTCAGTGGGAAACGAAAATTTATTGGCACTTTTTTTTGAAAAAAGAACTTTTCTTGATAAAGAATGCCTCATCGAGACACCTTTTTTTATAATTTAATAAGATTTTAAGCTTATCTAAGTTGCTGTAGTCTTGCGATGTATTTACCGATAATGTCAAATTCCAAATTGACAACTGTACCAATCTGTATGTCACAGAAATTAGTATGCTCAAGAGTATAAGGGATAATAGCAACGGTGAAGGTATTTGCCGTAGGGTTACAAACTGTCAGAGATACACCATTTACTGTTACAGATCCTTTGTTGACAGTAAAATAACCATTTTGAGCCATCTCTTTGTCTTCGTTGTACTCAAAAGTAAAATAGGTCGATCCGTTAGCATCTTCTTTGGCAATACAACGTGCTGTCTCATCCACATGTCCTTGGACAATATGACCATCCAGTCGTCCGTTCATTAACATCGAACGTTCTACATTGACTTTTTCGCCCACTTGCAATAGTCCAAGGTTCGAACGGTCCAGGGTCTCTTTCATAGCTGTAACGGTATAAGTGCCGTTTTCGATATTAACTACTGTTAGGCATACGCCATTATGTGCTACACTTTGATCAATCTCCAGTTCGTCAACGAATGAGCAGCGCAAGGTAAAATCAATATTCTCCCTGTCTTTCTTGATGGCAATGACGGTGGCAAATTCTTCAATAATTCCAGAAAACATGTCTTTTATGATTTATGATAGTAAAAAAGAGGGTCGTACCGAGGATGTGATGAAAACTCCTTTATTATAAGATAAGAGTGCTTCTCTGCCTTTGTAATCCACCGGCATTTCAGCTTCTTCATAGAAGATGTGGCCCGCCATTGGTAAGAGTCGGCAACTCAGTTTTCAGTGTAATTTGATGAGTATCCCTATCGAATCGATACGACCCATTGTCTCTTTCTGTTGCAAAGATACAAATATTTCTTGATATATTCTCATTAATCTTCAATTATTTCATAATCACAGATGTCAGAATTTTCATTATCTGGAGTTTCAACCTTTTCCATATCAGTGGTTTCAGGGTCAATGATCTCATCATTATCCTCTTTAGCCTTTCCTCTTTTCTTGTAGAAGTAGAAACCAAAAGCTGATGCCAGGGCTATCAGTATCAGATATACACACCAGGCAATGGGAGAGAATAGGGGATTATGTGGGACAATGACCACAATGGTACGCATGTCGTAATTGTCTGGTGACTCTAAGAGGAATGCTTTTACCTTGAAAGTGTATTCTCCTGCCGGTACGTCCGTGTAACTGGCAATGCGTGTCTTGTCAGCATTCTGCCAGTCCTCGTCATACCCTTCTAACATGTATTGGTAGTGTACACGGTGCTGCAATTGATAATTCATTGCGGCAAATCTAAAGGCAAAGACAGCATCATGTGTCGGAATGGCTACCTGATTACTTTCGGGTACATAATAATTATAGGTATTGTTCAGTCGCGGACTTTGTATTTCACCATTAAGGAAGAAGTCTGTGATCTTTAATTTTAGGAGAGACCCCTTGCTAGTCGTCAGTTTTGTACGGTCTACAGTATAGTATCCGTTTTGTGTACCAAAGAGAACGAGACCGTTCCCTGCATACATAGCGGCACCTTCAGAGCATTGGGTTTCGTCAACACCGTCTAATTGCGAGAAAGCAGTAAATATTCTCTTCTTCACATCAAAAGAGCATAGAATATGGTCTGTGGCAATCCATGCGTTATCTTTTTCGTCAAAAGTAATACTACGTATCTCTTCTGAAGGCAATCCGTCTTTTATGCCAAAATTCTCAAAAATCCATGCCCCATCGGCATCCTGTTCTATGGTGTGGCTCAATCCACCACTATTTGTTCCTACCCACATAGAACCAGATTTGTCGCATGCCAGGCAGATGATATCATTGCTCATCAGTCCCTTTTCCAGATCATTGGGCTCCTTCATCGGTTCAACGGACATCCTGTTATTGTGGAATGACATAATGAGAATGCCATCCGTGGTTCCAGCCCAGATTTTCCCATCTTTGGCAACGGCAATAGTTCTTACTTTTTGATGAGTCTCCTGCGGATATCGTTTCAATGAGTTATTGGCATGTAAAGCAATATATTTGCCAGCCTTGTTGGTCTTCAGGATATTAATACCGCCTCCGTATGTAGCTACCCAAATGTTTCCATCATGATCTTCGACGGCCATATATGCACTATTTGAACTTAATGACCACAGGTCCTTATCGTCGTGGCATATATTGAGGACGGTGTATCCGTTGCCGTTAGGAGTTATTTTATAGACTCCGTTGTCTTTATCGCAAACCCAATAGTTCCCTTTTGAGTCCATACTCATACCGTATGGACGACTAATAGGCTTTCCGTTAGAGTCATGAGTAATGGTACCGACCTGATTCCCCTTGTCATCATAGATGAAGATACATCCCCTCTTGTTACAAATGAATGTTAGTTTTCGGTTTTTGTCATAACACATGGCACGTGTCTCATTATCCAAAGGATAGTCAGTCTCTGGTACCAATAAAGTGCGTGTAATGGTGTTCTTCAGTATTTCCAACTTCTCCAGTCCGCGACGGTTCGTCGACTCCCAAATGACACCGTCATTCAATTCAAGGTGTGCATTTACTGAATTGGATAGGTTCCAGGGGTTACTGGGATCGTTATGGAAATATTCTACTTCATCCGTTTCACGGTTATAATAGCCATATCCACCATGATTCAACATCATCCACACTACGCCTAAGCACTCATTAAATTCAGCTCCACGACTGGTAAATTCCGGTACAAGGACACGTTGTTTAAAAAACTTGACTTCCCCGGTCTTTGGGTTAAGCCGATAGGCACCGTCGCTTAGGTCTGAGTACCATAGCAATCCATGACTGTCAACGAAAAGGCTGGTAACCTCGCCACTCACGTCTTTTATTAGTTTAGGCTCCTGACCATAACTGAACTGCATGATTTTTCCAGACTTTGTCCCAGCAAAGATGATATATCCATTAGTGGCAAGACGGGTGATATGCTCATCTACAAAAACTCCTTTCTTCTCCAATGACATATTCGCCATGTCAATACGATGAACTCCTTCATTGGTTCCTACCCAAAGGTCATCATGGTATCCCTCCACAATACAATTGACCGTTAGATTTCCTGTGATAATCAAATCCTGCTTCAGCCCTTCACGATCTAGGCGCAATTTATACAGCCCAATATTGTCATAGAAAACAAGAACATCATTGGTCGCGGTAACAAACGGCTTGAAAAAATACCCAACATGATAGCTGGCATGACCACCAATACCTTCCAACGGATCTTCGATACGGTCAGTCTTGCGATTAATAACAAACATACGTCCATCATACATCTTTAGCCATATATTCTGGGCTTGATCAATGATAATGTTGTCCACACGATTATGTAGTCCACGTATGCCGCTGGCATTACCAGTCTTGTAATTATAGAAATTATAACCATCGAAACGAGAAATACCATTCCAAGTTGTTATCCATACATATCCGTAGTCGTCATGATGAAGAGATGCAATAGCATTACTTGGTAGTCCATCATCTGTAGAGTAATGAGACAGAGAAGCCTGAAAATGTTGCGCTTTTATGCCTTGTGGTAAAGAAAAGACGCCCAAGATAAGCATCAGGGTATTACAAATAAGTCTTAGGTTATTAGTCATATCTTATTTCTTAGTGTGTATACAAAATCGCTGCTAAATTAATCATTTTTTTTTAGATAAACAAATTTTAGTGCTAAAACAAAAAAAGAAGTCTTGAATTTGTTGTTTCAAGACTTCTAATGGACATATTTTCGGATTTAGTATGCAAACAAGGGATAGTCTTTCATCTTCTCGTTCACGCGAGCACGAACACTAGCAATCACCTGCTCGTCCTCGGGAGCATTCAGAACTTCCTCAATCCAGGCGGCAATCTGCACCATCAGATCCTCCTTGGCACCACGGGTGGTGATGGCGGGAGTTCCCAGACGGATACCACTGGTTTGGAATGCAGAACGACTATCGAATGGCACCATGTTTTTGTTGACGGTGATGTCTGCGGCAACAAGGGCATTCTCAGCAACCTTACCGGTCAGTTCTGGATACTTCGAACGCAGGTCGACAAGCATAGAGTGGTTGTCGGTACCACCGCTGACGATGGTAAAGCCACGCTTGATGAGCTCCTCTGCCAATACGGCGGCGTTCTTCTGAACCTGTTTAGCCCACTCCTTGAACTCTGGCTGCAGAGCCTCACCGAAAGCAACAGCTTTAGCTGCAATGACATGCTCCAGAGGTCCTCCCTGCTGTCCTGGGAAAACTGCGGAGTTAAGAAGCTGTGACATCATTTTCGTCACACCTTTCGGAGTCTTGTAACCCCAGGGGTTCTCAAAGTCTTTACCCATGAGGATGATACCGCCACGTGGACCACGCAGGGTCTTGTGAGTAGTAGAGGTTACGATATGAGCATACTTCACGGGATTGTCTAGCAGACCTGCGGCAATCAGTCCGGCAGGGTGAGCCATATCGATCATCAGCAGGGCACCTACCTTGTCGGCAATTTCACGCATGCGCTTGTAATCCCACTCACGGCTATATGCACTACCTCCACCGATAATCAGTTTGGGCTTGTGCTCCAGAGCCAAACGTTCCATCTCGTCATAGTCTACACGACCAGTTTCTTTGTTCAGGTTGTAGCCAACGGGCTTATAGAGAATACCGCTGGTATTCACCAGAGAACCATGAGAAAGGTGACCGCCATGATCAAGGTTCATGCCCATGAAGGTGTCGCCAGGCTTCAGGACAGCAAGCAGCACAGCGGCATTAGCTTGAGCACCTGAGTGAGGCTGTACGTTGGCATATTCTGCACCAAACAGTCTGCAAACACGGTCGATGGCAAGTTGCTCTACCTCATCGACTACCTGACAACCGCCGTAATAGCGGTGACCAGGATATCCTTCGGCATACTTGTTGGTCAGATAGCTGCCCATCGCCTCCATTACTTGGTCGCTGACAAAGTTCTCTGAAGCAATCAGTTCGATGCCTTTTAACTGACGCTGATGCTCTTTTTCTATGAGCTCGAAAATAGTGTTGTCTCTTTTCATTGTTTATTTATTTTGTATGTTATGATATTCTTTATCCGTTCATAGCCAGCAAGAACTCTTCGTTGGAGTGTGTCTGTACCAGTCTGTCGCGTACGGTATTCATAGCCTCGATAGGATTCATCTCTGCAATAAATTTGCGGATAATCCACATGCGGTTGAGTGTCGTCTGATCCTGCAATAGGTCATCACGACGAGTAGAGGATTGTACAAGGTTGACTGCAGGATAGACACGTTTGTTGGCAAGCATGCGATCGAGTTGCAACTCAGAGTTGCCGGTACCCTTGAACTCCTCGAAGATTACCTCGTCCATCTTAGAACCTGTGTCTGTCAGTGCGGTAGCGATAATGGTCAGTGATCCTCCATTCTCAATATTGCGGGCTGCACCGAAGAAACGCTTGGGCTTCTGTAGCGCATTGGCATCTACACCACCTGTCAATACCTTTCCGGATGCAGGGGCTACAGTATTGTATGCACGTGCCAGACGAGTAATCGAGTCAAGGAAAATCACAACGTCGTGGCCGCATTCAACCATACGTTTTGCCTTCTCCAGCACAATACCAGCAATCTTTACATGACGGTCTGCAGGCTCGTCGAAAGTAGAGGCGATCACCTCTGCGTTCACGGTACGTGCCATATCCGTCACCTCCTCTGGGCGCTCGTCGATGAGCAGCATCATAATATAGGCCTCAGGATGATTGGCGGCAATCGCATTGGCGATATCCTTCATGAGGATAGTTTTACCCGTCTTCGGCTGTGCGACAATCAGTGCACGCTGTCCTTTACCGATAGGAGAGAAAAGGTCAACGATGCGTACTGAGGGATTTGTTGTTGCAGCATCACCGCAAAGTGTAAACTTCTCGTCTGGGAAAAGTGGGGTGAGGTGTTCGAAACTAACTCGGTCACGCACTTCCTGAGGCAGGCGTCCGTTGATGGTCTTCACTTCTGTCAATGCGAAATATTTCTCATTGTCATGGGGAGGACGGACAGTGCATTCAACCACGTCACCTGTTTTTAGACCATATTTCTTAACTTGCTGTGGACTGACATAGATGTCGTCTGGTGACGAGAGATAATTATAGTCACTGGAACGTAGGAATCCGTAGCCGTCTTGCAACATCTCCAACACACCATTGCCATCAATTAGGTCGGCAAAGTCGTATTTCTCTGTTATAACATTATTGTTCTTGGCTGGAGCATAGTTGTTGTGTTCAGGTATCGCAAGGGCTGCATTGCCCTGTGACATCGGACGGTCAAAGATGTCAAGTGTAGGAAATGCCTCGCCATCCTCAATGGGTAGGTCGACTACCACCATGAAATCAGTACCGTCACCAGGGTCACCTTCCCATGCACCTTCGGAATTGATAACAGAAAGATTTTCCTGCTGGTGTTGCGCCATTTTATTCTGTAGCTCCTCAATAGCTTTAGGGTCGATAATCTCTTCTGTAGTCTGCTCTGCTTCAGGAACGATTTCTGTTTCTGTACTTTGCTCAACTTCAGCAACCTTTTCTTGTGTTTCTTCTGCCTTATCTTCAGTAGCAGCTTCACGGGCAGCAATCTCTTCCTGTTCCTTTTTCGACTTACGACCGCGTTTCTTTGGTGCAGGCTTCTCTTCTATAGGTGTCTCAGCTTTCTGTTCTTCCTGTTGTTTGGCTTCCTCTTCCTCTGCCTCAGCAAACAGAGAGTCGAGTGAAGGCTTCTTCTCTTTGGTCTTCTTTGTTGTATTCGCATCAAGGTTCTCGCCATCAGTACCGTTAACGGTATATACTTTATCATTATCCTTTTTGGCTATTCTTGTGCGTTTACGTTTGGTTGTTCCACCATTGGCAGCCGAATCCTCAGCAGCCTTGTCAAGTATGGCATAGATGACAGACTCCAGTTCGTCGTTTTGCGATACTTTAACACCAAGGTTGCTGGCAATCTCCATCAACTGGGGAATGTCCATTTGTTCTAATTCATTCTTCGTATACATATACTATAATCTGTATTCGTTTTTAAAATCAATACTAAAAAAATCGGGGAAATGCTTCACGAAGGGAAGCACCTTGATTGAAAAATGAACCCGTCCGTAAGGACAGCATTCGAAAATTCGAGTGCAAATTTACACATAAATATTCGAACCGCCAAAGAATTTTCTTACTTTTTGCAAGAAGTCTTAGCGAATACTATCCTTCATGATGAAGTAGCCGATGCGGTGGGTGTATCCTTTGGTACTGAGGGTGCGTAACTCGTAGATACCACTGGGAAGGTCGGTGAGGTATATATCTGCTGCAAAGGGTTTGGTGCAGATAAGTGTTCCTTGCATCGAGTAGATAGCCATATAGTCTGACTGTGGAATCTCGCTAAAGTTTGGGAGGAAAAGGCTATATCCGTCGTTGGGAATCAGGTTGCTGGGAGAGAACTGCTGGTTGCTGGCTGTTGACTGCAGACTGCTGGCAATACTCTCTTTACCGTAGCGGTTGACGGCTGTAACGGCATAGTAAAGTGGGGCATCATTGGCATTCCGATGGACGGACAGGTGTTGCTGCATCTGTCTGGTGGCAATGAGGTTGCGGGCATCTGTAATGTCAACGGGCTGTGACGTAGAAGCATAGACATTATAGGTGAGGTAGTCGCCGTTACTCGTGTCTGTAGCTCCACTCCAACGAATATTGTCACCGTTGGTAGTACGTTCCACTTCAATAGTCGGAGCAGTTGGTGATGGCTGATTAGTCGCCATCGGTGGAACGACGGCAGGGTAGCTGTCAAAATCGCATACGAAATCATAGAGCCCTTTGGTGTTATTGGTTAGGAAACGGCTACGGAAATAGCAATGTCCCAATCCTAACTGACGGGCTACGTTCATCTGTCGCTCAATGGCATTTAGTGACCAGTTTCCCTCGCTGCGGATGAGACGGTAGATACCTAATCCGGCAGCAATCTCACGACCATAGCGGTTCTCGCTCCAGTTAGCGGCGAAGGGATAGTAGTGCTTTCCATCGTAATACATCATGGGATAGAGTTGGTCCATCAGTCCGTCACGTAACCATCCTTGGGCATCCTGACATACCTTGTTATAGGCATTCCAGCCCCCAGAGGGGAATCGGGCGAGGTCGTCGAACTTGCCCAAGGGAGAACAGCTTATCTTGACCCAAGGCTTCAAACCCTTCACTCTTTTGTTTATTTCGCGGACAATACGGGTGATGTTTTCCCGTGCCTGTTGTTTGGAGATACGGGAAGGAAGATTCTCTGGGTATCTGATATAGTCGAGATGGATGCCGTCAATGTCATATCGACTCGTAATCTCTTCGCAGATGTTGGCTATATAATTTGCTGTTCGGGGGTCTTCCGGATTCATGCAGGCTTCTTCACCAAAATGCTTCATCAGTTCTGGATGACGCTGGCGAAGATGCTTTGCCCCATAGCTGTTCCACTTGCCTGAAGGTACGGTGACTACCCACGCATGAAGTTCCATACCTCGTTTGTGTGCTTCCTGAATGGCATATTGTAATGGATCATAGTTGGGCGCTGTTCCGAAACGACCGCTGATACAGCCGTCCCAAGGTTCGTAGTCGGAAGGGTAGGTGACGGTTCCTCGGATACGTGCCTGAAAGAGGATGGTGTTGACGTTGGCTTTCTTCAGCTTGTCGAGAATTGTGCAAAGTTCTTGCTTCTGTTGTCGTTCTGCGGTGGCAGACGTCCCTTTTGTGGTGGGCCAGTCTAGTCCCTCCAACGTTGTGAGCCATACAGCCCGTAGTTCTTGTTTCGGCTGTGCACCAATGGTGAGTACGGCACACATATATAATATAATAAAAATATATCGTTTCATCTTGTCTTTTTATTTTGGCTGCAAAATTACTAAAAATAAAAAAATAATGTGTACCTTTGCAGGAAGAATTTAAAACTTAACATAAAAATGATATCATTTACATTGAGTTTAGTGGCTCTGATATTGGGCTATTTCTTTTATGGTCGTCTCGTGGAACGTATTGTCCGTCCTGACGATCGTTTGACTCCGGCTATAGCAAAGGCTGACGGTATTGACTATATCGTGCTTCCTAACTGGAAAATCTTTATGATTCAATTTCTGAACATTGCTGGCACAGGACCAATTTTCGGCGCCATCATGGGTGCCAAGTTCGGGCCAGTCGCCTATCTGTGGATTGTGTTGGGTTGTATCTTTGCAGGTGCCACTCACGACTATCTGTCGGGTATGCTTTCTATGCGTAATGAGGGTGCTGGACTACCTGAGTTGATAGGTAAATATTTGGGTAAGACAACGAAGAGTATCATGCTGGTTTTCACCGTGTTATTGTTGATTATGGTGGGAACGGTATTCGTATATAGCCCAGCGGAGATTTTACATTCCATTGGCGGTGACACCATCATGTGGGTGGGTATCATTTTCTGTTATTACATCATTGCTACGATGCTGCCTATCGATAAGATTATAGGTAAGATATATCCGCTTTTTGCTTTCTCGCTATTGTTTATGGCGGCTGCCTTGATGGTAGTCCTGTTTGTGAAGATGCCGGATATCCCCGAATTGTGGACCCATTTATATAATATGGGTGCTGAGGCTCAGCCCGAGAAGTGGAAAGATGCCATCTTCCCTGCTTTGTTCATCACCATCGCCTGTGGAGCCATCAGCGGTTTCCACGCTACGCAGAGTCCTTTGATGGCTCGTTGCGTGAAGAGTGAGCATATGGGACGCCCCATCTTTTACGGAGCCATGATTACCGAGGGTATTGTTGCTTTGATATGGGCAACGGTAGCTTCTTATTTCTTCTATGCCGAGCCTGCTCCTGGTTATCAGTTGATAGAGGCAGCTAAGAGCACAGGTTTCTACACCTCTGCTCCGGCCGTTGTGAATATTATCTGTAACGACTGGCTGGGTATCTTTGGAGGTATTCTTGCTATGTTGGGTGTGGTAGCAGCTCCGATAACCAGTGGTGATACTGCCTTCCGTTCAGCCCGTCTGATAGTTGCCGAGTGGTTGAAGATGAACCAGCGCCCCATTCCGAAGCGTCTAGCCATCTGCATCCCGTTGTTTGCTGCTTCCATCATCATGCTCATCTGGCAGATTGAGAATCCCGATGGCTTCAACACCATTTGGCAGTATTTCGGTTTCTCCAATCAGGCACTGTCGGTATTTACCCTCTGGGCTGTTACCGTCTATCTGGTTCGCGAGCAGAAGTGTTATTGGATTACACTCATCCCAGCCTTGTTCATGACTACCGTCTGCTCCACGTTCTTCTTCATTTCCAAGCAGACACTCCACCTGCCTGGTTCGGTAGGTTATCCCTTGGGTATCGTCAGCCTCGTTGTAGCCTGCGTATGGTTCAGCATCTGGCTGCGTCGTGAGAAAATAAAGATGAAAGATTAAAATTTTATTTCTTAAATTTAAACGATTATGAAAAAATTAGGTTTTTTATTGGTAGCCCTTGTGGTTTCTATGACAGCTAGTGCACAGTTTGAAAAAGGTAAGGCATATCTTGGTGCCTCTCTCTCTGGTATTGACATCAGCAGTCAGGCTAAGAAGTTTCATTTCGGTCTGAATGTAAAAGCAGGCTATCTCTTTATGGATAATCTGATGGCAACGGCTCAGGTTGGTTATGAGCATCTGGAAGATACCCCTGATGTGTTTACTTTGGGTGTCGGTGGACGCTATTACATTATCCAGAACGGTCTCTATCTGGGTGCCAGCCTGAAATACAAGCACGCTGATGAGTATAACGACTTCCTGCCAGGTGTACAGGTGGGTTATGCCTTCTTCCTCAGCCGCACGGTGACAATTGAGCCGGAACTGTATATCGATTTCTCCACGAAGAAGTTCGAAAACTCTTGCTTCGGATTAGGCATCGGCGTTGGTGTATATCTGTTCAAGGATCAGTATAAGCTGAAGAAGTAAGAATTAGCAGATAAGGAGGTCATATTATGTTAAGTGTAGAAGAATTAGTCGATCGTCTCATCGACCTCTCATTCGCAGAGGATATCGGTGATGGTGACCATACCACGCTCTGCTGTATTCCTGAAGATGCAATGGGTAAGTCTCACCTGCTCATCAAGGAAGACGGTATCCTTGCTGGCGTGGAGATTGCTAAAGAGGTGTTCCGCCGCTTCGACCCGGATATGAAGGTAGAGGTGCTGATGCAGGATGGTACGAAAGTGAAGAAGGGTGACATTGCGATGATCGTTACGGGTAAAGTTCGTTCTTTGCTCCAGACCGAGCGCCTGATGCTGAACATTATGCAGCGTATGAGTGGTATCGCCACGATGACCAACCGCTATGTGGAACGTCTGAAAGGGACGAATACCCGTGTGTTGGATACCCGCAAGACCACTCCTGGTATGCGTATGCTGGAGAAGCAGGCTGTGAAGATTGGCGGTGGTGTGAACCATCGTATCGGACTGTTTGACATGATTCTTTTGAAAGACAATCATGTTGACTTCGCTGGCGGTATCGTCAATGCCATCGACCGTTGTCACAAGTATCTCGAGGAGAAGGGACTGAAACTGAAGATTGAGATTGAAGTCCGTTCCTTCGACGAGTTGCAACAGGTGTTGGATCATGGCGGTGTTGACCGCATCATGCTCGACAACTTCTCTGTGCCTGATACGAAGAAGGCTGTCGACCTGATTGCTCATCGCTATGAGACGGAGTCCAGTGGCGGTATTACGTTTGATACCATCCGCGACTATGCCGAACAAGGTGTCGACTTCATCTCCGTAGGTGCTTTGACGCATTCGGTCAAAGGCCTTGACATGAGTTTTAAGGCATGTTGAGGAGTCTGACTGTTAGCTTGGGGTTACTGACTGTTGGCTGTCTGCCGCTTATGGCGGACGGTCAGCAGTCTAAAGTTTTCTATGCCTCACCGGTTGACTACCAGATTACGCTGGCGGGTAACTTCGGTGAGCCGCGTCCCAATCATTTTCATGGCGGGATAGATGTCAAGACCGACAATGTGGAAGGTAAGCACATCTATTCCATCGGCGACGGTTATGTGAGTCGGCTGACGGTGGGGCTCAATGGCTTTGGTAATGCAGTCTATGTGACGCATCCTGAGGGCTACACCAGTATCTATTGTCATTTGCAGAAGTTCTCGCCAAAACTGGAACGGATGATTGACCGTCAGGCAGCGAAGAAAGAACCTGTCGACCTGCATTTCACACCCCTCGACTTCCCAGTATCACAAGGCCAGTTGATTGCCTTGAGCGGAAATACAGGACATAGTACGGGCCCACACCTGCATTTGGAAATTCACGATACGAAGACGTGGGATATGATGGACCCGCTTGATTTCCTGGCGGGATGTGTCATCGACTCGGTGCCTCCGCAGGCGCATAGTTTTATGGCTTGTCCTGTAGCTGGAAAGGGTACGTTCAATGGTGGTTCCGGCAAACAGACTTTCTCTTTCAAGTCTTCTCCTGATGGTGTACGGTTCCGTTTCTCCTCCCGTCTCGACCAGTCGTTTACAGCTTGGGGAAAGGTGGGTTTTGCCCTCTGGGCTGACGACTATATGCAGGGAGTCTATAACCATTATGGTATTCGGGAGACCATCCTGCTGGTCGACGGACAGGAAGTGTTCTATGCGAATGTGGGACGTATTCCCGTCAACAGCACTCGTCAGGTAAACTCGTGGGGAGACTACGACCACTGGCAGCATCACAAGACCTGGTATATGCGTTCGTATATTCCCAAAGGAGTGACACTGCCGATTCTTCGTGGTACGGAAAGGGGTATCGTCGACTTCAACGAGGAGCGTCCCTATCAACTGACCTATGTGCTCCGCGACTTCATGGGTAATGAGGCGCGCTATGAGTTTACCGTACAGGGTGTGAAAACACCCATCAACCCCATCACCCCCATTCCTTATAATGTCAGCTACGACCGTCTTTCGTTGATTTCGTTGCCTGGTATGCAACTGACGATTCCTGCCGGAATGGTAGAAAACAGAATCTTGGTGCAGCCAAAGGTGGAGCAGGGGAGTATTTCGCCCCGTTATACCTTTACTCAGCAGGCTTGCCCGTTGTTCGGATGGGTGGAGCTGAGCATTGCCGTACCACGTGGTGTCGATCCTTCCCAATTATATATAGAAGGTGGTGGTCGTGATATGGGCGGCACTTATCAGGATGGGTGGATAACGACTCGCATTCGCGAACTCGGTGCCACTTATGAGTTGAAATTAAAAGATAATAGTGATAAATCATGAAGAGAGCATTTCTTATGATGGCTGTGATGGCGATGGTCGGATCAGCCTATGCCTGCACCAACTTCATCGTAGGCAAGAAAGCCAGTACGGATGGCTCTGTCATCTGTAGTTACAATGCGGATTCCTATGGCGCCTATATGCCGCTTTACCATTTCCCTGCTGCCAGGCACCAGAAGGGCGAGATGCGCAAGGTGTTCGACTGGGACAGCAATAAATACTTGGGAGAGATTGCTGAGGCCGAGGAGACCTATAATGTCGTAGGCAATATCAACGAGTGGCAGGTCACTATCGGAGAGACGACCTACGGCGGTCGTGAGGAGATGGTGGATACGACGGGTATCATCGACTATGGTTCCCTGATATACATCGCCCTTCAGCGTTCTCGTACGGCCCGTGAAGCTATTCAGGTGATGACGACGCTTGTTGAGCAATATGGCTATTGCTCGGAGGGTGAGACGTTTACCATCTGCGACCCTAACGAGGCTTGGATCATGGAGATGCAGGGTTGCGGTCCTGACCGTAAGGCATCGAAGGAACGCACGGTTTGGGTGGCAGTCCGCATTCCCGATGAAGCTATCTGTGCACATGCTAACCAGAGTCGTATTGGACGTTTCGATAGGAAAGACAAGCAGAACGTGCTCTATTCCAAGAATGTCGTTAAGTATGCCCGTCAGTGTGGTTGGTTTACTGGTCACGACGATGATTTCTCGTGGAAGATGGCGTATGCAGCCCCTGATTTCTCTGGCCGTCGTATCTGTGATGCCCGTGCCTGGAGCTTCTTCAACCATCACAAGAAGGGAATGGAGCGCTATCTGCCCTGGGCAATGGGACTCGACAAGGATGCGGAGGATATGCCGCTGTGGGTGGTTCCAGACCAAAAGGTGAGTGTCGAGGACGTCATGAACGATATGCGTGACCATTTCGAGGGCACGCCAATGGAGATTGACTCTACCGACGTGGGGGCTGGTATCTGGCACATGCCTTATCGTCCAACGCCATTATACTATAATGTGGACGGCAAGAAATACTTCAACGAGCGTCCCGTCTCCACCCAGCAGACCGCTTTCTCGTTTGTCTCACAGATGCGTTCCTGGCTGCCTCGGGAGGTCGGTGGCTGCTTCTGGTTTGGCAACGACGACGGTAACATGGTGGCTTATGTCCCCGTCTATTGTTCGATGACGCGTCTTCCGGAGTGCTTCAATGCTCCTGGTGCCGATGCGGTGACGTTCTCCGACAAGAGTGCCTACTGGGTATGCAACTGGGTGAGCAACATGGTGTATCCGCGATACAGCGTGATGTTCCCCGACTTGAAACAGGTGCGCGACTCCTTGCAGCAGGCTTATCTTGCTCAGCAGCCTGAGATAGAGGCGAAGGCCAAGACGATGCAGCCTGCCGAGATGCAGCGTTTCCTCAACGACTATAGCGTCAGTCTGGCGCAGCAGATGCTGGCTCGCTGGAAACAGTTGGCCATCTTCCTCATCGTCCGTCATAACGATATGGCGGTGAAGCCTGTCGATGAGCAGGGACGTTTCGTTCGTAACAAGGAGGGATTGGGTGCGACGGTGAAGCGCCCAGGCTATCCGCTGCCCTTTGCACGCCGTCTGGTAAAGGAAACGAAAGGTCGTTACGTTACTCCAGAATAAAACAGAAAGAGGATGCAGTTGTGCATCCTCTTCTTGGTTTTGTCATATGGTGGGACTCAGACGAGTTCCACTTTATTGATGTCCTGTTCCATTTCGCAGTAGTGGCAGGTCAGTATGCCGTTCTCTACGTGGAAGTGGGTTTGCATCGGCTCGTTGTTGGTGATGCACTTGGGATTGTTACATTTCACGATGCCCTTGATTTCCTCCGGCGTCGTCACCATTTTCTTCTCTACGACCTCAAAGTCGCGGATAATGTTCAGCACGATGTTCGGAGCAACGACGGAGAGACGGGATATCTCCTCGTCGGTAAACCATTTGTTCTCCACCTTGATGATGCCTTTCTTCCCCAGTTTCTTCGACAGGAAGTTGTAGCCGATGGTGACAGGTGTCGCCAGCTCGGCGAGTTTCAGTAACTGAGCCACCTGATAAGTCTTCTCTGATGGGATATGGTCAATAACGGTGCCGTTCTCGATGGCGGCAACAAGCATTTGGTTCTTGTTCATAGCACTTTACTTGATAATCGTTTTGTCTTTCTTCACTTCCTCCAGGCTGATGCCAAGTACATCGCAGAATATTGCCTCGCGGGCAAAGAGACCGTTGCCGGCCTGCTGGATATAGTAGGCGTGCGGATTGTCGTCCACGTCGTAAGCTATCTCGTTGACGCGGGGCAGCGGATGCAGTATCTTCATGTTGGGCTTTGCCAGTCGCAGCATGTCGTTGTTCAGGATATATACGTTCTTCACGCGCTCATACTCCATGAGGTCGGAGAAACGCTCCTTCTGTACGCGGGTCATATAGAGGATGTCTGCGTCGGCAATCACTTTCTCGTTGAAGGCGGTATGCTCCTGGAACTTGATGCCGTGCTCCTTGCAGTAGAGCTTGTATTCATTGGGCATAGCCAGCTCTTTCGGAGCAATGAAGTGGAACGTTGGGTTGAAGTGGCGCATCGCCATAATCAGCGAGTGTACTGTCCGTCCGTATTTCAGGTCGCCCACCAGGTAGATGTTCAGGTTGTCGAGCGTTCCCTGTGTCTTGTAGATGCTGTAGAGGTCGAGCATACACTGTGAGGGGTGCTGGTGGGCACCGTCGCCAGCGTTGACGATGGGCACGTTGGTAACTTCCGATGCATACTGAGCGGCTCCCTCGATGAAGTGGCGCATGACGATGACGTCGGCATAGTTGGCAACCATCGATATCGTGTCTTTCAGCGTCTCACCCTTCGTACCGCTGGTAATCTTTGGGTCGGCAAAGCCGATGACGCGGGCACCAAGTCTGTTGGCGGCAGTCTCGAAACTCAGACGGGTACGGGTGGAGGGCTCGAAGAAGAGGGTAGCGACCACTCTTCCTTTCAATATCTCTCGGTTCGGATGCTTCTCAAACTCCTGTGCCATCTCAATCATGTAGAGAATCTTTTCGCGGGTGAGATTGGCAATGGTCACAAAGTCATGCTTTTCCATATATTTATTTTCCTTTAGGTTCTGTGATGCAAAGGTAGTGCATTTTTTTGACTTCTATGCAGATTGCCGACAAATAATTTTGTTTTTCATACAATTTCGAGTAACTTTGTGCCCAACAAACAGATGAAGCCGTATGGATATCAAGACAGCAGAATTTACGCTCAGCGCCCCCGTGGTGTCAATGTGTCCGAAGGATACGAAGCCCGAATACGCGTTCATCGGGCGCTCCAACGTGGGCAAGTCGAGTCTCATCAACATGCTCACCAATCATAAGAAGCTTGCCAAGACATCGGCAACGCCAGGCAAGACGCTGCTCATCAACCACTTTATTATTAATAAGGAGTGGTACTTGGTCGATCTTCCCGGCTATGGTTATGCCAAGCGTTCGAAGAAGGAAATCGACAAGCTTGATCAGATGATCCGCGGCTACATCCTGCAGCGCGAGCAATTGGTAAACGTCTTCGTGCTAGTCGATATCCGACTGGATCCGCAGCCCATCGACCTCGAGTTCATCGAGTGGCTCGGCATGTCGAGCGTACCGTTTTCCATCGTCTTCACCAAAGCCGACAAGCTGACGGCCAACAAGGCAGCCCAGAGTGTCGAGGCGTATAAGCGAAAGCTCTCAGAAACGTGGGAAGAACTGCCCCCGATGTTCCTGACCTCCGCCGAGAAGAAGCAGGGTAGGGACGAGGTACTCGCGTATATCGAGCAGATTAACAAGGAACTCAAGCAATAATCGTTTCAGATTCAAAAGCCTGGCTCAGCCTCGAATATTGTTCGGGCGGCATGTCTTTTCCTGAATAAGGTTGACTGGCTATCGATAATGACAAAATATAAGTAAAACAAAGACATGAAAAAGATTATTTTTGCAATGATGCTGGCAGCCACAATAGTGGGCTGCGGACAGAAACAGGGGAAGACTGCTGCCAACGAAGGAGCAGACTCTACCGAGATAACCCAGAATGCAGACAGCGCCATCAGTGAGCGTAGTGACGACTATGATTTCGAGGCCATCGCCAAGGCCATTGATGGCTGTATCGGCACCTATAACTTCCATAACGGCGTGGCAGGCATTCTCGGCAGCGACCGCCAGATGTTCTACATCGACCTGAAGGGCAATCGTGTAGAAAAGCCCGAAGAAGAGATTCCTGAGTTGCGCCGCGACTGGGAGAGTGAATCCCCCAAGGCAGGCTATCTGGACCGTACGGGCAAGCGAGTGCTGGAGGTAGACTTCAGTCAGGCTGAAGAATTCTCTGACGGAATGGCAAGGGTTGTCGATGGCAATAACCGCATAGGTTTTATCAATACGAAGGGCGAGCTGGTCATTCCATGCCAATATCCGTTTACAGGCGAGGTAGACATGGCATGTTCCAACTTCCATGAAGGCTACTGTTGGGTAGTTATTGATAGTGGTAACGATTGGTACGCCTTTATCGACAAGAAGGGCAAACGGCTGTCTCCCGTCAACTATTCTGGCGCAGGAGACTTCAACGAAGGACTGGCCTACGTCAACGAGCTGCGCGAGGTGCCAGGCGAGGACTACGACGAGCATTCAGGCTTCATCGACAAGACGGGAAAGATGGTCATTGACCTGAATGGTGCCCAGAGTGATTGTTTCTCCGACGGTGTCGCCAAGGTGTGGAGAGGCGAACAAGAGGTATGGTTTATCGACAAGACTGGCAAGCGCCTGTTCGATGTTGATACCAATATCATCCATGCCATCAGCTACTTTGTCTTCACTCAGGGTCTGGCTCCAGTACAAGGTCGCGGCAAGTACGCTGGCAAATACGGTTTCATGGACAAGAAGGGTCGCATCACCTTCTGTCTGGACAAAGAATAAGGATTGCAGACCGGTTCCTTGATCCTCCTGAAAAGCCGCGACCCAATGCTTGCCAAAGGGTGGAGACAAATTGTCACCCCCCCCCCCCTTCCGTTCAGACCGCTGACACCGTTTGAAAAAATCTGCCGGATTCTTGGCGTTATCGTTTATTTTCACTATCTTTGACGGGCTTTGACCCGTCGAAGATACTCTCGTTCGAAAAAACTCAAAAATCTTTTGGTTTTTTACTCACTTATTCGTATCTTTGTCATCACATAATTACTACTACGACATGATGAACACCAGTCTGGTGACACTAGGAACAGGCACTGCTGACATGGGAATTATCCCACCAGCCTGCTGCCGAGGATCTAGGGCAGATGAATAACGAAGAAGAGAAAAAACTAAAAACTATAAGATTATGAAGACAATAGTAAATATTCTATTAATTGTTGTTGTTTTATCAGCATGTAATAAGTCTCCAGAACAAAAGGCGGAGGTTTTGATAAAAGATAGTTTAAAGAAAACTCTTTATAAACCAGAAACATATAAACCTGTTGATACAAAAATAGATAGTGCTTTTGCTCCGTATGATGATCCCAAGATATACGAAATTGTGAATGAATTTGCTAATTTAGGAAATAAGTGTATGAGTTTAGAAGAAGAGATAAAAGATGAAGAAAGGGAAATAGCCATATATAGTGGCCCTTATCAATCTGAATATGCTAAATACAACATTAAAAATGCTCAAGAAAGTATTGAAAATAAAAAGGGGGAACTTGAAAAGAATCTTGAAAAGGTAAAGGAAATTCTCACACAATTCAATGAGATTAATTCAAAAGGGAAAATATTTATAGGATATAAAGTTACTCATAATTATCGTGCAGACAATAATTCTGGAAATACTCTTATTGGTAATAATGTATTCTTTATAGATAAAGATTTTAAGGAGGTAACATATTCTATGGATCTTGATGAATATAATGAAATGATAAATTCAATCAACAAAATAAAGGGACTGATAGAGGAGGAGAGTAAAACAAATGAAGAGAATGCTCCTGGAACAGGTGAATGACATATGAAAAAGATAGCTATCATATTAATTACAGGCTTCGTGCTTCTTCTGCTAATTTTGTTTCTTAAGAAACAAGAACAAGGTGCACAAAATTTTAAGGAATCAATCAGTTCTGATTACGAAAAACAGAGAAAAGAGGCAGATAAAAACAAAGAGGAATCGCAAAAGCAGTTAGATGGTGTGTTCGGCGATCCTGTAACGGTTAATCCTACTAATGAATAACACTATGAAAATATTAAAGATTTGGAGCATCATGGTGCTCGCAGCGATGATGATGCCAGTATTAACAGCGTGCGGAGGAGATGACGACGATAATTCAATGTCGTTTACTAAAGAAATGCTTGTTGATGAACATAGCTTTTGGGAAATAAAGGATATCCAGGGCAATAATACTCGCCTTATAAAAGGCGCCACTGCAAAATTCTATGCAAATGGAACGTGCAAGGGTTTTGACAGTTCGGAAACTTATTATGAAATAAAGGGTGGAAAGCTCTATACTTACTATGGTTATACAATGGAACCAATGTTCGTATATACTTTACAATCAAGGCATGTAGACGATTATAATGACGAATTGACGGTAAAGGTTGATGGGACATTAGACGATTATTCCACCTGTACTATAATAATGAGAAAAAACTCGGAGTCTGCATCTCTGATTAAATAATTATAAGGTGACATTGGCAGTTGAGTGACATAACCCTGATATGTAAAACAAAATAAAGTAACTAAAACTATAAGTTATGAAGAAGCTTTTGTTTATAGTAGTGACGATACTACTGCCGATGGTGGCGAGTGCGCACGATATTGAAGTTAAGAATGCTGATGGAGTTATCATTTATTACAATTACACTAATGATGGTACAGAGCTAGAGGTTACATTCCGTGGTTATACTTCCGGCTCCTATTCTAATGAATATACGGGTAACTTGGTAATTCCCGAGGATGTGACCTGTGTGAATAAGACCTATAAAGTGACGAGTATTGGCAGATATGCTTTCTATGGTTGCACTGGTCTTACCTCCGTTACCATTCCCAACAGCGTGACGAGTATTGGAGAATGCGCATTCTATGGTTGTGGTGGCCTTACCTCCATCGCCATTTCCAACAGCGTGACGAGCATTGGTGAAGGGGCTTTTGAATATTGCTCTGGTCTTACCTCCTTAACCATTCCTAACAGCGTGACGAGTGTAGCAAGTTATTCTTTCTATGGCTGCACTAGACTGACCTCTGTTACCTTCCCCAACAGCGTGACGAGCATTGGTGATTATACTTTCTATGGTTGCTCTGGCTTGACCTCCGTCACCATTCCCAATAGCGTTACGAGTATAGGTCAGGGAGCTTTCTATGGTTGCACTGGTCTTATCTCCGTCATCATCCCCAACAGCGTGACGAATATTCGATTTGAGGTTTTCTATGGTTGCTCTGGTCTGATCTCTGTCACTATCCCCAATAATGTGATGAGTATTGGTGGTAGCGCTTTTTATAGATGTACAGGCTTGACCTCCGTTACCATCCCTAATAGCGTGAAGAGTATTTACGGAAATGCTTTCTATGGTTGCTCTGGCCTGACTTCCATCACTATCGGCAGCGGCGTGACGAGTATTGGCGATAGGGCTTTCGATGGAACAGATATCCCCACTATTATTTCACTGATAGAAAATCCATATACGATTTATGGTAGAACATCAGATAATAGAACTTTCTCTTTAAATACATTTAATAACGCTACGCTGTATGTACCCAAGGGAACTATCAATAAATATAAGAATATAAGCGGTTGGAAGGACTTTTTGTATATAGAAGATACACCTCCAACACCTCAAATACCTGAGAAATGCGCCACTCCCACCATTACCTATAAGGACGGTAAGCTGTCGTTTTCTTGCGATACGGAGGGTGTTGAATACGTGACGAATGTAGAATGTCTGGATAACAAAACGTTCACTGGAAATGAGATTCAGCTGAGTGGAAAGTACAAGATTAGCGTCTATGCCATAAAAGCTGGTTTCAACACCTCAGATGTGGCAACAAAAGAAGTCGAAGTTCTGGGCATGAAGGGTGATATCAATGGTGATGGTGAAGTGAATGTGACAGATATCGTTACATTAGTTAACATCATCATGTCGGAATGAAGATTACGAAAAGGATTTGAATAAGCAACGACAAGTGCGATTTTTGACATTGTGGTACAGAAATAGTTTAAAAAGGAACATGGAGCCAAATTTGGCTTGATGCAATAATGGGTGGTCCATGAGTGTCAGAGGAACAGGCACCGTGATACTTATAGGAATCAGCTTTTGATCCCTTCAATAGAAGAAGCCAACAAAGAAACCTGAGCAACTCGCCCAGGCTTCTTCTTTTCTTATTTCTTACCTCTCACCTCTAAACTATGACTTTGTCAGAAAGGTCTGCATCCCTTCTGCAGCAAAGATACTGGACAATTATTACTCACCTCGTCTTTTATCTCCTTCTAACTCCTTCATTCCTTTTCCGCCAGACCTTCTCCTCAATGCTACGGAAGATGACGAAAAGGACGGGGACGATGAATACCAATGCGACGGTTCCGACAACCATACCACCGATAGTTCCCACACCCAGCGAGTGGTTGCCGTTAGCTCCGACTCCCGTGGCGAGTGCCAGTGGTAAGAGACCAAAGACCATCGTCAGCGACGTCATCAGGATAGGACGCAGGCGGACGGCAGCGGCATCAAGGGCAGCCTCGATAATACCCATTCCCTGGCGGCGACGTGTCGATGCGTATTCCGTCAGCAAGATGGCTGTTTTCGACAACAGACCAATCAGCATAATCAGTCCTGTCTGCATATAGATATTGTTCTCCAATCCCCACATCCAGGCGAAGAGGAACGAGCCTGCCAGTCCGAAGGGCACACTCAAGATGACCGCCATCGGTATGAACAGACTTTCGTAGAGGGCGCAGAGAATCAGATAGATAAAGATGATGCAGATGACGAAGACCAGCGCTGTGGTATTCTGCGACGAAGCCTCCTCGCGCGTCATACCGCCAAATTCATAGCCGTAGCCTTCGGGCAACACCTCGGCAGCCACCTCGCGGATGGCGTCGATGGCCTGTCCAGAGCTGTAACCTTCGGCAGCCGTACCACCCACCTGTATCGACGGGAAAAGGTTGAAGCGCGAAAGTGTCTCGCTGCCGTAGACACGCGTCAGCGTTATATACTGTCCGATGGGCGACATATCGCCCTGACTGTTCTTGACGAAGATGTTGTTCAGCGACTCCGTGTCCAGACGATATTCCGGCGAGGCCTGCACCATGACGCGGTAGAGCTTGGTGAAGCGTACGAAGTTCGAGGCATAGAGACCGCCGACATAACCGCTAAGGGCTGAGAGCACATCGCTGGGCGACACGCCGCGCCGCTTGCAGAGGGCGGCATCCACCTCTATGCGGTATTGCGGATATTTCAGCGAGAAATTGGTGTAGGCACGGCCAATCTCCGGGCGTTTATTCAACTCAGCAATGAGTTGGTTGGTATAACCGAGCAAGTCATTGATGGTGCCGCCGTGTTTGTCCTGAACGTGTAATTCGAAACCGTTGATACGTCCAAAGCCTGGCAACATGTTCTGCGTGTTCACCTGAATCTTCGCATTAGCGATGTCGGCGGTACGACGGTATATTTCCTGCACGATGCTCTGGTCGTCGTCGCCCTTGCCCTTGCGCTCATCCCACTTCTTCAGTTTTAGCGTGAAGTTACCATTCGACGACGACTGCTCGAAGCTGTTTGAGTTGCCTGCAATGAGCGAGTAGATGCGCAACTGCGGCAGGTTCTTGATACGCTCCTCCACTTCCTTGAGGATACCGTAGGTTTCATGCAAGCTACTGCCTGGTGATGCCTGTACATTAATGAAGATGGTTCCCATGTCTTCGTTGGGTACGAGACCGGTCTTCGTTGTGCGCATCATCCACCCCAGACTGACAATAGAGAGGACAACGAGGATGACGGCTATCCAGCGGCGGGGTATCATCAAGGTCACTGCTTGCTGATAGTGTTTGAGGACAGCACTGAATCCTGCATTGAATTTTGCATGGAATCCTTTAACCCCATGATTCTGCGGCTTCATGATAAGAGCACATAGTGCCGGAGAAAGCGTGAGGGCGTTGAACAGTGAGATGCCCACAGCAATGGCCATTGTGAGTCCGAACTGTGTGTAGAAGGTTCCAGTAACACCTCCGATGAAACAGACTGGAACGAAGACCGCCATGAAGACAAGTGTCGTGGTAATCAGTGCTGACGTGATGCTGTGCATCGCCTCTTCCGTCATCTCTTGACTACTGGCTGTTTGATTGTCGGACTCCAGTCTTGCCTGTACCGCCTCCACGACGACGATGGCATCATCGACCACTGTACCAATCACCAATACAAGGGCGAAGAGCGTCAACATGTTCAATGAGAAACCAATGGCATAGATAACTGCCAGCGTTGCTATCAATGACACTACGATGGCAATAGCAGGAATAACGGTAGCGCGCCAACTGCCGAGGAACAGCCACACCACAAGAATCACCAGCAACAGGGCTTCCAACAGCGTTTCCACTACACTGGTTATGGAGGCGTCAAGGAAGTCCTTCTTCGACTCCAAGTCCTCGATGACGATACCTGGCGGCAGAGACTTTCGTATTTCCTCTACCTCACGGTCTATCTGTTTGATGATCTCGTTGGCGTTTGAGCCTGCTACCTGGTTGATACTGATGTTTACGCCAGGGCTGCCGTTGGTCTCACCAATGATATTGTAGTTCTGCGAACCGAGTTCTACACGGGCAATATCACCAATGCGCAATACGTCGCCGTCGGGCAGCGAACGAACGACGAGATTCTCGTATTCCTGCTCCTCCTCATAGCGACCACGATATTTCAGTACATACTGAAACGCATTCTCACTCTCAGCACCTAACGTTCCTGTGGCAACCTCCACATTCTGCTCGTTAAGCACCTGTGTTACGTCAGCAGGCGTCAGTCCATAACTGGCCATCTTCAAAGGGTCAAGCCAGATACGCATTGAGTAATCGGCACCCATCACGTTGACCTCGCCCACACCAGGGATACGACTCAGTCGCGGCTCAATATTAATCTTCGTATAGTTGGCGAGGAAAGAACGGTCGAAGGTCGAGTCTGGGCTGTAGACGGCAATCTGTTTGATGTTGGACGTCTGGCGTTTACGAACGGTAAGACCACTCTTCACTACGTCACTCGGCAGACGACCCTGCACAGTGGCAGCACGGTTCTGTACATTCACCATCGCCATATCAGGGTCAGTACCTTGACGGAAGAAGATACCGATGGAAGCGGTACCGTTGTTCGACGCTGACGAGGTCATATACATCATTCCCTCCACGCCATTGATGGCTTCCTCCAAAGGAACTACAACACTTTTCTGTACTGTCTCGGCATTGGCTCCTGTGTATGACGCCATGATACGAACGGTAGGCGGTGCTATCTCTGGGAACTGTTCAAGAGCAAGTTGACTCAAGCCGATGATGCCCACGAGCACCATCAACACCGAAATGACTCCAGAGAGTATCGGGCGGTCTATAAACGTCTTGACTTTCATCGGCTCTTACTTCTTACCTCTAACTTCTGGCTTCCAAATCTCCATGCCATCCTTCAGTAGTCCGGAACCCTCAGCAATGATGGTGTCACCAACGCTGATTCCCTTCTCCACAATATATTCCCTTCCGTTGTTTTGCGGATACAGAGAAATGGGCGTTGCTACTGTCTTACCGTTGACGACACGATAGACGAACGAGCGGTTCTGCAACTCATAAGTCGCCTCCTGTGGAATTACGATGCACTGCTGAAGGTGGGTTGGCACAATGACAGTAGCGCTACCACCGTTATGCAGCAGATGACCGCTATTGGGGAAGGTGGCGCGCAGCGTGACAGCCCCTGTCAGGGCATCGACCGTACCGCTGACGGCACTGATGCGACCCATCTGGTCGTACACCTTTCCGTTGCTTAGGCGAAGACTGACAGGCGGAGCCTTGACAATGAACTCGTTGATAGAGCCATATTGAGAGATGAGGTCGAGTGTCTGGTTCTCGCTGATACTGAAATAGGCATACATTTCAGAATCATCGGCTACCGTTACTAACGGTTCACTAATAGTACTACTGACAAGCGAGCCTACATGCCATGGAATCATTGAGGCAACACCGCTGACGGGACTCTTCACCTCCGTATAGCTTAGGTTATTACGTGCGTTTATCTCCTGCGCCTTAGCCTGTGCCAATGCAGCTTCCGCCTCTGACAAGGCATTACGCATAGTCTCTACAGAGACTTCGCCAACTACACGTTCCTCTTTCAACAGCGTCTCATTTTTGTAGTTCATTCGTGCCGTTGCCAGTCGAGCCTCTGCACTCTGACGGGCAGCCACAGCCACTTCCAAGGCAGCACGGAAAGGTGCTTGGTCAATGACGAACAGCGTCTGCCCTTTACGTACGGATTCACCCTCACCAGTCAGGATACGTGTGATACATCCAGATACTTGGGGACGTATTTCCACAATCTGTCGACCCGTAAGATTCGCACTATAACGTCGTTCAAGCGATATGTCCTTTCGGCTTACAACCATCGTCTTATATTGTGCGGAATTGTGTTCTTTCCGCTTCTCCCCACTACAGGATGTGACCAATAGTGCGATTGTAAGAGCGACAATGAAATACATTTTTATTCTCATATTGTCTGTTTAGTGTTGGACTTGTTCACATATATTCATAATCATGGGGGCAAATATACGAAAAATCTTTGAAAATTCGCATATCTGCCCCCAGATTTAATAGGTGTTCTTTCTTTATTTAATCAAGTCTACACTTCGTTTAAGGAAATTGTCAAGAGCTTCACCCTTTAGTAAACCATTCTGTAATAGGGCAAGATCAATGAGTTGATGGACGATATCATTCTTTGCAGCAAACTCACTCAGTACTTCTTGTTTCTTGTCTTTCTGCTCTTGAATGGCTTTCTCTGTATTTGCCTTATCGTCTTTCTCCTCCTGCGTCAACTCGTCAGCTTTTTTCTTGTCTTGAGACTGCCGGATAGCTGCAAGGCGGGCTTCCTGCCCTTTCAACTCGCTCTCAATGGGCTGTAATGTAGTTGAAAGTTGAGAGTTGATAGTTGAAAGGATGTCTTTGACAAGACGATGGTCGCTATTCAATACAAGGTTCAGCGAGTCTGGCATCTGGGCATAGAAGTTCATGCCTGGCTGGAAACGACTCATCTCCTTCATACGGCGCATGTATTCGTTTTGCGTAATCATCACAGGACGCGCCTGTTCTCCCAAAGCCTGTACCTCTACCATAAACTCCGTCTTCTCCATCTTTGGCATCTGAGAACGGAAGACGGATGACAAATTGGCAGACTCGTCGTCTGACAATGTTGATTTTGGTGCATCGTTCTTGACAATCAGTCGCTCGATGATATCACTGTCGACACGGGTGAAGCGACTCTTCTCAAACTTCTGCTCCAGCATTTGGATGGCAGGAACATCGAGCTGGCCATCTAACAAGAGGACGGAATAGCCTTTGTCTTGGGCTGCCTTGATGTAACTATATTGCTCCTCTTTCTCTGTGGCGTAGAGATAGATGAGGGTATCGTCCTTGTCCTTCTGGGTGCTCTCGATGAGTGTCTTATATTCGTCGAACGTAAAGTGCTTGCCTTCTGTGTCCTTGAACAGGGCAAACTCCTTGGCGCGATCGTAAAAGCTCTCTTCCGACAGCATACCGTAGTTGATGAACAGTTTTAAGTCGTCCCACTTCTCCTCGTACTGTTTGCGGTCTTCCTTGAAGATACTCAGCAAACGGTCGGCCACTTTCTTGGTGATATAAGTAGAGATTTTCTTCACGTCGCGATCGCTCTGCAGGTAAGAACGGGATACGTTTAGAGGAATGTCTGGAGAATCGATAACGCCATGCAGCAATGTAAGGAACTCTGGTACGATGCCTTCTACCTGATCGGTGACGAATACCTGGTTGCAATACAATTGTATCTTGTTGCGCTGTAGGTCAATGTTCGACTTGATACGTGGGAAGTAGAGGATACCTGTGAGGTTGAAAGGATAATCAACGTTCAGATGAATCCAGAACATCGGCTCGTCGCTCATGGGGTAGAGGGTGCGGTAGAACGACTTGTAGTCCTCGTCTTTCAGTCCAGAGGGTGCCTTCGTCCACAACGGTTCTACATTATTGATAATGTTGTCTTCGGCAGTATCCACCATTTTCTTCTCGTCGGACGACCATTCCTGCTTCTTACCAAAGGCAACAGGTACTGCCATAAATTTGCAGTACTTTGTCAGCAATTCCTGAATCTTAGACTTCTCGAGGAATTCCTTGCAGTCGTCGTCGATATACAGGATAATGTCGGAACCACGATCTTCACGCTCGGCATCATCAATTTCGTAGGCAGGACTGCCATCGCAACTCCATTTCACTGCCTTTGTGCCGTCTTTATACGACTTGGTGATAATTTCCACCTTCTTTGACACCATGAAGCTTGAGTAGAATCCCAGTCCGAAATGGCCGATGATGTTGTTGGCATTGTCCTTATACTTCTCGAGGAAGTCGTTGACGCCAGAGAAGGCAATCTGATTGATATACTTGTCGATTTCCTCCTCTGTCATGCCGATGCCTCGATCGCTAATGGTGATAGTACCTTTTTCTGTGTCAAGTGAGATGTGAACGGCCAAATCGCCTAACTCACCTTTGAACTCGCCTTGTTCTTTCAGCGTCTTCAGCTTCTGTGTGGCATCGACGGCGTTTGACACCATCTCACGCAGGAAAATCTCATGATCTGAGTAGAGAAATTTTTTGATGACGGGGAAAATGTTCTCTGTCGTAACCCCAATGTTACCTTTTTGCATATACCTTATTTATTATATATTTCAATCTGCACTAAATAATGCAAATACTGTGCCACTTTCTTATATAATTGACAATTGATAATGGATAATTGATAATTATTTTGTAATTTTGCACCAAAATTAAGAATACAATGAAAAGAAGATGGCATTGTAAGGCCGGAGAACAGCCAACGGAGTTCGACAAGAAGATCATGTACTTGGAGAACAAAGGGGCACTAGTACCTACTCGGGAACTGATTAAGACGCAGGAACAGATAGAAGGTATCCGTCGTGCAGGTGTGGTAAACACGGGTGTGCTGGATGCCGTTGGAGAAGTTATTCATGCAGGGATGTCGACGCTGGAGATTGACCAGATTTGCCGTGACTACTGTGAGAAGCATGGTGCTGTTCCTGCTTGTCTGAACTATGAGGGATTCCCGATGAGTGTCTGCACAAGTATTAACGAAGTGGTGTGTCACGGAATTCCCAAGAAAACGGACATTCTGGAAGAGGGCGACATCATCAATGTCGATTTTACCACCATTCTGGATGGTTACTATGCTGATGCCTCGCGTATGTTCATCATCGGAAAGACATCGCCTGAAAAAGAGCAACTCGTCCGTGTTACGAAAGAATGTCTGGAAATAGGTATGGAGGCTGCTAAACCTTGGGGCTTCGTCAACGAGATAGGAAAGGCCATAGAGAAGCATGCAAAGAGATACCATTATGGTGTTGTCCGTGACTTATGCGGTCATGGGGTAGGGTGTCACTTCCACGAGGAACCCGAAGTTTGTCATTTCGCACAAAAAGGTGACGGAATGTTGTTGGTGCCAGGAATGGTATTCACCATCGAACCCATGATTAATATGGGTACATGGAAAGTCTTTATCGATGCTGACGATCCTTACGGATGGGAAGTCATCTCAGAAGACGAACAGCCTTCAGCCCAGTGGGAACACACCTTCCTGATGACAGAGCATGGACTGGAAGTTTTAAGTTACTAGTCACACTAGTCCGACTAGAAATACTAGACAATGATGAAGGATATTTATATATTAGGTATAGAATCGAGTTGCGACGATACATCGGCTGCCGTGCTCAAGGATGGTGTGCTGCTGTCGAATGTGACAGCATCGCAGGCTGTTCATGAGGCATATGGTGGTGTGGTTCCAGAACTGGCTTCAAGGGCACATCAGCAGAATGTGGTGCCAGTGGTTGATCAGGCTATTAAGAAGGCTGGTATCACTAAAGAGCAACTGACGGCTGTTGCATTTACCAGAGGTCCAGGACTGATGGGTTCCTTGTTGGTAGGTGTCAGTTTTGCCAAAGGTTTCGCCCGTTCACTGGGTATTCCCTTGATTGACGTGAACCATCTGCAAGGACATGTGATGGCGCATTTCATTAGAGAAATGGGACCCGACGGAGAATTATTGGGCACTATTCCGCCGCTACCGTTTCTGTGTCTGTTGGTGAGTGGCGGCAACTCGCAGATTGTCAAGGTGAAAGCCTATAACGATATGGAGGTGTTAGGACAGACCATTGACGACGCTGCTGGTGAAGCCATCGACAAGTGTTCGAAGGTGATGGGACTGGGCTATCCCGGTGGTCCTATCATCGACCGATTGGCACGTCAGGGTAATCCGAAGGCCTATCAGTTTGCAGAACCGCATATCCCTGGACTCGACTATAGTTTCTCAGGATTGAAAACCTCTTTCTTGTATAATATGCGGAAATGGGTAGAGGACGATCCAGACTTCATAGAGCACCATAAAGAGGATATCGCAGCCTCGTTGGAATGGACCATAGTGGATATTCTGATGAAGAAACTGCATTTGGCTGTCAAACAGACAGGTATCAAACATGTGGCTGTGGCAGGCGGTGTGAGTGCCAACAACGGGTTGCGCAATGCCTTCCACGACTATGCCAAGCGCTATGGCTGGACCATCTATATTCCGAAGTTCAGTTATACGACGGATAATGCCGCCATGATTGGTATCGTGGGCTATTACAAATATCTAGACGGTGAGTCTTGTCCGATTGATGCACCAGCATTTTCAAAAGTAACGTTTAAATAATTAATAGATAAGAGATAATAATTAAGAGATATGGATTTTGAAAGCAAGGTTATCAGCAGGGAGGTCAGCCAACTGCTATGGGAGATGGAGAAAACCGTTGGAACGGCAGAAAGTTGTACTGGCGGACGTATTGCGGAAGCATTGATATCTGTTCCTGGCGCATCCAAGTACTTTAAAGGTGGGGTGGTGTGTTATGTCGACGAAATCAAGGAACGTCTTTTGGGAGTGGATGCCCAAGTACTGGAAGAGCAGACGGCAGTCTGTGAGGAAGTGGCCCGCCAACTGGTGAAAGGCGCTTGTAAAGTACTGAATACCGACTATGCTATTTCCGCTACAGGATTCGCAGGCCCCACAGGTGGTACGAAGGATATACCCATTGGTACTATTTGGTTGGCATGTGGCAGTCCGGAAAAACAACTTACTTTGAAGGTAGAGGAAGATCATGGCAGGGATATCAATCTTGCCATTGCTACTAATAAGGCGATGCAAATGTTCCTTGAATTTCTAAAAGAAGAGCCATTAGACAAAGCGGAGAGTTAAAAAATATTAATGAAAAAAGAAAACTCTGAACTTTAAACTCTTAACTCTAAAATTTTTCGTACCTTTGCACCCTGTTTGGAGTAAGTTATATTTAAGTAACAAGAAAAAATAGATAGAAATGTCTAAGATTTGTCAGATTACGGGAAAGAAGGCACAGATTGGTAATAACGTGTCTCACTCAAAGCATCGCACCAAGCGCAGCTTTGATGTAAATCTGTTCAGCAAGAAGTTCTACTACGTAGAGGAGGCTTGCTGGATTCAGTTGAAGATCAGCGCCGCTGGTCTGCGTATGATTAATAAGGTTGGTCTGGATGCTGCCCTGAAGCAGGCTGTTGCTAAAGGTTTTGTAGACTGGAAGGACATTAAAGTAATAGGAGACTAATATCATGGCAGGTAAGAAAGCAAAGGGTAACCGCGTGCAGGTGATTCTGGAGTGCACTGAGATGAAAGAGAGTGGACTTCCTGGAACAAGTCGCTATATTACGACCAAGAATCGTAAGAATACCCCAGAGAGAATGGAACTCAAGAAGTATAATCCCATCCTGAAGCGCATGACTGTGCACAAGGAGATTAAATAATCTGTTTAAAGCATGGCAAAGAAAACCGTCGCTACCCTCCACGAAGGCTCAAAGGATGGTCGCGCTTACACAAAGGTTATCAAGATGGTAAAGAGCCCCAAGACTGGTGCTTACATCTTTGACGAGCAGATGGTTCCTAACGAGGCTGTTAAGGACTTCTTTAAGAACTAATATCTAGAATCCAGATAGAAAAACCGGAATCCAATAAGGGTTTCGGTTTTTTTTGTATATCTTATTTGCTTACTTAATCGTATCTTTGACCTGCGTCGAAGATACTTTCGCTCAAAAGAACAATGAAAAACATGGTTTTTCTTGGTTCTTTGCTCGCTTATTCGTACCTTTGTACCGTTGAAATCGAAATAAATAGAAGAATAATGGGTATATTTGGCTTTTTTAATAAGGATAAAAAGGAGACACTTGACAAAGGTCTGGAGAAGACAAAGACAAGTGTGTTTGACAAACTGGCACGTGCTGTGGCTGGTAAGTCGAAAGTGGATGACGATGTTTTGGATGATTTAGAGGAAGTGTTGATTACCAGTGATGTTGGAGTTGATACGACTCTGAAGATTATTGAGAGGATAGAAGACCGCGTTGCTCGTGACAAATATGTTAGTACTAGTGAACTGAATGGTATTTTGCGTGATGAAATCGCTGCTTTATTGGCTGAAAATAATTCCGAAGATAATGATAACTGGGACTTGCCCTCCGATCATAAGCCTTATGTTATTCTTGTTGTAGGAGTTAATGGCGTGGGTAAAACGACTACCATCGGAAAACTTGCCTGGCAGTTTAAGCAGGCTGGTAAGAAAGTCTATCTGGGAGCAGCCGATACTTTTCGTGCTGCTGCCGTAGAACAGTTGTGTATATGGGGAGAACGAGTAGGAGTACCTGTCGTCAAGCAACAGATGGGTAGTGATCCTGCTTCAGTGGCTTTTGATACGTTGAGTTCAGCAAAGGCAAACGATGCCGATGTGGTACTGATAGATACGGCAGGTCGTCTGCATAATAAAGTTGGGCTGATGAACGAGCTGAAGAAAATCAAGGATGTGATGAAGAAAGTGTTGCCCACTGCTCCCGATGAGGTGATGCTTGTCCTTGACGGTTCTACTGGACAGAACGCTTTTGAGCAGGCAAAACAGTTCTCTGCCGTGACACAGATTACGTCTCTTGCTATTACCAAACTTGATGGTACGGCTAAGGGAGGTGTCGTTATTGGCATCAGCGACCAGTTGAAGGTTCCTGTGAAGTATATCGGATTGGGTGAAGGTATGGAAGATCTTCAGTTGTTTAACAAACGACAATTCGTAGACTCGCTATTTAAAACTGAATAGTGAACAGTGAATAATGAAGAAGCCGACTATTGATTTCATAACGTTAGGATGTTCAAAGAATCTCGTCGATAGTGAAACGCTGATGGGACTCTTTGAGTCTCATGGCTATCATATTACCCATGATTCGGACAATCCTCAGGGTGATATTGTCGTCATTAATACCTGCGGCTTCATAGAAGATGCCAAACAAGAAAGCATCGATACCATCTTGGAGTTTGCTCAAGCCAAGACGGAAGGAAAACTACAAAGAATTTATGTAATGGGATGTCTTTCAGAACGGTATCTTGCAGATTTGGAAAAAGAAATTCCTGAAGTTGACGGTTGGTATGGGAAGTTCAACTATAAGCAATTGCTATATGATTTAGAGGCGAGCGATGAGCGGCAAGAGGTGAAAGAATACCAAAGGCATATCACGACGCCGAAGCATTATGCTTATATCAAGATCAGTGAAGGTTGTGACCGCCATTGTGCATATTGTGCGATTCCACTGATAACGGGAAAACACCATAGTAGGCCGATGGAAGAAATCCTGGACGAAGTACATGCCTTGGTGAAGCAAGGTGTCAAGGAGTTTAATGTGATAGCTCAGGAACTGACCTATTATGGCGTTGACATAGACGGCAAACAGCATATTGCTGAACTCATTGAGAAGATGGCCGATATCGAGGGTGTCGAATGGATTCGTCTCCACTATGCTTATCCGGCTCATTTCCCTTGGGACCTACTGCATGTGATGCGGGAGAAGAAGAATGTCTGCAAGTATCTGGACATTGCGCTGCAGCACATCTCGGACCACATGCTCGACTGTATGCAGCGCCACGTCACCAAGGAGCAGACCTACGAACTGATTCGCCGTTTGCGCGAGGAGGTGCCGGGCATCCATATCCGTACGACGCTGATGGTTGGATTCCCTGGTGAAACAGATGAGGATTTTCAGGAATTGCTTGACTTCACCCGTTGGGCTCGTTTCGAACGGATGGGGGCATTCGCCTATTCTGAGGAGGATGGAACTTATTCTGCTAAGCACTATAAGGACGATGTGCCTGTGGAAGTAAAACAGGCTCGGTTGGACCGCCTGATGCGTATCCAACAGAATATCAGTGCAGAGATTGAAGCTGCCAAAATAGGACAGACCATGCGTGTCATTATTGACAGGGTAGAGGGCGACTGGTTGGTGGGGCGCAGTGAGTTTTGTTCTCCGGAGGTAGATCCTGAGGTTTTGATTCCTGCAGATGAATCACTGACCATCGGTCAGTTTTATAAAGTGAAAGTCACTGATGCAGAAGAATTTGACTTATACGCAACAACAAGATATGAATAACAAGGAGTTTATCAGTACATTAGCGACACGTACCGGGTATGACCAAAAGGATACTCAGAAGTTGGTGAACAATGTTATTACGGCAATGAGTGATGCCTTTGTAGAAAATAACAGCGTGATTGTACCAAACTTTGGTGTCTTTGAGACCAAAAAGAAGATGGAACGTGTGATTGTCAATCCCTCAACGGGACAGCGCATGCTAGTCCCTCCCAAATTGGTGTTGTCATTCAAACCAAACCAGACATGGAAGGATAAACTGAAAGGAGGTCGTTGAGTATGGGTAAATTAACGATACAAGAGATAGCGAAGATTCTCGTTGAAAAGAACAAGCTGACTCCCAAGGAGGCAAATCAGTTTGTCGCGATGATGTTTGAGATTATTCAGCAGCAACTGAGTCATGATGATCAGTTGAAGATAAAGGGACTAGGTACCTTTAAGATGATTCGTGTAGAGCCTCGTGAGAGTGTCAGTGTTCGTACTGGTGAGCGCGTTGTCATTGACAGTCATGCTAAAGTGACTTTTACTCCTGATGCCACCATGAAAGAATTGGTAAACAAACCGTTCTCTCAATTTGAGACTGTCATCCTTAATGAAGGCGTAGAGTTTGAGGACCTGACAGACGATTTGACAGAAGAGGAACTGGTAGAACAGGAGAATGTAGCATCCGAGGAATCTATAGTAGTTCAGCCTCTGTTGGATGTTGTAGATGATATTTCTGCTGTTGCTGAGGAAAAAGACCCCGTAGCTGAAGAGCCCCAACAAGAGAATCCTCAAATAGAAAATTCTCAAATGGAAGAATCTCTGACAGAGGAATCCTCAGATTTCTATGAAGAAGAAACCAGCTCTTGGAAAAAAATGTTGGGCTATGGTTTGTTGACCTTTATACTGATGGCAGGTTCTGCATATGGAGGTTATTGGTATGGACATAAGACGGCAAATGTTACTGCGCAAGAATCTGTCGTTGAGACTCCAGAAATAGTGGTAGCCGACAGTATCTCTGATCTGGCTAATGATACAACGAGTATTGTTGAAGAACCTGTTGCTGAAAAGCCTGCAGAAGTGAAGTCCGTCGCCGAACAGCCTAAACCAGAAGCGAAACAAGAGCAGAAGTCGGAGGAAGAGCCTTTTTGGAAGAAATACGAGAAGATGGATGTACGTGTTCGCACGGGAGCCTATCACATCGTTGGAACAGACCATGAGGTGAAAGTTCGCAAGGGAGAGACTCTTTCTCGCATTGCCCGTCGTGAATTAGGAGAGGGTATGTCTTGTTATATAGAGGTATACAACAATTTGAAATATAATTCCGAGTTAAAGGAAGGTCAGATTATTAAGATTCCTAAATTGAAGTGGAAGAAGCAGCGGCGTACGGAATAATAGCACTCCTTATAGGATGGATATTCGATTTGTTGTTAGGTGACCCAGCATGGTTGCCACATCCTGTTGTAGGCTTTGGCAAGCTGATATCTTTCTTTGAACACCGGTTTAACGGTGGCAGTTGGCGTAAGACAAAAGGTGCCGTCATTTCTGTACTGTTGATAGCTCTTGTTTTCACTGCCACTTATTTCCTCCTTCACATCTTATCTATCACCTCTCATTTCTTATTGAAAGGGCTGGTGGAGACAATCTTCATTTTCTTTTGTCTTGCTGGTACCACTTTGATACGTGAGGTTAGGGCAGTGTTTCTGGCTTTAGATTGTTCGTTGGAGGATGGTAGACGACAGGTAGCTCGTATCGTTGGGCGTGACACTTCAGAACTTAGTGCTCAAGAAGTGCGTGTTGCTGCTTTGGAAACTCTTGCGGAGAATCTGAGTGATGGTGTGATAGCCCCGTTGTTCTGGTATGCAGTTTTGGGAGTGCCAGGCATGTTGGCATATAAAATGGTGAATACACTCGATTCCATGATTGGTTACAAGACGGAACGATACAAAGATTTTGGATGTTGGGCTGCACATATCGATGACGTTGCAAACTATGTTTCTGCTCGTCTTACAGCAATATTGATCTTGTTGGCCAATGGTAAAAAATTGGTTACCAATAGCCTATTCGTTTACAAAAACGGACGAAATCATGCATCTCCAAACAGTGGTTATCCAGAAGCCGCCCTTGCAGGAATCCTCAATTGTCGTTTTGGTGGACCGCATTACTATTTTGGACAACTCTTCGATAAACCGTATATTGGTACTAATGACCGGCTTTTGACGACTGATGACATGAGAAAGGCTGTTCGCATCAATCGTATTGCTGAGGTTCTTATGATTATCATGATTATTGGATTATGGTTGTTGTTGCTCTCTTGCTTTTAATGAAGTAGACGAGGACAGCTATTATCGCTGCAGCAACTAAAATGATTATCAGTAAGACAGAATAGGATGGGGAAGAAGAATGGATGGAAGCACCGAACTTACATTGATATTGAATCATTCGGGCGATATAGGCATCTACCGTCTGCCAGTTGCCTGCCTGTATCTCTGTAAGAAGTCGATGGAAGACCTCGTGGATGTATTTCTGGTGTTCCTCGCTCATTTCTTGAGGCAAGGTTTCGGTAGCCGAATACCAGACGATGGAACCGTCAGTCTTTTGATGAGGAAAGATACGGAGTGTCTGCCACCCATCATAGTTGAACACATAGGTCGTAAAGAGTTGTTCGATGCTAAGACTGTCATTCTGTTGTAGGGGTTGTTGGCGGATATACGCACTGAGTGGAATGATGCGATTGTTGTTGTCGCAGACTAACAACCGACAGAAATGTTTTGCTTGTTGTTGTGGCCAATCCGAGGAAGTTGCAAAGAGAGAAACTGACCCTGCAAGGAATAGCAGGGCCAGTACGATGATTCTTTGAGAAATCTTCGCGTTCTTCATTTATATGGATTCGATGAATCGAACAATGGCATGACGATCAGTTTTCGGTAAGTTATAGAACTTCTCCGTAGCCCGATAAGCATCCGACTTCTTAGAATAGCCGTGCCACATGATAGCCTCGATGACGGTACGTGCCCGACAGTCGTGCAGGCGGTCGTCGGCATCAGTCAACTGGCGAGATAGTCCACGTCCCCAGAGTGGGGTAGTGCGGCACCATCCTGTGCGGATGTCGTTCATCATGAAGAGGCGGTGCTGTACCATGTCGGTATAGGGCCAGATGGTCTGATTCGGATATTTCGGCAACATGTTATAAGCATCCTTTCCGATGCTGGCAGCGTAGGCCTTGATAGAGGCATCCACCCAGTAGTTGTCGGCACCCGTCTTCCACGAAGGACGATGACACTGGGCACAACCAATCTCCGAGAAGAGGGTCTTGCCACGCTTGACTTCCTCGTCATTCAGGTCACGGGCAGCAGGGACGGCCAGTCCACGATGCCATACCATGAACTGGTAATACTGCTTGTCGCTCATCTCGCTGTCCTCTTGACGATAGCTGGTGCTGAGCATCTCATAGACACGTTCCTTGATACCCTCGTCAGTGCCGTCGGCGTAATAGCGGTGCAGATTACTCATGGCTGACTCGCCGTGTTTCTTGATGTAACTGACAACCTCTGCATTCTCGCTCTGAGCCTGTGCCCATGCGTTGGTGGTGTAGAGCCAGTTGCGGTCGGAACGCGTCACGTTGGTAATGTTCCAGATAGCGTTGGCACCAGCGCCGTCCTGTAGTGTTCCTCGCGTCATGGCATAGGTGAAACGCTTCAGCGGACCATGATCGCCATGAAACTTTCCTGTATCGTTATAGCCTGCGGAATAGTAGGCTGAAGCCTTGAACTTACCCGCCTCCTTGTCCCACATGGCAGGATTCAGTTCTACATATTTAGACTCTGCTGCCCATTGTGCTTCGATATCCTCGTCGGTAAGGGCATCTAGCAGTCCTGTACCATAGATACCGATGGTGGATTCCAGGCGCACCTCATAATTTGTAGGTATCGGATTCGTGTTGAAAGCCGTTGCTGGGATGGTTACCTCAGGGTAGATGAGCGAGTAGGACTCTCCGTCTGGGAAGGACATAGACAGTCCACTTTCCATTGCTGTCACGTTCTTCCACTCAATCTTGATCTGATTCTCGTCGATAGGAGCCTTGAAAGGTGTCATCGCCTGTGTCTGCGGCATACCCGTCACCTCTGAGATATACGCATTATTGTCTGGATGGTAAATAACCAACAGATAACCGTTGCCGATGGTGTTCGCACGATACTCCGTCTGACGCTTGCCATGACCATAGGATGGATGACAGGCAATACAGCTGTTGCGAACCCATGCAGGACCAAGACCCTTACGGGGTTCTTGGTCGAAGGTGTAGAGCTTTTCGAAGAAACCCTCACCGACGTTGAAGTCTTGTTCCATACCACTGACAGCATCTAATGCCGGTGCAGGAGCAGAATAGCTAGCCTTCATCGTCGTTCCCAGAGCTCCGCCAGGATACCACTCCTCTGCAGTAAACACGTCGTTTGCTTTGCCGAAGACATTCTCACTAGGAGTCAACCCTCCCAGATCAGAGATATCGTCACTATCGGAGCAGGCTATCAGAAAGAAACCTGCTAATAGCCCAAGGGAACAAGTCTTGAATAAATCGTTTGTTTTATACATTAGTTATTATCTTATTTTTCTATTCCCAATCCTCATCATCTTCAAATGCAATATTCCAAATGGTACAGCAGTACTTTACAAAGGGAGCTGGCATAGCACCAATCTTGTTGATAGCATCATTGAAGGCTCCCTCAACACTGGTGTTAACATTCTGTGAGCCAACACTTGCAAAAAAGCTGTGGAAACAAGCATTAGAAGCACTGCCAGAGGTGCTTCCGAACCATACGTTACGGATTGAACGGATGTTGTCCTGGAAGTCTGTGATGGAGTTGTAGCTATAAGGGGACTCTACATAGGAAACGTCGCCAGCAGCGAAAGGATTGGCAATCTTTGCAGTACCTACCTCATTGGCAATACCTACGCAGGAGCCCTCGTCGTCGCTCAGTATTTGGGCAATGGCAGCCTTGAGTGACTTAAACGTACTCTTACTATTGATGCCCGCACCAACTAAGTTCTCACTATAACTAAGACCTGCCTCTGTGGTATAGTCTAGTCCTGCATTTTTGACAACAGCCAGTCGGCTGGCATTCTTTGAGGTCTCTCCTTCCCAAGCCACCTGCAGCTGGAAACAGCGTTGTTTCAGCAGGGTACAAATCTTTTGTGCATACTCAAGTTCCTGAGCACCTGTAATCTTTTCGAAATTTTTATAGGTATCATTGCCTTGGAATTCTGCAACCTTGCGGGGTTGACCGTTGCGGAAAAGAATGAATTCAAGTGCATGGAAACCAAGGATGGTCGCATCGTCCAACATCTCTTCATCCATACCGTTATTGAAATAGTTCAGCAACAATGTTCTGTTCAGAGGCCAAGAGTCAATGGTCGGGTCAATGTCGAAGTCAGAGGCTGCACCCATAAGGAATGCTTCTGAGCGCTCCCAATGCTGGCGGGCTGCTTTGAAGTCTGCACAAGCCTTATCGATTTGTGTCTGTGTAATCGTATTGACAGTCAGACCGTTCAAAGTTTTTTCAAGATTTTCCACATCGTCAGCCAAATCCGTGTATGTTGGAATAATCACGTTGGAAGCCAAATTCTTAAGAACGTCATAAAGGTACTTCTCCTGCTCATCGTTCAATTCAGATGAGGCTATAGTAGTATAGGCAGCCTCAAAATTAGTGACCACATTTGTACAGGCATCAATGGCTGCGTTTCCATAGCTCCTGTCCTTATACTTGTTGTCATTTCCTCCACCTCTACCAGTTGTGTCATCATCACCGCAGGCAGTGAAAGTCATACTCAAGGTAAATACTGTTGCAAATAACAACGCATAATTAAAAATCTTTTTCATTTTCTTTTCTATTTATTTATAAGTTACATTGTTTTCTTTTTCAATTCATCAATCTGCTGTTGCAGTTCGTTGATGCGCTTGTTCAGTTGCTCTACGTCATACTGCTCCTGCTGTGCCAGTTTCTTGTGGCCAAAGTCAAACCAACCTTCATAACCAACACCAATGTTCAGTGAGGGTTCGTCGTTATATAGTTCCTTCAGGAAACGATGAGAGTATTCAGCTTTTACCACTAACTGTTTGATGGGATAATAGTTAATTCCGAAGGCAAGGCGTTTTACCTCCGTATAGCTGTAGTCGGTACCTTTTGTCTGACTGGCATAAGGATTGTATTGCTCATAGCGTCCGAATACATACATTTTCTGTTGGTGATCGCGCAGATATCGAATTTGTGAGAAGATGTCGTAGCCTGCCTCGATACCGATGGCATAGGCGTTTTTGCTGACAAAGGCAGAGTGTTTGTAAGGCGATTTGGAATTCAGACGGTTATAGACATATTTCAGTTGCTCTGCATCACCAAGATAGCCATAGTCTGCTTGTCCACGGACAATCCAATTATGTGCATTATACGTGAAGTCGAAAGAGCCGACAGCCACAACACCTTTATACTCGGCATCCACACCATTGGCGTTACGCGGATAGCTGTTGCCGATGCTATGTCCATAGTAGCCGCTGAGTCCGATACGCAGACCTGGGACGGTATAATTGTCCATACGCAAAGCAATGCCGTATTTGTTGGCAATGTCAAACTCCAACGGTGACTTATGTCCCTTATGTATCCAACCCGTATTTGTGAAGTTATCCGCATTCAGACCAGCTAAGAATTGTGCCTCATAACGGAAGTCCTTATAGCGCCCCCAGAAGGACACACCCGTCTGATGCCAAGTGGAAGGCATGATGGTGTTCTCGCCCTCAGGACGATAGACGGTAAAGAAGTTCAGAGGTTCGTGATGGGCATTGTTCAGTCCTACAGGAACGACGATATGTCCGGCACGGATATTTGCCCAGGGAGTAAACGACTTCTGAATCCAGAACTGTTCCAGTTCCACTTCGCCGCCTTTCTCGGTTTCCTGTTCCCATTCACCACCTTCCTCGTCTTCTTTTTCATAAGCGATACCATTGCCGCCATGCTCGAACTCTATCTCTGTGCCAAAACTCCATCCTTTACCGAAGTCATAGCCTAAAAAGATGACGAAATGAGGAATGTCAAAACGTCCGTGACTGGGGTCGTTCTTATGCTCCTCAGGCTGACTGTATCTGCTGACGTGGTCGCTATAAAAGTTACGTGAGAAAGCGATTTCTCCATAGCCTCCTACAGTCAGACGGTCGAAGAAACCACGTTGTTGTATACTGTCGTTTTGTGCACAGACTGTCGTCATGCAACACACTGTTACAATTAGAAATATAACTCTTTTCATTTTATAAATTTATTATTTAAATTTTGCTGCAAAGGTACGCTATTTAGAAAATGTCTACAATACCTAAAAATGATGAATTTGTCTGAAACTATTGTGTAAGTCATACAAAAGCAGTAATTTTGCATCGTCAAAATATTAATTAGGTATAAGGGTATGAAGAATTTGAAGATGTATGAGGCCACTGATAAGATGATAACGCTTATCAAGGATAACTATAACCTGTTGCAGGCATTGGGGAGTTTTGGTATCAAACTGGGCTTTGGTGACAAGACTGTCCGTGAGACCTGCGAACTAAACCGTGTAGATACCTATACCTTCTTAGCGGTGGTGAACTTCACGATGAACGGCTATACCAACTACGATGAGGATAGTCAGATAGATATCCGTACGTTGCTTCGTTATTTAGAGGCCAGTCATACCTATTTCCTCGATTATCAGTTGCCGTCCATCCGCAGACAACTGGCAGAGAGTTTCAATGAACAGGACTCTTTAGGACATCTTATCATGAAGTTCTACGACGGCTATGCCCGTGAGATACAACGCCATATGAAGTATGAGGAGAAGACACTCTTCCCCTATGTCACTGCCTTGTTAGATGGTCGTCCCATGAACAACTATAATGTGGAGACATTCTCCAAACATCATGAGGCAACGGATAAGGCTTTGCGAGAGTTGAAACTCATGATTATTAAGTATCTGCCCTCTGACCCACAAAGCAATAATAAACTGACAGCGACACTCTATGATATCTATAATAATGAGGAATGGTTGATGCAACATGCTGAGGTGGAGGATCATATCTTCGTACCTGCCATCCGTCGTTTGGAAGAGGAGACGAAACAGAACGATGTGACGAAGAATATCTCTACGATGGTGTTCAAAAACGGACAGGATGCCAACGAGACGCTCTCCGATCGTGAGCGTGACGTCATTATTGCCTTGGTACAGGGCATGTCCAACAAAGAGATTGCCGACCATCTCTGTATCTCCGTCAATACCGTTATCACCCATCGCCGCAACATTGCGCGCAAACTACAGATACACTCTCCTGCAGGTCTTACCATCTATGCCATCGTGAATGGCCTCGTGGATATCTCAAGCGTAAAGTTATAAAATTCAGAAGTATTTCGTAATCTTTGCGTTCTGGAAGTTATTCATCTCGTTCATCATCCGGACAGCGGAATCAATGATGGGGAATGCGCATAAGGCACCTGTTCCCTCGCCTAATCGCAGTCCTAAATGCAACAAGGGACGTGCATCCACCATGTCAAGCATCATCTTGTGACCACTCTCGTCGCCACAATGGGTGAAAATCATGTAGTCTTGAGAGGCAGGATAGAGCCGGATAGCGGCCAATGCGCAGGCCGTCATAATAAATCCGTCGACTAATATAACAAGGTGTTGCTCTGCAGCGCGCAGCATAGCGCCAATCGCCGTAATCATTTCGAAACCACCGAAATATGAAAGGGGGCTGAGGGCTGAGGGCTGAGGTATGGCAGTGCGATAGTTTTTGAGAGCCTTCGAAAGGACATCATATTTATGACGAATACCATCGTTATTAAGACCAGCGCCAGCACCAATGCAGTCCTTCAACGGAATATCACCAAACAGACTCATCCAGATGCTCGAAGGTGATGTATTGCCAATACCCATTTCTCCAATGCAAAGGATGCGACAACCCTCTGCGATGCAATCATCCACAAGGTCACAGCCTACTTGAATGGCCTGATTAAATTCCTCCTCACTCATAGCGGGTTCATAGAGGAAGTTCTTCGTACCTCGCGTAATCTTCCTATCGATAATCGGTAATCTTTCACCTATCACCTCTGACCTCTCACAACTAAAATCGTAATCAACACCCACATCCACAACACGCAGTTTAAAACCATGCTGGCGACAAAACATATTGACGCCACCACCGCCACGAGTGAAGTTAATCATCTGTTGCCAGGTGACTTCACGGGGAGATACACTCACGCCCTCGCGTTCAATACCATGATCGCCACCCAAAAGCAGATGACAAGGATGTGCTAACGAAGGCTCTAACGTCTGCTGAATCAGACACACCTGCATGGCTAGCTCTTCCAATCGCCCTAACGAACCCTTGGGCTTGTTCAGATTATCAATCTTTGCTAGTATCGCTGCCTGCATCGAGCGGTCTACAGGATGAATGTCGAATGTCTTCATTTTACCTTAACTTCTATTCCTGATACCATCAGTATCACTTCATCGGCCTTCTGCGCAATATATTGGTTCATCCAACCTTGTAGGTCAGTAAACTTGCGCTGGAGGATATTTTCGCTGACACCACCCAAACCAATTTCATTCGTCACAAAGATATAGGTAGCATCATGGTCTGTAAACTGATTGAATTCTGCTTTCGCCAGTTCTAACGATTTGTCGACGTTTGAGTCATTGGTGAAGAAAAAGTTCGTGAGCCACAACGTCACACAGTCGATAACTACCACACGACCTGTCAGATTGTGACGGCTTAGAAACATCTCCTCCTCGATGTTCGTCCACTGAGGGCCGCGTCGCTCTTGGTGACGATGGACGCGTTCACGGAACTCGTCGTCCCACACTTTGGCAGTAGCCACATAGACGGGACAGTCCGATAGGCTTAATGCCAGTTCTTCTGCTTTTGTACTTTTGCCAGAGCGTTGGCCGCCAGTAATTAAAATAATCTTTTTCATAGGGCACAAACAACTAAATAAACTGCCAGTTCTACCAACAGGCACACCGCTCCACAACAGTCACCCGTATAGCCGCGGAGGTTGTTCCAAATAAGCAGGTAGAGGAAATACATCACGATGCAAGGTAGGAAGATGACCAGTTCCCAAGGCAGCCCCGTATACCATAGATATAACCCCATCGGCAACAGTCCTTGTATGGCGAGGCTGGCGCCAGCACGCCAGTCCATCTTGCGATAGACGGTCTTTGCCTTCGCGTCTTCCTCACGTCGGGCGTATGGCATCATCATGATGAGCTGTGCCGTCACCATGCGGGCATAAGGTGATGCCGCAAGAATGGTCAGTGCAGCCATCGTGGAGGACATTGACAGGAGCGTTGTCACTAATATAAGATGGTAAAGGATGAGTCCGATGACACCATACGTGCCAATGTGCGAGTCTTTCATGATGGTGAGGATGTGCTCGCGGTCAGAGCCTCCGCCTCCAAAGCCATCAAGGAAGTCCGCCAGTCCGTCTTCATGTAAAGCGCCTGTCACGAGCAGCCTGACCGCAATAGCCAACAGCACTGCCACCATGTAAGGCAGATACATGCTGCCCACCCATAGCGTTGCAGCCATTAGCCCACCCGTGAACCATCCCGTTAGCGGCCAGTGCTCCACCACCGTCTTATAACACTCCTGCGTTGGTTGGTGCAGTCGCCAGAAAGGCAGTCGTGTAAAAAAAATGAACGCTGCCCAAATGCGGTCGTACCATCTCGTTTGGTCAATACTCGTTTCCATATCTCCTTAGCATCCCTTTTATTTTACAATATCGCCATGATTTCCGACAATGTGTTAACTATGTAATTCGGAGCCAGCGCATCGTCAAAGGTCTTCACTCCCCAGCGGTTGAAGAGCATGGCGTCGATGCCCGCGTTCAGAGCCCCTTGGATGTCAGTTTGTAGGTTGTCACCAATCATCAGCGTCTTATTCCTATCGGCTCCCGACTGCCGTAAGGCATACTCGAAATATTCTCGTGACGGCTTATTGACACCTGCATCCTCGCTAAGGATGATTGTATCGAAGTAGTCGCGCAATCCACATGCTGCCAACTTCTTGTATTGAACCTCATGAAAGCCGTTGCTGCACATGTGTATCCGATATCCTTTGCCCTTTAAGTATTCCATCAATTCGTGGGCACCTTTTACCACTCCGGGTTTCGAAGAGCAGAAGTCAAGGAACCTGTCACTCATCTCCAGACAAAACTGTTCTGTGATATCAATACCACTGCCTGCACTTAACGGACGGCGGAAACGTTCCACAATCAGGTACGCCCGATCAATTACGCCACGGGAATAACGCCCCCACAAGTCAATGTTCGCTGCCCAATAGGCATCGTAGAATACTTGCGGACTATCGAAATAACGTTCCAAATGGAAAGCCTCATAAGTTTCGCTCAAGGCTACTACGGCATTGCCATAAGTGTCGTAGAGCGTATCGTCAAAATCGACAAACAGATCAGCGTATTTCAGCCTATTACTCATCATCAACTAGTTTACGTCGTCAAAAATACAAACAATTCTTGAAACGGCAAAACTTTTCGATAGATTTTAAGGATGAAAAAGCCGACAAATATATGATGCTTTCCACCTATCCACTATAGATGGTTGATATTTCTTTGAAAATGTCCATTTATTTAAAAAATGTATAATAAAACGACTTTTGCGAAAAAGAACGTCGATTTTAGGCAAAAAATGTGTAATTTTGCAAGCTGAAAACGTATATTGAGTAATAGGTATGACCCCGTTGGAATATAGGAAAGGAGGCATGAGGTGACAGAACATGTAGAGATTGTCAAGGTTGGAACCAATCGCCAGATGAATGATTTTGTCAATGTTGCAAAGTCTATTTACTGCGGAAAAGAGCAATATGTACCCGACCTGGACAGTGATATTCGTAACCTTTTCAATCCCAAGAAAAACCCGGGTATGAAGTTTTCTGTCATCCAGCCTTTTGTGGCCTATCGTCATGAAACACCTGTTGGTCGTATCGTCGGCATTGTCAACAAGAAGGCCAATGAGCATTGGAAAAGGAAGAATGTACGTTTTTCGATGATAGAGTTCATTGATGATATTGAAGTGTCGCGAGCTTTGATTGAGACTGTCAGCCAATGGGGGCAGGCACAGGGAATGGATACGCTGCAAGGACCGTTGGGTATCACCGACTTCGACAAGGAGGGTATGCTCGTGGAGGACTTCCATCTGACGGGTTCCATCAATACTATCTACAACCCTGACTACTACCCTCGCCATATGGAGGCATTGGGCCTGGAGAAGGAGGTGGACTGGGTGCAGATTCGCATCAATGTGCCAAAGGAGATTCCTGCCCGTTACCAGCGCGTAGCGCAGTACTGCAGGGAACAGATGGGGTTGAGGGTCATCAAACTGACTGACGATATGATTTGTCACAAGAGCTATGGCAAGAAGGTTTTCGACTTGTTGAACGAGGCCTACGAGCCGTTGTTCGGATTTAGCAAGCTCTCGGACGAGCAGGTCAACCAATTCCTGAAAAAATATATGCCTGTGGTTGACAAACGGCTGATACCCGTTATCGTTGATGAAAAAGACGACGTGGTGGGTGTGGCTATCACGATGGGCAGCCTTTCGCAGGCCATGCGAAAGGCTGGTGGCAGTTTTTGGCCTCTGGGTTGGTATCACCTGCTGAAGGCGTTGAAGTGGAAACACGAGGACAATGCAGAGATGCTATTGATTGCCGTTCGTCCTGACTTGCAGGGCTTTGGAGTGAATGCGTTGTTCTTTGAAGACCTAATACCTATATATAATAAGTATGGGTTCCGCTGGGCAGAGACAGGTCCCCAGCTGGAAGACAACGTGCGAGAACTGTCACAGTGGAAGCCTCTGAACCCGGAGATTGTTAAACGCCGCAGATGCTTTTGTAAGAAATTGAAAGATTAAAGAATTGAAGTTTTATAATAAGAGGATATGAATCGTGTAGTAATTACTGGAATGGGAATATGGTCGTGCTTGGGCATTACGCTCGATGAGGTGCGACAGTCCCTGTACGAAGGAAAGAGTGGTATCATCAAGAGTCAGGAACGTGTGGATGCTGGATTCCGTTCACCGTTTACAGCCAATGTGCCACGACCAGACTTGAAACTGTTTATTGGTCGCAACCAGCGGCAGTTTATGCCCGAGGAGGCACAGTATGCCTATATGGCAACGAAAGATGCTTTAGAGGCCGCTCGTCTGGATATGGACTATATTGACCAGCATGAGGTGGGTATTATCTATGGCAACGACTCCGTAGCCGAGGCCACGATGATTGCCCTCGACAAGTTCCGTAATGCCGGTTCGACGGCAGCTTGTGGAAGCGGCGCCATCTTCCAGTCGATGAACTCGACGGTGACGATGAACTTGGCCTGTCTCTTCCACCTGAAAGGTATCAACCTGACAGCCTCAGCAGCATGTGCCAGTGGTTCGCAGTCTATCGGACTAGGTACACTGCTTATCCGCAATGGCTTGCAGGAGTGTGTGGTCTGTGGTGGTGCCCAGGAAGCTAATATGTATGGTGTGGCTTCGTTCGACGGTATCCAGTCGTTTGCCTTGCGTGACGACGATGACGCCACAAAAGCCAGTCGTCCTTTTGACCGTGACCGTAACGGACTGGTACCTGGTGGTGGTGCAGCCACAGTTATCCTTGAGAGTTACGAGAGTGCTGTGCGTCGTGGAGCCCCCATTCTGGCAGAAATCGTAGGTTGGGGATTCTCTGGCAACGGTGATCATATCTCGACACCTAATGTGGCAGGACCAGCCCGTTCTTTGGAACTCTGTCTGAAAGATGCAGGCGTCGATCCCAAGGAGATCGGCTATGTGAATGCCCATGCTACCTCGACGAAGATTGGCGATGCCCGTGAGGCACAAGCTATTGCCCAATTCTTTGGCGAATGCAACGTGCCAGTAACCTCGACGAAGAGTCAGACTGGTCACGAAATGTGGATGGCTGGAGCATCGGAGATTATCTACTCGATGCTGATGATGAAAAATGATTTTATTGCTGGCAGTGTGAACTTCGAGAACCCCGATGAAGAGACTGCTTGTATCAATGTGCTCGGTGAGACGAAAAAGATACATTTCGATCAGTTCCTGAGCAACTCTTTCGGCTTCGGAGGAACCAATTCGACATTAATCATCAAAAACTTATAATATAAACAACAATGACAAGAAATGAGATTATTGAGCAGGTAAATGAACTGCTCGCCAACGAGTTTGAAGTAGAAGTAAGTGACATCACTCCAGAGGCTAACATCAAGGAAACATTGAGCCTCGATAGTCTGAGTTTGGTCGATATGGTGGCCCTGTTACAGGTGAACTACAAGGTGAACATCCCCGTAGCAGAGTTGCACAAGATACAGTCGTTCAACGACCTGTACGACTACATTGAGCAGCACATACCTGCATGAGGTATCAGGGTGAAGATATCAAACGACTCATACCACAACGTGAGCCGTTTATCATGGTGGATGAGATAGAGGTTGTCGACGACACACATGCCGTCACAACCTTTACTGTCCTTAGTGATACTTATTTTATCTTGCCTGATGCTACGATGTCCGAGACAGGGCTGATTGAGCATATCGCCCAGTCGTGCTCTGCTTTGATGGGCAGTCTGGCATTAGAACAGCACCTGACGAATCCGCCTGTCGGACTTATTGGCGAGGTGAAGCGTTTCGAATGCCAACGCCGACCCCTGGAAGGCGAAAAGGTGTGTACCACCATAGAATTTGGCTTTACTTTCGGTAATGTGACGATTGCTACGGGCGAGAGTCGTGTTGGCGAGGAACTGATAGCTAAGGCACAACTCAAAATATTTATGCAATAATGACGGACATCTTCATCCATATCTATCACTATTTCCGCAATCACCGCCTGGTATGCTGGTTGTCGATGGTTGCCCTGTTCGCCTTCTTCGGCTATTTTGCATTACAACTTCATCTCGAAGAGGATATCAACAAACTGATGCCCTCATCGAAGAATGAAGATGGCACCACCAAACTGGCCTTTGCTGACCTGAAAATCAAGGATAAGACCTTCTTGTTGTTCGAAGCTACAGAGGGTGCGGATGTCAACGTGCTTGCAGAAGTATGTGATGCTTTCGTTGACTCTTTGTTGGCACAGGATAAGGACTCTGTGATAGGTGATATATTTTACCGCTTGGATGAAGATCTGCTACCTAATGGCATTGACTATTTGTCAGAACATCTGCCAGCCTATATCGATACTACGGCCTATGCCCGTTTCGACACTTTGCTGACTCGTGAGCATTTCGTCCGTCAGATGCAGCAAAACCATGATGACTTGCTGAGTGAAGTGGGAGAAATGTTCCCGGAACTGATAGAGATGGACCCCATAGGTATGCGCAATGTCTTGGCAGAGCAGATGAAACCTTTGTTGAGCGCTGGCTCCTACCAGACCATCGACAACCACTTCTTTGTGCCTGACTCTACTGTATGCATTGCCTTTATAACCCCTCGTTTCTCATCCACGAATACGGGACAGGGTTCTGCGCTCTTTGAGCAGTTGAACCAGCTAATCAGCCAGTTCTCCACAGCTCATCCCAATGTACGTATCACTTATCATGGCACACCAGCCAGTGGATACTACAATTCGACACAGATTAAACATGACCTAACGACGACCATCACAGGAGCACTTGTTTTGGTACTATTATTCCTGTTATTCTGTTTCCGCAGATGGGATACCATTCCCTTGCTGTTACTTCCCGTTGTTTTCGGTACGCTGTTTGGATTGTCAATGATGTATTGGTTGAAAGGCGAGTTCTCGCTGTTAGCCTTAGGAATTGGCGGTGTCGTATTGGGAGTGGCACTGAGTTATGTGCTCCATATCCTGACACATCACCAGTATGTCGGCGATGGCGAGCAGATGCTGCGCGATCAGGTTAAACCTGTGCTATTGGGATGTGTCACGACTATCGGTTCTTTTGCAGGACTTATCTTCATCAATACAGCTCTTTTGCAAGACTTCGGACTATTTGCAGCCTTCGCCATCCTCGGTACCACTCTGTTTTCACTTATCTGGCTGCCACAGATGCTCAGCAGCAAGACCAATCCTACCTCATTTAAGTGGCTCGACCGCATCAACACCTATCCCTTTGATCAGAACAAACCATTGTTGGTCTGTGTCACCCTGTTTATTATCGTTGGTGTGGGAGCCTATTTCGTGGGTGGTACCCGTTTTGATGCCGATATGCACAATCTGGGTTATCTGGATGACATGACGGAGTATTCTGAACAATTGCTGCGTGAAAAGACCTACACGGGAGACAAAACCAAGTATTTTGCCAGCAAAGGCACGACGATGGAGGAAGCCATTGAACACTTTGCTATCCTCGATCATAAACTCGACTCGCTGCAGCAACTAGGACTTGTGAAGAGTTACACCCATACCAACCAGATTTTCGTACCCCTGCGTATCCAGCAGGAGCGCATAGAGGCATGGAAGAATTTCTGGAAACCAGAAAAGCTCGCCAAAGTGCGAACATTGATAGCACAGACGGCACCACAGGCTGACCTCAACGCAGAAGCCTTCGATACCTTCTTCGAGATGGCGAATCGTGACTTTGAGTCAGATTCGCTCTATGCCGCTGGACTGATACCTGTGGGCTACCAGTCGACGCTGATGGAACGGTCGTATGACGGCAATTATCTCTGTTTTACTTCAGTACGTTGCGCCAACGACTCCGTGCGTAGCAGTGAGAGCGATTATATCCGCATCTGTGATGCCGTCAGCAGTAATCCCCACCTGTTGGTACTTGATACCTATTATTATACCACAGATACATTGCTTCAGATGAATGACGACTTCAACGTGCTGCAATGGCTCTCCATGCTGTTCGTGCTTGTCGTGCTGCTGTTGAGTTTCCGTTTCAACATCCGACATACGCTGCTCGCTTTTATGCCCATCCTACTTAGCTGGCTCATCGTATTGGGATATATGGTGCTATTTGATGTGCGGTTCAACCTCATCAGCATTATAATCTCCACGTTCATTTTCGGTATCGGTGTGGATTACAGCATCTTTGTGATGAACGGGCTTACCGCAAAAGATACAGACAAACTACATTATCATAAGACGGCCATCCTGTTGAGTGCCGTTACATTGATTACTACGGTTGGCAGTATGCTGATTGCCAGCCATCCTGCCATCCGCAGTGTCGGATTCTCAACCCTCGTTGGACTACTCTCCGCTATCATATTGGCTTACGTCTTGCAACCTGCCATTTATAGGAAGTTAAAGAGGTCATAGTAAAGTTCTGAGCATGAAGTATGATGTCGTCATAATAGGAAGTGGACTGGGAGGTCTGATATGTGCCCGACAACTGGCACAGTCCGGAAGGAGTGTACTGGTGTTGGAGCGTCATGCACAACCCGGAGGCTGCTTGCAGAGTTACCGTCGTGGCGACATGGACTTTGATACGGGACTGCATTATGTAGGAGGCTTGGCAGAAGGCCAGCCCTTACACGAAGCCTTTGAAAAGCTGGGACTGATGGGGCTACCCTGGCATAGATTGGATGCGAATGGTTTTGATCAGATAACCATTGGCAAGAAAACCTTCCCGTTGGCAGAGGGGTTCGACCGTTTCGCTGCTGTGCTTGGAGAATATTTTCCCAATGAGAAGGATGGCTTGAGTCAGTATGTAAAGATGCTTGAACATCTGCCCCCTATGGAGGAAATCAGCCAGGTGGGTGCCTATGACTATTTGAAGTCGCTCTTCCACGACCCACTGCTCATCAACGTACTTTCTGGTACAGCCATGAAGATGGAACTGAGGCGTGAATCGTTGCCGTTATTCAACTTTACCCATTCGATGAGTAGCTATATCCAGAGCAGTTGGCGACTGAAGGGTGGGGGTGATCTTATCGTTGGCTCGCTGACAAAGGATATTAAGGACTTTGGTGGTGAAATCGTCTGTCGTGCAGAGGTGCAGGAACTTGTGGAGAAGGGTGGTAGGATTGTGACGGCGAAATGTGCTGATGGTAAGACCTATGAAGGAACAATCTTTATCAGCGACGCTCATCCGCAGTTGACGTTCAGTTGGATCAAGGAGTCGTACCTGCTGAAGGGTATTTTCCGCCGACGTATTAATGCGCTGGAGAATACTTTTGGTGTGTTTACGGCATCGTTGGTGCTGAAGCCAGATACGTTGCCTTACTTTAACCATAATAAATATGTGTATAGGAAGGCGAATGTATGGACATTTGGCGAGGATATAGGTGGCGTAGGTGGTGTCATGGTGAGTTGCAGGGTGCCAGAGAGTGGAGACTATGCCCGACAGGTAGACCTGCTGACCCCTATGCCGGAGGTGCTTTATAAAGCGTGGGAAAACACGAAGGTTGGTCGTCGCGGTGAGGCGTACGAACAACACAAGAAATATGTGACTAATGAATGTATACGCTTGGCTGAGAGGGTTTTACCTGGACTACGCGATATGATAGAGAAGCGATATATCAGTACTCCCTTGACGTGGCGCGACTATACGCTGTCGCCTTGTGGTTCTGCTTTTGGCATTAGGAAAGACTATCGTCAGCCGCTGCTGACCATGCTGTCGCCCAAGACACCGATACCTAACCTGTTCCTGACGGGACAGAGTCTGGTGCTGCACGGACTGGAGGGCGTGACAATGACCGCATTCAATACATTGGAAGAAGTTAAGAAAATAAGAAATTAAGAATATATGAGTAAATATGCATTAGTAACGGGTGGTAGCCGAGGTATCGGACGAGCCATTTGCGTGAGACTAGCCCAGGAGGGCTATCGGGTCATCATCAATTATGCCAGCAATGAAGCTGAGGCACAGAATACATTGAAGATGACAGGTGAGAACGGAGAGTTATTGCCTTTCGACGTGAGCAATGTCGAACAGACACGTGCAGCTCTCAGCGATTGGCAGCAGCGCCACCCTGAGGACTATATCGAAGTGGTGGTCAACAATGCGGGCATCCGTCGTGACAATGTGATGGCGCTGATGCCCGAGGAAGACTGGCACCGCGTGCTCGACATCACCCTGTCGGGCTTCTATAATGTTACGCAGCCCCTGCTTCCCGCCATGCAGCTGCACAAGTTCGGACGCATTGTCAATATGGCGAGTGTCAGCGGTCTGAAAGGTCTTCCTGGACAGACCAACTACTCAGCAGCTAAGGGCGGTATCATCGCTGCTACGAAAGCTTTGGCCCAGGAGGTGGCTCGACGTGGTATCACCGTTAATGCTGTGGCACCAGGATTCATCAAGACCGATATGACGGAGGGTCTGAATGAGGGCGAACTGAAGAAACTGATTCCTGCTAACCGTTTCGGAACCCCTGAGGAAGTGGCCGATCTGGTGGCTTTCCTGGTATCGCCGAATGCAGGCTACATCACAGGTAATGTCGTATCAATCAATGGAGGAATGTATACTTAATCAAGAATATAGGAGGTAAGAATGATGAAAGCAAAATATCTGATTATTTTATTCTGCATGCTGGCTTGCCACGTCAATGCCCAGCAGAGTGTGACCAAGGTGAGCCACTCGAAGGCTGTCAAGACCGACGTCGTGACAACTGGCGAGGTGACTATTAAGAAACCTGACTACATCAGTATCTCGACAGACGGTGGACGCGACCTGTTACTGATGAATGGTACGCAGTTTACCATGACGCAGAAGGGTAAGAAACATGTTACTGACAGTCGGAAGAATGCGTTGTTTGCCGACTTCCACGCCGTGCTGAAAGCCGTTATTAACGGGCAGCCCATTCCTACGGGTAACGACATCAAGGTGGTGACGACGGGTGGTGAGCAGACCGTCACGATTACTCCGTCAGGGAAGAAACGCCAGATGTTCACTTCGTTCGTGCTCGTTGTCGACAGTAAGTCGTCGGCCATGAAGCGCCTGCGCATGAACGGGCGTAACAATAGCTATACAGAATATCTTTTTAAGTAAAAAAATAGAAGTTTGAAGAGCAACAGATTTACTACTGCATTTGTAGTCTTCCTGTTCTCGATGCTTGCACAGCACATTAATGCCCAGCAGATTACGGGTGTTGTGACAGATGCAGAGACGGGCGACAGCATACCGATGGCCAGTGTGGTGTACAAGGGTCATCAGGTGGCTGCTATTTCCACGGTTGACGGAAAATATACCATTGCCCGTCATGAGGGTTGGAACATCACGTTCAGTGCCGTAGGATATAAATCACGCATCATAGCTGTCAACAAAAAGACCAAGGCTCATCTGAACATCAAACTGCAGCCCGACAAGCAGATGCTGGAGGAAGTGACTGTCAGGGCCAAGCGTAGCCGATACAGTCGCAAGAACAATCCTGCTGTTGAGCTGATGAAACGTGTGGTGGCTGCTAAGAAAAAGACCGACCTTAGCCTGAATGACTACTATCAGTATAACAAATACGACAAAATTACGCTCTCGCTCAACGACTTGAAGCCAGAGCAACTGGAGCAGAACCCCTTCAAGAAACACCCCTGGCTTCTGGAGCAGGTAGAGGTGAGTAAAGTTACAGGCAAGAACATCCTTCCCGTCAGTGTCGACGAGACGGTATCACAGAAAATCTATCGCCGTGATCCCCAGTCGGAGAAGACCATTATTATGGGACAGACGTCGAAAGGCCTCAACGACCTGTTTCAGACAGGCGACATCATCAACACCGTTCTCAAAGATGTCTTTACGGATATCGACCTTTATCAGGACCATATCCGACTGCTGCAGTATCCCTTTATATCACCCATCAGCAACGAAGGCATTGGTTTCTACCGATATTATATAGAGGATACGCTGAAGATAGAACGCGACTCGTGCATCCACCTCCACTTCCTGCCCAATAACCAGAACGATATGGGATTCCGTGGCGACCTCTATATCCTGAAGGACTCGTCGCTCCACGTGCGCCGTTGCGTGATGACCATCCCTAAACAGTCGAATGTCAACTTCGTGGAAAACGTGCAGATTTTGCAGGAGTATGAGAAGCTGCCTGATGGGCAGTGGGTACTGTCGAAAGATGATATGACTACTGATCTTCAGATTCTCAGTTTCCTGCGTTCAGCTACCGTCACGCGTACCACCCGTCTGACAGACTATAGCTTCGACCCCATTCCCAAGAAACTCTTCAAGGGTATGGCCAAGGAGGTGACGGAGGCAGATGCAGAGATGCGCGACGATAAGTTCTGGGATCAGTACCGACAGGTGGAACTGACGAAGAGCGAAAGTGGCATGGACCGTTTTGTCAAGCGTATTGAGAATATGAAGGGCATGAAGTATGTGATCTTCGCCTTGAAGGCGCTCTTCGAGAATTCCATAGAGACCAGTACGCCCAACTACATTGATATCTGTCCTGTCAATACGATTCTCAGTCATAACTATGTGGACGGATGGCGCTCGCGACTGAGCCTGAAAACCACCGCCAACCTCAACAAGCACTTCTTCCTCAGCGGCTATTATGGTCGCGGCTGGGGGAGCAAGAAAAACTATTATATGGCTGAGATAACCTATTCGTTGAATCCCAAGAAGTATCTTCCCCATGAGTTCCCACGCCGTACAATGACCATTCAGATTAACAGGGATGTCATGTCGCCTGGCGACCGTTTCATGGATACAGATAAGGATAACTTCATGGTGGCTATCAAATGGGCAAAGATTGATAAGATGATGCTCTATAACCGCCATCAGGTCACCTTCGAATATGAAACTGACTGGGGACTGAAAGCCACACTGAATGGTAAGCTTGAAGAGAACGAGGCCTGCGGAGCCATGACTTTCCAAACGCTTGATAAGCCACGCCCCACGGAATACTGTCGCACGGGTAATGGTCTCTTTATCCATACTACGGAAATAACAGGCCGATTGCGCTATGCACCAGGCGAGACCTATATCAACAATAAGTTGCGCCGTCGTGTCATCAATCTGGATGCTCCCGTCTTCAGTATTGCACATACCATAGGCTTCGATGGAATATTAGGTGGCGAATACAACTATAACTATACGGAGGCACACATCTACAAACGCTTCTGGCTCAGCAGTTGGGGAAAACTCGATGTCTCCCTTAAAGCTGGAATCCAGTGGAATCAGGTGCCTTATCCGTTGCTGATATTCCCAGCTGCCAACCAGTCGTATATTATTGCTCCAGAGACATTCAATCTGATTAACACGATGGAGTTCCTCAACGACCGTTTTGCATCACTCATGGTATCATGGGACTTGAACGGAAAGATTTTCAACCGCATCCCCTTGATGAAGAAACTCCATTGGCGCGAGTATATCGGTTTCCGCGTGCTCTGGGGAAAACTCACCGATAAGAACAATCCTTTCCTTGAGCAGAATCAGGGGAGTTCTCGGTTGATGTATTTCCCTGAAGGTACTCACGTGATGGATCCGAATAAGCCCTATGCTGAAATCGTTCTTGGCATCCACAACATCTTCAAATTCTTCCATGTTGAGTATGTCCGTCGCTTGAACTACAACGAATTGCCGACCAGTCCTAAATGGGGTATGCGATATGTGATAGCTTTCAGTTTCTGAAATCGAAAACCTTAAAGAGAATAGGTATGATAACAGTAAATTTCAAACAAGGACGACTGATAGGGTCTATAGCTTCCCTGCTCGTGGGATTACTTGTATTGACGGCTTGTGGCAGTAAGAAGACTTCTTCCGTAGTAGGAGAGGCTGCAGGTGACTGGGACTCTGCCTCCATCATCCGTCCACAGTATGCCAAAGGCTTTTTGGTGAAGTATCTGGACGGCGGGGTGCGACTGGTGGAGGTGTCAGACCCTCAGAAAGATACTGACAAGATGCCCATCAGTTATCAGTTTGCCTTGGTGCCGAAAAGCAGCGATGCCCAAGTGCCTGAGGGTTATACGAGGGTAGAGGTGCCTGTCAGTCGTACGCTGGTGATGACGATGCTGCAGCTCTCGAACTTCACGGCATTGGATGCGCACGACGTCGTGAAAGGCATCACTGGAACGAAGAATCTGTTTAACAAGGATATCAAGCAACGGGTGAAGGATGGCCGTATCGTGAAAATCGGTATGGAGGGTGAGTTCGACCCAGAACTGATACTTGCTGCAAATCCTGAAGTAATTTTCATATCTCCTTTTAAACGTGGAGGTTATGACGCCATCAAAGAGACTGGTATTACGCTGATTCCGCATCTAGGCTATAAGGAGTTGGAGGCACTCGGACAGGCTGAGTGGGTGAAGTTCGTCGGTTTGTTTATCGGTAAGGAAAAGGAGGCTAACGAACTCTTTGCTGGTATCGAACAGCGTTATAACAGTTTAAAGTTGAAAGTTGATAGTTTAAAGTTGAAAGAGCTTCCTACAGTCTTTAGTGGTGAGATGCATGGTGGCAACTGGTATGCCGTAGGCGGTAGGAACTTCCTCGCCCAGTTGTTCCGTGATGCAGGTGCCGAGTATATTATCAAGAACGATGATACGGGTGGCTCGAACATCGAGTTTGAACAGATGTACGCAATGGCGGCAAATGCTGACTACTGGCGTATTCTGAACAGTTATCCCGATACGTTCTCCTATGAGGCGCTGAAAGCCTCCGAACCCCGTAATGAACTCTTCAAGGCGTTCAAGGAGAAGAAGGTCATCTACTGCAATATGAAGCAGACTCCTTATTACGAGTCGACGCCTGTAGAGCCTGACGTAGTACTGAAAGACCTGTTGGCCATCTTCCATCCGGAACTGGTAGAGAAGGACTATCAACCGAAATACTATCGCCTGTTGAAATGAGAAATCGTGTACTTCCCATCATCCTATTATTAGTATTGGGCATCCTGATACTGTTTGTGCTGAACCTGTTGCTGGGTACTGTGAAGATTCCCGTAGGTGACATCGTTGCTACGCTAATGGGGAGTCAAGAGGTATCGGAGATTACGCGTAATATCATCTGGAGTTCACGAGTGCCGCAGGCGCTGACGGCAATGGTAGCTGGTGCAGGACTGGCTGTAAGTGGTTTGCAGATGCAGACCGTATTCCGCAATCCGCTGGCAGGTCCGTCGGTGTTGGGAATCTCCAATGGTGCCTCGCTGGGTGTGGCCTTTGTCGTATTGCTGTCAGGTTCCTTGGGAGGTGTCGCCCTGAGTCGCTTAGGCTATATCGGCGATGTGGCGATGTCGGTGGCTGCCATTGTCGGTGCCCTTGCCGTGATGACGCTGATTCTCTATGTGTCACAGAAGGTAAAAGGCAATGTCACCTTGCTGATTATCGGTGTGATGATTGGCTATCTCGCCACAGCGGTGATTGGCGTCTTGAAGTTTTTCTCTGCCGAAGAGGACATCAAGGCTTATGTGGTGTGGGGACTGGGTTCCTTTGCGCGAGTGTCTGGCAACCAGATGGTGCTCTTCGTCGTATTGATGGCCATCCTGTTGCCGTTGAGCATGTTGCTGATAAAGACGATGAATTTGTTGCTGTTGGGCGACGGCTATGCCCGTAACTTAGGCTTGAACATCCGTCGGGCCCGCATGCAGGTCATTCTCTGTTCTGGTGTGTTGGTGGCTATTGTAACCGCCTATTGCGGACCCATCATGTTCATCGGACTGGCTGTGCCGCACCTCTGTCGCGCCCTTTTCCGCAGCAGCGACCATCGTATCCTGATGCCTGGAACCCTCTTGGCAGGAGCCGCCTTGGCGTTGTTCTGCAATTTGGTGGCTCGCATGCCTGGCTTCGAGGGAGCCCTGCCTGTCAATAGTGTGACGGCCTTAGTAGGTGCCCCTGTCATTGCGGGTGTATTGTTCCGTCGTCATCAATCAATAGAAGAGTAAGTTCCGTATGGGGAACTAATAGCAGACAATGCCGCATACAATGTTGGATGATGACCCGACAGAAGTCTTCCGTCTTTTCTTTAGGTATTTTCTCCCATAATTCTCGGGCGAGCGTCAGTTGGCTGTCGACGATGGAAAGCTGACAGTTGGCCTCTTGCAGCATTTGCTGGATGAAATCCTTGTTCATCGTAGAACGGCGACTATGGGTATCCAAATGGCCTTCAGCCAGTTTCACGGCTTTTCCTAACATCACGCCGAGGGTGACCTGGGGAATTTGTAATTCATCAGCCATCTTCAACGTCTCACCGATATAGTTGCCATATTGCACGAAAGCCTGTTGGGGCAGGTTAGGGTAGCGGTCTTTGAGGTATCGCTCGCTTTTGCCACCGCTGTTGATGACCACACGATCCGTTCCGCTGGCCTTAGCCACCTCCATACATTTACGGATACTGCTGATAAAAGCCTCCTCAGAGAATGGTTTTACGATGCCGCTTACGCCAATAATTGAGATGCCTCCCTCGATGCCCAGTCGCGGATTGAAGGTTTTTTTGGCAATTTTCTCACCGTTGGGGATGCTGATAGTAACTTTTAGAGGTGAGAGGTGAGAGGTGAGAGGTGAGAGAATAGATTGGAGGTTCTCTCGTATCATCTCACGAGGTCCTTTGTTGATGGCTGCCTCTCCTGGCGGAAAGTCAAAGCCGGGTAGTGTGAATCGGCCCACGCCCTCGCCGCCTTTGATTTCAAAACCATCGGAATGCTCCACACTTGCCCTTACCTCTATACCATTCGTCACGTCAGGGTCGTCACCAGCCTCCTTGATACAGAAGGCATAGCCCTCGCCATATCCGACGGCTACAGCAATCGTCTCGCCATTTGGCAATAGTACAGGCACCTCCGAAGGAGTCTCTTCTTTCGTCAGTCTTATGGTAGCAGCCACTGCCGCCGCTGTGGCACACGTCCCCGTCGTCAGTCCGCTATGCAACGGGAAGAAGTCGGGTAGGATACGCTCTATGGAACGCCGCAAACCATAAGGTCCATTGACGATGTTGGAAAACAATAATTGCGAGCGTTTGATGACAATCATCCGCATCCCTTTAGCTTTCGCTTCCTCCACCTTCTCGACATAACCGCCACTCAGTCCCGACTCTTTCATCAGGATGGCATCCGCCTCGGGCATAGTCTCATCCTCATAGAAACAAAGCTGTTCGTCCGTCGCCCCTTGTTGGCGAGCCAGCTCCATGCTGCTCTCCCGATTCAGTATTCTGTAGACGACCTTCACCCCCTTAGACTCCAACCACTTCAGCTTGCCGATGCTCTGCACACCCGTTGTGGCGAGCAAGGAACGAATGTCCGTCGGCACCTGTGAGTAGTCGTCAATCCAAGTGATGTCCTTGTCTCGTGGAGGGTAGATGCGTTCGTAGCGAATGACGGGAATCTGCATCTCGGAAGCCACATCAGCTATCGTATCATGCAGCGTCGAGGCAAAAGGGTGGGCGGCATCCACCATCAACTGTATCTCGTGCTCACGGACAAACGCCTTCATCGCCTCACTGTCCATCGCACCATCCGTGCGCTGCCCGTAGCGTAGCGTGATATCCTGCTCGCCAGTCTTCGTACTGTAGAAGTAAGGCGACCCTGCCTCTTCCAGTACCTCTACGGCCTTGCGTCCTTCCGTTGCTCCTCCGAATACCAGTATCATGATTCCAACTGTTTCATTCTTCTATTCGTACTGCAAAGATACGACTTTTTTGTTAATATGTTATGCTTTATTCAGCAAAACGTGTACGTTCGCATTTTTATTAACACAGAGGCTCTGGAAAATCTCGAGCCTCTGTGTCTCTTTGTCCAATCCTTACCGCTTCCTGTTAGGTGTTCTGAATGCTAACCGATGAAAAGAAAAGCGGCGCATCCGTTGTGGGTGCGCCGCTTGCTATAGATAGGATAGGGGATTAATCCTCCCAATTCTCCTGTGACTTGCGGATGTAAGTCTTGTAACGGATCTGAGCCATCTTCTGTGCCTCAGCGAACAGCTCCTCGGCCTCGTTAGGATATGCCTTCTTCACTGACAGGTAACGAACCTCACCGAGCAGGAAGTCGTGGAAGTTCTCCCAGTTAGGCTCCTTAGAGTCGAGTGAGAATGGATTCTTGCCTTCCTCAGCCAGAGCTGGGTTGTAGCGCCACAGGTGCCAGTAACCGCACTCCACAGCCTTCTTCTCCTCGGCCTGGCTCTTACCCATACCGCCCTTGGCCTTCAGACCGTGGTTGATACATGGAGCGTAGGCGATGATGATTGAAGGTCCGTGCCAAGCCTCAGCCTCGCGGATAGCCTTGAGGGTCTGTGCGTGGTCGGCGCCCATAGCAATCTGAGCTACATATACATAACCATAAGTGGTAGCAATCATACCCAGATCCTTCTTGCGGATGCGCTTACCCTGAGCAGCGAACTGTGCGATAGCACCAAGAGGAGTAGCCTTAGAAGCCTGACCACCGGTGTTAGAGTAAACCTCGGTATCGAGTACCAGGATGTTAACATCCTCGCCAGAAGCAATCACGTGGTCGAGACCGCCGTAACCGATGTCGTAAGAGGCACCGTCACCACCGATGATCCACTGTGAACGCTTAACCAGGTAGTGATCCAGAGTCTGGAGCTCCTTGCAAACTGGGCAGCCCTTAGCAGCGCTCTCGGCGATGCAAGCACGAAGCTTTGGAGCAATCTCCTTAGTCTTCTCAGCGTCGTCCTGATTAGCAATCCACTCCTGAGCAAGTGCCTTGTACTCGTCGCTAGCGTTGCCGTCGATCATCTCCTGCAGCAGCTTAGCTACGCGCTCCTTCATCTTCTTGTTACCAAGAGCCATACCCAGACCGAACTCGCAGAAGTCCTCGAACAGAGAGTTGTTGAATACAGGACCCTGACCCTTCTCGTTCTTAGTGTAAGGTGTAGAAGGAATAGAAGCAGAGTAGATTGAAGAACATCCAGTAGCGTTGGCAATCATCTGGCGATCACCGAACAGCTGAGAAATCAGCTTAACGTATGGAGTCTCACCGCAACCAGAGCAAGCGCCAGAGAACTCGAACAGAGGCTGAGCGAACTGTGAGTTCTTAACATTGCTCTTGATGTCAACCAGGTTCTGCTTGCTCTTAACGTTCTTAACCAGGTACTCCCAGTTCTTAGCCTCCTGAACCATATCGGCAGCATCAGGATTGAATGGAGCCATGGTAAGAGCCTTACCAGTCTTAGGATTGCCTGGGCAGATATCAGCACAGTTACCGCAACCCAGACAGTCGAGTACTGAAGTCTCGATGCGGAAGTGCATGCCCTTCATAGCGGCAGGAGCCTTCATCTCGAGAGTATCAGCAGCAGCTGCGAAGCCCTTCAGCTCCTCGTCGTCGAGAACGAATGGACGGATAGCAGCGTGAGGACAGATGTAAGCACACTGGTTACACTGGATACAGTTGTCCTTGTTCCAAACAGGAACGAAGGCCTCAACACCACGCTTCTCGTAAGCGGCTGTACCAACCTCCCAAGAACCGTCGACGGTGTTGTGCTTAACGAAGTCAGAAACCTTCAGCAGGTCACCGGCCTGAGCGTTGATAGGACGAACCAGCTCCTTAACGAATGCGGGTGCATCGTCCTGCTTCTCAGCGTCGTCAGCCAGGTTAGCCCACTCAGGCTTAACTGTGAGCTGAACATACTCACCACCACGATCGATAGCGGCATAGTTCTTATCTACAACATCCTGACCCTTAGCTCCGTAAGACTTCAAGGCAGCAGCCTTCATCTTCTCAACAGCCAGCTCTACGGGGATTACGCCTGTAATACGGAAGAAGGCACTCTGCAGGATAGTGTTGGTACGGTTACCCAGACCAATCTCCTGAGCAATCTTAGTAGCGTTGATGGTATAAACAGTAATGTTGTTCTGTGCGAAGTAACGCTTTACCTTGTTAGGCATGAACTTCTCGAGCTCGTCGGCGTCGAAGATAGTGTTCAGCAGGAACTGACCGTTCTTCTGCAGACCGCGAGTTACATCGTACATGTGGAGGTAAGCCTGAACGTGGCAAGCCACAAAGTTAGGTGTGGTCACCAGATAGGTAGAGCGGATAGGTGTATCACCGAAACGCAGGTGAGAGCAGGTGAAACCTCCCGACTTCTTAGAGTCGTAAGAGAAGTAAGCCTGACAGTACTTGTCGGTGTTGTCACCAATAATCTTCACTGAGTTCTTGTTAGCACCAACGGTACCATCGGCACCCAGACCGTAGAACTTAGCCTGGAACATGCCTGCACCACCGAGGGCAATCTCCTCAACCTCAGGCAGTGAGGTGAAGGTCACGTCGTCTACGATACCAATGGTGAAGTGGTTCTTGGGCTCGGGCATAGCGAGGTTGTTGAACACGCTGATGATCTGAGCGGGAGTGGTGTCGTGAGAACCAAGACCGTAGCGGCCACCCACGATGATAGGACGATCCTGAACATCGAAGAAGGCATCCTTCACGTCGAGGTACAGAGGCTCACCGTTAGCACCGGGCTCCTTGGTACGGTCGAGAACGGCAATCTTCTTCACGCTCTTGGGAACAGCAGCGAGCAGGTGCTTCACGCTGAACGGACGATAGAGGTGAACAGAGATCATACCAACCTTCTGACCCTGAGCGTTCAGGTAGTCGATAGCCTCGCGGGCTGCATCGGTAGCAGAACCCATCAGGATAATCATGCGGTCGGCATCCTTAGCTCCGTAGTAAGAGAAGAGGTGATACTCACGACCAGTGATCTTAGAGAGCTCGCCCAGATACTTCTCAACAACCTCGGGTACTGCATCGTAGTAAGGATTACAAGCCTCACGGTGTGTGAAGAAGGTCTCGGGGTTCTCAGCGGTACCACGCGTGATAGGACGCTCTGGGCTCATAGCACGATCGCGGAAACGCTTGATGTACTCTTCCTTCACGAGCGGACGAACATCCTCCTGGTCGAGCAGCTCGATCTTGTGATACTCGTGAGAGGTGCGGAAACCGTCGAAGAAGTTAACGAACGGAACGCAGGTCTCGAGAGAAGCCAGGTGAGCAGCAGCGGTCATATCCATCACCTCCTGTACTGAACCCTCGCAGAGCATAGCGAAACCAGTCTGACGGCAAGCCATCACGTCCTGGTGGTCACCGAAGATACACAGAGAGTGAGAAGCCAGCGTACGGGCAGAAACGTCGAATACGCAAGGGATCAGCTCACCGGCAATCTTGTACATGTTAGGAATCATCAGGAGCAGACCCTGAGAAGCAGTGAAGGTGGTGGTCAAAGCACCAGCCTGCAGAGAACCGTGAACGGCACCGGCAGCACCAGCCTCAGACTGCATTTCCTGAACACTGACGGTCTGGCCCCAAAGGTTCTTACGACCACGGGCAGCCCACTCGTCAACATGCTCCGCCATAGGCGAAGACGGGGTGATGGGGTAGATAGCAGCTACCTCCGAGAACATATAGCTCACGTGAGCCGCAGCCTCGTTACCATCACAGGTGATAAATTTCTTTTCTTTAGCCATTTGTTTGTAAATGTATTAAATGAATGAAAATATTTGTTTAGTATAAAAATCCTAATAGCCACAGCGGAATCTGATTATCCTTGCCAATCTCTGTATTATAACGGGCATAGATCGTATCAGGCGCGTACCTTATTCTATTATGCGAGTCAGCGTCGCAGACACGGAACTTGATTTTTTCGTCTACGATGTAGATGGAGTCACGATTCCCCTCGTTGACCTTATGGTCTTTCCACATAGAATTGACGAAGAAGGTCTCCATTGCCGTCTGCTTCTCCACATGAATGGGATAGATGGCGTAAAGCAGGTTGGAATTGTGGAGCATCACCTTTGCAGGTTTCTTGGGGAAGTCCTCGCCGACGGGATAGATCATGTTCAGAAGGCGAGCGTCGGTCAGATACTTCATGTAGTTCATAATCGTAGCTCGCGAAGTCTCAATGTTTTCAGCCAATTTGCTGACATTGGGAGCCTTGGGACCACCTTCAGCCAACTGATAGAACAGCTTCTTGATTTTCGTGAGGTATTTCAGTTCAATCTGTTTAATGAGCAGAATGTCGACCTCAGTCATCATGTTCATCGTTTTCAGCAGATTCTCCGAGTAATTACGGTGCTCCTGAAAGAAGGGGTAGAAACCGTGGTGGATGTAGTCCTGAAAGTATCGGTTGGGTGAAACTTTGGGCAGGATCTGCTTGATGATACGCTCATGTTCGTGTAAGATTTCGTCAAGCGTATAGGGCTTGAAGTCATTGCCCGTCATCAGATTGATGAACTCACGGAAGGAGAAACCGCGAAGGTTATAGCTCTTCACAATGCCGTTCAACTCTGGATTCTCCTCCTTCAGACGCATCACACTCGATCCTGTAAAAACAATCTTCAGTCCAGGGTACTCGTCGTAACATCGGCGCAGTTCCTTCGACCAGTCATCTTGTTTGAACACTTGGTCTATTAACAGCACGCGTCCTCCCTTGTGGTAGAACTCTCTTGCAAAGTCGGCAATGCCACGTCCCTGAAAATAGAAGTTGTTCATGTTGATATAAAGACACTGTTTATCCTGAATGTCAAAGTGTTCCTTGGCATACTGGAGCAGGAAGGTGGTCTTTCCTACGCCTCTCGTTCCCTTGATACCAATCATACGGTCATTCCAGTTGATATCGTCCATCAGGGTACGACGGACGGGAGCATTGACATGCTCTACCAAATAACGATGCGTACGAAAGAAAGCTTCCATCTAAATTAGATTTGTTTTAAAACAGATGCAAAGGTACGACTTTTCTATCAAATTGCAAAGCAGAGATTGCAAAATCTTGCTAAAAAGTATTATTTTTGTTCTATCTAAATAAGAAAAGGGAGTTTTCCGCTCCCTTTTCATTAAAATTTATAAGCAATGTCGAACATAAACCAGCGTCCTTTCTGAGGAACAAGTCCTGTGCAGGCACCACTGAGCGAATACTTATTATTCAGCACGTTGTTGACATTCAGATTCAGTTCCAAATTACCTATTTTATAAGATGCACCAATGTCGGCAATGAAATAGGGGTCTACATCTATATCTTTATACATGTATCGGTCACTTGAGGCTTCACCGTTGATAAAACGTCTACAAGCATTGTATTCTTCGAGTAATTTTGCTGGTGGATCATCATATTGATTGATGAGCGCATACAGTTCTGACATTCTTATTTCAGTTTTTCTATACTTTACATAATTAATGACATTGATATGCTCAGATATCTGTTTGCTACTGAATGCCAGATGTGTGTGAAGCTTCAACTGATTGGTGACGCGCCATGCAAACGTCAGGTTAGACGAGAATTCCGGCATGTTTAACGCATTGGTATATTCATATGACGACGCATTGTTCATGGTAAACGACTTCATTTTCTGCCAGCTTGCAGTCAGGTAGGCTGAGAAACGACGATAGTCATATTTACCACTGACTTCAATGCCGTAGATATCGGAGTTCTCCATATTATAATGCGCAATCAGATCCATCGTTATCAGGTCCTTGGCATGATTATAGAAGGCGTTTACCTCGAAGTCCAGACCTTTAATCCATTGGGTGGCACCGAAGGTCAGCTGATAGGAGTGCAATGCCTCTGGTGTCAAAGGAATGGAAAGCTGGTCGGAACCCTTGGCACCAAGGAATGCCATCAGGAACTGGTTGGTTTTCCGATAAAGATAGGGTGCATCGATAAACGACTTGGCGTAGCTGAGCTTCACATTCCATTTAGGCTGTATGAAGATCAGTGCCACACGCGGTGAGAACTCACTGATATGTGTGTCGTCGTAGCGGTTCTTGTAGTCATAACGCAGTCCGGCGTTCAGGATGAAAGGACCCCATTGGTGTTTTAACTGGACGGAAGCGTTGGCATTGTTCTCATGTCCTTTTCCCAATTCCGAGATGTTGACGGTTTCGGGCAAGGTTTTCGTGTAGTCATATACAAAGACATATCGTGCGTCGTCCAGTTTGAAGTAACTGTATTCTGCACCGACAGTCAGGAGTCCTTGGTGTTTCCCGTTGCTGATATAGTTCCAGTCACTTTGGGCCTTTATACCGAAAGTATGCTCCTGACCACTGATGTAACGAGCCAGTCCCTGTGTGGTATCACTCAATAGGGCAAGGGATGATTTAGGCAAGGGAAGTAAGGTCTTGAAACCAGGCAGTGCTTGGTCTGAGATAACCTGATAGCGGGTAAGGTCGCTGTTGTCATAGGCTAACTGTCCCGTCAGATAGAAATCTCCGAACTGCTGTCCGTATTTCAGGTCAGCATGATGTGAGATGGTAGAACAACTAGGTCGTATTCCATAGAACGTCTTGTAATTCTCCACATTGTAGGTGGATGCCAGATGGGTCATCGTAAGTGGTGCCTCCACCTGTGAAAACTGCGTGTTGTAGAGGAATTGCAGGTTCTTGTACTTGATGGATGTTCCGAAATCGTAGGAAGGCTTAGGTCCTATGCCCCCGACATTCACATCACCTCCCATGATATTCAAGCCTGTATCTTCTTTACTGATATAGCGCTTTTGTCCCTTCACAAGATGGAAACTGCCCCAGATGAGGAGGTCAAGGTCGAAATAGCGCTTACCGAATATCATATCCCCACGGTATTGTCCGTAGTTTCCTATTCCAGCGCGTATCTTGATGCCATCTAGGTCAATACCCTGTTTGGTGATAAGGTTGACAACAGCTGTCAGTGCCACACCTCCATAGAGTGATGACGCAGGTCCGCGAAGCACCTCAATCTGTTTCAACTTGTCCAGTCCAATGCTGAAGTCTGGAGCCGCTGTGTTCGTACAATAGCTGTTCAGTCGGTGTCCGTTCAACATGATGAGAATCTTCTCCTGTCCGTTGCTGTAGATTCCTCGCATGGCGATGTTGATGTCATCGTTACAGTCTATGATGTTCATGCCTGGAACATAGGCGGCCAGCAGCTCCTGCAGGTTTCTGGCTCCCGAGGATTGAATCATCTCCTCTGTTATCAGCGTGATAGGCACAGGCACCTCACTCAGGTTCTCCGCCTGACTGGATGCTGTAGTGATGGTAGCAGTCAGTCCTGACTTGATGTTCTCTACCATATCGATAAAGCGCTGCGGGTCGTTGGCACTTGGACTGAAATAGGGATTCTCCTGTAGCAAAAGCCTTACCCGTTCCTCTGCCTCTTTATCCTCATCGTTACCAAGACTGCATAATGCCAGCAGTCTATAGGCACTCTGACGGAGATTGCTGGGGAATTTCTTAATATTATCCAGCAAATCCTTTTCTGCTTCATCAAGTCTACCTATATTATAATTTTCCTCCGCATTGTCATAGATGCTGCGGTATTGGTCATTGGCTTCCTGAGCGTAAGCGCCACAGACGCACCCCAATAATAGGATGAAGATGATTTTTCTCATGCTTTATGGATAGGGATAGTAATATAGAATGTGGTACCTTGACCTTCTTGCGACTCAAAGGTCAGTGTGCCATTGTGTTTGTTCTCCACGATGTCTTTGACCATTGACATACCAAGTCCAGTACCTTGTCCGGCAGGTTTGGTAGTGAAGAAATTCTCATAGAGCCGTTGTTTGACCTCCTCTGTCATTCCTTCTCCGTTATCGGCAATAGAGACTGTCAGTTGTCCATCGGCAGCAGTCACCTTAACGCTGATGGCTGGAGTATAACTTTCTCCCGCTTCCTGTGATTTTTTCCATACCGTATAGCAGGCATTGTTCATCAGATTCAACACAGCACGACTGATGTCCTGAGGAACAACCATCATTTTGGGCAGTCCTTCCTGATACTCCTCGTGGATGGTGATATTGAAGTTTTTATAGTTGGCGCGCATAGCATGATAAGACAGCCATACATATTCCTTGACGATATGGGCAATGTCGGAGGGGATAAATTCATTCTCCTTACCTCTTGATACCAGGAGGATGCCCTGAATGATACTGATGGCGCGCTCCCCGTGGCCTATGATTTTTTCCATATTCTCCTTCAGGTCTGCCACAATATCCTCCACCTCCTTACGGTCGTCCGCAGGGAGACTCTCCTCATTGTCCTCAATGATTTCCGTCAGGTCTTTCAACAACTTGTCAGACATCTTGCTGAAATTGATGACAAAGTTCAGCGGGTTCTGTATCTCATGGGCGATGCCAGCGCTCAACAACCCCAGGGAAGCCAGTTTCTCCTGTTGCTTTAGCTGTTGCTGTAAAGTATCAATTTGTTTCTCCATAGCTATTGTCTATTGGTAATATAATGGAAAATTCTGTATATTCATTCTTTTTTGACTTTGCAGAGATATCACCTCCGTAGTTCTGTATGATTTCACGTGCCAGATAAAGTCCCACGCCAGAGGCTTCTCCCGTTGTCTTGGTGGTGAAGAAGGGGTCGAAAATCTTAGGCATAATCGTCTCTTCAATGCCTATGCCATTATCCCGGATAAGAATCTCTATCTGGTCGTCTTTGGGGGTGATGGTGAGGTCGACTTCCGGAGTATAAGGCACTTTCGTACGTTGGGTCATCTTGGCGACAGCATAGATGGCATTGCCTAACAGACTCATGAAGGTCTTGCTCAGTTGTTCTGGATTGCCGTTTATATGAATTGGTGTGTCGGGGTAATTGAATACGGTTTTGATATGGCATTCCGTAATCTCTTTTTCGTAATATCTTCCCAACATCTCCTCGTCCTGTTTAACTAACGTGATAAGATCCATGCTCACGATACCGCCAGAACGGTCTTTCAGCATCTCCTCCATCGCTTTCAGCGTACGAGTTGTATTGGCACCATGCTCGCCGACTTTCTTCAAGTTACCTTTCAGCATGCCGAGTACATCAACAGTATCCTCGTAATTTTCCGGATTCATGTGCTCTTTCTCTTCTTCGACATTGGCAGCGACATCGTCTACCAATCCTTCAGATAGCTTGGAGAAGTTGTTGATATAGTTGAGCGGGTTCAGGATACGGTCGATGAGTCCCTGTGTCAGTTTACCCACTGTTGCCATCTTCTCCTGTCTGACCAGCTCGTTCTGAGCCTCACCCAGTTCTGTCAAGGCCTTCTCCAGACTCTTAGACTTCTCTTCAATCTCGTCTCTCTGTTTAACGACTTCTGCCGTACGTTCCTGTACGATGTTCTCCAGTAGTATTTTCTCCAATCGGAGTCGACGGATACGCCAGAGTACGGTAGCATAGATGAGTAAGGCAAACAATAGGAGATAGAGCACCTGCATGTACCATGTCAGATAGAAGGGTACTTCAATCTCGAAATTCATTTTGATGATATCCGAGATAATGCCATAGGCATCACGTGCCTGTACCTCGAAGACGTATTTGCCATAAGGCTGGTTGTTATATTCCGTAAAGGTGTCAGAATCCCATGCGCTCCATCTTCCGCCATTGATACGATAACGGTATTGGGTAGGCAGCAACAAGGAAGTATAGTCTGTAGAATAGGTAATCCTAATCTGTCGCTCATCACTCTTAAACGATAGATTAGGCAACTCACTGAATCCGCCCCATACAAGACTGTCGTCATTGATGATGACAGAGCGGAAGAATACTTTCTGTTTGACATTTCTTGTCGGGTCTTTTACAGAGGCATCCACTACACAGATTCCGTCAGAACCGCCCATCCATGTCTTATTTCGGTCACGCAGTATGGTACGGACCGTATAATCCATCAGCGGATATACCAGTTTGTTCCATTGGTCGTTATTGGAACCGTTTTGAAGAACAGAAAGACTTTTCCCCTGATTATTCGTCAACCAGAGAAGCCCTTCCTGATCGGCATAGGAGAACAAGGGATAGGGGAACGGCTTGGTCGTACTGGCGCTAATAATGGTAGGCTGACCGTTGTACATGACGAGGGTAGCCATCTCATTCCTTTCTCCGTTTTTCGTCTGGATATCAAAAGAGCCCTTCTCGTTATTCCAAATGTTTCCATAGAGGTTCTGAAGCCAGATGATGCCATTCTTGTCTTTGATAATCTTGGTGACTTTCTCTGCATCACATAGTTTCGTGGGATTCTTACCTGGAGCATAGAAATAAACGCCATCCATCTCACCGCTGTAGAAACCGTTGTCTTCTGGCAAGACTGCCATGGTGTTGGCTGTTGACAACGAGGTAATCATACCATTGGGATCGATTCGATAGACGCCATTTGAGGTGGCGGCAAGCAGACTGTTTCCCTGATTGGCGAGTTGCCAACAGGCATGTGTCATCTTGTTGACCTGTTCGAAATGATGTGCTGACTGCCGATAGACACCGCCCAGCGTTCCTGCATAGACGACTCCGTTTTGCTTGGCAAGAGAGAGAACTTCGTTGGGCAATCCGTTTTCTTGGGAATAGCGGGTATAGGCTGTCGGTACTGCCGTCACAAAGATGCCGTTGTCAGTTGCTCCCCATAAAAGACCGTGTCCATTATGAGCGATTTTGTAGATATTGTCTGAGCATAGGCCATTATCCTCCGACAAACGATAAATAAGGTTTCCACTTTGGTCGACGATGAAAACACCGTCTCCATTGGTGGCAATAGCTGTCAGTCCATTGCCGATATCCAATTTCTGTCTGACAGATAATCCTGATATGGGAACGGACAGGTCTTCCTTTGGCTCATCGACATCTGTCACCTGGCAGATGGCGTTTTGCTTGGCAAGATAGATATTGCCGTTGCTTAAAGAGAAATAAATTTCCCCCTTTGACTCCCATATATGCTGCACTTCTCCTTTGAACGCATGGTGCTCATCCTGCTCCTTCAGTATTAGTCCTCCATTGTCGTTGGCTTTAACATATCCGAAATAGTTATAACCGCCAGTCCAGATAATTCCCTTGGAGTCCTGATAGACAGACGTAATACGGGAGATTCCTTTCGTATGGATAATGCGCCATTCTGCATTGTCGTAATAAAGTAATCCTTCAAAATTGGCAACATAGACGACTCCACTTTTGTCGATAGTGACGTCAAAATTGTATTTGTGTCCTCCATATTGCTTCATGCTGAAGTTCTGGAAGAACGGCATTCCTTGTGCTATCACACTCGTTAGGGCGGTAATAGTCAGGAAGGAAATCAGTAGCAGACGTCTCATGGTTTGGCCTCCTTTCTGATGAAGGTTTCATAAGGGACGTTTCTGCCGATATAATAGTTCCATTCCTCACGAGTCAGGTCGCGCTTCAACTTCGCTTTCAGTTGTTGCTGCATCGTTTGGACAGAGATAAGTGCTCTGGTCAGATTACCTCCTTGGTCACCCGCCCATATATAGTTCTTTTTCAGGTCAAACGTGAAATTGATAACCCATCCCTTGGTCGTAAACAAAGTCATGGGTTCTATCTTCGGCAGGTTGGTCATCCACATATTAATAGTACCGTCATAACTGGAGGATGCCAGACGATGGCCATTAATCTTGACTCTGGAAATCCTTGAACGATGTCCTACTAGTTTGACGACTTTTCCTTTACTGTTGATGAAGTAGATAGCACCATCGCTCATACCATAGAAACGTGTCTTCTGGTTCTTCGATTCAGCAAAAGCCGTTACCTGTCCTTTAACAGGGACATTGGTTGTTTCCAGCTTGCTGAAACTCTTTACCATGTGCATCCTTCCTTGTCGGTCGAAGATGACAGGGTAGTTTTGATAACGGGAATAGAATTCAACAACAAAGGGTAGTCGCTTTTCCGCCAAGATGATTTCTTTCTCCGTATCAAAAAGTGCCATACCTTGTTCGCCAAAGAGGACAAACTGGTCATTGGCCGTATCCATACCTTTCAATTTCTCAATATTGACCTTGACATTCTTGATGGCCTTTCCTTTGAAAACCAGTAACTCGCCCGTACGGCTTAATGCATAGATAGCATTTGTATTGCGATTGATAAAGACATCACGGAAGTCGTATCTAGGGTCACTGATGAGTGTGGTAGAGGATAGCTTGTTTCCGGAAATGGTATGCTTTATCACCTCTCCATATGTACTGCAGCTCACGAAAAATCCCTGTTTCTCATCCGCAAAGGCAATATCCGTCACACTTCCCTTGTGCTTGTTCCATACGGTTTTGTTCTGACTGGTCAGCGCCAGTGCCTGATAGACTCTGGGGTGATAAATGTCCCCATGATAACGGTTTGTGTATTCACAGACGACATTGGCTAACAGGTCGGCTATCTCGTGGTTTCCTGCCTGATATTGGGTAATGGCTGTATTGGCAAGGGATTGCGAAAGTGATATGTAACTTAAGGTATCGGCAACCCGTTTGGAGTATTCCGCCTGTGAGCGCTCTCTCTCGGCAATGGCCTGCTGGCTTTTGGCAACCTGTGAAGCCTCTAAGGCACGTTTCTCTGCCACGAGGGCGTTCTGTCGTTCCTTTTCTGCATGTAGGCGCATCTCATTGGCGATACGACTCTGTTTCTCAGCCTGTTCTCGTTGCTCATCACTGATGATACGCTGCTCGTTGGCCAACTCCTCCATCTGGGCATTGACACTCTGCATAACGGCTGCTTGTTTTTCTTTCTTTGAGAGATGGGTGAGCTGTTCTTCCAATTCTCTTACCCTGTTTTGCTCTTCCGCATATTTCTCATGCATCTTCCAAGCAGTACCTCCTGTAAAGGCTAGGGCAGCACAACCAATGGCAGCAATTATTATTTTGTTGATATTTCTCATGCTTTACGCTTCAGTGCCATAATGGTGATGTCGTCACTCTGTTCGGCCTCCATTGCAAATTCCCTGACGGATTCCAACTGTCCGTCAATGATTTCCTTGCAGCTTTTCCCGTTTAGGCGACGGAGGACTTGTTCCATACGGTCATCTCCATATTCCTCCAAGGCAGCATTGGTCGCTTCGTTGACACCGTCTGTATACATCATAAGGGTGTCGCCGATTTCCAGTTTAGTCTGATCTCCCTGGAAGGTGATATCCTCAACAGCCCCCACCATGGGATTATTGCTGAGGGGTAGCATCTCGATATCGCCATTAGCATGGAGGATATAAGGGGAGTTATGTCCGCCGTTGCAGTATTCCAACACGCCAGTATCGATATGGTAGATGCCGTAGAATACGGTGACAAACATACAGTCTACTGACTCGGCACATAATAGTTCGTTCGATTTCGTAAGACATTTCGCAGGCGTATTGTCTTGTAGTCCCACTGTACGGATCAATGTTCTGCTGACAGCCATGAAGATAGCGGCAGGAATGCCTTTTCCGCTGACATCCGCCATGACGATACCGATACGGTTCTCGTCAATGCGGAAGAAATCGTAGAAGTCGCCTCCCACATCTTTCGCTGGTACCATCAAGGCCGCCAGGTCAATCTCTTCTTCATTTTCAGGGAATGGGGGAAAGATGCGAGGCAGGATGGCTTGTTGGATTTCCTTGGCAACGGCGAGGTCGGTTTTCAAGGACTCTAGTTGCGTGTGTTCTGTCTGTGCCTTTTTGATATAGTTGATTTGTTCGACGGCCTTCTCAATCGTGATGCTCAGATCATCTAGGTCTATGGGCTTCGTGGCAAAGTCGAAAGCACCATTATTCATTGCAGAACGAATGTTCCCCATGTCACCATAGGCTGACACCATTATGCATTTCAAGGCAGGATTCTGCATCTCGTTGATTTTCGTCAACAGGGTTAGTCCGTCCATTTCAGGCATGTTGATATCGGAAAGGATAATATCAATGTTCTTCTCTTTCAATAGGACTGTCAATGCCTCCAGTCCGTTATGGGCAAAGAAGAATTCGTATTCGCCTTTGCGTATCTTTCTTCTGAAATATTGTGTTAGCAACAACTCGAGGTCCGCCTCGTCATCGACACTGAGAATCTTAATGGGATTCATCTTTTTATTTAATTTAGGTGTTATTAATCTGCAAATTTACAGAGTTTTTTTGTAATATGCAAATTTTTTCGTATTTTTGCAAGTTGAAATGAATATACACGTTTTTAATCCAGAACACGATATTGCCCTAGCAAGTAACCTGGCTAATTTCACGGCACCCCATGCTGGCAGACAGTTACGTGCCGATTTGGGATTCCTACCTGCTCTATGGGCGAAAGAAGGGGATGTGATATTGGTAGAAAACGTGGAATATGCCCAAAAAGCATGGGAAAGACTAAGAAAACGGTTAGTTTCAAGGTATGGTATGGGTTCCACCAAGTGGAATAACTCGTTTCTTTGGGTGGAAGCTCCTGTTTCATGGGATGGAATAACATGTATTTCCCCATGGGGTTGGGACAAAGCCATAAAACGTGAACTTGAAAGAAAAGGTTCCCCCCTTGCTATCATGCCATCCGACGAACAGTTGGGCACTATTAGGAGATTATCACACCGACAGACGGCAGCACATCTATTGTCACTCCTTCAGATGGAGGGAACGATGGGCGAGGCTGTGTTTTGTGAAACTTTAGAGGCTGTTGAGCACCAACAGAGGCTGTATCGCCGTATAGTACTGAAGGCTCCCTGGAGTTCAAGTGGTCGAGGTATCCGTTTTGTTGAGGGAGATCTCAATGACCATCAACGTGGATGGCTCCTTAATCTGTTGAAAAGCCAAGGTGGTGTAATGGTGGAACCGTACTATGAAAAAGTAAAAGATTTTGGTATGGAATTTGAGTCGACAGACGAGGGTATCCGTTATTTGGGACTGTCTCTCTTCCATACTGCCAATGGCGCCTATACGGGTAATATCTTGGCTACCGAGAAAGTTAAGCTAGAAAAGTTAAGTCATTATATTTCAGTTGATTTATTAGATTGCGTTAAAGAATCAATTTGTCATTCTTTGCAACTTGAAGACTATCGTGGACCCTTTGGCGTAGATATGATGGTAACGAAAGAGGGGTTGCATCCATGTGTCGAAATTAATTTAAGGCGAACAATGGGGCATCTCGCTCTCGCTTTGTCGCCAACGGATGATGATATCCGAAACGTTATGCGAATAGAATATACTAGCAACTACAAACTAAAAATAAACAAACTATGAGAAAAATTATTCTTTTGATGGCATCGTTGGTCGCTACAATGACTCATGCCCAGTATAAATCGCAAGTGTGGTCACCAGACAATGGTGACGGAACCTACACGAATCCAGTCATCAATGCGGATTACAGTGACCCTGATGTCTGTGTGGGAGCGAGTGGCGAGGACTACTACATGACGGCATCGTCGTTTCAGTGTTCACCAGGTCTTCCCATCCTGCATTCGAAGGATTTGGTCAATTGGGAGATTATTAACTATGCCGTCGGCAACCTATATGAAGGGGATGCCCAGTTGCTGAATCATTTCAGTCAACCCCAACATGGTGCTGGTATTTGGGCACCAAGTATCCGCTATCATCAAGGTTGGTATTATATTTATTGGGGCGATCCGGACTATGGCGTGTATATGGTAAAGACGCAGGATCCTGCAGGCAAGTGGGAAAATCCGGTATGCGTCATCAAGGGACAAGGCTATATTGACACCACGCCTCTATGGGATGAGGATGGTCGCTGCTATTTGGTGAATGGTTGGGCAAACTCACGTTCTAAGTTTGCTTCTGTACTTACTGTTCGTGAGATGTCACCAGATGGAATGAAACCCATCGGACAGCCTGTCATTGTTTTCGACGGCAATGGTACAGAGAATCGCACATGTGAAGGACCTAAGTTCTACAAGCGTGATGGCTGGTACTGGATTATGTGCCCTGCTGGTGGTGTTCCTGAAGGTTTCCAACTTGCCATGCGCTCTAAGTCGCCCTTCGGTCCTTATGAGCACAAGATAGTTCTTGCCCAGGGAAAGACTATTATTAATGGTCCTCATCAGGGAGGATGGGTGCATACGAAATACGGTGAGGACTGGTTCTTACACTTTCAGGACAAGGAAGCATATGGTCGTGTGGTGCACTTGAATCCTGTCGACTGGTCTTCGGGATGGCCCATCATGGGTAAGAACGGTGCCCCAGTGACTACCTATAAGAAGCCGAAGTCATCGTCTTCTGTTATCGTCAATCCTGTAGAGAGCGACGAATTCAATACTCCGACAATTGGCAAGCAATGGGAGTGGCACGCCAATTACGACGAGAAGTTCGGTGTGCCAACGGCTTTCGGCACCATGCGTATCTATACTTACAAATTGTCAACGAATTGGAAGAACCTGTGGGAAGTGCCTAATATGCTGTTACAGAAAACTCCTGCAGACGAGTTTACGGTGACAACCAAATTGCGCATGACCTCCAAGGCTGACGGACAGTTTGGCGGACTCATCATGATGGGTCACAACTATCAGGCATTAGTTGTTCGTAGAGAGGGTAAGGAGTTCAAACTGCTCATCCTTACTTGTGAGGATGCTGATCGTGGTAAGCCGCAGCAAGAAGAACTCGTCGCCACGCTGAAGCCCACAGCAGAGGACAAGATAGACTACAAACCAGGTATCCACGAGGATATCTATCTGCGTATGACTGTCAGCAATGCCGAGGCTGGTGCTGCTCATGGTGGTCAGCCTATGGTCTGCTTTGCCTGGAGCCAGAATGGCAAGAAGTTCCAGAATTGTGGTAAGCAGTATGTGATGAAACAGGGTAAATGGATTGGTGCCAAGTTCGGATTCATATCAGCCGAGACCAATCCCAAGGTTGATCGTGGTTGGTTAGATGCCGACTGGATCAGGGTTACCGCATATAAGGATTAAACTGTAGTTCATCGGCAATTGTGGTCTGTGGACCATGTCCAGGATAGATAACTGTATTGGCGGGGAGTTTTGCAAGACGTTGCAGGCTCTCCGCCATTTCTTGCCAACTACCTCTCTCAAAGTCTGTGCGTCCGATACTCATGCGGAAAAGGGTGTCGCCAGTAAAAGCAACCTTCTCGTTCTCGCAGTAGTAGACGCAACCGCCTGGAGTATGTCCTGGGGTATGCAGGATGGTGAAATGGTGATGGCCGAATGTCACCTGTTCACTTTCTGAAAAATAATGTCCTACTGGTGCTTCCGCTTCGTTGAGTTGGAATCCGAAGAAGTCGTTTGCCTGTTTGGCTAAGTCCTCTATCAGGAATGCATCTTCACTTCTTGTCTCTACCTTGAGGCCGAACTTGTCAAAGATTGCATGGTTGCCCCAGTTATGGTCAAGATGTCCATGGGTGGCCAATAGGTGTACAGGTTTCAGTCCCTCCTTACTAATATATTGGCTGATGGCGCTGCATTCCTCTTGATATTGCGCACCACAGTCGATGATGACACACTCTTTTGTCTCGTCACTTATCACGTAGCAGTTTTCCTGCAACATGTTACACATAAACCGTTTGATGTTCAGCATGGCAGATAGATAATGTTTTTCTCTTTAAACCACTCCTCAGTGAAAAACTTACTGATGTCAGTCAACTCTACGATATTGCGATAGGGGCGTATTTCTTCTTGCAAATCACCGCCTTTCAGACAGATAATACCATTAGGCATGGCGTTACGCTGTTCTTTCGAAATATTCTTGTGCACGATTTTATAGAGGTCTGGCAAAGGCATTACGGCACGGCTGACGATGAAGTCGTACTTGCCTTTCTCTTCTTCACCACGCAGATGTTCAGGATGACAGTTCTTTAGTTCGATGGCATTGCAGATTTCTTGTGCCACTCGTATTTTCTTGCCAGTTCCGTCAATGAGTTTGAAGTCGCAGTCAGGGAAAAGTATGGCAAGGGGAATACCAGGAAAACCGCCTCCCGTTCCGAAGTCGAGAATCTTCGTGCCTGGACGGAAATGGATCATCTTCGCTATTGCCATTGAGTGGAGAACGTGATGTTCATAGAGGTTGTCAATATCTTTGCGTGATATCACGTTGATCTTGGCGTTCCAGTCGCGGTAGAGGGCATCCAGAGCCTCTATCTGTTTTCTTTGCTTCTCAGTCAGTTCCGGGAAGTATTTTGTGATGATGTCAGTCATGTTTCAGAAGATGGTCTAGTTTTGAGTATGACAGTGACAGTTCAATATTACCTTTGTCATAGGTAGCAATCTCGTAGGGATTATATATAAAGGTAATCTCATCATCGTCGAGGATGAAGTTGGTGGGAGCGTAGATATCCATAGTCATCAGGTAGTTCTGCTCATGGAGTTCGTCGAGCGACTTACATTTTGTGACTTTTCGCAACTCTTCCATCAACAGGTCGTTCAGCGAAAATTGGTAACCTTGTACGAAAAGGTCGTCAAGCCCAATCTGTTTGCCTGTCTTCGCATCGAAGTTCATGACGAGTTTTTGGCGAATGCCGTGAGCACCGCCCTCATACATATCGAGAGTGATGAGGTATACCAGACAGTCATCCTTGCCCTCTTGTGTATCTGTCTCGATCGTATAGCGGTACTGGTACCAGGCATGTTTTTCCTCATCGGAACGGTCCTCACGATAAAGGGGAGCCATGTTCTTCCGGTATTCACTGGTGTAGAAGTTGGCAAAAGAGTCAACAGCTTGTTGCATCGTCAGGTTTTCCATCATGAACAGTCGTTGCATGATGGCTTGATTAACTGCTTTTGCCGCCTCGTTGTCACCTTTCATGTATTTTACCTGTAGATTGACCTGACATTGTGGGGCGTTGTCTTCGCTGGTGATGGGAACGACCTTAGTCACTTTTACCTCGTCTGTGTTAAAGCCCGACCCTCCGAAGATTCCTCCTCCCTCACTGCCACTACCACATGCCGAGAGCAACAGGGCGGTATATCCGATGATGATGTGTTTCTTTTTCATTGCAGAATTGTATATCGTCTGCGAAGGTACGAAGTTTTTTTGTGATTTCCAAATAATATGAGCCGATTCGTTGAACAAAAATGCCTGTTCGTTGAAATCCAGGAGTAAGCTCTTAAACTTTTTCTATCTTTGCAACGTCATATAAGTGACTTCGGTCGAAAAGAACATAAGTACAAACTCATAAAATTAGTAGAAAATGAAAAAGATTGTATTAACAATGGTTGCCCTCCTGTCAATGACAGTGGCTATGGCACAAGAGAATGACAAAGGTGAACGTAAGGCTCCCAAGCATATTACTCCTGAGATGGTGACAGATCGAATGGCAAAGGAACTCAGTCTGACGGATGCCCAGAAGGCAAAGGTACTTAATCTCAACAAGGAGTACAAGGATGTCATTGGAAAAGGTCCGCGTATGGGCGGCCCACGTCCTCCGAAACCGCAAGTAGATGGGAGACAGGTGCCACAGAACAGCAGAAACGTCCAGAGCGTCCACAACTTACTGATGAGCAGAAAGCCGAGATGAAGGCACAGATGGAGAAGCGTGGTGAGTATAACAAGAAACTCAAGAGCATCCTCAATGACGAGCAGTACGAGAAGTATGAGAAGATGCAGAAACATCACGGTCATCATGGCCACGGAGGTCCTCGTCATGGTGGTCCAAGAGGTCCTCGTCCAGAAAGAGCTCCACAGGAATAGAAAGGTATTAAGGTAAAAAGATGTTCTATGTCGCAGATGTCCCATATATCTGCGACATAGTTTTTTTTGTCGCTATAGCTCGATGTTCTCAATGCGTAGGCGTAGCATACCGGCAGGAACCCGCACTTCAACGATATCCCCCTTTTTCTTGTTGAGTAAAGCTTGACCTATGGGTGACTTGATGGAAATCTTTCCTTCACGGAGGTTTGCCTCATGCGGATTGGCGATCGTATAAGTCATACGACTGTTGTTGCCTAGATTTGTCATTTCGACCTTGCAGAGTAGACCAACGGAGTCAGCGCCCAGTTTCGACAGGTCTATGACCCGTGCATGCTCCAGTATTCTTTGTTTGAAGCGAATCCTTCCTAGTAGTCGGGATTGTTCGCGCTTGGCGGCATGATATTCAAAGTTCTCGCTGAGGTCTCCCTTGTCGCGAGCCTCTGCGATGGCTTCCCTTACCTGAGGCAGTTCAACACTCTCCATATGACGAAGTTCGGCAACGAGCTTGTCGTAGCCCTCCTGTGACATGTATTCCATGATTTTTATCTCAATATTAATTCAAAAGATGGTGCAAAATTACGAAAAATATCTCATAATACAAAAATTGAAAGCATCCTGCGCAACACAATTTGAAAAAAAACGGCGAAAAATTTGGAGTATTTGATTTTTCTCCGTATATTTGCAAAAAAGTAGTACTAACCCTAAACAAATTACAATTATGAAGAAAAAGTTTATTTGCGCCGTTTGTGGATATATCTACGAAGGCGATGCTGCTCCCGAGAAGTGCCCCATCTGTAAGGCTCCTGCCTCTAAGTTCTCTGAACTGAAGGACGAGGGTGAGACCACCTATGCAACCGTTCATCGTATTGGTGACGGAAAGCCCGAGGGTGTTTCACAAGAGATGATTGACGACCTGCGCAACCATTTCAATGGTGAGTGTGGCGAGGTTGGCATGTATCTGGCTATGGCTCGTCAGGCTGATCGCGAGGGCTATCCCGAGATTGCCGAGGCTTTCAAGCGCTATGCTTTCGAGGAGGCTGACCATGCTTCTCGTTTCGCAGAGCTGCTGGGCGAGTGCGTATGGGACACCAAGACCAATCTGGAGAAGCGCGCTGCTGCTGAGGCTGGTGCTTGCGAGGATAAGTTCCGTATTGCCAAGAACGCCAAGGCTGCTGGTTTCGACGCTATCCACGACACCGTTCACGAGATGGCTAAGGACGAGGCCCGTCATGGTGCAGGCTTTGCTGGACTATTGAAGAGATATTTTGGAAAATAAGGCAATAATAACCAGAAGAATCCGTTTTGTAAAGTAAATGAAACGGATTCTTCTTTGTACTATCATTCTCTCCGCATTGTTGGTGAGTTGCTCTGACAACGACAAGTTTTCGTCAGATGCATCTTCTATATTGTCATTCTCAGTGGACAGTCTTGCTATGGATACAGTTTTTGTCAGCACGTCCACTCGTACCTATGACTTCTGGGTCTATAATAGGGGAGATGCAGGACTCCGTATCCGTGAGGTTCGTCTGGACCATCCGTCCAAGGCAGGTTTCCGTGTCAATGTGGATGGCAACTATGTAGACTCTGTCGCTTACGATTTTGAGATACGCAAGGGGGATTCTCTTCGTGTGTTTGTGGAACTGACAGCTCCTGATGTACAAGAGGACATTCCCCAGCGTATTGAGGACCATTTGATTTTCGCTTTGGAAAACGGGCGTGAGCAGCCGATGAAGCTGAGTGCCTATAGTTGGAAGGCTATTATATATAAAGATGAGTTGGTGGTGAGTGAGGATATGCTCATCGACGAGCAACGCCCTCTAGTCTTCATGAAAGGTATCGTTGTCAGGGAAGGAGCCACCTTGTCGATTTCTCAAGCCCAACTCTATTTCCATGACGGGGCAGGCGTAGAGGTCTATGGAACACTTAATGCAGACAACTGCCTTTTCCGTGGTGACCGTCTTGACCGTATGTTCTCCTATTTGCCATACGACCGTGTGAGTGGTCAATGGAAGGGAATCTTCATTCATGACTCTTCAACGGATAATGTTTTTCAGGATTGTGAAGTCAGAAGCAGTTATGCTGGCATCTCCTGTGGACAGCACTCGTCCTTGACTCTTCATGATTGTACCATCCATAATTGCAAGGGTCCAGGCTTGGAGTTGGATGAGTCTTCAGCAACCATAGACAATTGTCGCATTACCAATACATTAGGCGACTGCTTGAATGTGATAGGTTCGTTAGTCTATATTAATCATACCACTTTGGCTCAGTTCTATCCATTCTCTGCCGACAGGGGTGTAGCTTTGCGCTTTGATGAAAAAAGTATCATTGTCTGCGACAATACTTTGGTGACAGGCTATGAGGAGGATGTGATCATGGGTGACGGTACCAATTTCTCCTTTACCAATTGTATCCTACGTACTATTGCTCCATCAGATACCGAGGAATTTGAGAACGTTATCTGGGAAAGTCCTAAGGACGAGATACAGGGTGAAAAGCATTTTGAGATTTTCGATACAGAAAATCTGATTTATAATTTCACGATAAAGGAAATTTCACCAGCTTATCAAAAGAATATCGGCGACCTCAGAAAGCTGTAAAGCTGAGGGGCATCAATGTCTGGATACCTTCTATCACATAGATTTCTTTCGTCCCATACAATATAGTATGTATAGGACAATGGAAACGGGTCTCGACTTCAACCATCACCTGTCGACAGATACCACATGGACTGATGGGCTCTTCTTGTAGGTCCCCCTTTACATTTCTTGCGGCAATGGCAATCATCTTAACGGGAACGTCAGGATATTTCGCTCCTGCCGCATATATGGCTGCCCGTTCTGCACAGATACCGGCAGGGTAGGAGATGTTCTCCTGGTTGCATCCGATGATGGTCTCTCTATTCTTTAACAAGACAGCGGCCCCTACACGAAAATGGGAATAGACAGCGTATGAATGGTCTGTTGCCGCTATGGCGCTTTTAACCAGTTCCTGTTCTGTAGTAGACAATTCTTCCATTTGTACCACACGAATGGTGGATTTCAAGACCCTCTCTTCCATAATCTTTTGATTTTTGTTGCAAATATAATTATTTTTCCTTATTTTTGCAACAGAAAACAAAAATAGTTCATGAAAAAGAACCTTTTCATTGGTCTGCTGATACTCTTCCTCTCTGTTCCTATGAAGGCACAGATGAAATTTAGTCAGCAATATCAGCAGTACTTTGATACTTATAAGGATTATGCCATTGAGCAGATGAAGCGTTACCATATTCCTGCCAGTATCACCCTTGCCCAAGGTGTGTTGGAGTCTGCTGCTGGCAGGAGTGAACTGGCACTCAAGGGCAACAACCATTTCGGCATCAAGTGTCATGGATGGACGGGACGTACCGTCTATCATGATGATGATATGAATAATGAGTGCTTCCGTGCCTATAATTCAGCCTATGACAGCTATGAGGACCATTCCAAGTTTCTTAGTTCCAGTAGCCGATATAGTTCTTTGTTCCTGCTGAAACAGACAGATTATAAAGGGTGGGCACGTGGTTTGAAGGCCTGTGGCTATGCTACCAATCCCCGTTATGCCATTCAGCTGATAGACATTATTCAACTCTATAAGCTCTATGAGTACGACGAGGGCAAGTCGTCTGGAAAGGTTCCTGTCTCTTCTGGTCCTGTTTGGTCTCATCGTGTCTATGAGTTCAATAAGAACTATTATGTGATAGCCAAAGCGGGTGACACTTATCGGACGATAAGCAAGGAAGTTGGTGTTTCCTACAAGAAACTCGCCAAGTATAATGAGAATGATCGTGATGCGCGATTGGAGGAAGGCGAATTCGTCTGGTTGGAGAAGAAACGCCGTAATGCCCCCAAAGAGTATAAGAACCGTCCTCATGTCGTCCGCAACGGTGAGTCGATGTACACGATTGCCCAGAAATATGGAATTCGCCTGAAATATCTCTATAAGATGAACGACCTGACTCCGGATTATCGGATAAAGGTAGGTGATGTACTCCGAATCAGATAAATAACTAAACCGATAAGACTATGAGAAAGTGTGTTTATGTGTTCATGTCGTTGGCCATCCTGACCGTTGTGGGATGTAACCGTTTCCGTGTGAAAACAGATCACAGTACGCAAATGGAACAAGTGCGTCTGCCAGTGGATACTGCACAAAAGAATGACATTAGTGAGACCACAGAGGATGATAGCTGGAAGGACGAGCCCTTGTTGGAAATTCCTGATATCCCAGGAGAGGCAGGAGGACATCCCGATGCTTCTGGTGCAGATCGTATGTTCCGTGAGGGCTATTAGTCAGTAGGTATAATCAGTCTTTCAGCAGGTTTTCAAGGAAACTGTCCAGGTCTTTGTCAAGACCTGCCATGAGTTCTTGGTCGATAATCACCGTATCGTCATCCACCAAGTATAGTTCGGCAAGGTGCTCGTGGTCCTCATCTTCCAGTACGAATGAGAAGGGCTTGAGAATAGCCATCTTTTCAATGATTTCCTTGTGTTTGGTCAGTTCAGAACGAAGCACCGTCGCAGCAGTGTCATAGAAATCATCGTCCTTATTGTCAATCCATTGCTCGACAATACATCTGGTGATTTCTTTGTCATCATCGTCAAACGCCACCATTTCTCCTGTTTCCTGTGTGACTCTCAGGTGAATATCCGTGAGGATCCCTGTCTCGTCGTTCATTGGAAACTTCTCTGCCACTTTACGGATGGCACGCTCGATTTGCTGTAGTGTCTGTTCTGTTGCTTTCATCATCATTTTACTTAAGACGATACAAAAGTAATTAAAAGAAAGGATAACTGCAAACGATTACGATTATTTTTCAAAAAAAAATGTTCAGATGCTGTATTTATTCACTTTTTTATCGTAACTTTGCATTTGCTAAGTCGAGATTACAATTCTATGAACAACAAAATTCGTCATGATGGCATCATTGACAGTATTGAAAAAGAGTGTGTGCATGTGCGCATTCTCCAGACCTCTGCATGTGCTGCCTGTAAGGTGGCTGGCTACTGTAATGCTGCTGAGGCGAAGGAGAAAATCGTGGATGTATATCGAACGGATGTGGCTCATTTGAAAGTGGGCGACCCTGTTGTTGTCTCCACCTCTGGTGATGTGGCAGCCCGTGCCCTGTTATGGGCTTTTGGACTTCCTTTCATCTTGATGGTTCTGGTATTGGTTCTCGTCTTATGGCAGACAGGTGATGAAGGAGTGGCAGCCTTGAGTGGACTGCTTGCCCTGATTCCCTATTACGGTCTTCTGTTCTTGCTGCGTCATAGGATGCGCAGGCAGATGGCTTTTATGCTCGAATAGAAATGCATAACTAAAACAAATACAAAGGATTATGAATTTTATTTTGATTGCGATTGCAGTACTTGGAGCTATTGGATTGATAGCTGCTGTGGTATTGTATGTCTGCTCTAAGAAATTCGCTGTCTTCGAAGACCCTCGTATTGCCCAGGTGACGGAAGTGTTGCCAGGTGCTAATTGTGGCGGTTGTGGTTTTGCTGGCTGTGGTGGTCTTGCTGACGCCCTTGTGAAAGGTGCTGATGCAGGAAGCATCGACGGCTTGGCATGCCCAGTCGGAGGACAGGAAGTGATGGGCAAGGTGGCTGATTTGCTGGGAATGGCAATCGCCAATGGTGAGCCGATGGTGGCTGTGGTACGTTGCAACGGTACCTGTGACCTTCGTCCGAAGATTGCGGAGTACAGTGGTTTGCGCACCTGTGCTGCCATGAATGCCTGTGGTGCTGGTGAGACAGCCTGCGGCTTTGGTTGTCTGGGATGTGGCGACTGTGTCGCTGCCTGCCAGTTTGATGCTATCCACATGAATCCCGAAACGGGACTTCCTGAGGTGGATGAGGAGAAATGTACCTCATGTGGTGCTTGTGTGAAGGCTTGTCCTCGTCACATTATCGAGTTGCGCAAGAAGGGCCTGAAGGGTAGGAGAGTGTTTGTCTCCTGTGTCAACAAGGACAAGGGACCTGTTGCCATGAAGGCTTGTAAGGCTGCTTGTATCGGATGTGGCAAGTGTGAGAAGGAATGCGCCTTTGGTGCCATTACCATCGAGAACAATGTCTCTTACATCGACTTCAACAAGTGTCGTCTCTGTCGTAAGTGTGTAGCCGTTTGTCCTACGAAGGCTATCCACGCTGTGAATTTCCCGGCTCCTAAACCCAAACCTACCGAGCCTAGTGAGACTAGTCAGACTAGTTCTACTAGCACAACTAGTACTACTAGCAATTCAGAAAGAAAGGAGGAACAAGCATGAACGTAAGAACTTTCCGTATCGGAGGAATTCACCCCGAAGAGAACAAGCTGACCCATGAGGTGGCTACCAAGGTGGCAGCATTGCCCAAACAGGCCATCTTCCCGCTCTCCCAGCATATTGGTGCTCCTGCCAAACCTGTTGTTGCCAAGGGTGACAAGGTGAAGGTAGGTACGATGATTGCCGAGGCTGGCGGCTTCGTGTCGGCTCCGATATTCTCCAGCGTCAGCGGTACCGTCTTCAAGATTGACACCGCAATCGATGCTACTGGTTATCGTAAGCCTGTTATTATTATTAATGTGGAAGGCGACGAGTGGGAAGAGAGCATCGACCGCTCTGACAAGTTGGAATTGGTGAAAGACCATCCGGAACTGACTCCTGAGGAGATTGTAGAGCGTATCAAGGCTGCAGGTGTCGTTGGTATGGGTGGTGCCTGTTTCCCCACCTTTATCAAACTCTGTCCTCCACCCACAGCGAAAGCTGAGTGCGTGATTATCAATGCTGTTGAGTGCGAGCCCTATATCACTGCCGACTTCCGTCTGATGATGGAACATGCCGACGAGATTCTTGTGGGTCTGGAACTGCTGATGAAGGGTGCCAAGGTCACCAAAGGCTACATTGGTATTGAGACCAATAAGATGCCTGCTATCGAACTGCTCTCTAAGAAGTGTGCCGAGGCATTTGTCGGAACAGCATACAGCGTAGAGGTCGTTCCTTTGAAGCAGCGTTATCCGCAGGGTGGTGAGAAACAGCTGGTTGATGCCGTTATCCGTCGTCAGGTACCTGCACCTCCCGCTATCCCTGTTAATGTGGGTGCCATCGTGCAGAATGTAGGTACGGCCTTCGCTGTCTATGAGGCTGTCATGAAGCGCAAGCCGCTTTTCGAGCGCTATACCACCGTAACTGGTAAGAAACTGCAGAATCCAGGCAACTTCCTGGTCCGCATGGGTACACCGATGAAAGATTTGATTGATGCCTGTGGCGGTATGCCTGAGTGCGACAACAAGCTGCTCGCTGGTGGTCCGATGATGGGTAAGGCGCTGACAAGTGTTGAGGTACCCATCTGTAAGGGAACCAACTCGGTAACGATTATCTCTGACGAGGAGGCATTCCGTAAGGAACCGCAGCCTTGTATCCGTTGCGCCAAGTGTGTTTCGGCCTGTCCGATGGGCCTGGAGCCTTATTTGTTGGCCAAACTGGCTGCCGTCCAGAACTGGGAGCGCAGCGAACAGGAGGATGTCGTCAGCTGTATTGAGTGTGGCTCGTGCCAGTTTACCTGTCCTGCCCACCGTCCGCTGCTCGACAATATCCGTCTTGGCAAGACAACTGTCATGGGAATCATTCGCAGCCGCGCTGCAAAGAAATAATTATGAATTAAAATTATGGGAAAATTAATTGTATCACTTTCGCCCCATGCACACGGAAAAGACACCGTTGAGCGCAATATGTATGGCGTAATCATCGCCCTGCTGCCTGCACTGCTCGTGTCGTTCTGGTTCTTCGGCATTGGCTCAGCCATTGTCTGTGGAACAAGTGTTGCAGCCTGTGTGCTGTTTGAGTGGGCTATCAATAAGTTTATGCTTAAGAACGAGCGCACGACCATCTGTGACGGCTCTGCCGTACTGACGGGCTTGCTGCTTGGTTTCAACCTTCCTTCAAACCTCCCCATCTGGATTATCATCATTGGTGCCTTGTTTGCCATTGGTGTGGGCAAGATGACGTTCGGAGGTCTGGGTAACAATCTCTTCAATCCTGCGTTGGTAGGTCGTGCAGCCCTGTTGGTGGCTTTCCCTGCACAGATGACGACCTGGCCTAAGGTTGGTCAGCTCACCAGTTATCTCGATGCAGAGACGGGAGCCACCCCGCTTGCCCTGATGAAACAGGCTATCAAGGATGGTGATGCTTCCGTATTGGAACAGCTGCCCGACTCGCTGAGTCTCTTCCTGGGCAACCATCCCGACGGTGCTGGTGCAATGGGTGAGATATGTGCTGTAGCACTGCTCCTGGGCTTGGTGTATATGTTGTGGCAGAAGATTATTACCTGGCACATCCCCGTGTCGATTATCGGCACTGTGTTCGTGTTCTCAGGCTTGTTGCATCTGGCCAGTCCTGTCTATGCTGATCCTGTCAGTGTCATCCTCAGTGGTGGTCTGATGCTGGGTGCTATCTTCATGGCTACCGACTATGTCACCTCGCCGATGACGGCCAAGGGCCAGCTGATCTATGGTGTCGCCATTGGCTTCCTCACCGTTGTCATCCGTAACTGGGGTGCCTATCCGGAGGGTATGTCGTTCGCCATTCTGATTATGAATGCATTCACACCGCTGATTAACAATTATGTGAAACCAAAACGTTTTGGGGAGGTCGCAAAATGAAGAAACTCGAATCATCTTTAGTGAATATGATGGCGGTACTCACAGGAGTTGCTGTCGTCATGGGAGGCATCCTCGCTTACGTCAACCATCTGACGGAGGGACCTATCAGTGAGCAGAAGACCAAGGCCCTTGCTGATGGTATCAAGGCGGTGATGACGTGCGACGACCTGCTTGTTGCCAAGACCGATACTGTGAAGCAGAACGATGCCAAAGGTAAGGAACTCACCTATATCATCTATCAGATTCAGGATGCCCAGAAGAAAGATCTAGGTGCTGCAGTAGAGAGCACCACGATGGGTTTCGGCGGCGACCTGAAGATTCTGGTAGGCTTCGATCCCGAGGGTAAGATTCTCGGCTACACCTTGTTGGAACAGTCGGAGACACCCGGACTGGGTGCCAAGGCCGACAAATGGTTCCAGAAAGGCGAGAAGGGCGACATCATCGGCAAGGACCCGAAGGAACCCCTGACCGTTTCGAAAGACGGCGGACAGGTCGATGCCATCACGGCCTCTACCATTACCAGTCGTGCTTTCCTCTTGGCGGTTAACAATGCGTACAATGCTTACAAGGCTACCCCTGCTGCTGATGCAGATACAGGTGCCACAGAAGAAAATAAGGAGGAATAAGCTATGAATTATATCGATATTATTAAGAACGGTATCGTCAAGGAGAACCCCACGTTCGTCTTGATGTTGGGTATGTGTCCCACACTTGCCACCACCACCTCGGCCATGAATGGTATGTCGATGGGACTGGCTACGATGGCAGTATTGATCTGTACCAACTTCGTGATTTCCTGTCTGAAGAGCATCACCCCCGACAAGGTGCGCATCCCCGTGTTCATCGTGGTGATTGCCGCTTTCGTGACGATTCTCCAATTGGTCATCAAGGCTTTCCTGCCTGACATCGATGCATCCCTCGGTTTGTTTATCCCGTTGATAGTGGTCAACTGTGTCATTCTGGGCCGTGCAGAGGCTTTCGCCGCTAAGAACTCACCCGTTGCCTCCCTCGTCGACGGCATCGGTATCGGACTGGGTTTCACCATCGGTCTGACGCTGCTGGGTATCTGTCGTGAGATTCTGGGCAATGGCAGCATCTTCGGCTTCGTACTGCTGCCAGAGACCTACAATATCCTGCTCTTCGTATTGCCTCCAGGTGCTTTCATCACCCTCGGCTTCCTCATTGCGATAGTAAATAAACTTAGAAAGGCATAAATTATGGAATATATATTGATTTTCATTTCCGCCATCTTCGTGAACAACATCGTGTTGTCACAGTTCCTGGGCATCTGTCCGTTCCTGGGCGTATCGAAGAAGATTGACACCTCGCTGGGTATGTCGGCTGCCGTAGCCTTTGTGCTCACACTGGCCACCATCGTTACCTGGCTGGTACAGAAATACGTGCTTGATGCCTTTGGTTTGCAGTATCTGCAGACCATCGCCTTCATCCTCGTCATTGCCTCGCTGGTGCAGATGGTCGAGATCATCCTGAAGAAGGTGTCGCCTGCACTCTATCAGGCGCTGGGTATCTTCCTGCCGCTCATCACCACCAACTGTGCCGTACTCGGTGTTGCCATCCTGGTGATTCAGAAAGACTACAACCTCCTGCAGTCTGTGGTTTATGCCTTCTCAACGGCCATCGGCTTTGGACTGGCCCTGACCGTCTTTGCAGGTATGCGTGAGCAGCTGGAGCTGGTCAACATTCCCAAGGGCATGCGAGGCATGGCCATCGTCATGCTCTCCGCAGGTCTCCTCAGTCTGGCCTTCATGGGCTTCTCTGGAGTTGACGGCGGACTCGCCACCTTGTTTGGTATTGATTAAATAGAAATACAAAGCTAATGATAAAGAGGTGTGTCAATGCGACGCACCTCTTTTCTTGTTTTTACCTTTTCACTCTTCGCTCTTCACTCTTCCCTTAGTTCGGCTCGCTTCCGCCTCCGGAGTTACCCCTGTCACCTTTGCTTCATTCAGATAGTTTCTATGCCTCATTGAGACTATCCCTACGACTCATTCAAATAATCTCTATACCCCCTAAGGGATTATCTAGTGACACCAGGGATAGGCACCGCTGACATCTGTTAACATCATTTAAGGGGAGGGGTAGACATTCGTTAATGTTTTCTTTGTAACTTTGCAACGCAAAAGCGTTGCGAAACTCTGCTGCACCTCGGCATAGAGTAAATTCTCTGCACTCGGTTTGCAAGAGCTTTGCAAACAATCATAAGCACTTAGCATTAGAAATCATAATAAAGAAAACATGAAACAAAAATTACACTATCTTTTTACGCTTGTGTTGTTGCTTACCGTTTCAACCGCATGGGCAAAAGATTTTACTGGAGGTGAGGTTTACACTAAGCAAGAATTTCAGTACGGCAAATTCGAAGCACGCATGATGATGGCTGCAGCATCCGGCACAGTCAGTTCCATGTTCCTTTACCAGGAAGGTTCTGAAATCCCCGATGGAAGGCCCTGGGTTGAAGTCGATCTCGAAATTTTGGGTAAAAACCCAGGCAGTTTCCAATCTAACATCATCACCGGAAAGGCAGGCGCACAGAAAACCAGCGAAAAGCATCATGCACTGAATCCTGCTTCCGATAAGGCATTCCACACTTACGCCATTGAATGGACTCCGAATTATGTTCGTTGGACAGTTGACGGTGTCGAAGTTCGTAAAACTGAAGGCGGTCAGGTTCTCAACCTCACGGGAACCCAAGGCCTCCGTTTTAACCTATGGTCGTCTGAAAGCGTAGCATGGGTCGGCTCTTTTGACGAATCCAAACTTCCGATTTTCCAGTTCATCAACTGGGTCAAGGTTTATAGGTATACTCCGGGTGCGGGATCTGACGGCAGCGATTTTACGCTCGACTGGACCGACGATTTCGACTCCTTTAATTCTGATCGCTGGGCCAAGGGCGACTGGACATTCGACGGCAACCGAGTCGATTTGACTGACAAAAATGTTTACTGCAAGTATGGCATGATGATTCTTGCCCTTAGTCCTAAGGGGCAGGAAAATTTCAATGGACCAGTGCCCATCGACATTGATGAGAGTACGCAGGCTGGCGGCGTAATTCCCAGCGACGTAAATACGGCTACACTGAACTATGCGCGTACCATCACTGGAGGCACGGATGCCTGGACGGTATGTCTGCCCTACAATCCACCAACTACCAATCTGGCCTATTACACCTTAGAGAGTGTGAGCGGAGCTACACTGAACTTCACACAGGTAACATCACCAGTAGCCAACACTCCGTATCTTGTAGTGGCTTCTGCCAATACAAATGTCGGCACGGCATTGGCAACGGAAGTTGACTTCAGTGCAGCAATTACGAATACTGGTGAAATTGACGGCTATGTATTCAAGGGTACGCTGCGCGGTCTCGCCCATGGTGCTTCAGAAGGCAAGTATATCCTGCAGGGCAACAACAAGTGGGGCGTCGTCCTTGCTGAGAAGACAAGTGTTTATATTCCACCATTCCGTGCCTATATCGAGAAGTCGAATGGTGGCGATGCCCGCTTACTCGATACCGCGTTTAGTGACGGTACAACTCCCATCACCAACATCCGAACTATCAATGCTGACGGTACGGAGCAGTGGTTCGACCTCAACGGCAGGCGCATCGCACAGCCGACGAAGAAGGGCCTTTACATTTACAATAATAAAAAAGTTCTTAGAAAATGATGAAAAAGAAGATATACGAGAAACCAGCGATGCAGGTTGTCGAGATGGAGTACCAGGGCGTATTGGCACAAAGCTTCGGCGATCCTGCTGAAGAGCCCGCTCATGTTCGTGAGTTTGAAGACATGGATTTCCTGAAATCACAACTGGGAATGGACGGATTTCCTTTTCAATAACAGAGGTACTGGAGGCACAGAGGCACAGAGGTTTTAAGCTTTAAACTCTGTCTTTCTCTGTTGTCAAAAAAGAATAAATTCTTTTGTTTTGCGCTCAACTTTTCGTACCTTTGACTTCGTCGAAGGTACTTCCGTTCGGAAAATTGCAAATTTATTTGCATTTTCACTCACTTATTTGTACCTTTGCACCCCGAAAATGAGAATGACAAAGGCTGCATTGTTTGATTTGGATGGTGTCGTATTCGACACAGAGCCGCAGTACACCGTGTTCTGGGGAGCACAGTGCAGGGAGTTTCATCCTGAACATCTTGGGCTTGAGCACGAGATAAAAGGACAGACGCTGGACCAGATTTACGACTTGTGGTTCAGTGGTGAGCTGAAGGAAAAACAAGCACTGATAACGGAACGTCTGAATGCTTACGAGGCATCGATGGACTATTCATATATAGTTGGATTCGAGGCGTTTATCGCAGATTTGCGAAAGCAAGGCGTGAAGACGGCTGTAGTGACCAGTTCCAACCAACAGAAGATGGAGAGCGTGTATCGGAAACATCCGGAATTCAAGTCGTTGTTCGATGCCATCCTGACCTCAGAGGACTTCGAGCACTCCAAGCCTCATCCGGACTGTTACCTGAAAGCTGCCGCCCGTTTTGGTGCAAAGCCAGAGGAATGTGTGGTATATGAGGACAGTTTCAACGGACTGAAGGCGGGTAGGGCAGCAGGTATGCACGTCGTCGGACTCGCTACCACCAATGCGGCAGAAGCCATCGCACCACTGTGCGACGAAGTAATCAACAATTATGAACATTAATCATTGAAAATATGAGCGGATATTTAGTAAGTGACTCACGGAAGGTGACGACACACAGGTTTATTGAGATGAAGCAGAAGGGAGAGAAAATCTCCATGTTGACATCGTATGACTATACGACGGCAGGAATTGTGGACCGTGCAGGTATTGACGGCATCCTGATTGGCGATTCTGCCTCGAACGTGATGGCTGGTAACCAGACGACGCTGCCTATGACGGTAGATCAGATGATTTATCATGCCCGTTCCGTCGTGAAGGCAGTTAACCGTGCCCTGGTAGTCTGCGACATGCCTTTCGGTTCGTATCAGGTGAATGCCGCTGAGGGTGTGAGCAATGCCATCCGTATCATGAAAGAGAGCGGTTGTGACGCCCTGAAACTGGAAGGCGGTGTGGAGATTATCGATACCGTGAAGCGCATCCTGGATGCCGGTATTCCTGTGATGGGACACTTAGGACTGACTCCGCAGAGTATCAATAAATTCGGAACGTATGCCGTCCGTGCCAAAGAGCAGGAGGAGGCTGAAAAACTGATCTCTGATGCCAAGCTGTTGGCAGAAACTGGCTGTTTCTCCGTGGTTCTTGAGAAGGTGCCTGCCCAACTGGCTGCTGAGGTCTCGAAGGAAATCAGCGTGCCTACGATTGGTATCGGAGCGGGTAACGGTACTGACGGACAGATTCTTGTCATAGCCGATATGCTGGGCATGACACAAGGTTTCTCGCCCCGTTTCCTGCGTCGTTATGCCGACCTGAACATGGTGATGACAGATGCCATCGGCAATTACGTCACTGACGTGAAGAACGGTGACTTCCCTAATGAGAGTGAATCGTATTAAGCATTGAATAGTCAAAACACAAAAGTACACATCAAGCTCTGGCATCGGGAGTTCTGGCAGTTGGCTATTGCCAATCTGTTTCTGTCGATGTCTGTCTATATGCTCATTCCTGTGTTGCCCCAATGGCTGATACAGGAAGAGAATTTCTCGATGCTGGAGGCGGGCTTGTCGATGGGTATCTTCGCCCTAGGACTCTTCCTGTTCGGACCGTTCGTGTCGTACATGGTACAGCACTATCGCCGCAACCGAGTCTGTATGCATGCCATCGTCTTGCTGGTGCTTTGTCATGGACTATTATGGTATATTGACAACCTGAAGAGTGAGTTTGTAGAGTTCGGACTGATACTCCTGCAGCGTTTTGTATTAGGATCCTTGTTCGGATTCGCCCAGATGGTGCTGTCGAGTACACTGGTGATAGACACCTGTGAGTCGTTCCAGCGTACAGAAGCCAACCACAGTGCCTCGTGGTTCGGACGTTTCGCTTTGTCGTTAGGTCCTTTGGCAGGTATTGTGATACAACAGATATGGGGCTTCAATATCGTCATCATCGTGGCAGCAGCTCTTGCCTTGGCAGCAGTATTACTCATCAGAACGGTTGACTTTCCTTTCCGAGCTCCAGAAGAACATGTGCACGTGTTCAGTTGTGACCGTTTCCTGCTGGACAAGGGTGGGGTATTGTTCCTGAATCTCCTGATGATAACCATTGCTATTGGCATCGCTATCGGCCAGATGGATAGTCTGCAGGAATTCGGAATGATGATGATAGGGTTCTTCTTGGCATTACTCGCCCAACGGTTTATATTCCGTGACGCAGAACTGAAGAGCGAGGTGGTGACAGGACTGATTCTCCTATCTGCAGCCCTGCTGATTATCCAGACACGTCATACCGTAGCAGCGGGCTATATCTCATCGACGTTCATCGGAATGGCAACAGGTATCATAGGTACGCGTTTCCTGCTGTTCTTCATCAAACTCAGCCGCCATTGTCAGCGAGGTACCTCACAGAGCAGTTTCATGCTAGCCTGGGAGAGCGGCTTGGCCCTGGGAGTAGGTGTTATCTATCTGATGACGGAATGGCTGCCCCAACAGTTGAACATCGTTGCCCTTGCCTTGGCAATCGCTGCATTACTGATGTACAATTGGATGACACATTCGTGGTTTATGACGCACAAGAACCGCTAATTCCTTCCACAAAGTCGGGCATACGGACAGTTCCGACATTTTTTCTGATCCTCTACGGGCATTAAAGGCATATCGGGATTGAAAATCTCGTCAATACATTCTTGTAATTTTTCCCTAAACGGGGCGATGAAAGGCTGGACATCCAGGATTTTCTCTTTTCCAAAGAGGAGAGTGGGGTCATAATCGTCACCTGCCGAGTGCTGGATAAACAACAGGGCAGGGCTGACGGGTAGCTGCTCTTTATTCAAGCGAGGACTTTGTCGGACGATGCTACTATATAATAAGGTCTGGAGATAATAGCCATTGTGTGTGTCGCTGGTCTCAAAGATGCTCTCAACATCCGGCAGGGTTTTCATCGTACCACCTCCCGTCTTATAGTCAATCACACGGATACGTTCCTGTTGGTCAGTGACTACCGCATCCAAGCGGTCGATGGTGCCTCCGATGGTTGTCGTAAAGGAAGTGTCACCCTGATGGATGGTCCAGTCGTCAATCACCTCACGTTCCAACTGATGGATGGTGAAGGGAGCCAGTTGTAGGTCTATCTGCAACAGTTGTCTGACATAATGGATAATGACCTCCCTGTTGATCAGCTGTAGTCCGCTGTACGCTTGCTTGTCAGGAAGCTGTTCGCGGAAAGCGCGGTCGACCGCCATCTCAATGGCCGACTTTGATTGCAGGATTTGTTGCAATTGAACTTTCTCAATGCGATGACTCTGTTGCATCAGTTGTTCGTAGATATACTGTGATGCAGCATGGAAGACGATACCAAACAGGCGGTCATCAATCCGGAGTTCTTCCTCATCAGGCTCTTTGAGCCCACCGACATAGCGGTAGAAGAATTTGAGTGCGCAACGGCGGTAGGTATTGATGGCAGTAGGTGTCAGCAGGGCATGACGGGTGTCAGACTGTTTGGCAAAACGAGCCTTCAGCAGTTCCATCACCTGTGGGGTCTTTTCAGCCGCTTCTGCCTTACGCGATATGATCTGTTGACCAGCCTTCAGCGTAAACTGACGGATGGGATGTCCGCTCTCTACCAACAGCTGGAGCATGAAGCGACTCATCTCACCAGTCTGTCCATCGTCCGTCGCATTATTATAGACGAGGGTGACATCAGAGGCCCTTTGCAGGAGCCGATGGAAATAATAGGCATAGATGGACGTCTTATGGTCGATGGTCGTCAAGTCATAAGCCTTCCGCAGACTATGCGGAATGAATGAGCTGTCGCTGACTCCCTTTGGCATATTCCCCTCATTGCAGGAGAGCATCAGCACATGGTCGAAGTCCAGGTTACGCGACTCGAGGATTCCCATGATCTGGATACCCTCGGCAGGTTCTCCATGAAAAGGAATGGAAGTGGTCTGTATCAACTGGTGAACCAGTCGCTGCAGGGTGGTGAGATTGACAGACAGGTCGCCACTAGCTACCAAGCCAGCTAATCGGTTGATGAGGGTGTAGGTTCGGAAGATGGCTTCATCCCGTAGGGATGCCATCTGTTCTGTGGTAGTATCCTGTTGGGCTTGCTGTGCCACATGACGGAGCAGGCGGGCTATCCACAGAAAGATAGCTTCTGTCTGGAACAGGCTCTCCGTATCGCAACTCCTAAGAAGTTCGTCCGTCAGGTATTTATAATAAGGATGACGTCGAATGGCCCTCATCAGACGGGGACGGAAACCTCCTATCTGTAGGTCTATCAACAGGTTGACGAACGAGGCAGCAGGGGTCTGTACCAAAGGATAGCCTGTGGTGACATTCACCTTGTCAACTTCCTCTGGGATACAATGGATGGCTACGGGCAACAGGTGTTCGTCGCAGAGCAGGATGGCCGTCCGCTTTCCGTCAGCATAGCGCTGATGCTCTTTCAGCCAGGTACTCATATAGCGTGCCTGTATATTCTCCGTCGGAGCAGAGATATAAGTAATCTGCTTGGGTTGTTGGAACTGGCGATAGAGGTCATCGTCGTTATTGTCGAGCTCGTTGGGGAAATCGTCCAAATACTGTGAGAGGTAGAAACCAGCCTCCTGCTGCATGTAATAATGGTCGAAGTCCCAATAGAAGAAAGCCTTCCCTTCCTGTTTCAGCCACTTAAAGAGCCGTTTCTCCACTTGGTGCAGGAGATTGAAGCCTACGAAGAGGTAACGGTCGTATAGAGCGGGAAATGGGGTAGTGGGAGAGGAGAGTGCTTCTACGACATTGCGGTAGAGGGCTCCTTCATAGGCCAGTCCCTGCGATGTAAGACGCTGGTTGAAATCGTGATAGATATCAGCAAAATGGCTCCATAGCTTGAGGAACCGTTCTTTGAGTGCACTGTTATGGTCTTCTGAGAAATTGCTGAAGAACTGCTGTATGATGGCACGTTGCTCGTCGGTGAGGTAGCTGACATCGTCCAGTTCGTGGATGTCACGCAGGTTGGCAAATACACGGTCGGCATCTGCCATATTCTTGTCGATATCATCAAAGTCGGACAGCAGCAGTTGTCCCCATCCGTAGAAATGATCCAGTGTCTCGTCAATCCCTGTACAGGTGACAAACGACTGATGGAGGTCGCAGACTAGTTTGATGGGATCGGCCACCTGTAAGTTGCTCTGCTGACGAAACAGGTCGCTGATGGTGATGTAGGAAGGACTCCAGACTGGATGGTCTGTCAGACGGGCAAGATGCTCGTTCAGGAATAGTGAGGCCCGTTTGTTGGGAAAGACGATGGCTGTACGAGACAGATCGTGTCCGTATTTGTTGATGATATCTTCAGCTACATATTCCAAAAAACTCTTCATAAGTCCTCTATCTCCTTCTATCTTCTTCTAACTTCTTCAATTTTATTCGAATACACATACCACAAATAACCCTCCACTTGTTTGTGTCCCATATCGTGAAGCAGTTGCATGTATTCTCTCACTTGACCCTGATAGTCCGGATGGGGATGTCCAAATTTGAAATCGACGACGATTATACGCTGTCCGTCAGTCATGACTCTGTCAGGGCGACGTTCACAGACACGTCCGTCGGCATCCTTATACAGAATGGTACATTCGTTATATAACGTCCACTTATCAGAGAACCATTCTCGCACACGGGCATCCTCCAGTCGTTTACGAAGGAGGGAAGTGACCTTTGTCACCGTCATTTCCTCATCATAGAGGACACCGTCCTGTTGCAGTTGCTGCAAGGCTTCATCCACATCGGCTATGGTACGGATATGGGAGAAGACGTGATGCAAGATGCTACCTATTTTGATATAACTCTGCTGGGTCGTCTCTTCCTCGTCGGCTTCTATGAATTCACGACTCTTATTGCTCTGGCGGAACTCCGTCTTATGACCAAAGACGTCCATGTTCACAGACAGTTGCTCAGAGGTTTTCAGGAAAACATTGTCAGAGGTTTTCTGCTGTCGTCCCTCGTCCGTACAGAGTGTTCCAAACGAGAAGGTGATATCGGCCTTTTCGTCCTCAATACCATTCAATACCGTTCCGTCTAACTTCAATTCAGGAAGAACCTGTTCTATCAGGAAAGAACGACTCTGTTTCGCCTTCCGCTTACCAATCACGAAGAGGTTCTTACAGGCTCGGGTGAAGGCTACATAGAGAAGGTTCAGGTTGTCGACAGTCACTTGCAGATGCTCGTTGAGATAGTCGCCCTCATAAATGGTACCCTTCATCTTTTTCTCCCCATAGTCGATAACAGCTACAGGCAATTCATTGAAAGGTGCTACCTGAGGTTCACACCAGATCGTCTCGCCACGTTCTAACTGCCAGTCACAGAAAGGCAACAGCACGTGGTCGTACTCCAAACCTTTACTCTTGTGAATCGTCAGGATACGGACACCATGAAGTTCATCACTCTGGATGGTCTTCTTGTGTAAGTCCTGTTCCCAACTCTCAATAAAAGCGTCAATCCCCGTACTGTTATCAACAGTAAACTGGAGGAGGAAATCGTAGAAGGCACAGAGATAGGCACTCTGGTCTTTCAACCGCTGTAACTCGAAAATCTGAAAGAGTTGCTCCACCAGTTCGTATAGCGGCAGCATCAACAGTTCGTCAAAGTGTTTGATATAGGCTTCGGGCAACAAGTCGTCAGCAGAGACGCTCTTCAACAACAGGGTTGCATCAGTGGTTTGCTCGCCTAACACTTCCCGATGGTACGTCTTGACAATATTGGCTTTAGTCAGGATATCTGAAGGGTGGGTGAGCAGACGCAAAGCATCCACTAACAGTCTCACGGAAACGGAAGCATCCAGACGGAAGGCCTCGTCGCTGACAATCGTTATCTCGGGCATCTGTTCTGCGAAATAGTTGGCGATGAGGGTAATGATATCGTTTGCCCTCACCAGAATGGCTATTTTGCTTTGAGAGATGCCACGTGCCAATAGTTCTTTGATGGTATCGCCCAACAGCTCCAGAGTACGTTCTCGGTAATCAGTGGCAGGCAACAGACGGATATCCACATAGCCCTGAGAAGTACGGCGTTCAGGAATCTGTTGACAGACATCCGCATAGGCATTCCCTAACTGTTGGGCGCCTGTTGGATACTGCTCACCTAACGCATCGTGTTCCTGTTTGGCAGCAACGGTAAAGAAAGCATTATTGAAGAGAATGATATTCCGTTCAGAGCGATAGTTGGTCTGCAGAGGCTTTATCTCCATCATCTCGCTAGGAAACTGCTGTTCGATATTGTTCAGCAGTCGCCAGTCACCAGAGCGCCAACGATACACGCTCTGTTTGACATCACCGACTATCAGGTTCTCTGAACCCACATGACTCATACATTCCTGCATCAGGACCTTAAAATTCTTCCACTGGACAGTACTGGTGTCTTGGAACTCGTCAATCATCACGTGATGAAGCTGGGCACCAATCTTTTCAAAGATAAACGGAGCATCACTCTCTTGGATCAGGGCATGCAACAGGTGTTGGGTATTACCCAGTAAGAATACATTCGCCTCATCGTTGATGTCCTTGACTTTTTGTTCTATACTACTCAGAAGACGCAGGTTGTTCAGATGACTCAGCGTCAGCTTGGCAGACTGGTAGAGTCGCCATTGTTTCTCACGCTCTTCTTCCGCATGATTCAACATGGGTATCAATACCTGATCGGCAAGAATATGAATTTCCTCTGCACGAGAATGATCTTTCTTATACCAGTACTCCGGACCAGTCATCGCCTTCGAAGCAGTGTCGTTAAGGATAGAGGAGTCGAACTGTCCGTTCTTGAGTTTCAAGAAATAGCCAGAAACACCCCGAGACCCACTTTTGATGTCGGCAACTGTCAGGTGTTCTTGTTCCAGGGTGTCGAAGAAAGTGGCAGCAATGGTGAGCATCCGTTCCTTGGCGTCGTCACGAATTTGGCGGAGTTTCTTGGTATATTGTTCAAAGAAGCCTTTTTCCGTCATCTTCTCATTCAGTTCACTACGATGTTCTTTGTAGTAGTCTCGGAAAATTGTTTTTCCAAATTGTTTGATCTCACGGATGAAACTTGTATTTTTCTCATCATCATTACTCCAACTCTTATCCTCCATCAGACTGTCCATGATATAATGCAGCAACCATTGCAGGATAAGGTCGGTATGCTTAAGGTTATCGATGAGTTGATCGACAGCCATTTCTTCCACCTGGTCTCCACTTAATCCCACACGGAGGTTTGCCGTCAATTCCAGTTCATGAGCTAGGTTCCGAAGTACACTCTGGAAAAAGGCATCGATGGTCTGTACACGGAAATTGTTATAATGATGTAACAAGAGATGGAGTGCCTCACCGGCTCGTTCCTGAATAATATTCATCGGGAGTCCCGTCTCTTGTTGGACTTTCATAGCATAACCTTCTGAGTCTGGCAGTTGTCGCCAGATACCGTATAACTGACTGAGGATACGCATCTTCATTTCCTCCGTAGCCTTATTGGTAAAGGTAACGGCAAGGATAGTACGATAGTTCTGGGGATTGACAACCAGTAATTTGATATATTGCGTGGCAAGTGTAAAAGTCTTTCCACTACCCGCACTGGCTTTATATACGAATAATGGTTTTCGCATAGCTACCATTTTCTGAACAACTCAAAAGTGAACTTAAAGCCAAAATTCTGAAACTTGGTATTCAGGAAACTGGCAAAGGCTCCAACAGACACAAAACGGGTTGAAAAACTATATCCTAACTCCGAATAGGCACGGGTGTGCTCTATTGAGAGGGTACTAAAATAGACACGTTCTGTCTCCACATATTTACCTATTATGGGCAGGAAGGAGAAACAGAATAGGGGAGACTCATAGGAAGAATTGAACCGCAAATAATACTTCGACATATTATACCATTGACTGTTGAGCAATTGGAAATTACCTGTCCAATCATCTTCCCATCCGCCAGGAAGGTTTTCGTCACGGAAATTGGCATAGTCAAGAAAATAGGTAGTCGTGCTATTGGAATAGAAACCGAAACCGCCTTTGAGACTGAGTACACGTAAGCAGTTTAGTTTAAATTTATGACTCACATCCGTCTCGACACGTGCATATTCAAGATTTGAGCCGAGAATGCCCTTGATACTTCGCTCGTAGTTGATGGTAAAATAGGGTCCTTTCTTCCACGGCGATATATGCAACGTCAGGGTAGGAGCAAAACTTCGGTATATCGTCGGTTTATCAAACTCTATCATACCAGATACGTTCACGGGTTTACGGATATGGTAGACAAGACCTGCCTTGATCTCCAACCAGTCGTAGGCAACAACATTATTGATGGCTTGGAAATAGTTATCAGTGAAGTAATCCAGTTCCATATTCGTATATCCATCCATCTCCCCACCATATTCTTGCTGAATAGATTGTATGACACTGGCATTAGAGATACGGTTGCCGTTGGCTATCACAATCTCAGCATATCCGTTACGCTTCGGATTATAGGTCATCCGGATGGGTGTGTAATGGAAAAACTGCTTGATTTTGAAGTTATAGCCAATTTGAGGCTGGATAGTCAGATAGCGTTTACTGTTCCAACTGTATCGAGCACCGAGCTGTATTTTATAGGACAATCCACGATTATGGCTATAGCTTATATATTGTGGATTCAATATCGGGGAAAGATTGAATGAGATGCCACCAGCATCAGCATGAGAACTGGTTACCAAGTGGTCACCGATATTCCATAAGACATCTCCAAAATTACGTTTATTCTTTTTGGTGCTGTCATTTTCTTCCTTCTCCTGAGCCGCTAAAGCCTCCTGACGCTCTTGATCATATTGCTGGTAGATGGCTTTTTCCTCTTCACGCAATTGTATAGGACGCAAACTGTCCATTTGTGCCCTGTCATGGACACCTTGAAGACTATCTGGGAGCGTGACAGGATTATTGTAGGTAGCCAGGAAATTAGTGGAGATGCGGTTTCCTATAAAATTGAATCTCAGGTCGCTTTTACACCGCTGAGGCAATAGTGAGTTGGTATCTTCTGTACCCATGACCACATCAATATGGAATTTCAACATGTCGAACTCACCTTCATAGGTGGTATAGATGACTCGTCCGGTATTGATGTCTACAACGGCATTTCCCTTGACGAGCTGGGTATTCTTCAATTTCGGACGATAGGTGACTCTGGCCAGATTCGTTCCGTCGTAGTGTACATCATAGCGATAATACATACGATTGCCGCGATAGAAAGGAGATAGAATCCGGTCTTCATATAAGGTCATCTCGTAAAGCGTTGGCGTCATATAGTCTGTAAAGGCTTCACTTACCTGACCATGTGGTATGGTATTGCTGAGAAGCTGTGGTCTTATCGAGAATTCATGACTGTTTGTTTGTTCCATCCGACCATAGATTTCTGAGATGTATTTACGATCGCCACGGGCAAAGTTGTACAACGATGGAACAAGGAAAAGGGTAGGGTTACGCCGTTCCGTATTCAGCGTATAACGCAGATACATATTAATATTCTCGCCCTCCAGATGATGGGCGAAATTCCGCTTGTAACTCCATATCTTCTCTAGCACGGATGTGGAGTCAGATTTTTCCATAGAAAAACTAATGGTGGGCATGAAAATGAACATGCTCACCATCAATTTCCTGATATGTGACTTGATATTCACGACCCCAAAATTACAAAATAATTTTGAGGAAGCAAATTTTTTAGCCTAAATATTTTATTAAAATACGTGCATTTCCTGATTCACGGAGTTTTGCAATGCTTTTTTCGCGAATCTGACGAACACGTTCACGGGTCAGTCCTAAACGATCTCCAATCTCTTCCAGACCTTTTTCATGGCATCCGATACCGAAACACTCACGGATAATAGTAATCTCACGGTCTTTCAGTACTTTTTGGAGTACCGTATTCAATTCTTGGGCCATTGACTCATGGTCAACCTGACGGTCTGTACGTGAATCATCACCACTGGCCATCACATCCAACATACAGTTATCTTCACCATCCTGAAATGGTGCATCAATAGAGACATGATGTCCATCAGCCATCAAACTCTGGCCGATTTTCTCTTCATCCAGATTAGTGGCTTCGCTCAATTCTGATACAGAAGGATGACGCTGATTCTCCTGCTCAAACTTATTAATTTCGTGATTAATCTTATTCAGACTTCCTACTTGGTTCAGTGGAAGACGAACAATACGACTCTGTTCTGCAATAGCCTGAAGAATACTCTGACGAATCCACCATACAGCGTAAGAGATAAACTTAAAACCACGTGTTTCATCAAATTTCTGTGCGGCCTTAATCAGGCCAATGTTACCCTCATCAATCAAATCAGTCAGCGTCAATCCCTGATGCTGATACTGCTTAGCAACAGATACTACGAATCGAAGATTGGCTGTTACAAGCTTGTCTTTGGCACGTTCTCCCTCTGGACCGCCTTTGCGAATCTTCTGAGCCAGCTCAATTTCTTCATCAATACTGATCAGAGGGGCACGACCAATTTCCACCAAATACTTATCCAGTGCCTCACTTGAACGATTCGTAATACTTTTCTGAATCTTTAATTGTCTCATTATAAACTTTTGTCTTTTTCCTTAACTGCTTGAAAATCAAGCCTCTGTATTAATTAATACCGTAAAACGATGCAAAATTACAAAAAAATACAATACGTTGTTCTCCAGGTGCTTAATATTTTTTCTTAAAAATACTTAATGAAACGACTGGTATATTTTACAAGAATTGGCATTATGATAAATAGAGAATATTATACAGCATACTTGGAACTTCCCTTTTGAAGAAAATCTTATTCGTTTTTAAGTGTGGGCAGTGATAGATGATAGCGAACAGCCAAGAAACGGATTAAGCATGTGATGAGAAAAGAAACCACGACTGTCATTTCTATCGTCACACCCAAATAATCCAAGAGCCAATAAGATATTCCACCAGCAACAGCTGCCATGGCATAAATCTCTCGTTGGAAAATAACGGGTTCATTATTAAGCAGCACATCGCGGATAACACCGCCTGCAGAACCTGTTATGCATCCCATGATAATAGCCACCCAGTATGGTTGTCCGAATAACAGAGACTTCTGAATACCCGCAATGGTAAATAATGCCAATCCCAATGTGTCAAACACGAACCACGTATTACGCAGCCCCTCCATATGTTTGGCAAAGACAATGACAAACAATAATGCCATCGCCGTACATATAATATATATAGGATTGGTCATCCAAAAAGGTGTAGTTCCCAACATCACATCACGAATAGTTCCACCGCCTATAGCCACCGCTATACCACAGACATATCCGCCGAACCAGTCAAAATGTTTGGCTGCAGCATGCCGGATTCCGGAAATCGCAAAGGCGAAAGTGCCTAGGAATTCTATGACCTGCATTACAATATTGTCATATTCCCCCATTGTTATCTCAAAACTCTTAACTTATGAACTATGAACTCTAAACTATAAACTCTAAACTCTAAACTCTAAACTCTAAACTATTTATACCTCTCCCCCCAATAATTAACCATCCGTTCATAGAGTTTTTCCTCTACGGGAGAATGCTGTCCTATCCATAACCTTTCATTGACCAATGCGTCAGGCATATACTGTTGTGGTGTGAAATGTCCTGGATAGTCATGCGGATACAGATAACCGTCATGATATCCCAACTCCTTCATCAGTTGCGTCGGAGCATTTCTAATCGGCAGCGGCACAGGCTGATTACCAGTCTGTCTCACCAGTTCCAAAGCACGGTCAATACCCAGATAGGCAGAATTACTCTTCGGCGATGTTGCCAGATATACCGTCGCCTCTGCCAATGGGATGCGTCCCTCTGGCCATCCGATTTTCTGCACGGCATCGAAAGCGGCATTGGCCAGCAACAGGGCATTGGGATTCGCAAGTCCGATATCTTCCGAAGCCGAGATGACCAGTCGTCTGGCAATGAACTTCGGGTCTTCCCCACCCTCTATCATCCTTGCCAGCCAATATAATGCAGCGTCAGGATCAGAGCCGCGGATACTTTTGATGAAAGCAGAGATAATGTCATAGTGCATCTCTCCGTCCTTATCATAGGCAAGTGGATTCTGTTGCAGACGCAGGTTGACAAGTTCGTCAGTAATGACAACATCTCCCGTATCGGCTTCTACCACCAACTCCAAGATATTCAGCAATTTACGGGCATCACCCCCACTATATCTCAACAATGCATCCGTCTCTTTCAGTTCTATGTGCCGTTCCTTGAGTATCACATCGTTCGTGACAGCCCGATGCAGTAGTTGCAGCAAATCATCTTTCTCCAGTGATTTCAGGACGTACAACTGACAACGTGACAAGAGCGGACGGATGACTTCGAAAGAAGGATTTTCCGTCGTTGCCCCTATGAGTGTGACGATCCCCTTTTCTACGGCTCCCAATAGTGAGTCTTGTTGTGACTTGGAGAAACGGTGAATCTCGTCTATAAATAAAATAGGTGAAGCTTCATTGAAGAAACGCCCTTTCTGAGCCCTTTCTATCACATCCCTCACATCCTTCACACCGCTGGTAACCGCTGACAGCGTGTAGAAGGGTGTTTCCAGGCGATGGGCGATAATCTGTGCCAAGGTGGTCTTTCCCACTCCAGGAGGTCCCCACAGGATAAACGACGGGATACGTCCTGCGTCAATCATCTTTCGCAAGACAGCCCCCTCCCCTACCAAATGCTGCTGACCGATATAGTCTTCAAGGGTCTTTGGTCGTAACCTTTCTGCTAATGGTTCTGCCATAATGATTGGCAAATTTACTACTTTTTACGTAATTAACAAAAAATATTCTTGAAATACTTGTTTTTTGATACATTTTGCATTACCTTTGCAAAAAATAAAACAAGAAATCTCATATGAAAGAATCATCAACGAAACAGGCGCTGAGCCTTAAAACCTTGACTAAAAGTTCTGTCTGGGATGTACAGGAGAATGACATTTTCCGAATGTTAGTGAGTGGTAGCAAGGATGCTGAGATCAAGGATAACCTCCGTCATTATATTGATATTATCCGTTCGGCATTCAGTATGGAGGAATTGAAGAACGATACCCCCGCAATCCGTAAGGCGTACGAGAAACAAGGATACAAAGTCGGACAGATTCCTGTCGACGAGAGTACCAAGGTGCTTTGGGCCATCCGTAAGCGCCCTATCATGCGTGTTACCGATCTGACCTACGAAAATATCCGTCATATCACAGCCAGCAAGCTGATTGAGGTTCTTGACCGCAATTTCGGAGGCGGCTGGGATTCTTTGTCACAGTCTATTCAAGACATCATTGAGAGCGGTTTCGACATTTCCACGACGACATTGCCCAAAGACCGCCTGCACAAAAAGGGCGGTATGTATGAGAAAAAGGTCGCCGACGGCTATGAAGTACTGGAGGTCGCCAAAGGTACTTGGGTAGAGGCTATCTTTGCCAAGTTGAAGCCGGAAACGATCAAACCCCGCATGAAATTCGAGGCTACGGATGAGGATGCCGACATGGAGGATGTTGACAACTTCAACAGCCATGAAGACGACGATGTCGATGAGTTCAATGAAGACGAGATGAACGAGGATAATTACCGTACTACCTTTGAGATCGAGGAAGACCCTGATGAAGAGGCAGTGGAATTATCTGAGTATGGTGCTGACGAATAGTCTTCTTCCATCAGACACAATAACTAAGAACTTAAAACTTTATTAATCAGATATGAATATTCCAAGTGTGTTTTGGCTTGTTCCCATAGCCTCTATAGTGGCATTGGGAATGGCATGGTTCTTCTTCAAGAGCATGATGAAGTCCGACGAGGGAACACCTCGTATGCGTGAGATTGCACTCTATGTGCGTAAGGGTGCTATGGCCTATCTGAAACAACAGTATAAGGTCGTTGCCATCGTGTTTGTTGTTCTGTGTGCCTTGTTCTCTTTCATGGCGTATGGACTGCATGTACAGAACCCCTGGGTTCCGTTTGCCTTCCTGACGGGTGGTCTCTTCTCGGGCTTGGCTGGTTTCTTCGGCATGAAGACAGCCACCTATGCTTCTGCACGTACCGCCAACGCAGCCCGTCAGAGTCTGGACGGTGGCCTGAAAGTGGCCTTCCGCTCGGGTGCCGTGATGGGACTCACTGTTGTTGGTCTCGGCCTGTTGGATATCGCTTGTTGGTTTTATGCGCTGTCGTTCGTCTATACCGACGACAAAATGGCGCTCATCACCATCACCACCACGATGCTGACCTTCGGTATGGGTGCTTCTACACAGGCGCTCTTCGCCCGTGTGGGTGGCGGTATCTATACGAAGGCTGCCGACGTAGGTGCTGATATCGTGGGAAAGGTGGAAGCCGACATCCCTGAGGACGACCCGCGCAACCCTGCTACGATTGCGGATAACGTAGGTGATAACGTAGGCGATGTCGCTGGTATGGGTGCCGACCTGTACGAATCGTATTGTGGTTCCATTCTGTCAACTGCAGCTCTAGGTGCTGCTGCCTTTGGTGTGGCAGGACTGGAAATTCAGTTGAAGGCCGTCATCGCCCCCATGCTGATAGCCGCCGTAGGCGTATTCCTCTCTTTGTTAGGTATTTTCCTCGTTCGCACGAAGGAAGGTGCTACTATGAAGGACCTGTTGCGCTCGCTCTCGTTGGGAACCAACGTCAGCGCCCTGCTCATCGCTATCGCCACCTTTGCCATCCTCTATCTTTTGGGTATTGAGAACTGGCTGGGTCTCTCCTTCTCTGTCATCTCTGGTCTAGCCGCTGGTGTCATCATCGGACAGGCAACGGAATACTATACCTCTCACTCGTATAAACCTACTCAGAAGATCTCCGAGGCAGGACAGACAGGTGCCGCTACCGTGATTATCAAAGGCATCGGAACGGGTATGATTTCTACTTGTATCCCTGTCATCACTATTGGTGTCGCCATCATGATGAGCTACCTCTGCGCCAACGGCTTCGACCTCTCTATGTCGTCAACCTCACTGTCGCACGGTCTCTATGGTATCGGTATCGCTGCCGTAGGTATGCTCTCTACACTGGGTATCACACTGGCTACCGATGCTTACGGACCTATTGCCGACAATGCCGGTGGTAATGCCGAGATGTGTCAGTTGGGCGAAGAGGTGCGCCATCGTACCGATGCCCTTGATGCATTAGGAAACACTACCGCTGCTACGGGTAAGGGCTTCGCCATCGGTTCTGCAGCCCTCACAGCCCTCGCCCTCCTCGCCTCTTACATCGAGGAAATCAAGATTGCAATGGAGCGTGCTGGTGAGACGCTGACCAATGTGGCTGGTGAGACCATCAATGCTGCTGACGCCACCATCCCTGACTTCATGAACTACTTCCAGATCAACCTCATGAACCCCCGCGTCATCGTGGGTGCTTTCATTGGTGCGATGGCAGCCTTCCTGTTCTGTGGTATGACGATGGAGGCTGTAGGTCGTGCTGCCGAGAAGATGGTACAGGAGGTCCGTCGCCAGTTCCGTGAGATTGCTGGTATTTTGGAAGGTACAGGAACGCCTGACTATGGTCGTTGCGTGGAGATATCCACCCGTGCTGCCCAGCACGAAATGATAGTCCCCTCCATCCTTGCCATCATCATCCCCATCCTCGTAGGCTGTGTACTGGGTGTGGCTGGTGTCCTCGGACTGCTGGTAGGCGGTCTGGCTGGTGGCTTCACTCTCGCTGTCTTTATGGCTAATGCCGGTGGTGCCTGGGACAATGCGAAGAAGAATATTGAAGAAGGCGCCTTCGGTGGTAAGGGTTCGTTTGCCCATAAGGCATGTATCGTAGGCGACACCGTAGGCGATCCGTTCAAAGATACCTCTGGTCCATCACTCAACATCCTCATCAAACTGATGTCGATGGTATCCATTGTAATGGCAGGACTAACCATTGTGTTCAGTTAATAAAAGATTAAAAATCGCATTATTAGAAGGCTCCGATTACTAATTCGGAGCCTTTTTCTACCTTTTTTTGAAAAAAGTCGAAGAAAAGTTTGCGAGATTCAAAAATACTTCGTACCTTTGCAACCGCAAAACCAAAAGGATGCGCTTGTAGCTCAGTTGGTAGAGCACCTGACTCTTAATCAGGGTGTCCAGGGTTCGACCCCCTGCAGGCGTACAAAAGAAGAGATAAACGCAAGTTTACCTCTTCTTTTTTTTACTTCTCCCCTCTCCCACTATGCACTGTGTAATCGCTTTAGCGCTTTTACCGCTCGACCTTGGTCGCTTGCTACCGAAGGGACGCAAGAAAGCATAACGACTAAAAGAACTATGCAGATTGTTTTATTCAATGAGTTATCTCGTTGAACTCTTTTTTTACGAAGCCCTTAGTGCGCCATTTACCTGAACGCCAGCGTCGCATCAGAATCACACCACGGATATTCTCGTCGAGGGCAAAGCCAACCCACATACCTACCAGACCGTAACCAAGAGGAATACCGATGACGTAGCTCAGTCCGACGGCAACACTCCATTGGAAAATCACACCCACCACAAAGGGATAGACAGCATCGCCCGTAGCCCTCAGCGTGCTGGCAGCAAAGATGTTCGACGTACGGCCGAATTCCAGGAACACATCCACGACAAGCACCCACACACCCATTCTGACAATCTCCTGATTATCGGTAAACGCATGGAAGATGCTGGGACCTGCGATGGCCAGCAACACAGAACCGGTCAGCGTGATAATCAACGACCATCGGAAGAAATAGTTGCCCAGAACGTAGGCTGCCTGGTGTCGCCACTGCCCTACCAGGTGTCCCACCAGAATGTCGCCACCCTGTGTGATGCTGATGCAGAACAGATAGACGAACATAATCATATTGACGCAGTAAGTACGTGCTGCCAGAGCTTCGTTGCTGATCTGGTTGATAAAGTAAGTAATGACCACCTGCGAGAGACTGTAACTGATATTCTCGCTCATAGCCGGAATACCGATCTTCATCAGGTTCCTCAACTCATGCCAGGGCATGGGGCGGAAGTAGCGCAATGGGAAACTGGGAATATGAACACGGAAATGAACGATGGCAAGAATTAGCATCGACACGGCCCGACAGACAGAGGTGGAAATAGCAGCTCCCTCGACACCCAGTTGCGGAAAGCCCCAGTGTCCGAAAATGAGCGCATAGTTGCCTAAGATATTCAGGATATTAACAAGTCCCGTTACTGCCATCGGCCACACCACCTTATCGGCACTACGCAGCGATGCAGAGAAAGTCAGCGACAACGCTTGGAAGAATGATAGCGCTCCCGTCACGCGCAGATAGATCACACCGTCGCCCATCAGTTCTGGGCGCAGTCCCATCATCGTGAGCAACTCCTCGGCAAAGCAATACAGTAATGCGCTGACCGTCAGTCCCAGCAGCAGGTTGACCACCAGTGCAATGCCCACCACCTGTACCAGTTGTTTGCGCAGTCCAGCCCCGATGTATTGCGCGCAGAGGATGGCCGCACCCATCGAGAAGAACTGATAGACCAGGAACACCAGCGATATCAGCTGGTTGTCCAGCCCCACCGCTGCCACGCTATTATCGCTGTAACGGCTCAGCATCACGGTGTCCACCGCACCAAGCAACATCACCAGTGCTATCTCGATAAACACTGGTACGGTAATCACTTTCAGTTGTCGCTTCAACGAACTATCGGCCATTCTATTTCTTTTCCAAAACAATCAAATACTCGCCAATTTTGACGCGAAATTACTCAATTAGTTTAAAACCGACCGATACTTTCTCTATTTTTTTCGAGCTCACACGGGGTCTGTCCCTGTGTGAGCATAAGGATTTCTTATTTCAAGAGTCGCCAATAATTGTATAATCTTTCAGGATCATCATAGAAAGAGTGGCCTGCTTCCCAGCCAGCCACTCTCACCTCTCACCTCTCACCTCGTTCACTGGCGAAGCCAGATTCTCACCTCTTACCTCTTACCTCTCACCTCTTCATCAGTTGCCATCCAACTTCGACGGAAGGTGCCAACTGTTCGCGTCCAAGGGCATTCAGTCCACACTCCACACTCGCCATCGCCAATACGATGTCACACCACACCGCCTTCGTCTCCTCCTTCATCGGGGGCAGCAGTGTATGGGGTCCAATACCCGTCAACTGACTCACCGTCTGGATGTATGCCCTGACGTTGTTCACCGACTCCGGCGCCCAACGGCGGATAATCATACTCAGCGTCACGCAACGGTGCTTGTGGTAGTACGTATTGAGCAGCTTCAGCGCTGCCCGGCAACCATACCCCATCGTTTCAAACTGGGCGAAGTTCCTGTCTGTACTTGGTTTTATCTCACCCTGCCACGAGATTCGTGGACTCTTGATAATGTTCAGCGGATTATTATTCCGCAATCCTCTTGCTTGTTTCATACTCTTTAAACTTTAAAATTTATACTATAACCTATAACCTTTAACCTATAACCTATTTCTTATTCACATTCATCGGTGTACTCTTCGGAAATGCGATGCTATAAGCCTTGTCGAGCGCCTTTAAGTTCACCTTTTTATAATAGCTGATGCTCAATCTTACGGCCACGATAGCCCGGAGCAGTTCCCGATGCTTGCGAGGATAGAGACTGGGCAACGGCAGCTCGTTCAAGCCCTCCTGCTCACACAATCGGCACACCTCCCAGATAAAGTCGTCAGTGGCCTCTGCTGGGAACCACGCCTTCAACACATTGCGGATACAATACCGCTTATACTGTCCTCCGAAGAGGCGCCTCGTGCGCTCCAGCATCCGCCAGAGCTGCACGAAACATACCTTGTTGTTTTCAATCGTCATCATAATTGTCAATTAGAACCAAATCGCCTCTTATACTCCTCCGTCTTCACATAGCAGCCGCTCACCTCGTCATAGACAATATAACCGCGACTCTGCCATTGACGTAGCGTACTGTCACCGTCACTCGTCTTACCCTGTTGTTGGCGCATCTGGTAGTACTGTGGCTTAGTGAACTCATCGGGCAGCAACTCTAGCAGGTTCTGAGGTCCCGACTGACGCTGGATCTCGATTTCCTCACGCATTTCTTTCTCCAGTTGGCGACCGAAATACAGCATTTTGCACCAGAGGTTATACTGCTGCGTCCAACGGACGAAATCAGCGATTTCCTTCGACCATTTGTAGCCATGTGCTACGTAAAGCACCATACCCTTCAGCCAGGCGATCACATTGGCACGATAAGAGAGTATCCTGTAAGCATCACTATCATAGAGACCAGCGATATCCTTGTTCTCCCGCTTCATTTCGCGCGACAGTTTCTTTGCCTGCGAACACTCTATCAGTCCGTTGGCAGCCTCCAGACGGTCGATGTAAGGTTTCAGCTCTTCGGCAAATGTATGGTCGTAGATGCCCTGAATTGGCTCCTCATCATCGTCATCGTCCGAATGAATAATCGTCGAGATGTCCAGTCGGCCCAAGGTTCCGTCGTTTACCATCTTATAGAAAAATTTCCTTGCATTCGGTGGTGTAGTCGACGCGTTAAAGTTCCACCTTAAAGGGGCTATACCCGATACACTGTCGGAACCTACGCGCTCCTGACCGGCATTAGAATTATCGTACGCTTTACGAATCAGCAGACCCACTTCATCCACCGTCCCCCTCGACGTCACTTTCTTCAAGCCCTCTATCTCGTCCACAATCGTGTAGATGAATCGCTCACCGTTGTTATTGGCATCTACGATACGCTGGTTGAAGACAGCATCGGTCAGGTTGTCAATCAGCATCTGAATGCAGATATCGGTTGGCCTCGGGTCTTTCTTCTGCTTCGAGCTAGGATTCTTCTGCTTCCAATCCGCCTCACGCTGACGGTTAGGCAGATCACGCTGCTTAATGTCCTCCATGATGTACTCGATCGGTTTCTTGATGGTGCCTTTACCGATACTCTGCCGACCTATCAAGACGTTCATAAAGGTCGCCTCGTGCTCCACATTGTCCCAATAACGGAACTTCACCCCGTGCATGTGGACACCCAGAGCAGGAAACACCGCATTCGCCACAGCAGGCTTGTAGAACCAAGGGACGTTCTTCGTTAACAGCTTCAGCAGCGGCGGCAGTTTCTTCGGCATCGGAGGCGGTGCGGTCAGCGTACCTCCACAAGCCTTCACACCTTGTTGTGACTTCAACGCCTGCAGTACCTGCTTCAATCGATATGGCATACCCTTGCGAGGTTCCTTCAGCGCATTCTCGATGGTCTTGCGCCACTCAGCCAAATCCTCTTGGGGACACGTACCGTCTGGTTTTGCCCAATAGTTCGGGATGATAGAGAGCATTTTCTCCAGCGAATAGTCGCAGATGCTACGGATAGTCACTGCTAGTTCAAACGTCAACGCATTACGGTCACCCTCCACAGGCTCCTTGCCACTATTGAAAAGCTCCCAGTACTTCGTAATGATGTCCTTAAACAGCACCCCGTTATACCTCGCCTCTGGGTCGTATTCCGAACTGTCACACTGTAACACTGTAACAGATTCAGACTCGGTAGCAGCAGACTCTTCACTCTCAAAGATTTCATCTGAGAGATAGAGCAGTTCGGCTTCCGTCGTAGTGAAAAAGACCCTCGTGATATCCTTAGCCTGGGCATCAAACTCCACACCCAACAGCTCTGAGGCCCACTTCAAGTTCTCCTCCTGACTCAATTCCGGACGGCGCTTAAAGACCAAGTGATAGCCCTTCGTGGCACTCCGCTCCAGCATCAGCAGACCCAACTCGTCCTTTTTCGCCAGCACCATCTCTGGCACCTTTGCCATACGTTCAGCGAGCCATACCTGCTGTTCTTCTTCCGACAACTCCTTGGGTGCCTTGAAGTCGATGTCCATACCCACTGATGTGCTCATTCGCTTCGAACCTTTCAGCGTGCCGTCCTCATTAGGCAGACATGAGTAGTTCATCTGTACCAGGTCGGCTTTCAGTTTCTCTTCGCCCGAACGAACAGCCTTCAATGTCTGCTGCTGCCTCTTGGTATTGCGGCTCTTCAGATACTCCTCTCTACTCGGGACAGGGCGCATATACTTTACGCCACCCTTCCCTTTGTAAACCTCAAATACACTCATGCCGCCTACTGTTTCAAAATAAGTTCCCTTAATACCTTTTGTGCTACTGCACTCGCCTGATGTACCAGTTTCTCCGGCAACTGCTCCAGCTGATCCTCGTCGAGCGAGAAGTAGAAGTACCAGCGCTTGTCCTGTCCGTGCGACAGCGAAGCGTTATCCTCTCTGAAGATAGGTTTGTTCTTGATGCGCTTGGGGTTTTCCGTCATATACACGTTGCCGTCGCGCATACCCTGCACCTTGAAAGTTCCTGAGAACGCCTCCATCTCCACATCCTCGCAGCACTGGAAGTCTGCCGTCTTGAGTCCGTTCTCCAACATGCCTAAGGTCATCAGACCGTCAAGCGTTACCT